>LWDU01035160.1_pt1 | contig 206344 bp, 190 predicted proteins | sample 727161 | NCBI WGS metagenome assembly LWDU01 (sample SAMN04566230, study PRJNA314399) | hydrothermal vent metagenome | isolation source: deep sea hydrothermal plume seawater | place: Mexico: Gulf of California, Guaymas Basin | collected 2004-07-11 | reverse complement strand
TTGCGGCTTTGCGAAGCAAAACGCAACGGATACTATATCACTGCCAGTGCAAGAGACATCAGGTTGCGGCTTTTGCGAAGCAAAAACGCAATGTATAACAGGGCTCTGCCAGTTAACACCCGCCAGAAGCGGCTTAGCCTGGCGAACAGCAATGAAGTTTAGGCTATGAAATACAGCACAACTATAGTAGGTACTGATCGATGCAAGTAACCCTCGAAACCACTTCCGGCCTGGAACGTCGTATGCGAATTTCGGTGCCCGCCGAGCAATTGGACACCCAGGTGGCTGCGAAATTGAAACAGGCGGCAGGACAAGTTCGAATCAAGGGATTTCGTCCGGGAAAAGTCCCGATGCGAGAAGTAAAGCGCCGTTTTGGCGATGGTATTCGCCAGGAAGTAAGCTCTGAAGTCATGCAGTCTTCTTTCCTTGAGGCAGTTGAGAAAGAATCTGTTTCACCGGCCGGTACGCCGCAGATTGAAGACGTCAGCATGGAAGCCGGTAAGGATCTTGAATTTACCGCGATTTTTGAGGTGTTCCCGGAGATTTCCTTGTCTGATTTTGCTGAAATCGCCATCGATCGCCCGGTTTCAAACATTACGGCTGAAGACGTGGATAAGATGATCGATACCCTGGTTGAACAACGTACAGAATTTGAAGAGGTTGACGGGGCTTGTAGTGAAGGTGACAAGGTTAATGTGGATTTTGAGGGCTTCGTCGGTAAAGCCGAAGGCAGTGACCTCATACTAGGGTCCGGCAGCATGATCCCCGGGTTTGAAGATGGCATCGTCGGTGCCCTGAAGGGTGAAGATAAAGAGGTAACAGTTACCTTCCCCGATGAATATCAATCGAAAGACCTGGCCGGAAAGCAAGCCTTGTTCAAGATCAAGGTCAACACCGTGTCCGCAGCAGTAAAGCCGGTATTGAATGATGAGTTCATTGAAAACTTTGGGATTAAGGAAGGTGGAATTGAAGCATTCCGTGCCGAAGTCACATCCAATATGGAAAGAGAGCTCGAGTCAACCATCAAAAACAAGGTGAAGAACCAGGTGATGGACGGCCTGCTCGCCAGCAACACGATCGACTTGCCAAAAGCGCTGATAGAGCAAGAGATTGACAGACAGAGACATGAAGCTGTGAATCAGTTTGGCGGTCACGACAAAATCGATCCTTCAATGCTACCGGCGGAAATGTTTACCGTACAGGCCAAAAAGAGGGTATCCCTGGGTCTTCTGGTTAATGCCGTCATCGAGCAATATGACGTCAAAACCGACGATGATAAGGTAAAAGAGACGATTGAGAAAATGGCCAGTTCATACGAGGATCCGGAACAGGTCATTAATTTCTACTACAGTAACGAGCAGCAACTTGCCCAGATCCAAAACATGGTACTTGAAGAACAGGTTGTTGATACCATTCTTGCCAAAGCCGTTGTAACAGACGTCGAGCAGGGATATGACGAAGCGATCAAATCCGCGCCGCAACCCGTGGAGCTGCCGGATGACTCATCCGTAGACGAGGAAACAACGGACAAGACGAAAGGAGCTGGCGGTGACGATGACGATACAGCAGGAACTTCTCCTTCCTAAAAGGACGTACCCAAAATGGTTCCCCCGACCCATTATATTCGTCTGATAAGCGTGGTTTTGGGTAAATCGGAACAGACGATTGCAAAATAGTCAGCGTAAAGCATTGAAGTTTTGCGAGAATGCCGCAATATTAGTCAGGTCGGAGTTGCGGTCGTATGAGTAAGGCCATGATTTTTATATGGTTATACGGCAGGCAAAGAATCCGAAGCGACGTCTCTTAGGGGCGCATTCTTAGATAAGGGGTACAAATGAGCGACAAATTCGAAGATCAATTCCTCCCAGAGACCCGTGGCTTGGGGCTTGTACCCATGGTCGTGGAGCAGACTGCCCGCGGCGAACGCTCTTATGACATCTATTCCCGGCTTCTCAAAGAGAGAATCATATTTATCGTCGGTCCTATCGACGACAATATTGCCAATGTCGTCGTTGCCCAGTTGCTGTTTGCAGAATCCGAAAATGCAGACAAGGATGTTCAGTTGTACATTAATTCACCCGGTGGATCGGTCACTGCTGGTTTGGCGATTTATGACACCATGCAACTCATCAACTGTGACGTTAGCACCATGTGTATTGGTCAGGCAGCAAGCATGGGATCGTTCCTGCTCGCCGGTGGAGCCAAAGACAAGAGGTTCTGTTTACCGAATGCCCGGGTGATGATACATCAGCCCAGCGGGGGGTCCCAGGGTCAAGCCTCTGACATTGAGATTCAGGCGAAGGAAATTCTGTTCTTACGTACTCGACTGAACGAAATACTGGCTTCACACACAGGTAAGAGCGTGGAGCAAATTGCTATCGATACCGAGCGAGACAATTTTATGACCGCTCATCAGGCACTCGAGTATGGTCTGATTGACAGGGTTCAAGAGGCACGTATGACGCTGGCTGCAGTCAAGGACCGATAGAAAGAGAGATCGGCGGGGACAGACGAAATACACTCAAATTTTATTTGAGTTCTCATTTGGACCACTTTTAGATAAAATTTAAGCATCAATGCGACAGGTATGTTGAACATAAGCATTAAAGAGGAGTTGTAATGTCCGACGAACACGATGGTGGTGATGGTAAATTACTCCATTGCAATTTTTGTGGAAAAAGCCAGCATGAGGTTCGAAAGCTCATAGCCGGGCCATCCGTCTATGTCTGTGATGAATGTGTGGAACTCTGTAACGACATTATTCGAGAGGAATTGCAGGAGAGCAGCGATGAAGCTGAAAAGAAAAACCTGCCCACCCCACACGAAATTAAAGACATCCTTGATGAGTATGTTATCGGCCAGGATTGGGCGAAGAAAGTCCTGTCTGTCGCTGTTTACAATCATTACAAGCGGCTGAATTATTCCGGCAAGAAAGGGGACGTTGAACTCCAAAAGAGTAATATTTTGCTGGTAGGTCCGACGGGGGTTGGTAAAACCCTGCTTGCCGAGACGCTGGCGCGTTTGTTAGATGTACCATTTACCATTGCGGATGCGACTACACTGACCGAAGCCGGTTATGTGGGTGAGGATGTTGAAAACATTATCCAGAAGTTGTTACAGAAATGTGATTACGATGTGGATAAGGCACAAATCGGCATCGTCTACATCGACGAAATCGACAAGATTTCTCGAAAGTCCGACAATCCGTCAATTACCAGGGATGTGTCCGGTGAAGGTGTGCAGCAAGCCCTGTTAAAACTGATTGAAGGCACTGTAGCCTCGGTTCCACCGCAAGGTGGTCGAAAGCACCCTCAACAGGAATTTCTGCAGGTTGATACGACAAATATTCTGTTTATCTGTGGAGGCGCCTTTTCGGGGCTCGATAAAGTCATTCTCGATCGTTCCTCAAAAAGTGGTATTGGATTTGGAGCGACCATTGAGACTGTTGCCAACAAGAAGAACCTCGGGGACATATTGCGAACTGTACAGCCGGAAGACTTGGTCAGGTACGGCCTGATACCAGAGTTTGTAGGCCGCTTGCCAGTTTTTGCGACACTGGACGAATTGGATGCTGCGGCTTTGGTACGAATCCTCAAAGAGCCCAAGAATGCATACACCAAGCAATATTCAAAGCTGTTTGAAATGGAAGGCGTTGAGATCGATTTCAGGGAAGAAGCGCTCGCCGCCATTGCAGAGAAAGCAATGGAGCGTAAAACCGGCGCAAGGGGTCTCAGATCCATCCTCGAGGCGGTTCTGCTTGAGATCATGTATGAGATTCCGTCCGAAGAAAATGTCACCAAGGTTGTTATTGACGAAAGTGTCATTGCTGGCACCTCTGAACCGTTATTGATTTACGAAAATCCCGAACAGGTAAAGGCGGCGCCGGAATAGAGGACCAGTTCGACAAGGTGATAAAAAGGGGCGTTTGCCCCTTTTTCTTTGGGAATCAGGACGCATATAGGAAGCTAGCGTTGCTTTTCGCCCCGGATCCGATCAACAACAGTATTAATCGGACAAATAACGGGAATAAAGGAGCAGGCGGTCGCTTATTCTTTGTAAGATATGCATGAAACATTCAGACTCTGTCTTTGTCTTTCATGCGAGAACGCAGGCAGCTGATAATTATCGGTGATAGCTTGACCCATTTAAATCAGGAGTGCTTATGGCAACCCTCACCAATGTACCCATAGTAACCCTCCGCGATATGGTGGTTTATCCTCATGGTGTTCAGCCTTTGTTCATTGGTACAGAAAAATCTATCAGGGCACTCGACTACGCTCAGAAAAACGATAAGGAAAAAAAGGTACTGCTGGTTGCCAAGCGGGATCCTGAGAACGAGGAGCCTGGCGTAAAGGATCTTTATCGGTTCGGAACCATTGCCACTATCCTGCAACTCATTCGCCTCCCGGACAAGACTGTAAAGATCCTGGTTGAAGGTGGATCCCGGGCAGAGGTAACAGATATCAATGATGTCGACCAATATTTTACCGGCAATGTCAATGTAATCGAGGACGAGCCGCTAAGTGCGAAAGAATCCGAAGCACTTCTTCGCTCACTGATGTCTGCTTTTGACCAGTATGTCCAGCTAAGTAAAAAAGTGCCGCCAGAAGTCATGACATCCCTGTCGAATGTGGATGATCCCAGCAGGCTGGTTGACACGATTGCCGCTCAGATGAATTTGAAACTCGATGAGAAGCAACAGATTCTTGAAATGACCAGCCTTGGTGAGCGCATCGAGCATATGATGAAGTTGCTGGAATCCGAAATAGACCTGTTCAATGTTGAAAAACGTATTCGTGGCCGGGTGAAGAAACAAATGGAAAAAAGCCAGCGTGAGTATTACCTGAACGAGCAGATGAAGGCCATCGAGAAAGAACTGGGAGATCTTGATGATGTACCTAACGAAATCGAAGAGATCCAGCAGAAACTCGAAAGTGCTGGTATGCCGAAGGAAGCCAAAGATAAAACGGCAACGGAAATAAACAAATTAAAAATGATGTCACCCATGTCTGCTGAGGCGACCGTCGTGCGCAGCTACATTGACTGGATGCTGTCTGTTCCCTGGAAAAAACGCTCAAAAGTCAGGACTGACATTGTTAAGGCAGAAGAAGTTCTGGAAGCCGATCATTATGGTCTGAATGAAGTCAAGGAACGTATTCTTGAATATCTTGCCGTACAAAAACGAGTCAAGAAAATCAAGGGACCGGTGTTGTGCCTGGTCGGTCCTCCAGGGGTGGGTAAAACTTCACTGGGTGAATCTATCGCCAGGGCAACAAATCGAAAATTTATCAGGATGGCCGTCGGCGGGGTCCGTGATGAAGCTGAAATAAGAGGTCACCGTCGAACCTATATCGGTTCAATGCCTGGCAAGATTATCCAGAAACTGTCCAAGGTAGGTGTCAGGAATCCCCTGTTTTTATTGGATGAAATAGACAAGATGGGTCAGGACCATCGGGGCGATCCGGCATCAGCCTTATTGGAAGTGCTTGATCCGGAGCAAAATAATTCCTTTAACGATCATTACATGGAAGTGGATTATGACCTCTCTGAGGTGATGTTCATTTGTACCTCGAACTCCATGAATATTCCCGCGCCGTTGTTAGACCGGATGGAGATTATTCGTATTCCCGGTTATACCGAAGACGAAAAACTCAATATTGCAACGAGGTACCTGATACCAAAACAAATGGAGAACAATGGCCTGTTTAAAAACGAATTGGAAATTGCGGACTCGGCTGTACTGGACATCATTCGCTACTACACAAGAGAGGCTGGGGTTCGCGGTTTGGAGCGGGAAATTGCCAAACTGTGCCGTAAGGTCGTGAAGCAGAGTGCGATGGCTGTAGAGGAAAATGAGACAAAATTGCATACTTTGGAAAGTGACAACCTTGAAGAGTTCTCCGGCGTTCGCAAATTCAGTTTCGGCAGGGCAGAAGAGAAGGATCAAATTGGTCAGGTTACCGGTCTCGCCGTCACCAGTGTGGGTGGCGAGCTGTTATCTATTGAGGCAGTTGCAGTACCAGGAAAAGGCCGCACAACCAAGACAGGGTCCCTGGGCGATGTCATGCAGGAATCTATCCAGGCTGCCATAACCGTTGTCCGGAGTCGGGCTGAAGTACTGGGTATCCCAAAAGACTTCCATGAAGAATATGATTTACACATTCATATGCCAGAAGGCGCCACACCAAAAGATGGCCCCAGTGCTGGTATCGCGTTGTGTACTGCTCTGGTGTCGGTGTTAAGCGGAATTCCTGCCAGAGCAGATGTGGCAATGACCGGGGAAATAACCTTGCGTGGCCAGGTGTTGCCGATTGGTGGGCTGAAGGAAAAGCTCCTGGCTGCTCATCGTGGTGGCATCCGTGAAGTTTTGATTCCGGATGAAAATCAAAGAGATCTCAAGGAAATCCCTGACAATATTAAGGGTGATCTTGTCATCAAGCCGGTCAAGTGGATAGACGAGGTATTGGAAATTGCATTACAGCGAGCACCGGAGCCAGTGGCCACGACAGTGACAAGTGATTCCGAAACAGGGGTAGAAAGTGATGCAGACCACAGAATCTCTGCACATTAGGAGTTTTGGCTTGACAGCTATTTTGTCCAGTTGGTATAACATGGTACGGGATATCTGCGAAGGATCCACGGGCCAGCTTGAAACGGTTCTAATCGTTAAAAAACTAGAATTAATTACCTAAAGGGGTACAGAGTGAACAAACAAGAACTAATTGAAAACATCGCGACATCAGCTGATATCACCAAAGCAGCAGCGGGTCGGGCACTCGATGCAATGATCGATTCTGTTACAGGTGCTTTGAAGAATGGTGATTCGGTTGTACTGGTTGGATTTGGTACTTTCAATGTCAGGGATCGTGCGGCGAGAACCGGTCGCAATCCTCAGACGGGTGAAGAAATCCAGATAAAAGCCGCTAAGGTACCAGCATTTAAGGCAGGTAAAGCCCTTAAAGACGCCGTCAACTGATCGGGGATTATTGGGTTATTGCTGTTAGCTTCTGATTCTTAGCGCAGACTACAATTACGTAGTGATATTGTTAAGTAGTATTGGAGTGACAGCGGTATAGTTAATTAAGTAATATTGAATGGCGCATTATTGATGCGCCATTTTTCGTCCACATTTTTTAACACAAAGACATTCCGGGGGTTTTGTTCGTACTAAACGGGCAGACCATGCAGGTAATACAAGCTGATTTGTTTTTACGAGGTTAAACATGTCAATTCAAGATATACGGGACCGGTCGGGCGGTGTCGTAACCAAAGTTATCGTCGGTCTGATAATCGTTGTTTTTGCCTTATTTGGTATGGGATCGATTACCACATTCCTGGCACCCGTACCTAAGGTTGCAACGGTTAATGGTGAAGACATCACTACCCAGGAAATGCAGGTTGAGCTTGAACGAAATCGACGTATTATGTTGTCACGTAATCGAGATCCGAATTCAATTGACGAAGATGTACTTCGGCAGAGCGTGCTGCAAACTCTTATCACGCGAAAGTTACTGACACAGGCAGCGAATGAGATGGGACTGCAGTTCAGCAATACAAGCCTGGACGCGGACATCCTTGCAACACCCGTGTTCCAGGTTGATGGGGTTTACGATCCTGGTCAGTTTCAACTTGTCATAGGTTCTGCAGGCTACAGCCCCGTATCCTATCGTAACGAAATACGCCGGGACAAGCTGTTCACTCAACTCGACACCGGTATCAGGGGCACCTCTTTTTTTACCAACGATGAAGTCGCGCGAACGAGTAGCCTCGCGCAGCAAACTCGCGATATCGCCTATTTAAGAGTTGATGTCGCCGCCCTGAGTGAGACAGTAGACGTTAGTACAGAAGAGATTGAGTCTTACTACCAGGCACACCAGAGTGACTTTATGACAGAGGAAACGGTGGATATTGCCTATATTGAACTGAAGCGAGATGACTTTTTTGGAACAGTTGAAGTCTCTGAAGAAGCATTGTCGTCTTTTTTCGAAGAAACGAGTGAGTCGTACGCCGAACCAGAGCGACGGCGAGTTGCTCACATCCTGATAGAAATCAATGATGGAGTTTCTGAAGAATCCGCCAGGCAAAAAATAGACGAAATCCATGCGAGAATTACCACCTCAGGGGAAGGTTTTGAGGCGTTAGCAATAGAGTTATCCGATGATCCGGGCTCCGCGGAAAATGGTGGTGATCTTGGGTTTAACGATGCGGGTACTTTTGTTGAGGAATTTGAAGCAGTCTCGAACATCCTGACCATGAACCAGTTATCTGAACCGGTGAAAACCGAGTTTGGATATCATCTGATAAAACTGCTGGATCTAGAAGCGGCAAAGCAGCCTGAGTTCGCCGAAGTCCGAGAATTAGTTGAGGCAGAGTTCCGAGAGCTTGGAGCTGAAGAGATATTTGTAAACAAATCTTCCAGGTTGAGCGAAATTTCCTATGAATCACCGGATCTTGTGGGACCCTCTGAAGAGTTGGAACTTGAATTGAAAACAATGGGAAAAGTTGCAAGGACCGGTAGCAACACGGGCGTAGCAAATAGTCAGGCGGTGAAAGATGCCCTGTTCAGCCCCGATGTCCTGTTTGATGGCAACAACAGCAATCTTCTGGAAATCACTCCCAACCATCATATCGTGGTGCGGGTAACTGCCCATCAACCCCGGGAAATAAAAGCACTTGAGACTGTCACGGAAGTGGTAACTGCGGATATAGCCCTGGAAAAATCAGCTGAACTTGCGGAATCCCAGGCACAAGAAATGGTTGCCATGCTCGAAGATGGTTCGATTACGCGCTTTGTTGCTGATCAGTATGGTTTGGTATGGACGGTGGTGGCGGACGCTACCCGGACTCAACCCGGGATGGATAGGGAGATTAATCGTCAGGCGTTTGGTTTACCTCGCCCGGAAGAGGGTAACAAGTCGGTTGGTTATGCAATTTTATCCGATGGAGATTCGGCGGTGATCAGTGTCACCAACGTCAACAACAAAGATCAAAATGACGTGACCCGGCAGGAGTTATCAAACTTTTCCCGGGCACTTGCTTCCCAGCAGGGCGCAATTGATTATTCTGAATTCCGGGATAATCTGGCCGCTTCCGGGTCAGTCGATACTCTTTGAGTTTTCTATTCAGTCTGGGTGACATCAACATACAAGGTAATTTTGTCACCCGGCTGGATGTATTTCTGCTTGCTGATCTGGTGATTCCACTTCTTGATACTGTTAACCGAAAGGTTGAACTTGTTAGCTATTCTTGAGAGTGATTCACCGCGCCTGACTTTATAGTTTACCTTCCGAATTACCTGGTTGTATCCTGACAAGGACGCGAGATTCTGAACAGATTTGCTACTGCCGAATATCAACAGTTCACGACCCGGATGGAGCATGTCCGTTGTTGCCATACCATTCCACTTGGCGAGGGATCGCACAGAAACATCAAACTCCCGCGAAATATCCCAGAGATTATCTCCGGGCTGCACCTCGTACTTTTCAGGCTCACTGCCAAACTTCTTTTCGACGTAGGCCTGGGTAGTTTTTAACCGCTCGCTGTCACTAAGCTGGTAATGATCGCTGGAGCTGGTTGCCACAGGGATAAGCAGAGAATCTCCAGCGATGATCCTGCTACCCCTGATGTCATTAGCCTGGCGAATGGTCTTTATTGTGGTTTTGTATCTCTGCGCAATCGTACTCAGACTTTCACCATTCTTGATTTTATGGCGTGCCCAGCTTATCCGTTGTTCTACAGGGAGTTGAGCAAGATTTTCGCTGAAGTTCTCAACCTTATTAACCGGGATCAGTAAACGGTGTGGTCCCGCAGGCGGAGTTGACCATTTGTTAAAAGCGGGGTTCAGCAGATACAACTCTTCGACAGAAATGTCCGCTAAATCTGCTGCGCGAGCCAGGTCAATCTGGGAACCGACGTCAACCACCTCGAAGTAAGCCTCGTTGGAAATGGTCTTCAATTCGATGCCATACTTTTCCGGATTAGCAATGATTTCGCATATTGCCAACAACCGGGGAACGTAGGCCCTGGTTTCCCGGAACAGCTTTAAAGAGAAAAAATCGATGGGCTTACCGGCCTTGATATTCTTGCGCATCGAGTAACGGACATTACCTTCGCCGGAATTGTACGCCGCGAGGGCTAGCATCCAGTCGTCATTGAGTGAGTTGTGTGAGGCATTGAGGTATTTTAGGGCTGCTTTTGTCGCTTCAACAACATCTCTGCGGCCGTCGTACCAGTAATCGATTCTTAGCCCGTAAAGTTTCCCTGTCGAAGGTATAAATTGCCAGAGTCCCGATGCCCTGCCGTGGGAGTAAGCAAATGGATCGAAAGCGCTTTCAACTACAGGAAGCAGGGCAAGCTCCATAGGTAGATCCCTGCGTTCTATCTCATTGACTATTTCGAATAGATAGCGGGTCGCGCGGGTGGCTACCCTATCGATGTAGTCAGGGTGGCGCTGAAACCAATTTAGTTCAGCCTTGACTCTGGAATTGTCAAGATGGCGCTCAAGCTTGAATCCATTTCGAATCCTGGCCCAAAGATCTTCGGTAGATAGCTCTTCTTCAGCCTCGATTGGTAGCGGGTCATTTTCACGCTCTAGAAGATCATCCTGTCCATCTTTGGTGATAGGCATTGCTGCGGCGATGACTATTTCTTCGCTTACCAATTTTGATAACTCAGCATCTGTTGGTTGAGTTTGGCCAGTTGTTTCATCCTCGGCTTGAGGCAGAAATGACTGAAGTACGTTGCTTTGGCAGGCAGATAAACTGACCACGATGAAAGCAATAATGCTAAACTGCTGATTGGTGCGCATAGATGTCTATTATTCGTGGGTTAGGCCCCAATTCGGAGGCTATCAATAGGTTTGAACCGTATGATTGTATCAAATAAATTGTTTAATACTGTGATTCAATCGATCAAACAGCCTGCTTCTCGCCAGGAATACCTGCTTTACGTAACATCGCAGCATATAAGATCACAGTTTGCAAAATCATAGTATGCAAGACATGGGTCAATGGTTTAGCTCAACCTTGGGTAAACAGGTGTTCAACACACAGCTGGCGGTGATGGAACAGATCTTACCTGGTTACTTTGGTTACCATCTTCTGCAGATGAGTATTCAGGACAAGCCTTTGTTCGAATGCAGCCCCATTGGACATAAGTTTGCAATTGCACCGTCGGACGAATTGCCGGATGCAGATATATCGGAACCCGATGTACCTGATCATCAGCTATCTGGTAATCAAGTAGCAGGCCAGGGATTTCCTGACCAGATACAATCGGCCGACAAAAACTCATTTGTCGGAACCGGTCAGAGTTTACCTTTCAAGGATGATAGTATCGATGTGATGGTGATCCACCATTTGTTGGATTTTCATTCCTCACCACAACGGTTATTGAGTGAGGTGGCCAGGGTTTCGCTTCCCATGGGACATCTGGTGATCGTTGGCTTTAATCCGATGAGTACCTGGGGATTGTGGAAACCTTTTGGCGCCATTCGAAACAAAGCGCCCTGGCATGGCAATTTCATGCGCACGGGTCGATTGATGGATTGGCTTAATTTGCTCAATTTCAAAATAGACCGTGCTCAATATTGCACCTATGGATTGCCAATTACCCGTAAGCCCTCATCATCCGCGGCTGATTATTCACAAGGTTTGAGCCGTTATACCAATTGGCCATTTGGCGCGGTTTATGTGATTGTGGCACGTAAGCAGGTGAGCACGATGATTCCTATGAAGCCTGTCTGGACTCGAAGACACGCCTTCGGCCAACTGAGTGTCGTGCCACCAGCGCCACCAACCGCAGGTCGTGCAATTTCGCCCAGAAACCTGCCTACCGGAGGCTGATTTGGGCCGGGTAATAGAAATTCAAAGGCCACAGCGGTCACACTGAAAACGAAATAGCCGATCAATTGGCTAATCGTGGAATTGATAAATTCATTGGGGAGTAGGGTGCGACAGGTAGTACTGGATACTGAGACAACAGGATTAGAAGTAGAGCGGGGGCATCGGATCCTTGAGGTAGGATGTGTTGAGATCATTGACCGGAAACTCACCCGAAGGCACTTCCATCAATACATTAACCCCGAAAGAGATATTGATGACGGCGCATTGGAAGTTCATGGCATTACCCGTGATTTCCTGAACGACAAACCGGTGTTCAAAGACGTTTGGGAGGGTTTCTGCGAGTTTATCAAAGGTGCCGAGTTAGTCATTCATAACGCGGCATTTGATGTTGCCTTCGTTGATCATGAGATGAAATTGGTATCTGAGTCTCTCGGTAAATTAACTGACTACTGCGGAATAATTGATAGCCTCGAAATCGCAAGACAAAAACATCCCGGACAGAAAAACAATCTGGATGCATTGTGTAAACGTTATATGGTAGACAACTCCCAGCGAGAGTTGCATGGTGCGCTGCTGGATGCTGAGATACTCGCGGATGTGTACCTGCTGCTAACGGGTGGACAGGTTTCGCTGAGTCTGGGAACAGAAACAGACAGTCAGGCCAGCCAGCAGATTCATCGGTTGGATACCAGTCGTCCAAGAATTAAGGTGATAAAGGCCAGTGTTGAGGAAGTCGCCAGGCACGAAGAGAAACTGGACGAAATCGACAAGTTATCCGGTCGTTCAGTTTGGAGGGCATTGCCGTAATGACTAATTGGCCCGTAGCACAGACAGGTTTTATAGCGGAGGTTATGGCACCTGAGCAGATTGACAAAAGCTATTTTTTTGTCTTTGACGGTTCCGACATACTGCAGAATTTTGATTCCGATGGCCAATGGTCTCCCGTGGATACCTTGAGCGAGTCCATTCGTGATGGCTTGATCCAATCCCACTACATGGGTGATCTAACAGGTACAGCCTGTTTCGCTGTCGAAACCAACTTAAGTGCTTCAGAAAAAGACAACCTGAGAAGCTTGTTTGGGAAGTGTGACAATTTGATATTTGGTCTTGCCGGGCGAGCCATTCAGATATTGGATTGGTATCGTACTCATCAATACTGTGGCCGATGTGGGATGAAAGCGGTTCAGCACGAGACGGATCGCGCCATGATCTGCGAGGGTTGCCGCATTTACTCCTATCCTCGACTGTCACCTTCAATTATCACCCTGGTCCATGATAAACAACGGGTGCTGCTGGCACGCAATCATCGTTTCCCAGCCGGTATGTACAGTACGCTCGCTGGCTTTGTAGAGCCTGGTGAATCAATAGAGGCAACACTGAGGCGAGAGGTGAAAGAAGAAGTTGGCGTTAACGTGGGCAACCTTGCGTACATGGGTAGCCAATCCTGGCCATTTCCCAATTCTCTTATGCTGGGATTTTTAGCCGAATATGATTCTGGCGAGATTGTGCTGCAGGAAGAAGAGATCGCCGATGCCCAGTGGTACGAGATCGATCAGCTGCCCAGTATTCCGGGTAAGGTTGCTATTTCAAGATGGCTGATAGACAGCTATCTCGCCCAGATGGGCGTTAGCGCCCACCAAGACGACTAAGCTTCTGTTTCGCACCGACGTGTCCCTGGTCACTTGCTTTACGATACCAGCCGATTGCGGCAGTCTTGTCGCGCTTTAGACCCCGGCCTCTCTCATACATCTCCCCAAGTCTGTATTGACCGTCCGGGTAACCGGCTATGGCGGCACTGTTGAATAGTTCCAGGGCCCGGGCATAATTTCTTGAGACACCAGTACCGCTGGAGTATCTGCTTCCCAGCGTAACCTGAGCGGGTGGATAATTTTTGTACGCGGCCTGCAGGTATCGATTCAGGGCAGCTGTGGTCGAACGCTTGTATCCTCCCTGTCCTTGCTCCAGGAATCGACCCAGGCTGAGGATCGCCTCAGGATATTCCTTTTCAGCTGCGACCTTGTACCAACGCAGCGCCTCGAAATAATCGGGTTTACCGGCTTTCGAGAATCCGCCCATTTCGTGCATCTGGCCGATTAATGTGTCGGCTTCCGGATAACCCAGGTGTGATGCGGGTTTGGCTGCGCCTAGTGCATCGTCATACCGACCAGCAGCTAGCAGTGATCGCGCATACTGAACCTGAAATCGTATCACGTCCGGATAGCGTCGTAGTGCATCGTTGCAGGCAGGCACAGCGGCAACATGGGCAATTTGCTCCAGTGGAACTGCCCATTGCCCGGGAAGACGCGCATAGGCTGCCAGGGCATCACAATTATCGGTGTCAGGTACTTCGGTCTTTAACAATTCCAGGGTTTCGTCGGTAACGTCACCGTTAACGGTTAAACTTCTTCGAACCTGGTAGACCGCTAATGCTTCCCGGGTCGGTTTATCGGATGGGCCATTGACGGTGGCAAGACGAAACCCAATCTGCTGCAGATAGTATTGCGCTTCCCTCAGCCTAAGGCCACGGGCTTTTTGAGCCGACCGGGCAAGTTCTTCCGCTTTTATGCGGTCCTGCTCCCGTCGCCGGTCTTCCTGGATTTCTGCTTCTTTTCTTACTGACAATAGCAATTCAGTCGCTTGATCATAGTATCGACCCTCTCTGCCGGTATTGGCCAGATATGCGAGCAGACGATCACGTGCAGCCAGTGCGCGACCCGTGCGGTAAAGTGCCCTTGCTTCCAGAAAGTAGAGTGAATTGGGTATTTCGATATCCAGGGCACGAATGCGGGGGACAAGATCCACGATACCCTGATTGTCATCGACTTTGAGGTACTGAGCCAACTCGGTCATCAACAAATCGACCTGAACATCTAATGACAGGTTTTCAGAAATTGCCACAGATTCTGCGACGGCGAAGCCGGTATTCAACGTTAACGTGAGAAAAATACTCGCTAAGACACTCTGCCTGCGCAATCTCGCTACTACTGTCCTCAAAAAACACCACCTCTTTATTGTTCTGGTTATTGTGAAATTCCAGGTTAGTTGTTCGCCGATGTCGCAATTTCTTCCCATGGGGCGACAGCCGTGAAACATACACCTGACTGCTATGTAGGACTCGCCTCGCAAAACTCCTTCAGCGTTACAAGACTACTGGCAAATCGTTCCAGATCGTCCAGCTTTTGCTGGTCCGAAGAAAAGTCGACCACCAGTTGCCAGCGGTTTGTTTTGTAATTACCCTCTGATGTGGATTGCAGGTCACTGTTGAGTTCCAGAACCAGTGCAGCCCAGCCGTCCTCTGAAACACGAATATCAGAAATTTGAGACAAGTCTGTTCGAAGGTTGATGCTGACGTTCTGGGTAGAACGAATCGCCTTTGGTGAACCGTTGTCAGTACAGAGGTACTGATGATCAGTTTCACTGCGAAATTTTACATTGCATGTACCCTGGGCCTGAACCCAGTTTCCGATGGTCCTGCCTGATTCGCAATCATGTGCGGGGGCCCGGTACTGTGCTAACGATGAGCTGATAAGAGATACCACATTGTCCATTGCAACAACGGCATGTTCCTCTTGCTGGGTGGCGAATCTGACCGCCTTTTCTTCATCGGTTTCAAGCGTCGCGGGCTCTTTGGCCCCGATTTGTTCATCGTTGGCGTCCGTCGTGGTCATAGCATTATCGATGACATCCGAGAGCCGTGAATCAAGTGAAAAACCTGCACTCTCTGCCTGACCCTTGGCCACTGGCTGATCCTGGGGTGCTGTTCTATTGGAGACAGCCTGTGCTTCGGTTACGACCTCGACACCCTCGAATCTGAGATGACTGGCATACAATCTTTCGGCATCGACTGCTGACTCACAAGCCGCAGAATCTGTTGGCTGATGGCAGAACAGCATACTCCAGCTCGGGGATTCGGTTGCCGTCCTGCCAAAAGCCTCGCCGGATTCGGTAATCTTCGGGCTGACTTTTATGTAGCGCAGCGAGCTTGATTCGGTTCGAACCTTCAGCCAGAGGTGAGTCAGGCTGGACAGGCAGTTGGCATTGGTATTCGGACCGGCCAGCCAGCGCATTTTCGAAGTGACCAGTGGTTCCCCGAACGCCTCATCAATTTGGAATTCAACCTTCAGATCGGCAATGTTGCAGACCGACGCACGAAAATTCTGCCGATCCAGCAATTGGCTTACTGCACTATTTGCCATGCTCGGCAGCATGCAACAAAAAAACAGGAGCATGTATCTCATGGGCGTACATTTAATAGCCATGTCAATCGGCCCGAAGGGGTATTTTCATTAGTGTACAGCTTGTCCATGTCAGGGTCTACGACTAGGACTGAGCATGTAGCCAGGGCTGGCCACGAGCGTTAGCGAGAACGATCCTGTATTATTCGGTAATCCTGCAAACGCCGGGTAAATCCGATGTGGTCCAGGTACTCCAGGATTTCAATCGCCAGGTTTCGGCCAATAGCCGCTTTGTCCCGGTATTCAATGACGGTGAATTTACCTTCGGCGCTGTTACCCGCGAGATCCAGCGCGAATTGCTTGAATGAATCGATAGCCTCGGGTAGAAAGAATCTGTTTTTAGTTGGTTTCATAATCAAGCCAAATTTTACACAGTTGTTCAGCAACTTATCGACAGCAGCTGGAGGCAGGTTGACTGCCTTGGCGAGTTCGTGAACTACCGGTGGTCGCATCGGGTCTTTTCTTAGTATGGGTTCAACCTTCTGCCACAGTGATTTTTCCGGCCCGGCGATTTCCACTCGATGATCGGCTAACTTTATCTTGTTCCCGACCTGGAACAGTTTCCGGTCTTTGACTAATTGTTCTGTCGCAGATTTCAACAGCGTTCTGGGTAAATCTACCTGGCCAAGTAACTGAGGTTCCGTGATACCGTGATCCTCGGGATGCTGTTTGTGCCACTGCCCAATGACGGTGAGTATCGTGTTTGTCATGTTATTCATCGCATCGGCACTGTGCAGCAGTCCGTTTGCGTCGATCGTCCCAAGTTCATCAGGAGAGAAGAGTGGTTGGTTGAAAGTTGCCTTTAGCTGTTCAACGTCGAGTCCCACCGGGCTGATTGCCAGCATTTCACGGATTCGATCCGTCAGTTTCGGGTTGCGCATGGTGTGAAGCAGGCGGATTCTGTTTGGTTTTGCCCGACCTCGATTCGGGGAAAACGGATCAATGACCGTGCCGCCACCTAGAGTCCGGGAAGCTGATTGATCTCTGATAATCACTCTGTCGCCGAAACAGAGGTTGAGCCGTTCTGTGAGTACCACTTGCACCATTTGTTCTTCGCCCGGTTGCATGGCTCTGGATTCCAGAGTGGCAACCCGGCCTGTGGCATGACTGGCTGCACTATGAAAGTGGATCGGCGTCCAGTGTCGTAGTGGCCTGGACTCGCCCGGGAGCAACTTCAAATGGACATCTATTCGACTCGACAGTGGACTGTCCGGTGTCCCTGACAGCCAGTTACCGCGACTAATCAGTTCCAGGTCTATATTGCCGGTAATATTAATCGCGCACCTGTCACCGCTGAGTCCTTTGGAGGAATTTTGGTTCTGCCGGTGGATAGCGCGAACACGAACACGGCGTTTATGCGGCAGCAACCAGAGTTCGTCCCCGACCGATACCTCTCCTGAGAAGACTGAACCGGTAACCACATTTCCCGAACCCTTGACGGTAAAGCTTCGATCTATTGCCAGGCGGAAATTGCCTTCATTTGATCTGGATTGAATATCCTGGGAAGCAGACCACAGGGCATCTTTTAGCAATTTTATTCCAGCGCCGGATACACTGGAAACCGGGTAGACCTCTACGCCTTCAAATCCGGTGTGTTTTAAAAGATTCTGAATTTCGACCTTGGCCTCGGACAATCTTTGTCCGTCTACCCTGTCCACTTTGGTCAGTGCGATACACCCACGATCAATCCCCAGCAAATCAAGTATGGCCAGGTGTTCAAGGGTTTGCGGCATCGGACCATCATCTGCCGCGATCACCAGCATGCCAAAATCAATGGCGGCAACACCCGCCAGCATATTGCTGATGAATTTGATATGTCCGGGGACGTCAATGAACCCAACGCTCTGTTCATCATCGTGCATATAGGCGAAACCGAGATCGATGGTGAGCCCGCGATTTTTTTCCTCTTCCAGTCGATCAGTTTCAACGCCGGTCAGGGCGTGTACAAGAAGCGTTTTGCCGTGATCGACATGGCCAGAGGTAGCGACAATCATTGGGTCTGGTTTAAGTCCTGTATCTGCATTAGGAACATATCTGCGTTATCGAGTGTTCGTAGATCAAAATAGAGTGAACCATCTCTGATTCTGCCGATAATGGGAGTTTGCAGGGATCGAAAGCTGCTCGCCAGATCTGTCAGCCCTCGATCGGAAGCGTAAGGAGTGATTTTTAAAGCGTAACTTGGCAGCAGGCTGATCGGCAGCGAACCACTGCCAATCTGGCTTTCGCAAGCCTCACCGGATACATCCGCGAAACCGCCCAGTGCCTCGTTGAGTCGAGGCACAATGATATCAACCATCTGCTTTATCTTGTCAACTGATTTGGAAAGATAGTGAAGTGTCGGTAACTGTTCAGCAAGTGAGTCCGGATCAAGATAAAGTCTGAGGACCTCGAACAATGCCGCTACGGTCATTTTGTCGACCCGAAGTGCCCTTTTCATTGGGTTGCTTTTGATTTGGGAAATGAACTTTTCCTTACCCACGATGATGCCGCATTGCGGGCCCCCCAACAGTTTGTCACCGGAGAACGTAATAACGTCTGCGCCTGTGTCCAGGGTGGCCTGAACCGTGGGTTCATAGGGCAATCCCCAGTGCCTCAAATCAATCAGGGTGCCGCTGCCCAGGTCAGTGACGAAGGGCAGATTATGCTTAGCAGCAATCCTGGCAACCTGTTCATCACTGACATCCTGGGTAAATCCCATGATTTCGTAGTTGCTGGTGTGCACTTTCATCAGCAACGCGGTGTTGGCAGTAATGGCGTTTTCGTAGTCGGATTCGTGGGTGCGGTTGGTCGAACCTACTTCAACAAGGTGGCAGCCCGCTCGCTGCATTACTTCCGGAATCCGAAATGAGCCGCCAATTTCGACGAGCTCACCACGGGAGACGGGTACTTCTTTTTGAAGTGCCAGGGTATTGAGCGTCAGCAAAACCGCCGCCGCATTGTTGTTAACAACGGTGGCAGCTTCGGCACCTGTGATGTCTTTTATCAGCGATTCAATATGGGTATCCCGGTCGCCCCTTTGACCTTGCTGCAGGTCGTATTCCAGGTTGCTGTATCCCGCGGCGACCTGGACTATTGATTCGATGGCCGCTGTGGGTAGGGGTGCCCTGCCGAGATTGGTGTGCAGAACCGTTCCCGTCAGGTTGATGACTCGTTTCAGGCTGGGCGCGTGGGTATTTTTCAAGCGGACTGTGGCCATTTCAATGATAACGGATAAATTCGGGATAGCCATCTTTCCGGCCTGTACACCAGACCTGATTTCGTTTAAAACCTCACGCAGACAGGAAGTCACCAGCGGTCGACCATATTGATCGACCAGCACTGTTGCCTGATCCAGTAACTTGTCAACGGCCGGTAACTTCGACAGCGTCGAATTGGACATGGTGTTAACCGTCTCTCGCCGATTGTGCCGCATCCTGAAGTGGGCCGAGCAGCCTGATCCACGGTTCCGTCTCCAGGCTCCTGGTTCGTACCCAAGTTTCTTTTGCTTCGATGGCTGCATGGCGATCGGGGTAAATACCGAGAAGTAAAACAAACCACTCGCGACCCTGATTGCTAATGCGGGTGTAAAGAGGCTTTGTGATGCCATTGGTTTCAGCAAAGTTGAGGATTTTTTCTTCGTCTTGCATAGCGAGCAATTGGACTGCGTAGGCTTCTCTTGGATGATCCTGCAATGAATTCGGGGCTATTATGCTTTCAGCTGTGAGCTCAGTCGGTATCTGTCCCGGTTCCTGTTCTGATTCGGCTACTGATTGCTGTACAACTGGTTCCGATGGTGCTTCCGGTACAGTTTCCAGCGTGCGATTTGTCCGATATCCGGAATCCGGCGGCGTTGCCTCAGGCACTATAGCAGCGATTTTGCCAGCATCTCGAGTGTTCTCACATTGCCACTCACTCGAACCCTGTTTGCCATAGCAATACCATTTTTGGTTTGCGGTCGAGTCTTTCAGCAAGCTCTCGCTTTCACAGTCGCCACCCTTACATTTATTACGGTCAAACACACCCCCCAGGTATGAACACCCGGTCATTGAGATAATACACATCAACAGAAGACTCTGTTTGAGCTTTTTCATAAAAATCCTGCCGCTACCGCCTTTTTTTCGCTCTACTGCCAGTTGCACTCGCAATTTGCTGCCAACTTTGTGGAGGGTGGATTCAATCATAGATTTAATTTAGACAACAGGGTAATTGTGGGTCTAGTGCGGTGTGCTGGCCATTTAGTGACTTGTTTAATGTGCGTTTTGCATAGGATATTACACCAGGGAAATCGAAATTCTTCGTCCGGGCAGGCTTAACTCACAAATGTGTCTTTTTGAGGGAAAAGCCCAAATATCCCACCCGTATGTATAAACACAATGTCGTTCGAGGTTGAGAAGCTGCCGCTGCCGAGCTCAGTCATCAAGCCCTGGAATGCTTTGCCGGTGTATACCGGGTCCAGAATCACACCTTCGGTTCTCGCCAGGTCCTTTATGCATTCAATAACCGGAGGCTCGGCTTTACCGTACCCCGGACCGACATATCGGTCGACAATATTTATCTTTAAATTATTGATATTAATGGGTATTTCATATCTTTTACGCCAGGACTGGAAATCAGCGCCAATTTTCCGGATAAAATAAGCCTCATCGTCACAAACATTGAAGGAATAAACCTCATTGTTCAGCGCATAGAGCTGGTGACCTAAAATCAAGCCTCCTGCCGTACCCCCCGAACCAGCGGCTGAGACCACGTAGCCGGGTTCAATATTGGCATTTTCAAAATCCAGTTGAAGTTCACGGCTCGCTTCAATGTAACCCCATAAACCAATCTCATCGCTCGCGCCTATTGGAATCGCGTAAGGCACTTCGCCCTGTTCACGATATGCCCTCATCAGCTCGGAAATGATCTGGTCGATATCGGCGTACTCGGCTGTTGAAACATAAGTAATTCTGGCACCCACCAGTTCATCCAGCAGCAGATTGCCGTCAGCGGGTGAAGTCTTCCTGCCCCGTAAAACCAGGTGGGATTTCAAACCTAATTGGCTGGCGATGATCGCCGTAGCCCTGCAATGATTGGATTGAACCCCGCCAATCGTGATCAGCGTGGATGCCCCTTGCTGCAGTGCCTGGGCGATGGTAAATTCAAGTTTGCGCAGTTTATTGCCACTGGCAGCTGTGTCCGTGAGGTCATCACGTTTGAGCCAGATAGTGGGGATGTTGTGCTTCTGGCTAAATCTTCGAAGGGGAACAAGGGGGGTAGGTAGCCTGGCCAGCTGTATTCTCGGAACGTTGGCGGCCTCAATCAGTGCATTCATTGGACTATTGACCTTCTGGCAACACGACATACCTACCTGAGAAAGCCATGGCGATACTGGCATCGACCATAAAATTCGATTGCAATGTGATGGATGCTCTGCCTTTGCTTTTTAAACGGTCGACGAATGTATCGTATTCATCTGGTAACCTGCACTGACAAACCAGTTCCTCGAATACCGGTGCAGAATAGCTCACGTCACCACCAGCGATGACGGTGTTGGCAGATAGATTCAGCTCGGAGAGCTTTAACTGGATAATCCCCCATCCCGCCAGGGCAGCGAGGGAAAAAAGGCTGCCCCCAAAGGCAGAATTTTGGTGATTGATGTTGTTCTCGAGTGGTGCCTTGATAGTCAGGCTATTGCCATCATAAGCATCCACGGTGATACCCATATGCTGACTAATGGGGATCAGTGTGTGGTACGCCTCAACTAACAATTCTATTGAGGATATGGGAGTGTCACTATTCAAGCTGTTACCTTCAGAAGTTCCCTAGTTAAACACGATTAACAATGCTGATTCCAGAATTAGACGTTATCATTGTGGGGAATAGTCTGGAGTGTTCGGCTTGAAGGTTCTTGTGCTGGTTTTCATCTGCTGTCTCGTCGGATGTTCTCGGGATGAGCCCCTTGTCATCAGGGGTAACACGATGGGGACAACCTACAGTGTAAAAACTGCGGCTGGTGCCGAGGAAGGTGCTTTGGAAGCAGAGATTAAAACCAGGTTGCAGAAAATCAACAACCTGATGTCTACCTACCTGCCTGATTCGGAACTCTCCCGGTTCAATCAGTCTCCCGTTGGAGAGCCTTTCGAATTATCTGCTGAAACTCGCCGGGTACTGGAAATGGCTATCCAGGTAAACCAGATGAGCAACGGAAAGTTCGATGTGACCGTGGGTCCACTCGTCAATTTGTGGGGCTTTGGACCCGAGTCAGGTGATCAGACTGTGCCAACTGAAGAAGAGATTGAGACGGCCCTGACCAGGGTGGGCATGGATAAACTTCACCTGAAAGGCAATTACATCACCAAATCGATCAACACTTATGTCGATCTGTCGGCAATTGCCAAAGGTTTCGGTGTGGATGAGATTGCAGCCATACTGGACGCCAGGGGTATTGAGGACTACCTGGTTGAAATAGGCGGAGAATTGCGTGCCCATGGACTTAATGATCGCGGTCAGCCCTGGAGAATAGCTGTTGAAAAGCCGGATGTATTTCAACGCGCACCATTCAAGGCGATCGATGTTCGGAATCAGGCCATGGCGACCAGCGGGGATTATCGAAATTTCTTTGAAGTAAAGGAGCGAAGGTACTCACATACCCTGGACCCGACGACCGGGTACCCGGTTGATCACAATGTTGCCTCGGTCACGGTACTGACTACAGAAACCGCCATGGCAGACGGTTTGGCGACAGCTATCAACGTCATGGGGGTCGAGGCTGGGCTCACAATGGCAGAGCAGCATAATCTGGCGGTATTGGTTATAATCAATACGGAAGATGGGTTCGCGGAACGGCATAGTTCAGCCTTTGCCACCTATCTGCGGCGTGAATAAAAGCACCTCATCGCATGACTTATCCAGAAAACATGACTTTATCGACAGGGAACAGCGCGTTGTTCCTGGCTGGAAATAGAACGGTGAGTGCTATTTCCTCGGTTAGGTGGGATTGATTCGTAAACTAACTATATTAATTAGGCACATGATTTATCCGAAAAACATGACTTATACACCGGAATTAGCGATATGACCGAGTTCCTCTTGAGCTTCTTTATACTACTGGCAGTGGTGCTGGCCATGGCTGTGGGAGTCATGCGTGGACGCGCGCCGATCTCCGGCTCCTGTGGCGGCCTTAACAGCGCCGGTGTCGGTGGCGGTTGTGACTTGTGCGGCGGAGATACCCGCAAGTGTGAAGAGATCAGCAAGGAAGACAAACCCCGATCTAACGATGTGTTTTACGACGCCTCCTGATTCGCGCCACTAGCCGTATGCTGGCTAGGGATCAGCGTGCCATATCTCAAGCCTCTTTTTATAGAATTCATGACTTGCGGCCATATCCTCAAGAAATCGGGACAGCTCGCTCATGAGTAATGCCTGGGGTCCATCTACCAGCGCTTTGGAGGGTTCAGGATGGAAATCTACCAGTACCATATTGGCACCTGCAACCAGTCCCTGGGCTGCTGTGTGAGCCACATCAAGGATGGCATCCGAGGAGGTTTCACGGGTACCAACGGAATGTGAAGGATCGACACAAACGGGCATTCGGGTGAGTCGTTTTACGACAGGCACCTGGCCGAAATCCACCATATTTCTATGGGGCGCACCGGCTGAACTCTTCATCCCCCGCAGACAAAAAATGACGTTCGAGGTGCCTTCACTGGCAAGATATTCCGCAGCATTCAGGGACTCATTTAACGTAACTCCGTAGCCTCTTTTAAATAGCACCGGGTAGACTCTCTGCCTGCCGACTGATTTAAGAAGTTCAAAGTTCTGGGTATTGCGAGTGCCGATTTGCAACATGACCCCGGTGGGATTACCGGTTGCCTCAAGTGCCTCGTGGATTTCCTCAATATGGCTTTCGTGGGTTACCTCCATGGCGACCACTTTGATTCCGTATTTACCCGCCAGTTCAAATACCCAGTGTAAACAGGTACTTCCGTGCCCCTGAAAAGAATAGGGATTGGTTCGCGGTTTGTAGGCACCCATTCGAGTACAGACCTGCCCATAGGATTGCAGGCTTTTCATCATTATTTCTACGTGTTCCGGTGTATCAACGGCACATAATCCGGCGAACACGTGGGCGTTTTCCTGGTTGAATTTCACGCCGTTGTAACTGAATCCGCTGACTCTATTCTCGTCTGAGTGACGACCTAGAATTCGATACTCCTGGGAAATTCTCACGACCCGTTCTACAGCATCCAGAGCCTCTATAGGTTCCTGGTCCAGCTGATGAGTGTCCCCCAGAAGATAGAATTCGGTTAATTGTTGTTCTGCGCCAAGTACGACATGTTTCTTGACTTCAATGTTGGGTAGTTGTTGCAAAAAGTTAATGGTCTCAGCATATTCGGGACTGGTATCCGCGATATTTGGATTCAGAATAACGATCATAATCTTTCCCGGTTGTTAAGGGCTCTGCAGTATTGCTTTATTGTATCGGTTTGACTGAAACATCTGGCAGGTATTTTAATATTCATTGCCTTTGATCGCGTATACTGCGTGGAACTTAAGAAGGGTTACCCATACGTGTCAGATTGGCGATTTACCATTGCGCTTAAATACACCCAATCAAGCGCCAGCGATCGCCTTGTTTCCTTTATGTCGTTCATTTCGGTTTCTGGTCTGGTACTGGGAGTCGCGGTTCTGGTTATCGTACTGTCTGTCATGAACGGTTTCGAGCGCGAGTTGAGATTGCGAGTTCTGGGCATATTGCCACATGGTATTGTGTTTGCGTCAAACGGCTATGATGACTGGCGAGAAGTCGCAGAAGGATTTGCCGTCCATCCTGAAGTGTCTGCAGCCGCACCATTTCTTGAGGGAGGTGGACTGGTTGTCGCCAATGGGGTGATTTCCGGTGTGAGTTACTTTGGCGTGGCGCCGGACGAGGAACAAAAGGTATCAATCATCGGTGACTTTTTTGTGGAAGGTGAAATGTCATCTCTTGAACCTGGAACCTTTCGGATGGCGATGGGGAGAACACTGGCGGACAAGCTGGGAGTAGCAACCGGTGACAAGGTGACGCTGATCTTACCTGATGTTCAATTGACGATGGCGGGGCCGATACCACGTACCAAACGATTCACTCTAAGCGGGGTATTTGAAGTCGGCTCCGATGCTGACAAGAGTCAAATCTTGATCAATCTTGAGGACGGGTTAAAACTTGCCCGTAAAGTAAAAGTCGATGCGATCCGGATTACGACCAACGAGCTGTTTGAAGCACCCAGAGTCCTGCGGGAACTTGTGACGAGTTCAGGAAGGATGGATATATTCGCAAGTAGTTGGATGCGCAGTCATCTCAATTTATACGACGCAATTCAAATGCAGAAAACGACCATGTTTTTATTGTTGTTAATGTTGGTAACGGTGGCGGCCTTTAATGTCATTTCGAATCTCGTCATGGTGGTCAACGAAAAAAAGCCTGATATCGCTATTCTTCGTACAATGGGTGCTTCCACCAGGGAGATTATGTACGTCTTCATTCTACACGGGGTTTTGATCGGCGGGATAGGGGTAGTGCTCGGGATAGTGCTCGGGGTATTCCTCACCAGTTATTTGACACAGCTGTATGGCGTTTTCGACAGCGTATTTCAGCTGGGACTGATGGACGAGTATTTTGTACACTATCTACCGACCGAGATCCTGGTCGATGATCTTCTTCTTATTGGTTCCGTCGCACTTTTTATATGCTTGGTTGTTACCATTTACCCGGCACGAATGGCGTCAAAGTCAAATCCTGTCGAGGCACTGCAGTATGAGTAATGTAGTTATCGCAGTGACCGATTTGCATAAGTATTATCAGCAAGGCAGCAACCGGTTACATGTGCTCAGGGGCCTGAATCTCGAAGTTGTACGAGGTGAAAGGGTTGCGATCATCGGCATCTCCGGCAGCGGCAAAAGCACCCTGTTACACCTGTTGGGTGGTTTGGACACGCCCAACGAGGGCAGTGTGTTTGTACAGGGTCAGGACGTGCACAGAATGAATGAAAAAGGACTTTGTCAGCTCCGCAATCGTTCGCTGGGATTTGTGTACCAGTTCCATCATCTACTTGCGGAGTTTACTGCACTGGAAAATACGGCAATGCCCTTGCTGATTCGGGGTGAGAGTCGATCATCTGCAATGGCTTCTGCTAAAGAAATTCTCGACAAGGTAGGGCTGGCGAACCGGACCGAGCACAAGCCCAACCAGTTGTCCGGTGGCGAAAGGCAAAGAGTTGCGATTGCGAGAGCACTGGTTACCAGGCCGGATTGCGTCCTTGCGGATGAGCCAACCGGCAACCTCGATGAAGAAACAGCATCCCAGGTCGATGATCTTATGATTTCCCTGAGCAAAGAGTTTGAGACCAGTTTTGTCATTGTGACCCATAATCTGGCCCTCGCATCCCAGATGGACAGAATCTGTCGATTGCATAACGGACAAATTGAGGCATGAGTGTTCCGGTCTACATTGGATTGAGATTCTCACTAAGCCAGAAGGGCAGTGCTTTCCTGTCATTTATTACCCGTGTGTCCATGATAGGACTCACCCTGGGTGTCATCGCCCTGATTGTGGTTGTATCGGTGATGAACGGATTCGATAGCCAGCTAAAGTACCGGATACTGGGCGCAGTGCCTCATATGATCATTGGTGGAGATTTGCCACCCGCAGTGATTTCCTCCATAGAGGCTGTGGTTAAAAACCAGCATGAAGTTGTTGCCTCAACGCCATTTTTAAAACGTGATGGCATTCTGATTCAGGCCAGAACCAATCGTCTTGTGGCGGTATATGGTATTGATCCAACCATCGAAAACGGCGCTTCGGTGCTGCCTGAACATATCACTGACGGAAACATTCTTGAACTCGAGCCAGGCAGCAACCGGATGATTGTAGGCAAATCCCTCGCGACCCAGCTTGGATTATGGCCTGATGACGCGATTACCCTGTTAATCCCCGAGCCGTCCCAACAGGGGAGCACGGTTGTGCCCAGGATCGCCAGGGTAAAGCTGGCGGGGACATTTGAGCTGCGATCCGAATTGGATTACACCCTGGTGTTGATGAACCTGGAAGATCTGAAGAGAATTTCAGATAACGAGGCGAATATTCGATTGACGCTGAAAGATGTCTTCAAGGTGGGCGAAGTCAGGCAGGCATTGGCCAGCCACGATTTTGGCAAGGATCTGCAGGTTTCCGACTGGACAAGGGAGTACGGGGACTTTTTCGAAACCGTTCGTATGGAAAAAAGGATGATGTTCATTTTGCTCACCCTCATCGTGATGATCGCTGCTTTTAATACGATCTCCGGGTTAAGCATGATGGTTAAAGAAAAGCAGGCTGAAATTGCGGTACTTAGAACGATGGGTTTGTCTCGCGGACGCGTGATGCAGATATTTATTGTTCAGGGCAGCCTTATTGGTTTTGTTGGGACGTTGATGGGCGTGGTATTGGGAATTCCACTTGCTTACCATGTGACCGAGGTCGTTAGTTTTTTTGAGGATATAGCCGGTCGCCGCATGCTTGCGGGCACCTATTTTGATCGGGTCCCGACAGATGTGAGGTTCGTGGATATTGTCGTCATCATCTTGGTATCTTTTCTGATCAGTATCCTGGCAACGCTGTACCCGGCGTACCGGGCAGCACGAGTGGAACCAGCGACAGCGTTAAGTGCGGAATAAGGCTAACCTGTTCGTTTTCTGTTCCTCAGGCCCCTGCGCAACTTCCGCATAGACCAGTCTTTTTTCACCTTCCAGCGCCAATAGATCCTAACGAGAATGAAAGCCGTGGTGCCCAGTGTTAACCCGGTTACAAAGGAACCGAGCAACAGGGGTTGCCAGATAACTGAGAGTTGCGAAGTCAACCACTGTGCAGAAATCTCCACATCCTCCCCAAGACGGGGCGTGTCCAGTATCCAGGTACCGATTCGATAGGTGAAATACATCATGGGTGGCATGCTCACCGGGTTGCTGATCCATACCAGGCCTATGGCGAGGGGCATGTTGCACCGAACCCAAACCACGAGAATCACGCATGGGACCATCTGGAATGGCATAGGCAGGAAACAACAGAAAATTCCGATCAAAGCGGCATAGGACACAGAGTGCCGGTTGAAATGCCACAGGTTAGGTTCGAACATGACCTCGCCGAGAAATTTCAGCGACCGTGTGTTTCGAAGCTGGTCCTTGGTCGGCAGGTATTTTTTAAATCGCATTTATCAGGAAAACACATTTAAGTGGGATATTATGCCTTGTCTGTTGTTGATTACCAGCCGAAGATACGAAGGGATGTCCTACAACTTCTATCACAGAAAGCTGAAGCTTTTTATCAGAGAAAGCTGAAGCTCTGGCATTGCCTGTGGTGCTAAATAGAACTACATATGTACCACGCAACCATCGCTTTTGTTTTGGCAACTATGGCAGTTGTCTTACTACCCATTTTACCTGATGTTAGATTCCTGGCGATCTTGCTGTCGATCTGTGGCTTAGGGCTCATGTTTCCACGCCTGCGACTACTCTGCGGATTTGTTCTCGGGATAACATTTTCTCTCAATGCCGCACACCACGCGGAACAAAACAGGCTATCCGTTGAACTCCAGGGCGAGAACATTCTGATCGAGGGATATGTTCGGTCCTTGCCGCAGATACGCACTGGATCCGTTAAGTTCATTTTCCAGATCGTTGATTCCAGGGCAAAAAATGCAAAGCTTGCACCCTGCCTGATCAGTCTCAGCTGGTATTCACGCGGGTCGGCGCGGTTACCACGACCCGGTGAGAAATGGCGGCTGTTGGTGAGACTCGTTCGTCCCCACGGATCCATCAATACAGGGTTGTTTAACTATGAGGGCTGGCTCCTGGCTAATGGTATTTCGGCAACCGGATACGTCCGGGAAGATGTAAGGAACAGGTTGATTACCACGGCGGGTTTCAATTCCCTGCACCATCAGGTCAGGAGAAAACTAAGGCATATTATCAAAACCAGACTTCCAGACGATTCCATCAGGGGTGTGCTATTGGCATTGATGATTGGTGAAAGTGCCCAGATCAGCAAGTCAGTCTGGCAAACCTTGTCAGACACGGGAACCAACCATCTAATGATCATCTCGGGATTGCATATAGGTCTTGTGGCGGGAATTGTTCTTGGATTGTGCCGGATTTTGATTCGGCCGATTACGCGATACTGGCAACCGCTGGCCGGACTCTCCGCTCTGGGATTGACCTTTATCTATGGGTCGATTGCAGGCTTGGGGTTACCAGTGCAACGGGCTCTCGTGATGGTGGCAATTGGCCTGCTGGGTTTGTTGGTGCGGAGAAACATCCCGGTCTGGCTGATGTTTATGTATGCACTGCTGGCTGTCACGGTCATTAACCCATTCGCTTCATTAGGGGCAGGGTACTGGTTATCTTTTGGTGCTGTAGCAAGTTTGATATTCGTTTTTTCGGGTCGTCGTGAAGGGGCAGATGGATTAATCGAAAAATTGCGGGCGTTGATTAAAACCCAGTGGGTTGTTTTTGTTGCCATGGCGCCTTTGTTGATATGTTGGGTGATGCAGGTTTCTCTGGTTGCATTCATCGTTAATCTGATCGCTATTCCCATTGTTGGAATCTGTATTGTTCCCACGCTGCTGCTTTGCTTACCTTTGCTGCTTATCGGTATTGAGCCGGGCTTTGTATTGCTTGAGCTTGCGTATCAATTACTGGGGTGGTTTATTGAATCGCTTCGGTGGGTCGCTGATTTTGATCTGGTGTTTCGCAAGCCTAGCACTAATCTGTTATTTGTTGCGCTCGCCAGTCTGGGAAGCCTGATCCTCCTCTTGCCGAAGGGCCTGGTGCCAAGATGGCCAGGGCTGGTCCTGCTGCTGCCGTTGATCACAACCCTTGAATCGACAGTGCCGCCAGGTGAGGTGGTTGTTAATGTACTCGATGTCGGCCAGGGTTTGAGTGTTGTGATTAAGACCCGGCAACATGTTGTCGTATATGATGCAGGGCCCGCTTTTGGCGCCGGGTTCGATGCGGGCGAACAGATTGTGGCACCTAGTGTGAGACTGCAGGGCTCAAACGAAATTCATACCCTGGTTGTGAGCCACAGTGATATTGACCATGCCGGAGGGGTCCGGGGTTTGGAGCGACAACTCACGGTGCGGCAGAAAATTACCGGTCACACTACTGGCAGTACATTAGGTTGCAGGCTGGGGCAAGATTGGCAGTTGGATCAAGTAAGGTTCAGTATACTTCTGGGAAACTTGGAGGCGAGCGACAACAACCAGTCCTGTGTTCTGCTGGTGGAAGCTAACGATTTTGCCATGTTGCTGCCTGGAGATATCGAGGCGTTTTCCGAAGAAATACTCACTCAACTTGAATTACCCTTTATTGATATCATGGTTGCTCCGCACCACGGGAGTCTGTCGTCGTCGACTCCGGCGTTCCTGAACCATGTCAATCCCTCTTTGATTATTGTCTCGGCAGGTTACCTGAATCGATTCCAACACCCGCACCCGAGAGTACTTGCCAGATATCAGGCGCGAGATATCGGGATACTGAATACAGCAACCAGTGGTGCTATTACTGTTACTACAGCGGGGGGGTTAAAAATTGAATCTGCGCGCTCGAAGTACCGCAGATTCTGGTTTGATAAGTTTCCCGGTCAGAATATAGGCGAGTTGTAAGACACCTTGTCTTATCGCGAGTCTCATATCGAGAGAATCTCTCGCAAGGCAGCGAGCAACTGGTCGTTCTCGTCTGCAGTACCGATGGTAATGCGCAGCTTGTCATCAAGCCCGGGTGCATCGAAATAGCGAACAAATATGCGCTGCTGTTTCAGTTTCAGATACATATCGCGTGCCGTGATCTTCTTTCGCCCGCCGGATGCGTTGTCGATGCTCACCAGTAAAAAGTTGGCACTACTCTCGGCATGGGTCAAATTCAGCTGGCGAAGATTCGAACTTAAGCGATTTCTCTCAAGCCGAACTTTTCCCCAGGTGTCCTTGGCATACCTCTGGTCGGCCAATGCTGCTGCAGAGATAGTCTGGCTAAAGAGATCAAGGTTGTAGCTGTCCCGGGTCTTGTCGATCATGGGCGTAATCAGGTCGGGGTGGGCAACACCGTAACCGAATCTGAGCCCCGCCAGGGAATATCCCTTGCTTAAGGTACGCAGAAAAATCAGGTTATCGAATTCCTCCACCATCGACAAACAATCGTATTCGCGAGAAGGCGCGATGAAATCCACATAGGCCTCGTCTACAAGAATAATGGAGTCAAGATCTGATGCAAGTTGGCGGATTTTTGAGGCATCGGTCAGGTAACCGGAAGGTGCGTGGGGATTTACGATAAAAGTAAGTTTTGCCCCTTCCTGATTAACCTTGTGTGCAAATCCTTCCGGCAAGCTCCAGTCCCGGTTCAATGGCAATTGGTAGACAGGGCAGTTCTGTATCTGCGCCAGGACCCGATAGAGTGAATAGGTGGGTTCAGACATCGCAATTGTTTCACCGGGGTCAACGAAGGTTGTGATCACAAGTCTGAGCAATTCATCGCCACCACGTGTCGGGATAATATTTTCGGGTCTGACGCCGTGAATTTCTGCCGCCACTGCCCGAAAATCATCGGCCTTTGAGGGTGGATAGCGCCGAAGTGAACTCGCTGAAAACCCCTGAATGATTCTGTCGACTTCAGGCGAGGGGGGATACGGATTCTCGTTCGTATTCAGCTTGATTATTTCATCGTCATTCGGCTGTTCTCCTGATACATAACCTTGCATTGCATGAATATTGTTTCGCTCAAACCCCATCGGTACCCCGTCGACTGATAATTAATGGAGCTTAGCAGAACTTCCAGACCAGGGCGCAGCATCTGAACCTAGCTGGATTCGTTACTGTCTTCGTAACTGACATCGAGAATATACATTTCTTTAGGACCTTCGGGACTTGTGATGACAGTATCATCACCTTTTCGCTTTCCTAACAGACCTCTGGCCACAGGGGAATTTAGACTGATCCAGCCTCGACTGAGATCGAACTCATCGGCACCCACAATACGAAGCTGTTTAACATTTCCATCCTCATCTTCAAGCTTGATCCAGGCGCCGAAGAATACCTTTTCCTGGTCGTCTGGTTTTCTCTCCACGATTTCAAGGTTGTCGAGTCTCTTGGTCAGGTAGCGAATTCTTTTATCTATTTCACGCAGGTGCTTCTTGCCGTAAATGTAGTCAGCATTTTCTGATCGATCACCGAGAGCGGCAGCAGCGGCTACTTTGCGAGTAACATCGGGCCGTTTAACCTTCCAGATATGTGTCAACTCGTCCCTGAGTCGCCTCGCGCCCGCAGGCGTAATATAAACCTTACTCGTCATAAATAATCCATGTTACAAGTCCAGTAGTAACAGTGCGTCTTAATGACCGGAAAAGCGGCCAAAACTGCCATATAAGAGGTAGCAAAGCAAACGAATCAAAATCAGGGGTTTGGGTGTCTTGAATTAGGTAAAGTCATCCCCAAAATAAGCTGCGAACCATAATGAATCAAGCTTCTCCGGGAACTTAATATGAGAATCGATCGATTTACCAGCAAACTTCAGAGTGCACTGGCCGACGCCCAATCTTTAGCCGCCGGAAAAGACCACAATTCCCTTACTCCGACCCATCTGGTCTTGGCGTTGATTAACCAGAAAGGCGGGTCAACCAGACCTTTGCTGGGGCAAATGGGTGTGGACGTCGAAAAGTTCATTGGGTCACTCGAAAAAATGCTCGACGATATGCCAGTCGTGGGAGACAACTATGGTGATATTCAGATGTCACCGGAATTAAGCCGGTTGTTTAATGTTATCGACAAATATGCACAACAGCGCTCTGATCAGTTTATTTCCAGCGAACTCGTTATTCTAGCAGCCGCAGAAGATCGGGGAGATCTTGGAAAGCTGTTCCGACAGCACAACATTCAAAAAGACGCCCTTGAACGAGTGATTGAACAGATGCGTGGCGGTGAAGCCGTCAGTGATCCCAACGCTGAGGATACCCGCCAGGCACTGGATAAGTACACCGTGAACCTGACGGAACAGGCAGAACAAGGAAAACTCGACCCGGTGATCGGTCGGGATGATGAAATTCGTCGCACTATTCAGGTGTTACAACGTCGCACAAAAAACAACCCGGTACTCATCGGCGAACCTGGTGTTGGTAAGACGGCTATTGTTGAAGGTCTGGCCCAGCGCATCATAAATGGTGAAGTGCCCGAGGGTCTGAGGGATAAAAAAATCCTCTCTCTCGACATGGGTTCGTTGATCGCCGGGGCGAAATTCAGGGGGGAATTCGAAGAGCGCCTTAAAGCCGTCCTGAGCGAACTGGCAAAGGAAGAGGGTAGTGTGATTCTGTTTATCGACGAACTGCACACCATGGTCGGGGCCGGAAAAGCAGAAGGTGCAATGGATGCAGGGAACATGCTTAAGCCTGCACTGGCTCGAGGTGAATTACACTGCGTGGGTGCAACAACCCTGGATGAGTATCGTCAGTATCTTGAATCCGATGCTGCTCTGGAGCGTCGATTCCAGAAGGTCCAGGTTGATGAACCAACCGTTGAGGATACCGTCGCAATACTTCGCGGCTTGAAGGAAAGATACGAGATTCATCACGGCGTCGATATCACGGACCCGGCGATTATTGCTGCGGCAAACCTGTCCCACCGGTACATTTCCGATCGTCAGTTGCCAGATAAGGCGATTGACCTGATTGATGAAGCCGGTAGCCTCATACGCATGGAAATGGATTCCAAACCCGAGGACATGGATCGCCTGGAGCGTCGCCTCATCCAGTTAAAAATTGAGCGTGAAGCGCTTAAAAATGAAACCGATGAAGGTTCTCTGCAGCGTCTGGAATCCCTGCACGAGAATATAGACGAGCTTGAAAAGGAATTTGCAGATCTTGAAGAGATCTGGAATTCAGAGAAAGCAGCGCTGCACGGTGCCCAACAGATCAAAGAAGAGCTGGAACAAGCCAAAGCCAACCTGGAAACCGCGAGAAGGGCGGGTGACCTGACGAGAATGTCAGAACTTCAGTATGGCGATATTCCAAGTCTGGAGAAGAAGCTTGAAATGGCTTCCCAGGTTGAAATGATGGACATGCAACTATTGCGTAACAAGGTGACGGAGGAAGAAATTGCTGAGGTAGTTTCCAAATGGACCGGGATTCCGGTGAACAAAATGCTGGAGGGTGAGAAACAGAAACTGCTCCATCTGGAATCAGAACTACACAAGCAGGTTGTTGGCCAGGAAGAGGCAGTGAACGCGGTCTCGAATGCAGTGAGAAGATCACGTGCGGGGATTTCAGACCCCAATCGTCCCAACGGATCCTTTCTCTTCCTTGGACCGACGGGTGTTGGTAAGACTGAACTGTGTAAAGCCCTTGCCCGGTTTTTGTTTGATACCGAGGACGCCATGGTTCGTATAGATATGTCCGAATTCATGGAAAAGCATTCGGTGGCAAGACTGATAGGCGCACCACCTGGATACGTTGGCTATGAAGAAGGTGGCTACCTGACAGAAGCTGTGCGTCGCAGGCCTTATTCAGTGATTCTGTTGGACGAAATCGAAAAAGCTCATGGGGACGTTTTCAACATCTTGCTGCAGGTCCTTGACGACGGACGATTGACCGATGGTCATGGTCGAACCGTTGATTTCAAAAACACGGTGCTCGTCATGACCTCTAACCTGGGTTCAGATTTGATCCAGACATTGGCCTCGGACGCGGAAACTCAAGTTGATTACGAGGAAATGAAAGAAGCCGTTTTGGGAATCGTGGCACAGCATTTTCGACCCGAATTCCTCAATCGAATTGATGATTCCGTGGTTTTTCACCCCCTTGAAAAGGATCAGATTATGGGAATTGCCAGGATCCAGTTGCAGATACTGCAGGCCCGCCTGAAAGAATCGGATATCTGTCTGAATCTGTCAGACGACGCACTCCAGTTTCTGGTCGATGTCGGTTATGACCCGGTATATGGTGCCCGACCATTGAAGCGGGCGATCCAGAAGTATGTCGAAAATCCACTGGCGCAGGAGCTGCTTTCGGGCGATTTCGTCCCGGATCAACAGATCAATGTTGACCGGGTTGGTGATTCGCTGGCATTCAGTTCATAGCGATGGGGCAGCATACCGATCTTAATCAGAGGTTCCCTAAAACACTGTACAAATGCACAGTAATCGGGTACTGTGCGTATATACAGTGCGAGCATAGACAGTCATGAAGAGACAGTCGTGAAGAGACAGTCATGAAGATAAAAGATCATTCAGAATTGGCAATGAAAGCAGCGAAACGTATGCCGAGATCCCGTCAGAAAGAAAAAAATGGCCGGATCATTTGTCAGCACTTGCTGGAAATGTTGGCTGATGAATCAACGGCTGCCAAACCAGGATCAAGGCATGGACATGGCAGGGATCAAAGTACGCTGGGGCGATATTGGGTATCACCCATGCATATCGAAGTAGCGCGCAGCCATGACAAGCAGTTTTCCCTGCTGTTTTAATCCTTAGTCACAAACAACCAAGACAAGTATTACCTGTACCAGATTGATATTTTTTCAAGCCACGGCAGATGTTCACCTGCATTTTTGAGTTTGACCTGAAGACCCGAAAGGTTATGATCGCCCGGACCTGATTCTCCGGGTTGCCGATGGTCCAGATTCTTGCCCAGTTTCCTATCTATCGACCGGTCCAGAAAGATCTCCACATTGACGCCATTATTCAGGTAATGCAGGTTCATTTTTTCGATGTGGGCGGCAGGCAGTATGTCGTCCCAGACTTCCGACAAGCTTTTTCTGACTTCCCTGCGGAGGGGAGCAATGCCGTTGGTAGCCCTTTCCTCCACCAACTCGTCGTCCTCGGCGTCAATATGCACAATCACATCGTTCACTTCCGGAAACTCGCCCAGCAGTCGTTTCGTGACCCACTCGCCAATATGGTGTCCTTCAGAGACGCTGATGGAAGGGTCGACTTGCAGGTGAATATCAACCAGTGCATCCGGCCCCATGCGCCGGGTACGGATACTGTGTACGCCGCTAACCCCTTCGACATGCTGCACATGTTTGCGGATGTCGTCTACATAGGATTCTGACAAGGCGGTATCAACCAGTTCTGCGACTGACTGTTTTGTCAGGGATCCTCCAATCAATGCGATCATGGATGCGACCCCAATGGCGGCCAGTAATTCCAGCCAGGGGAATCCGAGCAATGCGCCAACAACGCCAACAAAGACGATAACAGATGACAGTGCGTCGGTTCTGTGATGCCAGGCATTAGCCTGGAGTAACTGCGAACGAGTTTTTCGACCTATTTTCGCGGTGATCTGATAGAGCCATTCCTTTGCTGCAATAGAAATGAACGCCGCAGCAAGTGCAGGCCACGTTGGCGTCGTATAGTCCTCCAGGCTCAACAGTCGGGTTATTGAATCATAGACGAGAAAAGCGGCAAGCATAATTAACAGACAACCGAGTAGGAATGTGCCGAAGGTTTCAAATTTTGCATGGCCATAGGGATGGTCGTCATCCGGTCCTTCGGCACCGATCTCGTTGAAGAACCACACCATTACATCAGTCGCCAGGTCAGAAAGGCTATGTATGCCGTCCACTACCAGGGCGTAGGAGTTTGAAATCATGCCGATGACGATCTTGATGATGCCCAGGCCAATATCGACAATGCCGCTGATAATCAGCAGCCGTTTGGTTTGTTGCTTATTGTTGCTCATCAGGTTGGTTATGGTTGATGTATCCGGTGAATGCTAAGGTTATCACTTTTCTATGGGTTTCATCGTTGCTGTGTTCCGAATTCTTAACACTAATCAACCCGGTCAGACGGTCAACCGCCAATGACTGATCACATAGATACCTGCGTAATCGGCGGTGGTGTAATCGGGCTCGCCATAGGACGCGCCTTGTCCCAGGCCGCCAGCGATGTGCTGGTTCTGGAGCAGGCCGATGATTTTGGTACGGGGGTGAGCAGTCGCAACAGCGAGGTGATTCACGCGGGAATTTATTATCCAGGAAACTCATTGAAGTCTGTTTTCTGCCTGAAGGGTAAATCGTTACTCTACGAATACTGCGAGCAGAGAAATATACCAGCGCAGAATTGCGGCAAGCTTATTGTTGCGACAATACCGGAAGAAGAGGAGGCTCTGGAAAAAATTCGGCTAACCGCATTTGACAACGGGGTCGAGGATCTTACCTATTGGTCGGAACAGGAACTTAAGAAAAAGGAACCCAGTGTTCGCGCCACATCTGTATTGTTCTCGCCTTCGACAGGCATTGTCAGCAGTCACGAACTAATGAGTAGTTTGTCAGGGGATATTGCCAATCATCAGGGGCAACTTGTCTTAAACACGCAAGTCATATCTGTGACACGGGAAACCTCGGGGTTTACATTAACTTGTATGATTGATGGTGAACCTTATAGCATCATCACAAGGGTTCTGGTCAACGCCGCCGGGCTTGGCGCTCAGGATTTGGCCAGCCGAAGTGACTTTATAAAAACCACAGATATACCAACCCTGTACTTGTGCAAAGGCAGCTACTACGTCTTCAGTGGCTCTAGTCCCTTTAACCATCTGATTTATCCCGTTCCTGAAAAATCGGGTGCCGGGCTTGGCGTTCATGCCACTATTGATCTCGGAGGGCAGTTAAAATTCGGCCCGGATGTGGAGTATATTGATGCAGAAGACTATTCACTTTCTACGGATCGCGAAGAAGCCTATTATGGTGCGATCAGGCGTTACTTCCCGGATTTACAAGACGGCCAGTTGCAACCGGGGTACGTGGGTATACGCCCTAAGTTACAAGGGCCCGGAGATACGGTTCGGGATTTTGTTATACAATCTCGTCCGGATCATGGGGTACCGAATTATGTCCAGCTATTCGGTATTGAATCCCCTGGATTGACATCCAGCCTGGCGATTGGGGAATATGTGCGAGACCTTTTGAACGAAAGCTATTGACCTTTAGGTTACTTCAGGTAACAGATTAGAAAGATGCAGACTCAAACCGATCACAGCCATCAGTCAGGCGATCCGAACAGTCATGCCCATGGCCACACCCATGATCATGGGGTGGTTAAGTTTCGCCGTTGGCGCGAACCTGCTCTTCACAGTGATTGAAGCAGTTTACGGTTTCATCACTAACTCAGTTAGTTTGTTGGGGGACGCTGGGCACAATTTATCCGATGTGCTTGGGCTGTTGCTTGCCTGGGGGGCAGCCTATCTGGTCACAAAAAAAAGTAGTGATAGCTACAGTTTTGGCTTTCGCCGTACCACAATACTAGCGGCCATGACCAATGCCATCGTGCTGGTTTTAGCCGCAGGATTTATTGCGATTGAGTCCGTAGAGCGTTTATTTGAGCCGACGCCTATCGCCACAGGGCCGGTGATGGTCGTGGCCACCATCGGGATATTTATCAACGCAGGTACTGCCATGTTGTTCATGAAGGGTGGCAAGAAGGACCTGAATTTACGAGGAGCTTATCTGCATCTGGCTTATGATGCGATTATTTCTGCCGGGGTGGTTGTCGCTGCGGCAATTATTTACTTTACACAATGGTGGTGGATTGATCCGGTTGTGGGCTTGATCATCGTCTTTGTTATTCTGGCAGGAACCTGGGGACTCTTGCGAGACTCCGTAAACCTGATTCTGGATGCCGTACCCCAGGGCATCGAGCGAGCATCTGTCAAACGGTTCCTGGAGAGTATTGCAGGCGTTACTGAGGTGCACGACCTGCACATCTGGGGTATGAGCACCCATGAAAACTGCCTCACCGCGCATCTGGTTATGCCGGAGAACACGCTGTGGGATTCAGAAGACAGCTATGCAAAGATCAGCCAGGAGCTGTCCCGCAACTTCAATATTCATCACGTGACACTACAGGTAGAGAAGGACCTTGATTGCCCCAATAACGACTGTGATTAAGGTACACTCGGGGAAATAACATCCACGAGTTAACAATTAGATGCCTACGCTGAATCAGTTTATTAATGAAACAGTTTCAAAACTGTCTTTTGAACCCATCCGACTCGACCAACCAGTCACCGTTGAGCAATTACCAACACCGGCGTTAATCATTGACCTTGATGTATTTGAGTTAAACCTGCAAAAAATGCAGCAGCACCTCGCCAATAATGGCATGGGTTTGCGCAGCCATACAAAAATGCATAAATCACCCATCGTCGCCAAGAAACAAATTTCCGAAGGGGCGGTGGGTGTTTGTTGTGCAACCGTCAGTGAAGCAGAGGTCATGCTTGCCGGTGGCATTGAGCAAATTTTGATTACCTCACCTGTGGTGACCATAGAGAAAATCGAACGTGTTATTGCCCTGGCGAATCGTTCATCAGGCGTCGAAGTGGTTGTTGACTATATCGAAGGCGCGACTGCCTTCAACAGGTTAGCGTCGCAGGCGGGTATTGTAATGCCGGTGCTGATAGACCTTGATCCAGGAATGGGTAGAACCGGAGTGACCCCTGGCGAAAAAGCGCTGGTATTGGTCAGGCATATACTGGATGAATGTCCCAATCTGAAGTTTGGTGGGCTGCAAATGTATATTGGTAACTGCATGCACACCAATGGTTTTGAAAAGAGGCGAGACAAGTACACTCATTTACTGCAGAAAGGCATTGATACCAAGAGGCTGTTTGAAGCTGAAGGAATCGAAGTGCCGGTTTTTACCGGTGGTGGTACAGGAACTTTTAATATCGACAGCGCTATTGGCGAGATCACAGATCTGCAGGCAGGTTCTTATGTTTTCATGGATGTTGAGTATCGTGACATTGGAGGCATCGATAGCGAACATTTTGTGGATTTTGAGCCATCACTGTTCGTTCTGGCGACAGCAATCAGTAAACCCCAGGACCAGTTGATTACCTTCGATGCAGGCATAAAAAGTTTGGCAACAGATACCGCCTACCCGGAATTCAGAGACGTAGAGGGTGTTGTTTATCATTTCGGAGGGGACGAACATGGCATTATCCAACTCAATAATCCTTCGATTGAGATTAATTTGGGTGACAAGTTACGGGTGATCACACCCCACTGTGATCCGACGGTCAACCTGTATGACTATTACTATCCCTATCGGGATGGTGTGGTAGAGGAAATTTGGCCCATTAGCGCAAGAGGACGATCGCAGTAATGAATGAAGCGCCCTGGTTCGAAGACTTTATTGTGGGTGATGACTTTAGTCAGGTCCCATCGGTTACGATCACTGAAGGTTATGGGGTAATGCACCAGGCGATGTTTGGGGACCGTCTGCGCCTGCCCCTCGATCATGGATTGAGCAAAGCGGTACTCATGTCAGATAGCGCCGTTGTTAATCCTTCTCTTGTCTGCAATCTCGGGATAGGCCAAACCACTATCCCGTCACAAAGAGTGATGGGTAATCTGTTCTACCGGGGCTTGATCCTGAGACAGCCTGTTTTTATTGGCGATACGCTTGCGACAAATACAAAAGTAGTCGCCTTGCGACAGAACAAATTAAAGCCGGGCAGGGCCGCGTCAGGCATGGTGGCGCTGGAGATGCATGTAACCAACCAGCGTGATGAAACGATTATGCTGTTTTGGCGATGCCCGATGATTCTCTGCAAAGATCCTGACGCTGATACCGGGCATGCCGATGATTTCGACATGATGCCAGAGGCCCTGAAAATATCAGATCTTGAAGCAGCGGCAACGGCGTATCACTGTGTTGCGTTTAGGGAGTTGGTCCAGGGAGAGCACTTTGCAGAACTCAGTGTGGGTGATCATCTTGTCGTTGAAGCACGAGATACCATAACAATGGCTCCGGAACTGGTTCGTTTGACACTCAATATGGCGATGACTCATACGGATGCGACCCGAAGTGTCTATGGAAAACGCCTCGTCTATGGTGGCCATACGATTTCCATGGCGGCTGCACAGATTAGCCGGGTGATGCCAAATATGATGACCATACTGGGTTGGTTTAAGTGTGATCATGTCGCGCCAGTGTTTGAGCAGGACATATTACGAACAGAAATCACCATCGAAGCCCTCCATCCGTTACCGTCCGGAGGCATTGCCATGCTCCATATCGAAACCTTTGTCACCAGGGGTAAAGAAGCACCGGAAACCGGTGATAACATCAAGGTCCTGGATTGGCATCTGGCAGCCCTGTTTGCATAAACCCCGTTCGTAAAAAAGGTTTTGCATCAAAAAATGGTGGATCTAAAACTGTAGCGAGAGGGTTGGACAGGTATGAACGGGATATTATCGGGTATGCACGTCGTTGAAGGATCCGCTTTTGTTGCAGCTCCATTAGGTGGAATGACGCTTGCGCAGTTAGGTGCCGATGTCATCCGCTTCGACCCGATCGGTGGCGGTTTGGATTATCGTCGCTGGCCGGTGACGAAAGAAGGCACCAGTCTTTTTTGGCATGGAATGAATAAAGGCAAGCGCTCGATCCAGGTTGATATTAGAAAACCCGAAGGGCAGGAATTGATTTCCAGCCTGATCTGCCGGTCGGGCGAAAACGAAGGCCTGTTTCTGACAAATTTCCCTGCGCGCGGCTGGCTGTCGTTTGATGTCTTGCGAGAAAAAAGAGGTGACCTGATTTACGTCAACATACTCGGTGACCGCAGAGGGGGTACCGCCGTTGATTATACCGTCAATTGCGCGGTTGGATTTGCGGATGCTACCGGTGAACCAGGCAATCAGAATCCGACAAATTACCTGCTGCCAGCCTGGGACAATATCACCGGGCAGATGGCAGCGGTGGCGATGCTGGCTGCAGAGCGGCACCGGCGGCTAACAGGAGAGGGGCAACTGGTCAAACTGGCGCTGAAGGATGTGGCGATGGCTACTGCCGGGCATCTTGGGAATATCTCGGAAGTGATGGTCAACGATGTTGACCGTGAAAAATCTGGTAACTATTTATATGGCGGATTTGGGAGGGATTTTGTCAGTAAAGACGGCAAGCGGTTCATGCTGGTGGGGCTCACACTGCGTCAGTGGCAGGGTATTACCAGATCAACCGGGATCACGGAGAAAGTGGAACAGCTTGGCTTCGAACTTGGAGTCGATCTCAAACTCGAAGGTGAACGATTCAAGGCCCGGGCAAAACTCGCGTCGTTGATTGAGCCCTGGTTCGCGGAAAATGATGCCCAAGCGGTGCGCATCTCACTTCAGGAAAATGGGGTCTGCTTCGGACCCTATCAGACGTTTCGGGAAATGGTTGAAGGCGATGATGACTGTTCTGCGGATAACCCGTTATTTTCGATGCTGGATCAGCCTGGAGTTGGTGAATATCTTGTCCCTCGATCACCGATACAGTTCGACAAGTCGAGTAATGTACCGGCCCTGAAAGCACCCATACTGGGTGAGCATACTGACCAGATACTGGCAGAGGACCTGGGGCTTTCGCCGCAACAGATTGGATCATTACACGACCAGAAAATCGTTGCCCAGGGAAAGCTCTGAGACTGTCCAGGCAAGCAATGCAAAAACAAGGAGTCACTATGGCAATTCAGTGGAGCAACTGGTCCGGTAGTCAGCAACATCTTGCAGAACGATTCGAGCAACCAGGGTCGGAAGAGCAGCTCTGCCTGTTAATGGAAATGGCAGCAACCTCAGGACGAAAGATCAGGGCGATCGGCTCAGCACATTCCTTTGTCCCGTTCTGGACCGATGACTTTCTGATTTCCCTGGACAATATGAAAGGGTTGGTTGAATGCGACAAAGATACACAACAAGCAACCTTCTGGGCGGGTACTAAATTGCATGAGATGGGCGACGTGCTCTGGGAGCATGGCCTGTCGATGGAAAATATGGGCGACATTGACCGGCAATCCATCGCTGGTGCAGTCAGTACCGGTACCCACGGCACGGGTCAGACATTGCAAAATATTCCCAGCCAATTAGCATCGTTGCGAATGGCCCGTGCCGATGGCCACATACTTGATATCGATTCAGGTAATGATGAATTGTTCAGAGCAGCTCAGGTCAGTCTTGGGTCCCTGGGCGTCATAACCCAGGCGACGTTTAATCTGTTACCTGCCTATTATTTGCACGAGAAGAACTGGGCCGCATCGGTGGACGAGTGTGCCGGGCAACGTGAGGCTCTGATTGAAGAGAATCGACACTGGGAATTCTTCTGGGACCCGGCTTCCGATACATGCGCGATGAAGACGCTGAACATGACAGATCGTGAAGAAGAGGTACAGCTGAATGATAATGAAGTCATCGGCCGAAACTATCGCATAATTCCCTCAGACCGTGAGATTAAATTCAATGAGATCGAATTTTCAGTTCCCGCCGATGTCGGTTGGGCCTGCTTTCTCGAAATTCGGAATCTCATGAAGACAAAGTTTCCCGATGTGCGCTGGCCCATTGAGTATCGAACACTCAAGAAAGATGACATGCTGTTGAGTTCTGCCTCGGGTCGGGAGAGCGTGACAATTTCAGCCCATGAAGGTCGAAAATACCCCTTCGAGTCGTTTTTCCTTGCAGTTGAAGAAGTATTTGGTCGATACGATGGTCGTCCCCACTGGGGTAAAATCCATACGCGTCAGGCATCCGATCTGCGTCGACTGCTGCCGCAATTCGACAGATTCTGCCAGATCCGTGCGCAGTTTGATCCAGAGGGTCGGTTCTTGAATTCCTTCCTGCAAGGCATATTCGGAATCAATTGATTCTATTGAAAAACTGCCCCTGGGCGAGCAGGAATCGTGCATCTCAATATTCTCGATTTGTGGTAGAGTAGCAAAAATCAAATTTGGAGAGTGAGCCGGTGTTTGAGTTGGTTCAGGCAGGCGGGTGGTTAATGATCCCGATCCTGGTGTGCTCGGTGATTGCGGCTGCAATTTGTGTTGAACGGTTCTGGACTCTGCGGACTACGCAGATAGTCCCGAGAAACCTCCTGTCACAAGTCTGGAACTGGATCAAAAACAACGATATGGACAACCATAGGCTCAGGGAGCTTAGGGTTGGTTCCCCATTGGGCCAGATCCTGGCCGCTGGAATATCAAACCACCGCCGTGGTCGTGAACAGATGAAAGAAGCAATCGAAGAGATTGCAAATCAGGTGGTCCACGAGATGGAGCGCTACCTCAACACATTGGGAACGGTGGCTGCAATTACGCCCTTGCTTGGGTTGTTGGGTACGGTAATCGGAATGATCAAAGTATTTACGGCAATTCGATTGGAAGGCACAGGCAATGCCGCTGTGTTGGCGGGCGGTATTTCAGAAGCACTGATAACGACTGCCGCAGGTTTAACGGTCGCGATTCCGAGTTTGTTTTTTTATCGGTTTTTTCAAAGAAGGGTCGACGAACTCGTCATCAGCATGGAGCAGGAGGCGTTGAAGCTGGTCGAAGTATTAGACAACGACAGAATTGACAGAACAAAGTAGTTTGTTGCTATCCGGAACCGAAAAAATGCACACAGCGCCCACCCGATTTCAAGCGCCATGAAGTTTGCCCGACGAAAACGCCCGGAAGTCGAGGTAAACCTGACCCCCTTGATTGATGTCGTGTTTTTACTGCTGATATTTTTTATGGTGTCGACAACCTTCACGAAAAACACGCAACTCACCATTGATTTACCCGAAGCGAACGCAGATCCATCCCGCGTCAGTGAGAAACAAGTTGAAGTTACCATCACCCGTCTGGGTGAGTATGCGGTGAATGAGGTTGTACTGGTGAACAATGAGCTGGAAACTCTGAAAAGGGCAATCGAAAAAGTCAGTGCAGGAGACAATTCAATACCCCTGATAATCACAGCCGACTCAGCGACACCTCATCAGTCTGTGGTACGGGCAATGGATGCTGCAGGTCAACTGGGTTTTGTTCGTCTCAGTATTACGACCAGAAACAGTGGTGATCAAGATTCCTGAATCGAAATCTACCGATGTGCAAATCTATGGTCGGTTGCTGGCCTATGTGATTCCCTACTGGCTTGCCTTTTTGCTCAGTGTGATTGGTTTTGCGCTTTACTCAATATCCAATGTTGGCTTCGCCCAACTGATTGGTTATATCGTTGATTCCCTGGGGGGTAATGACCCTCTGGCAGGTACGCAGTTAGCGGCCTATTTGAGGGATTTGTTTGGTGATACCGATGAACTTAACAGAACGGTCATGCCTATATTGATCATCCTGATTACCATCACCCGGGGTATGGGTACTTTCATCGGCAATTACTTTATTGCCTATGTCGGTACCCAGTTGGTTCACAGGTTACGACTCGAACTGTTTGAGCATTTGCTCGTTTTGCCGAGTCGCTTCTACGACAAGAATTCAATGGGACATCTTGTTGCCAGGCTGACGTTTCATGTCACCCAGGTGACAGGAGCAGCGATCGATGCGGTAAAAGTGATTGTCCGTGAAGGATTTACCGTTATCGCCTATCTGGGCTATCTGTTTTACCTGAATTGGAAGCTGACCTTCATCTTCATCGCCGTGGGGCCCTTTATCGCGCTACTGGTAGGATATGCAGGAAAACGATTTCGTCTTATTAGTACTCGAATTCAGGATTCCATGGGAGATGTGACCCATGTTGCCTCTGAAACGATCCAGGGATACAAGGAAGTCAGAACCTTCGGTGGCGCTGAATACGAGCGACAGCGTTTTGACGGGGTCAGCAATAACAACCGCCGTCAGTCGATGAAAATGGTGGTGACCTCCGCAATAGCGACGCCGGTTATCCAATTGCTCACTTCATGCGCTCTCGCCGGTTTGGTCTGGTTGGCGCTCGACCCCGGCTTGTTGTCAAGTATGAGCGCGGGAGATGTCGTCGCCTTTATCGTCACGGGCGGTTTGTTGGCCAAACCAATTCGCCAATTGTCCGAAGTAAACTCCACAGTCCAGAAAGGATTGGCTGCAGCAGAAAATATCTTCGAGCTGTTCGACGAAGAACCGGAGATCGATAAAGGTACAAAAACACTGGTCTCGGTGAAGGGTAAACTGGAATTTCGATCCGTGAACTTCGCCTACGATAAAGCCGACGCAGCGGTGTTAAAGAATTTGAGCTTTATCGCTGAGCCGGGAGAAACCATCGCATTAGTTGGCCGGTCCGGTAGCGGTAAAAGCACCCTAGCCAGTCTGATATCGAGATTTTATACCCCAGATTCAGGCATGATTCTGCTGGATGATGAACCCATTAATGAGATCAAGCTTTCCAGCTTACGGCAGCAACTGGCGATTGTGACCCAAAATGTCAACTTGTTTAATGACACGGTGGCGAAGAATATCGCTTATGGTGCGCTTCGCAATGCCAGTGAAGCGGATATAAAAAAGGCTGCAGAAAAAGCCTATGCCTGGTCCTTTATCGAAGCACTGGAAAATGGTTTAGAGACGGTTGTAGGAGATGATGGTGTTCTCTTGTCCGGCGGACAGAGACAGCGCCTGGCTATTGCTCGGGCATTTCTAAAGGATGCGCCGGTGTTGATTCTGGATGAGGCAACATCTGCATTGGATTCTGAATCCGAACGTTACATCCAGTCAGCGTTGGAAGCGGTTAGCGTTGGCCGAACCACGATTGTTATTGCCCATCGCCTGTCGACGATCGAGAAAGCAGATCGAATCCTGGTTATTGATCAAGGGGAGATCGTCGAGCAGGGCACTCACGTTGAGCTGATGCAAAAAAAGCAACACTACGCGAGCCTGCATAATTACCAGCAAGACTCGGAAAAGCCTCCACCACCTGTTACCGAACAGCTTCGGTTTACGCCCGTTCCAGTAAACAACGGTGCTGGTTCCCGTTTTCTTTTCGAAGGTTTTAATCCACTCGTCAACGGCTGGTATTCGAGAAGGAGCTGGGTGCAACTGATGGCGCCCTTGTCCATCATTTTTTCAGCTATCGCATGGCTTAGAAGAAGAACGACAAATTCCTGGAAGGCCCCAGTACCCGTGATCGTGGTGGGTAACATCAATGTCGGGGGTACCGGCAAGTCACCTCTGGTGGGCTGGTTGGCAGAGCAGCTCAGCAGAGTGGGTTCTAAACCCGGAATTGTCAGTCGTGGTTATGGCGGTCGGGCACCGGACTATCCCTGTGAGGTGACGGCTCAGACTGATCCGATGATTGCTGGGGACGAGGCAGTGATGCTGGCGAGAAAAACCGGCTGTCCCGTTGTGGTTGACCCGGATCGCCCGGCAGCAGTTCGTCGATTATTGGCGATCTACGGATGCGATGTCGTGATTTCCGATGATGGCCTGCAGCATTATGCATTGGAACGGGAGGTTGAAATCGCAGTGGTAGATGCCCGCAAAGGGCTGGGTAATGGGTTATGCTTACCTGCCGGACCACTAAGGGAACCAGCATCGAGACTGCAGGAAGTGGATATTGTAGTTGTTAACGGTCCGGAAAATCTCCGGCTCAACTGCCAGTCCATGGAAATGAAAATGGTGCCAAAGCTCCTTGTTAACCTGTCGACGGATCAACCCGTCGAAGATGAGCTTTCCGAGAACACAATCCATGGTATTGCAGCCATAGGCAATCCGGACAGATTTTTTGATTCTTTGCGAGCAAGTGGATTTCGGGTGATTGAACACAAGTTTGAGGATCATCATCGCTTTGAATTAACAGACCTCAACTTTGGGGACTACTTACCCGTCGTTATGACGGAAAAGGATGCCACCAAGTGTCGACTGCTGAACCCCAGGGTAATACATGACAATTTCTGGTATTTGACGGTTGATGTTGAGATCTCAGACGAGTTTTTACCAGCAGTCATGAAAAAAGCTGGAATAGTCAACGTTGTCTAAAGAACCTCTGATAATCGTTGTTAACAATAATTTGTAAGGAAGGGTGAGGAAGAAGGTGGCAATCGACAATAAGTTAATCGCGATTTTGGTTTGTCCCATATGCAAGGGCAACCTCGAATACATGAAAGAGGCTCAGGAACTCTGGTGTTTCGCCGATGGGCTGGCATACCCCATAAAAGATGACATTCCAGTCATGCTGGATTCAGAGGCACGTACGTTGACCACTGATGAAAAATTGGACCGTTAGTGGAATTTACGGTCATTATCCCAGCAAGATATGGGTCCCGGCGATTACCTCGCAAGGCGCTGCTCGACATTGCCGGTAAGCCGATGATCCAGCGGGTCTACGAACAGGCGTGTAAGAGCGCAGCCACCCAGGTAGTCGTTGCAACTGATGACCAGAGAATCGCTGACGTTGTCAGTGCATTTGGTGGCCAGAGTTGCATGACATCGGTGGATCACCACTCAGGTACGGATCGTATTCAGGAGGTGACGCGTCGGCAATTAATGGAGGATTCCGCAGTCATCGTCAATGTTCAGGGAGATGAGCCCCTGATTCCACCGGCGGTCATTAATCAGGTCGCGGACAACCTGCAACTACACCAGGTTCCAATGGCAACCCTGTGTGAGTCTATCGAGAGTTTGGAAGATGTACTGGATCCGAATATCGTCAAGGTGGTAACCGATGAGAATGATATTGCCTTGTATTTTAGTCGTGCGCCCATTCCCTGGGATCGAGAGAGCTTTCCTGACAAATGGGACGGGTCATTAAACCAGCACAAGCGACACATCGGCATTTACGCCTATCGAGTGTCGTTACTTAACAAGTTCGTAACCTGGCCTGCGGATGTGATTGAACAAACGGAAAAGCTGGAACAGCTCAGAGCGATTAGGCAAGGTATTAAGGTTCATGTGGACCAGGCTATTGAACAGATTCCTCCCGGCATCGATACAGAAAAAGACCTGCTACGAACCCGGGAGGTGATTGAATCCGGTATAAACCCCGGAAACAGTGATGCGACATACCGACCTTAATCAGAGATTCCCTATCGGGGCTGCATTCGTATGCCACTATCCAGGCGAATGGTTTCGCCATTGATGTAACCGCAGGTCACGATGAAAGCCGCGGTTTGGGCAAATTCTTCCGGTTTCCCTAATCTTTTGGGAAACTGAGTCATCTCAATCAAAGGCTCCCTGACCTGGGGCGGCGCAAATTGCATCATCGGGGTTTCAAAAATGCCAGGTGCAATTGTCGCAACTCGAATGCCTTGCTTTACCAGGTCGCGAGCAATCGGCAACGTCATGCCAGCCACGCCACCTTTACTGGCGCTGTAGGCTGCCTGGCCAATTTGACCGTCAAAAGCAGCCACGGACGCGACATTAATAATGACCCCCCGTTCACCATCATCGGTTACCGGTTCGTTTTTGGCCATTACCTCGGTACACAAACGTAAGACGTTGAATGTGCCAACCAGGTTGACGCGCAAAATGAACTCAAAGGTCTTGAGAGGCATGGGCCCATCCTTGCCCAGGGTTCTAGCTGCCGCGCCGATCCCCGCGCTGTTCACATTAACGTGAATGGCTCCGAACGTATCAACGGCTTTGGCAATACCCGCTGCAACGGCATCCTCGTCGGCGACGTCTCCAGCGGCGAAAGTCGCATTTTCACCTAAAGTGGCTGCGGCTTTTTCGGCATTTTCTGCGTTTAGGTCAAATATGCAGACCCTGGCACCGGCCTTGATAAAATTTTCTGCTGTTGCAAATCCCAAACCGGATGCTGCACCCGTGATAAAAGCTACCTTTTTCTCTAAATCCATAATGTTCTCAATACGTGGGTAAAAAACCGGCCGGAATTATACCTTGCCCGTTCCTTCGCTGCATGAAATAGAGTTCGGGATTGGCTTGGCCAGAGATTTCTTAGTTCTTGTCCGGAACTGGTTATACTCTAATTTTCCAAGCTGGGCAGTTGAGACGTGACACTAGTTGTTGAAGAGAATGTTTCACTTCGAAATCGAAATACCCTTGGCCTCGACGTTAAAGCTCTCCGCTATTGTCGGGTCAGGTCCGAGATAGAATTGAAAGATGCCCTCGCATACGCGCGTAACCATGGATTGGATACCTTTATCCTGGGAGGAGGGAGCAACATTGTCCTGGCGAGGAATCTTGATGTTCTGGTGATTTCCATGGAAATCACTGGTTGTGAGTTTTCCGGTCACCAAGTGACTGCAATGGCTGGTGAAAACTGGCATGAGTTTGTGGAACTGACAATCGAGCAGGGTCTTTATGGACTGGAGAACCTTTCACTCATTCCCGGTCTCGTCGGCGCTGCCCCAATTCAGAATATAGGTGCATACGGCGTAGAGCTATCGGATCGTTTTATGCAACTATCGGCTGTTGATAAAGCAAGCGGCGAATCATTAGTGCTTGATAAAACCCAATGCCAGTTCTCGTATCGCGACAGCATTTTTAAGCATGGGCTTCGCGATCAATTAATAATCACCTCGATCACCCTGGGTCTGGATGGCGAGTTCTGCCCGGTACTTGAATATGCAGATCTGCAGCAACGTTTTTCGGCTCAGGCTACAGGACAGGTCAGTGCTATGGATGTACGGGATGCCGTCATTGCCATTAGGTTGAACAAGCTCCCGGATCCGGAGAAGATTGGCAATGTTGGCAGTTTTTTTAAGAACCCGGAAATTTCGGCAGAACAATGGAATGATTTACGCGCCCGGGACGATACCCTGAATTCACGGGTAATGGACGGTGGCATCCATAAGGTATCAGCGGCGGCATTGATCGACAAAGCGGGTCTAAAAGGCATGACGAAGGGCGCTGCAGAGGTATCACGCCAGCATGCACTGGTTATTGTCAATCAAGGAACAGCAACAGGGCAGGATGTCATACTACTGGCGGACAAGGTGATTGAAGCAGTAAAAAATCGGTTCAACGTCACGCTCGAAGTTGAACCGATTGTTGTTTCATAAAAGCCTGTAGTCAATCAGCGGCTTTCAGATAATCTGAAGTCTCTTATGAACCTTACCCTTGCCTGGTCTCTGAGTTATCCAATGGCTCAGGACTGTCTATAAGCTCAGGGCTGTCTATAGGCTCAGGGCTGTCTATAGGCTCAGGGCTGTCTATAAGCTCAGGGCTGTCTATAAGCTCAGGGCTGTCTATAAGCTCAGGGCTGTCTATAAGCTCAGGGCTGTCGAGATTATCGGTGGCGACAGCGGCCTCTTCTTTTTGCGCGGTTACATCAGGCTCCGATTGGGTTGCTTCTTGCGCATCAGATTGTATTGAGGTCTCTGCTACTGATTCTGTTTCTGATCCGCCGCGTGGATCATTATCGGCTCTTCCACGGGTACTGGGATGTACGACATCAACCGTTCTCGCCTCGGCTATCAAGGCGGGGACTGGAGGTGCTAACTGAACACTCGTCAAGACTGATCCTTCCGCAACCGGTTTAGGTGCAGCACGTGGGTCGTTTAATGCCCGCCCCCGGAGTGAAGGGTGTGTCGTAGTGGTTTCTACTGTTTCGTCAGCCAATGAAGCCGGTATTGTCTCGCTTTGAGTCTCAACAGGAGCTTCTTTAACAGCTGGCTTTTCACTAGCTGAAGGCTCTTTGTTAGCTGAAGGCTCTTTATTAGCTGAAGGCTCTTTATTAGCTGAAGGCTCTTTATTAGCTGAAGGCTCGTTATGAGCGGAAGGCTCGTTATGAGCGGAAGGTTCTGAAACGCGCGAAGCAGCTTCCGTATCACTGGTTGCCGGGGTAGCGTCATTCCTCGTTGGCGTCAAATCTTTGGATGGATCTGTTACCAGGGTGCTCGTCGGTGCGTTTTCTTGCAAGGCCGATTTTTCAGCTTGAGTTGCAATGCCAGTATTTTCACCCGTCACTGTTGGTGTCGATTTTGCCTCGTCCTGACTCGGATTCACCTCATTTTTGGACTGGCTACGTCGCCGCTGCTGACCTCGTTTCCTATTACCCTGGTTACGCTTGTCCCCGGTACTGCCTTGTTTTTCATCTGTGCTTCTCGGAGATTTGTTAGCCGATCTGTTTTTGTTTTCATCGGCCTTTACAGGTCTGTTGGACGACTTGTTTCTGCGGTCTTCACCGGTCTTGTTGGTTTTGTTATCGGTTCTTGCCCTGTTTTCCTGGTTTCTTTCATTCGGGCGTCGACGATTTCGCTCTTGTTGCGGGCGCCGGTTGTTTCGATTTCCACTGCTGGAAGAACGATTCTGGTTCGATTGCTTTTGGGCAGGCTGCGAGGACACTTTTGCTTCAGTTTCACTAGCAGTCAGGCTCGTAAGCAGGCGACTAAAAAAGCCGGGCTTTTTCACTGCTGGCGCAGCTTTGGAAACCTTAGCTGCTGCAGGAGGGGTTGTCTGCTGAATAGCCCTGACCGCAGCTTTCTCGACCGCCGGGGCCTTTGGTGCTGGTTTATCCTTGGCTTCGGGTTCTTCTTCGAGTGAAATCTCGTAACTTGCTTCACTAACGTCTTCTTCTGAGGAACGGATTCTCTCGACGCGATAATGTGGAGTTTCCATTTCGGGTGAGGGAACGACGATAACCCTGACTTCATTGCGTTGTTCTATTTCACTCAAACCAACACGTTTCTCATTGAGCAGAAATGAGGCCACACTGACGGGCAGAAATGCCCGAATTTCACTGCTGGTATCCTTTAAGGCTTCTTCTTCAACCAGTCGCATAACGGCTAACGCTGAAGACTCAACATCTCTGATTGAGCCCAGCCCACTACATCTTGGACAGACAATCCCGCTGGTTTCCCCGAGGGAGGGTCGCAGGCGTTGACGAGACATTTCCAGCAGGCCAAATCGGGAAATTTTACCGACCTGAACCCTCGCCCGGTCAACCTGCAGCGCATCACGCATTCTGTTTTCAACAGCTCGCTGGTTTTTTTGCGACATCATATCGATGAAGTCGATGACCACGAGTCCGCCGATATCTCGCAGACGCAACTGGCGACCAACTTCTTCTGCTGCCTCAAGGTTTGTATTCACCGCCGTCTCTTCAATATCGCTACCCCGGGTAGCCCTGGCAGAGTTGATGTCGATAGAGACAAGTGCTTCTGTCGGGTCAATGACAACCGAGCCACCAGACGGCAATCTAACCTCCCGTTGAAATGCGGATTCTATCTGGCCCTCTATCTGGTACCGGTTGAACAGGGGAACTGCATCTTCATATCGTTTGATGCGACTCTTGAATTGGGGCATGACCTGTTCCACGAACTGGATCGCCTGGTCGAATGCATCATCCGTATCAATGAGAATTTCACTAATGTCTTCACGCAGATAGTCACGAACGGCCCTGATTATTACATTGCTTTCCTGGTAGATCAGAAATGGTGAGGACTTCTCCTTGGCAGCAGTATCAATTGCCTCGGAAAGATGGATCAGGTAATTCAGATCCCATTGGAGTTCCTCAGCGCTGCGACCTACCCCGGCGGTCCTGACAATAACGCCCATATCCTTTGGAATCTCCAATTGGGACATGGCTGTCTTGAGTTCGTCACGTTCTTCGCCTTCAATTCTGCGAGAAATGCCCCCGGCTCGAGGATTGCTGGGCATAAGTACAAGGTAGCGTCCTGCGAGGCTACAGAAGGTCGTGAGTGCGGCTCCTTTATTGCCTCGTTCTTCCTTCTCGACCTGGATAACAATTTCAGTGCCTTCCTTCACAACCTGGGCAATATTCACCTTGCCTTTGATTTTTGAGGGAGGAATTGAGAAGTATTCCCGAGAAATTTCTTTTAGGGGTAAGAAGCCGTGTCGGCTGGCACCGAAATCAACAAAGGCAGCTTCCAGACTCGGTTCGACCCGGGTGATGCGTGCCTTGTATATATTTGCCTTTTTTTGTTCGCGAGCCCGGCTTTCTATATCCAGGTCGTACAACTTTTGCCCATCGACCAGGGCAACGCGCAACTCCTCTTCGTGAGTTGCATTTATCAACATTCTTTTCATTACGATATCACTTTTGTAAAACCGACCAATTGATCGCGCTTTGGATATCGCCAAATCTATAGTTCGTCAGACCCAGTAACTTGAGCCCGTGCTAAAAGTCTCTCAATACCTATACTCTTTCCAGCTAACAGTGTATTTCCTGTACAAACATGGGTATCCCTGGTGTCGTAGGGAAGATGATTTTTTACCCATCGTTGTGAATGTTGATGCATCCATGGCAAAAGAGATGTTCTTTCTTTGTATAACTCTTTTTAACTGTGCGCATTAACAGCACGAATTTTCCTGTTAGATCTGTAAACTGATTTGGCTTTCCATCGCGTTCAATCGATCGCGGTTAAAATTATGCCCAGCGAACTTTAGTATGTGCTCAATCTTGCATTGTACGAGCTTCCACTGGTGAAACGCTGGAACGGTATTAATTCATTTGTGAGATAATCTCATTTCACCCTGTCTTGTTGGACTGGGGTCTGGCAGCGCTGAAATCGATGACATAACATGATATGTGTCATGGAACGGATTCTTATGGAATCATCTTTTTGCTTGTTAACAACAGAACATGGATTCCGCATGCCAGATACAATCATAGCAATAAACTCTAAGTGCTTCAAAGCGTTAATATTTTTATCCTGGAAAACTTCGTATGTCCAGCCGTGAAACTGGCCCAAGAAATGCCGTGCGAATCGTAGAAATCGATGAAAGTTCTGATGGTCAGCGTATCGACAACTTTCTGCTTAAGAATCTCAAGGGAGTGCCAAAATCGAAAATCTATCGCTGCATGAGAAAGGGTGAGGTAAGGGTCAATGGCGGTCGCGTCAAAGCCAGCACGAAGCTAAAAATTGGTGATAAGGTTCGTATTCCACCTGTTCGCCAGAGCCAATCGACAACACCAAAACCATCTCAAAAAATTACGAATATATTATATAAATCAATAATATATGAAGATGACATGATGTTGATTATTAATAAACCTGCTGGTATCGCTGTGCATGGTGGAAGTGGTATTAGCATTGGGGTTATCGAAGCACTGCGGGAATTAAGAGCTGATGATAAATCTCTGGAGCTGGTCCACCGGCTCGACCGGGATACATCGGGATGCCTCATGGTGGCAAAAAAACGCAGCAGGCTAAAAAACTTACAGCAATTATTGAATGATAAAACCAGGTTGGAGAAGCACTACCTGGCCATTGTTCACGGCCGTTGGCCGAAAAGAAAGCAGCATATTAACCTGCCATTGCGCAAAAACACCCTTTCGTCGGGTGAACGGATGAGTATTGTGGCGACAGATGGAAAGCCTTCGCGCACTGAAATTGATGTTATCTGTCAAAATGATGAGTTCAGCCTTCTCGCGGTGAGGCCAATAACTGGTCGTACTCATCAGATCCGGGTTCACTGTGCGCATACCGGGTATCCCATCGTCGGTGATGAAAAATACGGCAACGAAAAAAAAGACAAACTGCTAAAGAAGCAAGGATTCGGTCGACTGATGCTTCATGCCAGCCGTTTAACAATTCCGGCGTCTGCCACTGGAGATAAGTTGATCAAGGTAGAAGCAGAAGCTGGTGACCGGTTTGATAACTTAGTAAATACTATTAAATAACAATAGGATGTAGTTGTTAATTAAAGTTATTAATTACACTGAAGCCAGACTCTATCAGCAGGTCAGTCAGTAGAATCAAGGGAAGACCGAAGAGGGTGGTGATGTCCCTGCCTTTTGACTTTTCAATCAGCGCAATCCCCCGTTGTTCAGCCATGATGCTGCCTGCACAGTCATAGGGTTGCTCAGTCTGCAGGTATTTTTGAATTTCACTCACCGAGAGGTCTCGGTACTTGATTTCATAGGTATCTATGCCCTCTGCAAGTACTTGTCCGAAGCCGTCTACCAGGCAGATTGCCGTGCTGAATTTTACCCAACGACCGGCACATTGAGTTAGTTGTTGAAAAGCCGGGTCAAAGCCGCCGGGTTTGGAAAGTATTGTATTGCCGAGATGGGCTACCTGATCTGAACCGATCACTATCCTCGAAGCGGTAGTGCCGTTGTTGGCTTGGCCTGTATCATTGATGTCTTGTGTGTTTTCTAAATATTTGAGCGCGCCATAGCTGGCTTTATGCCGAGCGAGGCGTGTCGCCCGTTTGGCTGCAGATTCCCGCTGAACCAGAGTTTCCTCGACACCAGGATCTATCTGGTTAAATTCCAGACCCAATTGTCGCAACAGTGCGCCACGATATGCAGAGGTGGAAGCAAGGACCAGCTTTGTGGACATGGGGTACCTTCAAAGTGACTTATCTTACTGAATTTATATAACTTTCTTGTAAATAATGTATTTTTCTTTTGACAGTGTACAGTCGGATGCCTAAGATGCGCCCCTTATGTCTACAGGCTCCCTCCCAGCGCAGATTGATCATCGAAAACTTGCGCTTAGAAATAGCAAACTGGAAGGTGTCATTCCGGTTTCGAGATTCGTCAGGTTGGTAGAAGCGTTAGCGTCAGATGCTTCCGAAGTGCAATTAACGCTGGAATTCCGAAAAGGAAAGAAGCAGAAAACACTGGTCATCGGTAACGCAAAAGCAACAGTAGGATTAATGTGCCAGAAATGCCTGGCAGTGACGGATTTTGACTTAAATGTCAGCTTTCGACATCTGGTGGTGACCGATGACGAAGCGTTGCTTGACTTGCCGGATGAAGTCGAAGGGATAGTTTGTCCGGATGACAAGATAAGGTTGGTCGACCTATTTGAAGATGAGCTGATCCTCAATTTGCCGATGGTCGCAAAACACGATGCCGATGAATGTGAGCCGATGTTTGAGCATCAAAATGATGATTCAAACGTAAAATCCGGAACGCACAGACCGTTCGCCAATCTGGCTGAACTAAAGAATGAATTAAAAGGAGCTAGCGATGGCTGTTCAAAAAAGTAAGGTAACTCGTTCCAGACGAGGCCAGCGCCGTTCACATGACGCACTGGGTAAACCGACGTTGTCAGAAGATTCAACCACGGGTGAAACCCATCGTCGTCACCATGTATCAGCCGACGGATTCTATCGCGGTAACAAGGTAGTCCATACACCAGACGATTAAACGATGCGGATAGCCGTCGATGTTATGGGCGGAGACCAGAATCTAGCCGATATTGTGTCTGCTGGTGTCCGTTGTACCAATGAGTTTAATGAAGTCAGCATTGTTTTTGTCGGCGATGAGACGGCGATAAACGATTGTTTAACGATTGGTGCAAGTCACAGAAACATTGAGATTGTGCATGCCGATGAGGTGGTCAGAATGTCTGACAGGCCCTCTATCGCGATGCGTAAGAAAAAGCGATCTTCCATGCACCGGGCTATAGAACTGGTGCGAGATGGCGAAGTGAATGCCTGTGTCAGCGCCGGTAACACCGGGGCTTTAATGGCAGTGGGTCGTCTTCTGTTAAGAACCGTGAGCGGTATTGATCGACCGGCCATAATCAAGGCTATCCCCTCAGTAGAGGGGCGATGTTATCTCCTTGACCTTGGTGCCAACATCAACTGTGATGCAGAGAACCTGCTTCAGTTTGCTGCCATGGGCAGCTTGATGTGCCAGGCCGTTGAAAGTATTGAGTCACCTCGGGTTGGCTTACTCAACATCGGGGAAGAAGAGCTCAAAGGTGAGGATCAGGTGCGAATTACGGCGGATCTACTCCAACAGCAAGATGAAATTAATTATATTGGTTTCATTGAAGGTGATGGCATTTACCAGAGTGATGCTGATGTCATCGTTTGTGATGGATGGGTGGGTAATGTTGCGCTGAAGACCAGTGAGGGTTTGGCAAAGTACGTGTCGCAAATGATCGATCAGGCTTTCCGTGAGAATTTGGCGACAAAGGCAGCCGGGATCATCGCAAATCCGGTGCTAAAGAAGCTGAGTCAGAGACTACAGCCTGACAATTACAATGGTGCAAGTATGCTTGGATTAAACGGGATTGTGGTAAAGAGTCATGGCCGATCCAGCCTTGAAGGATTCTATCAGGCTATTCGGGAAGCCATGAAAGCGGTAAAGCAGGATTTACCGACTGTGCTGCAAGCGCGTATCAGCGCGACTCTGAGCGGATATCAGTAAAATGCCGTTGTATGAACAAGGATCTACATGACTAAGATAGCCTATGTTTTCCCCGGTCAGGGATCCCAGAGCGTTGGTATGCTCAGCGATGTAGCCGATGCGTACCCTGTGGTTGGAGAGAGTTTTTCACATGCGTCGGAACTCCTTGGGTATGACCTGTGGGAACTCGTGCAGAATGATCCCGAGGAAAAATTAAACCAGACCGAATTTACTCAACCGGCATTGTTGTGCGCGAGTATCGCGCTCTGGCGGGTTGCACTGGCACAAGGTGCGAGGCAACCTGATATCGTCGCGGGGCACAGTCTGGGTGAATATTCTGCACTGGTTGCAGCGGGTGTACTTGAGTTTTCTGATGCAATTAGCCTGGTTCAAAAACGCGGCCAGTTTATGCAGACCGCAGTGCCAGTGGGTCTCGGTAGTATGACGGCTGTACTTGGACTGGACGACGCCAATGTGAAAAGCATCTGCGAGCAGCTCTCGACGGATACTGAACTCGTCCAGGCGGCAAATTTCAATGCCCCGGGGCAGGTCGTGATCTCCGGACACAATGCTGCGCTCGAAAAAGTGCAGCCTGCTTTGAAAGAAGCTGGCGCGAGAAAAGTGATACCCCTGGCTGTTAGCGCACCCTTTCATAGTGCATTGATGCAACCTGCTGCTGACAAAATGGCAACTGAACTTGAAAAAGTCTCCCTCAATAGACCGGTGATTAGAATCATCCAGAATGTGAATGCCGAATACGAATCAGACCCTGACAACATCCGCGCGAATCTGGTGTCGCAAATGCACGGTGCCGTGTTGTGGACATCGACGATAGAAAATCTCGCCCGGGACGGTGTTGAAATCATAGTAGAATGTGGGCCGGGTAAAGTGCTTTCGAGTTTGAACAAACGGATTTCCAAGACGTTACAGTCGTTTTCAATCAACTCAGTTGAGTCGTTGCAAAGTACGATCACGGGGTTAAGTGAATGAAGCTGGAAAATAAATCGGCAATCATAACCGGCGCAAGCCGGGGTATTGGCCGGGCCATTGCTGAAGAATTTGTACAGCAGGGGGCGTTTGTCATTGGTACAGCCACCACAGAAAATGGCGCCAGTGCAATTTCAGCTAGCCTCGGTGCCTCCGGTGCTGGGCTGGTATTGGATGTAAGCCAGCCAGAGTCTGTGGAACGCTTTTTCAGCGCCGTTAAAGAATATGATGCGGTGAGCATACTCGTTAACAACGCGGGTATTACCCGAGATAATCTCGCCCTTCGGATGAAGGCAGAAGAGTGGGATGATGTTATTAACACCAATCTAAACTCGATATACCGGGTAACAAAGAGTTGCCTCCGGCCAATGACCAGGGCTCGTTGGGGGCGAGTTATTAATATCAGCTCTGTGGTAGGAAGTATGGGTAATGCTGGTCAAAGTAACTATGCGGCGGCCAAAGCAGGTATGGAGGGGTACAGCCGGGCACTGGCAAGTGAACTGGGTTCCAGGAACATTACGGTTAATTGTATTGCTCCCGGTTTTATCGCAACAGATATGTCTGATGAACTGCCTGAAGAGCAAAAAGCATTGCTCCTGGCGAAAATTCCCGCAGGCCGCCTTGGCGAGTCGAAGGAGATCGCGTCGCTTGCCGCTTTTCTTGCCAGCGATGATGCTGGATATATAAGTGGAGAAACAATTCACATAAATGGTGGAATGTATATGGCCTAGCCTGCGGTTAGGCCATAGTCATGAAGACAACCAATATTAACCCGCCAGGCATTCAAGCTAAGAAAGTACTTGATACGTTAACTGGCATTTCATTAAACTAGCGCAGCTTTTTGACTGCAACGTGTAGGAGTGAACCTGAGAATGAGCACCATTGAAGATCGAGTCCGTAAACTGGTCTGTGAACAGTTAGGAGTTAAGGAGGAAGAAGTCACCATCGAAGCTTCCTTTGTCGAAGACCTCGGCGCAGATTCGCTGGATACAGTAGAACTCGTGATGGCTCTTGAAGAAGAATTCGAGACTGAAATTCCAGACGAAGAAGCTGAAAAAATAACGACCGTAAAAGAAGCTCTTAATTACATCGAAAGTCACACGTAGTCGGCTCGATAAATCGCTTTGTAAGCCGCATTTGCTTTTGGTAAATGCGGCTTTTTAGTTTGTTTTAGAAAAAGCGCAAAATTGGCCGATGCCAGATCGGGTTCAGAAATAGATTTCGAGTCCGGTCTTCCAGGCCGTCTTAATGTGTGGTGTCGATTTGTTATATTCGGGCGTTTTCAGGAGGAGACATTGAATAATCGCAGAGTGGTTATCACCGGTATGGGCATGTTAAGTCCATTAGGTGCGTCATTGGATACCTCCTGGGAAGGACTAATAGCAGGTAAAAGTGGCATCACTCCGATAACGTCATTCGATACAGAAGGCTATCCAGTTCGTTTTGGTGGCGCTGTCCCGGAATTCGATATGGACGCGTATCTGTCTCCAAAAGAAGCCCGGCGGATGGATGGTTTTATCCAATTCGGCATGGTAGCCGGAATTCAGGCCATGAAAGACTCTGGTCTTGAAGTTACGGATGAAAACAGGCACCGAATCGGTGTTGCCGTTGGCTCGGGTATTGGCGGCATCGTGACGATTGAAACGTGTTATGACATCGTCTTGAATCGCGGCCCAAAAAAAGTCACGCCATTTTTCGTTCCATCCTGCATTATCAATATGGTCGCTGGTCAATTGTCGATTATGTTTGGGCTGCAGGGTCCCAACATCGCTATCACCACCGCCTGCACAACGGGTACTCACAATATAGGGTTTGCGGCAAGGATGATCGCAGCAGGTGATGCCGAAGTCATGCTTGCCGGTGGTGCAGAAAAGTCTACATCGCCGACTACCATGGCAGGGTTCGCTGCGATGAGAGCGCTTTCCACCCGCAATGATGAACCAGAGCTTGCCAGTCGCCCGTGGGACAGGGATCGGGATGGCTTTGTCCTGAGTGATGGCGCTGCCGTGCTGGTAATGGAAGAACATGAACATGCCAAAGCCCGGGGTGCTGAAATTTATTGCGAGCTGGCGGGGTTTGGAATGAGTGCCGATGCCAGTCATATGACTTCGCCATCCGAAAATGGTGATGGCGCGGCGAGGTCGATGCAAAATGCCCTTTACAGTGCTGAAATGAACGCGTCAGAAATCAACTACATAAATGCGCACGGTACCTCGACCCCCCTGGGTGATGTGGCAGAAACCATGGCAATCAAAACGGTCATGGGTCAGGACGCTGGCAGCGTTGCCATCAGTTCGACGAAATCAATGATTGGTCATTTGCTCGGTGCATCTGGCTCGGTGGAAGCTGCGATAACCGCATTAGCCATAAAACACCAGTTGGCACCACCCACCATTAATCTCGACAATCCCGGTGATGGATGCGATCTCGATTACGTACCACATGTGGCACGGGAGATGAAAATTGATGCCGCAATTTCAAACTCCTTTGGTTTTGGGGGCACGAACGGCAGCTTGATTTTTCGCGTGATCGATTAATCCATCAATGCAGCCTCCGTTAACACATAATTCCTCGTACAGGTAGGTATGGCCAGGTTGATCAAAATGGTAATGGTCCTGGCCGGCATTGCGCTTGGTGTGGGGCTTTATTGCAATACCTTGTTGCAACGACCCATAGATATTAGCCCAGGCAGCTATTATTTAATCCCCAAAGGGCAGAGTTTCAACGCCTTGAGCAACGACCTGATATCAAATGCTGTTCTAGGCATTCCGGAACCAGTCTTTAAACTCTACGGTTTGCTAACGCGATATCAGGGGACAATAAAGGCAGGGGAGTACGAGTTAACAAAGGAACTAAACGCCAAAACGCTGCTGTTGAAATTTCGGCAAGGAGAAGTCCTGCAGCGGCAGATCACGTTTCCCGAGGGCTGGGATTTTTCACAATGGGTCAACCACCTGGGCGCAAATGAATACCTGACCCAGACGCTCAGCCAGAATTCAAACATCATGCAGGGGATTGAAAGTTCTCTATCGTCTCCGGAAGGTCAATTTTTCCCCGACACTTATCGTTTTACTCGAGGTGCAACGGATCAGTCGATTTTAAGGCGTGCCCATGCACGTATGAAACAGGTACTCGAGCTGGAATGGGACGACCGCGACAGAAGTCTGTCACTTACATCACCACAACAAGCCCTGGTGCTGGCGTCTATCGTTGAAAAGGAAACAGGCTATGAGCCGGACCGGCTGGCCATCGCCAGCGTCTTCAATAACCGTTTGCAAAAACGCATGAGACTTCAGTCGGATCCGACGGTAATTTATGGTCTGGAGGATTTCAGTGGTGACCTGAAGCGCAGTGATTTGAAAACCAGGACTCCGTACAATACTTATGTCATCAAGGGATTACCGCCGACGCCGATCTGCAATCCGGGGTTGGCATCGATTCGCGCGAGTTTAAACCCAGCCCCGTCAGCGTATTACTACTTTGTCGCAAGGGGCGATGGCAGCAGTGAGTTTTCCGAGACACTGGCGCAGCATAATGCCGCAGTTACCCGATTCCAAAAAGCCGGTAGGGTAGATGGTTATCGCAGTACACCGGACGACTAGTGTAGTGTCCTATACAAAACGTGCTTTACGTGGTTCTCACTTTTTTTCACAGGAAGTGTCACAGCAAGGCCCAATCTTTTCACGGAAAGTCGCAGGAAATGTAGGTACCTTTTCAAGAAATACAACGCGGCTGTGGCGAAGTTGAGGATCATCCGTAGGGTGAATCGCTAAAGGGACAGCGGTGATCTTATCCATGTTGTCGTAGGTCGGCTCTTCATAAATTCAATGCTAATCTAGCCCGCCATAATCTGGCCATTTAGTGGCTTGCTTAAAGTGCGTTTTGTATAGGACACTACGCTAGCGCGCTAAAATAGATGATAGGTGGATATGTCAAAAGGTAGGTTCATCACAATTGAAGGTGTCGAGGGTGTCGGAAAGTCTACAAATATAGAACTGATCGAGTCCCTGCTTGATGCGCGGGGAATCAGCCACATCACGACCCGGGAACCGGGTGGGACACAATTGTCGGAAAAAGTACGGACATTATTGCTCGACAAGCACGACAGCAACATGTGCGACATGACGGAGTTGCTGTTGATGTTTGCTGCAAGAACCCAGCATGTACAGGAGCTGATAAAGCCAGCACTTGAAAATGGTGACTGGGTAATCTGCGATAGATTTACTGATTCGAGCTATGCCTATCAGGGCGCAGGCCGGGAGATGGGTAAAGATCCGGTGGCAGTTCTGGAAAAAATTGCCCTGGCGGACTTCCGTCCGGATATGACCCTGTTGTTGGATCTGCCGGTTGCAGTCGGGCTTGAAAGAGCGAAAATCCGGGGTGAATTTGATCGAATTGAAAGTGCAGGAATCGAATTCTTCATCCGGGTTCGACAGTGTTTCCTGGATAGAGCCGCGCAATCGGATCGATTCAGGGTTATCGATGCAAACCAATCCCTTGACAAGGTCCAGGCGCAGATCAGTAAGATTGTCCAGACCTGCATCAGGGATTGGCAGGAATGAAGTACTACCCCTGGCATGAATCCTTTCGAGAGCGCATCACACAACAGTTCAACAACAGGAAACTGGCCCATGCAATCCTGTTTGCCGGCCCTGAATTTCTGGGTAAAGTTGACTTTGCCAAAGCCCTGTCGAAGCAGTTTTTGTGTACTGCGGCAGCTGAATCCGGTGCTTGCGGTGCGTGTCCGTCCTGTCTTTTAATCAGGGCCGGTACCCACTCGGATCTGCGGCTTGTTCAGCCGGAAGACTCAAAACAGATAAAAATTGACCAGATCCGGGATTTGATTGGCTGGGTGAGTCAAACCGCCCAGCGAAGCGGTATGAAGATTGCGATTGTCAGTCCTGCCGAGCAGATGAATCACCAATCCGCCAATGCGTTGCTTAAATGCCTGGAAGAACCCGCGCCAAACACGCTGATTTTCCTGGTTACAGCGCGTCCTGGCAGTCTGTTACCTACCATTCGTAGTCGCTGCCAGGCTTATAATTTCTCAGCACCTGATCGAGAGATTGCCCTGGCGTGGCTTGAACAGCAAACGAATCCCGGTCCGGATTCGTCCTTGATGCTGGATATCAGCGGTGGCGCGCCGTTGGCGGTACTTACCCGGTTTGGCGATGACTACCTGGATCGACGCCAGCAGGTAATTACAGCGGTTACCCAGGTGCTGACAGGCACAGGCGTTCCGTTGGAAAGTGCCACTGTGTTACTAAAATTCGAAATGGACGAAGTATTGGAGATCATTTTGGGTATTTTATCCGATAGTCTGAAGTACAAATTGAGCCCGAGCGTAAAATCTCTAAAAAACAGAGATGTAGAGACTGAGATCTCGGCTGTTTCCAGGGATTGCGGGACAAATTTCTTATTTTCAGCCTTCGATCGTGCGAATGCAGATCTAAAAGTGGCTCGCAGTACCTCAAATCCCAACAAGGCACTGTTACTCGAAAGCCTGATGATTGACCTGGCTGACTGCTAAAAAGCCCCTGTTAGCGCATTCTGAAAATTACCTCAAGAAGCCCACTTTACTGCGTGTAGACTCCGCTCTTTCAGCAATTTTCGCCTTGCCTTGCATCTAACAGGAACTTTTTCAGCAGGCAGCGATGATAGTCGGCAAACTCGACCGTTGACAGAATTCAGCTTGTAGAACGGCAAACCATAGGGCAGACTTTCAACACACGATTTCCTGAGCAGTTTCAATGGCTAAGTTGGCGAGAGGCGGAGCGAAGAAAACCATGATTGCCCTGACCATCAAGGACAAGGTGGTTTTGCACAATTATTATATGCCTTATGTAAAAAATGGCGGGCTGTTTATTGCCAACCGTACTGAATACGATATCGGTGATGACGTTTTTATTTTGCTCAATTTGATGGATGAGTCCGAGAAAATCCCCGTTGCTGGTAAAGTGGTGTGGATCGCGAAGAAGGGCGTCAAAAGCCCGCATACGCCCGGGGTGGGAATTCAGTTCAGTGACCCTGACAATATCGCGAAAGATAAAATAGAAACATTTCTCGCCGGGAGTATTGGTTCAGCCAATTCGACCGCGACGATGTAGTGCTAAGGAAAACACTAATTTTCCAGAACACGTATTGCAACGATGTCCCAATCCGGTAGTATCACGGTAAGCAAGTTCAAACAAAAACCGTTCAACAAACTTCCGGATATTAATATTCAATGACCTACTGCGTGGCGATATCGCTGGATTCCGGAATCTGCTTTATATCCGACTCCCGCACCAACGCCGGTGTCGATAACGTCAGTACCTATTCCAAGATGCACGCCTTCGGCATAGACGGTGAGCGTCAACTCGTGGTGCTTTCCGCCGGTAACCTGGCAACCACCCAGGGGGTAGTGGCCCACATAAAGAAGGATATTCGCCAGGAAGCAGCCATCAATTTACTCAATGTGCAGCATCTGGAAGATGCCGCAGACTACCTTGGTGAGTTGAATGTAGCCCAGCAGGAAAAACATACCGGCGGGGGTTCGACCTACGAAGCAAGATTTATCATCGGCGGGCAAATACACGGTCATAAACCCCGGGCGTATCTGGTTTATCCACAAGGCAATCACATCACGACGTCATCGGATACGCCATTCCTGCAGATTGGTGAAAGCAAGTACGGTAAGCCTATTCTGGACCGTATCATTGAGCCGCAATCCAGTCTTGATACCGCTGTCTTGTGTGGCCTGGTTTCAATGGATTCAACCATGCGGAGTAATCTGACGGTTGGTCCGCCGATTGATGTCATTGTCTATCCAACTGATTCGCTAGTAATAGATCGAAAGTACCGGTTCGAAGAGTCCAGTGAGTACTTGCGCCAGATTAACAAAAGTTGGGATGCAAGGTTGAAAGACGCATTTTCCAGCATGCCCCCCATTGCGTGGAGTGCTAATTGGGATCAGACTGAACAACATTCCTGATCCCCAATGGAGCTGAATGGAAAAGCACCTGGACGTCCAGTTTGTACGGCAGCACTCCCCCGCTTTTAATGGTGAAACCCGCGTCCAGGGCCATTTTTTTGAATCAGCGGGTGGTTCATTTCCCTGCCAGGAAACCATAGAAGCTCTCAATTCTTTCTACCGTCACAACAAAATCCAACCCGGGTATGGCTTCCCGCTAAGCCAGGATGGTATGGACAAGATGTTGTTGTCCAAACAGCGGTGGGCCGAAGCCCTGGGAGTTAAAGCCAATGAGGTGGGGTTTGGACCGTCAACATCACAAAATACTTACGTTCTGGCGAATGCTTTTCGGGAACTACTGAAGCCCGGTGATGAGGTGATTGTGACCAACCAGGATCACGAGTCCAATACAGGCGCAATACGCAGAGCAGTGGAAACAGCCGGAGCAACCCTGAAGGAATGGCAGGTCGACCCACAATCAGGACTTTTATCCATTGCTGATTTGCACAACCTGATGGGACAATCGACCAGGCTGGTTTGCTTTCCCCACAGCTCAAATATTACCGGACAAAAAAACGACGCCGAATCAATTACCAAACTGGCACATGATCACGGTGCCTGGACACTGGTGGATGGTGTGTCTTACGTGCCGCATGTCATCCCCGATATTGGATCTCTGGATTGTGACATCTATGTATTTTCGCTCTATAAGGTCTATTCAGTCCATCAGGGCCTGATGGTTATCAGGGAATCCTTGTTGGAACAGTTACCAAAACAGGGACACTATTTTAAGTCTGTGCTGGACGTTAATGAGTTGTTGGTTCCTGCAGGTCCTGATCATGCCCAGATAGCCGCTGCCCGGGGTGTTTTGGACTATATTGAGACCCTTGCTGCGCACCACGGCGGCCCCTTGGATAATCTCAGGGCCAGCGTTAAGTTTGTCTCAGGTCTCTGGCAACGCCACGAAATCGAGCTGATCAAACCCTTGCTTGAGTTTCTGGCTTCGGTTCAGAGTGTGCGGGTGCTGGGTAGTCTTGAGGCGAATTCGGATCACTGCCCACTGGTGTCGTTTGCCCCGTCAGGTGATTCTGCTGCCGACCTGTCGCACATACTCTGGGACCAGGATCTGATGCTGTCACACGGTAACTATTATGCACCCAGGTTACTGGATGCCGTTGGGCTCGACCCGGACGCAGGCGTTGTCAGGGTGTCCATGGCCCACTACAACGACATGGCCGACGTCCAGGCACTAGTGAAAGCACTGGAACCTCTGCTTTAGTTGTACTCCGCTTCCGGGGCTTTTGCTTCGTATTGGAACCATGTGCCGGACAGTTCGCTGTGAATGTCTGCAAGGTCAAGTTGCAGCTCGTCGATAAAATCATGTAAGCGTGATTCGTTCAAAAGTTTTGTCACATCATTCTGATCGACATTACGTTGTCCGTGCGTGATGCTGCGCAGGGCGCTATCGTTTCGAGGCAATTGACGACAGCAATCCGCTACTTCATTCAGGCAATGCGCGACAGCCCGCGGAAATTTACGATTCTTCAACAGAAAATCGACAACATCCGCTCCATTAACCCGATCCTTTACATGTTGGCGATACATCTGGTAGCCCGTAAGAGAGCGCAGCACATTCATCCATAAAATAGTTTCATACTCGTGGGCTTCAATTTCGTTGGGGTTAAGAAGTGTCAGGCATCCCACATCGACGATTCTGGTTGTCATATCAGCCCGTTCAAGATTCCGGCCTATCTTGATAAAGTTGTACGCCGTGTCTGCGCTCATGCTACCGACCAGGGAGCCGGTGAGCTGGTTGCACATGCCAATGATGTCCGTAAGAAATACGTGCCTGCCGTCGCGCCTGATTCCCTTGTCGGTATTTTTCTTCAGATAGAGGTTGAGTTCGTTCACCTGCTGCCAGGCCTCCGTAGGCATAATTTCTCGGGTGGTGCGGGCATTTTCCCTGGCCATTTGAATCGATGATCGAATCGAACTTTGCTCATCGTCCAGCAGGAACTTGATGACATTCCGTTCATCAACAATGCTAAATCGGTGCTTGAATCGCTCCTGTCCCCCGGTAATTTCTATCAGGCTACTCCAGATATGTCTGGCACGAGGCAGGTCGAGCACCAGGTTGGTGTTGACGCTGATCAGTCGGGCAATATTCTCCGCCCGTTCCAGGTAACGACCAAACCAGATACTCGTTTGGCAATTAGCCTAGATCTGACAGTAAGTTTCACGCAACTCAACGTACCAACCTCCGTCACTTCCTAACCCTGATCTGACAAAATCAACTCTGGAAGCCGCTACGAGTATGGTATGTCTTTATCTGGACCCGTACCGCAAATCCTTGTGCACTCAAGTTTTGCATCCCTGCCTCGGCGACCCCGCAACACGTCCTGATAAAGACATACCACACCCTTCGCTCCCACGTGCCTATGCTTTATGAGCAACGTCAAAGGATATCGTGACACTTGTAGTGCGATCCAGGAAACTGCAATTATTCTCTGCCAAACGTTACCTCCGATTACCCAGCGAGAATCCAGGTATCCTTACTACCACCACCCTGGGACGAATTCACCACTTAAGCCCCCGGCAGTGACATAAGACTTGCTGCCCTGCAAAATGAACGGTCGCAGATCAACATGCCTGGCTTCGATACTGTTCTCGCAGAGTGTAGGTACTGTTGATAAATTGACAATCGGTTGTGCGATGTAATTACGCGGATTGGCCTTAATCAATCGTCTCATCTCAGCCGTTCTGCGTTTTGATTCCCTGGGTCCAATGTACATACCATAGCCGCCAGATTCATTTGCCGGTTTCACCACAAGGGATTCAATGTTCTTGACGACATGCTGTAGCTGTTTTTTGTCTGAGAGCATATAACTGGGGACGTTGGGTAAGATCGGTTCTTCCCCCAGGTAGTATCGAATCATTTCAGGAACGAAAGTGTAGACTACCTTATCATCCGCGACCCCGGCACCCGGTGCATTGGCCAGAGCGACATTGCCTTTCAGCCAGGCTCGCATCAGGCCTTTAACTCCCAGCACGGAATCCTTGTTAAAAACCTCCGGATCCAGAAACAGATCGTCAATGCGTCGATAGATGACATCGACCCGGGATAAGCCCTCGACGGTTTTCATGTAGACGCAGTCATCTTCTGCCACGATCAGGTCTGAACCCTCAACCAACTCGGCGCCCATACGTTGAGCCAGGAACGAGTGCTCGAAATATGCAGAATTGTAGATACCCGGTGTCAACACAACGACTTCCGGGTAGTCCAGGGGTCTCGGGGAAATAGAGCTTAAGGTATCAAACAATTGAGTCGGGTAATCATCCAGCGGCAGGATGGCATGACCCTCGAACAGCTCTGGCATGATGCGTTTGCTGATGTTGCGATTCTCCAGCATATAGGAAACGCCAGAGGGAACCCGCAGGTTATCCTCCAGAACATACATCGTTCCGTCACCGTCTCGAATCAAATCAGTACCACATATATGGGCCCAGGTATTGAATACGGGTTTCATCCCACGACATTCTTTCCGGTAATCCTTGGAAGATGCCAGGATATCCCGGGGTATGCGTTTATCCTTGATGATCTTTTCATCATTGTAGACGTCGGTAATAAAGTGGTTCAGCGCCTGAAGACGTTGCTTCAATCCCCGCTCAATCGTTTGCCATTCTTTTTGATGTAGGACGCGAGGAATGATGTCAAAGGGCCATTCCCGGTCAATATTCTCTCCTTCGCTATAAACCGTAAAAGTGATTCCCATGGTACGGATCGCCAGTTCTGCAGTGAACCTTCGTTCATTTAACTGTATCAGACTGTTCTTTTTCAGGAAATTGACCAGTTGTCCCAGACCCGGCCGCGAGCGATTTTGCCGGGTTAACAACTCGTCGAACACACCATGCGGGGTTTTGTAGTTCTTAAGGTCCATTTTGTTCCTACAGTTGCAAGGAAGTCGTCGGCAGATCTCTGACGTTAGTCAGACCGGGCTGATCCCCAGTCAACTTCCATAATTCGATATTCAGTTTCTATCATACCGAAATTAAGATAAGTCTGCTGTGCCGTGGTGTTGTCTTTCTCGACGTAGAGTCGAATACCACAGACGTTGCCCTCTTTTTTTGCGAGTTCGCTAACAGTTTGATACAGGGACTTAAAAACGCCCTGTCGGCGCGCCGATTTATCAACATACACCGATTGAATCCACCAGAATAAGCCGTTTCTCCAATCACTCCATTCAAAGGTAATTCCAAGACAACCAAGAATTTTTTCTTCTTCACTCGGGTTAGCACCGGTATCTGTAGCAACATCTGTTGCGACAAGGTAGAAGCCGTTGTTGCTGGAGTTTATCAGCTGCGTTACACCAGGATTGATAACATTATCCGGCAGAACTTTGTTTTCAGTTTCCTGTGCCATTTGTTGGTTAAACCGGGCAATGATCTCACGATCTTTTAAGGGCGCTATCCTGACTTGCATGTCTAGTAGTCCTTCAAGGTGAAATTGCCATGTTCAGCGAGCCGGGAAGCGTTTGGCCGCAAGGCGCGTCTCGAAGGGAATGGCGGGTCCTTTCCAAGAGGCACAACACCGCGGACGAGCGCTTCCCGAATCGCCCGAAGGGAGCGACCCAAATGATCCAAAACGGCGTTGCAGTCCTTGGAAAGGACTCGCCTCGCGCACTGCGTCTTGTCTTGAATAATTTGGGTTGCTCTGAACATGGCAATTTCACCTTGAAGGGCTACTCGGTTCCATCAGATAGTGATTAAAAAACCGATCCATGGTTCCATAGCGATGAATGTTGGTCTTGCGTCCTGCAATTCCATGCTTGGCACCCGGGTAATTCATCATCTCGAATTCAATATTCAGATCCTGCAGAACCTTGTAGAGTTTTGTGCTGTTTGAATACAACACGTTATCATCCGCCATGCCGTGTATAAGAAGCAATTTGCCATTCAGTTTGTCCGCATAGGGAAGTACATTGCTGGCGCTGTAACCTTCTGGATTTTCACCCGGGTGGGCCAGATAACGTTCCGTGTAATGAGTATCGTACAAGGTCCAGTCGGTGACCGGCGCGACCGCAACGCCAGCCTTGAACGCGGTTGACTTCATCATCATCATTAACGTCATATAACCGCCATAGCTGTGGCCAAAGACACCAATTCGCTGGTTGTCTACCCAATTCAGCTGCTGTAAAAATTCCAGGCCCTTGAGCTGATCCATGACTTCAATTTCGCCCAGCTGATGATAGATAGGATCTTCAAATGCCTTGCCACGGTTGCTGCTGCCGCGATTATCCAGCGACATTATGCCGTAGCCTCTCTGGGCCATATAGTGATTCCAGGTTGGGATCCACTCGTTTGTGACGCGTTGAACGCCAGGTCCACCGTAAACTGAAATGATGACCGGGCAGGTCGCACCCGCTTTCAGTCCCCGGGGTTTTATCAATCTGTAGTGTAACGTCTGGCCATCGTCTGCGGTAAGTTCCCCGTAGTCGACTTCTCCCCGGAGGGTGGCGAATTGAAAAAATGGGTGGAATTCATCAAGCTTATTCGGTTCCAGCCTGCTGATCATTCCGCCCTTGGCATTTCTTAAGATGACTGACGGTGGATGAAGAGCTGACGAACTGTGGTCGATAAAATGACTCTTGTCGTTACTCAATTCGGTCAGGTGACTGGACCCCCGTTCCGTGATTCGTGTGACTGAATCTGTTTTCTTAAGGTTGACCCTGTAGAGATGCCGCTCCAGCACGGAATCCTTATAGCCGTCGAAAAACAGGTTGTTGTCACTGTCTATTCCCTTCAGGCTTGAGACGGTCCAGTTACCTTGTGTGATTGCACTGACAACGGTGCCATCATGATTAATCAGGTAGAGATGATTAAAACCGGTGCGTTCTGAACCCCAGATAAATTGCCCGAGATCCGATTTGTTGTCGGTCGCTGTTGAGGTCAGGGAGTGGAAGTTGTTATTCAGGTTTACCCAGGTGTGGCTGGATTCGCTGAGAATGACTTTTGAATTGCCAGTTTCACAGTGCCAGAAAACAAGATCCAGGTGTTGTTGATCGCGCGATTGAATTTGTATTGCCAGCTGACAGCTATCCTGTAACCAGTTAACCCGACACAGGTAACTTTCCTTCTCGCGGTCAATCTCAGCCCAGGTAATGACACCGCTACTGATATCCACAACCCCTACCGTCACATTCGCGTTACTGGTACCGGCAAAGGGATAGCGCTGATCATAAACACTGAACGAATCGGCATCAATTTCAAATCTCTGGGAGAGTTCGACGGCCGATTCATCGACGCGGGTGAAGGCGATTTGTTTGCTGTCAGGAGACCACCAGTAGCCGTTGTATCGATGCATTTCTTCCTGGGCGATAAACTCCGCGAGACCATAGGAGATCACATCGCCACCCCCTGTCGTGAGCTGCCTGGATTCGTAGCGGCCTGCATCACTGCTTCGCAGGTCGATGATATAAAGGTTCTGTTCTCGGACGAAACTCAGATGGCTCCCGTCCGGTGAAAACTTGATATCAGTTTCGAAGGTCTCCGAGTCGGTTAGCTGGGTCGGTGTCGCCGTCCGATTCAAATGGTAGAGATACAGGTTGCCATCCAAAGGGAACAATATGGCGTCAGCATTGGGTGACCAGTAGTACTCAACGATACCGCTCTGGGTGATGCGAAGCCGTTCACGCTTCGCTTTCTCCTCGGTGGACAGAATCCGCCCGGGTTGTGTTAATTCGGAAGCATCTACCAATAAGCGGGATTGGGCCTGGTCGATATCATACGACCACAGATTGAGTTGTTCAAAATTGTCCTCAGCACTCTTGAGGAACGTGACTGAAGTACCATCTGGTGAGAACTTAAGTCCTTTTGGAGCAACCCCGTTGATATCCGGGTCACCAAAAATTCGGTCAAGGGTCAACTGCGGGTTGTTCATAATTCGTTAAAGGCTTCACGGGTCAGGTTGATGGGGGAATTGTTAACCATGGCGATATTGTCTTCGATTCGAATTCCACCGCTGGGTATAAGCGATTCAATAAGTGGCCAGTTCACCGCACTGGAATACCTTGTCTGCTTAAGCCGCTCCAGCAGCAGGGGAATAAAATACAATCCGGGTTCTATCGTAAACACCTGGTTGTTCTCGATGGGTCGAGTCAGTCTCAGGTGAGGGTGATTCCCCGGTGCCGGTTTGGTGTCCCCTTGCCTCGATTGTTGGAATCCAGCGACGTCATGGGTTTGTAATCCAAGAAAGTGACCCAGGCCGTGGGGCAAAAAAGTGGATGTGATATTTGTTTCGATCATTACCTCAACTGACATATCGATAAGGTTGTACTGCTTGAGGATGTCTGCCAGACGCATGTGCATCCTGGCATCCAGATCAGCATAGTTAAGACCTATTTCAATTTCCCCGATGATAGCGAGTTGCGCCTCGTTCATTGATTCGATGAGATCAGCGAACAGCCCATCTGCATAAGCGTAGGTTCGCGTAATATCTGCGGCATAGCCATGACATTCTGCGCCTGCGTCGATGAGCATGGCATGACGTTCTGGCTCTGGATGGTGTTTGTGTTCGTAGTGTTGGTAGTGCAGCACAGCACAATGCTCGTTGAGGGCCACGATGCCGGAGTAGGGCGCCTGCTGTTCCCGATGGGCGATGGCTGCGAGGTAGGCATGCTGGATATCGAATTCTGAACCCCCGTTCCTGAATGCCCTTTCTGCCATTTGATGACCCTTGACGGCGTTCAGGTTCGCCAGTTGGAGGCAGGCCAGCTCGTAAGGGGTTTTGTAGGCGCGATCGAAATGCAACTGATCCAGCATGGTCTGGTCGTTCACACAGTCAAAACCCCATTGCTTGGCCATATCGGTTTCCTCGCCGATGAAGGACAGGGAACGAACATCTCCGAGGCGATTGTGAGCATCCTGCAGGTTGGAGATGGGTTGTACCTGCCACTCATTCACCCAATAGCCAGCAGGATCCTCCGGGGTTTTGTGCCAGTAGTCTTCCGGTTGATGGAACAGCAGCTGGGGTTTTTCATCTCCACGGAACAGGATAAAGCTGTCATTAACATCAGTAACCGGTAGCCAGGCTTTAAAATGAGGATTCACCTTGAACGGGTAAGTATGATCATCCAGAAAAGTGTACTTCAACGCGCCAGAGGCAATCAGGACGCCGTCTTTTCCAGCGGCACGGGACGCGGTGTCATAAAGCTTTTTCACGTACGCAAGATGCGCTGGGTACAGGGCGTCCAGATCCGTCTTTAGTTGAACCATGGCGTGTCTCTCAGGTTGAGTCTCAGAGTAAATGACCCATTTTAGACCGTTTCGTATCGAGATAGTGTTTCGAATGCAAGTTTGTCGGGCTCAGGATGGGAATTCTTGTCGTAACCTGAATATTTGCATCAACGAGGGCCTGTATCTTCGCCGGGTTGTTAGTCAACAGCCTCACCCTGGTAATCCCCAGATCATTCAGTATGTCGAAGGCGTGTCCATAGGTTCTTGAATCAACCGGGAAACCGAGCATCTGGTTAGACTCAATGGTGTCATAACCTTGCTCCTGCAACGCATAGGCCCGGATCTTGTTTCCCAGACCAATACCTCTGCCTTCCTGCTGCAGGTAGATGACGACGCCAGTGAATTCACTAATGTATGACAGTGAATAGTCAAGCTGATGCTTACAGTCGCACTTGCAGGAGCCGAAAACTTCTGAAGTTAGGCAGGAGGAATGTATACGCACATTGACGGGTTCGTTGATGTCGATGAAACCACTGATCATGGCCAGCGGTTCACTTTGATCATCATCGCGATAGACCCGCAAGCGTAGTGTACCGAAATCGGTAGGCAGATTTGTTTCGGAATAGATTTGCGCAGACATAGTGATGTCCTTAAATAGCGCGTTCTTAAAAAACGCTTGTTGCGGGTTCCACTCTGAAGGAAGATTTGAAGGTTCAGGGAATGAGCCAGGTGACCAGAAAAGAGTCTTTGCCAGTGTGGAAGGCAGGCGTCTGGATGTGCCGTTTTTAAAACATTAACCGAACTGCAGCGCTTTTTCTAGCGGATCTTGTCGAATGGGCGTCGTGAATACGCGCCTATTTCGTCAGGGTGCCAGTCTTGATAGAATTTTAGTCGACCACTGGCTGCGCTTTTAACCGGTAACACCGGGAAAACTAATAAAAGAGGAAATTATGGAACTACTAACAATTGTGACTCTGCTGGCTTTGATTGAGTTTATTTATTTTGGCATTCGTGTGGGGGGTGCACGTGGCAAGTATGAAGTAACTGCACCTGCCACAACCGGCAATGAAATGTTTGAGCGTCATTACCGGGTACATTACAACACCCTGGAACAACTGATTATTTTTCTTCCTGCACTATGGGCCTTTGGATATTACATTGGTCAATACTGGGCTGCAGGATTCGGAGTCGTTTTTCTGATCGGTCGACTGATCTATGGAGTTACCTACGTGAAAGATCCCGCCAGTCGATCAGCGGGTGTTCTGCTTTCCATTATTCCCAGTTACCTGATGGTGATTGGTGCATTGGCAGGGGCTGTGGTACATTTCTTTTAGGTGACGGTTATATGTAGTAGTTAATCTTTTTGGAAATCGGGCTCTGAGCTGGCGCAATGCTTGGTGGGAAGACGGGGCCATGATATAAAAACGTTCTTTATTTTTCCGGTAGGTGAACCTACCGACACAACTAGGAGTGAGTGATGGCGGTTGTAGAATACAAAGTGCCTCAGTCTGTGGGTGAAGCTGTTGAAATGCTCACTGACAAGACAGCCCGGGTACTGGCAGGAGGAACTGATCTGATAATCCAGTTAAGAGCCCAGAATAGTGATCCGGTCATCGCTGTGGATATCAAGAAGATTGACAGCATGATGACAGCGACGATGGATGGTAACGGACTTACCCTTGGACCTTCGATGAGTTGCGCAGAGCTCACGGCTCGAGAGGATATTAAAGCTGAGTTTCCGGGTCTGGTGGAAGCCGCTTACCTGATTGGATCTACCCAGGTGCAAGGTCGTTGTAGTGTGGGTGGCAATCTTTGTAATTCATCCCCGGCGGCGGACACCATTCCAGCACTTAGCGCTAACGCTGCCCAATGCGTTATCCAGGGTCCTGACGGAGAGCGCACAGTTGCGGTCGAAGACTTTGTTACCGGTGTCGGGACAAATTGCATGGCCACCGGTGAGCTGTTAACGGCAATCAAGATCGCAATACCCGCTGCAGGTACGGCCGATGCGTACTTGCGCTTCATACCCCGTTCTGAAATGGATATTGCCGTAGCAGGCGCTGGTGTCAGTGTGACCCTGGATGCTGACGGTAAATGTACTGCAGCCAGAGTCTCAATTGGTGCTGTAGCGACAACCGCGTTGCTCGTTACGGCGGCGGCTGATGCCCTGATTGGTACTTCAATTGATGATGCAGCGCTACAGGCTGCAGCAGATGCGGCTTCTGAGGCATCTAAACCAATTTCAGACCGCAGAGGCACCGCTGAGTTCCGCCGTCATGTTGTAGGTGTGTTAACCCGAAGAGCCGCGAAGATTGCGGCAGATCGAGCGAAGGAGAAGTAATTGTGGCAAAAATACATGTGAACACCTCTGTTAATGGTGAGCCGGTGGAGTTTCTTTGTGAACCCCATGAAACCTTACTGGACGTGCTTAGAAACGACTTGCAGTTAACGGGTACCAAAGAGGGCTGCGCATCGGGGGATTGTGGCGCCTGCTCGGTCACCGTGAATGATCGACTCGTCTGTTCCTGTCTGGTACTGGGCGCGGAAGCCGAAGGTGCTGAAATTGGAACTATTGAAGGCGTTTCAAATAAAGATCAACTACACACTATTCAGCAGAAGTTTCTGGAGCACGCAGCCCTGCAATGTGGCGTGTGTACACCGGGATTGATTGTTTCGACTCAGGCCTTATTGAAAGAGAATCCGGATCCCACGGAAGAAGAGGCAAGGTATTATCTTGCTGGAAATCTTTGCCGTTGTACTGGGTATGACAAGATCATCCGCGCTGTAATGGACGCGGCGGAAACGATGCGAGGAGCGGCTTAATCATGAGTGAAGCACGAGAATATAAGTATATTGGCCAGCGGAGCATCCGGCCTGACGGGTTTGATAAAGTAACCGGGCGCGCCAACTATGGTGCTGATATGACGTTACCCGGCATGATCTGGGGCAAGATCCTCCGGAGCCCGCACGCCCATGCCAAAATAAAGAATATCGATACGTCGAAAGCTGAGGCGTTGAGTGGTGTCCTTGCAGTCGCCACCTACCAGGATTTCCCGACGGCGGATAAGAAAGCGGACCTGGCGAGAAATATCCTCGCCGATGACAAGGTGCTCTATCACGGCCATGCAATTCTGGGTATCGCGGCGACGACTTCCGCAATTGCCGAACGCGCGCTGGATCTGGTTGACATTGATTATGAGGTACTGAAGCCGGTCATGGACATTCGCGATGCCATGGCGGCCGATGCGCCTTTGCTGCATGAAGACATGATCACTGAAGGTTATGCCGAAGCGCCCACGACTGCATCAAATGTTGCCACCCGTTTAGAAATGAAGATGGGTGATGTAGAAGCCGGTTTCAAGGAAGCCGATGTCATCGTTGAAGGCGATTACTATACCCCGACGGTTCACCAGGGCTATATCGAGCCCCATGCCTGTGTTGTTCGATATGACGAAGATGGTCAGTCGATGATCTGGTGCTGCACCCAGGGGCACTTCGACGTTCGTGGTTCAACAGCCAACATTTTAGGTATGAATCTGAGCAAACTGAAAGTCATCGCCAGTGAGATTGGCGGTGGATTTGGCGGAAAGACGACTATTTATCTCGAGCCTGTCGCATTGGTATTGTCCCGGAAGTCCGGCCGCCCGGTGAAGATGGTGATGGATAGGGATGAAGTGTTCAAGGCTTCGGGCCCCGGATCAGCCACCCGTAACTGGGTAAAGATCGGTGCCAAAAACGATGGCACAATTACCGCAATGCAGGCTAAATTGCATTATGAGGCAGGTGCTTTTAAAGGCTCGCCGATGATGATGGGATGCATGACGGCATTCACGCCCTATGCGGTCGAGAACATGTATGTCGAGGGTTTTGATGTTGTTGTCAATAAACCAAAGGTTGCGGCCTACCGCGCCCCAGGAGCGCCACAGGCTGAATATGCAGCTGAAATGGTCGTCAATGAGATCGCAGAAAAGATTGGCATGGATCCTATTGAACTACGCCTAAAGAATGCCGCCAAAGAAGGTACCCAGACGATCTATGGACCTAAGTTCAAGGCTGTAGGTCTGGTGGAATGTCTTGAGGCAGCAAAAAATTCCCCCCATTACAAAGCCGCTTTGAAAGAAAATCAGGGCAGGGGTCTTGCGGCGGGTTTTTGGTTCAACATTGGTGGTCAGTCAAGCGTTACGCTGAACATGAATCCCGATGGCACGGGTACAATTGTCGAGGGTTCACCTGATATCGGAGGTTCCCGTGCATCCATGCAGCTCATGGCTGCAGAAGAGATGCAGATGCCTGCTGAAAACTTCAGACCCATTGTCGCAGATACAGAACACGTCGCTTTCAGCGCCGGTACCGGTGGCAGCAGGACGACCTTCGCAACCGGTATGGCGGTTATTGAGGCAGCACAGGATGTTATTCGCCAGATGAAGGAACGCGCGGCAGCTGTCTGGAATGTCACTGCCGAGCAGGTGGACTGGGCAGATGGCGTTGCTATTAACACAGCCGGCGAAGACCGCCTGACGGCAGCGGAAATATGTAAAGGTGCCGAGCGGACCGGCGGTCAAATCTCCGGCCGGGGAAACATCAACGCGCGGGGCGCGGGTCCCAGCTTTGCTGTTCATCTTTGTGACGTCGAAGTCGACAGGGACACGGGCAAGGTGGACGTGATTCGTTATACAGCCATTCAGGATGCCGGAAAGGCAATACACCCCAGTTATGTCGAGGGACAACTTCAGGGTGGCGCTGTTCAGGGTATTGGCTGGGCGCTTAACGAAGAATATGTCTATGGTGATGACGGTTTACTACAAAATCCAGGCTTTCTGGACTACCGGGTTCCACTGGCATCGGATCTGCCGATGATTGATTCCATTGTGGTTGAAGTACCTAACGCGTTTCATCCCTTCGGGGTTCGCGGCGTGGGCGAATCCGGCATTATTCCACCATTGGCAGCCTGCGCCTATGCAGTCAGCCAGGCGATTGATGCGCCCATCAGAGACTTGCCTTGTTCACCACCGAGCGTGCTGAAAGTTATTCAGGAGAATAGTTAACAGAGGTGGCACTAGTGATCTTCTCCAGTGAATTGCAGGAATTCACTGGGGAAGAACGTACGGAAGTTTCTGCGACTTCTTATCGGGTTCTGATTGATGTCCTGGTTGCCAAATATTCTCGCTTATCCTTCGATCAACTCACGGATTTGGCCGTAGCGATTGACGGGGTCATTATTGTTGATCCCCTGCTTGAACCCCTCAGTTCAGACACCGAAGTGCACTTTCTGCATTTTGTCGCTGGTGGATAAGTCAGCCTCCTAGTCTAGGAAGCTGACCGTGATTGAAATTCCCGTACTGCAGATTCCGCAGTGACGAACTCGGCACCGAGCGCTTTCAGTTCTTCAATAAATTTTTCCAGCATCAGCATTCTGTGTCCTCTGCCGATGACGAAAGGGTGGAAGGTATAGGTCAGAACACCCCAGTGGGTATCGGAGCACATAAAACTAAAGTCGCCGATCCAATTGGCCATGACATGATCAGCGTTTTGCAAGCCACCGCCTCGAAAATACTCAAAATGCGGGAAGTCGTCCATACTCCAGCTGATGGGTAACTCCACCAACGTCGAGTCCTCGCCGAACTTAATATGCTCGCTTTCTACTTCGTCCCCCGACCTTGCCAGGTAAGGCAGATAATCGTGTGCCATCATGCTGCTATCGTAGAGAAAGCCTTCCTGTAACAGCAGCTCGATGCTGTTTGGGCTCAGATCCCAGGCAGGAGACCTGTAGCCGGATGCGCGTTTACCGGTGATCTCACTGATTGCCTCATTACCTTTTATCAGGGTTTGTTGCTCTTCATCTCTTGTCATATTCCTGGGGGAGGTATGGGTAAATCCATGGTGAGCGATTTCATGACCCGCATCCGCGATCGCATGACAGGCATCAGGATAGGTCTGTAGCGTAATGCCCGGTATAAAGAAAGTGCTGTTAATCTGATGCCTTGCCAGCAATTTTAGAATACGCGCGACGCCAACAAGACCGAATTCTCCACGGGATATGGGCGTTGGGCTGGTCTGGCCCTGGGCCATCCACAATGAGATCGCATCAAAGTCGAAGCTGAGACAGACCAGGTGGCGACTCATTCTATCCGCTGGCCTCGTCAACTTCGATGAAGTATGACTTGTGACAAAAGTTAAAAATCATTCGCTTAACTCGCTTTGGATCATTGATGATTTTGTAGAACTTTTCAATGTAATGGAGGCTGATTTTTTCTGTTTTTCACTCAGGTGACTGAAGTCCTGCAGCAAGGCCAGTATTTCAGGTTTCTTATGATTAAACAGTTCGATGTTTGCATCCAGATGTTCATTGTTTCGGCAGTAGCCGCGATATCGGCGATCCGTAATTGAATCGAGCCTCAGGTCTTTACTGGGGACTGCATATTTGGCCTTTACCAGTCCGCTAAAGTCGAAATCGTATGGTATTGCCAGGATATCATCGACGCCTCCCTTGTCGAATAGTTTTATATTGTGGCAACACTCGCTTCTGCCGCCCGACGTGGCTGACCAGTCGATGTTGCCGATGAGCAACTGAAACAGGCTGACCTGGTTGAGGTGAATACTCTCAAGATGGACCGCCGATGTCCCTTCTATCGATAGCGAACGGGCACCAAGGCGTTTAGCCAGGCGCTTCTTGTGTTCAATGAAGAAGGCAAAATTGGTTTTTGATGAGGATTCACCCTGGTAGTTTATGTTCACCAGCCTGACGTAAAAACTCTGGGGTGTGATGATGTTCAGTATTCTATAGGCCAGATACTCCTTCATCAGGTAGTCGGTGTAAATATTCCTATAGGCGTCGCATTGGGTAACCAGCTTGAGGGTCTTCTGTTTCTTAAACAAGGTTCCCTTTGTTTTACGTTTCTTAAAACTGATTTTGAGGGGTGGAAATCTACAGACGCTTTTCTTCAGGCGGTGGTTACCTCTTACTTCAATTTTCATATCAACATTTATCAGTTCAGCGTCCACGTCCAGATAGGAAAGGGTGCCATCGAATTTCAGTGAATTTTTGTTCTTCCTTTTTATTTTCTCAATGGGTGCCTGAATAGTTATATTGAGTAATTCGTTCGACTGGAAAAGTAAGTCCGGCTCTTTGGCAAACACCTGTCCACATACCAAGTTCGCGCCGAGAACAAAGCTGCTGATAAACGCCAGATTTGGTTTTAGACTTGGTTTCAGTTTTATGCCACTCTTTTAGTATGTTAGTTTAGTGGTAGCAACAAAATAGTAAATCATCACGACTCGTTGATTACCAGTCGATATCCCAAATCCAGATCATTCTGGCACATTAAATCGGCATAACGCTCATGCCAGTGGCCACTGGCCAGGTCGACTTCCAGTTTTTTCATCGCCCGTGAAACAGTTTCCTTGTGCAGCAACGCAAGCCCGGATATGGCACCCCTGATAGCGGGTCAAGATACGCAATAGGCCGTTTCCAGTACGCCCCAAAGAAACCGTCTGAACAGTCCGCAGGTACGTTGAGTGACTGAACAGTCGCGTTGTCAAATTGGTCTTTAACAGTCCCGAGTGTTGCGAGACCAGATTCTCGTTCGAGCGCTTGTGGTAAATAGTCTCGTACCAGCCAGAAATGTTCTGCAAAGAAAACCGGATCCCAGGTTAAGACGATTTGTTTTCTGGATACTCTGCGCATTTCAGCCAGCCCTTTGCAGGCGTCGGTCCAATGGTGAATCGTGAGGATCGCCAGTGCAATATCGAAGGTTTGGTCCTTAAAGGGCAATTGTTCAGCAATACCCCGGATAACCGGCGCAGCCGTCGAGGACCTCTGTTGAATCATGACAGTTGAAGGTTCCAGGGCAACCACGTTCAATTGATCAGGCTCATATGATCCCGTACCCGCGCCGATGTTGATCAATGTTCGCTGATGCCTGAAATGCTGACTAAGCTGGTCAATCCAGTGCACATCAGGCATTCGTTTGGCTGCGTAGTCAGTTCCTATTTTTTCATAGACTGCAGTCATGTTCCTCACCGGCTGTTGGTTTTTTTTTGCGTTAACCATAGCCATTGGGGTTTTTCTGCTGCCAGTGCCAGGCATCGCGACAAATATCCTCGATTGTCTTTTCGGCTTTCCAGTTTAGTTCCTTCAGGGCAAGATTGGGATCGGTGTAGCTCGTTGGAATATCACCCGCGCGACGCGGTCCGATGGATAGCGGCAGGGTGATGTCGTTGGCTTTTTCAAATGCTCTGACAATATCCATGACAGAGTAGCCGGTACCAGTACCCAGGTTATAAGTCACCAGCCCGGGACTTGCCATCAGCTTATCCAGGGCAGCCAGGTGTCCCCTGGCAAGATCAACGACATGGATGTAATCACGGATACAAGTACCGTCTTTCGTCGGGTAGTCGTCTCCATTGACTACCAATTTTTCTCGTTTACCAATTGCAACCTGAGTGATATAGGGCAGCAGGTTGTTTGGAATACCGCTGGGATCTTCACCTATTTCACCGCTTTGGTGAGCGCCACCAGGATTAAAATACCTAAGTCTTGCGACGTGAAAGTCTGGTTCTGAGTTAACAATGTCTTCAAGGATTCTTTCAATCATTAATTTTGTTCGGCCATATGGATTGGCCGCATCGGTGACCGGGGTTGATTCGTCTATCGGCATTTTTTTTGGCTCACCGTAGACTGTCGCTGATGAGCTGAATACCAGGCGGGAAACCTGGTGTTTCAGCATCAGTCGACAAAGGTTGAGGGTTCCATTGATGTTTGTATGGTAATAATCCAACGGCTGTACGACGGACTCGCCCACGGCCTTCAGACCTGCAAAATGAATCACCGCATCAATGGACTCTGTTTCGAATATATTGTTCAAAGCGGCCCCGTCGAGAACGTCCTCCTGGTAGAAACCAATGTGCCCGTTGGTCAGCCGTTCCACGCGACTAATTGCCGTGGCGGAGCTATTTGACAGGTTATCGACGACGACAATTTCATGACCTGCGAGGAGAAACTCAACTGCAGTGTGGCTTCCTATGTAACCGGCCCCCCCTGTTAAGAGGATTTTCATCGCAGTGTCATGTCAAGGTGTGACTCCAGCTCAGTTAACGCCTGATCGGCAGTGAGTACTTTAATTGTCGTCATTCCCAATGCCCTGGCCGGTTTCAGATTGATACCCAGGTCATCGAGGAAAACAGCTTCTTTGGGTTTGATATCCATGGATTCGCAGGCAATTTCGGCCTTGCTGGACTCAATCACGGTGTCAAATAACGCCATTACATTGGCGACCTGATTGGCTTTTACCAGATTACTGGCCATACCTGGTCCCGTGCCCGCATTTTTTACATTATTGGTGATACAACCAATCTTCATTTTCGCCTTTATCAGCTTAAGGGCGTTCACCATCTCGGGTCTGACTGTGCCCGACAGCAGTGCCAGGACTTGTTGCCCCCTGATCTCGTGACCCAGTGCTGCTGCTTCCCTGGCAAATTTTTCATCAAATTCTTCAGTGGTAATTTCACTACTTTCGAGTTGAGCCCAGGCATTGTTCTCCGGGTCCGTTGCGTTGATCGAACGGATGAAATCGACAGGGAGATCGTTCTCTGATTCGAAACGATTAAACGCCTCGAAAGGACTGGTGGTGATTACGCCGCCAAAATCCCACAATACTGCTTTGAACATTGAGAGCCTTTTTTAAGGAATGATAGAAATACTGGTATATCAAAGCGTTGAGGCAATTGATACACCCGATAACAGATCTATTGATCGAAGTCCTGTAGAGCGACTGAATCGGACTCTGGCCTGGCAAGACCACGCTGGGATTGATTGATTGCTTCAATCATCAGCTTGATGTTGGCGGAGTCGGGATAGTCTTCTTCCAGTTGTTTTACGGCCTGTGAAAGACGAAGATCTCGCATAAACAGGATTCGAAATGCCATTCTCACCTCGGCAGTTTCTTTTGCGTTATACCCAGCGCGTTCCATACCCACTTTATTGATAACCCGCATCTTGGCAGGAAAGCCTTCTGCGATGGTGAAAGGGAGCACATCCTGAATCACCCGTGACATACCGCCTATCATCGCTGCCCGACCAATATGCCCAAATTGATGTATCGCTGCCAGGGCACCGATGTTTGCATAGTCATCGATGAACGCATGCCCTGCAATGGTGGCCGCATGAGACATGATGACATGACTACCGACTGTGCAATTGTGAGCAACATGGGATTGAGCGAGCATCACGCAGTCGTCGCCAATGGTCGTTGTTGTGCCTTCGGCAGTGCCGCTATGTATGCTGACGAACTCCCGAATCACGTTTCGGGAACCCACCTTTGTATGGGTTATCGTACCGGGGATGTACTTCTGGTCCTGGGATTGAATGCCCATGGTGACAAAGGGAAAGATGTCACAGTCCTCGCCAATCTCGGTATGAGGTTCAACGACCACATGGGAGCGTAGTCTGCTGTTGGCCCCGATTTTCACGTTCGGGCCAACAGTGCAGAAGGGTCCGATTTCGCAATTTTCTGCAATCTCTGCGTTTTCGTGAACCACGGCCAGTTTGTCAACTTTTATCATGGATTTGCCTGTAAAATTGTTGTTTCATCGCTGTTAATAGTCCTTCAAGCTGAAATTGCCATTCCCTGCACACTGCGCCTTGTCTTGAATCATTTGGGTCATTCTGAACATGGCAATTTCACCTTGAAGGACTACTAGTCTGACAATAGAATATTGCAACTAGTTCCTTCTCGTATGACTTGCCGGGCGAATGGTTATGGGCTCGCAGCCCATTGTCAATGCCGGATGCTTGTGCCTAATACTTATAAAGCAGTATTCTTCCCCCGACCAGCTATTTCGATATCAGACCAACGCAATACCAAAGGGGCGTAAGCCTGGTCAGTCAGTTTTTTTAACGGGTGAAACACGGGCAGTATAGTGTCACACGAGTTTTTCATACATCTGCCACACCATAATCCTGCACTTCATATCGTTTCTACATTCCAATCTGCTCTATTCCCAACTAACAGACGCAGTTCTACTCCTTTAAGCCACCTGGTAGCGATCACTAATCAGTAAGTTGGTAAATCCAAACAGCAGATGCAAACGCTCGTTGTTCTTTTCTAACCCCCGGTATCGAACTTTCGCATACTGAAACATACGTTTAACGTAGCGGAACGGATGTTCAACCTTGGCTCTTACGCTCGCCTTGGACTTCTCAACAATCGCCTCCGGACTATCTGACACCAACTGCTGTCTTTTGCCGGGACGCATCGATACATGCCAGTCCAGGTCACGATCTTGATGTTCTCCACGTTTATCAATGCCCTGGTAGCCCGCATCACCCCAGACTGCCTTTTCATCGCCATGCAACAAGTTTACCGCTTCGGTAATGTCGTGAACATTCGCTGCAGTCGTTGTCAGACTATGTACCAATCCTAACTCTGCATCCGTGCCAATGTGCATTTTCATACCAAAATACCACTCGTTTCCCTTCTTCGTCTGATGCATCTCAGGATCTCGTTTACCGTCTTTGTTCTTTGTCGATGTGGGTGCAGCGATAATGCTGGCATCAACTATCGTCCCCTCTCTTAACACCAACCCCTGTTCATCCAGGTGCTTGTTGATATCCGCAAACAACTTCTTCCCTAGTTTGTGCTTCTCCAATAGGTGGCGGAAATTCAAAATGGTCGTTTCATCCGGTATTGGACCGCTGATCTTGAGTCCCACAAAGCGCCTGACTGATTCAATCTCGTACAACATATCTTCCATGGCAGGATCCGACAGGTTATAGAACAGCTGAACGCAGTGAATACGCAGCATCACCGCTAAAGGATAAGGTGGGCGACCTTTATTTGACTTGGGATAATATCGGCGGATACGCTTTTCCAATCGTTTCCAGGGAATCAGCCCATCCATTCGTTCCAGGAACTTCTCTCTGCGAGTTTTCCGCTTCTTATGGTCGTATTCCAACTCTGCAAATGTTTTCTGCTCCACAACTACCCCTTCGTTTTACCGTTAGGTGAATTATGCCATAATATCAGGACTTATTCAGAGGTTTCCTAGTGTTTTAAGCGAATTCCTAAATGAATATGTCAAAATTTAAAGTTTGGTTAGAATTCGGCGCCAGCGCCGGAATCATTGCCGGACTTATACTAGTCGGCGTTCAGATAAGACAAAACTCCCAACTTTTAAAAACACAATTACTTTTCGAAGAAGGATTGGCTTATGCACAATATGAGCAAGCTATGTTGGGAGAAAATCCGGCAGTAGTGTGGGCAGAAGCACTCGAATCCCCTACAGAACTGACGTTAGAAGAACAGAGAGTTATCGATGCTTATCTATGGTCGGCAAGACAGCACTGGGATACACTTTACCAACTTTCACAGCAGGGGCTAATTGAGGAAGAATGGCAACAGCGAGTAAAATCTGAAGCTCCTTTCATCTTTAACAATCCTTATGCTCGTGCTTGGTGGAAGATTTATGTTGCTGGCCGAGAACCATCAGATGTCATAGATCTAGTGAATCAAATCTTAGATGAAAGGCCAGGATTTACCATTGACGACTACAACCAAATTCAGGAAGCTGTGGAAATGGAGGTCGAACTCAAATCACAATAAAACGTGGCGGCCGGCACATAACAAAACGCTAAAGTTCGTTCCGGCGCTAAGCGCCTCCACCGGACGTGCTGACGCACGCCGCTTAGCTTTGCGTTAGGCACACCTGTAAAGAAGATGTTGAGAATATAGTGAATACACTTTCAAAGATTGCACTAGCTCTCATCGGCTTTGTCGCTGTGGTATACACTGTGGGTGCTAACTACAGACATAACGTCCATACAGAAATTGTGATAAAGGCACCACCACAAGTCGTATGGTCTCACCTCGTCGACTTTGAAAATTATCCTAGTTGGCACCCATCAATTACAAAACTCTCTGCCGAACTTATTGCTGGCGCTCCATTACGCGGCACAGGCAAAAAGTCAGGACAAGATTTTGTGTTTACACTATTGGTGGTGGAAAGAGAGTCAGAATTGAGATGGGAGGCTTCTGATTCCTGGTCTCTTTGATGGAGAACACTATTTCATCATCGAAGAGACACCGGCAGGTAATGTTCACTTCATTCAAGGTGAAGATTTCACCGGGGTGATTCCATTGTTCATTTTTAATCGCTTCAAGAAGGACTTTGAATCTAGATATGAAGCTGTTAATAATACGCTAAAGACTCTATCTGAAGTACCTCGTGATGCGTACCTAACATGCAGTTGAAGTCACTCCCTTCTGTCGTTCGGACAAACTGCTTTGCAGTTTGACGCTTAACTGGGTGTTATATGTCTGGGTTTAGGTGAAGAAATTCTTAAAATGGATGGGCGTATATTTGGTAGCGGCCTGGGTGTCTTCTATCAGCGGTTCATTTTATGAATTTGGAACCCTATATGAGGGATCTTTGTGGATCTGTGTTTGGGGTATACCGTTTACTACGATAGTATCAATCCTACTACCAATCATTATTCCCATGACACCCGGTGACCTTGAATTGTCGCTTCTTGCATTCGCCGGAGGTGCATCATCTACGTGGCTGGGACGCTCCGCCTACGGCTCCACGCCCATTATGGAAACGTCAGGCGCCCCGACAGAGGTAACAATAGATGAGTGAAAGAGTCGGTGGATGTAATACTATGCTGGGTAGCACTAGCTATCTGGGTATCATATGAAGCCAAAGTATATTCAGTCAGGCCGGGCGGATTTGTTTAGTTTTGGGTATCATTCCGGGTGTGGCTATGGGATTTCCACTCTACTTGGTGTCGCGTAATCAGAAAATTCGACAAATTGGAGCGGACGCCTAACATGAAGGTTAGGATTGAATAGCTGTTGCAGGTTTAATATTACACTAGTTCATTTCTGTTTATTGTAGTGGTCAAGTGTTTTTGGCCACGGGTTTATGGTTAATCGCGTCCTGCCTCTCAGCTTCGCTCCCTGCGATCGTCTTGCTACTTCGCTTCAAAATGCGGCCCGTCAACTTGGCGTTAGGCAACCAATGACCCCAGACGGAGAAACAGACCATGACTCTATCTGAACTGGGTAATCTTGGCGAGTTCATTGGTTCTATTCGGTTGGAGGCAATTGGCAAATTCGCATGGAGATATCGCGATTCATAGCGTTTAGCCAACCACTGTTCAAGTGTGGCGATTCAGGAGTGATCGCAGAAAAGTGAACTTAGTTCTCAACGCCTTGTCTGAATTTCGTTATTGATAACGACAGTGCGAATTGGAATTCTATGCTTTATCCCAGATACTTCGTCAGACGCCCCTTAGCTCGATACTCTCTACTCCTGCTGTTCTCATTTACAACGTTTTCTTCATGCTTCACGACGGCTTCCGAGTTGAGTGTTACACTCGACCAGATCGCGCTCGCGGAAAACACAGAAGCGAAGTTTTTCCTTCTGCCATCCACTGCTGTATCCAATGCTGTGTTGGTATTGATTGAATATCACAAGACTGAAGAACGCGATCTGTCGATGTATTCCTGGGGAAATAAGTGGACGCTCGACCTGAACCTGCGACTGGACCCGGATATACAGTTTTTCGATATCGCTCGCATAGGCGCCAGGAATCTGCTGGTGGCATACAAGAATCCGGCGCTCGTGGTTCTTGACCCTGAGACACGGAAGTTTGAACCATTGTTAACAATCGGTTCCTTTTTTAAGGGCGAATCGCGGGATAAAGTTTCCAAAATTGAGGTGTTTAACGACCTGAACGGTGATGGGCTTGACGATGTAATGATCTCTGGCTTCGATGGCTGGCAAATTTCAATGCAGCATCGCGATGGATCGTTTTCAACACCGGTAACCATTGGACCATCACCGATGATGAATCTTGGCTCTAACCGTTATGTTGCCTTCACTGCAGCGGACGCCTATTTTCTCGACCACAACAATGATGGGTTTAAAGATCTGGCATTTAGAGCCGATGGCGAATTCCTGATCCATCATCAGAACCCAGAAGGCAGCTACTCCCGCAGCCCTGTTGCATTTGATCTGGGAATCGATGGTATCAGTGACAATGGGGATCTCACATTAAGTTTGGGTGATGAAGCTGACAACGAGAAGAACGAAGAAAAGATTCTCTCGGGTTTTGAGGACTTGAACGGCGATAATGTAGCAGATTTGCTTATCCAGGCATTTGAAGTGGATGGTCTGTTCGGTACAAAGACACGGATTGACGTCCATTTTGGTGATCTAGACAGTAAGGGAGAATTGACATTTCCCTCTACACCAGATTCAGTCATTTTATCCAAGGGGATTCAATTCGGTGCTGATCGACAGGATATTGATGGCAATGGCACTACCGAGATGATGGTCGTTTCCATCAATATCTCGCTGGGAACTATCATTCGTGCACTGATCGCAGGTACGGTTTCTCTTGATACCGGGATTTATCAAATGGCAGAGAACCTATATCCTCCAAAACCAAATCTTACCAGGAAGGTCACTGCGACCTTTGATTTTTCAACAGGTGAGACTTCAATCCCCGCCATCATTATCGCCGATGTTACCGGTGATGGCTTGAAGGATTTGTTGGTGCAGGAGAATGCTGAAACAGTAGGCATATTCCCTGGTGATGGCTCAAGTAAGGTGTTTTCAGATAGGGCGATATCAGTACCGCTTACCTTGCCCACCTGGTTGCCTGGTGTCAGAGAAGTTGTTCAGGCAGAAGATCTTGATGGAGACAAGAGGGAAGAGCTTGTGATGCTTGTTAAAATAGAAGAAGGCCCAAGTCGAATCGTGACAGTACACTTTCATGAATGAGTTAACATGAACGTGCACTCTTATCTTGCTGCACGTGACAGTGATTGATGTGCTGATTACTATGCTTGGAGAGTCTTGTGAGCGATATCTGCGGCTTGCCTTGCATAATTTTCCTTAAGGGACTTGAAATTTGTAGGCCTGCGTTGGATGATCAGACCGTGACAACCTAAAAAACCGGAGAATAAAAAAATGGCCACGAAGAAAGACATCGTTCAACAGATTAGTAAAGAATTTCTCGGGAAAGGTCGACTTAAGAGTAAGGACAAGAAGGAAATTGAGAACCTTTTGTCCGCAGATGAACTAAAGCAACTGAAAAAGATACTTGGTAAGGTGAAAGGATATCTGGAAGATGACAAGGGTCTGATTGACGTAACCATGCTCTAAGGTAATGCTCTAGCGTAGTTTTCTAAACCTCGAAATAGATCCATTTGGTTTTGAGATCGTCCATGAGCTCTGCAAAGCGCTCGTCAGAACGAACAAATGCCAGTAGCGGATCGTGCTCAGACAGCAATGGGTAGTTCCAAAAACCATTCTGAATGGCAATCTGAAGCCATTCGAATGCTTCGGCCTTTGCCTGAATGAGAGAGAAACAGTGCGCCAATCCCCAGGCATAGTGCGGGTCAGAACTTGCCTCCTGCTGAAACTCCTTAGTGGCGACTGATAGTGCTGCATCTTTATCCTTATGCATCGCATAGATATAGAACTTGCCCAACTGCGATAGAAAACTGTCCGGCACAAATTCGTTCAACAATGAGAATACTTCCTCCGCTTCCTCCAGATTCGCATTCATCGCGAGTACCTGGCCATAGGCGAGGGTCGTGATCGGATTTCCCTCATTCAAATTGTGACCTTTTAACAATCGAGCGCGCCCTCGTTCAAGATTGCCATCCATCATATCGAGGAATCCAGGTAGTATCTGGGGTAGTGTCGTTAAAGGATCTATCGCGAGCAATCGTTCAACCAGGGCCTGACCCGAGGAAATCCGACCCGCGAAGCCATAAAATAGTGCCAGCCAAAAAAGTGCATCTGTATCATTGGCATCACCATCCAGGGCTAGTTTTAGATGCCTGACGGAAGTTTGAATGGCCCCCTTCTCCAACATGCTTACCAAACCCATCAGCCGGTGCGCATCGGTTGATTCTGAATCCAATGCAAACAACCGGTCGGCACAATCATGTGTTGCCTTCAGATGTTCAGGGTCCAGCTCGATTCCAGCATTGTAATACTGCCAATGAACATAGCCGACGGCAGCGGTGATGTGTGCATTTTCACCGATGAGTTGCTGGCCACGGTTAAGGTAGTCCAAAGCCTGTGCAAGTGCAGTTGGGGTGTAGTTGTAGATTAATTGGCGGGCACGCAAGTAGTACTCGTAGGCATGGATATTGGGAATCGGTCGATTCGAGAGCTGAGCTTCCTGGTTGGAGTTTAACTGAACATTCAGTGCATCCACGACCGCCCTGGCGATTGTCTCCTGGATGTTGAAAATTTGATCGAGGTTGCTGTTCCATTTGTCTGCCCATAGCAACTCACCTGATTCAGTGTCCGGTAGTTGGGCAGTGATACGAAGCTTGGAACCGGATTTCTGTACGCTTCCCTGGAGCAGGTACTGAACATTGAGCTGATGTCCAATTGAGGTTAAATCGAGCTCTTCATGGGCGATCTGTGTGGCGGAGTTTCTTGAAATAACACGGAGTACCTCAAGTCGAGAGAGCGCTGCCATGATTTCGTCAGCAATCCCTTCACCTATATAATCGGAATCCTCCTCCCTGGAGCGATTTACGAAAGGTAAAACGAGTATGCCTTTACGTGGGTCCATGACAGATATTTGTTTTTGGTCCACAGAGCCGCTGACTTCTCTATCGGCCGCAGAAACAGCGACTGACAACACGCTCAGAAGTTTGTTTTGATATTCAGATTTCGAGAGTTCTGATTTTGATATCAGCTGTCGATTGCCAAGAGACAGTTGCAATCCGCCTGGTAGCTCGGTTGGATGCAGGTAGACCCCCAGGACAGGTAAAGACTTATTGTTGGCGAAACTGACTTCTCGACGACAATGCTCCGAGTTGACTGAGTTCGGCGTGATATAATAAACGAACATTGCGCAACCACTAATAGCAGTTGCAAGTGTGTCAGACCACTCTGAACCAGGCTCAATCCCTTTGTCGAACCAGACTTTGATATTGAGTTGCTTTAACCAGCGAATTTCAGAATAAACCGCTTCCGTGTCTTTATGTGAATAACTAACAAATACGTAAGACTCTTTTCCTTTGTAGGGCTCGATGGGATCGTGAGGTTGTTTGACCATTACGTCCTACTCCGGGGACGACACTAGCAAACTCTCGTACGCTGATGCGGCCTGGTCGACCGCCATCATCGCGTTAACTCCAAGTATCTCGGTATGAGATGACGTCAAAGGGAGGCTGTCTATTAGACTCCAGAGTTCTTCGCTATGAAAGGCATCAATTTCTGCATGCTCATAAAGTGAGCGTAAACTTGATTTCGGAATCGCCATTTTTCTCGTCACTATGTCCAATTCCTTCGTTGTTGGCGGATTGCCCTCTATGACGGCCAGATAAGCCAAAATCGATACTGGGTGTTCATGCTTGATGTAATAATATTGTGTACCGATCTTCGTGACAATGTCAGGGGGTGTTACCCGCCGGACCTTGTCGCTAAGTTCCAGTATTTCAATATCCTCGAGTAGCCGCGTATCGTGTCCTTGTTCCTCTGCGATGTGGTCGGTTAAATATGTCTTTAACTGATCGGCCACCGGGCATTTCGGTGAGAGTCTTCGTGCCTCCTCCAGAGCACACTCCAACAACGGAACACTGGCACGAACAGAGTGATAAAGCTGAGTTAGATGCTGTCTAAATAATTCATCAATCTTGGGGTGCGCCCAAAATAGCCTGAGCTGCTCTTCCAGTCGCGGCATAACCATTTGAATCTTGATTTTTAACAAATCGCTATTTGATGCTTGGACGTTGTTCCCCATGAAGAGATCGTTGTATTTCGACTCGAAGAGCCAATACTGCACCCTGAACTCGCGAGTGTAAATCACTAAAAGAGCAGCTCCTTGCTTCACTATTTACTCTATGGGATCGGATGCAGATAAAATTAAACTGGTGACTGATAGCAGCAAGAAATAGTTGATTTTTAGACCGTCATTGAATATTGCAGTAGGTTTGCGGTTGGGTTTGGTTGGTTTTGGGGCTATTGGCCCGTAGCTGAAAATGCCGGGGGATTGATCTGCTTGAATTTCCGCGATGTAAAATTTACGTTTCTTTGGGGATAGTGATAACGGCTGACAGTGCGCAACAGGGAATATTCCTTCCGAGAGCGATGGTCTTGTTACAAACGATGGTGGTTACAACGATCCGCAAGGTACGACTACCAACCCCTACGTCATACCACTGACAGAGGGAGATATGGCAAGCACTTTTTCGGAGTCTATACCACAGTTATTCGATAAAGCTTGGGCTAAACACCGAAGACGAGTTGCAAGTCCGGGTTGATCTCGGCAGCCACCCATCAGACCCAGACGAAGGAATAAACGGCACAATTGTTGTTGTAACGGATTTTTCACCGGTTAGTGTCAAAGTGTTTCCATTCGGCCGTGATTTGGCTTTCGTTGGCCACACTAGCGCACAATAAAAATTCTTGGGTCCAGTTCGCAGGAATCACTGAAAAAAACTGAGTATTTATATACTGGTTTTAAAGGGTCGCTTTTTGAATTTTCCCGGATTTTACATCTGAAAGATGTCTTCTTTTCCGAAATCCTGCACAGTCCGGTATTCGCAAACGGCGTATTGTCATCTTCGAAAATCAGGGTGAATTCTTCATCAGGCTCACCTTCCTCGGCGACAAAATTCCACTCGATCCATTTCACCTTCCGAGGGCGGGATGGCGCCTGGCAAACTTCGTTTTTGGGGTCGTTGTCTCCTATAAAGGAACATGTGGGAGACGCCGTTTGAGTAACGATTTCAGCGCAAGACTTCTTGCTGACGTCGACTTTGCTCACGGTTGGAGGGTCGCGACGTTTGAAGCCACTTTGGCCCACAAAAAATGAACATGATGTCAGGCAAAGTAACGTAACCGATACAATTGAAAATTTTACAAGTTGTTTCATATCAAAGTTTCCTTACTTCTTGTTTGTTCTAAGGGTCTGCGTCTTCTTTTTCGAATTGAGCAGACGATTCAAATAAAACATCGAAATTCGCATCGAGCTTAAGCAGCTTGCGCCCATAGCCAAGTGTTATCAAGTTGTTAAGTGTCTGGTTAGCTGTTTTGATATCGCCGAGTCTTGCATAGCTGATGGTCACATAATAGACAACGTCCATATCATTTGAGGCGGTCGACATCGCGCGGTCAATAAAAATTTGAGCATTTTCTCTATCACCCAATGCTGCATAGTACGCCGCCACGTTTGCCACCGTTATGTAATCATTTGGGTCTATACCCAGCTGCCGAAGGGCGAGCTCAATGGCTTGCCGGAAGTGTGGGGCATAATCACGAAGCTGGCTGACGTAATATGACTCGCCAATGAGTCCTGGGTAGATGTAATTGTCTGGTGCTATCGCATGCCCTTTTTGGTACATCTCTGCTGCCGCTTCGAATTCCCGTTGGTAGAAATAGCTGGTACCAAGGTTACCATAGATCCCTGCGATGCCAGGATCCAGTTCTGCTGCTTGTCTCCAAATCACGACAGCTTGCTTATAATCGCCTAACATAAAATAAGCACTGCCAATGTTATTCAGGATGCCGCCTTCATCCGGCGCCAGAGTAGACGCAGTCTGAAATGTCTCCAACGCTGGCGCAAATTCTGCCTTGCTGAACTGATGAATACCGAGCGCCTGGTAGTTTTCCCAATGATTGGGATCTACAGTGATAGCTTCTCGGTACCATTTTTTGGCTTCGGTATTTGCGCCCATTCGAGCCATGGTGGCAGCAAGACCGCGCATAGCATCGGTTGAGTATGGGGCCAGCTCCAGGGAACGCTTGTAGCTATCAATGCCTTTCTGCGCCTGACCAGTTTCCCGGTAGAGCATTCCAAGCGCATTATGTACGGTGGCATCCTGCCCACCGAGCGTAAGCGCCCGATGACAATGGGTTTCTGCCAGTTGGATGTTTGTCTCAGCCCTTGAATCGAGATAAAGCCCCAGATAGGTACTGCACAACCCCGCATGTGCTGGTGCGTAACTCGGTGCTTCCTTGAGCACCCGGGAGAACCCTGTTGCAGCCGATTCCAATGCTTCCAGTGTATGGCTGCGACGCAACAGAGCGTTGGCCGCCAGGTAGGTGCGAAAAGTCTGCGGTGAAATTTCCTCATCCAGTTGTGACAATGCGTCTGTTGATAACCCGAGACTAATTAACAAATCGCCAGTTTGAGTACGTGCTGCGGTCGAAAGATTGTTTGGCAGTGATGGGATCTGCCAGGTTTCGATTGAGGCTCCATCCCGGTCGACTAAGCGGGATATGAGTACATCGTCGACAATCTCTCCCTGTAGCGTGTAGTCGGCTTGCGGTGCTGGTCCATCGGAGACCCGAACCACCAGATTAGGACTGGTCGCCAGTAAACGCTGTATTTCGTATTCCAGTCCTGATGAAGCTTCAGAATCCGATGCGATCGGCTCAATGACCAGGTTAATGGCCTCGGTTTCGGATTCAGTTTGATACCGCCAGCTGATAGCCAGTGAAAACACCAGCCCGATCATGAGCATCAGGTAAACTGGCAACTTGCTACGAGCTGGTCTGCTTGGATTCAAAGCTACCGGTGTGGATCTGACGGTTGCGGTCACGGCCACTAGAAGGTGATCTAGATAACGCGGGTCCTTATCGCGGTGAAGCGCCTGTATACTACTTAACCCCACCTGTAGGTCGGTGGTGAGCTGTGTATCTTCCAGGTAGACCGGTAAGATGTCTTTGCTTTGGTCAAGCGCATAATTAATTTCACCGCTGCAGTGGTCTGACACAAGTGAGGCTTTGGAGATATAAAACAGGACCCGGGTTGCTCTCTTAATCGCTTCGCCAACCTCGGTGCGCCAGATTCTGCCTGCTGATATCCCCTCGTCATACCAGATATTGACACCTTGTTCACGCAACCAGGTTAGTTCCGGGTAGACAATCCCCTCATTTGCATGGGCATAACATACAAAAACATAAGGATCATCTCCCATGTAGGCTGGAAATGGTTTTTCCAATCACTCCCTCCTACGCGTTCTCCAGATGCCCGCACATAGTCTAACCAGAAGGCAGGGGACTGACAAATAAGCAGCGCCCAGCCAACCTCGTCAGCTTCTCTTTCCGGTTCAATGTGTTTATCACCGCCTTGTTGACGTCGATGTGAAGATAACAAGGTTTCACGAGCGACCTATAATTCTGGCTGAGGTTCGACCATTCCGGGAGCCGAACAACGTAACCGATGTGGCAGGCCAGAGCTCCGCAAATGCGCCCTCATACTCGCATTTCAGCGATCACAGCAAAGGGGCCTGCATTATTTTCATGGCCCATAAAGAAGGCTTCATTCACAGACAGCGACTCGCTCTCGACGAAGTCAGCCAGAACCTTCTTGTAGTTGTTGGCAAAGGGTAGGCTAAAGCCAAAGCCTTCATTCGTATAATCGAGAGCTTTCTTACCGACAGCGCTTTTACCCAGGTTTACCAACCTGTCAGCGTAGAAATCGGCAAGCAGTATACTCCCAGGTGCTGCGCGATCGCGTACGTCCTGCATTGTTTTGCGTACGTCGGACTCTGACAGGTAAAGAGTGACACCTTCCCATAGAAAGAGCGTCTTCCTGGATCTGTCATAACCTGCTTCCTGTAACTTATCGAAAGCACTCTCCTTGCTGAAGTCAACGGCTATGTAACGCACGTTGTCGCTTTGAATACCTGCCTTACTCAATGCCGCGCGTTTATGCTCTTGTACAATTGCCTGATCTATTTCAAAAGTCAGCCCTTTGTGTAGAAAGATGCCATAAGCCCGGGTGTCGTAACCAGCCCCCATCACAACGAACTGTTCCGTCTCGGTAAGCCGTTGTTCGATGATGCGGTCAAAATATAATGTGCGCGTAGTGACAAGGTCTTGAAGGCCTTCCTTGCCCTCCTGGGGTACCCGTGGATATAGGAAGAGCTTTCCGGAAATCTTGTATTTCAACCACAATGGGAACAGGGCAAGCCATAGCCCAAATAATGAGGTGTTGGGAAGCACAGCAGCCAGGTCAGCCGTTGCCTTGTCGAGGCGAAGGTCAAATACATGCATGGCCCAGCGGCCGTTAATCACTTCGACTGCGGTCTGTGATATACCGAGTTTTTTACTTATCACCATCTGTCGGTAGCCGACCAGGATGATGCCGAGGATGGCGAGAGGGATAAACAAGATCTGTACTAACACAAATACGGCAAGGCTGATGATGGACATTGGTTCTGATTCTTCTCTAAGATTGAGCTTTCGAAATTTCCTGCATACTACACTTTTTTTGAGGAGTCACTTTGATTGCGCTGTTGATCAGTTATTGGTCAATCATTACTTTCACGCTAAAATGTGAGAATCACGAGGAAACGTAGATTATGAACCGCTTCAATAAAGAAGACTACGTACGCCGCGTCGCTTCGTTACGGCCGCCCTTACCGCTCACGCATGGTATAGAACTTACCGGGGTAGACGTGGAACGCGTGAGCCACGCTGTTGCTGACGTCGCAAGTAAGGGCTACGCGATTGTCCCGGAATTTCTGTCTCCCAGTTGGCTGGCGCGCGTCAGGGAAGAAATGGAGCCGATCTTCGCCATGACCGGCGAACGGGACACGAGTCGCGGTGGTCGTTACCAGGGCATTCAGACAGTACATGTTCACAATCTCTTCGCGAAAACCCGTGCCACAGATGAGATTGCGATCGATCCGCTATTGTTGAAAATCATCGAAGGCGTGCTGGGACCGCTGTTTCAGTTATCGGTGGCCACAGCCATGTGCCCTGATCCCGGTGTGCATCCGCAAGGTCTGCATCAGGACGATGGTCACTATCCGCTGCCACGACCACGTCCCCCGTTTATTGCCAACACCTTGATTGCCCTCGATGATTTCACCGCGTTCAACGGGGCCACCAGAATCGTACCGGGTAGTCACCTGTGGACCAGACAGGTTGAGCAGGATGTGGAAGTGTCGCTGGCTGAAATGAGTGCTGGATCGTTGCTCGTATTTGATGGTGCCTTATGGCATGCCGGTGGTGGAAATACGACGAAGGATCAGCGTCGCCGATCTATTAATTTCAACTTCAACCTTTCCTGGCTTCGTCAACAGGAGAATCAATACATAGGCATTCCCCGTGAAATATGGCTGGCGATGCCTGAGTGTTTGCAGCGCCTGCTGGGGTTTCAGAAAGTCAACTTCCTGTATGGCAGCGTTGATTACACTGATCCCCTGGTTTATTTCACTGAGCACCCTCCAGTTTTATAATACAAGCTGCCTGACCTTCCCTATTCCGGGTAATACAATGGGAAGATCAAAAATGGACACGAAACGATCTGACGAGTGGTGGGCGTGGGCATTGAGAAATACCAAAGACTTCAGCCAGGGCATCATGGCCTGTTGGTCATCTTGCACCCTGCGACCCGCTCTGGCAGGCAAGGTTTGCAATCATTCTGGATCCTAATGGAAACCACATCGGTCTCCATAGCCCCAGAGATTGTGATGTGGACCGACAACGGGAAACGGGCGATGCATAACGCGCGCTTGCAAGGGCGAGCCCACACTGAAAAAAATGAGGTGCTCTGGTCTAGGTATCCTGCGCGAAACATGTAACGGAGCGAAAAGCGTTTTACGAGGTGGCCAAATCGATCAGAAGATTTGTCAATTCAGAAGCGCTCGAAAAGAAGGGCGAGTGATCAGTGTCCAAAGGGAGGACCTTTTCGCATTTGTGAGGCGACAGCTCAATCCATTTATCTACCTCCTCCTCCTCACGCCAGCTGTTAACGCGTCGAACACAACGACTGCAAACATGATAGTAACCGCCGTCTGGGTCTACGAGATGAGCACGTGGATAAGTCATGTTGAGGAGATTAGTCGAACGGCTGATGTTGTGATGCAAGCAAAAGCGGGAAAAGGGGTAGGCAATCAGTGATGCGGCTTGTAGGACAATCGACTTATGTTGGCTGTCCACGATTCCTTGTGTCCGCGATTCCTTCTCGAATTCTCGCGAATTTTCGTTGTTTTACTCCAGCTGCCTCTTCCTATCTGGGTTCTGCCTCGCCAATATCGTGTCATTCGCAGAAGCGGCAATGCGCCTGGCGAGTTCGTCCAGGTCACGGCCAATGAACCTGTCATCGACCCAGAATTTTCGATCGAGTGCGCCATCACTGATTCGCACCTCAACTCGTATGTCGTCACCCTCGGCGAAAAGTCTGGCTTCCAACAACATATCCGCTTGTAACGCTTGCGCCACTTCTCGCAGAGATCCGCGATTGTCCTTGAATTGAAGGGCGCTGGTGCTGGATACGACGCCCAGGCTTCCAAGTTGTACCAACTCTGCGGTTACTCTCTGCGTCAAACGGCTAGCCATGATTTGATGAGGCTTATCAGATGAAGGCACCTGGAAGGGTAATACTGCGACTGTAGTTTCAGAAATAGTATTTGGCTTGGCTTGTCCCAACGTCAATTCGCCAGGCAGCTATCATAATGCCCAATATCACCATTAATGCAATGCTCAGAGCAATGAATCGGGAAAATGTAACTGGTAGCCCGACGGCTATTTGGTCTTGTTGCGGCAGTGGTTGTCTCGAATCACGCATAACAAACCTGGGAGAGTAACCACCTTTAGGTAGTTCGATGATAACGACATCCTCGCTGTGACTGGTGTAGTAATCCTGTAGCTTGGCGCGTAAACGACCGGCTTCAACCCGGACGATTGAATCAATTCGCGGATCGTATTGTTCATCCCGGTCAAAGACTTCTACGCCGATAACGTACTCTTTCAGTCGACCGGCTTCACCTGCGAGCGCCTGTTCAACGACAAACTGCAGGAAGCGACTGATACGGATCGAGTTTACAAAAGTCGTATTCGAGAGAAGCTTCTTGAGTTGGTTCTCGATCTCATCACGTGTCGGTGTCATGCGTTAAGTATCCCACACTCCAGCTAACGTCAGAAATGCCGGTAAGACGTTAGTAACGGTTACATCTAACGTCCGGTGCCTTGATAGCCGTTGATTCTTTGCAGATGCTTTGACACGGACTCATCGTCACAAAGGTAGAACATCATGGCTATAGGTGTCATAAGTGCACTCACTGAACCCTTGCGATTACTGGTTAAAACGGGCTCGTTTGTGGTATTGCTTATCAACGGGTCAATGATCCAGGCAGGTGGTTGGGCAACAGCTGTCTTAGATGAACTCCCTGAGTTCGCGGTACGAGGTGAACCTGTCAATGTCACGTTCACTCTAAGACAACATGGTATTGCGCCACTTAAGAATCTGAAAATTCACATTGTTGCGAAGAACAAAACCCGCGGCGAAATCCTCAACCTTACCGTCAATGAATTAGCAGACGGTATCTATACCAGTGATCTTGATTTCCCGTCGCTTGGAACCTGGGACTGGGAAATAAAGACTGATTGGCCAGGGCCATCGGAGATGCCTCCAATCGAAGTGGTTGAATTTGCAAGCGAGTCTATGCATCAGACCAGCAGCTATCAGCGAGGTGCCAGGCTATTTATTACCAAGGGTTGTATAACCTGTCATAAAAATGCTCGCGTCCAATCAGGCAATGTAAGATCTCTTCAGATAGGAATTGATTTGACAAGCTACAAAGCGAGCGCGAAATTTCTTCATCTTTGGTTGACTGACCCAAAGGCGGTTAAACCAGAAAGTACCATGCCTGATCAAGACCTCAATAGAGACGAAATTATTGCATTAACGTCCTTATTTACTGAGGAGAAGTTTTAACGTGCGAACGGCAGTAGCCACTTATATCCCTTGATCCCCTGTCAACAAGGTTCGGGTAGGTGTTGACTATGCTTCGCGACCGTGGATATCAAATATCGAAGTCATTAGGTGGACCCTTCAGGGCATTCTGATGGCCACGTTTTCGTCGTTGACGAGGAATCACTTCGTCTCGACGAATCTTTTTGCCTCATCGATATCGTGTTGCTGTAGATGTCCATCAGACAGTGACTCGGTATCACCACCAAGCACTAAGCCTGCTCTGATATCTTTCTGTGGTAACTGGTGTAGGAAAATGACCCGGTCGCTTGTAAGTAATCGCTACTTGTTGGATGTCCTGTTCTCTGTGTTCTCTATTTTCCTTGCTGGATGTCCGCAATCGGTTGTAGTTGCCCACTGTCTGCCAAAGGACGTAGACTGGCGAAACTGATTTTTTACTCAGCTTTTTGTTCAAGCTGGGGTGCGAGTAATAAATTAGCATCATTCTCAATGGGGATCTGGCTTTGAATGACAAGCGTGAATTGCTTGGCGAATTGCAGATAGATGCTGCACAGCGCGAAGTACGGTCGCATGTCCCAAGATTATTGGTCACGGGTATCGGCGCTATTGTGTTGGCGCTTGCGGCCTGGTTTTGGCTGCTTCCCGATCATCAGCCAATTATGGTTGCAGTGGCCAAGGCAGAAAATGCTGGCGTGGGCCGCCCGGTAGAGAAAAATACGGTGTTGGATGCCAGCGGCTATGTAACGGCACGTAGAAAGGCAACTGTCTCCTCAAAGTTCACCGGCAAAGTGGTGGAGGTATTTGTTGAAGAGGGCGTTGTTGTTACCGCCAATCAATTGTTGGCCAGGTTGGATAATAGCAGCCAACTGGCGCAATTCAATTTGGCCGAGGCGCAAATAAAAGCCACTCAATCGCGTTTGGCAGAGATTCGTGTTTTGTTGCAGGAGGCGCGACTTGCACTAACCCGAACAGTTGAATTGTCGGCGAAAAATCTCGCCAGCCAGGCCGATCTTGATCGAACCCGGCTCGCAGTTGCCGCTTTGGCGGCTCGGCTTGCAGCGCTGCACACGGAGGTAGAGGTTGGCCGTAGTCAACTTGAAGTTCAGCAGCAATTTTTGGACGACACAGAGATTCGTGCGCCTTTTGGTGGCGTGGTAATCGCGAAGTCGGCTCAACCAGGAGAGATGATTTCACCGATATCTGCAGGAGGCGGATTCACACGAACTGGAATTTGCACCATCGTCGACATGGACTCTCTGGAAATAGAGGTGGATGTGAATGAATCCTATATCAATCGGGTAACTTCCGGTCAGCCGGTGACAGCGACGCTGAATTCCTATCAGGATTGGAAAATACCAGCCAGGGTGATCACCATTATCCCCACAGCAGATCGCAACAAGGCCACCGTCAGGGTACGGATTGCGTTTCTGCAAACTGATGCGCGAATCCTTCCAGATATGGGGGTGAAAGTGTCTTTTATGGAAGAGCCGGAAGTGTTGCAAGATCCCGGTGAGCAACTCGTGGGTGTGTTTGTACCAGCCAGTTCACTTGCCACTATCGCGGATAATCCTGTGGTGTTCGTTGTCAGCAATGATATGGTTGAAGTTCGCCGTGTCACGGTGGGTCAGCAGAGTGGCAGTTCCAGGAATATCATTTCCGGGCTAAAACCCGGCGAGATGATTGTTGAAAATCTCAGCGATGAACTCTCTGACGTCCTGACTGAAGGTCGGGCAGTTCAGATCCAGTAGACTGATCCAGAAGACTGATCCAGAAGACAATACCCATAACAGGATATAGCGATGGCAGATAAGTTGATCCAAATTAGTGCTGTATCAAAGGTCTACACGCGGGGGAAGATGGAGATACCCGTGCTGGATAAATTGAGTATTGGCATTGATTCGGGTGAGTTCCTGGCGCTGATGGGTCCCTCTGGATCAGGCAAGACAACCCTGCTGAATTTAATTGGCGGTCTGGACTATCCAACATCCGGCACCATCACCATTGGCGGTGAACGTATTGACCAAATGTCACAGGGCCAGTTGGCACACTGGCGATCCAGGAATGTTGGGTTTGTGTTTCAGTTTTATAATCTGTTGCCAGTGCTGACCGCTCAAAAAAATGTCGAACTGCCGCTGCTGCTAACGAACTTATCGAGAGGCGAAAGAAAGCAGCGTGCAGCTACTGCCCTGGAGGTTGTAGGTCTCGCAGACAGAGCTGGGCATAGGCCAAGGGAACTTTCCGGCGGGCAGGAACAGCGGGTTGCGATTGCCAGGGCATTGGTTTCAGATCCCCGGTTGCTGGTCTGTGATGAGCCTACGGGAGACCTTGATCGCACCACGGCGGATGAGATCCTTGAATTGCTGCAGTTGTTGAACAGTGAATACAGTAAAACCATTGTCATGGTCACTCACGACCCAAAAGCTGCGGACCACGCGGGTCAATGCTTGCATCTTGACAAGGGACGTTTGCTCGAGGAGACCATGGCGTGAAATATTCTGGTCTTATCTGGTCCGCTTTGTATCGAAAACCAATTCGCAGTGTTTTGACCTTGTTGAGTATATTTGTTGCATTTCTGTTATTCGGTCTTTTACAGTCCGTTAGCTTCGCCTTCAGCCAGGGTGCGAATTTTTCTGGTGTTAATCGTCTGATTGTATCGCCTAAGTACTCTATCATCGACAGTATTCCACTGAACTACACAAACCAGATACGTGGTATTCCGGGGATTGAAAAAATTGCTCATCAACAGTGGTTTGGCGGAATTTTTCGGGACAATCGAAGTTTTTTCCCAAGATGGGCTGTATCGAAGGATTATCTTGAGATTTACACCGAGTTCATGCTGCCGCAAGATCAACTGGATGCGTTCCTGACAACTCGCACCGGTGCAGTGGTCGGTCGATCAATAGCAGAGCAGTATCAGTTAAAAATTGGCGATAAGATCCCAATTATTCCGGATATATGGCCCAATAAAGACAATGGCCCGTGGGAATTCGATTTGGTAGGTATCTTTGATGCTAAAAAGGACAGCGTTGGTGACGGCATCATGTTTATCAATTATGTTTTTTTCGAGGAGTACAGTCTTTTCGGCGAGGGTGGCGCGGGAAACATCATTGTTCAGATTTCCGATCCTGATGCTGCGGCAAGGATTGCGAGCGAAATTGATACCATGTTTGCCAACAGTTCCGATGAAACCAAAACCACCTCGGAAAAAGTCTACAACCAGATGTTCGCCAAGCAGATGGGTGACATCGGTTTCATCATGACTTCGATATTATCAGCAGTATTTTTTACCATTTTACTGCTAACAGGCAATACGATGGCGCAGGCGGTACGGGAACGAATCCCGGAACTTGCGATACTCAAAACTATCGGGTTCAGCAACCTCAGTATGCTGTTTATCGTGCTCGCGGAGTCTGTATTCATCAGCTTGTTAGGCGGTTTACCCGGGCTTGGTGTTGCGAGAATGATGATGCCAGGGCTTGGCGAATCAGTTTCATTCCTCAGTGGTCTGGAAATGACACCGGAGATATTTATCCAGGGTGTCACACTGGCTCTGTTGTTGGGCATTATTGTCGGTTTGCCTTCAGCGATCCGCGCCATGCGGCTCAATATTGTTGATGCCTTGCGGGATAGCTGATGAATACGATCAATCAGATTATTGCAATCACCCTGATGAACCTTCGCAACATACCATCTCGATTCGGTGCTTCGTTGGTTATCATCGTGGGTATAGCCGGTGTGGTCACGGTGCTGGTTGCGCTGCTCGCCATGGCAAAAGGTTTTGAGGCGACCTTGAAAGGAACAGGTCAGCCAGATCGGGCTATCGTGATGCGTAGTGGTTCAACTTCTGAGATGACCAGTGGCGTGTCCGCCAGCCATGGTCGAATTATTGAAACCAAGCCGGGTCTCGCAGACTCAAACAACGGCGCACTGGCAGCCGGTGAGCTTTATGTGATCGCAGATATCCGAAAACGGGCCAATAACTCGGAAGCTAATATGCCTATGCGGGGAGTTCAGCCCAATTCCTTCTTGATTCGTGACGAAGTAAAGATTGTTGCCGGGAGGAATTTTGAATTTGGCCGGTTTGAAATGATTGCAGGTGTCAAGGCAGCAGATCAATTTCACGGTATTGATGTGGGCAGTACGGTGAGTATTCGGGGTGCAGACTGGAAACTGGTAGGTCTGTTTGAATCGAATGGTTCCATCCATGAATCGGAAGTCTGGGTGGACCATGCAGTTTTGGTTTCCAACCTGAAGCGCGGCAATGGATACAGCTCGATGGTGGTGCGCTTGCTGTCCCCTCTGGATCTGGATGTGTTCCGACAGTCACTTGGCGATGATCCTCAGCTCGAAGTCAGTGTCGTTCGGGAGACCAAATATTATAGTGAGCAATCCACAGGTATCACCAGCCTGATTACCCAGTTTGGCTATGGGGTTTCGATTATTATGGCAATCGGTGCGGTGTTCGGGGCTTTGAATACCATGTACTCGGCCGTGTCCACCCGTTCAGTGGAAATTGCCACGCTGCGTGCTCTGGGGTTTGGGCCAACCCCTGTGGTGATATCCGTCATGGTCGAGGCATTGGCGCTTTCAATCATCGGTGGATTGATCGGTGGTTTGATCGCGTGGACGCTCTTTAACGGCTACACGGCCTCCACCATGTCGAACTCGACATTCTCACAGGTGTCATTTAGCTTTTCCGTCACCGGTGAACTGCTGCTGCGGGGTATTGTCTGGTCCTGCATGCTTGGCTTGATTGGTGGTTTGTTTCCGTCGGTAGCAGCAGCAAGACAACCCGTGACGGCAGCTTTGCGCGGTCTTTAGCCTATTATCGCCGACGTGGTTTTAAGCATCATATGCCAAACGTGTAACTTAGCAAAAATGTCCACCCATACTGGGAGGCTGACTTTGACTTCAATTTGTACAGGTCACATAAAGTTCACGCTTCTCGTTTCATTTGCTCTGTCTAGAGTCACTTTAGATCTTAAGGCATCATTGGCCTAAGACATCAATATGCTCAATTTGAACTGAATATTGTTTCGTCGTGCAGTAATCGGGATAATACGATATGAACATTAAGGTTATTGTTTTGTCGCGTAGTATTGCAATTGTTATTGATCCCTGGGATTACCCTTTTAATGGTGCCGTCGTATCGACTCGCCGGTTTGTTAAAGTATTGGAAAATCAGTTCTCCTTCAAATTGTTGGCGACGCCTGCAGACAATGAGAAACCCGATCGCCGAATGGTGCAGTTTGGAAGGGTTTCCATACCCGGTTTTAACCATATTCTCGATGAGATGAAGGTGCCGCTGGCGAGACCGGATAGAAAGTTGCTGCGGCAAGCGTTGCAGGGTTGCGAATTGCTGCACGTTCAGTTTCCATTCTTCCTCGGTTTTGTGGCCATCTCGGAAGCGAGAAAGCTTGGACTACCCGTCATTTGTTCGTTTCATGTTCAACCTGAAAATCTGCTGCTTAATGTTGGCATACGTTCCCGATGGATTTCGAAGATTCTCTACAAGTTTTTCATTGCGGCCTTCTATAATCGGGCTGATATGGTTATTGCACCTTCAGAATTTGCGGCAGAAGAGCTGCGATCACAAGGTCTGGTTAAAACGGTGAAAGTTATCTCAAATGGGGTACCGGAGCACTTTTTGTCGTTACTGCATACTTCAGGTGGTGAAACTGGTGCGGAGCAGGTCCATAAACTGTTGTCGGTTGGTCGGCTTGCCAAAGAAAAACAACAGGACGTCCTTTTGCGAGCTATTGCGCGCTCGAAATACAAGAATTCGATCGAACTTACCATGGTCGGCACCGGCCCACAGGAAGAGGAGCTAAGGAAGCTGGCTGCCAGACTGGAATTGAATGTTACGATCGGTTCGGTTAGCGATGAGACTTTACTGACATTGTTAACAGAATCCGACCTGTTCGTGCATGCGGGAGAAATCGAATTGGAAGGCATGTCTGTTGTCGAAGCGATGGCAGCGGGTAACACTGTCATTGTTTCTGATTCCAGAGACAGTGCCGCCGCCATGCTGGTTGACAATCCACAAGCGCTGTTCAGAAACCGCAACCCGGTTGACCTGGCTGCGAAGATTGACTACTGGTTGGCCAACCCCAAGGAGAAGCTGATTGAAGCAAAAAGCAACCGGCAGCGGGCAGGACACAGGTCCCACGCAGACTGCGTGGCGCAATTTGCATCCCTCTACAACGAATTAATGGCGGTTGAATTGCCAGCGGAAAACGGCATAACACAATTTGAGTAGATTACTTATCGGGTTACTGCGTCGCTGGGTGGTATTCGTTGAGAACCACGCACGCCAGGTGCTGGTTGGGCTCATTCTGCTGACGTTTGTGTCTGCTTTTATCTCTGTTCGATATTCACGCATAAACTCTGACCTGAGTACGCTGGTGGAGCCGTCGGCTGAACTTGCCTGGTATCAATACGATAGTTATTACAAGGAGGCTTTTCCGGAATTGCTGGAAACAGCGGTCGTTGTGGTATCGGGAACAAACTCAGCGACAGTGGACGACTCAGCGAGCCGAGTGGCCGAGGCGCTTCGCCAAAGAGGGGATTTTGAGTTTGTATTTGCACCTGGTCTGGATGAGCTCATTACGTCGAAAAAGCTGTATTTTCTTGATGAAGAGAACCTGGATCTGTGGATCAAGGGTGTCCAGTACAACTATGGTGCTCTTTTACGCATCTCCGACAGCGCCAACTTGACCAATTTTGTGTACACCTTTGCCGATCAGATCTCGAATATTCAAGGTCTGCCCATACCGGAACCCCTTGTTTCAGTCGCAGAAAGTTTCGAACCGGGGAGATTGGCCGGGGGTTCACAGCAAGCGGGGCTGCGTGCCTATCCCCGACTGATAGATGAGACTGTCGATAGGTACTATCAATTGATTGTCGTAAAAGGGGAGCAACAACACGACAGAACACTGCCCAACGAGGCAGTTATAAACAGTATTCGTGATGTTGTTAACAGTGCAGCCATTGACCCGGGTGTATCGGTACGCCTGACGGGGGAGGTAGCACTAGCAAACGAGGAGGTTGATGCAGGATTGAGCGGGGTTGGCATTGCAGGCACCCTTTCATTGATCTTACTGGCAATAATTCTGGCTGTCGGCATCCGTTCAAAACGAATAATTGGTGTCATATTTACCCTGTTGCTGATGGGGGTGATCATGACCACTGGGTTTGCCACCCTGGCAGTGGGAAGCTACAACGTCTTGTCGCTCATTTTTGTTGTCATGTTTTTTGGTTTGGGTGTCGATTTTGCTGTTCACTTTGCCCTAAGGATTCGTGAAGCAGCCAGTGAAGACGACGTGGCAGATGCCTGTGGAGCCGCCGTGACTGATATTGGCTCGGCATTACTATTATGTATGGTTACTTCCATGGTGGCTTTTCTTTCTTTTGCGCCAACCGCTTACCGTGGTCTGGCGGAGCTTGGAATAATATCTGCGGGAGGCATGCTGATTGCTTTCGGGTTAACGCTGACTCTGCTCCCAGCTCTTTTCAAGATTTATGGTGTACCGCAGCAAAAAGAGAAAAAGCTGCCTACGTTTGAAGTGAGGCTAAAGCCAAATTATGTATTGGTCACTGTGACCCTTTTATCGATGCTGGCTTTTTACTTCGCCAGGGATATCCGGTTCGACTACAGTGTGCTGGCGATGCGTGATGCCAGCACAGAGGCAATGACTACATTGCTGGAACTGCAGGATGAGAAGATTGCAACGGACTACAGCATCTCGGTTCTGGCCAGAAATGCGCAGCATGCAGAAGCTCTCAAAGTGCGGCTGCAGGAACTCGAGGTTGTGGGTGATGTGTCCATTCCGGCGGATTTTCTTCCGCACAACCAGGCGGCCAAGCGGGAGAAGCTGAAGGCGCTGTTCGAATTGTATGAATCTATTGAGGAGGTCTTACCGGGCGAGCCCTTACTCCTTCAGGCGGCTGACACGGCGGCGGAGAATGATCTTGCAGGTGCGTTGGACTATCTGTTGACGACGCCATCCCATGCCGGGGAGGAAGATAAGCACATAGTCCACAACCTGAAAGCTGGATTGAACCTCTACGTCAATGACAGGCAAATGATTGCCAGGTTTAACCAGATGCTGTTTGAAGAACTGGAAACCGAGCTCAGGCAATTACGCATAATGCTCGCTGCTGAACCCTTTCGCGTAGAAGATATTTCAGATGATCTGAGACGTCGCATGATTTCACCCAGCGGCGAACACCTGATGACGGTACAGCCAGCCAGACCTCTAACCACACGCAAATTAACAGAAGCTTTTATCACTGCAGTTAATCGAGTGGCTCCGAATATCGCAGGTCGGTCAGTCATTGAATGGGGTGTTGGCAGTGTGGTGGTTGAGTCTTTTATTTTTGCCGGTTCATTGTCATTTGTCTGTATCACCATACTGTTGCTGTTTTACTTCAGGAACATTGTACTCCCTGTCTTGGTGCTGGTACCGATCATGCTGGCTCTGCTGTTTACCTTCGCAATCTGCCAAATCACCGGTATTACACTGAATATGGCGAATATACTGGTTGTGCCGTTAATTATTGGGCTGGGAGTCGATACCGGTATCCATGTGGTGCATCGTTATACCCATTATGATGGGGTCGAAGGTGTTTATTCATCGAGTACCGCACGAGCAGTGTTGATCAGCGGCCTGACCACGGCAGGCACCTTCTTTTCATTATCGTTTAGTCCTCATAAAGGTGCCGCTTCCGTTGGATTGCTACTGACAATCGCAATTTTGCTTCTGATCCTTGCGACGTTTATTGTATTACCTGCTCTGTTACGAGTTATCAAATATCAATCTTCATCAGCTCACTAGCGCTGGCTGACAAAAATCTCCACTTGCGTTATATTGCCTCTCGATTCTTTTGATCTAACAGAATAAATGGGGCGCAATATGAAAACTTCTATCTCCATCGGCAGTGCGTACTACAATGGTGAGGACTGGGACGACCTGGTCAGTTATACGGTTGAGGCTGAAAAGCTGGGGGTTGACCAAGTCTGGTCGGCTGAGGCGTGGGGAATGGATGCCATCGTACCCCTGGCCTATATCGCAGCAAAAACCGAGAAAATTGGCCTCGGCACCGGCATTATGCAGATATCCTCGCGCGTACCCTCCATGATTGCCATGACCTCGCAGAGTCTTGCGACGGTATCGAATAACCGATTTATGCTAGGTCTTGGGGTTAGTGGGCCCCAGGTGGTTGAAGGTTTGCATGGCGCAAGTTTTGCCAGCCCATTGGGTCGATTACGCGAGTGCCTGGAAATCGTTCGACTTGGGCTGAATGGCGACAGGCTGCAATACGATGGCAAGCACTATTTGCTGCCGCGCCCGGGTGGCGAAGGTAAGCCGATTCGATTATCCCAGCCACCGCGTCCTGACATGCCCATCTACCTTGCGACCCTGGGCCCGAAATCCCTCGAAATGACCGGGGAGCTTGCCAACGGCTGGTTAGGAACATCGTTTATACCGGAGCATGCCGATGTGTTTCTCGGTCCCATGAAAAAGGGGGCTGAAAAAGCGGGGCGCAGCTTCGACGACATTGATATTCAAATTGGTATGGGGTTTGAGATTGGCGATGATGTCGAAAGAATGATTGAAGAACGAAAGCCGGGGATGGCTTTTACCCTGGGTGGTATGGGTTCAGCAAAAACAAACTTCTATAATGATGCTTTCAGGCGTTCCGGCTATGAGGATGCCGCCATCGAAGTGCAAAAGCTCTGGGTAGATCGGAAAAAAACCGAGGCAATACAAAGGGTGCCTGACGAGATGGTGTTAAAAACCTCCCTGATTGGTACAACAGATATGATCAGGGAAAGACTGAGAGTCTATCGGGATGCCGGAGTATCCACAATTCGCCTCGGAACTGGGGGTAAAACCTGGAAAGAACGCCTGGACAAGCTGGCGGAAGGCCTGGACCTGGTGAACTCGGAGGTCAACAGCTGGGGTTAGTCTCGCAGTAACTTCGCCAAGGTTGCCGAAACCTTCGCCAATAAATTAAGATAATCCTCCAATCACAGTTCCATGGAGAGCACCATGAGACCACCTGTCTGGATAGGTCATGTGAGTTTGAAGGTTCATTCCCTCAGCGAATCTGAGCAATTTTACCTGAAAACAGGATTGCGGCTGATTTTCAAGAACGATGCTGTCTGTATTTTGGAATTGCGCGGCGGCACACACCTTATTCTTGGTGTTGATGCCAACGCCGAATCTGGTAACGCCGAATTTGATTTCATGGTTGAGAATGTTGATGAGTCTCATGAATCTTACAGGGAGGCGGGTTTGAAGGTGAGCGATATATCCAGGGGAGACATCCATGACTCGTTTTTTCTGACCGATCCTTCTGCAAATCGCATTACCGTTAATTCCACCCATGTGGATGACCATAGCCTGGTTTAATTGCTGTCGGGAAATTTTATGTACAACAGGAGATTAGACCATTGCAGCCGCTTGCCTGGTCGAACGTTTTGTTTCTGCCTGATGCTATTTTTACAAAATGTTCAGGCTGAGACAGCCATCCCAGCGCCCGAATATACAAAACAGATAGTAGCCTTGCAGCAAAATGATCAGGTTCAGTCAGCGCTGGACCATGTTCTGAGCCTCGAACCCCAGTCGCAGCAAAACCTGGTGGAATTGACTGAAATACCCGCACCGCCCTTTGCTGAAGCTGCGCGGGCAAAGAGATTTGCAGAACTGTTAAGGGAATCCGGGCTCGATGACGTAATCATTGATGAGGTGGGTAACGTCGTTGGGCACCGGCCTGGGTCGGGAAACGGACGGGTCGTTGCTTACAGCGGTCACCTGGATACGGTTTTCCCTGAAGGGACCGATGTCACGGTGCGGTTCGAAAAAGGTCAAACTAAAAACCCCAGGATGTTCGCACCGGGCATCGGGGACAACACCCGGGGTCTGGTAAATGTTCTGGCGGTACTGAGGGCATTGGAACACGCGAAGATAAAAACTGAAGCAGATCTGTTGTTTATCGGTAATGTGGGCGAAGAAGGCCTCGGGGATTTACGGGGAGTACGACATTTGTTCCGTGAAGGCGCGCCCGTGATTGATGCATTAATTGCCATTGATGGCGGGTCCTCTGAACATATTGTTTTTGGTGGCGTTGGTTCCCATCGATACCGGATCACCTTCAGTGGTTCAGGTGGGCATTCCTGGGGCTCGTTTGGTCTGGCCAACCCCCACCATGCGCTTGGTCGTGCGATTCAACGTTTCGTAGAACAGGCACCCACTGTGACGAATAAGGGTGATAAGGCCAGCTACAGCATCGGGCGTATTGGCGGTGGTACATCAATTAACTCAATCCCGTTTGAATCATGGATGGAAGTTGATATGCGTTCCGGCAACCAGAGAAAGCTCGATGCGATTGATGCTGTTTTTAAGGCGGCATTGCAGGGAGCTTTGGATGCTGAGAATGAGGCCCGATTGTCGGGACAGGAAATCACTCTGGAAATCGAATCGGTTGGCAATCGTCCTGCGGCGAAAGGGAACGTGCACGTACCATTGGTCCAGCGCGCGATTGCGGCTACGCTGGCCTATGGTATTGAACCACAACTGAGGATCTCATCCACCGATGCGAACCTGCCTATTTCACTGGGTATCCCGGCGGTGACTATGAGCCGCGGTGGCAAGGGGAGTCACTCGCACTCCCCAGGTGAATGGTGGCAGAACGTTGATGGCCACATCGCCATTCAAATTGGCATCCTGACCCTGTTGTCAGAGGCTGGAATCCGCGATCAGGTTGATGATTAACAAACTCCTGATACGACAAACCGAAGGTACCTGGCTAGGCTTTTCCGATCCTGTTGAGGTTATTGTCGCCCGCCACCAGGATGAAGTTCTGCCGATGTTTGAACGAATTCAGGCGCAAGTAGACGCTGGCTACTACGCAGCAGGGTTTGTCAGCTATGAAGCGGCGCCAGGTTTTGACTGCGCGCTGGTTACCCGGGATCCAGATCAGTTCCCACTACTGTGCTTTGGCCTGTACCAATCGCCAGAGACGATTGAGCATATTGCAACCGCCACGGCAGAATCGGTTGTTCATCCGGATCATTGGCTGCTGTCCCTGGATTCCGGTCGTTATTCCCAACACATTGATGAAATAAAGCGGCGTATCGAATCAGGGGATACTTATCAGGTCAACTATACAATCCGCCAGCGGGCTGAGTTTGCCGGTGACCCCTGGGCACTCTTTTGCAGTTTTGCCGTGGATGCACCCTACGCCGCTTTTATCGACCTTGATGATCATGCGGTCTGCTGTGCCTCACCGGAACTATTCTTTGAAATAAAGGCTGAATTGCGTTCAGGCAGGATCTCCACACGACCCATGAAGGGCACAGCGCGTCGCGGACTGACACTCGCCGAAGACCTGGCGCAAAAAAAACGCCTGGGTGAATCACCGAAGGACCGGGCAGAGAACATCATGATCGTCGATATGATTCGAAATGATATCGGCAAAATTGCGACCACAGGTAGCGTCCGTGTAAACCGTGCGTTTCTGGTCGAAAAATATCCAACCTTGTGGCAGATGACATCGAGTGTGAGCGCTGTATCGAAGGTTTCCGTTGTTAGTGTGATGCAGGCGCTTTTTCCCTGCGCCTCCATCACGGGTGCACCCAAGGTTAACACCATGGCGATTATTCGCTCTCTTGAGCCTTCGCCACGTCACATCTATACCGGCAGCATAGGCTTCATGTCACCCAACGGTGATGCGCAGTTTAATGTTGCTATCCGTACCGCGCTGATTGATAAAAAAAAGGATGGCCTGGAATATGGTATTGGTGGCGGTATTGTCTGGGACTCGGATGCCGAACAGGAATATGACGAGTGCTTGTTAAAAGCCAAGACGATTCGGCAACCACAGTTCAGGCCGTCTTTTTCTTTGATCGAAACACTCCTTTGGACACCCAAAGACAGTTATTTTTTATTGGACTACCATCTTCGCCGATTGCGTGATTCTGCCGAGTACTTCGACATTCATCTGGATCTGGATGATATCGAAGGAACACTGTCGAACGTCAGCCGGGATTTCGAGGCAACGCCATACAAGGTACGGTTGTTGCTGCGTTGCGATGGGGAAAATACAGTAACCAGTGAACGGTTCGACACGGCAATGTCCATGCCGCCTGGAAAAGTCGCCATGGCTCGACATGCAGTGAACTCTGGTGATGTTTTTTTGTACCACAAGACCACCAGGCGAGGTGTATTTGAGCAAGCCAGGGAAAATTTTTTGGATCGCGATGATGTGTTGCTCTGGAACGAAAAACGGGAGATGACAGAATCCACGATCGCCAATCTTGTCATCAAGCGAAATGACAAGTTGATTACACCCCGATTGTCCTGTGGCCTGTTGGCCGGGACATTCAGGCAGTTCCTGCTTGATAGCAGGCAAATTGAGGAAGGAATTATTACCCGGGAGGAAATAAAAACCTGCCCGGATATCTATCTGATCAACTCTGTCCGCCAATGGCGGAAGGTTGTGTTGGACTAATACCTGTTGGACTAATAAAAGTGAAGCACTGGCGAATTATGGGGAGAAGTTTGCAGGGGAATAATCAATGCCTCTTGACCGACTCCAATCAATCTGGATACAGTGGTGATTGAACAAGAATATGGTCATCAATGAGGGAACTATGAAACCCGAGATCTATACTCCATCTGCTACTGGCAGTGATGTTGATATTAATATCGATCCAGCGGCGCGGGTGCAATCTGCCCGGTTATCCCGCCGAAATTTCATCAAAGGTATTATCGCCACAGGCGCGACCGTCGCATCGGGTTCGATGCTGGGTACTTTGAGTGGGTGTTCCGGTGAAAGCCAAACATCAACTTCAGTTGCCGGTGCTGTTGAAAGACTGATCTCCCTTAACGTGAATGGCAAAGTGCGTCGGGTAGATGTGTTGCCCCAGGAGACTCTGGCAATGACATTGCGCTACAAACTTGGACTGACAGGCACCAAGCTGGGTTGTGACCGTGGTGAATGTGGTGCCTGCACCATTTTAATTGATGATGTGCCGACTTACTCCTGTTCGACATTGAGTCACGGTGTGAGGGGTCGAAAAGTAACTACCGTTGAAGGACTGCAAGCTGCCAATGGTGATTTGCATCCGGTTCAGCAGGCGTTTGTCGATGAACTGGGCCCGCAATGTGGATTTTGTACACCAGGGCAATTGATGTCGGCGGTCGGGCTGTTGAAAGTCAATCCCAATCCCAGCAGGGAGGAGGCGCGGCAGGCAATGTCGGGTAACCTGTGCCGCTGTGGCGCTTATGATCATTACCTTAATTCGGTGATGCGTGCAGCGCAGGAGCAGTTAACATGAATGACTACAAACTGATCGGGAAAAATTTCACACCACCAGATGTCGTTGCCAAGGTGACTGGCAAGGCTAAATATGCCGAAGATTTCAGGGTAGAGGGCATGGTTTTCTGCCGTTTGCTACTGAGTCCCATGCCGCATGCAAAAGTAAACAATATCGATGCCACTGAAGCACTGGCGATGCCAGGTGTCATTGGCATACTCACCGCAGATGATTTACCTGCGGTCACTTCTCCGGCCAAACCAACGCTGACGAATGAACCACATTATGTTGGTGACCCAATATTGGCGCTCGCTGCTGAGAGTGAGACGATCGCCCAGGATGCACTGGAAAAAATCAAACTCGATCTGGAGCCCCTGCCATTTACCCTTGATCCGCTGGAGAGTCTTTATCCAGGTGGTGCCAACGCAAGGACAGATGGAAATGTGGCAGGTAACAAGAGCGGTAAGCCTTATATAAAGGAAACGAAATGGACTGCCAGGGACTTCGCTGCGGTGAAGGAAGGTGAATTGCCAATGGGCGAAGCGGAAGATACCTGGACCTTTGGAGACGTGAACGGGAATTTCGAAAAGGCGGCCTACACCCTCGATGAAAGTTTCGTTACGGCCGGTACGTCTCATCACTGCCTGGAGACCCGTTCAGCCATGGCATACTGGCAAAACGGAAAATGTATTGTGCATGCATCATCCCAGAGCGGTAGTTTCCCTGTACCCTTTCTTGCTGGAATGATCGGCATCAAGCCGCAGGATCTTGTCTTTGTCGCCGAGTATTGTGGTGGTGGTTTCGGATCAAAACTCTCTGCCTATACAGAGATGTCCATACCTGCCCATATGTCGAAAAAAATAAATCGCCCTGTGATGATGAGAATCAGCCGGGCCGAAGAGTATTTTATCGGTACCGCCAGGGCCGGATTCCAGGGTCGGTTAAAAATGGGGTTTCGTGAAGATGGTCGCCTGCTGGCAGTCGATCTCTACATTGTTCAGGAGAACGGTCCCGATGTCGGTTTCAATGACTATATATCAGCGGCAGAGGCAGTTGCACTGGTCTATACACCAGAAGCGATGACATTCAGGGGAATCCCCGTTGATACCAATACTCCCCGAAGATTTGCGCAACGTGGTCCCGGCCAGAACCAGATCGCCTGCGCCATCGAACCATTAATGGACAAGGCGGCTGTACAACTGGGTATTGATCGCGTTGCCATTCGAGCTATCAATGACCCGACCAGCGCGACTAAATACGGCCCGAAAAAAAGTGGCTTAACGAGTGCTTACCTTAATGAAGCACTCGAAAAAGGGTCGAAAGAATTTGGCTGGGAAGAAAAGAAAAAGCTCAGTGGCCAGAAGAAGGGTTCAAAGGTGACAGGTATTGGTGTCGGTCAGGCATACCACAGTGCCGGTTACAGTGGTTTTGATGGCCTCGTAGTACTCACGCCCGAGGGTAAGTTAAATATCCATACCGGTGTCGGTAATCTTGGTACCTACTCCCATACAGCAACCTCGAGAATTGCGGCCGAGGTGCTGAAATGTGACTGGGAAAGTTGTGTCATTGTACGCGGAGACACCCGCAAGCACTTACCCTGGAATATTGGTCAGTTCGGCAGTAATACTTCCTATACGATGACCCGGACCAATTATGTTGCCGCCACGGATGCGGTCCAGAAGCTCAAGGAAATTGCTGCAATGGATTTGGGCGGCGAAGCTGATGATTATGACATCGGGGAAGAAAAAGTATTTTTGAGTGCTGATCCTACCAAACATCTTACCTATGCAGCGGCAGCAAAACGTGCGATAGAAATTGGCGGTAAATTCAGTGGTGCGGAAGCGCCGGAAGATATTAACCCCATGACAAAGGCCTCCGTTGCTGCGCTCGCTGGAACCGGTTTGATCGGTGTCGCAAAGGACAACCTCAAATCCGAGGGTACACCGCCTGCATTTGCCGCTGGATTTGTTCAAATTGAGCTTGATGTAGAGACGGGGGTTTATGACATTATCGACTATGTTGGCGTCGCCGACTGCGGTACGGTGATTCATCCGCTCGGCCTTGCAACCCAGATCAAGGGTGGCGGCGTCATGGGATTTGGTATGGCAACAAAAGAACGCCATGTCTACGATCCACAAAATGGGCTGCCCGCAACGGTTGGGTTGAACCAGTCCAGAATAGCAACCTACCTGGATGTACCTTCGGTGATGAGAAGCACGGCTGTTGATAAGGCCGATCCGATAAATCCAGTGGGTGCCCGGGGTATTGGCGAACCGGTGCTGGGTTGTGCTGCAGCGGCGTTACTTTGTGCTATTTCAGATGCATTAGGTGGTCATTACTTCAACCGAACACCGGTTGTTCCGGACATGATTATCAATGCAGCCAGCGGGCGTGAACAGTCCCATGGGCCTTTGACTGTCAATACCTTCTAGGGGGAGAAAATAATGATTAAAGACATGATGCGAGGCTTTGAATTGTTTCAACCGGCGAATCTTGATAATGCACTAACGCTGGTGAATCGCCTCGGTAAAGAGGCCTGGGTGATGGCAGGCGGAAATGACAGCCTGGACTGGTTCAAGGATCGCGTAAAAAACCCTGCTGCACTGATAGACCTGTTGGCCATCGAAGAGTTGAAGGGGATACGCGAAATCCAGAGCGGGATCGAAATCGGTGCGACCACAACACTCACTGAAATTGCAAATAGTGACCTGGTTAAGTCAAAGTTCAACCTGCTGGCGCAAGCTGCAAGCCAGGTGGCCAGTCCACAGATCCGGAATGTGAGTACGCTGGGGGGTAATCTTTGCCAGGATACACGATGCTGGTATTACCGGTCAGGTTTAGACTGTTATCGGGCCGGTGGCAAAAAGTGCTTTGCCGATACGCCTGAAGGCATGAATCGTGAACATTGCCTGTTTAATGCTGATCGCTGTGTTGCTGTGTCGCCTTCCGATACGGCACCGGCACTCGTGGCCCTGGATGCGCAATGTGTTATTTCCGGACCCGACGGTGAGCGTGTCGTTAACATGGAAGAATTCTTCATTGGACCTGCGATAGATATCGAGCGCATGACAGTACTGAAGGATAACGAAATCCTCACAGCCATTCGAATACCCAATACCTGGTCTGGCGCCAGTTTCTATTTTGAGAAGGTTGCAGATCGCAAGACCTGGGACTTTGCCCTGGTTAACGTAGCTGCCGCCATCAGGTTAAATGGTTCGACGATTGAAGACATCCGGATTGCCTGCGGTGGGGTTGAATGTGTGCCAAAGCGGCTGACTGTGGTTGAGAGTGTCGTCAAAGCAAGTACCAAAAATGACGAAACAGCAGCCCTGGCAGGACAGTCCGCGATTCGCGGCGCTACGCCGTTGAATCACAATCACTTCAAAATTCCCCTGATGGAGAATCTGGTGAAACGCGCGATTCGAGACAGCTAGTGTAGTGACCTATACAAAACGCACATTAAGCAATTCACTAAATGGCCAGATGGTGGCGGGCCAGGTGAGCTTTGAATCTATGAAGAGCCAACAAAAGACAACATGTTTACGATCATCGCTGTCCATTTCGCTGTTTTGCCCTGCAGGTGATCGTCAAAATCACCACACCGGCGTTGTATTTCTTGAAAAGGTACCTACATTACCTGCGACTTCTTGTGAAAAGATTGCGCCTTGCTGTGACACCTCCTGTGACGAAAAAGTGAGAACCACTTAATGCACGTTTGGTATAGGACACTACACTAATGGAAGTGTTCCGTTATAGCCAAAACGCCTGGGGCCAATCTGCCCTCGAAGGTGTTTCGTGGGATCTGTTGCCGGTTTTTATTATCGCGGCAGCCACCTTTGTTATTGTGCATGCGCTTTTTATGTGGCTGTTTGCACCGCGGAAGCAGTGAGTGGTCACAGATGACTGATGTTGTAGATAAAACCAGAGACGAGCAGTTTGTGATTCGTCATTCACTGATTGATCGCTTGCTTCACTGGGTGTCAGCAGTGTCGGTGTTGATCCTGTTGTTTACGGCATTTCTGCCCATCGCAGGTTTTAAATTTTCCTGGGTAACTATCCATTGGGTTTCAGGGTTTGTCCTGATTGCCGTTAGTTTGTTTCACGTTGTTCGCTCGTGCTTCTGGCAGGACCTGCATTCAATGTATTTTGGATCGAGCGATGTCAAGGAAATAGGTGCAGCACTCAGGTGGTTGCTGCAACGCCCGGACAGCGAACTCATCAAACCTGGCAAATACTCCCCTGCACAAAAATTGATGCACCATTCCGTCAGCCTGATTGTCCTGGTGACAATGATTACGGGCATATTGATGATGGTAAAAATCGACACGCCCTGGTGGGATAGAGATCTCTACTGGCTAACAGATCAAAGCTGGGGAATTGTTTATATATTTCACGGCTTGGCTGCTTTGTTTTTGCTGGCAGTCATCATGATTCATATCTATTTTGCCTTCAGGCCCGAGAAACTAATGTATACCCGATCAATGATATCGGGCAAGCTGACCAGGGCTGAACTCCTGGACCAACATGACCCAGAGAAATGGCGGAACTAAGATGCCCGGTGAACCCTTTACAAAAAACCGCACCGAATTCGATAATCGGATTGATAAAATTGAATCAGCCTATGAATTCATGCTGGCCTATGCCGCCCAGGGGCACGAAGCAGGCGGTGGCGCCGCCCATGAAGCGGAAATCAGGGTTTACCTGAATGCTATTGATCAGTCATTGAATGACCTGGTTGGGGTAATCGCAGCCCTGGCGGAAGAAAAAAACCCGGCTTCCGTTGATACCTACCGTGAATTTATCAACACGCTCGACAGTGACGCGGGCAAGACCCGTGGTGCGATCCGGCTGGTGCTGGCGCAGAATTCCATCAGCTCACAACTGATTGACAATCTCAATGCCTCAATACACCTGCGCGCGCTACTTACTGATCTGTTCGTTTTTGATGAGGCGCTGAAATAAGATTGTTGTTAGCAAGTGGTAGGAACGTATTGGCAGGTATATAGTGCCATGGAACATCAAGGGCAAGACGAATCAAGTGTTCGAAATTGCAGCGATTGATCATATCGTCCTGAGAACCGACAAGCTGACGCAGATGCTGGATTTTTACTGTGGTGTTTTAGGTTGTGAAATAGAGCGGGAAACGCTGCCTGAGATCGGTCTGACACAGTTGCGAGCAGGCGACGCCTTGATAGACCTGGTGAATGTCGACAGCCGTTTGGGTCGTATGGGTGGAGGGTCTCCCACAAAAACCGAAAACAATGTCGATCATTATTGCCTCCGGCTCAAATCAATTTCTGAAGAACAAATCCGTAGTCACCTGCAATCTCATGGTATTGAAGTTGGCGAGTTTGGTGAACGCAATGGTGCACAGGGGTTGGGGCAGTCTGTATATATTCAGGACCCCGAAGGAAATACCGTAGAGTTGAGATCCCAGATTACGTTAGTGTGAAGTGGGGTCTTGCCTGTACCAAAGGCATCGCAGGAAGATCGCATCTCAACAGGGAGGAACAGAATGACATCAACAAAGATACAGGCCGAAAAAGTATCAGAAGAAGACTGGCTGACTGCCCGGCAAACACTTTTGGTGCGTGAGAAAGAACTTGCGCGCTTGCGTGATGATATTGCCCAGGCACGCCGGGATTTGCCCTGGCGTGCGGTAAAAGAGGACTATCTGTTCTCCGGCTCGGACGGCGATAAACGACTCAGTGAGTTATTCGCGGTGAAAAGCCAATTGATTACCTACCACTTTATGTACGGCCCTGATTGGGAAGAAGGTTGTAAAAGCTGCTCATTCTGGGCGGACCAATACGATGCCATCAACCTGCATATTGGTGCACGGGATGTATCCCTGGCAGTCATCTCCCAGGCGCCGTGGCAAGTCTTCCAGGGTTTTAAAGAACGAATGGGCTGGCGCTTTAACTGGCTCTCCTCGGCTGGCAACTCGTTTAACAGCGACTATCAGGTCTCTTTCCCGGATCAGAAAACCGGTATTTACAATTACCGCGAAACCAGTGTGATGGAAGAACAGCCCGGTTTGAGTGTTTTTCTTAAAGCTGAAAACGGCGACATTTTTCACACCTACTCGACCTATGCCCGCGGCCTCGACCCCCTCAATGCCACCGACCAGATGCTGGATCTGGTACCCCGGGGAAGAGATGAAGCTGGACTTAATTATGGAATGGAATGGGTTCGATTACATGACCAATACGTGTGAAACCTTTGGAGCTGATGGCTTCGCCGGGGGTACCGTTCAGGCCAGGTTGACTTTATTGCGGCCAGCCTCCTTGGCAGCATACATCGCCTTGTCAGCACTGGACTGCAACTCTTCAGGCTGCTGGTGAACCGGGAAGCTGCTGATTCCGGCGCTGAATGTTACAAAGAACTGCTCGCCGGTTGTCTCGGACTTGTGGCTGGTCTGCGAAAATTCATATCGAACCCTTTCCAGAACGATCGCCGCGTCAGCGATATTGGTATCCTGCATGATGGCGACAAACTCCTCACCACCGTAACGACCGAGAATATCGTTGCGCCTGAAACTTCGACGTAACAGGTTCACAAGGCTCTTGATGACCTGGTCACCGGTCAGGTGGCCATGTTTGTCATTGACCTGCTTGAAGTTATCCAGATCAAGAATCACGTAGCTCAGCTCTGATTTTCGGCGTCGGGCAGCAGAGACTTGAACGGCCAATTGTCTTTTGATCTCATCATGCACCAGCAGCTGTGTCAGGCTGTCACGATAAATTTTTGCTGCCAGGGCGCGAGCTCGCTGGGCACGATTGGCAACTGATGAAACCAGGTACTTTTGGTCAACGGGTTTCATCAGGAAATCGTCAACGCCAACGTTGAGTGCGGCAGCTCGTATTGCCGGATCCGTTTCAGCGGAGAGAAACAGCAATGGAATGTCGCCACAGGATTCATGCTGGCGCAGAATTTGAGCTACTTCCATGCCGTTAGCCTCAGGCATGTACATATCGAGAATAACAAGGTCGGGATTAAATTCGAGTACCTCGCCGATAACGCGAGTAGGGTTGTTGATCGCCCTTGTGTGCAGTCCGGCATCTTCCAGGGTCAGGCATATCTGCTTCGTAAACGGCTGGTCGTCATCAACCACCAGAATCCGCAGAGGGTCAGGATTTGTCTCTCCAACAAGAGACTCCAGTTTTTCGATCAGCACCGTTGTTTCGAATGGTTTTACAAAAAAGGCATCGCTACCGGCGCGAATTATTTCCAGTCGGTTAGCAAAAGAATCGTCTGCTGAAATAAAGATCACCGGCGCTTTTAGTATCTGGTCCTCGTGGAATTTATTGATGATATCGATTCCGCCGGTAGTCGCTTCTGGGAAAGCCACATCCATGACGATCGCTCCAGGGGTCACACCGGACTGACGAATTTTCTGTTCAAGGTCAGCCAGGTTGTATACTGCACGGCCATCATACCCCTGCAGCGCCAGCTCCATGACTATATGATCCGCCAGCGCCACGTCGTCCTCAACGATATAGATGGGCAATGTAGATAACGGTTGGACTCTGCGCGCATTCTGTTCGTGTTCTGAGCCGGTAGTCTGGTGATCGTCAGTGGTCTTTTCGCCATCTCCGGTCTCAGTCGATTGCAGGTCGTCGCCTGGGTGTGCTTCATCCTCGACAGGGCCATTGACTATAAGATGGCGAATGGCCTCACTTATTTCGTCGATGCGGTCCTGGGTAGGTACACCCTCGTCATCAAAGACACGAGTGAGTTCGGTCCCCAGAATTCGGGCGTACCGCGTGATATTTGAATATCCAAAAGTTTCCCCGGTACCGGCTAGATGATGGCATGCATTGTATAAAGGACGTGCCAGTTCTTCCTGCCAACCGTCAGTACTGATCTGTGACCATTTTTCAGCGATATCAGCAAGCTTGTCTGGCAGCTCGTCACGGTAGTCTGCTTTGAGCTCTAATAAGCCCTGTGAAAGTTTACTGCGTTTGTTCACGAAATAATCCAGGTGGAATTCCGGTGAAGTCTACCCCGTTCCGGGTGGTGAATTCAAAGCGCCCATGTGCAGTATAAGCCCCAGGCTCAACAAAATAGTATCCGGCCCAAACGGACGTGGCAGATCGATTGAACAAGGGTAAATTACCGGCGGTAAAACCCTGGATGCGCTGGAAGCCTGTGAAATGGGTGGCTCGTAAACCCAGCACCAATGATCGAAGGGTTAAGAACGTCAATCTCACCGGAAAACTGCTACCATTGACAGGCAATTGATGAAGGTGGTGAGTGAGATGAACGGCGTCGCAGAACAGAACCTGGATTTGGAAACCGTCGAAAAGTTGCGAGGTGGATTGGCGGTTATGCGAGAGAATCTACAAAAAGTCCTGGGCGAAGGCTGATCGTGCGGGGGCAGAAGATGCCTAAACTACAGCATTTTCAGAGTGATGATAGTCCTGACAGTATTTTCTCCGCCATCGAGCACGATGGAGGATGTATTCTTCATGGTCTGTTTGCGCCGGAATTTTGCGATCAAATCAAAGACGACTTTTTAGGCTATATCAAAGCCATGCAATGGGGTGAAAATGAGCTGGGGCTCAGGGATGAGTTTTATGGCAACCAGACGAAGAGGCTCCATGGGTTGTTCAGCAAATCTCCGTTAATGTCAGAGGTGCTGATGAACCCCTTTTTACTGTCCATGGCCGAACATTTTCTTAAATCTGACAGGCGGGCAAGAGATTTCCGTTTGAGCAATGCGGAACTTATGGTTTTGAACCAGGACCAGGAGGTCCAGGAATTTCATACCGACGGTGGTTCCTGGTATCGGGCCCAACAGCATGAAGCAGGCAAAGAAATCCTTATTAGCGCCAATATTGCCCTGACCGATTTCACGGAAAACAATGGCGCGACCCGGGTGGTGCCTGGAAGTCATCAATGGGCGGTGGATCGCAAGCCGAAGGATTCTGAAGTCTGCCTCGCCGTGATGCCCCAAGGTGCCACATTGCTTTATTCCGGCAATGTCATTCATTCTGGAGGCGCCAATGCCACCCCGGACATGCGAATGGGTTTGTATCTGGGTTACCTGGTAAGCTGGCTCAGGCCCATCGAGAACCAATTGGCAACCAATACGCCAGAGGACATATTGGCATTGTCAGCGGAAGCGCAGCGTCTGCTTGACGTGGTTCCCAGCGGTTTTACGGTATTAGCCTAGCAGGGTGATTATGTCGGTTCTTAAATCAGTGGCTGAATTTCAACCACCTGGGTTGCGGTTCTTCCCTCTTCAATCACAAGCGCGATGCTCCCGTCAGACAGATCATGATTCTCATCACGGTAGGAGAAAATTTGCGTCCCGTTGACCTGGGCAGTGATCAGGTCATCCTGCACAGACATCGACATCTGGTAGGTTTCACCGAACCGCCAGTTGTAATCGCATTCCGCCAACAACGTTTCGGAATTCAACATGCGCACCAGTTGTAGTTTGTTACCAGCTACGAGCAGGAAAGCATAGTAGCGTTTCAAACCCTGCACCCTGGCGGCAATACCTGCACGGGCTGCCAGATGTGGTGTGATATCGCTTTGAATATTGTAGTTTCGCCATTGCCTGCTGCCCTGTATCAATAGCCCGGTGCCGGTATTCTGCACCAGTCGATACGGCTCTCGCCAACTGTCAAAGTTATCGGTTGCAGTAACCCAGGCCCGTCGCCACATGGTTCCCTTGTGATCCGGTTTGGTCAGTTGGATTCGAGGTTCACCGGACCAGTTCACATAGTCGAGATAGGCTATGCATTGGCCGCTCGATGAAACGAAAACTCCGATCTCGAAAACCGGGTTAGCAGCCGCTGGAATCTCATACCTGAGCGTCGCATCAATCCCCGGCTCGATCGAAGCTGAGTCCCCCTGAAGAGTAATCACCTGATCGTTCTCTCCGTAGTAACGGATGTATACGCAAGCCTGGATGCAATCGGGGCTATTCTCATCTGCTTTAAGACTTGCTTCAATGATCTGCCCGGCATAAACCCTGGGCGACGCCATCAGTGCATAACCTCTTTTTTCAAAGTATTTCGCCGCATCTTTGCTCGGTACAAAAACAGGGGTGCCGCAATAGACCTGGGTATTCAGTATCAGCTTCAGGCTTCTCTGGCCGCTCTTGCTGTGCCCCGGGACATTGCTGATTTCTGCGTCTCCCTCGGTGATCGTGAATCCCTGCACAGCACCGGGAAACTCGAAATGAAATTGTGCCCCTTGTTTCGGATACCAGCTTTTTTCACCGGATAAAGCGCGGCCCAGGTTAATAATCTCGACGGCTTCATGTGCACAGTCGCTGATGCCCCTGCCGCCTTCAGCGGTAGGGATATAGATTCGGTCCGCTACCGGGGATCGCCAGGCCAGACCCTTGTTTACACCCACGTCGATACCGGTCAATCCATTCTTTATACCCATCAGGCAGCCGACATTGCCGGAATTGCAGTCGGTGTCCCAGCCGCTGGTGTTGATGATTTTTAGTGTTTCGGAAAAGTCGTCGTTACCATGCAACAGTGAGTGAATGATCAAACCGTGGTTCGGCACCATATGGCAGTTGCCGCCAAACTTGTCATATCCGTAGTCAGCAGCCAACAGCTCTCGCGTGGCGCGCCAGTCGCTTTCGCTGGCGTGCCAGGCACGAACATCCTCAATCAGTCGACTGATCACAGAATCAACCGGGATATAAGTCAAAGCCTTGTCAATCAGGGTTTGGATATTACTTTCGATAAAAGCCATCGATTCCATGACTGCCATGACAATCGCGCCATAAACAGCCTCGCCATCGTGGCTGACACGTGCGGCAGCTTCCGCGAATTTTGCAGCCTGGTCCGGATCACCGGGCGCCACCATAGCCCAGCCGTCGATAAAAATCTGTGCCCCGATCTGTTCCGCGACCACCTTGCCGTTCAAGGACTCAGAACCGCTGCGAGGTGCTTCTATACCACTTTTCAGCCGGAGAAACGCCGTATGTTCAGTGGAATTGCCCATCCCACCCCACCACAGTATCGATTTGTTCTCAATGATGTAATTAAGCCAGCTGTTGCCGATATCTTTTGCACTGATTTCCGGATTCGCATGATTGTCAGCCAGGGCTCTCAAAAATGTAAATGTGCCGGAGATATCATCGTCAGTAACCAACAAAGGAACATCCAGCTTGTCGTGGACGTAATATTCGATATCACCCAGTCGTTCCTGAATCATCTCGTAAGTCCAGCCTTCGAAAGGTCGGCCGAGATAAACGCCGATGACCTTGCCTAAAACCCCCGCATAGACCCGATCTGAATAGTCTGTGGGGAGCGCCACAACCTTTCTTGATCGCACGTCTTTTGATGACAAGCTTTTTGGTGACACGCTATTTGATGACAGGTTAAAGATGCTCCTTGATTTCAGTGATATCTGCGTCAGACAGTTCTCCCCCAAAATGCCGGAGTCGGTTCATAATATCGGTTGTCTCGAAATATGCCTCTGAGCAGCCTAAATGTATGTTCCCTGCAGCGTTGAACATGCCATCTTCAAAAAACACCAGACGAATTCGCCACTCGTCTTTACCAATCATTTCCTGGCAGGATCGGCAATGGGCCCTGCCGCTGGGGGCACGTTCAACGCCATCAATACGCTGGGTGCGATGGTATTCAATACCGAATTTAGCGGTGGTCCTCAGGGTCTTGATATTCTCCAGCTGATTCACAGGATCGTTTGCCTCCGCATCGATGACCTCCGCCAGGGACTCCGGTCTCTTCAGCGAAGCACAATCGGTATGGAACCATAAGGTCATCTCACTATCGTCGCTAAAGGGATTTGGCAACCGTTCGCCGAAACGTAACTCGCCCTTGCTGATTGGCTGGCCGCAACCGCGACATTTTGATCGGCCACTGTTCGCAGGTTCTATGGTGTGTGGCATCACAATTTCCATGTGGTCGAGCCAAGAGTCTGCATCAAGACTGGCGGCAATGCCAGTGCTGTAAGGAGTATAAATGGTGCGGCGAATGGCGTATAAAGTAGCATTCAAATTTTCTTCGAGGTGCAGATGGATTACCCCGTTATCTCAGCAGATTCTCATATTACAGAAGCCCCTGGCACTTACGTCGATTACATTGATGCCAGTTATAAAGACCGTGCGCCCCGCATTGAGTCGTTGGACACTGGCGATGTTTTTATCATTGATGGCATGGATCGACCTATTCAACTGGGACTGGTTGCCGCAGCTGGAAAAAAGCCGGAAGAAATCACCACCGGTGGCGTGAAATTTGAAGAGCTCCACCGTAGCGGTTGGGACCCAACGGCGCGGGTCGCTGACCAGGAAAAAGATGGTGTTGCCGCAGAAATAATTTACCCGACTGTTGGCATGATGTTGTGTAATCACAAGGATTTTGACTACAAGCAAGCCTGCTTTGACGCATACAATCGGTGGATCAGTGAATACTGCAGTGAAAACCCTGATCGATTGCTGGGTTGTGGGCAAACAGCGGTGAGCAGCCCGGATCAAACTGTCAGAGACCTGCAATCCATTAAAGATCTCGGGCTGCGTGGTGTGATGATGTCAGGCAACCCGAAGGAAGAAGACTTCGATTCTGAAATTTATAATCCGGTCTGGGAGAAAGCCATTGAGCTTGAACTGCCGGTTTCGTTTCATATTCTGACGACCAAAGGCGGAGGGCATCGGGGACCCAGAATCAACAGCTTCCTGTCAATTATCCGTGGCAACCAGGACATCATGGGGACATTGATATTTGGCGGGGTTTTTGAACGATATCCCGAATTGAAAGTAGTTTGTGTTGAAGCAGACGCAGGCTGGGTACCACATTATCTGTATCGAATGGACCATGCGTACAAGCGACACAGGAATTGGCTGGCCCCGAATGTAGCGTTGTCGAAGCTGCCCAGCGAGTATTTTTCTGAGCATATCTATACCACATTCCAGGACGATTGGGTTGCTTTCAGGAGTGCCGAAATGATGAACTGGAAGCGATTGATGTGGGCCAATGACTTTCCACACTCTGACTCCACCTGGCCCTGGTCACAGGCCATGCTGGAAGAACATACCAAAGTGCTGACGCCAGAGATGAAGCGCGCGATACTGAGTCAGAATGTCGCAGATCTGTACCAGATTGACCTGGCTTCGCTTATCAAATGACATGATTTAATGATATACGGTTAATGCCGCATTCCAGCGACTTAAGGACAAACCTGAACGGCGGGGTAACCCTGCTGCTTTCGGTTGCGGGCTTTTTCTTTGGCGGTTTTACCGGTTGGGCCATACTGGTCGGTGATGAGTTGGGCCGGGTTAACATCCTTTACCTGTTGCTGGTCTACTTGTTTCTACCCATTGCCAGCGTTGTAATCTCCACGATTTCACTGTTGTTTGGCAGCGGGTTCAATTTTGCCCAATTACTGAAAAGATTGCCTTTGTGGTCGCCGGAGCAACAGCAGTTCTGGCGACAGCTGAGACAACAGGGGTTCGACCGGTTATGGTTTTTTCAGGCCAGTCAATTGGTGGCTATCTGTTTTAGTCTGGCGGGGCTGGTGGTATTTTTCTTACTGCTATTGGCGACTGACATTAACTTCGTCTGGCGAAGTACCTTGCTGACAGCGCAGGACTTGTTGCCATTGTTGCAATGGCTGTCCGCACCCTGGCGGTACTGGGAGGCTGCGCAGCCTGGGGTTGAATTGTTGTTGCAGACCCAGGATTCCCGCATCGCGCCCGGAAATGCTTCTATTTCAAGCTATGCCCAGTGGTGGCAATTTGTACTGGCGATCCAGATATTTTACAGTTTTCTTCCCAGAGGCTTACTGCTTGTTGCCGCGCGTATCATGATTCTGAGAAAAATGTCCCGGGCTGAACGACAGGACCCAGTGAGCCGGCAATCCCGGGACTATCAGGGAGAGGGTCAGGAAATTCTGGCACCCGTTGTCACCCGAATTGAGAACACCTGCACGCTGGTGAACTGGGGCGGCATCCCGGACCTGATCGTTGAGCAACTCGCAAAACACTATCCACAGCAAATCAGCGGTGAACTTCATGCCGGTCCAACGGCCGAAGATGCTCAACACTCCCAGGCGCAACAAGCTGTGGGGAGCCAATTGGTGCTGGTAAAGTCCTGGGAACCACCGTTGGCTGAATTGGCTGATTACTTGCACGATACCCATGGTTACCTGCTGCCGGTAGACTGGAAAAACTCCGCTCAAGAAGCTGTGACGGACTTTCATCTCGAAGAATGGCGCCGCTTCACGGCGACCCAGGACAATTGGCAATTGTTGGCCTGGCGCACAGGTGGTATGAAGTGAATGCTATCACGCCCCGGTTCGCGGTCGTTGGGCATCCCAACAAGGGTAAGTCGTCGATCGTCTCCACCTTGTCTCACAATGACGCTATATTGATATCAAGACGCGGCGGTACCACAACCAGGGCGTCTGCGTATCCGGTGAGTACCGCGACCAGTGGTTTTGAGTTGATCGATACACCGGGTTTCCAAAGACCCACGCAAGCCCTCAAGTGGTTAAAAAAGCATGCCGGTAGTGCCGATCAGCGGTCCCGGGCAGTGCAGTTGTTGGTATCCAGTGAAGGGTGCCAGAAAAAGTTTCCTGATGAAGTTGAAATACTCACGCCTCTGATGAAGGGCGCGGCGATATTGTATGTTGTGGATGGCTCTCGTCCTTATGGCGCAGAATATGAGGCAGAGATGGAGATTCTAAGATGGACCGGTCGAGCCAGTATGGCCCTGATCAATCCTATCGAAAATGAAGAATATGTGACGGCGTGGGAAAGTGCCCTGGCTCAGTATTTTAGGCTTGTTAGGGTATTTGATCCCATGCAGGCAGATTTTGATAAACAGATCTCACTGCTGGAAGCCTTTGCCCACCTTCAGCCGACTTGGCAATCCAGCTTGTACCGGCTGATCTCGGATCTACGGCAACAAAAAGTAGATATTGTAGAAGAATGTGCAACGATCCTTGGAGATCTACTTGAAGACCTCTGCAGTCATGAGTATCGGCAAAAAGCATTGAATAAATCACAGGCAAAAGCGCTGGAGTCAATTGTCGCCCAAATATACAAGGATTGGATGCAGCAACGGGAGAAAGACGCATTTGAAAAAATGAAAACTGTTTTTACCTTTAATCACAGTGAACTCGAGGTGGAATCCATGGACTATCCACCGCAATTGTTCGACGTCGAACACTGGTACGCCTGGGGGCTAAACAAGCGACAGTTGCTGACCTTTGCCGCCGCCTCTGGCGCAACCGCAGGTGCAGTAGTTGATGCGGCCGTTGCAGGCCAGAGTTTTATGTTGGGCGCATTAGGTGGTGCCCTGGTGGGGTACGGCGGAGCTCTGTTTGGCGGCGATAGGCTTACAAAGTTACGAGTTAAGGGACTGCCTCTGGGTGGTTATGAAGCCTGCCAGGGACCTGCTCGCGATAAAAACTTTCCGTTTGTGGTCCTGGGGCGTTTCGTTAACTTGTTCTCTCAGCTAAAAAATCGCAGTCATGCTAAACGAGGCCAGGTAAAGGTTCAGAATATCGAGCTGTTTTCTCGAATTGAAAAGCTTGCGAAACCGCAGAAAAAAGCACTGACCACGGCGATGGACAGGCTCAGTAAACAGAAAACAGTGACATCGCTGGCGAAAACGGTTCTGCCGTTTTTACACACCATCGATTGACACTCCACTAGCCTATTCCTTTTTTCTTTTGTCGCGTTTTTCGAAAACTTCCGTGGCGATATGCATACCTTCAACGGCAACGGGAAAGCCGCCATAAATTGCCATATGCATAATAAGTTCACTGATTTCTGTTCGGCTAAGACCATTATCCAGTGCACGACCAATATGTAGTCGTAACTCGTTCGGTCGATACAGAGCGGTTAACGCCGCGACGGTTATCAAACTACGATCTCTCTGGGAAAGGCCGTCTCTTGACCAGACGCCTTCCGGTAAGACGGTGTCGATAATTAACTTTCCCCAATCGTCACGGATTTCTTCTGGTGCTGGTAGTCGATCAGTAATTTGGCGAGATAATTTGAGTTTTTCTTCTTCGTTCATCATTGTTGCTCCGTGTATTGTGTCCGCTAATGTATGCTTCCAGCGGTCGCTTGTCCAAAATACAGGACACGACACTAGAGGTTTTTATGTATCAGGTGATCACCCTCTATCATGGAACCATGTCCCGGGAAAACTCTCTTGATACGCATGTTTGATAACTGTCGATAGCTTGATTTCAGGTGTTTCGGATTCGCAAGAATAGCAGGTGCAACCAGATGGCCTTTGCGCCGGCTACCTAGCAGCGTGTCGCCGGAGATCAGCGTTGCAGAATGCTCGTGGTAATAACAGCAGCTGTCCCAGGAATGACCGGGGGTATGGATCAGTTGCCACTCACTGAAAAAAGGCAGGGTTTGACGATCCTTGATACGGCTTGTCTCGGAAACCCGGGAGACTGGATTTATCTGATCTGTTGTCTGAAGGGTCAGGATTTCAGCTCTGGCTTTCGACGAGCGTTGGGGGTTTGCATACATGAGCCAGGCCCTTGGCCGAAATGCTTCCTTGAACATGGTAAAAAAGCGGAAAAAGAAGGCATGGGGATCATTCAATAATTTACGCCGCCGTTTTTTGGAAGCGTAGGGCAATCCAACAGGGGCACCACACAGTTGCGCCAGTGCCTTGACTCCGCCCAGATGATCAGGGTCGTCGTGAGTACAGGTGATTAGCGCAACTTCAGAGAGTGAACGTCCTAACTCACCGGTGATAAAGGCGGCAACATGTTCATGACAGCCCAACGCCACGTCCACCACCAACAGGTTTTCCTGGTATTCAACAATGTATGAATTAACCAGTCGGGTTTTCAGTAAGTGTATCTGCATCGCTACTTGATTTCCGCACTCCAGTGCGTCGCTAAAAAGGTTCGTAAACTATCCACAAAATGACATACTCTTTTTTTCATGGGAATCCTGGCTTTAGCCGAACAAAAAAACGGGAAAAATAGTATGTACCTGTCTGCAATACAAGCATCACGCGCGATTGCCAACAAGGATATCAGTTGTCGTGAGTATATGCGCCAGACCCTGCAACGTATCGAAGCCTTTAATCCGGTACACAACGCCATCGTTGAATTAGTGGATGCTGAGGATTTGTTGAAACAGGCGAGGCAGGCGGATGAAGCGCTGGCCCGTGGTGAATATTGGGGGTGGATGCACGGTTTACCCCACGCGGTTAAAGACCTGGCTAATCTTGAAGGATTCGTTACCAGCTTTGGGTCTCCGGTATTTGCTAACACGATTGCAACGGAGGACGATTTGTTTGTTGAGCGTATCCGCCAGCAAGGTGCGATTTTTATCGGTAAAACAAATGTTCCTGAATTTGGGTTGGGCTCGCAGACTTATAACCCGGTATACGGCCCAACCAGGAATGCATTTGACATTAACCTGACTGCAGGGGGGAGCAGCGGTGGCGCAGCGGTAGCGCTGGCCACCGGCATGCTTCCCGTGGCTGATGGCAGTGACATGATGGGGTCGCTGCGAAACCCCGCTGGATATAACAACATCGCTGCGATACGACCGAGTCTTGGCAGAGTACCCAGAGCAAAGCAGGATCTGTTCTTCAATCAACTTTCAACCGAAGGTCCCATGGGTCGAACCATTGAGGACGTTATTCAGTTATTTACGACGCTCGCTGGTGCAAGTAACCGGTCACCTTTGAGTGTGCAGGAACCTGTTGGGGCGCCGGACAGCTTTAGTATGGGGTCATTAAAAGATCTGAAAATTGGGTGGCTGGCAGACTATGACGGTTACCTTGCAATGCAACCCGGGGTGCTGGAATTGTGTGAGGCCAGTTTAAAAAACCTGGAAACCGCCGGGGCCATTGTGACCCCCGCTTCCATCGATTTCGACATGGCCAGTCTGTGGCAGTGTTGGTTAGTGCTGCGTCAGTGGATGGTTGCTGGAGGGCGCAGGCTTCTCTACGAAAATCCAACCTCCCGGGAGCTACTGAAACCTGAACTAATCTGGGAAATCGAGCAGAGTTTCAATCTCACCGCTGCTCAAGTGACCGATGCCAGCAGCGTTCGATCGGACTGGTACCGGGCGGTGAATCAGGTCTTTACCAAATGGGACATCCTGGCGTTGCCATCGGCACAGGTATTTCCCTTTCCTGTGGAGGAGCACTGGCCCAGTGTGATTGACGGCAACAATATGGATACCTATCACCGTTGGATGGAAGTTGTTATCGGCGGGACATTGAGCGGTTGCCCCGTCGTTGCATTACCTGCCGGTTTCAGGGACGGAGCTGCGATGGGTATTCAGTTTATTGCCCCGATTGGCCAGGACAAAATGTTGCTTGAATTTGCCCTGGCTTATGAGGAAGTGAACAATTGGCACGCAGCTTACCAACAATTTGAGGCCGGCGAATTAGTCGCGGAATGAGCGTCTTGAATATGCGCCTTGCATCTAGCGGGCGCTTTTTCATCGGCCTGATCGTTCCAGGAGAGTAACCAAAACTGGCTGATACCGTGTTGAGACTGGGTGTCCCGTTATTGTGAGTCAATCGGAATATGTGATCTTCCAGAACAGGTGGGAAACAGGCCTGGACCGTCGTTCACCGTAATAGTAATGTTTACTCAACCCAAAAAGGAGCGTATCGATGACAATTCAACTGTGGTGTCTGCTTGCTGGTGTCATCCTGCCTTATGTATGGGCGGGAACATCCGTACCGTTTCGTATCAGGCAGTTCAGCAATGTGGATCTCAATGAACCCCGGGTTCAGGCGGAGAAGCTGGTGCAGGCTGGTGCCCGCGCCTGGGGTGCACAGTCTAATGCCTGGGAGGCGCTGGCTGTATTTGCTGTCGCCAATCTCACTGCGATGATGGCTGGCGTAGACCCGGCCGGTAACTGGTCGACCGCCGCGATGATTTGGGTGGCGGCGAGACTGCTGCATGGTATTTTCTATATCAATAATATCGCACCAGCACGGGTTCTATGTTTTGCTACCGGCGTTGGCATGAGCGTTTGGATTATTGTAATGGCGATTATGTCTTGATGTAATGCCTGGTTTTAAGGAATGAGTTAGGGATATAGGCGGGATATGAGAGTCACTCAAATGGCAGCACCCCTGGGTGCGATTGTTGAAGATATTGACATCAGGGTAATTGAAGGCGACGGGGACAGCGTAAAAGATGAAGATGTAAACCTCTCGACCTGGCAGAAACTTAATCAGCTATTTTGTCAATACCATGTCCTTGTCTTCCGAAATCAGGATCTGCAACCCGATGATCATATTGCGTTTGCCCGGCGATGGGGTGAACTGGTGAAATTTCCCTACGGTGGATTGGAAGACCATCCGGATATCATCGAGCTCAAGAACAGGGGCAAATCCAGTGATGTGAATCAACATTGGCATACTGATATGTCCTATAACCAGGCACCGCCAAAACTGACCATGCTCTATGCTCATGCAGCGCCGGAATTTGGGGGTGACACCGCATTCTCCAATCAGCATTTGGCGTACCAGGATCTGTCGGAGGGTTTAAAAGCAACTTTGCAGAACACCACAGCTTTTCACACGGCCTCAGGGCTCGCCAGGCTCTATGGCCAGGATGAAGCTGCTGCTCCAAAAGCCACTCATCCCGTACTGCGATCTCACGATGAGTCCGGCGATCCGGCATTGTATGTGTGCAGGGCGTTTACGAGAAACTTCACCGGCTGGAGCCGTGAGGAAAGCAAGCCTTTGCTGGATTATTTGTTTAGCCACAGCACCAGCATGGAATACCAGGCTCGCCATCACTGGCAGGCCGGTGATCTGGTGATGTGGGATAACCGTTCTGTGCTTCACTACGCTGTTCATGATCATGGCGATGACGAGCGGGTGATACATAGATTGCAGGTGGTGGGCGAATCCACCTTGTAGTCATGGTACATTGCATTCCACCAACCCCCATCCAACAAGGTAGGTGGCTCTATGAGCATCGATACCCTGGCCAGGGCAGAACAGATACTGCCTGATATCATCTCTCTGCGCCGAAAGATTCATGCTAACCCGGAGTTGGGTAATCAACTCCCGGAAACCACAGCTGCGGTGGTGGAATCCCTCGCTGGCCTGGATCTCAATATCCGATACAGCCAGCGGACCACTGGACTGGTTGCCACCCTGCATGGGGGTAAACCTGGCCCACGCATACTGCTTCGAGCTGATATGGACGCACTTCCCATGCCGGAAGATAATGATCTGGATTTTGTTTCCAGGAACATGGGCAAAATGCATGCCTGTGGCCATGATTCCCATACCGCGATGTTGGTGGGCGCAGCCAGGCTTCTGCACGAGGAAAAACAGGATCTGAACGGCTCGGTGGACTTCTTTTTCCAAACCGGGGAAGAAGGATACTACGGCGCCAAGGTCGCTCTTGATGAAGGATTGTTTGATGCGCCTCATTCACCTGATGCGGTCTTCGCGATCCACATAACCCCGTTGCTGGATATTGGCAAGGTTGTTTCTCGCCCTGGGCCGATGTTGGCAGCAGCGGACGTATGGACAATTGATGTCAGGGGCAAGGGTGGGCACGCGTCTATGCCACATGATTGCCTTGATCCAATCCCGGTAGCCTGTGAAATCGTGCAGGCGTTACAAACCTTCGTTACCCGGCGTATTAATGCCTTTGACCCGGTGGTACTGACGACGACGAAAATAGAAGCTGGAACAACGTCAAATGTGATTCCCGAAACTGCTTCACTAACAGGAACGTTGAGGTCCACATCTGAGAAATCACGGGTCCTGGCCCATGAAGGGATAGAACGGGTGGCGAGGAAGATTGCCGAAGCTTATGAGATGGAGATTGATTTTTCGATGGAGCGGGGCTATCCGGTTACCGTCAATGATGGGGGTTTTGTCGAATTTGCCAGCGAGATCGCAAGAAATCTGTTGGGCGCCGATGGCTACATCAACAGTAAATCTCCCATGATGGGTGCGGAGGATTTTTCCTATCTGCTGCAACGCTGGCCAGGGGCGATGTTCTTTCTTGGAGTCAAGCCCCAGGATCCGAGCCTGGCCGCTCCCTGCCATTCAAACCGCATGATTTTGAATGAGGCCGGGATGTCATACGGTATGGCATTGCACGCTGAAATAGCCAGGAATTATCTCAAGGCTTAGTGAAAGAGTCTGGTGCGAATGGCAGTTAGTCTGGATTTACTCCTCCCAACTCAATACTCACAGTGTTCCTGGTCCAAAGTGCCAATCCGGTTTTAAATAAATGGTATTCTAACTTTTTTTAAAAATACAGGCAGTTCCATGGCGGAAGACAAGAAACATCGTAATGACATCTATGGCGACCTGGAGAATAACAATCAGGAGGCACCCGCGATTCCAGCGGCTACTGTCGTACTGTTGAGAGATACCGCAGATGCAGGTGTCGAAGTACTCATGCTACAGAAAAACCAGAAGATCAGTTTTGGTGGCATGTGGGTCTTTCCCGGCGGTCGCATAGATGCCGAAGACTATACTGAGGACGGAGAGCTCCAGACGGCTGCCCTGAATGCAGCGGTGCGTGAAACAGAGGAAGAATCCGGGCTTCAGGTTGAAAGCGATGGCTTTGTCTGGTTTGCACATTGGACGCCACCGCCTGGTACTCCGAAGCGATTCGCGACCTGGTTTTTTGCAGCGGCTGCACAATCTGCAGGTGCGGTCAGTGTCGACGGTCAGGAGATTCTCAATCATCGCTGGGTTAAGCCAGCAGAAGCCCTGGATCATCATTCGATGGGTCAGATCGATCTGGCTCCACCGACCTGGATCACCCTGTATCAGTTGACCCGGTATGGGACGACGGACGCAATACTGTCTTATTTCAATGATAACCCGGAAAAAATATACGAAACCCGGGTCGCCAAGGACAAGGATGGTGAGCGAGTCGCCATGTGGTCCGGTGATGCGGGCTATGCTGACTGGGATGCTGATATTTCAGGGGGAAGGCATCGTCTGGTTCTTGCCCAGGGTGGGTTCAGGTTTGAGAATACCGTCGAGAATTACTAATTTTTAATTGAGTTATATCAACGCATTCGAATATCGAATAATTTGTTATTTGTAACCCAAAAGTGGCATTGTTGAACCACGGTACTAAAACAGCAAGTATTTAGGACAGCAAGTATTTAAAACAACAGGTATTCGAAACAACAAGATCTTCAAAACAATCAGGAGAAATGAGAAATGACAATAGATTTTTCTGTGGAGCCGGAATTCCAGGAGCAAATTGACTGGGTCCAAAAGTTGGTAACCGAAGAGATAGAACCACTCGATCAGTTTATGAGTGTAGGAACCGATAAGAATGGTAAGGCGCTGGATGCAGATGGCTGGAACGCGATCCGGGCCTACATTAAAGATTTGCAGGACAAGGTGAAAGCCCAGGGTTTATGGGGCTTCCATCTGGGACCTGATCTGGGCGGGCCCGGACTGGGCCAGGTCAAGTTATGCCTGCTTAATGAAATACTCGGCCGAACGAGTATGGGGCCGACTATTTTCGGATGCCAGGCGCCGGATACAGGCAACATGGAATTGATTGCCCACAATGGCACCGAGGCGCAGAAGAAAAAATACCTGGAGCCCCTGCTCTCTGGAGAAAAACATTCTGCGTATTCAATGACTGAACCTCACGCCGGTGGCCCGGAAGAATTTAAGTGCGCCGCCCGGCGAGATGGCGACGAATGGGTCATCAGCGGCGAGAAATGGTTCACTTCGAATGCCACCGGTGCAGACTTCCTGATTGTAATGGCGATTACAGACCCGGATAAGCCAATGCTGGAGAAGGCATCGATGTTCCTCGTTGATACGGATACAGCGGGTGTCGAAATTGTGCGTAACGTTCATACCATTGGAACACCATTGAAGCACAACTATGAAACTGGTCCTGGCCGGGGTGGTCATGCTTATATTCGTTACAACGACGTGCGTATTCCGGCCGATGCATTGCTCGGGGAAGAAGGTGCCGGTTTCGTTGGTTCGCAAACCCGCCTGGCGGGTGGTCGAGTTCACCATGCAATGCGTGCAGTTGGCGTGTGTACTAAAGCGCTTGATATGGCGTGTGAGCGTGCACTCAGTCGCCGTGCCAGGGGCGAGCAGTTATCGAACCTGCAAATGGTGCAGTCAGATCTGGCAGATTCCTATATCCAACTTAAGCAGTTCCGGTTACATGTCCTCTACACAGCCTGGTTGATTGATAAGACGGGTTCATACACAAGAGAGATTCGCAAGGAAATTGCCTCCATTAAGATCAGCGCTGCCAAGGTGAATCACGATATCATTTACAGGGCGATTCATTTACATGGTGCCCTTGGTATGTCGAATGAAACAGCACTAGGCGCCATGTGGTTATCGGCACCCCAAATGGGGATTATGGATGGCACAACTGAAGTGCATAAGGCCAATCTGGCAAAACTTATGCTCAGGGATTATAAACCTTCCGACGATTTGTTCCCGACCTACCACTTGCCGAAGCTGATCAAAAAAGCGCAGGATAAGTTCGAGAAAGTTGTTGAAGACTATCTTGCGGCCTAGCTTTTAAGGGTCAGGGTAGGTCTGGATTCACTGAAATGCCGAAGAACCTGCGCTGGTTCTTCGGCTTTCCCAAGGTGAATAACTTGTGCGAATTCAGGTAAAAACCCCCTGCCTGAACCCCTCTGGTTGAAATAATGTCACTGTCCGTCCGATTTCCAATGTGGGTCTGGTCCGTTGATCTTACCATTACGCCATAGTCGAAATTAGGTGATTTGGATGAGAAACAATCAGCGTAGCATTAGGAACATGTTTGTAATGCCAGGCTTCCAGCTCAGGTTGAGCATTTGGTACATGGTGGTTGGTGGGCTGTTACTGGGTATCGTCGGCCTATTCGTTTCACAAAAAATTGGCAGCGTGCAGGGGCTTATGAATAGCGACTCGAACCTGAATCTGCAGATCCAGGGCCAGGTGAACCAATTGATGCTGGAATGTATCCAAATGGCCATACTCGGTTTTGGAGTATTTGTCATATTCTCGTTTGTTTTTGCCCTGGTGGTCAGTCACCGGATTGCCGGGCCGCAGATGGTGATCCAGCAGTCTATTGAAGCCCTGATAGAAGGTAATTATGACCATGAGCGAGAGCTTCGTCCGGCGGATGAATTAGATGGAATTTTACAAGCTTTGAAGTTACTTAAAGCTGTTCTGAAGGAACGCGATATCGCTGTTGAGTCGGGTGTGAATGAACGAGAGGCGGTTGTTGAGACTACTTGAAGGAACGAGATACATGCCAGGGTAGGTGATGTTTGTGCGATGAGAGCACTCCCCGATAAATCTACCGTTCAGTCCTGAAATCCTACCCCAGAGCATATAGCGCTTACGTACCAGCAATGGAGTGGTTAAGTTTACGCTCGGAGTTCCGTAACAGGCCAGTGTGCGAATGAAACAGAATCAACGTGCGTTAAAAAATATACTCACCCAGCCGAAGTTCAAGCTCAATTTGAGCATGTATTTCGTGATGATCGGCGGACTGATCCTCAACATCATCGCCTTTTTTACCCTGCATGCGAACGGCCGGGTGTTGGACCTCATGAATAACAATCTGCCAATGAATTTCCAGACTCAGATGCATATTAATGAATTGACCGTGCAGAGTGTACAGGTGGTGCTGTTCGGATTTGTTGTATTCATCATCTTCTCGTTCTTTTTTGCGTTGGTGGTCAGCCACAGGATTGCCGGACCGCAGGTCGCTATCAAAGCGTATATCGAAGCACTGAAAGAAGGGGATTATGACTATGAAAGGAATCTTCGGTTGAAGGATGAGTTGAGTGAAATCATGACTGCCTTAAAAGAGCTCAAACCTATACTCGAAGATCGGGACCGGGGACGGGCCAGACCTTATCCGGAATCAAAAACGTAAGTGCAATACCTCGGCGGTTGCCAGGTGCGCTCTTTGTATCACAGGTGATTTAAGTGAGAGACAATAAACGTAGTATCAGAAACATGTTCGTCCAGCCCAGGTTTCAGTTGCGATGGAGTGTGTATTATATTTTGGTTGGCGGTTTGATTCTCTTAGCTGTTGCCGTTTTTATCCTGAAAACCAATGCTGACGTACAGACCCTCATGAATGATAACCCACTGATGGAATTACAGGATCAATCACAAATCAACGAGATGATGCGTCAATGCGTAGAGGTCGCAATGTTGGGGTTCCTGTCATTTGTCGTCCTGTCGTTCGTTTTTGCACTCATGATGAGCCATAGAATCGCAGGTCCGCAGGTTGCGATCAAAGCTTATCTTTCGGCTCTGGCCGAAGGAAATTACGACTATGAACGGCGCCTTCGTCCGACTGATGAATTAAGAGAAATTATGAACGCAGTAGAAGATCTAAAGCTCGCATTAAAGGCGCGAGAAAGGGAAACTGTGGCTTAGCTATGAGAATTATGGCTATGAGAACTATGGCTAAGACAACCGTACCACCAGGGTTGGTATCGAGAAGATCGACTGGTTTCTCTATAATCGAATTGATGATTTCCGTGGCAATTATTGGTGTCTTGGCGACGGTTGGTTTACCTGCGTATCACGGTTATATCGATACCACGAATATGGGCAAGGTGAACGAAGCCTATCAGCGAGCAGTCAGAACTGTTCAGCAAGAGTTTGCCAAGGATAAAGCCAGAATCTCTCTGGGTTTCAGTACACAATTACCTGCTGACGAATTGGCCTGGATTGATGTATTTGATGCAGATGCAAAGAACCGTGCCCCTGGTGGAGGGCAGATTTATGTCGATAGTTCTGCAACCGCTGATGCGGATGAAACTGGTGCCATTACCGTAGTGTATGACGCTGGCATTGAAGAGGTGCAAATTATTCGTCCTGCGTATGTATCGCTGATTTCCTATACGGCAGTGATAACCAGAAGGACGATCGACATTACCGAGGCATCCCCTTAACAACCGGGTCATCGTCTTACGGGCTTGCAGTACCACTTTTTTCACACCGGTGTCAGTTTCAGGTTCGAATTGGAAACTGGTAGCGCCAGGTCGCCCAAACTGTTAGAAATAAGGAACCTGCCAGGGCGAATCTTCGGAGGACAGTTTGGTTACAGAATTTCATGAACGAGTGCTGTTTGAGCAAAACGGTCGGGTGGCGATTATTACCCTAAACCGACCTGAACGTCTCAATGCGTTTGATAGTGCATTGTACGAGGGCGTCAACCAGGCCCTGGAAACTTTTCGGGATGATCCCGGGCTGTGGGTGGCGATTATTCAGGCAAATGGTGACCGGGCTTTTAGCGCGGGTGCCGATATGAATGCACTGAATGAACTGGCTGCCCAGGGAATCACAGCGGCATTGGGTGACTTGTTAATCGACACGGAAATGGTTACCAACAAGCCAATTATTGCTGCTGTACATGGCCATTGTGTCGGAGAGGGCGTTAACCTGATTCTCGGCTGCGATATGGTGTTCGCTGATGAGTCTGCGAGCTTTATGATCTCCGAGGCCAAGGTAGGCACCAACGCCGTGGATATCCCGATCAAGCTGGCAAAGAAGCTCGGCTATGCCAAAGCCTTCGCTTTCCTCACTCCCGGTGATGGTAAAGATGCCAATTGGTGTGAGCGCGCCGGTTTGGTTGAATTCGTGACGCCTAACGGAGAAGTGAAGGCGCAAGCCCTGGCTTATGCGCAAAGAATCTGCGAGGAAGCTGGTCCCCTGGCAATACGGGCCCAAAAGGAAACCCTCTGGCGTGCCGTATTTGAAGATGAGGTTGTGGCGAAAGAAAAAGGGTCGGAAATGCGGCTGGCCATTCGCCAGTCCAGTGACTACGCGGAAGGTCGCAGTGCGTTTTTAGAGAAGAGAAAAGCGGAGTTTAGAGGAGAATAGTTCAATCTCCCTTGAACCGGCTCCCCAACCCATCCCAACACTGCGTGTAGTCCTGCTGCAACAAAGGCGAATTCATCGCGAATTCACTTGGCACCATTGGATACCTGGACTCAACCATAAACGCCAGTGACTCAGACTGGTACTCGGGTGTGAGTTCAACCTTTGATGCCTGATCATGTGTGGCAAAGTCGGGTCCGTGGGGTGTCATGCAGTTATGCAGGCTCATGCCACCCGGTTTAAATCCGGATTTTTTCGCGTCGTATTGCCCTTTGATCAGACCCATGAATTCACTCATGATATTTCTGTGATACCAGGGAGGCCGAAAGGTATGTTCTGCGACCATCCACCGGGGTGGAAAAATAACGAAATCTACATTGGCCGTGCCCGGTGTATCGGAGGGGGATGTCATCACCGTGAATATTGATGGGTCCATATGATCGAAACTCACAGTGTTGATCACGTTGAACCTGGCGAGGTCATATTTATACGGCGCAGAATTGCCAGTCCAGGCCACCACATTCAATGGTGAATGATCGATTTCGGCTTCGAACAGTTGCCCGCAGAATTTGGCTGTCAGCTGGTATTGGCCAGCCGTATCTTCGTAATGAGCGACGGGATACAGGAAATCCCGGTCATTGGCGAATCCATTTGCGCCAACCGGGCCTCTTTCCGGTAGCTCAAACGGCGCGCCGTAATTTTCGCAGACGTAGCCTTGTGAAGATCCATCGAAAAGCCTGACTCGGAATTTGATTCCGCGGGGAATGACGGCTATTTCACCAGGCCCCAACCACAACCGGCCGAGCTCAGTATCAAGGCCCAGGCTGCCTGACTGGGGTACGATAAGTAACTCTCCATCTGCAGAATAAAAAAATCTGTCCTGCATATCCTTGTTGGCTACATACATATGGACAGCCAGACCCTGCTGCTGACGCGGGTCTCCGTTCGCGACCATGGTAATGAGCCCGTCGACAAAATCCTGTGGTTTCTCGGTTAATGACAGAGGATCCCATCGGAGTGGGTTGATAGGGCAAACAACCCCGGTTATGGGAGCCGTACAGAGATTTCCCTTTGATATCTGCTTAAATTTCCCCTGGCAGACAGAAGGCTGGGTTCGGTACATCCAGGTACGACGATTGCTGACACGTGGGGCAGTAAAAGCTGCCGTTGAAATCTGCTCTGCGTACAAGCCATAGGGACATTGTTGCGGGTTGAACTGCCCGATAGGCAGTGCGTCTGCCAGAGCCTCGGTTTCGTGCTCATTACCGAAGCCGGATAGATAAGCCAGTCCGGGGTCAGTTGATACAGATGATTCAGCCATAACATGCACCCTGGTAAGTAATATTGCGGGTGTAAAACCCGCTCCGGCAAAGGGTACCCAACCTGTTAGTTAAAAACACCTGAAACAGGACATTTATAAGCCAAGACCAACATGTTGGTTAAAAACATCCAGGATATTTATGATGAGTTTTTCCTCCGACCCCCCTACACTGATACTGACGCTATTATTAGTAAGCGCAGGAGCGATGAAATGAGCGAATCGAAAAAACTGCCCGAAGGGTTTGACTGGAAATCCATCACACCGAAGGATTCACCAAAAACCCCTATGGACCTGTTTGAAGACCCAAAGCACAAGGATCTTGCCACAGCCAATTTGTCCCGGGGTGATCCCGCCTATGATTTCAAAAGCAAAATCTATGACTATTCCGACGGGACGGAAAAGGATACCGGGCAGGTCTTTCACCTGGCAGAGGTTGCCAGGGAAAAACCCGTGGCATTGATATTCGGGTCATACACCTGACCTCCTTTCCGGGTTCAGTTGGAACCCTTGCATCTTCTCTGGGAAAAGTTTTCTGACAAGGTGGCGTTTGTGGTGGTCTATATTCGCGAGGCGCATCCGGAAGATGGATGGGTATTGACCATGAATCGTGATCTGGATATCGAGTTCGATGACCCGGCCAGTAATGAAGAAAGACTCGAAGCAGCTGCCAGTTGTGCCATTCGTTTGAAGATCCGGATGCCAGTGGTTGTTGATGATATAGATGACAAGATTGCCAGTCACTATGGTGCTCTGCCTGACAGGTTGTACCTGATTAACAAGGGTGGCGACGTCGCCTATCAAGGCGACCCAGGTCCTTGGGGCTTTGATCCAAAGAGACTGGAAGCAGCGATTGGAGAGTTAAGCGAGGAGTAACATGACCAGGGAAGATCCGTGCAGCATCTGCGGGCTGGACCCGGGCTGTCGCGATTATTGAGGAGGAGTGACCATGGGGATCATCACTCTGAGAGGATCAATTCCACCATTGCGATACCCGCTTCACCAGCGACCGCATAGAGCAAATAGACTCTGTTATCTTCCACAAAGATGGCCGGGTCTCTGAGCTGATTGACGTTTCCGTAAGCCACACTCCGCATACTGGGCATCAGGGGCGCGTCAGCGCCCTCCCAGACTTTTTCAGGGCGCAGGACTTCTATAGCTTCACTTTCGGACCAGGTTTCCCACGGTTCGGAAATGTCGATGGTAGAGAGCAGAATCCTCTCTGGCGTATCACCGACACGGGTCCAGAACACCATCAGGTTCTTATCCCTGACCAGTAAAGCCGCATGTCTCATGTTCCGTTCGAACAACATCGGACCGGTCTCAAATTGATCAATGCCATTGCTGGAGCGATAGAACTGGCCGGGCATTGACATGGCATAGGTAAACCCTCCATGTTTGAATGTTCTCATGTAGGGTCGACCAACGATTTGATCATGGGCGACGAAATTGATGCCGTCAGTTGATTCTGCAACCCGGCTGACCTGAACCGCGAACGAATTTAAGCCGTGGAAGTACATCACCAGTCTCTTGTTCTCATTGTCCACATGGACGTCAGGAGAGGCGATATGAGGGGTTGTCAGGTCCAGCACGATATCGTGGGGGTAAGGTGTGTCTTTAATTCTTTGCCGGGCCTGGGCAAGCATCTCCGGTGTCGATGCGGGTGGTTGCGTCAGGAATTTTGACTGTGACAATTGCAGACTTCCCGGTTCGTAGACTGTCCACGGCCCGGTCAATTCGTCTGCGTAGGCGAGGCGGATGTAACTGCCCTTGTGATCGGCAAAGTACAGGTAGTAGTTGCCAAGTGGATTGTCAATCCATTTCGGTACGCGGATAAGCGACGGTCCCTGTATGTTGTCTCCCAGCGTCTGGTGCAGGGACGAATCAATAATAGGGGCATCTAACAATCTGTTGATGGTGAGGGAAGGCTGATTTTTCAATGCGGTGACCGCTCCAGAATCGGTTGTCGCGTTTAGCGAGAGGGTGGTAATAAGTAACAATAGCGCAACCAACAATCTACTCATGATTCACAGGTGCCTGAGTACTACACTAGATCTGAGCTGGGATTATGCCATTGACACTTGAGGATAGCCGTATATATATTGCATAGCTTTTAACCGCATCAACCCAGAGACAATTTATGACGCGTCAATTGACACGCCTGCAAGCCATAAAGGAACTTACAGGCCCCGGCAAGGAATATGAACTCGAATCAGTCGAAATGTATGGCCAGCAATGTCGGGTGTTTAAAAATGGTCCGCAAACACTCAGAGCCCTCTTTGAGGAGGCCGTCAGCGATGAAACCTTCCTCGTCTATGATGATGAACGTTACAGCTTCGCAGAAACCCATCAGCAGGCAGGCCGAATTGCCTCAATTCTGGTTAACGAATACGGCATCAGAAAAGGCGACCGGGTGGCGGTTTCCATGCGCAATTTCCCCGAGTGGGTAACATCGTTTATGGCAGTCACATCCATAGGCGGGATCGCGGTCGCCATGAACTCCCTCTGGACCAGTGAAGAACTGGAATATGGCTTGTCAGACAGTGGTGCCAAAGTCCTCTTTGCAGACCAGGAACGCGTGGACCGGGTAGAGCCGGTGCGTGGCAACCTTGAGCTGCAGATTATTGCCGTGCGACCCAACAAACCGTTGCCGGTCGATGTTGTTAATATCAAGGAGCTTTTTGACAAGTATGCGCATGCGTCCATGCCGGAGGCTGACATTGATCCCCATGATGACGCAACCATCCTCTACACGTCAGGTTCTACAGGTCATCCAAAGGGTGCAGTTTCCTGTCATCGCAATATAATTTCTGCGCTGCGATCCTGGGAGCTTGATGGCCAGAGTATGTTGTTAATCAATGATATCACCCTGCCGGAACCGGAATTCCAACCATCGACCCTGCTAGCCGTGCCCCTGTTCCACGCTACAGGTCTGCATGCGGGATTATTAAGCTCGTTCCGAGCTCAGAGAAAGGTGGTCCTGATGTACAAATGGGATGCCGAACTTGCGACTGAAATTATCGAACGGGAGAAAATCAGCTCATTTGTTGCGCCTGCAGCGATGACGGGGGATCTTGTCGAGCAGTCAAAAAGAAGTAATCGGGACTTGAGCTCACTTGCTGTTGTCGGTGGCGGCGGAGCGCCTCGTGCCCCTGAGCAGGTCAGGAACATAGAAAAGTCTTTCGTTAATGCCATGCCGAATACCGGTTGGGGCATGACCGAAACCAACGCTATCGGGACCGGTATTGGTGGTGAGGATTACCTCAAGCGACCAAAAAGCTCAGGGCGCTGTTCTGCAGTACTTGATATTAAAATGATTGACGAATGTGGTGACACTTTACCAGCGGGCGAAAGAGGTGAATTGCTTATTCGCGGAACATCGCTGATCCGCGGTTACTGGAACAGACCCGATGCGAATGAAGAGGCGTTTGTTGATGGTTGGCTCAAGACCGGGGATGTAGCCTATCTTGACGAGGAAGGGTTTTTATTCATTGTTGACCGGATTAAGGATCTGGTTATTCGAGGCGGCGAAAATATTGGCTGTGCAGAGGTCGAGGCTGGTCTGCTTGCATATGACAAGGTACTGGAAGCTTCTGTCTACGCGGTACCGGACGATCGCCTTGGGGAGGAAGTCGGTGCAACAATATACACCAGCGAAGAACTGGACGAAGAAGAACTGCGAGGGTTCCTGTTAGACCATATTGCTAAATTCAAGCATCCCCGGTATCTCACAATGTCGAACAAACCCTTGTTGCGAATAGCCTCCGGTAAAATAGACAAACGCAGAATCAGGCAACAGGCTGTCGCGGCATTGTCGGCTTAGAATGAGCATTCGGAGACGCCACCAAACACCAGTCTTCAGTTTCTTGTACGCGGGTAAAAAGTGAAAATGCCATGCATCTGCTAATTGCGGGAGGGGGTATTGGCGGACTCACCACAGCGCTTTGTCTGGCACGCCAGGGAATTTCCAGCGAAGTTTATGAACAAGGTAAGGAGTTCGAGGCAATAGGAGCAGGTATTCAGCTTAGCCCGAATTGCACGAGGGTGCTGCATTATCTTGGCCTTGAAGCGGCATTGCGTAAAAAGACATTCTTACCGACCAACGCTGAAATACGAGACTGGAAAACAGGTAAGCTGCTAACCAGGACTTCTCTGGGGAACGAGCCTGAGTCAGGTGCAGAATTTCCTTATTACCACATCCATCGTCAAGACTTGATTGCTGTGATAGTTGACGCTGTCAGGGCAGAACCCCTGATAGGACTGAGGGTGGGCAGTGGTATCGAAAGTGTGCACCAGACTAATCAGAAAGCCTGTGTAATCGTTGCGGGCAAAACTAGTGAAGGAGATGGGTTGATTGGTGCTGACGGTATTCATTCGATTGTCCACACTGCGTTGTTTGGCAAGAGTGTGCCTGAGTTTACCGGTAACGTTGCCTGGCGAGGACTTATACCGGCGAATACCCTGACAGAAAAAATCTCACCTGTTGCTGGCTTGTGGTGGGGGCCTGGCAAGCATTTTGTGCATTATTTTGTACGAGGTGGCGAGATGGTGAACTGTGTTTGCGTGGTTGAGAAAAAAGGCTGGGAAATTGAATCCTGGACACAGCGCGGAGAATTGGAAGAATTGGTCCGGGACTTTGCTGGATGGGATCCGACCATTACGTCCCTCATTCGCCTGATGAACCCGGATGGCTGTTATAAGTGGGGGCTGTTTGATCGTCCGCCGCTGAACCGATGGAGTGACAGGCGGATTACACTGCTGGGTGATGCCTGTCACCCGACATTACCTTTCGTGGCCCAGGGCGCTGCCATGGCCATTGAAGATGCCCTGGTCTTGTCGCTCTGCTTAAGCAGGAACACCAGTATTCAAAAAGCGTTTGTCGACTATGAAACCCTGAGAAAAGACCGTACAGCGATGATTCAAAAACTCTCAAGGCGTAATGCAGTAGTGTTCCATCTCAAAGGTATTTCTGCCTGGATAAGAAATCGCGCTTTGCGAGCCAATCCGGCAGAGAGAGTATTGCGAGAAATTTATGAGTATGATGTTTTTTCAATAGACTCTTAAAAAAACGACTCTCGAAACAAAGGAGAATACATGTGAACAAGGTTCAAGGATTACACCATGTTGCCATCTGTACCAGCGATATCAAAAGCCAGATTGAGTTTTTTACCGATTAGCTGGGGATGGAATTACAGGCACTGTACTGGATGCACGGTGTCGAAAAAACGTTTCATGGTTTCTTGCGGTTGAATGACGAAAGCTCCATCGCTTTTGTACAAAATCCGGATATTGTCAAGATACCGGTCGAGCTGGGTAAGACTCATGCGGGAAATCCAGGTGCGAATTGTGCCGGGGGTACGATGCAGCATATTGCATTTAAGGTAGACAACCATGAAGAGTTACTGGCCTTGCGGGACAGGCTAAGGGAAAAGGGTGTTCCGGTGCTGGGGCCCGTGGATCATGGGATGTGTGTCTCGATGTATTTCGCAGGCCTTGAAAATCTTTCGCTGGAATTGTCCTACTCACTTGAACCGATAAATGCCGAAGCATGGTGTGACCCGGAGGTGGTTGAATTGTGTGGCATCAGCCAGCAAGAGCTGGCCAGGTACAAGCAGTCTGCCAGTTTTTCTGACCTCAAAGGCGCTGCATCGCATCCGTCTCCTGACGCAGATGGGCCGCATATGACGAATTATCCTGCAGGAGTATACGAAGCTGTATTGAGTGCGCCGGATGAGGCGGTTTGGGAAAATAGTGAAAATCAACCACCGGTGTCTATACCGTAAAGAGAATTCTATGACAGGGTTCTCGTTTGCCTGATGGATGTTTGTGTATGCTTGTTCAAGCCGCTCAAACCTGTGATACAAACAGATGAAATTCAGCCGAACAAAGAGTTATTTCCGGGAACTAACCACTTACATCGGTAAAGGAGCCAGGTTCACTGGCGAGATAACCGGCGAAGGTAATTTTGTGATTTCCGGTCGTATCGATGCTGACTGTGTCGTGAAGGGATCTGTAAACGTGACGATTGATGGTTATTGCAAAGGGACAATAAACGCGACCAACGTCGTTATTGCTGGTGGGGTTGAAGGCGATATCAATGCCACAGACCGGATAGAGGTGACAGCATCGGCCAATGTAACAGGGAAGCTCTGTGCTAAATTCGTCGCTGTTGCAGAAGGTGCTCTTATCGACGGCAGCATTAACGTGACGGGTTCAAAAGATGTGCTGACGTTCAGCCAGGAGCAGCGAAAGAATCAGGAGCTGAATTCCCCTGTATCTGAAATCCAGAGCGACGCTGTTTCTTAAGCAGGTACTTCTATCTCTGAAACAGGTCCTTTGCATTCATAACCGGTACGACCTCGCCGCTGATATCTTCCTGCATCGCAGCTGATGCATAACTAAGTTGCCAAAATCCGTATCCAACACCATTCGGCCGACGCCGTTCTTCAGCATGCGACAATACCTGTCCCACCTATAAGACGTCCCTGGGTTCTTCACCTGATCGTGATGTACCAGAGGGTACTTGTTGGCGTTGGGATTGTCGGGTCAACGAGAGGTTCGTTAACTCCGATGGCTATGATGCGATTTGCGAAATTTTATAAAAGATGTTTTATTTCCAGTCTTGAGAGTCAATGAGACTACTATGACCCAGAGTGCTAACTCACTTAATCCCATTGTTTACGCCCTGGTGGCCAACTTAACCATCGCCTTGGCCAAACTGGCGGCTGCGATCGTCACGGGCTCAGGTGCTATGATAGCCGAAAGCATTCACTCCTTCGCTGATTGCGGCAATCAGTTGTTACTACTGCTGGGATTACACAATGCCAAACGTCCGCCGTCTCCCGATCACCCTCTGGGCTATGGTAAGAGTATCTATTTTTGGTCTTTTATCGTCGCCCTGATGCTTTTTAGTATGGGTGGGTTGTTCTCAATTTACGAGGGCTTGCACAAATTGGGCGAAACCGAACCCCTGAGAAGCCCCTTGGTTGCGATTGGGGTCCTGCTTTTCGCCATGCTGGCTGAAGGGTTGTCTTTGCTGGGTTGCATCAGGGAAGTGAACAAGGTGCGTGGGAGCCGCAGTTTCTGGCATTGGTTCCGCGAAACGCGCCAGAGTGAATTGCTGGTTATCTTTGGTGAAGACCTTGCCGCACTGATCGGGCTGGCATTTGCATTGGTAGCTGTTTCACTTGCCATGTTGACCGGCAATCCAGTGTACGACGCGATAGGCAGTATCGGTATTGGTGCCCTGCTGATTCTGATAGCGATCCTGATCGGTGTTGAAGTCAAAGCGCTATTGGTTGGTCAGGGAGTTGAACCTGAGACCCTGAGCCGAATGCGAAAATTTCTGGAAGGTCAGGATGAGATTGTGCAGGTATATAATCTTCTAACGATGCAACTCGGTAGCGATGTCATGGTGGCCATCAAGGCCGGTATGAAGCCCCAGGGTTCAGAAGACGAGCTGTTAGCCGCCATCAATCGTTGCGAGGTCAGGTTAAAGGCAGAGTTCCCGGATATACTCTGGTCCTTCTTCGAGCCCGACCTGGCTGATTGAGTAATCGGCAGGAACCATTACTGCCGATGATGTAACTTCGCGTGATGCATTTGACGCCAGAATCGAAGCACATTATGTTGTAAAGCACCCGAATGACATGCAAGGAGAATTTAATGACGAATATCCCGGCCCCTGATGAAAAAAATGCCTGGCGCCTGGAAACGCCTGGCGCTGCAGACTGGACCCGATCACCCAGGCCAGGTGCAGAAGATAAGTACTTTATGGTATCCACTGACGGTCATGTACAGGAACCGGCTGATCTTTGGATGAAGCGAATGGATGAGAAGTATCGCGATCGACTGCCCGGTGTCGCCGTTAATCCAAAAGGAGATAAATTTCAGAAAACCGAGGGCTTCAGGCCGTTGCGCATTCGAAACATCGAATTTGCGGGAGAGGATTTACTGAGGAACCAGTCCGGAAAAACACCGGAGGAACGCATCGAGGATCTGGCGGTAGATGGCGTTGATGCAGAAATACTGTTCCCTAACAAGGGATTAACGATCTGGGCGACTCCGGATGCGAAATTCAGCCAGGAAATGTGCAAAGTCTATAATGACTGGGCCTGGGAGGTGTTTGCTGATGTGAACCATGTGCTGTCACCGATGGCCTGTATTGCCGCCGCTGATATTGAGGGCGCTATCAAGGAAATTGAACGTTCGGCACTTCGTGGCTTCAGGGGCTTGGCGCTGCCCTGTAAACCTGTATGGGGTCCGCCTGATCATGAGAACCTGAACTATAACCTGCCAGAATTTGATCCTTTGTGGTCAGTTGTCGAGGAAACAGGGTTGCCCATGACCTTTCATGTTTCAACTGGTCGTGATCCGAGGACCTCCCGCGGTAATGGTGGCGCGATCATTAACTACGCTGTGCATTCCCTGGCCCCGACCATGGAACCCATCGCCAACCTTTGTGCCTCCGGTGTGCTGCAACGTTACCCGGGATTGCGGTTTGGCAGTGTTGAGGCCGGTATAGGATGGGTCGCCTGGGCATTATCAGCCATGGACGAGGCTTACAGGAAGCATCATATGTTTGTTCGACCGAAGCTGGAAATGTTGCCCAGTGAGTTTTTCAAACGCAACGGATTTGCCACGTTCCAGGAAGACAAGCCCGGTCTGGATCTGGCGCGCGAGCATGGACTTACGGACAATTTCATGTGGGCCAATGACTACCCCCACCATGAAGGTACCTGGCCGCACTCAGCAGAAGCGATCGAGCGAACCATGATCAATCTCGATGATGGTGAGCGAGCCAAAATACTGGGTTTAAACGGAGCCCGGGTTTTTGGTTTTGATATTCCTGAGCGTTACCGGAACTTCGATGACGCCAGAGTCGCTCATCAGGACATTCAAGCGACTGGCGGGGTACTTGCGTGAGTACGGAGCGAACCCTGCGGGGTAAGGTTGGGATTGCCGGTGTTGCTGAAACCACCTACTACAAACGAGGCGAGGCGCCGGATGCGGAATTTAAACTGGCTTTGGAGGCGATCGTTAAGGCTTGCGCCAGTGCCGGAATCTCGCCGACGGAAATCGATGGCTTTTCCTCCTTTAGCAATGATCGCAGTGACGCCTCAAGACTTGCGGCTGCACTGGGCATAAAAGATCTCAGGCTCGCCAATATGCAGTGGGGCGGCGGTGGTGGTGGTGGTTCCGGTGCGATTGCCAACGCGGCTGCAGCCATTGCAACAGGTCAGGCTGAATGTGTCTGTGTGTTCAGGGCGCTGGCCCAGGGACAATTCGGGCGCTTTGGCCAGGGGCCGCAACGTAATACTATTGGTGGCGACATGGCCCACACCATTCCCTATGGATTGATGTCACCCGCACAGATGTTTGCCATGAAAGTTAACCGCTTTATGTTTGAGCATGATGTCGATCAACACGCACTTCGGGCCATATCATTGGCGTCCTATCATCATGCCCAGAACAACCCGAGGGCAGTGATGTATGGCAGGCCCCTCGATGAGGAAAAGTACGACCATTCCAGATGGATCGTCGAGCCTTTCCATCTTTATGATTGCTGCCAGGAAAATGACGGCGCTGCTGCCATGATTCTGGTGTCTGCCGATCGACTTAAAGACTTTGATCACCCTCCATGTTATTTACTAGGTGCAGTTGCCGGTTCACATCATCGTGCCGGAGCATCGGTACATAATGCCCCGGACTACGCGACATCCGCATTTAAACCCCTGGCACCCCGTTTGTATGATATGGCGCAGGTGAGCGCCAGTGATGTAGACGTGTTGCAGAGTTATGAAAATTTTACCGGCGGTGTACTGATGAGTATTGTCGAACATGCATTTTGTGAACCTTCCCAATGCAACGAGTTCTTTTGTCTTGACAACCTGGTAAGTGATGGTGGTCGACTACCTCTCAACACCAGCGGTGGCAATCTGGCAGAGTGCTATATGCATGGTCTGGGTCTCAATATTGAAGCAGTTCGTCAGGTCTGGGGCGAATCAACCAACCAGGTAAAAGATGCCAAAGTTTCCATGGTGATCTCAGGTCCGATGGTGACCCCGGTCAGCGCCTGTATCTTTGGTTCGGAGGCAACGGTATGAGTGACCACTATTTACAACCAGGTTTACCCAAACCTGTCCCTACACCAGACGGACTGGATGCGCCATACTGGCAAGGGTTGAAGGAGAACAAGCTGCTGATCCAGCGTTGTTCATCCTGCCAACGATTTCAATGGGGGCCGGAATGGCTTTGCCATCGTTGCCATAGTTTCGAACTTTCTTTTGAAGAGGTTCAAGCTGAAGGTTTGATTTACAGCCAGGAACGCATATGGCATCCCGTGCATCCTGCGTTGAAGGATCAGGGTCCCTACATAGTGGTACTTGTCGAATTGCCCGAGGCAGACAACGTTCGTATTGTAGGTAATCTGTTGGGTGATCCGGAACAGGCGATCCCTTTCGGCAATAAAGTTCGCGGCGTGTTTGAACATCACGATGAGGAACCTGCCCACACGCTCTTACAGTGGGAACTGGCGTAACTGCTGCAGGAAAACGTTATGGATCTTTCACTTTCCGTCATCGCGAATTTCGCTGAAATAATTGGTGCCTGCTCGATACTGACTGGCCTGGGTTTTGGGTGGTTTCAGATCAGACACTATCGCGCTCAACAACGAGATGCAGTAGCGGGAGGATTGGCGCAAACATTTTACAATCCCGTCCTGGCTGAGGTGATTTCATTGTTGCTAACGCTGGCGGACGATATCAGCCTGGAGGAATTACGTGCCCGGGGAGATAATTATGTACGTGCTGCTATCACGGTGACGACGTCATTTGAGACGATGGGTTTGCTTGTGTTTAAAAGAATCGCCCCGTTTGAACCGGCACTGGATCTTGTAGGTGGAATAGTCGTTACCATGAACCGAAAGTTGTCGAGAGTGCTGATTGATATCAGGTAGGAAAACAATCAGCCATCATGGGGTGAATGGTTTCAATGGCTTGGTGACCAGTCTGTAAAAGCAATGGTTGCAAGTGAACCCGCCCATATTAAACATCGCGATTGGCAGCCGGATTAGCATTTCGAAAAGGCCGGGCACGAGGGAAGCAGGCATGGACTTGAACGAACATATTGAAGGGATTAAGACGAATGGCTACAGCATCATTCACGATGCGCTTTCACCGCTACAGGTTGTTGATGTCAAAAAGGCACTCGACCCCTGGTTGCAAAAAAAATTAATGGGCCGCAATGACTTCGAAGGATTCGAAAGCGAGCGGGTTTATGCACTCCTTGCAAAGTCGCCAATATTCTCGCTGCTGGTCGAGCACCCTTTGGTCCTGGCGATTGTCGATCACTTTTTGGCCCCTAATTACCTGCTGGCTTCGAACCTTGCGATTAATGTACATCCAGGTGAAACTCCTCAGGCATTTCATGCGGATCATACCCAGATTCCGAATTGCCCCCGAACGGAGATTAACGGTATAAGCTCGATTTGGGCCTTTGATGACTTTTCCGAGGAAAATGGCGCAACGGAAATCATTCCCGGCAGCCATCTTTTATCGGAGCACGCAGCCGCTAACGAAGACACGTTTGAAACTGTAATTATGCCCGCAGGTTCTGTCATCGTTTTTCACGGTGCGCTGATTCACCGCGGCGGTGCCAACAATTCCGAAGGGACGCGCCTCGCTATCACTCCTCAATACTGCCAGCCCTGGTTAAGGCAATTGGAGAATATGGTGCTTGCCGTACCACCGGACGTCGCGAGTCACCTGTCCCCGAAAGTACAGGCACTGCTGGGATACAGCATTCGAGATCCCGGATTCGTGGGCCATGTTAATGGTTTACACCCGAAGCGTTTGTTCGACAAACACTACCAGGGCCGCAAGGCCCGGGGAATACCGTCTTGAATATAGAAAATGTAATAGAAATTGTCAGTTAAACCGCGTTGAGTTGAAAGGGGGTGCCTTTCCTGGGCGCACACGCCATGAGCGGTGTATCCAGTGGCGGGTACGTTTGAAGGGGAGAGCCAATTTTGTCCGAATTTTTGGATGCCCCAACCTTGTCCCAGCCTTAGCGTCGTTGGACCGTTTGGTGGAATGGGATACATAGGTTAAAACATCAAGGATTTGCCTCGTAGACACAACAGTCATGGGATTCCCAACGTTCTGTTCCACTCCCTGAAGCGCCATAAAATACTGTTCAAATTACTATGGACTTGATATTACATGTTGAGGTGTATGGGGGCTAAATGGTATACCCGAACTGATCTCTTTCTGGCGGCTCCTGGTCGACAGCTCCCCTTTACCTGGTAGACATTTCACGCAACCGTTTCGCCGTTATGCGAGATCGTGGTGCGTACCAGAAAGCTGAAGTATTGTTTGATACAGTCGCTCAAATCGAACGTGAGACTACTGGAAAGCCATCGGCGTATCTGACTGGCCAGATTGCCTTACTGCGACTCGCTCAGAAACGCTACGGTGAGGCGCAACAAATGTTTGATCGTTATCTCGCCTACTTCGACGATGGCAAACCGAGTGAAAGTCCACAGCACATCCCTATTATCAAAGGTTACGAGTGGTTGCAGCACCACACTGATCAAGCAAAAAGTACTAAGGCAGAATGAATTGGGATCAAATTCGGCTACAGGGCCAACATTCCGAAATAGACGAAAAGGGCGCCGATAGCGACACCGAACAGTCCGAGCACCCGCCAACCGAAGAAGTCTGTAGTCGTTTCGGATGGCAACATCGCCTCCAACACAGCAATGTAAACTGATGGAAAGATCACCGACAAGAGTAAACCCCCTCCAATGACCCACCAGCCAAAGAACATCAGTATCTCTGCCAGGGTGCTATGATCCGAGTAACCTGCCCAGATCATAAGCGCTCCCAACGGTAGTATACAGAGCCCGAAAACCCTCGTCCGTGTGCTTGTCTGGATAATGGCTCTGAAACCATTAAGGGTGGTGCCTGGAGCAATCACCAGCATGCCGCGGGTCAAGATGATCACTGTTCCCAAGAAAACGCTCGTAATCCCAATGATGCTCATACCAGGAACTCCCCTACTAGCCCGAATTCAGGTTCACACTTTAGCTTGATGAACCCAACTGCGCTAACGAATTCGATTGGACGACTCAGTTTCTTTCTTCACTACATTCAGAACCGCCTTTTGCTCTTTTGGTTCAAACTTTCCCTTATGGGGGCCGTTTCTGTCACAGGTCGCTTATGGCAGACTGGAGGCATTCCGGCAACTAATTTTATCGCCAATTGATTGCCCGCATACTTTGGATAGCTGACGTTGGTTAGATATTATCCATCTGGTCGGAACGTACCCATTCCCGAAATTGCTGAAGGAGCCCCAGAGTTGGATGCAAAGACACCGGTCTGAGGCAAAATTATATCCATCTATAGAGTCCGGTTGCTGATGATCAGCCAGTATATTCCTTGACGGATATATAACCGTATAGGAATATACTGTCATCAAGTCTCGCAGAGGTGAACCTTAAGATGGATGCTTTCTCAGTCATCGCCGAACCAAACCGACGCCTGTTGCTAGAAACCGTGCGACACCGGCCCTGCACAGTGAACATGCTGGTCGAAGTTGCAGGTTTGAGCCAACCGGCGGTGTCAAAGCACCTCAAGATTCTAAAAAGCGCCAACCTGGTTGTTGTCCGTCCCGATGGACAGAAGCGGTGGTACGAACTGAACGCCCAACCACTGATGGAAGTCGATGAATTTCTTGAACCCTATCGCCAGTTTCTCAGTAACAAACTGGATAATCTCGAACGACATCTCGATGAGATGGATCAATAAGGAATACTCTCGCTGCAAATCTCGATGTTGAACGCCTTGGTGTCTACGGAACCGATGACATGGGGAATAAAACGATTACCTATACGCGAAAACTGAGTCACCCGATCGAAAAAGTGTGGCGAGCAATTACTGACGATTCACACCGTGCGGCCTGGTTCCCCGAGTTAACCTTGTCGCTCAAAACTGGCGGCGATGCTGTGGTGAATTTTTCTGGATCAGAATGTCCGCCTCCTGAAACAAACTCTAGCGACGTCTACTACTGCACGGTGACGCGATACGAGCCACCCAATATACTCGAATACAGCGGTCCTGGTGAACATCACAGGTTTGAACTTTCACCACAGGAGACTGGGTGTCTGCTTAAATTTTCTGCGACGCTGCCAGACGCACAAACATTTGATGACGACCGCCAGAAAATTCAATCACGCTACAGCGTCGCCTGTGGCTGGCACTATAAATTGGATGCGATGGAATGGAGTCTGGATGGTGTTCCATTTGAAGACGAAGGTTATGCCGGACCCATCAAAACCGAGTACTACTTTGCGTATCGAAAACTGGATCAGAATAAATAGTGCGTTAGCTATCAGTTAAAAAGGCACTGAAGAGTTTTGTCAAATTAGACCTATGGAGAATCGCGCCTTATGTCAGCAATGTTATCGACTACAGCAAAATCTTGATCTTGGATCAACACGAAATGTCTGAGAGACAATTTACGGGCTAGCCAATCAATGTTGGGTTCTATACCACCGCTTGCGGTTGGCGAGTTGTACTTTTGGTAGGTATTAGCCACCTGGTCGGAACGTACCCCAAGCGGATTATGCGGCAGCTTGCTACTCCACCTCGATACTTAGTCATTTTCTTCGAAAAGACTGCTCGAAATTATTGCTCGAAATGACTATTCTTCCGGACCTGGTGCAGCAATACAGTCGTACAGGCATTCATGCTAAACGAAGAAAAAATCCGCTTATTGGTAGCGACTCATGGAGCCGGTGTGAACGAAGGCCGTCCCGTCAAGCAGCTGATCGAAGACGGCGAGCTTCCGCGCCTGAGCGGCTGCACCGTGCTCAAGGGCAAGGTGTCCGATTCCGTGTTCGGCGACGACTTGAAAACCTCGTCTGGGAAGGCGATTCGCTTGATGTTCCGAAACAATCGAATCTCCACCCACGACGTGAATCGAGGGGCGATCCCCTTCAAGGATCAGGTCTTGGCGTTCAACCACGACCACATGCACCGGCTGGTGAAGCCCGTGCTGGGATCTTCGCAGTTCGAAGTCGATGGGCTTTCTCCCGCCTCGACCGTGATCCCTACCGAAAACCTCAACCTCTTGATGGTGGAGAATGTCATGCGACTCTACATGGCGGAGAGTTCGACCTCGACCTCACTTTACCAGCACTGGCTGGCTGCGAAGGACGAGGGACAAAGCACGATGAGTTATGCTGGGCACCAGCTCGATGTCACCGCCCTTGAGCCCAATGGACTGCTTCCCTACCTGATGGATACGCCGAGCACGAAGGAGAAGGTCGACCATACGATTGACCCGACCTATCTGATCCAGAACGGCGTCTGCACGGAGGGTCAGTATGCCCAGATCCGCAACGCGTCCCTGATGGCCTTCGGCATTGTGACGCAGTACCTGGCGCAGAAAGGGATGGTGCTCGTCGACACCAAGACTGAACACGGGATCAACGCAGACGGCCAAATCGTGTCCGCAGATGAACTCTACACTATGGATTCGTCCCGCTTCTGGAGGGTGGACGAGGGTGAAGCGCTGCTGGCCCGGGATGGTAAGCCGGTGTCGTTCTCGAAGGAGTTCGCCCGCGGCATGGTGAAGGAGAAGGGACAGCAGTTCTCCGACGAGCAAGCGAACGAGATAGCCGTTCGCTACATCCAGGGGCTACAGCACCTCACCGGCGAGGCCTTCGACCCGGATCTGCGCCCGCGTGACCAGCGCATCATCGAGTCCACCAACCTCATTCTGGATTCCCTGTTGTAGGGGCTCCGGCTGGTCAAGATAGGCCGCAGCAGAAAAATCCTGGAAACACCTGCCGGTAGGCATAATTAAAACGCGCTCGATAGATCGGAAAAAACTCTCTTAAATCCAATGCTTTGGCGTAGAAATCAAAGGCTTCATCGAATTCGCCCTTAAGGTATGGGACCATCGCGGAAAACCATCGCCTCTCTGGATATTGGAGTGAGTTCGACGATTTGACCGCAATACTTGAGACAGCTGACATTGGTTAGATATTGACCATTTGGTCGGAATCGGGGCCGAAAGAAAACTTTAGATTCTCCGGTCTAAAACAGGTGTGAGAAAACATGATTACAATACTGTTGAGCAAAACCAAGATGAAATCAGGAATCGTACTTTCCGGCGTAATGGCGCTATTGACTGGCTGCACTAACCTCGATACCGAAATACTCACAGACTTCCCGGCCGACGTTCCTATCGTTAGCGGAGAAATCTACAGGGCAAAACACGGAAGTTTCGAAGACGGCCCAGGATTCGTGGTCGATGTGCTCACCACGCTGACGTGCGAGGAGGTCTTCGCCTTTTACGCCGACGTTGTTGGTCCTCGCGGGAACGGAGACGTGCGTGTCGAGACTACCTGCGGCGACACAGCGACGCGCTACGCTGTTCACCTGGGACAGAAGGGGACGGAGGGATTAAATATGGATCAGTACAATCGATTATTAAAGGAGACGGAGGGATTAAATATTGGTCAGTTCCATGAGTTGATTAAAGATTAATCCCTCCGCCCCCTTTTTGCTCCACCTTTTACACAGTGAACGGTCTGCTCCTGGCCGGTAGTTCAAGAAACAGGACTCTAATCTCATCATGCCGGAACTTCCGTAGTTACCTCAATAGCGGCGTTTAAGGTTTAAGACGAGAAGTCTGGGCGAAATGGGGCGTTCTTCCACATACGTTCGAAGAATACATCCGCAGCGAAGAACTGAAAAATAAAGGTGGCAAAGATGGCTGGAATTGATGACGATATTGATAACGAAGAATGGTTTCGAGAAAGCGTACTCAATGAACGACGAAGCGTCTTAGCTTTGGTGAACTGCGGCATCAATGCAGATGGCAATTTTAGCAAGTCCGGCAAGGTTGAAGCTGTGTTGGTGCGAGAGTAGCATTGATTTTGTACCTTTTTGTAAGCAACTGGCAGGGATAAGTGTTGTTGCCATTTAACTGTTTGTTATGTTGCCAGGCATAAGCTGGAAACTGCCGTAACTCATGTCCATAACTAAAATCAAACAACAATACACCGCCTCGAAATGGAGCGATTGGATGTCCGACCAGGGCTTGCAGGACTTTGATGCTTTCTGGCACCTGGACCTGGACGTTGTGGAAAAGGGCAACTATGATCGTGGAGGATGGAGCACCGTCTGCCGGTTTCACCATGATGGCAGAGCCTTTTACATTAAAAGACAAAGTAATCACCTGCGTTACAGCCTTCAGGCGTTTCCCTTTAAAGAACCGACCCTGAAAATGGAATTCGACAAGATCTCCCGGTACCACAAACACGGCATCCCGTGCGTCGAAGTGGTTTATTTTGGCTGGCGAAAGAGCCAAGGTGAACAACAGGCGATACTGGTCACCGAGGCACTCGATGATTACCTGCCACTGAATGAGTTCCTGGCATCAGAAGACAATCCTTCAATTTGTAACAGGCGGAGGCAGGTTTGTGAATTTATCGGCAAAGCCGTTGCCAGACTGCATTCAGCTGGCATAGAACACTACAACTTGTACCCCCAACACATTTTCGTCTCTCGTGACTTAACTCGTGACTTCTCTCAAAAGATGGCTATGAACAATGTTGATCCTCCGATACGATTTATTGATCTGGAAAGCAGCCGGGCCAATTTTGGTCTGAAGAGCCGAAAATTGAGGGATCTCGAAACACTGTCTAGAAGAATGGTCAGGCTTAGCAGGGCTGACAAACTCAGGGTATTTCTGGCATATTCAGGTCAGAACAAAGTCGATAAAAAGCTCAGGGCAGAAATAAATACAATCACTAAACGCACCAGGACTAAATTAGAGAGAGAACGACCATGGGAATGAGAGTTTTTAAAGATTTCTTCACAACGCGTGAAGAGGTGCTGGAGGATATGAAGAAAACGGGGCATTGGCCAACGACCTATGTATCGAAACCTTCCGAAGAACTGCCATTGCATTGGCATGGCCTGGACGTGACAGGATATGTGATGTCTGGAGGCACCTATGTCCTCAATGAGGAAGGACAGAGGATCGATCTTGCACCAGGCGACAAGCTGGAGATCCCAGCCGGTTCATTGCATGCAGAAGGTGCCGTGGAGCAGACAACCACATACATCGTTGGTACAGCCGAGGCAGGGCAATTCTTTGAACAATTCCAGCTCCTGGATCCCGATGATCCTGCTAGACCTGGCTAGAACCGGTTAGCTTGATGGTCTCACAGCAAGTCATTCGTGATCAGTTGCCGGAGCATCTTCGCCAGTTTGTTGCAAAGCAGGACTATTCAACCCGGTACACAGCCCGAGACCAGGCAGTGTGGCGATATGTGATGCGCCATTTAAGTATCCAGTTAAAGAATCGGGCGCACCCGGTTTACTTCGACGGTCTGTCCAGGACCGGCATCAGCGTGGAGCATATTCCATCGGTTGACGAGATGAACAATTGTCTCGATAAGTTAGGCTGGCAGGCCATTGTTGTTGACGGATTTATTCCACCCCAGGCTTTTATGGAGTTACAGGCACTAAAAGTTCTCGCCATTGCACTGGATATGCGCAGTATTGAGCACATAGATTACACACCCGCACCGGATATCATTCATGAGGCTGCTGGTCATGCACCAATCATTGCTGATGAGGAATACTCGGAGTACCTGCAACGATTTGGTGAAGTCGGAATGTACGCGATGTACAACCAATGGGACCTGTTGATGTACGAAGCTGTGCGAGAGCTGTCTATTGCCAAAGAGCGTGTTAGTGAAGATGCGGAAGCCAATAACGATATTCAGAGTGCCGAGAAAAACCTTAAAGCGCTTCTGGATAACCCTGGCGAGCCGTCAGAGCTGGCATTATTAACCAGATTACACTGGTGGACGGTTGAGTATGGACTGGTGGGTGAAGTCAGTGACTCCCGGATCTTTGGTGCGGGATTATTATCCTCCCTGGAGGAATCCCGTTCTTGCCTGGGTGAAGACGTGCACAAGGTCCCCTTGACTACCGATGCGATTCTTACCAGCTATGACATTACCCGGATCCAGCCACAATTATTCGTTACAAAAAGCTGTCGACACCTCACGCAGATTTTGGAAGAGTATGCCGCGACACTTTGTTACTGTCGGGGTGGTGCGGATTCCGTGCAGGTGGCGATTGACTCAGGTGTTGTGAGCACCTGTGTATACAGCTCCGGTCTACAGGTATCCGGTTTGTTTTCGCGTCTTGTGCGAAATGCCCTGGGAACGGAGGTCTATATCGGCACCGGCGGACCCACCCAATTGTCAGTATCCTGTAGAGAACTGGAGGGGCATGGCATCAAATACCATGCCGAAGGATTCGGATCTCCGGTTGGACGCATCTGTAATTTGATGAAACCACTGGAAGATGCCAGCGAGTACGAATTGCAATCAATGGATATCAAGCGAGAAAGTGAGGTCAGGCTCGAGTTTGTATCCGGGGTGACCGTTGCTGGCTGGCTGAAACAGATTGCCAAGGAAGATGGAAAAATTGTACTCATGAGTTTCAAAAATTGTCATGTATCTGGACCGGCGGGAGAGATACTGTTTGACCCTGCTTGGGGTAACTATGATATGGCCGTGGGCGAAAAAATTACTTCGGTTTATGCCGGTAGTGCAGATCGTCTCAGGTTCAATGTGTATCCATCCAAGTCCGGTAGAACGGGTCCTGCTTCCAGAGTGAGTACTTACACCAACAGAGAGAAATACGAATTGAGCCTGTATCAGCAGGTAAGAAATTTTCGTGAAGAATCCCGATCAGTTGGCCTGGATACAATTGTTAAAGACGCGCTTAGTTCAAGCCCCGATGCCTGGCTGCTGCACCTGGAGCTGCTGGAATTAATGACTGCGGATAGATCGTTCGACGGACCATTGAAAGCCAGGCTCGAACAGAACCTGGATAGAATTGGCAAATCGCTGCCTGAAGTGGCGAGGTTTATCACGCGGGGAGCGTAACCTGAGATAATCAGGTCAATATCACCTTACCCACCACTTTTCTGTCTACCAGCAGTTGGTAGGCTTCAACCACGTCATCCATCTTCAATTCGTGGGAAATAAAAGGTTTAATCCTGCCGCTGCCCAACCAGCCCATCAGGGTGCGGGAATTTTTCTCATTCTGTTGTGGGTTATGACGTTGCAGACCGCCCATGGTGTAGCCGATTACCGCAGCATCCTTTACCAGCAGATGATTCGTCTTCGCCAGTGCGGGACGACCACCGGTAAAACCCACAATCAGGATTCGGCCGAATGGTGCAATGCAGCGCATGGCTTCGTCAAAAACATCACCGCCTACCGGGTCATAAATTACATCGGCCCCTCGACCATCGGTGAGGTCCTTTACCTGTTCCCTGAATCCGTCGCTGTAGTTGATGATATGGTCGGCTCCCATCTTCTGGACAACGGCCAGTTTTTCATCGGTGCTGGCTGCGCCGATGACTCTGGCGCCATACAGCTTGCCAATGTCGACGGCAGCCAGGCTGACACCCCCTGCTGCACCGAGTACCAATAGTGTTTCGCCGGGTTGTAAGTTAGCTCGCTGCATGCCGTAGTACGCGGTTGCGTAGTTGTTCCTGAATGAAGCAGCGGCATGCAAGTCGGCGCCCTCGGGAATCGGGGTAGCTGCTTTGGCAGAAATGTTGATCTGCTCAACGCACCCTCCCGGCGACAGTACCCGATCTCCGACCGAGATGTTCTCAACCCCTGCGCCCACTTCAAGTACCACCCCAGCGCCTTCGCCACCCACCACGAATGGGAAGCCGGATTTGTCCTGGTAATTCCCCGCGATTCGAACCAGGTCACTGTATTGAATGCCACGAGCCTGAATATCGACTTTTACCTGGCCATCTGCGGGGGCGCCCGGGGGATCAATTTCCTGTACTTCCAAATCCTCATGGGAGCCAAATTTTGTGCAATAAACAACTTTCATACTCTTCTTCCGCTTATCGTTTTACTTATCAGGACGCGCAAAATGCGGCCAGGTCTCGCGCCGTATCCCGGCTTATATCCGGGCAGCACATTGGGAAGATTTCGGTGCCGTGTACCGTACCCATGACCTGCCTGCAACGGGCACTGACACCCGCTTGCAACAGTAACCGATAAAAATTAACGCCCTCATCTCGCAAGGGATCACATTCGTTGACACTGATCACAGTGGGTACTAATCCAGTCACATCTTCAACGGTAGCAAACCCTGGCCAGGCGAGTGGGTTTGCCTCGTTAAAAGCTTCTATTCCGTATGCCATGGCGCCATTGTTTGAATGCAGTTCCAGTAGGATGCCATTGTTTTCGGTGGACGACGGGTTCTTTGCCAGTGGCCATTCTCCGGCGATATAGGGACACAGGGCGTAGAGTCCCTTGATGACATCCAGGTCGCCATCCTGCTTTAATTTCAGCCCCGTTGCGAGGGTCAGGTTACCGCCCCCGCTTTCTCCGGCGATGATGATTTTGTCGGGATCAATTTTTAGCGCCCCGGCATTTTCGTGTACCCACTTTACACCGGATACACAGTCGTTTAGTCCGGCAGGAAACGGTTCAACTTCTGGCGCTGACGATGCGGAAATTGAATTTCGGAAGTCCACCATGGCAACAGCCACGTTGTTAGCGGCGATGATTTTCCCCCAGGCCCGATAATTGCCATCATAGCAGGACATCACCATCATGCCGCCGCCATGGATGTAGTAAACGCAAGGTAAAACTTCGTCAGTATCAGGTCGAATGTACTGGATGTTGATGGTGTTGCCGTCAGGGCTGGATGTAAATGTTTCAGTCCTGGTGGTTAACCCTGCGGACGGGGCGATCTCTTCGGTGTCGCACATATCCATAAATGCCTTGAGTCCTTCGTTCCTTGCCTTGGCTTCATCGGTGTTGGCGGCGGCAACGAGTACCTCGCGGCTCTCGACGTCGTCACTTGGGGCGGACAATTCCATCGCACCAAATATTGCTTTTATACGTGGATCAATTCGCGGGTCCTGGGTAAGTTTTGAACTCATGGGCTTTCCTGAATTTTTGTTAAATTGGGGCTGAATAGTATGCTGCGAACATGAGGCCGCATTGTGCCATAAAGCAACGAGGCGCTGCGAGTACCATACCTGTCTCTGTTGTTGTCTTAAGCCACTGCTGGTTCATTGCTCCTTACTTTGGATAAAACAACGCGGTTGGACAAGATACTGGTCAATAACCCATCAACCGGCAAAGCGTCTGATCTGGCGCAGGTTGCATCCCGGCGGGTATGTTCAATTCCATGACATTACGCGCTTTGTTGTTGTACTGACTCCAAGGCGGCAATCCATCACCGTGGGGATTCCCTGTGATTGCGAAATTCACCCAGTACTGTTGAACCATGTTCGTCAATAGATGATCTGTGTCCGTGGTGGTTAGCCAGTCGTCATGGGTGTTAAATACATAGGGAATTTCAGCCCCGTGATAAGCGCCGACAGATTGCCAGTGCGGCCCTTGTCGCACCCGGGTGAATTGATAGACATAAGCGGGTTGTTCACCGGCCACATAACCCGCCATCTCGAGTGAGGGGCAGAGCATCTCATAAGCGGTGGCGATGCGATCGAGCTGGTTTGCGAGGGGTAACGAACCGAGATGATGGTCGATCCCGGTTTTGGAGTCGCTGACACTATAGTCTTTGAGATATTTGTCCAGCGTGCTGTCACCGATGTACATCAACCATTCATGGGCGTTGGTCCCTATCATCAGGGGTACCTTTGCCTGCAGACCGGATTGAAATATCTCTCCAGGCGTTGCGCTTAATCCATGGCCGCGAGCAACACTGTCAAAACTCAAGCCCGGCATGAATTCTTCGACGCCTTTTAACAACTCGACTTCGCTTAAGGATCGAAGCGCTTTCAGGTCGTTGACATCCATTTGCCTGGCCAGCATTTCTCCGTTTTGGGTCAGTTGCTGCAGCGTACCAGTCTGGTGTTGCTGATAGCCCGCGCTCTGGTGAATGGCCTTGTGGAACAAACCTCGCGCCTTCCCCGAGGCCATTAAGTAAGCGACATTTGCGGCTCCAGCAGATTCACCCAGGATGGTGACATTTTTTGGGTTGCCACCAAACGACTTGATATTGGCCTGAATCCATTCCAGCGCGGCTACCAAATCCAGAAGTCCATAGTTACCCGCAGTACCGGATTGTTCCGCAATCAATTCCCGATGTGAAAAATTTCCGAATATTCCTAATCGATAAGCGACCGAGACTACCACCACGTTTTTGTGAGCGAGCATCTGCCCGTGATAGTTGGGCTCGTAGGACCAGCCACCCTTGTTGCTGCCACCATGGATCCACACCATAACCGGTATGTTGACGGCGAGTGATTTCGACCAGATATTCAGGTAGAGACAGTCTTCACTGTATCCTGATTCAGGAGATTTAATCACGGCCGGGTCTTCGCCGAGGGATTCAACCAGATCCCTGTACCAGTTCTCTATATGGGGGCCTTGCATGCAGGCAGCGGCAAACCTGTTGGCCGTGTGCGTGGTCGGACCTGGCTGATACGGTTGGGGAGGCTGCCAGCGATTTTCAGCAACCGGGGGTGCGGCAAATGGAATACCCTTGAAGCTGACTATATTGTTGTTGTCCGTGACACCGACCCAGGTCTCAGAGGCGAGACTGAATTCAGCGGCATGAGATTGGCTGGCTAACGCCAGTGCCAGTGTCAGTGCAGCGAGCAAAGCGATCATCAGCTTCCTAGGGTTCATTTCGCTCCATAGCTGTCGCCATTTTGTTGGGCCCTGTTGCGTTCAATCGTTCAATGACCTGTTTCCGATCCTGCACAGGGCGATTTTGGCTGAGTTTATACTTGCACTGGATTTCGCTGATGGTTATCTCGATGCCAACGATAGCGCCGAGCATTGAATCTTTGTAGTCGGGCTGCCAGGGTATCTCAAATGCAGATTCAAATTTAGCCGCAAGTGTTTCTACGACTTCTTTCAGCCTGACAGGATCATGAAACACCTTGCATTTCCCGTAGATATGCACAGCCTGGTAGTTCCATGTGGGGACGCCTGGACCGCTGTACCACGAGGGCGAGATGTATTCGTGGACACCCTGCAATGTGACCAATGCTTCCTGGCCGTCTAACTCCCTATACTGCGGATTCTGTCTGGCTGTATGGGCAATCAGGCTGGTTTTATCCCCGGAGATCAGAAAGGGTAAATGAGAAGAAAAAAATCTTCCATGAACATTTGAGATAAGTTGTCCAAATGCATTTGCTTCGATGTAACTGAATATCTCGTCGTCATCAGATATTTTAAAGTACTCGGGAATATACATATTTTCCTTGTTTATAACGATTCAGACAATTTTCGCCAGTGCGTCAAGCACGGCATTGGGTTGCTCTGACAACATGGAGTGGCCGCAAGGGTGCAGCAGTACGGTATGGCAGTGGGGAATGCTGTCAGCGACCTCTTGGGCGCTGACAGCGGCTGTCATTTTGTCCTGTTTGCCAATGATCACCATAGTTTCCGCTGTTATTTCAGCGGCGAGCTCAGCGCCGTTAGTAAATTCGTTACAGGCATTGAGGCCTGCATAAAATACGTCCGGGTTGGCTTGTTCGAGCAAACGTTGCCCGGACATGGTCATGCAGACACCGGGGTTCTCATTACCGCCCATCTGGCCAAAACTGCTGTGACTCCAGGTGTTCGCCATGTCAATGGCATCGTGATGGTTGTTCCTGGCAGCGTCCAGCAACAGATCAGTTACCGGCATGGGAGTTGACGTGCCAAGTAGTGCAAGCACGCGAGTCTTGTCAGCATGTCGCGCCGCGAAATTGAGCGCAATCAGTGAGCCCATGCTGTGCCCTACGATTGCACTGCTAACGACGCCGAGGGCATCCATTGCGTCACTGACCCAGTCTGCCATTGCATCAATACTGGTGAGAGGGAGGCCCTCGGACCGGCCGTGGCCGGGGAAATCCAGTGCATATACGTTGTAACCGTGGCGAGCAAAATAACGTGCCGGTAGCACCCAGACACTATGATCCATACCCGCGCCATGCAAAAAGATGACATTAGGCTGGCCCTCCTTTAAATGCCCGGTTCCAGTGCTATAAAAAGTTTTTCTGTTGTTCACTTCACTGTACATTTGCGTAACCCCGGTGACTATTTGTGTTTCGATGATGTTCGCTGGGAGGCACGCAATCCACCGCGTAAATCAGTCGTTAGATCGCCGGGATCCTCAAGGCCGATGGATAACCGGATGAGCCCTTGCGAAATACCTGCTGCTTCCAGTGCCTTGTCGTCCATTCGATGGTGGGTTGTACTGGCCGGATGAATCACCAGTGACTTTGCATCCCCGACATTGGCGAGATGTGAAAATATCTCAAGGTTCTCAATAAACTTAATGCCAGATTCCCGGCCACCTTTGATGCCAAAACTGAAGACAGCGCTACAACCCCGGGGCATAATTTTGTTAGCCAGTTCGTGATCAGGGTGATCGCTTAGCAATGGATGATTAACCCATTCTACCTGATCCTGTTCGACCAGGAATTCAACCACGGTTCGGGTGTTTTCGATATGGCGCTGCATTCGAAGTGGTAGTGTTTCCATACCCTGTAAAACATGGAATGCTGTGGTTGGGCTCATACAGGCGCCGAAGTCGCGCAAGCCTTCTTTTCTTGCCCGGGTTATAAAAGCGGCGGGTCCAAACTCTTCAGCGAAATTCAGATTGTGGAATCCAACGTAAGGTTCGGTCAGGGTCGGAAACTTACCCGAGGCTTCCCAGTCAAAGGTGCCACCATCTACTAACAACCCGCCGATGACGACCCCGTGGCCGGAGAGAAATTTAGTCGCAGAGTGCATGACAAGATCCGCGCCAAAGTCAATGGGCTTGCAGAGATAAGGTGTAGAAAATGTCGCGTCCACCAGCAGGGGTAAACCAGCCTCGTGTGCGACGTTCGCCACTTCAGGTATGTTGAGTACTTCAAGCCCTGGGTTACCGAGGGTCTCCGAGAACACCAGCCGCGTATTGGCCTTGATGGCACGCTTGAAAGCAAGTGGGTCACGAGGGTCGACGAACGTGGTGTCGATACCAAAGCGCCTTAAGGTGTAGTCCAGCAGGTTGTGCGTGCCGCCATAGATGCTGCGTGACGCCACAATATGTTCACCGGCACTCACAATGGTAATGATCGCCAAATGCAGGGCTGCCTGTCCGCTGGCGGTGGCGATAGCGCCGACACCATTGTCCAGGGCCGCAATTCTTTCTTCAAGTACCGCGTTCGTGGGATTGGATAAACGTGAATACACATGCCCGGCTCTTTCAATGTTGAACAATCCCACCGCATAATCAGTGTCTTTGAACACGAACGATGCCGATTGATAGATCGGCGTCGCCCGGGCGCCCGTGGTTGGATCCGGTTGTTGCCCGGCATGCAGACTCAGGGTGTCAAAGTTCAGGGTTGGGGGCTTCGCCATCTGTCTCTCCGGTTTACTTCGAAAAGCTTATGGTATGACAAAGTCGGTACGCTTGAAAACAGGCATAATAGTCACTGGCGGTGGTGGATGGTTGCTGATTGAAGTTAATATTTTGCCCAGGTTAAGTATCACTTAAGACGCGGCTGAAAAGAGGATTGCTATTATCTCCGCCTTCGGATTCAAAATAAGAACTGCCTTCTATCTTACTGCTTTTCTGGTTGGCGTCGCCCTGGTGCTGGCATGGTGGAAAAGTCCCGAACTGTCCGGGTTTATATTAGCCAACCAGTTGAAAGCTAATGGCATGCTACTGTCGGGGTTCTCCATGGAAAAACCTTCTGCCTGGCAGATCAGGGTAGATAACATTGAAATCGAATCTCCAGGATTCAAGGTTGCAATTTCAAATCTCGATATTCATCTTTTGTCATTACATGAACTTAAGTTTGCCGTTGAAGCGGTCAGCTTGAAATTCAGTCTAGCCTCATCCGGTGAATCGTCTACCCTGAGCTGGCGGGAACTTATTCAGCTGCTGGATACTACCGTCCGCTGGCTTCCTGTTTATGGTCGTATTGAAACCGTTGAAGCATGCCTTCCCGATTGCATCACAGGCCAGGTCAACTGGCGTAATCAGGATCTTCGACTGGATTTGACTATGAGCATGGATATGGGCCCGGGTGATGAGAATATGATGGCTGCTGTGATGTGGGCGCCAGGCAACTCCCGGGTGGAGATTACGGGTTCTGGTGCCGGTTTATATCTGTTCAGCGGCAGTTTGCAGCATAACCTGCATGAAGAACTATCCCTTGTGGGGAATGGATATATAAATATGTCGACCCAACCCTTTCAATTAGAAATGAACACACCGGTCGCTTATGAGGTGACGGTTAGTTCACTGGAACTGGGAATAAAGGCACAAATACCCCTCGATACGAGTGTTGCGGCCGAGGAGTCGGCGCAGTGGGTGAATGGCTCGGTCAGGCTCGCTTCTGAAGTCGCCTGGCGAGTTAACAACGCAGATTCTTCATTGACTGGTGAAGCACCACTGGTGCTGGATTTAGGATTTCAGGCCGGGGCAATTGAACTGACTCTTGTCGAAGAAGTCGCAGTCCATCTGGAGAGTCCATTGATTCGCGAGGCTGTGGTGACATTGTCGCCAGGCACGGCTTGTGTGATTGAAGGTGACGCAGGCAATGATATTCGCTGCAGCACGTCCGTAACAACCCTGAACGGCAAGCTGAACGGCAAGCTGGACGGCTTCGAGGTTTCTATCGGTTTTGAAGATGTTGGCATGGCGTTGAAGGATGAGGACATAACGATTCAGGCAACTGCTGACGTCAATCTCCGGGATGACGAAACGATGATCCTGGCGTCGGGCTTTGATTTAACGGGTCTGAACGGCCGCGTTGTATTGTCTACAGATAAGGCAACCGTTCTGGGTGTTAACGGGGTTGGGATAAAACTGGGCCATGATACCGAATCCAAAAAAGGTCAGGTAAACTTCCGGCTGGCGTCTTCCCTGGAAGGCTCAGAGAGTTTATTGGCGTATCTGGAAATTCCCTTATTGGCGCTCGAAAAAGGTGAACTGATGCTGGCTGGCGGTTTTGAATGGGATCTGGCGTTAGCCGGGAAAGACGCCGTGGTATTCTCCTCGAACATCGAAATCAAGGATATGGATCTGGAATATGGCGGTTACCGGTTAAAACGCGGAGAGTTGAAGGTGTTATTGGCCGGGTGGCCGAGGATCCGCTCACCGCAAGCGGTGGAGATGTCCTGGCGTCAATTTGATATGGGTGTGCCTGTCGATGACATTCAACTGCGCTTTATGCTGGAGATTGAGCCTTTTCAGCGCATTTTTCGCATCTCAGGACACAGTCTCTCCGCGAAAATCTTTGGTGGTTCTGTTGATAGCCGGGACTACAGTTACGATGTGATCAACGGCAATGGCTATATGAACCTGAATGTTGAGGCGTTGGAACTCAACCAGATTCTGATGCTCGAACGTGAGGATTTCATTAGCACAGGAAAACTACGTGGTTCAGTCCCCGTTCAGATAGAACAGGGTAAGTTGTCAGTCAGTAAAGGATTGATTGCTGCGTTGCATCCTGGCGGTATGCTTAAATATCAACCCAGCCAGTCGGTTGTTGCCCTGATAGACCAGAATGAATCTCTGAAAGTTGTGGTAGATGCGATGTCTGATTTTCACTACCACAGTTTGGAGGTAGAGCTGGAATATTCGCCAGAGGGTGAATTGGTTGCGAAAACCGCGTTAAAAGGCAGTAACCCGGGTTATGAGAATGGCCGTGAGATAAACCTGAACCTGAACCTGGAAGAAAACCTAGGCGCTCTGCTGGAGAGTCTTCGGTTGAGTGAAGACGTTACCCGGCAAATTGACAGGAAAGCGAAAAGTGGAGTTTTCTAATGAACAGACAGAGCTTGTGCGCGGAACGAGATGCCAGGGAAAGGGTCACGTTAATGACAGTCTGCCTCGTAGCGACGTTGTTGATTGCATCTGCCTGCACACCGACAATCAAAGTAGAGGCACCGTCACAACCTATCGAGATAAACCTGAATGTGAAAATCGAACACGAGATCAGGATCAAAGTAGAAAAAGATCTTGAAGACCTGTTTGAAGATGAATCGGATATTTTTTAGGAGCCGTGCTGATGCTTAATCGAATGATCTGTCTGTCGTTTCTCATTGCTGTTTGCAGTTTTACCCAGGCGAGTCCATTGGATGATGCTCGCAGTGCGGGCCAGGTGGTAGAAACCGCCGACGGTTATGTTCGGGCGACTGACGCAGCAGGTAGTGTCCCGGCGGATATACAGGCACTGGTGAATGACATTAACAAACGACGTAAAGCAGCCTACAGCGATATCGCGAAGAAAAATGGCATTAGTGTCGCCCAGGTTGGTGCCGAGAGTTATAAAAGACGCGTCAAACCAAAATAGGCTTGTTGTTAAGGGTTCAAACTCTACAACCTTAAATTGATCTCTCGTGCCAGTACTCTGCGACTCCAAACCAGCGCGATGCCACCGATAATGATATTCGCGATGGCTGTGGCGATAAAAATACCAATGTAACCCCAATAACTGTTCAATAGAACCGCAAGTGGTATATGGAACACAAACATTCTAAGCAGCGAGAGGATGGTCGTCGGCATCGGTTTGCCAAGGGCAACGAAAAGTGATCCAGAGACCATTCCTATACCAAGAATACCGAAGGTAATCGGAGTTATCAGAAGATACCAGCCAGCGGATTCAACCAGCAACGGGTTGTCATTGACCAGCATCACCAGTTCATCGCCGAATGGTGCCAGCAGGGCAAAACAAGCGAGTCCCCAAAGCAGGCAAAATTTGTAGGCCATTGATAGCCCCTGGTACACCCGCTCAGTTTGCCGTGCGCCCCAGTTTTGCCCGACAAATGGCCCGATACTGGCAGAGAGTGACATTAGTACCATCGTCGCCAGCATTTCAAATCGTGAAGTAATTCCAAAACCCGCGACCACTTCTGATCCATGCTCAGACAGCAGCCAGAGTACGATTGCCATTGATACGGGACCAATCAAGCTATTGAGCATTGAGGGAACGCCGATATAAAGAATCTCCCTGCTGGACTGAACGATACCGGTAAACGCCTGGCGACTGAAAACCAGCAGGTCTTCCCCCGCAATCAAGACCCAGAACATGGCTATTGTTCGAACCAGCCCGGTAAAAATGCTTGCCCAGGCAGAACCGACAAAACCGAGCTCGGGTGAGCCCAGCAAACCAAAAATAAGCAGCGGTGCCACGACTATTTGCAGCGCAGAAGAACTGGTCATGATCAGTCCTGGCAGGCGTGCGTTGCCAACGGCTCGCAGTACCGTGGTGACGACCATTGGCCACGTGAACAGTGCCAGACCGAGTATCCAGATGTCAGTATATTGCTTTATCAGGATTCCGATGCGTTCATCGGCGCCCATCAGCGCGAACAGATTCTGCTTCAAAGCATAGCCGACCAAAACCAGTCCAAACACCAGAACCGTCGTTAGAATCAGCGCGTGGGTTGTTAGTTGCTTCACTCGAAGTCGATCGCCACGCCCCTGTGCCCTGGCGATGATAGAAGCGGCACCGGAACCAATGCCCATGGATAAACTGGATAGACCCATGATCAGCGGAAAAGTAAAACTAAACGCGGCAAGTTCGTCGGCACCCAGAACACCGATGTAAATTGTTTCGACCATGGAAGCGACGATCATGGATGAAATTCCAAGAAACATCGGAATCGTCATGCGCACCAGATGTCCACGGACAGGTCCCTGGGTCAGATCCTGGATAGCGGGTTGCTTGGGTCCTGCATTCATCAACTTATGATTTCATCAGCGCACCACTGCGTCCAGCGTTATTCATTTGTTGAATCTATGAGGTCACCTGATCCGGAGCAACATCAAAATTGCGCCGGGCGATCATCAAAAACAGTACCGCAGAGAATCCCGCCGCTGTTAACAACATACACATCACCATTAACTGGTATCGCGCAGCGATAAAAGGGGATACGCCAGACAGTATCTGCCCCGTCATCATTCCCGGCAGGGAAACCAGACCCACTGCAAACAGCGCATTGATGTTCGGAATCAACGCCGCATTAATAGCCGTGCTCCTGGCTTTCAGGTATTCCACCTCTCGCGCCAGTTCAGCAGTTATTCGCTCTGCCGCCAGGCTGATGCTGTTCATCGAGGCCGCAAAAATCATCCCCGCCAGGGGGATAACGTGGCGCGGCGAATACCAGTTGTCCAGTGACAATACGAGCTGGGTCACTAGGTACAAGGTCAATCCACCAGCGATGGCAATTGCGAACAAGGCATAGACAAACAGTTTGAACCGGTGCTCAGGAATATTGCCAAGGGCAATCCAGCTGGCAGCGATTACCATGATGGCCAGTACGAGGCCAATGACCCATCCGTTGTCAACATCAAAAATAAAAGTCAGCAGATAGCCGATCAGCAGAAGCTGGATCACCATGCGAAATACACCATAGAGGGCGTGACCGGCGTCGAGGGACCAGCGATGGAGTATAAAAAGAAGTGCTGCGACGGGAATAAGAGTCAGCGCCAGATTCGGTAACGGAATTGTTTCAATAGTCATCTAGAGTACCTCTGATTAAGTGGATATTTTCGTCAGGGCAAGGAGGGGTGGACTGGAGATAAGTTGTTAACATGCTGCATATTAACAACTTTTTGGAATTCCGCCCTGACGCCGACTTGGCGGAAATAGTGATGCGGCATACCGACCTTAATCAGAGGTTCCCTAACTATTCGTTCCTCATTTAATTAGGCTCCTCATTGGCTTGCTGTGCAAGGGCGGCGAGCCCGCCGACTGCACCGAGGTTCATGGAGTCCAGCGCCGAGCTGGGTACAATGATCAGCGAGCCTTTTTCTTTCAAGCCTTCGAATAGCATATTCATACCACGCAACTGCAGCGCCACCGGATTGTTCTGATATCGTTTGCTGGCTTGTTCAAATTTCTCTGCTATTTCTGTTTCCGCGGTACCGAGGGTTACACGGGCCAGTCGTTCCCGTTCAGCCTGGGCTTGCTTGCTCATGGCCTCCATCAGTTCATTGGGAATATTGATATCCTTGATTCCCACTGACTGGCAGGTTATTCCCCAGGGGTTAGTCTGTTCATCGAGCTGTTTCTGTAATTCCTCTCCAATCCTGTCCCTGTTTTGCAGCAGATTCGCCAGTTCGTTTTTTCCAATGATATCCCGCAGGCCGGTTCGTGCGACGTACGACACGGCTTTGGCGTAATGTTCGACTTCCAGGGCGGCTTTTTCAGCGTCCCAGACCATCCAGTAAACCACCGCATCAACAAAGACAGGCACGGTGTCTTTTGTGAGTGAGTTCTCCGCCTCGACATCGTCGACCCGCAATCGCTGATCTATGTAGGTATCGACCCGTTCGATAATCGGGATGATGAAAAACAGTCCTGGCCCCTTGGTGCTGCCGGTGTATTGGCCGAGGCGCAGAACAATGGCTTTTTCCCACTGGTCTGCGATTTTGATGGAGGCTGCTGCATAAAAAACGGCGATGAGGATCACCCAGGCAGTCGTGATGCTGTAAAAGTCCAGGTAGAAAAGGCGCAGGTCGATGCCCAGACCGATCAATGCGAAGGTTGTTGCAACAATATTAAATCTAGGCCCTTTTTCTTTCGCAAGAAGGTAATTCATGACGATGACTCCTTTTTCTGTTCAAGTAGCTGATCAAGTAGATTGTTCAAGTAGCTGTTCAAGTTGTTTGATGATGTCTGAGGCACTGAAGCCATAGGATGCGGCGGTATTCATTAATTCAGTCGTTATTTCTGCGAGCTTGGCAACTCGTTCTTCTTCCGGAAGGACGATATTTGAAGCGGCGACAAAAGTGCCTGTACCCTGCTGGGTATACAGGATTTTCTGGATTTCCAGCTCTTTGTAGGCTTTGCTGACCGTGTTCAGGTTGATCTGTAATGCCACCGCCAGGCCGCGAACCGTCGGTAACTGTTCTCCAACCGTGAGGACATCCGTCGCGATGCCAAATCGTATCTGATCAACTATTTGCCGATAAAAAGGCACGCCACTTGTTGAATTGAGTTGGAACTTAATCATCTCGATTTTGCATGTTCTATTGTACTAGTTAAATAGTACAATAGAACATATAGACAATATGTCAACTTCTTTTTGTTAACAGGTATGTTGCCTTGGATGATCACTTGCTATTTCATGGGGTTAACTTTTTGAAGTACTCTTTTTTGAAGAACTGGAGAAACCTATGGCGATCGACAAATGCAACATGAATGGAACCCTGCAAGGTAAGGTGGCCGTTGTAACGGGTGCGAGTCGTGGCATTGGCGAGGCAATTGCCTATCGATTTGCCATGGAAGGTGCCAGTGTCGTGGCGAGTGCGCGAACCGCAAACCCCGCAGATCATGTATTTAAGGGCACGATCAATGAAACCGCAGAGAGAATCAGGGCTTGTGGTGGGGAAGCTCATGCGATTCAGTGCAATCTCGCTTATGAACAGGAGCGGGAGAATCTAATCAAAGAAACCCAGGACAAGTATGGTCCCGTTGACATTCTTGTCAGCAATGCGGCGATCACCTTTTTTATTCCTGTTGCTGAATTCCCCGCCAAACGCTATGACCTGATGTTGGAAGTACAGGTAAAGGCACCCTTTCACCTGGCGCAACTGGTTCTGCCCTCCATGATTGAAAGGCAATCCGGGCACATTATTAACATTTCCTCCGGTGCCGCATTTCATCCCCAGGCTGATCAGCCAGGCGGGCATGGAGGCACTGTATACGGCATGTGTAAGGCGGCGCTGGAGCGGTTCACGACGGGGCTGGCACAGGAACAGTATCAAAATAACATATCGGTTAATGTAATTTCCCCGGGACTGGTAGCGACTCCAGGGGTGGTACACCATAAGTTAATCACCGACGAGAGCCGGGCTCGGGTTCAACCCGTTGAATGCATTGCTGAATCAGTGTACCAATTGGCGATTGCGGATCTGTCGATGTCGGGGAGGATTGATCACGCGGCCGAATTCCTGGAAGAGATTAAAATTGAACCATCGATGACTTTGAAAAATTTTCCGATGACCGGATGATCAGATAAATATCTGCAGCGTGCTATGGCGCGGTGAATATTTCCGTTTCCGGATGAAAAGTGAACCGCGCGAACCAGAAACCAATTGTTGAGGCCAGTAGTTCGTTCTCACTTTCAATGTATGCAGTTCTTGATTCTTCATTCCAGAATACGGTGATTTTTTCTCCTCCGACTTCATCGGTAAAATATGCCGTGTTCTGTTTTTCCAGCTCTACGAAGGGATAGGCTTTAAATCCGCCATTGATCTCGATGCCCAGTACCTGTTCCTTGGGATGGTATTTTCGCGGCGCCTTGTGGGAAACCTGGAACCAGAGTCGTTTGCTGTTCTCGTATCCCTTGTAGGGACTTCGCTGGTAATTTCTGCGAAAACCGGTATCTGTGCTTAGGATTTTGGAGTCCGGGTACTTTTCGATCCAGTGGCCAAAAGTTGTGTGCAGGGCAGGCAGTTGTGGCAGCTTCGCGCCTTTCAGCTTACCGACGACAGACTGTTTCATGATCTGGGACCAGAGCGAATCGGTGTTCCGGTCGTATAGCAGTACATCACTGTTGTACAAAAGCCCGGACACACCAAAAGTCAACCAGTTACCTTTGCCGATATTGGAAGAAAAAACCATACCCGTTCCACACAAGGGGCAATAACTGACAACGAAATGCTGATCGTCGATGACATCGTTGACCAACTCGTGGTGATCCAGAATTCTAATCGGGTAGGCACGTGCCTCACCGTTGATGACCAGGCCCAGCAGACGATCTTCATCATGCATAAATTCGGCGTTACCGATACTGGTGAATTTCGGTTGATTGATCGCCGGGATACCGTCTTTTGGCGGGCCACCGGAATGTATCTCCCTGACCGATATACTGGCGTTGTCGAGGTTAAATCCGTTTTTACTTTTTGCAGTGGCGCCATGTGTTGAAGTGAGCATTGTCAAAGTGAGGAGTGGCAACATGAGGGCATTTGCCACTGCCAACAAAAAGAAGGTGCGATGCCTGGTATCTGTCATTACGGTTAATCCCGTACTTTACTGAATTTCTTCGATATCAATAGGACCGTGTAAACAGGAAAGTATTTCGCTTCTCATGCAACCGTGGTTATTTTATACAGAAGGCTCCGGTACTCTGTCGGGTTCCAGCATGGCGCTGACTTCTCCTCCAAACTGTAGCTGCACCATACGTGTGTACAGGGCATTGCGTTTCAGCAGTTCTGCATGGCGGCCAATATCCTCTATCTTGCCCTCGTTAATGACGACAATGCGGTCAGCTTTCAGCACAGTTGATAGCCTGTGGGCAATCACCATGGTTGTTCGGTTCTGCTGCAGAAGTTGCAATGCATCCTGGACCAGGCGTTCGCTTTCTGCGTCCAATGAACTCGTTGCCTCATCCAGCAGGAGGATTGGAGGGTCTTTCAGCACAGCCCGGGCGATGGCGATGCGTTGTTTTTGCCCACCGGATAATCGGGCGCCCTTCTCGCCGAGATAGGTTTTGTAACCGTTCGGCAGTTTCTCGATGAATTCATGGGCAGATGCAGCCCTCGCGGCCGCTACGACCTCGCTGTCGGTTGCATTGGGACGCCCAAAGCGTATGTTCTCCACGGCGCTTGCGCCAAATATCATCGTCTCCTGGGGGACGATACCCACCCTGAGTCGAATGTCATGTGGGCTGGCGTGGGCGATATCGATATTGTCTATCAGAATGCGCCCGGAGCTGAGATTGTAAAAACGGATTAGCAAGTGGAAGAGGGTGGTTTTCCCCGCACCGGATGGACCGACAAAGGCAATGTGTTCGCCTGGTGCGACATCAAGGTTAAATTTATCCACTGACAGGAGATCTGGTCTGGATGGGTAACTGAATGAGACCGCCTCGAAACGAACACTGCCAAGTCTTTGTAGCGGGAATTGGGCAGGTTCTGCCGGTGTGCGAATTGCCGGTGTGATCATTAGCAATTCAGTCAGACGTTCCATTGCACCCGCAGCGCGTTGCAGTTCACCCCAGAATTCGATCAATGCGCCACCTGAGGCACCGACAAAAACCGCGTAGAGAACAAACTGTCCCAGTTCACCACCAGTGATCTCATCCGCCAGAACGGCCTTGGCGCCGATCCAGAGTACAAATATCAGGGCACCGAAAACACCGGTGGTTGCGACCGTGGTAAGCAGGGCACGGACCTGTATTCTTAGAATTGCGGTACGAAAACTGCTCGTAATCGCCTTGCCAAAACGTTGGCTTTCCAGTTCTTCGGCTGTAAACGCTTGTACGGTCTCTATTGCATTGAGGATTTCAGCAGCCTGGCCACTGGCGTCAGCGACGCGATCCTGGGAGTCCCGGGATAGCTTTCGCACCCAGCGACCGATCAGCAAAATCGGCAGGATAACAAGTGGCAGCACGATGAGCAGCAGTGCCATTAATTTAATATTTGTATAGGCCAGCAACGCCAGGGCACCTATAAACTGAATGGAAGATCGAAGGACAATGGATACTCCGACACCTGAAATCGACTGAATCAGGGTCGTGTCCGCGGTCAATCGGGACAGAACTTCACCGATTTTGGTGATTTCAAAAAAAGTCGGGTCCATGCGGATAACGTGTCGAAATACTTTATCACGCAGGTCAGCGACAACCCTTTCACCCAGCCAGTTTACAAAATAGGCTCTTGCGGCGCCAAAGAAGCCGATTACCAGTGCAAATACTAACAATACGAAGAAGTAGCGATCAACATTGGCAGCATCTTCAACGGAAAAACCATGGTCGATGACGTTACGCACGGCAATAGGCATCGCCAGCAGTGCTGCGGATGAAACCAGCAAAGCAACAATAGCGAGAAGCAGTGTGCCTTTGTAAGGAGAAACAAAGGGCACGAGCATTCGCAGTGGTTGCAGGGAATTTCTGCTAGGCCTGGATTCAGTGGACGGGTCTGGCATGGCTCAATCCTAAGGAAGTGGCAGCATCGCAAGGTGGATGGTATTGCACCCGGTACTGTGAGTCTAATTTCAGGGGAATAAGCCGAAGGTTAAGACTGCTGTTCAGGCAGATGGTCCAGTAATTGTCGAGCGTAGATGGCAACCTCGGTGGCCGCGTCGACTGCCAGTTGCCGCAGGTCTGCCTCTCCATCTTTGTCCATCCAGCGTTTCACTGCATCAGCGTTCGCCCCCCACAGCATGTAGGCGATAACAATTGGCAGGCGATCAACGCGGCGGTTGAATCCGAAATCTTCGGCGATGCCATCAGCGAGGACTTCAACATAGGCCCTGGCAATACCGGCCCGGACACCGGCGATCCTGGGATCTGTCTCACTGGCATGAATATAGCGAAAAAAAGCAATGCCACCGTCCTGGGTAAGCTGGGTAGTCGCGTTCAGTTCTACCCAATGGGACCAGAATTCCAGGGTATCCAGTGGACTATTGCTTCTGGCAAGTCTCAGTTTCTCGCCTTCCAGCGCGGTTGCGATTGATTGCTTGGTGGGAAAGTGATTGTACAAGGTCTGGACATGCAGTTCTGCGGAGTCCGCGATGTTACACATGGTTGTCTTCTCGAATCCGTGCTCTGCAAACAGGGACTCGGCAGCATCAATCAATGCACAGCGGTTGGCTTTTCTGCGCTGTTGTCGAAGGGGATAAGTTACTGTCATCCGGATCACTGTCCATAGTTGATAAACAATAGTTGGTAAACAAAAAACGCAGTGTACTGATTTGTTAAGATATTTCTATTGATAGTTTGACAAACATAAATATAGTTACTATAAAAAAGTCTTTCAGATTCTGAAACACTCAAAATCATGCCAGTAATCGTGGCGCAACTATAATGAGTTCGACAAGAATGAGGTCGACAAGGTCGAAGGAGAGAAAAATGAGCCGTGCCAAAGCGCCCATTCGATACACAGACACGTTAGCTCCCGAATTAATTTCAGAGGAGCTGAAACCCGTAATCGAGGAACTGAGGCTCGAAGATAATTGTCGAGAATTGGCCTTCCAGGGTTGGACGGTACTGGAGAACGTCAGTTCCGACGAATTCAACACCGCCTTCCGGGAAAAAATAATAGAAATCTGCCCTAAAGGTGGAGGCAATATGTTACTGGCGAAGGATCCTGTTTTTGCTGAAGCGATCATGAATCCCAAACTGATGGCAATGGCAGAATTTTCTGTCGGTCGCGGATTCCTCATCAGCCAGGTTGCCGCGAGTGTCAGGAGCAAAGGAGCACCTGCCATTGGTTTGCACGCCGACAATAACTGGCTTCCGGCACCTTTCCCTGTACACAATATGTTGCTGACAGGCTGCTGGGCGTGTGATGAATATACCCGGGAAGGCGGTGCAACGTTAGTGATACCCGGTAGCAATGTCCTGCATCGACACCCGGACGATAAGGAAACCACAGAACTGGCAGGCGCCATTGCAATCGAGTGCCCACCAGGGTCTGTTGTGATGTGGGACGGCAATCTCTGGCACTCGAATTATCCAAGAGCTATTCAAGGTGAAAGAGTCGTCTGCCACATTACGTATACGCGACTGATGATGCGACAGGTAGAGGATTACAACGCCCATGCAGATGAGTTAATTGAAACCCACGGCGAGAAGATGGCTCAGTTATTGGCACGAGGGGATATGCTGCATAGCCCCACCGGTGCTGACTATTCCAAGCTGATACAGACATTTAACAACGCCAAACGATAATACAGCGGGACAGGGCAGTATTGCAGATGATTCGATTTGGTACCCTCGGTGCGGCTAGAATTACTCCACCGGCGCTGATTAAACCCTGTGAGGCTGACCCTCGGGCTGCGGTTACCGTTGTCGGCGCACGATCCAGGGAAAGGGCAGAAGGTTTTGCAAAAAAACACTATATACCCGTTGTGGTTGAGGACTACGCGTCAGTGGTTAACCATAGTGATGTTGATGTTGTCTATGTTCCCTTGCCAATCACGGCTCACCATGAATGGACAATCAAGTCCCTGCGGGCGGGGAAGCATGTCCTGTGTGAAAAATCGTTTGCCAGCAACGCCGAAGAGGCAATGGAAATGGCGGCCGTAGCGAAAGAAACGGGATTGGTTGTGATGGATGCATTTCACTATCGCTATCATCCCATCTTTGTCAGGGCCAGGGAGATTTACACTTCAGGTCGACTGGGTGCGATCGAATTGGTGTCAGCGAGCTTTCACATACCAGTGACTGACCCTGGTGATATCCGTATGAACTACAACACGGCCGGTGGCGTCACAATGGATATCGGTTGTTACCCGATTTCGTGGGTACGACATATGACCGGGTTAGAGCCCGAAGAAGTTGCCGCAGTGGCAGAGACAGGTCCTCCGGACGTTGATGTCTACCTGACCGCAGAATTGGTCTTTCCCGGTCAAATCAAAGGCTGTATTTCCGGTGACATGCGGACTTCGGCGAAATTCAAAGCAGAGATCATTGTCGCCGGTGAGAAGGGCACCATGACGGTCAACAATCCCATCGCGCCGCACATGGGCAACAGTATTGAATTGAACATAGACGGTGAGGTAACGCAGGAGCAGTTTGACCATCGACCCACTTACAGTTACCAGTTAGATGCTTTTATAAACGCGGTTGAAAATGGCGGCGCCGTCCTGACTGGGCCGGATGATGCCGTGAATCAAATGAAGCTGATTGACCGATGCTATGAGACTGCCGGACTGCCTTTACGGGGTAAATAGGCTATAGCCACTCGATTGGCTCAATCTGCCGACGGACGAGATGTGAGTCCAACTCGAAAACCCCCGGCCTGTGCTTCTCAGCGGACAATTCACACAGGGAGAGGCGATAATCATTTCTCAATCGGCATGAGAAAAAGCTGGCGGGCTCGTTCTTTCTCGCTGCATCCTGCAGATTAATCCCTCTGGTCAGGTCAAACCCGAAGGTACCAAGCCCTTTTCTTAGTCCCAATCCCAGGGCTTTCATATAGGCTTCCTTTAATGTCCAGAAACAAAAAAACAGTTCCCGGGGATTTTCAGCGGCTTCTAGCTGGCTGATTTCCTGTTTGGTAAAGTACCGCCTGGCAATCTTCATCGTCTCGTTTTTACGCGCCAGGTATTCCAGGTCAACGCCGAGAACGTCTGTACCCATGGCGAGTGCAACCTGTTGTTTGCTATGGGACAAATTGAATTCGATGGATTGCGGGTCTCGCAAACCCGGCTTGCCCAATGTTTGCATTTCAAATTTGATTGAGGCGGGATCCCTGTTCAGGTGAATGCCGAGCTGGTGCCGAAGCAGGATTCTGGAAGCAACGAACAATTTTTTCCCAGCGCGCGGCTTTATACGGGATTCGCGAGCCAGTTCACCTTTTGAAAGAGTGCCATGTAACTTTTCTATCAAACTGTCGATGCCGGACTGGTTCGCCGACAAAAGGGTGATCTGTGTTTGATTGGTCGAGTTCATCACTAACATTCTATCGTAATCCGTGATATTACTGATGATGGGTTCCCCTGCTATTTATCTGAGGTGTAAACAGGAATTTTGAAATGTCCCTTTATGAATTAAGGCACAACGCGATCCCACAGCTAACCGCGTTCCTGTTAATCGCGTGGTTGCTAACGACGGCCGTTGTCGCGTTCGCCGCCAAACCCGACCCGGGCATGCCGACGGCGTCTCCGGGATCCGTCGGCATGTCTGCAGAACGCCTGGATAGAATTGGACCTGTGATGCAGCAATATATTGACGACCACCTGGTACCCGGCACGGTCACCATGGTAGCTCGTCGTGGCAAAGTCGTTCATTTTGAAGCACGTGGGTTGATGGATGTAGAAAACAACAAGCTCATGCGAAAGGATGCGATTTTCAGAATCGCGTCGATGACGAAACCGATTACCTCTGTTGCCTTAATGATGTTGTGGGAAGAGGGCAGGTTTCAACTTCGGGATCCGGTGAGTAAATTTATTCCGGAATTCGCCGGTCAAAAAGTATCGACCACCGCCGACTCGAGTGGAGAAACAGGTGAACTGGTTGATGCCAACAGGGAAGCAACTATCAGGGATATGCTTACCCATACAGCCGGACTTGCGAACAACTATATTGGCAATATCGTGTACTACCGTGAACAAATGGACCGGCGCCCTGACGACAGCCTTGAAAAATATATAGCACGACTCGCCGCACTGCCGCTTAACTATCAACCGGGTGAAGCCTGGCAATATTCCACCGCAACCAGTGTCGTTGGCAGGTTGGTCGAAGTCATATCAGGCCAGACACTGGCAGAATTTATGAAAGATAGAATATTCAACCCCCTGGAGATGCGAGATACGCATTTCTATCTGGATGATGATCAGGGCGGCAGGTTAATGTCGCAGTACACGCCGGGTGAAGACAACAACAGGATTGTATTACAGGATCCGGGTTCGAACGAAAGCAGATGGATTACGGCTGAGAACAAAACCGTGTTTAGTGGTTCTGGAGGCCTGGTTTCAACACCCCACGACTACATGAGGTTTCAGTCCGCCATGTTAAATGGTGGGGAACTCGATGGCGTTCGGTTGTTGTCACCTTCAACCCTCAGCCTGATGCTGGACAATCATACTGACGATCTGCCTGTTTGGCTGACAGGTCCCGGTATGGGATTTGGTCTGGGTTGGGGAGTTGTGATTGATCGGGGAAAAGCGGCAACGCCGTTATCCGAAGGTTCAGTGTACTGGGGTGGTGCGTACTGTACCATCTCATGGATCGATCCTGAGCAGGAGCTGATAGGTATTCTTATGACACAGGTTCGGCCTTACAGGCATATCAATATCAGGCAGGATTTTCAGGTTCTGGTCCACCAGGCGATCATTGATTGATTTTTACCATGGGCTCCTAGTCAGGTAATCCCAAAACCCGTTTCGCAATAATATTCAGCTGAATCTCGTTCGAGCCTGAATAAATTGACGCCGCCCTGGTCGAAAGAAATTCCCGTAGTGCCGTTTTGTCTGAATCAGTGAACGAATCACCGTCCCATCCCAGACCCTGACTGCCACGAATATCTCTTGAGAGATCTGCCGCGACCTGTTGGCTGCGGGAACCGTAATATTTGAACATCGATGTCGCCGGGCCCGGTGTTTTTGCGTCGGTTGTTTCAGCAACCACGCGTTTTTGGGTGATCTGGAATGACCGGGCATCCATCTTGTGGGCCAGGATCCGTGCTCGGAAATCCTCGTCGCTAATGCGCCCGTCAGTTTCACCCAGGTACTCTTTAGCCAACTCGGGTAAATTTGGACCTGTGGATCGCTGTGCACCCCCGGCTAAGGTCGTTATCCCCGAGCGCTCATGCTGGAGCAATCGCTTACCCACGGTCCAGCCACGATTAATCTCACCGATCAGATCTCGTCTTTCGGCTTTGGCATTATCGAAGAAAGATTCGCAGAATGGTGATTCACCACTGATCAATTGAATAGGTTTAACCGTCACTCCCGGTTGGTCCATGTCCAATAGCATGAAACTGATGCCGTCGTGTTTGGGGACATCGGGGTCGGTTCGCACCAGAATAAACATCCAGTCCGCCCATTGCGCGCCGGATGTCCAGATCTTCGAACCGTTAATTATAAAGTTATCGCCTTCCAGGACGGCTTTGGTTTGCAGGCTGGCGAGATCGGAGCCAGCGCCAGGTTCACTGTATCCCTGACACCAGGCCACTTCTCCCCGGACAATCTTCGGCAGGTGACGTTGTTTTTGCTCTTCTGTGCCGTGGTCCAGTAATGTAGGACCGATCAGGCTGGTCCCCATGCCCATCAGGGGAGATCTCGCGTTGATTTTGCGCATCTCATCAATAAGCACAAGGTACTGATCTTTCGTAAGACCACCGCCACCGTATTCGGTCGGCCACATGGGCGTAGTCCAACCCTTTTCTGCCATGCGATCCAGCCAGAGCCTGGAATCAGGATTATGGATTTTTATTTTGGTACTGCCCGTCAGTACCTGGCCTGGACCCCGGGCTCCCTGCGGGCAGTTCTCCGCGAGCCAATTTTCCACTTCTGCGCGAAACGTTTCCATCTGAGAAGTTCCTGTTTGGGATTTGAGTCCTACTGTATGTTATTTATCAGGACGCTTCCATCTCACTTTGACACTGAAGACACATACTCGCCTCCGGGTAGGCTTTCAGTCGATTGAATGCAATGAACTCTTCACACTGTGAGCAGAACCCATAATTGTTGAGTTCAATCCGTTTGAGCGCGGCGATCACCTGCTTCAGCCGGTTCCTGGTCAGGTTTCTGTTGGCGACAAGGATGCTTTGATTGTGCATTTCATCCATGCGGCTTAAACGACCCGCATTGTCTTTGAGTTTTACCGGTTTTGAGCCCGATTCGGTTTGTTCGAGCAAACCTTCGAGACTTAACTGCAGTCTACGCAGATCCCCCGAAAGTTCCTTGATTTGACTGGCTGAGAGTTCGTCATCCATTGGTTTATGATAGCGCAAAATATCAATTGTTCTCAGCACAAAAAGGAACCCAATAATGGTGCCAAGGCAATCAGGACATGTTTATATAGAAACGATTACTGAGTTGTTTGACTGTTCAGCAATATGCTTTTCAACGTCTCCCTGTTCTGTTGGCTTATTTCCAGGCCCTGCTCAATATAGTTATCAATAGTCCCGTACTGATCACGCATAACGGTAAAAGCAGCTTCCAAATATTCTTTCTCTGCGCCATACAGGACCTTCACGGCATCCATGTCGATTTTGCCAACCATGCCGATAGTTTTCATGGTGCCTATTTCGAAGTATACCCAATCCTTTATAAACCGGTTAGTGTCCAGGTAGTCTTCCATAACACGATTCATGGGGACATCAAGCATGAGTAATACCAGTGCAGTTGCGACCCCGGTTCGATCTTTGCCCGTGCTGCAATGGAACACCATGGGATAATTTTCTTCATCCAGCAGCGAGTGTGCCCATTCACGGAAGACAGGGGTAAACTTTTTGATGTATAGCCGATATTCAGCTTTCAGCAGCTCACGCGCGTCGGCCTCTTGAAACTCACCTGCCAGCATGTTGTCCCTGGTGTACTTTAACTCCTTCGCGTCGCCTATTGGCATGCGGATTAATCGAATACCTGAGTCCGGCCTGACTCTGTCATAGCCACTCGAGGCGAGTTCATTATCCAGTCTGAAATCAACGACATGTCTGATGTTGAGTTCTTCGAGAAACAACTGATCGGTATCCGACAGCATCGACAGGTTGCTGGAACGATAAAGCTTACCCCAGTGAATAGCGCGACCGTCCGCACTACGGATGCCGCCGAGTTCTCGAAAGTTATATGCAGCATCAAAGATCAGTTTTCTATTTTGTTCCCGGAGTGACTCGTTAACCTCTGATGGAATCACACGCTGAAGGAGGGGGATGTCCTCCTCACAACCGCTGATTAACAGAACAAGAAAAAGTAATGTAAGTGTAGCGAGAGTCGGTCTATTCATAGCTTGTCTGTCTTAAACATCGTTAGCGCGGCTGACACACTATCAAAACAGGGTCTGAATGACGAGGGTCGTCTTTCGGACACACTACCCCTGACCCTGGCGGCGATTGCCGTTCTGCTTTATATTCCGCCGTTAACTATTTTTGTCGCGTAAGATAGAACCAAAACGTAAAACTGTGAAGGATAGTCAATAAAAATGCAATGTAACAAACTCGCCAATGCCTCGTCACCAGGCTTCCTGGGATTAAGCGTTTTGGTTCTATTGGTCAGCTGCTCAACAGCAGAACGCGATACAGAGGAATCAGCAGATGACAGGCAGTGGCTTGCGGGGGACCACCATATCCATGGTCGATACAGCGTCGGCTGGGATCTCACGAAGTCGCCACCAGCGCCCAAATTTGGCGGAGATGCAATTTACACGACACTTACCAACGCAGAAATGGCGAAACACCATGGTTTAGCCTGGATGGTGACAACAGATCATGGTGGCCCGAATCATAGTAAAATTAATGCGGAGCATGCCTACCCTGAATTGATCCAGTCCCGTGAAGCGGTTAAGGAAGTCATCCAGTTTTATGGCCTGGAGTTAAATACACCGGCAGGTGAACATACCAGTTTGATTATCCCCCACAGTTCTGACGAGGTGGACGTGTTGCGGATGCTCGAATCTGAATTTGATATGCGTGAAGTGTTTCCTTATGACCCGTCTCGCGATACCGAGGGGAAAATGATCGACGCACTCAAGGTGATGAGTAAACTCGAGAAACCACCGGTTGTTATCGTAAATCACCCAGCCCGTACGGCACGGGGCTATGCTGAATATGGTCTATTTGACCCAGCAGAGCTACGTCGCTGGAATGACACAGCACCAGACATTGCTGTTGGTATGGCCGGAGCCCCTGGACACCAGGCCATTGCCTTGTCAAACGCGCCCTTGATAGTGGACAGGATGCGCCTGCGCGGAGGCTATCGGGGTTATCCAACGATGGGAGGCTTCGACCAGATGACGGCAAAACTGGGCGGCTTCTGGGATTCGATGTTAGGTGAAGGACGGCGTTGGTGGATAACTGCAAATTCAGATTCACATCGACACTATACCGAGGGCGGTCTTGATTTTTGGCCGGGTGAGTACTCGAAAACCTATGTGTATTCGCAAAAAAGCCACGAGGCGATTTTATCCGGTTTACGTGCGGGCCACGTATTTGTAACCACGGGTGATCTGGTTGACGCGCTTTTCGTTGAAGTCTCAGTGGAAGGGCAGAACCCACAGCCGTCCGTTTCTATTGGCGATGAAATTGACGTGGGCATGGCGAAAGAGGTTCTGGTAGCCATTCGGTTTCGGGATCCCGAAACCGAAAATGCAAACGGAGACAACCCAACGGTACGCCGCGTTGACCTCATTATGGGGGGTGTTAATGGTAAGTTGGCTGATTACAGCGTGAGTCGAAATGACTCGGCGAAAGTAGTACAAAGATTTACAAAAAAAGATTGGCGTAAGGAAGGTGCGTATCTCACCATAACCCACAGGATATCGTTAGATAGCATGGACTATTTACACGCTGCTTACATTAGAGTGCGGGGTACCAATACAAAAGAGCTGGAACCGGCAGAAGATCCACCTGCGGAAAACCCCTGGGAAGACCTGTGGTTCTATTCCAATCCGGTTTTCGTCCGATCGCAGGGATCATCGGCCATAGATTGAATTCGAAGCCTTTGGCGGATTAATTCGGGATCGGTTTCAGCCTGTGCTGTTCAAACGCAAAAGCGATATCGAGCAACAACTTGTCGCTGTTGCTGCCAGCCATAAACGACAATCCCAGAGGCAACCCCTGCAGGTTTCCCATGGGAACCGTGATGTGCGGGTAGCCCGATATTGCCGGAAATGAACTGGGTCCCCCACCTGGCCAGTTGTCACCGTTGATAAGGTCTATTTTCCACGCAGCGCCTGCCGTTGGCGACACCAACGCGTCCAACTGGTTCTGCTGCAGGAGCCTGTCGAGGCCATCTTCCCGGGTTGCCTGGCGAATTCTTGCCAGGGCAGTTATATATTCCTGGTCTGTTAGTGACCCCTTCGCCTCGGATTTAACAAAGATTTCCTGCTTGAAGTAGGCCATTTCACGTTCGGCTTGTGCCTCGTTGAACTGTATCAAATCCTGCAAATTTGAAACTGTTATGTTGTTTGGTGCTTTGTTTGGCAGAGCTGTCAGATAAGCTTCGATATCGTGTTTGAACTCATAGAGAAGGACTTCATAGCTGTCCCTGCTGAACTTTTGTGGTAGATCAATTTTTAAGTCATCGATAATGATTGAACCTGCGGATCGCAGTACAGATATTGAATTTTCGAATACTGCGTCAACACCTTCATGGAATCCAGCGGAAGAACGAAGAATGCCAATGCGCTTATCCACCAGTGCCGATCTGTCAAATCCGGCAGCAAAATCCCCTTTGTTATTGATAGCCATCGCATTCAGCAGAATTGCCGCATCCTCGACATTACTGGCCATGGGACCGGCTGTATCCTGGGTATGGGCGATGGGTATGATACCGATTTGACTGACAAGGCCCATGCTTGGCTTTATGCCAACTATCCCGGTGAGGGAAGCCGGGCAGACTACCGAGCCATCTGTTTCGGTACCGACTGCGACGATGGCGAGCTGAGCTGCAACCGCCACTGCCGAGCCTGAACTCGAGCCGCAGGGCGACCGGGTGGTGTCGTGCGGGTTACGTGTTTGACCCCCCAGGGCACTCCACCCTGAAGAGGATCGTTGCGAACGGAAATTGGCCCACTCACTTAAATTTGCCTTGCCAAGGATAATGGCGCCTGCATTCCTTAACTGGATGACAAGTTCAGCATCTCGCTGGGTGTCGTTGTTTTTCAGGGCGAGAGACCCGGCCGTTGTCGGTAGTTCTTTTGTTTCGATATTGTCCTTGATCAAGACGGGAATACCGAACAATCTGCCAGGCGTTTCACCTCTTGATAATTGTTGGTCCTGCTCCGCTGCAGCATCGAGTGCACCGGGATTGACAGAAATTACAGCGTTAAGCTCAGGGTTTTGTTTTTCAATTTCATCTAAAAAGTGCTGTGTAACATCTACAACCGTAAGAGTTCGATTCTGGTAGGAAATGTGCAACTCTTTGATGGTAAATTTCATATCGGTTTCCGGCAGTTCTTTGGCTGTAGTTTCCTGGGAGTTATCTGCGCAGGCAGACAGCAGCACGATAAGTAGCATCGCTGGGAGACCCATGGCCAATCGCTGCTTGCTCAGGCGTCTTGCTTCCTATGCTCCAGCCGGAACGTTTTGATTGCAGCATCTACCTGCTGACAAAACTGAGCTCGCGTAAATGGTTTTGTCATCAGGCTCATAGCTCCCTGGGAGATCAGGTCGGCCTGTTTGCTTAGATCATAGCCCGTCATGATCAGAACTTTTGCCCTGGGATCGATGGCTTTGATGGCCTGTAGAGTGTCGGCTCCGTTCATGACGGGCATAACCAGATCCAGCACGACGAGCGCGATATCTTTCTGGCGCCGGGCAAATACACGTACGCCCTCAGCGCCGTCAGCAGCAGTAATCACAGAGTAACCCGCTAGTTGCAGGGACTCCTGGATCATTGCTCGCATGCCCGATTCGTCATCTATTACCAGTACCATACCCGTACCTTTGATGAGTTCACGGTTAGGCCCGGGTCCCACAGCCGGTGTGGCCTTTATTGAAGGTATGTAGATATTGAAGCAACTGCCGTTGTTAACTTCTGACTTAACTGTCAAACCACCCTTGTGGGATTTCACTGTGCCATATACCGAAGATAAGCCGAGACCGGTGCCTTTGCCGACTTCCCTGCTGGTGAAAAAGGGCATTAGAATATTCTCGTGCAAGTGCTTCGGGATGCCATGGCCCGTGTCCCTGAAACTTAGACGAATGTAGTCTCCGGCCTGCAGGTCTGGTTCGATTTGTTGACAAGCGGTTTCATCAAAACGAATGTGATCAATTTCAATGTTTAGCACACCACCATCCAACATGGCATCGCGAGCGTTTAAACAGAGGCTGAGAATCGCATTTTCCAGTTGGGACTTATCACCCATGACCATGTATTTCTTGTTAGACCTGGAGAAATTGACGGTGATTCTCGGATCGATCGTTTTTACAAAGATAGACAGGGTATTGGCCATGCACTCGCTTAGATCAACTGGCTTGGTTTCCAGGGCGCTACTTCTTGAGAAAGCGAGCAGTTTTTCAGTTAAGTCCGAGACACGATTGGCGCTGGATATGATTTGTTTTGAGTAGCCATATCTTCGATCAGCTTCTTCAGTTTGATCACGTATAAGTTCTGCAAACCCCTGAATATTGCTAATCATGTTGTTAAAGCCAAGCGCAATGCCGCCCGCCAACTGTCCTACGGATTCAATCTTTTGCACCTGTACCAGTTGAGCCTCGAGAGAGCGACGTTCTTTTTCCATCTTTTTTGCCGCACTGGTATCTTTGATGACTACGAGCATGCAGGATTGGTTGTTGACCTCCAGGAGGTTCGTGGAAAGCAGTACTGGCAGTGTGGTACCATCCAGGACCGGAAACTCTGTTTCGAATTCGCTAACTTCTTCACGGTGATTGAGCAGGCTAATAAACTTATGATAGTCGCGAAGAGGCTTCCAGCTATCCAGGTATTCCGGGTTGTCCGGCTTGTTCTGTTGATAACCCAACATATTAATGAAGGCAGGGTTTGAGTTAATGATGCGTTTGCCATTGATCAGAATCAGGGCAAGTCCATCGGAGCAATTATGGAATACAGACGAAAATTTAGCTTCGCTATCCCTGATCGCGCAACGAAGCTCCAGTCCTTCGGTTATATCTTCCGAAAAACCATGAATTCCTGTGACCTTGCCGAATGAATCTTTTACGATGTTGTTATGGTATCTAAGATATCGAATGCTGCCATCCTTGTGAAACAATTTTGATATGCCAGTAGTCTCCCCGGTCATGTTTAGGGTGGCTTTCAATCTGGTGGTGGCATCATTATGTAAATCCGGCACCACCAAATCGAGCAGATGATTCCTCATGGCTTCGTCTTTTGTAAAACCCAGTGCTTTCTCGGCAGCTTTGTTCCATCCCTTGATGTGACCATCAACTGTCCACTGCATATGGACAAGTGGAGTATCCTGTAGTTGTTGGTCGATTAGTTGTTCTGCCGCATGTAGTGCGGCTTCTGTTTCCTTCATATTTGAAAGATCCTGGCAAAGCACTTCGTAGCCGTCAGGACCATCACTTCTGGATACAGACAATTGCACCGGTATATTCATTCCGTTGAAATGAATCAGGCTTTCCAATTGAATGGTCTCAGCTGAATCGAGGCGCTGAATAGTCATCTGAATTGCTTCGCGTTCTCTCGGTTCTAAATAGGTTAGGAAATCCTGCTTTCTACCCCTGGTCTGTTCAGAATCCGTGAGCTTGTGCCAGGCGTCATTGCACCAGAGAATTGTAAAGTCTTCAGCCAGTATCAGTGAGCTAAGCCCCATGTTTTCCATCAATCTCAACTGCGAATCGGGTGACAGGCGCTGACGGCGCAGGCCCAGGGAAATCACAACCATGAACCAGATTACAATTAGCGGGCCTAGTGCGAAGAATTCATACTGATTCAGATCACTGACCATCGAGATGGCAATTGTAATAGCAGACAAGCAGAGGGTGAATTGAATGATCCACGTGGTGGAATTTGAAAATGTTGCTGCGAAGACCAACAAGACAAGTAGCACGGGTGGTAGGTGGCCGAAGTCAAGATTGCCCAGCGTAACCTGCCACTCCACCAATCCAAACGCACAGGCAATGATCAGCAAAGCTATATGGGGTGCCGCCCAAACAGGTTCGCTATCTTTTTTCCGACTAGCGTTCATTATTCTTGGATGTCGATGACGTTTTACGTCAAGACCTGAGGATGATGATTGAATCACATTGCTAACCAATTATCCATGTAAGGAATATACTTAGGGAAACTCTGATTGAGTACATGCCGACCTTGATTGAGTACATACCGACCTTAATCAGAGATTTCTTACCATCGAGGTTCCCTAAAGAGGGTCTGGCCCGTTGATCTAGCCTGGAGGCGTCACCGGCGTTAGTTGCGCCCTGGTGAAACTTAGATCATTCAAAATAACGTACAGGCATGGAATGAGTATCAGGGTGATTACGGTTGCGAACAGGATGCCAAAGCCCAGTGATACGGCCATAGGGATGACCATTTGAGCGGAAAAGCTGGTTTCGAGCAGAATCGGTAACAACCCGAAAAATGTTGTCAATGATGTCAGCATGATTGCCCTGAACCTTTCTGTACCGGCCTTAACGGCTGCTTCTGGAATAGCCATGCCATCCTCAACGGACTCGTTGACAAAGTGCACCATGATAATGCTGTCGTTCACCACCACACCGGCTAGTGCAACGATGCCAAACAATGACAGGGCACTGAAGTCGATACCTACGATGATATGGCCAAACAACGCACCTATCATGCCGAAGGGGATGACACCCATAATAATCAAGGGTTGGAGATAGGATTTCAGAGGAATCGCCATCAAGGCGTAAATGCCGAACAATGCCAGAACAGTGGTATAGATGATCCTTTCCAGCATTTCGCTCTGTTCCAGGCTCGCGCCTCCCAGTTCAATTCTGACAGAAGAGTATTGTTCTCGTAAGGTGACAGCGAATTCACCGCGCATCACGTCCTTGACGACTTCTCCTGGAGGTATGATTGTTCTCTCAACATTTGCAGAGACCCGGACAGACCTTTTTCCCCAGGTTCGGGTAATAGTTGAGGGGCTGGTACGTTCCTCTACATTAGCAACCACAGTGAACGGAACCTCGTCCCCTTCCTCAGTTCGAATTAACATGGCATCGAGGTTGCCGCGAGACTCCCTTTCGGTCTTGGGGTATCGCACCATGACTTTCACTTCTTCGCGACCCCTCTGAATACGTTGCGCTTCGACCCCGTAAAACGCCCCACGGACCTGATTTGCAAGGTCACTCAGGGTGAGACCCAGCGCTTCAGCGGAGGGCTTAATCTTCAGGTTAATCTCGGGAATACTGCCTTTGTTGGAGTTATTAATATCATAAACCCCGGCATAGCCCCTGAGTGTCTGCTCCAGCAAATCTGAAGCACCCTTGAGTTCGCCACGATTCTGGCTGACCAGTTTAAAACCGATATCATAACCATGACCGTGGCTTTTTTCTGAGCCCGATATTTCCATGGTTTTGGTTCCCGCGATATCACCAATACTGTTTCGCCATTCCCTGGCAATTGATTCGGCATCCCGGGAAGAACCTTCCTCCCGCTTGAGCTCTACCATGATCGTGCCGTTGGTATTGGAAGTAAATGCGGCGTAGTTGAGAAGGAACTTGTCTTTTTCGTTCCTTGCGTCATCGAGTTTCACCAGCGCTTCAGACATCACCTTGACGACTTTAACGGCTTGCTCAGGGGAAGAACCTTCAATTAACTCTACCTGCGCCCGCATGTAATCTGACGCCATATTAGGAAAAAACACCGTCTTCACATAGGGCCCCATAACGAATCCAACTGCGAGAATCAGCATCGCAATGAAAATAGCTATGGTAATGTAACGTTGTTCGATGGCCCGCAGCAGAAGTGGCTTGTAGTGATCGTGCACAACAGAATGGAGCCCCGCTGCGAATCGGGTCTGGAATCGTCGCAAAGGATTGAACATGGCGACTTTATCGGTCGGCAGCGGTTTCATGCTTGCAAGGTGCGCTGGCAGGATCAGCTTGGATTCAATTATCGAAAACAGCAGACAGAGAATAACCACCAGTCCAATGGCGGCAGGCATCGCCCCGAAAGTACCCGGGACCAGCATTAATGGAATAAACGTGACAATGGTAGTCAGTACACCAAACGTGGCTGGCGTTGCCACGCGTTTTGCCCCACGAATTACATTATCTATATTATGGCCATCCTGCTCAGTGGTGCTCTGGACGCTTTCGCCAATAATTATCGCGTCGTCCACGACAATCCCCAGCACCAGGATAAAACCAAACAGACTGACCAGGTTGATGGAGCCACCACTGATGGGCAATAAAGCGAAGGCACCCAGGAATGCGATGGGCATACCTAACATGACCCAGAAAGCGAGTTGAAGTCTCAGGAAAATGCCCAGTACAATCAGGACCAGGATCACGCCGAAAAACATATTGGATAACATCATACCCATGGTACTGCTGAGATATGTCGTACTATCAAGCCATGTCTGTATTTCAATACCTGCAGGCAAGGTAGTCTGTCGATGTTTGACGAATTCTGTCACTTCCTCGGAGATGTCAATCTGGTTCTGGTCCCCTACGGCATAAATGGAAATACCGATGCTGGGTCGGCCATTGAACAGCGCGTGAAAGGCTTGCTCAACAAATCCGTCTGATACCGTTGCAATGTCCCCGAGGGTCAGTCGCGTGCCATCGCCCTGCGATATCAGAACGATGCTTTCAAACTGCCGGCGCTCATAAGCCTGCCCTTCGGTGCGCAGCAGGATATCACCGGAGTCGGTTTTGATTGTACCCGCAGGCAAGTCCAAAGATGATCGCCTGATCGCCTGGGCGACCTCATCCAGCGTGAGTCCATATTGTCTTAGTTTAGCTTCTTTGAGTTCGATACTGATCTCATAGGATCGGGCGCCCTTGGTTTCTGCCTTGGTGACACTGGGTAGGCTGAGTATTTCGTCCCGGACCGTGTTCGCGAGATTCTTCATGGACTTTTCGGTCAGGTCACCGGAAATCTGGACGTTTATCGCTCCCATTTGGTGTTTATTGCGAAAGATGCTGGGTTTCTCGGTTGACTCAGGCAGGCTGGCGATTCGGTCGACTGCCATTTTCACTTCGTCCATCACGATCTGAATATCGTAACCGGTTTCAAGCTCAAGCTGTACGCTAGCCATGCCCTGGCGTGAGAAGGAACGCAAATCGCTGATTCCCTCGATATCACGGATTGCTTCTTCGACCCGAGACACGACACCGGACTCGACTTCACCCGGTGATGCACCGGGAAAAGGTACATTGATGGTGATGCGATCAGCCTCGAGGTCAGGCATTATCTGGGTTCGGATGGTGAGAGCCGACGCCAGCCCGGTGAGGATGATGATGATCATTAGCAGGTTAGCGGCTACATGATTGCGCGCAAACCAGGCTATGATGCCTTTGTGGGTATCAATTGTCTGCATTGGCAGATAGCCTCGATGCCAGTTGCATGGGTTTCCCGTGTCTTACCAGCGTACCGGGCAGCGGGTTATCCAGGGCAGTGATACATATCAGGTCGCCAGCATTCAGCCCACCATTAATATAAACAGAATGTTCGTCACTTCGAAGCAGTGTTACGGTTTTCAGCTTCAACTCGCTGTTCACACCCACGGTCCAGACAGAATTAGCGTCCTGCAAAACAGATCGCGGTAGTTTGATGATATTTTCAGCGGTAAAGCCCGCGATACTTGCCTCGACAAAAGTGCCGATACGAAGTGGCGAGGGCCATTTTGGTCCCTGTTGATTATAAGGGTCAGTTATCTGCGCGACGACATAAAGAACCCTGCTGCGTTCATCGAAAACGCCCTCAGTACGAACGATTTGTCCTTTCCATAGGTTACGGGTGCCACCAATCTCGGCGGACAGGAGAACCTCAGGTCGTGACGCCGGGTCATGCAGATCGGCCAGGTTCAGGTAGGGTAACTCCCGGTCTGGTAGTGGTAATCGAATCTCAGCTACATCGACGGCAAAGGTGAGTGCCAATGGCGTGCCAGCCGCGACATACTGACCCACATCGGCACGTTTTTGCCTCACCAGTCCATCGTAGGGCGCTCGTATCACCGTTCGGTCAAGGTCACCTTCTCGCTTGTCGAGTTCAGCCTGGGAAAAATCCAGATTGGCAATTGCTTCGGCCAGTTGTGGTTTTCGCAAGGCCAGGTCACTTGCCGCCTTGCTGGATGACAATAGCGATTTTGCCCGTTGCCAGTCTGCTTCGGCATAGTCGGCAAGCCCTGCTTCTCTCGTTACCATGGTCCTGGCGGAGGCAACGCTGGCTTGTGCCCGTTTTAGTTCGGCACGATAGTTTCGGTCATCGATGCGGATCATGACGTCGCCCTTGGAAAAGAAACCACCTGCAACAAACGCCGGTGAGACCTCGGTAATAATCCCCGAAACTTCGGAGATCAGTGTGGTTTCTGTCCTGGGTGTCACCGTGCCCTGGGCGCTCACTCTGATTTTTTCGGTACTGATTTTAGCCTCGATAACGTCCACCAGCATCACTGGCGGAGGGGCTGGTACAGAATCAGGCACGGATTGTTGCGCGGACATCCAGATCGCGACCGCGATACTTGCAAAGATGATGATGGCAGGAAGGACTATCTTGTTAAGCATAACGATCAATCACTGTACTGGAATACCGGTGTTTACCTGTGTAAATAGCTGATAGTAGCGCGTTTTCAGCATTGCAGTAAGTCTTACGGCCACAGACCTGGAACCCGTCGTAATTTGAATCACTTCTACGGGGATAAGGATGCCACGGCGGCAGTTCAGCCGTTCACCAGGTGGTAACGCCGACAAGCTTTTCTCCCAATGTGGTCAAACTGGCGGGCGCACCGGGTTCTGGTATGAGCTGGTGGCTGATTCTCTGACGAATCGCCCACTCAGGCGGCGCCTTGGTTTGCCATTCGTTGATGCGTTGTTGCCTTTCTGACCCCGATGATGAATCCGGTTGCATGCTGACATACTGGACGAACCGATGCTGGTCGGAAAAATTCAGGTGGCTCGTGTGGGGCATTAATCGATTCCATAAGACCAGGCTACCTGCTTTGCCACCCACCGGTATCAGGTCATTATCTTCAAACACAGGCTGGTTGCGGTTCTCATCGTTTTGGTGCTTTTCACGGTAGTCCTTAATACTTTGGAATATCGAAGGCACACACGCAAATGCGCCCTGGTCCTCACCGGTATCGGTTAAATAGACAAGACCTTGCAGGCTAAGTCCCGAAATACGCCACGGATCACAATCCCAATGCACTGCGGACTCAGACCAGTTTGATATGGCTGCTGAAGCAGGGGGTTTGTAGGAAACACGATCCATGCTTACCCAGAGTTTTTCTGTATTGTATATCTCTGCAAAAATCTCGTGCAGCAGTGGCAGTTGGCGAACATCCCACAACGCCTGGTGGTGGTGTAGTGGCACTATCCCGTGACCCGAAAACGTTGGTTGGTACCAGGTTGCCTTGTCGTCCAGGCTGATATTCGAAAATTCAATGATCGCGTCAATGACATTGGCGCGTAAACGCTCGGGCACAACATCAGGAACAACGAGGAGACCGTTAGATCGGAATTCCTGAATTTGTGCTGGGCTTAGCATCGGTTAGGGATAGGCATAGGCAACAGGAAGACCGGTGACGGTACCTCGAACTGGTTTCCGGTCTCGGTCAGCAACCCGGTTGATGAATCCCGCTTGAAAACAACCACGTTGTTCGTATCCCGATTGGCAACCAACATAAACTCCTGATCCGGTGAAAAAGTAAAGTGCCTGGGATGTCTCCCCAGGGTTGGCTGGAACTGTACCTGTTCGAGTTTACCTTGCAAACCGATTTTAAATACCACAATGCTGTCGTGCCCCCGATTGCTTGCATAAAGATATTTCCCATCCCTTGAGGCTTCGATATGCGCGCCATCATTGGGGCTGGAATAAGTATCGGGCAAACTCGAGTGGGTGTGAAGCACTTTTAGTTGTCCTCCAACATCCACCCTGAAAGAAATAACGGTGTTATCCAACTCGTTGAGTAAATAGCCAAAGCCGCCGGAAAAACAAAAATGCCTTGGGCCAGCACCAGCTTTCAGGCTAATTGCATGACTTGCCTGGGAGCCAACCTGGCCGGTGTCGTCTACCGGGTATTGTATGACCTGGTCGGTGCCAAGGTCAGCGACGTAGACAAATTCACCAGAGGGGCCAAATGTGGTTGAGTGTACGTGAGCCCCGGTCTGTCGCGTCGGGTTGATCCCCATGCCCTTGTGCTGCACAGCGCTGACGAACTCACCTAGAGAACCGTCGGCCGAAATTGGGAATGAGGTGAAACTACCTCCTGAGTAGTTTGCCACCAGCAAACACTTGCCTTGTGCTGATATTGACAGGTGGCAGGGGTCTGCCCCCAGGGAAGGTCGTTGGTTGAGGACTTCCAGTCTGCCGTTTTCAGAGGAAAAAGCGCTGACCGCACCGCTGTCTGAACGACTGTTCGAGCTGGTGAAATCGGCGACCTCGTTAACGGCGAATACTACGTCCAGGTAGGGATGCTGAATAAGAAACGATGGATTGTCGATACCTCTGTTAACAGCCATCAGGGTTATATTATCCCCTTCACCAGAGATGGAATAAGCGTAAACACCTTCCGATGACGTCTTTCGGGTGTAAGTCCCAATAAGTAACTCGTAGGTCATTTAATAAACGCGCCCCATATTGTCCACCCAATAGACCTGGCCATTTTTATCAAAGTCGGCCACCGCGACAGGTTGATCTGAAACTGGTGAGATTATTCGGTTTTGTTGAATATCGAATACGCAGGCGGTGCCGTTTTGACTGACCGTCAGGATACGAATTCCATCGGCTGAAATTCGCAAGGTGCGAACCCAATCCTCGTGATGATTGTGGAGCAACGTGCTAACTCCTGTTTTCAGGTCAATGACACTAATCTCGCCGTTGGCATTGCCTGTGATCACCCGCTCCTGATCTTTCAGGAATCCCACTGCGGAAGTGTGTTTTTGTGGTAACGGTAAAACCGTGGATGAGCCATCGCCCAGGTGCCAGAGCTTGAGAATAGCTTCTTCGGATACGGAAACCACGATATCACCCCGGCCGTTGATTGCTGCCATATTGTGGCTTCCGGGACCCACGCCCTGCATCTGCCAGATGATCTTTTGAGTGTTGATATCCCATAGTATCAGCCTGTTACCACCTGCACTTAACAATCTGGACACATCGTCGGGTGTAGAAAGGGAGAAAACGGCGCCGCCATGATCCAGTACGATCAAACTACTCGCTGTCTTAAAATCCCAGATCCGGATGAGATGATCGAACGCCCCGGAGGCAAACCGCAATTCGTCTATTCGCTGAATACAGTACACGAAGCTATTGTGGGCAGATGCTAGGATCAGGGTCTTGTCCTGCACACTTACCTTAATTCTGCCATAAAGATTACCGACAACCGAATCACTGGCGGAGATGATTGCAGAGCCGATGGCCTCGACATTGCTTTTCAACGTTGAAACTACTGATTTCCGGTTGATGTCATATAAGTCAACGTCGCCGCTGTCACATCCAAGGGCGACCAGGTTTTCAACCGGAGAAACACCGATTCCGCGAGCAGTCGCGGTAATAGGTTTATGGGAGAGTTCCACATTGAGCTTTACCAGGTCGACCCTGGCCACAAATCTGGCGGCCATAACAATAGCAAAGGTTCCCGCCTGGTTAATGCCCAAGCCCCATAACGGGTGCCCGTGGCCGGTGTCGCCCTGATGGCTCCACAACTCAGCGCCCGTGGTGCAGTCCCAGATGCGCAGCGTGCCATCTTCACTCACCGAAACTGCCTGACTGCCTCGTCCTACGCCGACCTTGGTGACCCATTCGGTATGCCCTTCGAGCACCAGTTCCTGGGTTCGTTTCGATAGATCCCAGACCCGCAGGCTGCAATCCCTTGATCCGGAGACAATTCGATTCTCGTCAAGAAAGGCAATACCGGTGACGACATCATCGTGCCCTTGTAGCCAATCGACGTGATGCCCTGTCTTGCGATCCCTGATGCCGATGAGTTTATCTGCAGAGCCGGAAATTACGAACTGGTCTGATATTGCGACGCTGTGAACGCCTGCCTTGTGGCCTGTCAGGCGTCCAAGCAATGAGCCATCGCTGGCGTCCCACAGCGCGACGGTTTGATCATGGCCCGCCGTAACCAGAGTAGCGGCGGATTCCTTAGTGCGGCAATGGTAAGCGAGTGCGTTTATCGGTCCCTTATGGCACTTCCAGGATTGCTGAATGGCACTGGTGTGGACGTTCCAGGCGAGTATCGATCCTTCGACAGACACCGAATAAAGTGTTTTGCCACTGGCATCGAAACAACGGGCGAGAACGAAACCCCAATGTCCTTTCATGGCATCCCTAACTTGAAAAATACTGTGATCCCCGGTTCGATATAGTACCTTAATACCCGTAGTTGCCGACCAGAAGTAAAAAACATATTCTGTTAACTCCCAAAGCCAGGAGCCTGTCATGTTGAACCTATCCATCCCAAGCCATATCGAGCCGTTGCGGCAAAAAGTTCTCGATTTTATCGAGCATGAAGTTTATCCCATGGAATCCACACTTCTTGAAAACAAGGTGGGGGAGCGCCGTGGCGAGGTGATGCGAGGGCTTATGCAGAAAGCCAAGGATCAGGGCTTGTGGGCGTTGGGACATCCGGAAGAAATCGGTGGTGGTGGTTTACCCTTTATGGATTACGTTTTTATCAACGAAGTGGTTGGACGCTCGGAAGCGGCTACGGTGGCACTTGGAACCCATTCGCTGCAGGACTCCATCATGCTGAATCGTTATGCCAACGATGAGTGGCGTGACAAATATTTAAAGCCATTGGTCGATGGTGAAGTATTCCCGAGTTTTGGCATGACCGAACCTGCGGTTGCGAGCTCTGATCCGACCCAGTTACAAACCAGCGCGAAACTGGATGGTGATGAGTGGGTAATCAATGGCAGAAAATGGTTTACCTCTGGTGCAGGTAATGCGGCCTATACGACTGCCATGGTACGTACGGAGCCGGATGCACCTGATCACGCTGCGTTTTCAATGATCGTGGTGCCAACCGATACCGAAGGCTACAACATTCTCAGGGATGTTCGGGTCATGGGTGACTATGACGGCCATTACGAAGTTGACTACGACAATGTCCGTGTCCCCAAAGAGAACTTGTTAGGGCCCCGTGGGCAGGGGTTCAAGATTGCCCAGGATCGACTGGGACCGGGAAGAATCTTTCATTGCATGCGCTGGCTCGGCCAGGCGCAGCGGGCTTTTGACCTGATGTGTAAACGTGCCAACGAACGGGTTGCTTTCGGTAAGCGTTTAGGTGAGCACCAGCAGATACAGAAGTTTATTTTTGATACCGCTGCCGAAATTCAGGCGTCAAGATTGCTGACACTCCACGCGGCGCAAAAAATTGACCAGGGCGATGAAGCCAGAATCGAAATTGGGTTGATCAAGGTGTACGGCGCTACCATGTTGCACAATGCCATTGATCGTGCAATCCAGGTTCATGGCGCGTTAGGCGTTACGGAAGATACGCCTCTCGAGCGCATGTATCGCCATGCACGTTTTGCCCGTATTTATGATGGTGCGGATGAAGTGCATGTTATGACAACAGGTAGACGGATCCTGAAAACCTATGCCGATGGAGGCACCTTCGACTTCGGTTTGAGGTAGCAGCAAAGACGAACGGAAAAATGTTCGACTCAGCGACTCGTTTCGGGTTAGTCACCTTGCTGTTTCATTGGGTTACGGCGCTCACGATCATTGGGTTGTTCATCCTGGGGCTGTACATGGTGGAGCTGACCTATTATGACGCCCTCTACAATAAGCTGCCCTTTATTCACAAGAGTATTGGAATCCTGTTATGCGGGTTGCTGCTTCTCAGGTTGATCTGGAAGCCGTTCAATCCAGCCCTGATACCATTAACGAGCCATCGTTCGTTTGAGATTCTCGGGGCGAAACTGGCGCACTGGATGTTGTATCTGTTAACGGTTGTGATTGTGATTTCCGGCTACCTGATACCCACGTCGGGGGGTTCAGGGATCAGTGTATTTGATTGGTTTTCAGTACCGGCAACCATCACAACCATACCTGAACAGGAAGACCTCGCAGGTTTGATTCACAAGATCACGGCGTACCTGGTAATAGGTGTAACACTTGTCCATGCGGGCGCTGCATTAAAACACCATTTTGTTGACAGGGATGATACGCTGCGACGAATGTTAGGTGTTAAGCCCCGGTAATCACCCAGGAGATTTCACAATGAAGATAAAAACGACATTAGGGGCTTTGATCTGCTTCGGGCTTTTACCGGCTTTTGCGACAGGTGCAGACTATGTGATCGACAAGCAAGGCCAACATGCCTTCGTCACTTTCAAGGCGAGTCACCTTGGTTTTTCGTATATTATTGGGCACTTCGAAAGTTTCGAAGGCAGCTTCAGTCATGACGCCAAAAATCCGGGAAACTCAAAAGCCAGCGTGACAATTGAGACCGGGAGCCTGGACACTAACCATGCAGAACGTGACAAGCATCTGCGAGGCGCTGACTTTCTCGATGTAGACAAGTATCCGACCATTACTTTTGAGAGTGTTGCATATTCAGGCGGCGCAAATGCAGGGAAACTCACCGGTAACCTTTCATTGCATGGTGTTACCAAATCCGTTGTGCTTGATGTCACTCAGATCGGTGAAGGCAAAGATCCCTGGGGTGGGTACCGGAGCGGATTCCAGGGTAATGTGGTGCTCAGTGCGAAAGACTTTGGTTTGCCGGAATGGGTAGGTGATGTCGAAGTTGAACTGATTGTTGAGGGCGTTCGGCTATAGCAGCATCAATTATTCCCTGGACTTTGCCGCTACCACTTCCAAAGTTTCATCATGACGATCACGACTGATGGTGTAGAAAGTGATGGCGAATACCGAAATTGCCGTTAGCAGGATAACACTGGGTCCCTGGGCCCAGCCGAAGCGGATAATTGCTTCCGGTGCGACATCTTCAGGTGCGGTGCCCGGTGTGATGCCAGCGAGGTCGATGATGATTCCGGCAAAAACAGGCCCGATACCGCCGACGGCCTTACCCGCGAAAGACGCTGCAGCATAGTAGATACCCTCTTGCCTGTCCCCATGGATGCGCTCATGTTCATCGGTGATATCGGCAATCATGGATCCGATCAATGGAATTGCGACTCCCAGGCCCACTGCCGACGTCAGGCCGCTCGCGATGTAAAGCAGCGCAATGTCACCGGGTTCGCTGACGGGCAGCCAACCAAAGAGCTTCAGGATAATCACTGAAGAGGTAAAAAACGCGTACCAGGTCAAACCTGCGATAAAGAGGGTTTTCTTTTCCCTGATAAAATAGAACATCGAACGACTGATCGAGCTGCCTGCAACTATCCCGATAATTGCCACGCCAAACAGCAAAGTCATTTGTCCCTGGGTCAATTCGAAAAAGTAAGTGCCGGTATAGAGGATTAACGCTTGCACCATGCCCTGCGTAATGCCAAAAACCACGCTGGCGCATACCACAGCAACGAAAGATGGAATCTGAAAGGCTGTTCTGACTTCCTTGACGACCCGTCCCAGGGAAAACGGCTGGGCGTCCGGTTTGCGTAACTTGGGTATTTGAGCGTGGGTGGCTCCGGCGGCGAAGAGGATGCCGAGAATCATTACCGGTACGGAGGCCAGGGCGAAATCACGATAGGATTGAGGATTCAGTCGCCCGCTCGGATAGGCTTGCGTTGCGGCAAAGAAAAGTTGATTTGCGATGATAAGTACCAGGAACATGCCAAACAATTGAAAGATGGTGCGAAGCGCAGACAACAAGGTCCTTTCGTCGTAGTCACTGGTCAGCTCTGCTCCCAGTGCCATATAAGGCACTGAATACAGAGTCATGGTCGAACGGGTCAGCACTGAAAAGCTCAAGACCCAGAAGAACAGGCCTGTCGTGCCGAGGTTTTCTGGCGGCACAAACAGAAAGTAGAAACTGATCGCAAATGGCACTGCAGCGATGTACATGAATGGGTGGCGTCGGCCGAACTTTGACTTATATGAATCAGACCAGGATCCAACCAGGGGGTCAGTGATGGCATCAATGCAAAGGGCGATAAATAGTGCAGCGCCGACGAGCGTCCCGGATAAACCGAGCACCTGATTGAAGTAAAACAGCAGGTAGAAGCCAAAAGCAGCGCTCTTGATGCCCTCGGGCAATTGGCCGATTCCGTATCCCAGACGAAGGGCCCAACTCATGAACTACGGTTACCAAACGCTTTGATAATATCGACTACCAGTTGATCCTGTGCCCAGCGGGAGCCGATGGGATCAACGCCGGTCCGTACCACGACCATATTGTACTGCGGTACGACTGTCGCGTACTGACCCTTGTTACCCGCGGTGGTGTAAGTGCCTTTCGGCACCCCGGGCATTTCATCCAGCAGCCAGAATTGTGCGCCGTATCCACGTCGACCTTTTTCACGGGGCAGACTGGGAGCGGCTGTGGCTACAAAATCTGACCAGCCTTTTGGCAGCAGGCGTTTCCCCTGCCAGATGCCGTCGTTAAGGTAGAGCAGTCCCAATCGGGAGAGGTCACGGGCGGTTGTATATACCTGACTGGAACCGATGAAATTACCCTGGTGATCGGTTTCCATCCATGTATGGTGCATGCCGATACGGGAGAAAAGTTCATCATAGGGATAACGCAGGTAGCGTAAATCATCGTTCAGGACATGACGCAAGCCCCGTAACAACAACAGCGTATCGTTGTTGGCGTACTTCCAGCGCGTGCCGGGTTCGGCTTCGAGGTGTGTCGTTGTTGCTCCGCTGATCACATCCTGCCCGGCGAAGTAGACCGCGTTAGTGTTACTCCCTTCACTCCACAGACCACTTGACATCCAGAGCAGGTGATTGGGAGTGATTTTGGCCCTGAGATCCCCGGGATAGGACCATTCTGGTATCG
>LWDU01040813.1_pt2 | contig 208296 bp, 175 predicted proteins | sample 727161 | NCBI WGS metagenome assembly LWDU01 (sample SAMN04566230, study PRJNA314399) | hydrothermal vent metagenome | isolation source: deep sea hydrothermal plume seawater | place: Mexico: Gulf of California, Guaymas Basin | collected 2004-07-11 | reverse complement strand
TAGACACAAGGTGCCCCCCTACGCCCCTAACGTAGGCTGCGCATGGCCTTTGGAGGCCAGATGGCGAACAGCGGGCGCCCGACGATGGCCTTCTCGGGCAGGGAGCCGAAGTCCCGGCTGTCCCGGCTGTCGGCTGAGTTGTCGCCGAGCACGAAGATCTCCCCGGGGCCCACCTGGACGCCGCCGGGGCCGAGCTTTCCCCGGGGCCTAAACTGGACGTCCCGGGCCAGGCTTAGTGCCCTGACGACCACGTGGCCGGTGGCCGTCAGTCGCATACGAGCCCCCAGGCTGGTGCCCCTTCGCTCCTCGTCCCCCGGCTGGTAGCTGTTGCGATCGTAGTCGTGGGCCAGCGTGTTCCACACGCTGTCGCCCTCGGTGCGAACAAGCGCCTCAACGCGATTGTCTACGTTCGACAGATGGATGAGGGTCTCCCGACCAGACCCGCCCAGTGAAATACTCGAAGGTCCGCCCAGTTGGATCTCCGCCTCGGGGGTCACCCGCACGAGGCTCATCCGGGCCCCGCCATCGGGATCCACCGTTTCGAGCCGGAGCTCAAACCGATCCCCCTGTTCCGTCAGGGCTACGATCAGGGAGCTCGGGTGCCCCAGCACCTGAAGATGCAGATCAACGGCCAGGTCGGACACCGACACCTCGCCATCGTGGACCCGGCCCTCGAGGTCTCTATACCCATCACGGAGGATACGCTGGTATTGAAGGACGGAGGAGTGCTCCTCTCCCGCCGGGCTTCCCGCCACCAACTCCCCGTTCGGTCCCCTATGCCAACCCGGGGACTCTTCGCCTAGGCCCTCAAAGGCCTCCGCAGGATCCTGTTGATCCAGGTCGAAGATCTCGACGCGCGGATAAATGGTCGTGTTCGTTTCGCTCCCAACTCGCCACCGCCCCTTGCCCGGACGCTCGCCGTTGACCCAGATGTCCCCGGACGGGTCAACCGTCAGGCGCTCCCCGCCCTGGCCTCCAACGCCGCACACGCGCTTGACGAGTACGTCGTCCCCGTGGCGTACGACCACGACCTCGCCCCGCTCAGGCTGGCCGCCGCCATGGGCGACGACGACCCACTCGCCGCGGTGCAGGGTCGGCTCCATGGAGGAGCTGCTCACGGGATAGATGTCGACGACGAAGGTCTTGAGCACCAGCAACGCGGCCACACCGATGATCACCCACCACAAGGCTCGCCGGGAGCGGGAGATGGGCATGGCCTAGAGCGAACCCAGTCGGCTGAGCATCTGGTCAGCGACCACCATGTAGATGGCCACTCCCGAGATGTCCGAGAGGGTGATCAGGAAGGGGCCGGCAATGACCGCGGGATCGATATCCATCCTGCGGCACATCATGGGGACGGCCCCCCCAAGGGCGGACGCCCAGGTCACGGCAACGATGACGGCGGTGCCCACGGACAGCCCGAGTGTTGTTCCTTGCCCCAGGGACCCCTCCAGCCAGGACGCGAACAGGAACGTCACCACCCCGCAGAGTACGCCGATGAGGGCGCCCACGGATACCTCGCTTCGGAAGACTTCGGCCTCCCGGTCCCGCTCCACTTCGCCGGTGGCAAAACCGCGCACGAGAATGGTGGAGGTCTGCACCCCCACGTTACCTGCAAGGCCAACGATCAGAGGCAGGTAGCGGAGGATGGCCTCGTTGATGGGCGACTCCGTGCCCGGTCCCATGAACTCCCCCAGTAGTTGCGCGCTCGCCAGACCGCCCGCAACGGTGACGCCCATGAGGGGCAGGCGCTGCCGAACGCGGACCAGAATGGGCAGTCGCGTCTGCTGTGTGGGAGAGGTACCCACGAGCCGGTGCACGTCTTCTGTCGCCTCATCTTCCAGAATCTCCTGCGCGTCATCCAGGGAGATGACGCCGATCAGGCTTCCCGCTTCATCCACAACAGCCAGAGCAGAGAGTGCGTACTTGGCGATCATGCCCGCCGCGACCTCCTGGTCCTCGCTGGCTGGGATAACGAACGGGTCCGTCATCACGTCACCGACCGAATCGTGGATCGAGTGGGTGATCAGGTCGCGATCGGAGATGTAGCCCACGGGCACACCGGACCCGTCCACGACGAAGATCCCGAGGTTCTCCTCGCTGTCCTCGCCCTCCTTCTTGATCTCCTTGACCACGTCCCCGATTCGCGCGTCGTGTTGAGCCAACACGAACTCGGTGGTCATGACGCCGCCGGCGCTCTCCGGGTCGTAGGAGATCAGGGTACGCAGGTCCTCGGCCGTCTCCTCGGAAACGGAATCGAGCACGTCAGCCGCGACACGCTCGTCGGCCTCGGCCAACACGTCCACGGCCTTGTCGGAGGGCAGCTCCTCGACTACCTCCCGCAGGCCCTCGGAGGACATGTGTGTGACAAGCTCGTGAGCCAGCTCGTCCTCGGCATACTCGAGCAGGTCCGCCTGATCCTCCGTCGAGAGCAGGGAGAACACCTGCCAGGCCTCCTCGCCGCGAACGTCCTGCAGCCAGGACGCGGCGTCGGCGGCGTGGACCTCCCCCAGTACTTCGGCGGCACGCTGGGGCGAGCTCTCCAGGGCCTCCTCGAAGCGGCGGCGGTCGGCTTGGGACTGATTGCTGGTGGACATGGCTGGGCCCAGTTTGGCAGGGCCCTGGGCCGGGGGAGACCCCCCGGGCTCTAAACTCCTGCCCGATTTCCGTGCGCTTGGGCTCCCGGGGGGCAGATCGGCCGAGGTTCTTGGGGCCGCACCCCCGAAATCCGGGCCAGGGCGCGGGTGGCTGATCCGAAGGATCCCGTTCGGGGGCCTGAAAAGCGCACTCCCTCACGGCCCTCCCTCGCGTGGTAGAGTTTTTTTGCCCTGCGCCACCTCAGTGTCGCCTCCAATCAGTCGATCCTCCTCTTCCTCAGAGTCCGCCACCATGTTCAACCTGACCGTCTACTGCCGCCGCACCCTGAATACCATCCCCCCGCGGTCCGGGGATGACTCCAGACGCTCCATGAAGCCCGCGGCCCAGGTTGTTCCAGCACCCCAGGCTCGGGCTTCTCTGCATTCAGGAATCGAGGGGGCGGCATGAAACGCAAGGTCGGCATCGGAATGCTCTTGTGGGCGCTCCTCATTACCCTCAGCCACATCCAGTTGAACCTGGGCTGGGACACCATATGGAAGAAATTCGCTGTCATGACGGGCGAGCAGCGCGAGGAGTTGGTGATCGGGTTCCTCCCCGTGACATGACACATCACCTGCCCGGTCACCAGTTGGGTGACCAAGCACTCTGACGAGGGCACACTCTTCAGCTCCAAGAAATTCACGGACTGGCCCACGGTGAAGGAGGCGCTCATCAGCAAGGAGATCGGCGGCGTTTTCATCCTTGCCCCCTTGGCCATGCAGCTTGTCGCCGACGGAATTCCCATCAAGGTTGTCTACCTCGGACACCGGGACGGCACGGGTATCGTGGTTGGCAAGGATTCCCCTATCAATGACTTTGGGGACTTGCGCGGCAAGACCGTCGCGATCCCCAGCCGCTACGCGAACCAGAATATTCTCATGCACAGGATGATGGATCAGTGGGGTATGCCCTATGACTCCATTGATCTGCGCGAGGTCCCGCCTCCGGAACACCCCACAGCCTTGCGCGCAGGCGCGATCGACGCCTATATCGTGGGAGAGCCCTTCGCGGCGAAGGCCGAGGTCGATGGGTTTGGCCGCGTCCTCTATCACACCAAGGACATCTGGCCCGAGTTCATTTCCTGCGTGATGGTGGTCCGCCAGGACCTGATAGATGAGCGGCGAGAGCTTGTACAGGAGATGATCGACGGCATCGCCAAGTCCGGCAAGTGGCTGGACGAGGACATGGAGCATCGTATGGACGCAGCCGAGGTCACCGCCAAGAACTACTACTTCCAGCCTCCTGAACTACTCAAGTATGTGCTGTCCAAGCCAGAGGATCGGGTTAAGTACACCAACCTCGCTCCGATGCGTGAAGACTTCGACGAGATCATGGAGCTCGCCTTCAAGATCGGCGTTCTCTCCCGCCGCGTCGCATTCAAGGAGTACGCGGACGACTCGTTCGTTCGGCCCCTGGACCAGATCGACTGGAACATGGACCGCTTGCCTCGAGGGGAGGCTGCAAGATGACCGCCGCGTGGATTGCTCTGGCGCTCGCCGTCATCGCTGCGCCGTTGAGCTGGCTGCGTCTCAGCAGCCGCGCCCAGGAGTGGGTTCTGCCAATCGCATTGGCGGTTGCCCTGGTGGCCCAATGGGATCTGGCTTGCCGCTTCACCGGCAGCGTCATTTTCCCGACCCCCCACCAGACCTGGCTGGCCTCTCTTGAGTTGATCGAGAGTCAACGGCTATGGGGCGACGTGGTGGCCAGTCTGTTCCGGGTCACCGGGGGGTTCTTTCTGGCCGCGGGCGTGGGCATACCGCTCGGGCTCGTCATCGGCTGGTCCACGCGCACGTTCCGCGCCATGAACCCCATCATCCAGGGCCTGCGGCCCATCTCGCCCATTGCGTGGATCCCCATCTCCATCTTGTGGTTCGGCATCGGGGACGGCGCAGGCATCTTCCTGATCTTCCTCTCCTCGTTCTTCCCGATTACCGTTGGGACGACCGCCGCGGTCCGCAACATCTCGCTTGTGTATCAGCGCAGCGCCCGCAATTTTGGGGTGCGCGGCTTGGCTCTCTTTCGTTGCGTCGTGCTACCGGCGGCCCTGCCGCAGATCATCACGAGCCTGCGGATCGCCCTGGGTGTGGCCTGGCTGGTGATCGTCGCGGCCGAAATGGTGGGCATGGATTCTGGGCTGGGCTACCTGATCAACGACGCCCGCAACGCTGGCAGCCGTTATGACCTCGTTGTCGCGACCATGATCCTGATCGGCCTGATCGGAATCGTTCTGGACTTCCTCATCCGGCGCCTCGAGCGCTTCGATGAAGTGCGCTGGGGGTACGTCCAAAGATGAGCTCCAATCCCGACAAGGTGGTGTTTCAGGGCGTCTCCAAGTCCTTCAACACGAAGGGTGAGGACCTGTTGGTGCTTGAAGATGTCAACCTGAAGATCGCAGAGGGCGAGTTTGTCTGCCTGCTGGGCCCGTCCGGCTGTGGCAAGTCGACCCTGCTCAACATCGCCGGAGGATTCGAGGCGCCGACGACGGGAACCGTCAGTGTGGACGGCGAACCTGTCGTCGACCCCGACCCGCGCCGTGTGTTCGTGTTTCAGGAATACGGCATCTTTCCCTGGGCTTCGGTTTGGGACAACATCGTGCTCGGGATCCGTCACCTCTCTCGTGAGCGACAGCACGAGATCGCCCAGGGGGTGATCGATCTCGTTGGCCTCTCCGGCTTCGAGCGCGCCTACCCGATGGAGCTCTCCGGCGGCATGAAACAGCGCGTTGAGGTTGCGCGCGCGCTCGCCGTGTCACCGGACGTCATCTACATGGATGAGCCTTTCGGTGCCCTCGATTCTTTGACCCGGTTGACCATGCGCTCCGAGCTGATTCGGATTTGGGAGGACCGGCACCCCACGATCCTGTTTGTGACGCACGATGTGGACGAGGCCATCCAATTGGCCGAACGCGTGGTGGTCTTCAGCGCACGACCCGGACGCATCGAAGAGATCATCGACGTGGACCTGCCCCATCCGCGGGACCTGGGCGCACCGGAATACGGGCAGGTCAAGAACCGCCTGTACGAGCGGCTTGGGGTAAGTCACAGGATCTGATCCCGACTCAAGACCGGCAGCCCTTCGGTCTAGCGCCGATGCTCCGTGCCGGACCATCGCGGGTGGGAGAGGACGAACCCGTGCAGGGCGCGCGCTGCCCGAACCAGATCCGCTGCTGCCAGGGCAAAGGCCTGGCTGGAGCGGCGTGCACCCAGAAAGGCCCTTTGAACCTCGATCCCCGCCTGATCGAGGGCCTCAAGTGCCCCACGGCCCAGGGCCAGATCCTCACCCACTCCGTGGCCGATCAGAGCCACCGAGGCCAGGTCGCCGTGAACCTGGGCCATGTCACCCAGTTCGTCCAGCGCCGCCGGTACACCGGGTCCAGACTCCACAAAGGCACTGATCTGATCGCCCTCGGCATCCACAAGGCTGGCCTCCACCCCGCACTTGCCAAGGACGTCAAACAACGCTGCGACCCGTTCGGGACGCATCTTGGGAGAGGGTACGTCGACATCAATCCGCAGGAGTGCGGGCCGGGCGGCCACACCAACAGGCCCCACGGCGTCATCCGCAACCGAGACCGCCAGCAGAGTCCCTGGAGCATCGGGATCTCGAACATCGCGAACGCTGACTCGGGTCGAATCGCGGAGGTCCGGCATGATGGCTTCGGGGTGCAGAACCTGCGCACCGTGAAACGCGAACTCTGCGGCCTCGCCGTAGGTCACGCTCGCCAGACGTCTCGCGTCGGGAACGAGGTTGGGGTCGGCCGTCATGATGCCCCCCACGGCCTTCCAGAACTGAATCTCCTCCGCGCCGAGCGCCGAAGCGATCAGGGATGCCGTGAGGTCAGATCCGTTGCGGCCCAGGGTCGTGAGGTTGCCGCTCGAGTCCTTGGCGAGGAATCCGGTCACGACCGGGATGCCGACGATCCCATCGAGGCCTCGGCGCAGAGCATCGGCCGACCCCTCCAAGGGGCGCGCGGCCCCGTGCCGGGAATCGCTGACAAGGCCCAGATCCCAGGCGTCCACCGGAACCGCGGGCAGTCCAAAATCGGTGCACACCCGCGCCACGATTCTGGCGCTCAGGCGCTCGCCAAAAGAGAGGGCCAGGTCCAGCTGGGCAGCAGATAGCGGGCCGTCATGGGCGAGCCCTTCCAAGAAATGCCCCCACTCACGCCAGTAGCGGTCGAGCAGGTCGCTCGGCAGGCCCAATTCCTTCAGGAGCGCCCGGTGTCGTATGCGTACCCCCGAGGGGTCCACCTCGCCCCTGGAGGCCGCCCACGCTGCGGCGCCGAGGAGGTCCGTCACGCCCCGATGGGCACTGACCACCACCACCGTGCGCTCACTAGGGGCCTGCTGCCAGCGCCCGGCAATGATGCCCGCCACACGCCGCACGCCCTCCCCGTCAGCCAAGGCAGCGCCCCCAAACTTGAGGATGTGGGCCGGTGAGCAGGGAGCCATGGGCCCAGCATAAGCGCAAAGGGGGGGAGGGATCCGGCCCGGGTGGCTAGAATGGACGCCAGCCCCGGGCACGCTGCCGCCGGGCACCTCCCATCCCGCGCCAGGAGACAGGGCATGAGCGCCGACAAACACGACGATCTTATTCACGACTGGAATGACCGGGAGCCCATCCACGGCACACTCCAATTCGACGACGAGACCTTACGCGATGGCCTCCAGAGCCCCTCGGCTCGTGACCCGGAACTGGATGAGAAGATCCGTCTCATTCACCTGATGGATGGCCTCGGTATCCAAACCGCCGACGTGGGCCTGCCCGGGGCCAGCGCCAAGGCACGCGAACACATCAAGGTCCTCTGCCAGGAAATGGAGAGCCTAAAGATCACACCGAACGTGGCCTGCCGCACGCTGATCTCCGACATCGCGCCGGCCATCGAGCTGCAGCAAGAACTGGGCTCCCCCATCGAGGTTTGCACATTCATCGGCTCAAGCGCTATTCGCCAGTACACGGAGGACTGGGAGATCGAGAAGATGCTCAGTCTCTCCCGCGAGGCCGTGCAGTTCTGCACAGACCAGGGCGTCACGTCCATGTTTGTGACCGAAGACACGACCCGCGCCCGACCCGAAACCGTGCGTGCCCTGTACTCGACCGCCATCGAAGCGGGCGCCGCGCGAATCTGCATCTGCGACACCTGCGGCCATGCCACCCCTAGCGGTGTGCGCGCCCTGGTTCACTTTGTGAAGGACCTGGTGGATGAGTTGGGAGCCGACGTTGGCCTCGACTGGCACGGACATAACGACCGGGGCCTGGGCCTGATCAATGCCCTGGCAGCCATTGAGGCTGGCGCCACCCGAATTCACGGCACAGCCATGGGTGTCGGTGAGCGAACGGGGAATACGGAGATGGACCTGCTGCTGGTGAACCTCGCGCTCTTGGGCTGGATTGATCAGGACCTGTCCACCCTGGGCGACTACGTGCAGGCCTCCTCGGACTCACTGAACGTGCCCATACCCCGCGGCTACCCCGTATTTGGCAAGGATGCCTTCGAGACCTCCACGGGCGTCCACGCCTCGGCCGTGATCAAGGCTCTGCGCAAGGGTGATGACTGGCTCGCCAACCGCGTCTATTCGGGTGTTCCCGCCGACCTCTTTGGCCTCGAGCAGATCATCGCCGTGGGGCCCATGTCTGGCCGTTCAAACGTGATCTGGTTCCTGGAGAAGCGTGGGATCGAACCCACCGACGAGCGTGTGAAGCGCGTGCTGGACTTGGCCAAGACCACGCCCCGTCAGTTGACGGACGCAGAAGTCCTGGATGCAGCCGACGATTCCGAGCTCACTCGGTCGTAGAGAGCACGAACTGCGCCGTCAGTTCCGGAAGTTCCGGTAGAGCTTCCACCTGGGGCGCCTGCACCGAGACCGGCTCCGGCTTGGATCGAGCAGGCCGTTTGGCACGCTCGTCGCGGGCCTTCAGGGCCTGGTAGGAGTTATTCCATTCGCAGGAGTAGCACTTGTGAAAGCAGCTGCGCTGCTGGTCCTGGCAACGGCTCATGCTGATGCGATGGGCGAACCTGGGCTCACTTGCGTCCCTCGGGCTCGGGCATGTTCGTTGCGAGTCTGCTTTCATGTCAAGTCCATCGGCAGGGTCGGCGCCCGCCCCCCCCCCGCCCTGTTGGATTTTGAGCGCCCTCAACCTAAATACTTCGGGTCTGCGGATAACCCGACCGCTCGTCGGGATCCCCTACCGCCCCTCAAGAGGGAACGAAAGGCCCCCCGTTACGGTCGAAGCGCCTGGCGCAATTTCTCGAGGGCCTCCGCGGCAGCAGCGGGTCCCCGGTGGGAATCCCGGCTGAGTTCCACCGCCGCAAGACCCCCATATTCCGCCTCAACCAAGGCCTTCAGGGTTGCAGGGAGGTCCAATTCGCCCTCGCCGAACATGAGGTGCTCATGGGTGCCGGCGACCGCATCGTCGAGATGCACGTGGATCAGGCGCGAGGCCCAACGCTCTATCTCTCGCTCCACCGGCAGGTCTCCGGTCACAACGAGATGCCCGACATCCATGCAAAGGCCCAGGTCCTCGCCATCACTCCCCATGTACTCCACCAACCGGCCATAACCCTCGGGTCTCTCGATGAACATCCCCGGTTCTGGCTCGAAGGCCACGCGAACGCCCAGCTCCCGCGCGCGCTTCAGGACGGGTACCAGACCCATGGCCAATCTCTCAAGAAGCTCCTCGCTGCCGCTCGCGGCGAAGCCCTCGCCCTCTAGCGTCTGGTCCTCGGCTTCACTACCGGCCCACAAGGAGAGCACGTCGGCACCCAGAAGATGAGCTTGCACAAGACAGCGCAAGAGGAACTCCACACGCCGCTTGCGTGCCGCAGGGTCGGCGTCCATCAGGTTGGGATGGTGCTTGGTGCGGGCGTCCAGGAGGAAACGGGCACCCGTCTCCACCGAGAGCGCGAGGCCCAGATCGTCCGCCCAGCGGCGCGCCTCTAGGAGCTCGCCGCGACTGACCTCAAATGGGTCGAGAAAGCCCGCGTCAGGGGTAAGCGCCACGCCCTCATAGCCCAGCTCCCCCAGAAGGCGCAAGGCATCGAGGGGGCGATGGTGGGCGAGGCCGTTGGTGTTGTAGCCGAGGCGGAACAAGTGCGGGCCCTAAGTCGGCTCCTTAGAATCGGGGGAGGCCTGATCAAAATCCTCGGGAAGCCCACCCTCGATGGGTGAGTCCGGGTCTGGCGTGGCATGGATGTCGTCACGAACCTCGCCATCGTCGTAGGGGTCCGGATCATCCATGGGCGGTTCGCGATCGTCGAAGTCCTCGGGGTGGTCCTCCCGCGGCCCCGTAGCCCCCGACGAATCGCTGGGGCTGGTGGGCAGATCGAGGGACTCTATGTCGGATTGGACCTCCGCCCGCCAATCGGCCTCGCGATCGAGGTCCGTGGCAGAAGGCAGGCTGGATGTTTCCTGCTCAATCTCCCGCCGTACGCGGCGCAGCTCCTCCTCAAGCCCAGCCTCGCGCCACATGCGCATCACCGAACGCCGCAAGCGAACCAGTTGTCCCGCCCCACGTACCGCCACCTCAGGCAGGCGCTTGCCAAACACAAGCAAAGCGCCGCCCGCAATCGTGAGCAGTTCCAGTAGGTGCAGGTTGCCAATCAGAGCAATCATCGGTTCATTTTATCCTAGTCGTCCAGCATGCCCATCCTTCTGGGCGACCACAAAAACAAGGGCGCAAAACTGATTGAGAGTGAGGGGCCACCCTCTCCCGCACGGTCAACGAGGGACGCCTCCAACAGGAAATCCGCCCCGAAACGACGCAGGGCTAGGTGAGACCGCAGGTTGCCATTTCCCACGGTAGACACGTCTTCGCCCACCTCGATCTCCCATTTGGGGTCGACACGCCAGCGGGCATCGAATGAGCCCACTTCAAAGAGCCGACCCTCTAGGGGGTCAAACCCGTGACGGAAGCCGAACTGCAGCATCAGAGGCTCGGCGGGCTGCCATGCGAAGGTGCTTCGGGAGTACAAGGTCTTGCCCGTCTCCACGTCAAACCGGGAGTCGTGTAGCAGCCCCACTGGCACTTCACCGAACTTCGTGCGCAGAGACCCCAGGCTGGCGATTTGGGTCTGGTCCGCCCCGCCCGAAGCCCGGTTGAAGCGCCGCAGCCCTTTCAGCTCCAAATCGTAGCGGCTCTTGTTCTCCGGATCCGTCCAGAGGGCACGTAGGCCCGCGCCAAATTCATCCGCACCCAGGGGGTCGTCGAGAGGATCGAAGCGCACGAGCGGCCCACCGCTGTGATCCACGAACAGGTCGCTGGAGTAGCTCAGCGTAGGCGTGAGTGAGTGACGCCACCCCGAACCGGTCACTTTGAAGAGCGTAGTGGCCATGTCGATTCCCGCCAGCGCAGCCGAGCGCGAAACTCCGCCGCCACCCACAGCATCCTTGTCCCAGACGGTGCCGCGCCCTTCCAGCCACGGGGTCACACGCATCCCGGCCAGGTCGGTTCGCAGGGGGGCCGACAGCCGGTGTGAGGTGGCGGCGCGCATCACGTCCCGGTCACCGAGCCCATCCGGCAACCCCTCGCTGTTCAAGAAGGGAAACTCATAATCCAGGTCACCTTCGCGGCGCGACAGAGAGTCCAACTCCAAGCCAGCCCCGTAGAGCAGTTCGACCCCCGCCACCTGCCCAATGCTGCGCTCACCGTGGTAGTAGCCGACAGTGGGCTGTTCGATCACTTCCGTGCGGAAGTCGTTGGCGCGGACTCGAAACATGGCATCGAAGTAGTCGGCCCCACGCCCGTCGCGGTAGTGCATGTAGTTGTCACGCTCCTCGTACCGCTGGAAATCGCGCTGGAAGAACTCGGCCTGCACACCGGGGTCCGTCTGGGTTGAGAGGGCGAGATCCACCCAGGCCACATCGGAGAATGGATGACGCCCTCGGGCGCTACTCCACATGCGTAGGGAATCCCGCTCCTCCTTGGGAACGCGCACCAGGCCGCGGTCATCGCTGTCATCGTGAATCCCGCGCGAGGTTACCTGCAGCCATGAATCCTGGGTCGCGTCGGGCAGGCGCTCGCGCAAGTCGAGGCCCAAGCCGACCAAGGCCCCCCGGCTTCCCAGGTAGGAAAGCTGAGAGTTCCAGCGTCCGGTTGCATTTTCGCCGAAGCCCAGCACCTCGCCTACTTTGCGGCCCACGCTGCCCACGTCCGAGCGAAAAGCCGTTCCGACCATGGGGCCAAAGCGAGCGGAGTCTCCGACGACCAGGTGTTCAATGCTCCGCACCGTGTTGTCTCCCGTCACGAAACCCACGACATCGCCTTGCTGATTGAGAGCCAGGTTTCCAAGCGAGGGCAGGGGGATCCCAATCCGGTTCGCAAACACGAGACGGTTCCCGGTGGCCGAGAGCTCCCACAGCTCGTCCGGCCGTGGGTCGAGCACTAACTTGCGTGTCTCGATGACATAGCTGGGAACGTCGTGAGTGCTAGTGGTGAGGGTTGCCTTGTCTGCGCGCATGGAGCCATCTGCCCCCATCTTCATCTCCTTCGCGGAGACCCGAACTCGCTCCGTTCGCCCCCTCGAAACCTGCATGCGAGCCACGAGTGTCGCCCCCTCCAAGATGCCTTGCTCCTTCTCCATGTCCAAGTAGATCGCCGAGGCGCGGGCCCCGAGCCGACCATCCTCCACCACTTCGATGTTTCCATCGGCAAACGCAGCGCGAATGAACTGGCCCAATTCCCCATTGGTCAAGCGACGGAAGACGTTGTCCACCAGCGGCCCCTGTGGCAGATCGGGGGAGTTGGGCCTCGGCCCGAAGGCCCCGTCGAGAGGAATGGGTGTTCCCCAAAGACCCGCGTGACCTCTCGCCCGCCACTGCTCCCCATTGATCCAAAAGCCTGCGAAGTCGGCCCGTGCTTCGTTACTTGCGTCTTTATAGCGCGGGGCAGCCAGCGCAACGAGGGTCTGGCCATCTCGATCGTCCGGGCGCAGGTCGGCGAAAGAAACGGACCAAGCTCGGCCACCTCCTGTAGAGCGAATCTCTCCACGTTCAGAGGTAACGAGAAAGCGGTCGAGGTCTAGTTTGATGAATCGGGATTGGAGGCTGAGAATCCCATCGCCGCGACCCACTTCTATTGAACATGGCTCTTCGGAGTCTCCCCAAAACGAGGCGTGCTGGCGGGTCGCTATCATGCGCTTCCCACGCGCGCGGCCCAGCCCTCCATAGACCCAACTGAACCCGTCATCGGCCTCCAGCGAGCGTAGCGCTTGATCGGGAGCCAGCGCCCCGGAGCCCAGGTCGAAGTCCCCGGAGATCCAGAGCTTGCCTGAACGCAAGAGCAGGGGCACACCCTGGGCGTCCGTTCCCTGAAGCAGGACCCCCCCTGAGAATCGCACGCCCTCAGGGTTCGCCTCCAAGCTCTTGGCCGCAGCGCGTAACTCTCCGAAGGCCAACCCCGCCCCACCCGGTGGAGCCAAACCCAAACCCTGCAGTGATGCCTCCGGCTCTGAGGCTCTGAGTTCTCGGCCATCAAAGATGACGCTGGTCGCGAGTAGCTGGAACTCCCGGCCCCCGGGCAGGAGGCGTCCATGCACTTTCACCTTTGCGCCTTGGGTGGCAACCAAGCGCCCCTCGCGCTCGCCCTCCATGACAAGGGTCTCGCCGCTGGCCTCTATCGGGAGCGCTCCAAAACGCTCGACCTGGACGTCCCCCGTTGCCACCAGGTCCGAGGTTGCCAGCCCTTCGCCGCCGCCTTTGTTGGCGAGCACCCCAAGGACACTCACGTGTTTTGCGGAGACGAGGGTCCTAGAGTCCGGGCCCTCCAGGCTTGCCCGACTAACCCCCGTCGCCTCAAGGGCGAAGGGTGTCGGCCCGGCGGCACCCATCGGATCTGAAGCGTCCCCCTCTGGACGGACGAGGTTGAAGCGGATTGCATCTGCAATCACTTCCAGGTGCCCGCTGCCCGTCTCCGCCTCCAGGCGAACGTCCCCAATAGCCTCAAAATGGTCGCGAGAGACATGGACCTCCAAGCCTCGAATAACCGCCCCGACCAGAGCCTCGGGGTTGTCCCCGGGATCGCCCCGACCAATCACGCGCGCACTGGCCCCGACATCTTTGGTCCCAACGAGGTGCAGCCCGCCGTCCGCATCCATGTGCGCCCGATTGGATGAACCCTCTCCCTCCAGTCCAGCCCAGGTGACCCCTTCGCTGGCTTGGAAAGTCCACTCAACGAGGTCCAGGTCCTCGATCAATCCCGCGGTGACCCGGAGCGGGTCGGGCCCCACGACATCCGTCCGCACCGAGCGCGCGGTGGGCACCTGCCAGTGGCCGTCTCTTAGGCGCACTTCGGATTCGCCACGCACGTCCACACTGATGAGGCCCCGAACCGGATCTCTCCGGGCCAAGCGTGTGGGACCCTCGCAAAACAGGTCCGCGCTCTCCTCCTCCCCAGCGAGAAACACCGCCTCGAGAGTGTCGGTCTCCAACCGGCTCGCGCCCTGGACCACGCGCACGCGCTCACGCGCGAGAATCGTGGTGCGGGTGCGTTCAGGATTGATCGCGCCTTGCAGAGATCCTTCCGCCAGGATCTCGAGATTCTCTCCAAGTGCCTCGGCCGAGCCCGGGCCCACTAGAGTGAAGTGCGTCCCAGCCTCTGTTGTGAAGACGCTCAACGGACCACGGCCTTTGGAGAGAATGTGCGTCGTGACGCCCTCGCCGCGCTGCATGGTGAATTGCGCCGTGGGATCTTCCTCGAGAACCAGAGATTCCAGCTCCCCCTGGTCGCCCAACTGCAACTGTGCTCGCGCTCCGCTGTAGCGCCCGTCCTCCCTTACGACTAGGACCTCACCCTCTGCCTCAGCACGCTCCAAGACCACGGTTCCATCTACGCTGTGCCCGATCAGGCGCAAGGTGTCCGCATCCACTTGGCCCGGGAGGTTGCCCTTCATGATCAGACGTGCGCCTTCTGCGGCCGTGGCCTCCATTGAGCCGAGTTCGCTGCTCTCGCCTACTTGGCGAACCTCAAGCGGGCCCTTGTCGGGAGTGGAGAAGATGAGCTCCCCGCCCTGGGCGCGATCCATCACGACCTCGCCGCCCCGCCCCAGCCGCAGAAGCCCTGAATCTCCCTTGAAGAGAAGGTCTTGGCCTCCCCCAGAGAGCCCGTTGCCCGTGAGCTTCACGGTGTCTTCGTCGAGAGACCGCAGCTCATTTGCGGAGAGAGACAATTCCAGGCGTGGAGCTTCAAGGCTCAAGGGAGCAAACGCGTGCCGGGAGTGGCGCACGAATTTCACACCGTCCAACAGCATCCGGCCACCATCGGCGATGGTCAGGACATGGACCCCTCCGCCCGGCTCGACCCGAAAGGTGCCCGACTCCGCAGTGAGGGTCTGAATAATTTCTTGGCTGGCGGGATCCAGTAACTCCAGAGTCAGCCCGTCCACGCGGTAGCGACTGAAGGACTCATCCAGCGCGGTGAAGTTGCCCTCCAGCCGACTCTTGGCCCCATGCCGGGCACCTTCGCCGGCGGCGTAGGTGTCCACGCTCGCCTGGCCACGGATGCGCACAAACAAGGGCGCGTCTTGGCCCCCGGCGGCACTCACCGCCGGCGTGAAGTCAGCCGGCTTCTCTTGTGATTGCGAATCCGCATCCCCGGGCGTTGCAATCCTGCCAAGGCTCGGACCCGTGCGCTGCAGGCTCGCCACCCACAGGAGCGCGCCGCCTACCGCAAAGACGGTGGCGAACAGGAGAAACGGCCTCAGCCGCACGACCCACCGGCGCCGGGAGGCCAGCTCCCCTTGGCTGCGAGCAACGCTTCACACACTTCGCGAACCGCACCGCGGCCGCCGCCCTGACTGCAGACCAGGTGCGCAGCAGCACGAACTTCGGGCCGGGCATCGCTAGGACAGCAAAAGACCTTGGCCCGTGAAGCCAGCGCCAGGTCTGCCAGATCGTCCCCCATGGCCAAGGTTCCCTCAGGATCGATACCCAACTCCGCTTGAACGGCCGCCAGGCGCTCCTGCTTGGGCCCCGAGCGCATATGCAGGTGCACGCCAAACTCCGCTGCTCGGACCTCCGTCGCTCGGCAGCCTCGCCCTGTGATCCAGGCCAGCTCGATGCCTGCCTGGGAAAGCCACGCAAGACCCTGCCCATCCTTCACGTCAAAGGTCTGTTGTTCCTCCTCGCCCACATAAACCACGCGACCATCGGTCAGCACGCCGTCCACGTCAAACACGGCCAACCGGATGGCGGCCAAGTGCTCGATGAGCTCGTCGTCCAAGCCCTTGAGTGGATGGATTATCACGGTGTGGGGAAGCCCTATTCCCCGAGCTCCAAGAGGTCCTGAACGTCAACGATCCCCACCGGGATGCGGTTTTCGTCCACCACGGGAGCCTGGTCAATCCGGTTCTCCCGCAGCAATCGGTGCGCCTCTTCAACGAGCTGATCGGGATTCAAGGTCTTGGGGTCTCGCCCCATGTGGTCGGCGACAGCATCCTGCAGGCGGTCGAATTGACCTCCCTCAAGGAGTCGGCGCAGATCACCGTCAGTGAAGATGCCCTCCAGGCAGCCAGCCCCGTCCACGACTAGGGCCGCGCCTGGCTTGCCCGGGGTCTTGGAGGTCTGGATCAAGACCTCGGCCACGGTTCTCGACCCAACGACCAGAGGGAGTTCCGCGCCTTTGCGCATGACCTCACCTACGGTCAAGAGCTGGCGGCCCAGGCTGCCGGCGGGATGGAAGCGCGCGAAGTCCTCTCGTTCGAATCCCCGCTCGGATAAGACAACCATGGCCAGGGCATCACCCAGCGCAAGCATGGCAGAGGTCGATGCCGTCGGTGCAAGCTTCAGGGGGCAAGCCTCTTCCACCCGGCCGATACTCAGGACCACCGCGGCCTGCCGCCCGAGGGAGGAGTCCACTTGGCCCGTCATGGCGATGGACTGCGTTCCATGCCGGGTGGCGGCGGAAACCAATGCGGAGAGCTCTGGGGTCTCGCCGGAATTGGACAGCGCCAGGATCAGGTCCTGCTCACGGACTCGCCCCAAATCCCCGTGCAGCGCTTCTGCCGGGTGGAGAGAGAACGACGGTGTGCCGGTGCTCGCCAGGGTGGCCGAGATTTTCTGGCCCACCAGGCCGGCCTTGCCCATGCCGGTCACCACGACCTGGCCGGTGCAGGCCAGCACCATGTCCACGGCCTGGGAGAAAGACTCGTCCAGATGTTCCGCCAGCCGCAGCAGAGTCTCCGCCTCGATGCGTACGACTTCAGCCGCCTGGGCCAGGCGCTCGGCCAACTTGTTCTTGGGGTCGTCCACGGGGCGCAGAGTCTGGGCTGGACGTGCGGTGCAAGGGAAGGGGGGCAGGGCAAGAAAGGGTGCCAAGACCCTGCTCGTGCCCTCCGGGCAGGGGTACGATACCCGCCCCCCGCCCCCCCGCGCAGCCATTGAAACCCCCGAGACCACCGAGTGCCTCCCCAGACCATCCAGATTGCCCTTGGGATCGCCTTTCTGATCCTGTCGCTGGGGGTACACGAGGCGGCCCATGCCTATGTGGCGGATCGCTGCGGAGACGGGACGGCGAGGGAAGAGGGGCGCCTAACCCTCAACCCGATGGCCCACATCGACCCGTTCATGACGATCGCCTTGCCGCTGATCCTGTTCATGACGTCGGGGTTCATTTTTGGCGGAGCTCGGCCGGTTCCCGTCAACCCCATGCGCCTGCGCTACCCGCTGCGAGACATGAGCCTCGTGGCCATGGCGGGGCCCGCCTCCAATCTCGTCCTGGCCCTGCTCTTCTCGGTGGCCTGGAAGGCCATGATCTACTGGGGCGGCATGCCCACATCCGCCCTTGCCCCGCGCGTGATGGAGATGGCCCTCACCTTCAACATCATTTTGGCTGTGTTCAACATGATCCCCGTCCCCCCGCTGGATGGCTCGCGGGTCATGGCCTACTTGTTGCCCAATAGCATGCGGGAGCCCTACGTTTCGCTGGAACGATTCGGGCTGCTGATTGTGCTCTTGTTGGTGATGACGGGATCCCTCCGGATGATCTTGGGCGCTACGCTGGGGCCCATGATTGATGTCGTGGACACACTGACTGGGGGAATCTGGTGAGCAAGGACTACACGGTTCAACTGGACCGCATTTTTGAGGGGCCCATGGATCTCTTGTTGCACCTGGTGCGCGAGCAAGAGGTTGAGATCCACGAGGTGGAGATCTCCACCGTTGTGGACGGCTACCTGCAGTACCTGCGTGCTCTCGGTGACCTGAACATCGAGATCGCCGGGGAATTCCTGGTGTTAGCCGCCACGCTCATGTCAATCAAGTCGCGCTCCCTGCTGCCTCGCGAGGAGGTCGAAATCGAGGACGAGCTCGACCCGCAGGACGAACTCATCCAGCGCCTGCTAGAGTACCGACGCTTCAAGGGCGCGGCCGATGACCTGGAGGGGCGCTTCGCGAGGCGCTCCAACGAACGCCCGCGCGGCTACAGGGGCGAGGCAAGGGATAACGAGCCCGAGAAGACCCTGGACCTTGGGGATCTCACCGCTTTCGACCTGCTGGCCACCTTCTCGAGGCTCATGCGCGAGACCCTCGCCGACCGGCCCCACCAGGTGCGTGGCGACGCACGGCCCCTGCGCTGGTTTGTGAAGTCCGTGGGTACTGCGGTGCAGGAATGCAGCGAAATTCGCCTTGAGGCTCTGGTAGAACGCTGCGCAGGGCCCTCGCCCCGGGAGACCCTCATTGGCGTATTCTGTGCGCTGCTTGAGCTCATGAAATTGGGGGTTGTTGCCGCTCATGGTGGAAGCGATGCAAGCGAAGTGCTCCTGAAGAGGGTCGAGGGTGTCTCGGACGAGGATCTCGACGACCTGATCGGCCATACCCAATTACTGGACGAGGCGGAAACGGAGTCGGGCCTGGAATCCGAGGAGCCCGGGAAGCCCGAGAACGTCAACCCGCCAGCATGAACCCCCGGCCCACTTCAGGTGGAGCCCCCGGAGCGCTAGAATTCAGCCTGCCTATTTCTGCCCGACCCCACACCTTCAGCCCCGAACAATCATGAGCACCGCACTCGACGTCACCGAAAGCACCTGGGATTCCGCAGTACTCCAGAGCGAGACGCCCGTCTTGGTGGACTTTTGGGCGCCTTGGTGCGGACCCTGCAAGGCAATGGGCCCCTACGTGGACAAGCTCGCCGAGGAATACGCCGGTCGTCTCTCGGTGGTCAAGTTGGACACCCAAGACAACCCGGAAGTTGCTGCGCGATACGGCATAACCGGTATCCCGGCCTTCGTCCTGATCAAGGGCGGTGAAGTTGTCGCGCAAGCGATGGGAAGCATGCAATACGCGGCCTTGAAGGAGACCGTGGACCCGCACCTGTAGCGGGTCGCGACCCGAGTCCGTGCGCGTCATCTTCATGGGCTCCCCGCCCTTCGGGGTCGAGGTGCTGCGCCACTTGCTGGAGAGCTCCCACGAGATTGTGACGGTGGTCACGCCCCCGGACCGGCCACGGGGCCGCGGGCGACGCACACAGGTTTCCCCACTTGCAGAGTTGGCCGGGGAGGGACATGAGCCCATCCCCCTCCTGCGTCCGACCACCACTCGGGACGACGCTTTTGTCGCGAGCCTGAAGGCCCTCCAGCCGGACGCTCTGATGGTGGCAAGTTATGGAGAAATCCTGCGCCAGCCCGTTCTGGATTTGGCCCCCCATGGGGCCTTCAACGTGCACGCCTCACTGCTCCCTCGCTGGCGCGGTGCGGCGCCCATTCAGCATGCGCTGCTCGCCGGCGACGCCGAAACCGGCGTCAGTGTTCAGCGCATGGTGCTCGCCCTGGATGCAGGCGACCTGGTCCTCTCATCCAAGACCCCCATCGATGGGGACGAAAACGCCGGCGAGCTGCTCGCCCGTCTAGCCGTCGTGGGCGGTCAGGTCGCCGTTCAGGCTCTCGACCTGCTGGAGGTGGGCGGCGCGCACTTCACGCCCCAAGATCCCGCAGCAATCACCCTCGCCCCCAAGCTGAGGAAGGACGACGGCGTCTTGGATTGGAGCGAAGACACCGAGTCCATCGTGCGTAAGATCCGCGCCTTCACCCCCTGGCCCGGCGTACACACAACCCTGCCCGATGGCCGCCGCCTGGGTATTCGCCGAGCCCGGCCGATCCCCGCGGCCTCCGGCGACCCCGGAGCTGTGCTCTCCAGCCAAGAGGGCTTCTGCGTCGCGTGCGGGGGAGGAGGCGCGCTCTCGCTCCTCGAAGTGCAGCCCGAGGGTAAGACACCCATGGACGGCGAGGCGTTTGTGCGTGGGGCGCGCATGGGTTCCGACCCTCGCTTGGGCGCCGCCTAAAGAACCATGGCACGACTCACCGCATGGAGGATCTTGCGCTCGGGTAGCACTGCGCCCCTACGCAAAGTGGACGCCTACTGTGCGCGAGCCGGCCTCGACGATCGCGACCGTGGGCTGGTCCGGCAATTGGTGGGCACCGACGTCCGCCGCCGCGGCACCCTGCGCGCACTGGTCAAGCTGGAAGCCCGCGGCAAACCCAGCGCCGACGTGGCAGCCCATCTGCGGCTTGGCCTAGCTCAGCTCTTCTTTCTGGATCGCATCCCCGTCCACGCCGCCGTCTCCGAGACCGTGCGAGCCGCCACCAACTCCCTGGGCCTCGGCCGTGGGCGGTACGTCAATGCCGTCTTGCGCTCCGTCTTGCGCACCCGCAGGTCGGGATCCTCGGGAGACCCCCAGCGGGATCTGGTGAACTCTCCATGGCATTTGGACAAGCCTCTGTTTCGGAACCCGGAGGAGCACCCCGCCCTGTGGGCTGAGGACGCCCTCTCCCTGCCTTCGGCGTTGTTCAAGCGCTGGACTCGGCGCTATGGACAGGACGGGGCCACGGCCTTGGCGCTCCAGGCGCTACGCGAGCCGGCCCTCTCTCTTGTTTGTACAGGTGACAACCGGGAAGCGATGGCGCAGGCCCTAGACGAAGTGGGCGTTCCCTCTCGCCCGGGCCGTCACAAGCGCGTCCTGCTCGTCGAACGCGGATCCACCGGCGCAGTCCTGGCCTCGGGGGCTTTTACCAGCGGCGCCTTGACCGTCCAGGGGGAGACCGCCCTGCGCGCCGCCGAGCTGCTCGATGCAAAGCCTGGGGAGCACCTCTTGGACTTGGCGGCCGCGCCAGGCGGCAAGTCGGCGGCTCTGGCGCTGAGAGGGGCCAAGGTGCTCGCTGTCGACAAGAACCCGAGGCGCTTGGCCGTCATGCCGGCGGCCCTCGAGCGCATGGGCATTACCGACCGTGTCCAGCCCCTGGCGAGCGACGGCCTCGCCGCCCTGACCCCTGAAGCGGCCCTGTTTGACGGAGCCATGGTTGATGCGCCCTGTTCAAACACAGGCGTACTCGCGGCGCGACCGGGAGCTCGCTGGAGGTTCGGGCCCGGCAACCTGGCCCAGCTCGTGAAGCTCCAGGGCGACCTTCTCGATCAGGCCGCGCGGTTGCTTGGACCCAAGGGTCGACTGGTGTTCTCCACCTGCAGCCTTGAGCCGGAAGAGGGCTCCCAGGGCGCCCAAGCTTTCTTGAGCCGGCATCCGGACTGGTCCCTGACCGAAGAGCACCTCGACCTTCCGAGCGCCGACCCCGAGGGGCCTCTGGACGGCGGGTACCGGGCCCTGCTGCAACGAGAGGGGTGAGGAGAGCGCAGCGGTAGAGATAGCCGTATGCTGCTTGGCCCATGACCCCACCACCCCGAAGCGTACACCCTGAACGGCCCCGCTCCGGCCGATCTGCGGCCGGCGCCAACCCAAGCCCCCTGGCCATCGCCTGCTTCGTCGGCCTGGTCCTCGCCCTTGGCGTCGCCGGTTGGTCCGCGAGCGCCAAGAAGAAGGCGGCGCCCGATAGGGAAGGAGCCCCCGGGCCGCCCGCTCCCGCGGTGGACCCCTTCGCTGACTTGCCCCCCGAGAAGGCTCCTACGGCCCCCAAAGGCATGGGGCGCATTCAAGAAACGAATCGCGCGCCCGCCGGACTGCTCGATGACCCTCGCTGGATTGGGGCCGTCCAGATTGCCCAAGACGCCTACGCGCTCAGAGACCTGGCCGAGGACGCCAAGGCCAGCGACGACTTCCCCTCGTTCTCTTCCAAGGCGGTGGCCGCGCGCGAGAGCTTTGGAAGAGCCCTTGATGCCAGCCGGGCCTTTGAGGATCGGATCATCGATCAGTACGGCGAGGATGACCGGCAGGTGATGCAGGTCGCCCGCGAGCGCAACAAGTGGATAGACCTGCGCGCCAAGTACCGCAAGGTCAAGGCGGGCCAGTAGGCCGCACCGTCAGCCGAACTGCGGCGGAGGGGGCAGGGCCGCCGACGAATCGCCTAGGGCCTCGGGCTTCTCGGGGGTCTCTGCCGGGGTGAGGCTGAGGGGCTCGGTGGCTTCTTCGTCCTGCAAGCGCACGGCGGCATCACCCTCATCGAACAGTCCCGCCCATTCCTCGCTGAGGTCCTCGGATGGTTGGCCAAGATTCTCTTGCGGCCCACACTCGTTCTCCTCCAGCCAGCGGCGATTGGTGAGCACCGTTCCGACCACGGGCATGATTTGTAGGCCGGTCTCGGCGCCAACCTGGGCTAGGGCCGCGGCTTCGACCATCCCGGGCATAGCCACCGTCAGGAGGCTTCCCTGGCGAAGGAGGGGCACCAACCCATGCTCCCTGAGGGCTGCGCATGGGATCCCGTCAAGCAGATCCCGATCGGGCTGAGCCATGTCCACTGGGAGGAAAGGTAGATGGAACACCTCGCTCACCACCCGTGAAAGGTCCCAGTCGCTGATGGCTCCCCCGGAGACCAGAAAGGCGGCAATGGGGCCTTCACCCCGGTACTCCGCCAAGACGGAGGCCTCTACGAGCCCCCTCTCTTCGAGGGCCTCAACGAGGCGTGTTTCGTCCAGTCGCTTGGGGTGCTTCAAGGGGAACCGCAGCCCGGGGGAGGCCGCTACCCATGTATCGGGCCTAATCACCCCAGGACTGGAGCCGCGAGCACCCCTGGGGCGCCAGCACCGCGTCCGCGCGCCGCCGAGCCCTATCCGGCCTGCCTCAAGATGGGACCTCTAGACGTCTAGGTTGGTGACCTCGAGGGCGTGCCTCTCGATGTAGTCCCTGCGCGCCTCGACCCCGTCACTCATCAAGATGGTGAAGATGGCGTCGGCGGCGATCGCATCTTCAAGCTCGACCCGATAGAACTTGCGGGTTTCGGGGTCCATCGTGGACTCCCACAGCTGGTCGTGGTTCATCTCGCCCAGGCCCTTGTAGCGCTGGATGTCGAAGCCCGACTCCGCGCTCTTTTGAACGACCCGCCCCAGCTCGAGAAGTTTCTGGCAGGTCTCTTCGCCCTTAGCCGTGCGCGCCGTCCAGCGCCCGCCGCCCCGCACCTGCATGCCCATCTCCTCGAGAGCGAGCAGCGCCTTGACGAGGTCCTCGGTCGGAGCAAAGTGCCCGCAGGCAATGGCAGCGTCGTCTGCCCTGATCCCGCAGTCTGGTCCGCTGTAGACCGCAGCGTCCTCACCCACGGTGGCGCGCTGCAGTTCCACCCAGTTGTCGAGCTCTTCACGGGAATCAAAGAACCCCTCCTGCTCTCCAGCCCGCCCCCAGAACCCTGGCAGGCCAGCCCCGTCCCAGCGGTCAAGGAGATCATCGAAGGGGATCTGCGCCCAGCGCGGTATGGCCTCGACCGCTCGCGCCTCCACCTCCGCTAGACTGCGGCAGAGCTCCCTGAGGGAGGCGCCGGTCCACTCCTTCTCCGTCACTTCATCGCGAATCGTCACGGCCGAAACGCCGCGCTCGATGAGCAATTCTCTCAGCGTCGGGTCGTCGGTGACGTACTCATACTTCTTGCCCACGGACAGCTTGTACAGGGGCGGCTGGGCGATGTAGAGGTGTCCGGCCTCGATGACCTCAACCATGTGGCGGAAGAAAAACGTCAGTAGCAGGGTACGGATGTGGGAGCCGTCCACATCGGCGTCAGTCATGATCACGACTTTGTTGTAGCGCAGCTTCTCGAGGTTGAACTCCTCGGCAATTCCGCACCCCAGCGCCTGGATGATCAGTTGGATCTCCTGGTGGGAGAGCATCTTGTCCAGGCGTGCGCGCTCCACGTTCAGGATCTTTCCCTTGATCGGAAGGATCGCCTGGTAGCGCCGGTCGCGGCCCATCTTTGCCGGCCCGCCGGCCGAATCACCTTCCACGATGAAGATCTCTGTTTGGTCGCGCTCTTTGCTTTGGCAGTCCGCGAGCTTGCCCGGCAGCCCGCCGCCGGCGAGGGCGGACTTGCGCCGCACCAGCTCCCGTGCCCGGCGCGCTGCCTCGCGGGCCTCCTTGGCGCTGATTGCCTTCCTGATTACCGTTTTGGCCACCGCCGCGTTCTCTTCCAGGTAAATCCCAAGCTGCTCTGCAACCACGGATTCGACAAGGCCCTGCGCCTCGCGGTTGCCGAGCTTGTCCTTGGTCTGGCCCTCGAATTGAGGGTCGGGCACCTTGAGGGAGAGGATCGCGGTTAGGCCCTCTCGAAAGTCGTCCCCGCTGGGGGCCTGGCCGTTTTCCTTGATGAGCTTCTCTTTCTTGGCGTAGGTGTTGAGCGAGCGCGTCAGCCCAGCCCGCAACCCCGCCATGTGGGTTCCCCCACCGTGGGTGTTGATGTTGTTGACAAAGGTGTACACGGTTTCCTGATAGGCGTCCGTGTATTGCAACGCCAACTCCACTTCGTATTCGGCGTTAGGGTCATCCGTGGAGGGCACCGTCTTGGAAAAGTGGATGACGTCGCCGTGCAGTGGGTTCTTGTTCTGGTTGATGTGGCTCACGAAGGTCCGTAGCCCATCCGGATACTCGAAGACCTCCTCTTTGCCCGTGCGCTCGTCCTGCAGTTCGATGCGCAGCCCGCGCGTGCCCATCAGATAGGCCGTCTCGCGCAGGCGTTTCACGACGATCTCCCAGTCCGCCGTCGTCGTCGTGAAGATCTCGGCGTCCGCCTTAAAGCAGATGACGGTTCCGGTGATTTCCGTTTTCCCGGTGACCTCCAGGCTAGATCGCTTGACCCCCCGATCGAAGTGCATGCTGTGGATCTCTCCATCCTTGTGCACGTCAACCTCAAGCCACTCCGACAGGGCATTCACACAAGACACGCCCACCCCGTGCAGGCCTCCGGAAACCTTGTAGGACTCGTCGTCGAACTTCCCGCCGGCATGCAGCTTGGTGAGCACCAGCTCAACGGCGGAGACCCCCTCCTCGGGGTGGATTCCAACGGGAATGCCCCGGCCGTCATCCTCGACGCGGATGCTGCCGCCCTCGCACAAGACCACCCGCACATGAGAAGCGTGCCCTGCTAGGGCTTCGTCAACCGAGTTGTCGACAACCTCCCAAATGAGGTGGTGGAGTCCGCGCACATCCGTGTCCCCGATGTACATGGCGGGACGCACGCGTACCGCCTCGAGTCCTTCCAGAACGGTGATGGACTCCGCGCTGTACTCGCCCCGCTTTTTTGGGGAAGGGGACGGGTTCTTGGTGTTGGGGGCGGCGTCGGTCATGGTCGAATCGGTCATCGGTGCAGTAGTGCGGAGAGATGGGGGTGGCGGGTTCAAGCCCGCAGCTTAAAGCTCACTCGGCGAATGCGGTTGTCACCCATTCGTCGGTTTGCTTCCTGGCGAAATTGTTCACCGGTGAAGTTCACCAGCTCATGCTTGTGTGCGGCTGACGTCACTTCTACGACGAGTTCCCCGCGACGGAAGGCCACCGACGTGGCGTGCTGGGCGAGTTCGGGTCCCAGCGCGTCGCGCCAAGCCTCGTGCACTTTCCAGTCGCGCATCTTGTCCCCGAGGCCACTAGCCGCCAAGAACTGCGAGACGGCACGCCCCAAGGGGGCAACGCCCCCGCGGCGCGGATGGTTATCGATGTCCATCATGTTCCGTCGTGATCGCGCCCCTAGACGTCCACAGTGATCGGCATGACAACGTAGACATAGCCCTCACCCAACTGAAACTTGCCGGGGCTTGTGTGTTCGGTGAATTCTAGTGAGAGGGTGTCGAGCGTACAGTTCTTGAGGCCATCGATGACGTAGTCCGGATTGAAGGCGATCTCCGCACTATCCCCCTTGTAGTCAACCTCCATGTGGGCGGTGGCTTCTCCGCGCCCAGCCGACTGCCCAAAGATCTCAAGCTTATTCTTGCTCATCTTGAGTTTTACCGCTCGCGCCTCGTCCCCCGTCACGTTTGCCACCAAGCGAAGTTTCTTGGCCAGAAGGTCCCGGTCCGCTTCCATCCGGCGTGTGGTTTCGGCCGGGATCACCGCCGCGTAACGGGGAAACTCCCCGTCGATCAGGCGTGCAAACACCTCTGCATTCTTGGTCTTGAGCCCCACCTTGGTCTCACCGAACTGAAGCTGTATCTGGTCCAGGGGGTCCGAAATGGCTCTGACGAACATTTGCATGCCCCGGGTGGGCACGATGCACTGCACAACCCCGTCCCCTCCCGCGCCGTCCACGGGGGTCTCGCTGAGAGCCAGGCGCCGCCCGTCCGTGGCGATCATTCGCAGGGTGTCCGCTTCGAGTTCTGCGAGGACACCGTGCATGGCATAGCGACCCGGCTCGCGGGCCGCAGCAAATGCGGTCTGATCCACGAGCTTGGCGAAATTTCCCCCCTGCATGGTGATCGTGCTTTCTCCATCGAATCGCGCCACCACGGGAAATTCATCCGGATCCACCGTGACGAGTTCGCAGGTGTCCGCGCCGCTCTCGATGGTGCAGGTGTTCCCCTTGACTTCGAGGGTGATGGTCTCCCCCGAGAGATCGCGCACGAAATCAAAGGCCACTCGTGCGGGAATCACAGCGGTACCAGGATCCTCGACTTTCACATCGTCGATGCAGTAGCGCAGCGACACTTCCATATCCGTACCTACGAGCTCGAGGGCGTTGTCCGTGGCAACGAGGCACACGTTTTCCACCACGGGCTTGGTGCTCTTGGCGGGAATGACGTTGTTCGCTAAGGCTAGACCTTCGCGCAACTTTTCACGATCACAGATGACCTTCATGCTGGGAGCCCTCGGGGCGGGAAATTAGGAAATGGGTAGGGTTGAACGGTTTTCCCCATCGTCCCCTTAGATAAATTCTTCTTAACAGTAAGGGGCACGCTGAATTGGGGACAACGCAGAGGTTTGGTGACGTAAGTGGTTATGAATGGATGGGTTGGGAACGGGCGGGCGGCGTTGATGGAAGGCCACTCGGCGTGGGCGTGCTGGTGATAACCGGGGAGAAGTGAACACTTGTCCAGAGACCCGCCGGGACCGGGGTTCGGGTGCTGAGTGTTCCCCAGATCATCCACAGAAAAAGAGCGCTGGACCCCGAAGTCCCCCACCGGTTTTCCACGACGGACCAAGGGCTTCTCAAGAGGAAGAGAGGCCGCAGGCGGGCGGTGGAAGGGGGGGGAAACCGGGCCCTTCAAGGCGACCCCTAGGGTAATCGCCAAGGGGCCGGGTGTCGATCCTGAAGCGGGGTGAAGAAGGGTCGAAAACGGTGGGGATTCCGGGCAGATCCGACGGATTTGGGGTGGCCCGAAGGCGCCCGCTGCTGCCCCCAGGGAAGGCGCCCCTGCATCACGCCTCGGGCGGCGTTGAGCGCCCCCCTGTGGGGGTTCGAGGCGCCGGGCAACGGGGGCGGCTACGCCCCTAGAGTGGGCCATCGGAGGGGGCGCCAAGTCGCCCGAGAAGGCTTTCGACCTGCTCGCGCACCTCGGGGTCCGAGCGGACGGCCTTGGCCACCCGGTCGACGGCATAGATCACGGTGGAGTGGTCGCGTCCGCCGAAGAACCCGCCGATCTCCTCCAGGGAGTGGCGGGTGATCCTGCGGGCCAGGAACATCGCCACCTGGCGGGGATGTGTGATGGACTTTGTTCGCCGTTTGGACTGGAGTTCCGAGAGCTTGACCCCGAACTTGCCCGTGACCGCGGAGATGATGTCATCCATGGTGGGAGTCCCCTGGTTTACCTGCAGCAGGTCTCCCAGAGCCTCGCGCGCCAGCTCCAAGGTGAGGGGCTTGCCTGTCAGGCTGGAGAAGCCCAAGAGGCGCGTCACAGCCCCCTCGAGCTCCCGGACGTTTTGGTCAATCTGTTCAGCAATCAGCTGGGCAACGGCGTCTGGAAGCTCGCGGCCCTGATCGCGGCTCTTGCGCTTGACGATCGCCATGCGCGTCTCATAACAGGGGGGCTCGACCTCGGTCACCATGCCCCACTTAAAGCGGGACACGAGGCGCTCTTGGAGGGTGGGGATGTCCTTGGGGGGCGAGTCAGAGGAGAGGACGAGCTGCTTGCCGGCCTGGTAGAGCGTGTTGAAGGTGTGGAAGAACTCTTCCTGGGTGCGCTCTTTGTTGGCCAGGATGTGGATGTCGTCGACCACGAGCACGTCCACGTTGCGATACTTGGTCCGGAATTCGTCTAGGTCCCCGTTCTGGAGGGCGCTGATGAAGTGGTTCACGAAGGTTTCGCAGGACAGGTAGAGAATGCGCGCGGAGGGGTCGCGCTCCAGGATGGAGAAGCACAAGGCCTGCAGCAGGTGGGTCTTGCCGACCCCTACGCGGCCGTGCAGGAAGAACGGGTTGTAGTTCATTCCAGGCCTCTCGCCCGACCCCACGGCCGCTGCATGGGCGAAGCGGTTACAGGGGCCCACCACGAAGTTCTCGAACGTGTACTTGTGGTTCAGGACCACGTCGCTGTTCCAAAGCAGGCCGGCTCCGGGGGCGAGGCCTGTGGCCTGGCCATTGGGCGCCCCGATTGGCGCGCCGGGAGCCGCCCCCCGGTCGGTCTTGGCGGGTTCCGGGGCGGCGTGCGCCGGCGGAACCGTTGCTTCTGGATCCACCGTAATGCGGACGCGGCACCCTTTTCCGAGAACGGAGCGCACCGCGCTCTCGACGGCTGGGCCGTAGTACTTGCTGATCCAGTCGCAGGTGTAGGAGTTCAGGACGGCTAGGGAGACATCCTGCGCGCCCTCGGGCCCGTCCGCGACGAGGAGTCGGGCCTGGAGAAACCAGGTTTCGAACTGCTCGGGGACGATGCGCGCTCGCAGGGCTTCCTGGACGCGCAGCCAGCAGCCCTCCGCATCACTCGCCGCGACGGTCGCGTTGGCTTTCTCCTGCGCTGGAGCGCGGGCCTCTCCCGGTGGCACGTCCAGCGACGGGCCGATGGCAGTAGAGTCAGAGGGGGGCATGGGGTGCGCGGGGAGGGCGCGGGGGCGCTGCCGGAGCAGTGCGCGAGCTGGGGGGGCTATTGCGGTGTGGTGCGGTTCGGCCGGCGGTGGTTCTGCGGTGATTCTGCGGTGGTTCTGCGGTGGTTCTGCGGTGATTCTGCGGTGATTCTGCGGGTGGGCTGGGTCGAACCGCGTGGGGGTGCGGCTGTCGAGGCGCCCCGAAGTGAAAGCAGGATGAGCGTTCGCATTCTGCCACGACATTTGCTCGCGTCAACGGTTCTCCACAGGCGACCCCCTCGACCTGCGAGTTCGTGTTGAACTAGCCCGACTTACGCGCGAGCGAGAAAGTTTTCGACAGGATTTCAACTGCCCGGCATAGATCGGCGTCGCCAGTTTCCCATCCGAGGGAAAGGCGCACCGCTGCGCGGGCGGACTCCTCGTCAAATCCCATGGCGGCCAGCACGTGGGAGGGTTCAAGGGAGCCGCTTGAGCAGGCGGAGCCGGCGGAGACCTCCAGGCCTTCGAGGTCAAGGCGCGTCACGATCACCCGTCCGTCCACTCCCGGTGCCAGGACGTTCAGGGTATTGGGGAGGCGCAAGGGCGAGTCCATTGGGGGCCCGACAACCTGAAGGTGTGGCAACGCCCCTTGAAGTTCACCCCAAAGGTAGGCCGTCTGCTTGCGCCAACGGGCGGAGGCCTCTTCCTGCTCCGCCACGGCGAGTTCGATGGCGCAGGCGGCGGCCGCTATGGCCGGAGCGTTCTCGGTGCCTGGCCGCAGGCCCTCTTCCTGGCCTCCACCGAAGAGCACCGGCTTGAGAGGCAGGGACGTGCAGCGCACGAGGACCCCCACGCCCACAGGGCCCCCAACCTTGTGGGCTGACAGGGAGGCCAGATCCACGCCCCACCCGGTGAGGTCCAAAGGGATGCGCCCCAAAGCCTGGGCTGCGTCCGTGTGGATGGGCAGAGCGTCACCCCCGAGGGCCTCACGCACTTCGCGCAGGGGCACTAGGGCGCCGGTCTCGTTGTTGGCGGCGGCCAGGGAAAGCAGGGCGCTACCCCGCGCCGTTTGGGCCAGCTCATCGAGGTTGACCAACCCCTCCGGGTCCACGCTGGCGAGGCGCAACTCGCACCCCTCTGCCTCCAGGTGGCGGGCGGGTTCCAGCACCGAGGCGTGATCGCTGGCGAGCACGGTCAGGGCGGCCCCCGGGGCGGCCGCACGCATGGTGCCGAGCAGGGCCAGGTTGTTGGCCTCCGTTCCGCTGGACGTGAAGAAGATGCCGGACTCGCTGACCCCGAGGGCTCCAGCCACCCGTTCCCGGGCGCGATCGATCACCGCCCGGGCTGCACGGCCCGAGGTGTGCACGCTGGAGGGGTTGCCCCCCAACTCCTGAAGGGTCTCAACCCACACCTCTCGAGCCTCGGGTCGCAAGGTGGTGGTTGCGTTGTGATCGAGATAGACGCGCTTCATCGCGGGGGGCCTTCCAGGGCCTTGCGATAGACGCGCTCGTACTGATCGACGATACGGTCGCGGGCGAACAGGCTCTCGGCGCGCTCCCTTGCTGAAGCGCCCATGGCCCGGCTCCCCTCCCTGTCGCTCAGAGCTCGGCCGAGGGTGTCGGCAAACGCCTGTGGATCGTCGGCATCCACCAGCCACCCGCTCACTCCGTCCTCAACCACCTCCGAGACGCCGCCTACGTTGCAGGCGAGGACGGGGGTGCCGCAAGCCATGGACTCCAGGGCGGAGAGGCCGAAGGACTCCTCGCTGCTGGCTAGGGCATACACGTCTGCTGGTGCAAGGAGGCTCGGCAGGGCGTCCCGGGTACCGAGGAAGGTGACGCGTTCGTCGACCCCGCAGTTCTTGGCGGCCTTGCGAGCGCTGGCCTGATCGGGGCCATCGCCAACGAGTAGCAACCGCCAGTCCGTTGCTTCCCCCGGGCTGCCTGGGCCGCAGGTCAGGGCAAACGCCTCCACGAGCCAGGGCACGCGCTTGACGGGCCGGAAGTTGCTCACGTGCACCACGGTGGGCGGCGCATCGGGCTGGGCCCGGGCGGCCCCCGGGTGAAACTCGGCGAGGTCGACGAAGTTGGGGACGACCTCGATGCGCCCCGCCATGGCTTGGGGCCCAAAATTCTCGGCCGTGCGGCGCACCAGGTCGGCTGAGACGGCAGTGACCGCGTCGCTCGCGGTCAGGGTGTACCGGACCAAGGGGGCGTAGGTCTGGTCGTTGCCCACGAGGGTAATGTCGGTGCCGTGCAGGGTGGTGACAACTCGGGGCGCCCTCTGCCTGGCCTGGCCCTTGGCTGCGGACCGGGCCAGCAGGGCGCACACCGCATGGGGCAGGGCGTAGTGAGCGTGCAGGATGTCGAGCCCTAGGCTCTCGTGCAGATCCAGCACGGCCGAGGTGATCGCCAGATCATGGGGAGTGGCGTGGAAGAGCGGGTAGGGTGCTCCCTGGGCGACGTGCAACTCCACCCGGCCGGAGGCGCGGGCAAGGCGCGGAGGAGCTTGGTGGGAGAAGAGATGCACCTCGTGCCCGCGCTCGGCAAGCGACAGGGCCAACTCGCTGGCGACGACCCCCGAACCACCATAGGTTGGGTGACAAAGGACCCCTATTTTTATCCTATCTGTCATCGCCATGATCTATCCCGCCTTGGCGCCGCATGTGGGACCCTTTCAGTTGGCAGTGGGGCCGGAAAGGCCCTTCCCGGCGAGTGGGCCAAGCCTTGAGCGGGTTGGCATATGGTCTCTTTCTGCACCACTATTGGGTGCGAAGTTATAGCTAGATTCCGGCCGCACGGGCTCAGGGGAGGGGGTTGCCACCGGGCTGGAGTCCTTGGCCGCATCCAGCTCCACGGAGGGGTCCTGTGCCGGGGCTGAAGTGGACACCAATGTTGGTGCAGGTTCATCACATATGGCGGTTAATGTCGGATGAGTTGCTGCTTCCGTTTGCGCTTCATCCCGGCCCTGAGGTCCGCCGCTATCGGCGGGCTTGAGGTCGGCAGGCTTGAGGTCCGCAGGCCTCGGCTGTGGGCTGGCATCGGCTTCAACCCTGGGTGCGGCGGGAGGTGTGAGTACGACCGTCGGCAGGTCCGGATCCTCGGCATCGGTGGGAACTGTCGGCGCGGGAGTCTTGCGGTTCTTGGAGGCTCTCGCCGGGCGGGCCATCTCGGCCAAGGTGGCCTCGAGTTGCTCCACGGCTGGGACGGGGAGCTCGCGTACGGCGAGCTCGGGGTCTTGGCTCTCGGCCGCCATGATCTCACGCGCCAGAATCAGATAGTCGCGGGCTCCCGGGGAGTTGGGGGCGTACTCGAAGATCGAAACCCCGTGGCTGGGGGACTCTGCCAATTTGACGTTGGTGCGGATGGGGTGCGAGAAGACCTGGCCCGGGAAATAGCGGCGGATCTCGGCCAGAACCTCCCGAGCAAGCCGCAGGCGGGTGTCGTAGAGGGTGGGCAGGATGCCGGCGACGTTCAGGTTCGGGTTGATGCGGCGTCGCATCAACTGAACGATCTCCACCAGCTTGCTGATGCCTTGCAGGGCGAAGAACTCGGTCTGGAGGGTGACGATCACCTCATTGGCGGCGGCCAGCCCGTTGATGGATAGGAGGCCCAGGCTGGGGGGGCAGTCCAGGATGACGTAGTCAGCGGGGGCCTCTCCGCTGGCCTCCATGCTTGCGGCCTCCCAGGTATCAAGAGCCTCTCGCAGCAGGATCTCACGGCCGAAGGCGCTGGCCAGCTCGATTTCAGCCCCGGAAAGATCGATATGTGCCGGCAGGAGCCGAAGCCCGGCGGTTGTCGTGTCCTTCAGGCAGTCGGCAAAGGAGTTGCGACCCAAGAGCAGGTCGTAGGTGGAGGGCTCTCCCGAGGCCAGATCGGTTCCCAGATGAAGGGAGAGGTTAGCCTGGGCGTCCAGGTCCACGACCACGACCCGTCGGCCAAGACGCGCGAGGGCGGACCCGAGGTTGGCGGCGGTGGTGGTTTTTCCGACTCCACCTTTCTGGTTGATAATGGCGATGCGGCGCATGTATTTGGGCGCGGCGCGGGGACCGCGGGCCTAGCAGTGTATCCGGGCTTGCCCAAGCCGCGGGCCCTAGTCCGGTGAATCCCCGACATCCGCCCAGGAGAGCAGGGCGCCCCAGGCCGGGCACAATTCCTGACCGAGGGGCACGGGCCCGTCGTGCATCAGCGGCTCGCCATGGCGCGCGCCAATCAACTCTCCAAAGTAGCGCGCCTTTGTTTCGACGCGCTCCGCGATATCGGCGCCAAAAAGGAAGTGGCTGCCATCGTCGGAATCAGAGGTCAGTTGGCTCGAATAGGCCGAGATGGCAGCCATCTTGCGCTCCCAAACGGGCCCGATATCCACCACCAGGGTGGGCTCAAACGCAAGGTGCCCCATGAACCGAAGCAGGTGGCGGGGCCGGGGCGAGGGCTCTTCACCGGCCTGTTGGGCGAGGCGGCGCAGGCCGCACACATACCAGGCCTCCCGCGCGATGCGTCCGGCGGCGACGTGGTCGGGGTGCAGGTCGGACTCACTGTGGGCGAAGACGATGTCCGGACGGTGGGCGCGTAGGAGCGCCGCCACCTTCTCGCGCTCCTCCACTCCGGCCACGACGCGCCCATCGGGCAGGCCGAGGTTGATGCGCAGGCTCAGCCCCAAGAGCTCGGAAGCCTCCGCGGCTTCCGCAGCCCGGTCCTCGCCGGTCCCCCGCGAGCCCATCTCCCCGGCCGTCAGGTCGAGCACCCCCACCTTCAGCCCGGCCGCCGTCAGGCGCAGGATCGTGCCCCCCAGCGAGATCTCCGCATCGTCGGGGTGTGCGGCAATGACGAGGGCGTCCAGGCGCAGGTTGGAATCAGTCATGGGAGGGGTCGGCATCGGAGTCGAGGTGGACGACGAGGTGTTCGAAGCAGATGGGGGGCAGCTCACGATAGAGATCTTCCACCCATCCGGACCCAAAGCGGGCGCAGAACTGCAGGGGGCCAAGCACCCGTTCCTGAGGCTGGTCCAGGGGGACCAGGCTGTGGTTGATGCGCCGTAGGGCTCGCTGGCCCTTGCCCGATTGGTTGGCCTGGACCCGGTCGACCTTCATGGCGAGCTTCTCGATGGCGGCCTTCACCTGGCGGGCCGTGCGCTCCAGATTTCCGGCCAGATTGTCCGGCAGTGCGGCGATTTCCGCGCGCAGGCTGCGCAGGCGTTCCGCCGCGCGCTCGGCTTCCTTACGCAGGATGTCGCCAGGAGCAGGCTCTTCGCCGGCTGTGGGCTGCCCGCTGGGACGCCACGCTCCAAGGGCGGCGAGCACCTCAGCGGGTGTCGCCTCGGCCCGTTTTAAAGCGGCACGCACGTCGGGACTGGTCAGGGTCATGCTGATGCGTGGCACGAAGGGCGTATTCGGGAGGTTTGCGGCGCGACGCAGGGGAGCGAGTTGGGCGTGGTAGAGCAGCTCACCCTTGCCGCCGATGGTGGCTGCCACGGGGAGCACGGCGTCCTGAACCAGGGGGCGCAGGAGGGCGCCCGCTGACCACTCCTCGGGCTGCCCTGCGATCTCGGCCGCCAGCTCGGAGGCTGTGCGCGAACCGGGCTGCCCATCAAAAGCGAAGCCTTCGCCGCCCGGGCGCAAGGCTCGGCGTTGGCCCTCTCGAACCTGATAGACCAGAGCGGCCTCCGAAGGAGGAATGGGGCTGTTGGGCCCCGAGCCCTCCGTTAGCAGGGGTTCGGGATCCAGGGACACCAGATCGGCCAGGGCCGAGGAGAGAGAGGGCCGGATCCAGTCGGGCTCGACCACGAGCAGTCCCATGGGCCCGAGCAGCTCGCTCATGGTGCGCGTGAAGGCGCGCACGAAGGACTCTCCAGGGCGAGGAAAGAACAGGTCCAGGGCGGAGTCGGTGCCTTCGAACTCCTCGTACATGTCGCCCAGGAGTGCGCGGGTCGCGGAGAGGTGGTGGACCTCCTCGTCGAAGTGGATCTCTGAGAGAGGCGTGCGTCCCGACGAGAGCCCGGCGAGCTTGACCTTCTGCAGGTCGAGGTTGCGGTTGAGCTGATGGGCGTGATGCACCTCGGCCACGTCGTGGTCATCGCCGTGGTTCCAGAACAGGGGTACGACGGGGACGCCCCAATGGCGCGAGAGGTCCGTGGCTAACCGACACGCCTGAAGCCCCTTGTAGAGGCTGTAGAGGGGGCTCACGCACAGGCCTGGTTGCTGGCCGGTCACAACGCAAAAGGTGCCCTCCTCGGCCAGGACGGACAGGGAAGTCCGGGCCCGCCCGGGCAGCTCGTGGAACTCGTGCCCTTTGCCCAGAGCCTGGGCCAGGAGCCCCCGCTCACCCGCACCGTGGCGATCCGTCGGTCGGGGCAGATCCTCGAGACGGCCAGGGACCGGGATGCCGTTCAGGCCGCCCGAAGAGAGGGCCTCGCGGGTTGCCTCGTCCAGGCCGAACAGGTCGGCGGGCAGGTGTTCGAGGCGTAGGTCCACGGCCGGGTCCTCAGGCGGGACTCGACAGGGCCTGGGACAACTCCTCCGCCATCTGCTGCGCAGCCTGGCGGGCGGCGTCCTTCCAGTTCCCGCCATCCCGGGCGGCGAACAGGATTCCGCGGGATGAATTGACCAGCGCTCCCCGGCAGCCCTCGGTGAAGCCTCCCACTACGTCGGCCGCGGTGGCTCCTTGGGCGCCGAAGCCCGGTAGGAGCAAGGGTGTATGGGGCATGCGCTCGCGCAGGGCGACGAGCTCGGCCGGATGGGTAGCGCCCACCACGGCACCTACGCTGGAGAAGCCGCAGGTTCCCAGGCGCTCGGCTCCCCAGGCCCCGATGGCATCGGCTACCCGCTCGGTCAGGGTGGGTGAGCCCTGGGTCTGGAACTCGGCACTGGAGGGGTTGGAGGTGCGCGCCAGGATGTACAGCCCTGCTCCGGCCGCATCGCAGGCCTCCAGGAAAGGCTGCACGGAGTCGCTCCCGAGGTAGGGGTTGATGGTCAGGGCGTCGCACAGGGTGGCGGGGTCTGAGCCCGGCCCGCCCGTCAGGAAGGCCTGGGCGTAGGCCGCCGCGGTGCTGCCGATGTCGCCGCGCTTGGCGTCGCCGATGACGATAAGGCCGCGCTCGTGGCTGGCCGCCACCACCGACTCATAGGCCGCGAGACCTTCAGGCCCGAGGACCTCGAAGAAGGCCAGCTGTGGTTTGACCGCAGGCACGATGTCTGCCACGGCGTCGAGGATGCCAACCAGGAAGCGGGTCACGTCGCTCGCGCACTCCTGCCGGGTGGCCTCGGGATCGCGCACGGCCGTGAACTCCTCGGGCATCAGGTCGAGGTGCGGGTCGAGTCCGACGAGGCAGGGGTTGCCTTTGGAGAGGACGGCTTGGTCGAGGCGGTCGGCGTAGTTCATGGCGGCCTGCCATTGTCGCCGTTGAGGGGCTTTGTGGCACCCCCTAGACCGAGTCTTCAGGGCTGTCTTCCGCTTCTTGGGCCCCCTGGAGGGCCTTGGATTGGGCCGCCTTCAGTTGACCTTCGGGCACGAGCACGCCCACTGAGACCACCAGTCGGAAGGCCTCTTCCACCGTCATGTCCAGAGGAACCAGATCCTCCGCTGCGATGAAGACGGTGTAGCCGGTCATGGGAAGCGGGGAGGACGGGATGTAGATGGCCCGCATCTCACCTTTCTGATCATCGCGGAGCTCAGGCAACCCGCCGCCGGTGACGAGGCCGATGGACCAGATTCCTGGGCTCGGGTAGGGGGCGGCCACGACGCTGTCGAACTCCATTTCGTTGTCGGACAGGAAGAAGTCCACCAGCTGTTTGGCGTGTGGGTAGACGGCGCGCACGAAGGGCAGGCGCGCGAGTGTGCGGTCGGTGCCGGCGATGAGGGCGCGGCCCAGGAAGCCGCTGGCCAGGTAGCCCACCAGCAGGATCAGGCTCGCCGCGATGAGAATCCCGGCCCAGATGCCCACCCGCGCTTGAACGGCGGTGCGCAGGCTTTCGGGGTCGATCCCCCACTGCGAGAGGTCCCGCATGAAGCCTGGCAGGTTGGAGCGGTGCTTGCCCAACCCATCCCTGAAGCCCTCCTTGGAGGGCCCCCCTTGAGCGTCCCAGATCTCCCGGATGGGCTCGGGTTGGTCCTGGCGCTGCAACAGGAACGTGGTGTCCGTCGGGTCGATGTCGACCCAGCCGAGTACCGTCCAGCCGATCGAGTTGCTCTCGAGCCCCGCGTAGATGGCCTGGTTGACGGGCCCGGCTACGTAGCGATTGACGAACTGGCCCACGCTGACGAACACAAACACCGTCAGCACGGCTGGCAGTACCACGGCAAGGCCGCGCAGGAAGAACCCCTTCCGGGGGCCCTTGGGCCGCTCTGGAGCGTTGGCCGAGTGCGTGGAAGAAGGCATGGTGGCTGGGGGCGTGGGCTGCGAGCGCGTGCGGCCTTGGCTCTCTATTCTTGGGAACCGGCGTTGGCGGATTGCGCCGACGGGAAGCACCTTGGCAAAGCAGAGGTGGCCGGGGCCACAGAAAAGCGGTAGGGCCTGTTACCGCAGGGGTGCGCCATTCGTCCCCCACAGAGGCGGGCGGGGGCCCGCGGTGGCACGGTGACATTCACCCGTCGGTCAGGGCTGCTTGCCGAGCGCCAGAAACTTGCGCGCCACCCCGTCAGCCAGGGGCCAACCGCGGTCCGTCAGGTGCCAGCGGCCATCGACGTTCTCAAGCAGACCCTGCTGCTCCAACTCCTGGGCCAGACCTGGGGCCGGATCATCCACCGCCCCATCGAGACCGGCTGCGAGGAGCGCCTCCATCGGGTCGACTCCAGCGCTGCGCCTCAGGCCCAGCCACCAGGTTTCCCCCAGCCGGTGCAGGGGGTCGAGTTGCTCACGCCAAAGCGTGGCGTGCTCGTCGTTCTGCACCCAGCGCAAATAGGGCGCCAGGGAACGGGGATTGCCCGCTCTGGCCAGACCCACCTTGCTCACGGCTCCAGGCCCCAGACCCACGTAGGCTCCGTTGGCCCAGTAGGTCAGGTTGTGCTGGCACTCGTGGCCGGGGCGGGCGTAGTTCGAGATTTCATAGCGGCCCAGGCCGGCTGCCTCGGCGACCTCCCGGGTGCGCTCAAAGCAGGCCAGCTCCACCTCCTCGGGAGCCGTCATAAGCTCCCCCCGCTCGCGCTGGACGTGAAACAGGGTGCCTTCCTCGATGGTGAGGTTGTAGGCCGACAGGTGCTGCGGTTCGAACTCGAGGACCCGCGACAGTTCATCCTCCCAGTCCTCGACGCTCTGGCCGGGGCAGGCGTAGATCATGTCCGCGCCCACGGCGGCATCCGTTCCCCGCGCGGCCTCCAGGGCGCGCAGGGCGTCTTCGGGTTCATGCGCTCGGCCCAGGAACTTCAGGGTGTCCGGGTTGAGGGACTGAACTCCCACCGAGAGGCGCGTCACACCAAGCTGGGCGAGCAACCTGGCCTTGTCCCGGTCTAGGCTCTCGGGGTTGCACTCTGCAGTGACCTCAACGGCCGAAGACCTGAAACCGGTCAGCCCATCCAAGCCGTCGAAGAGTTCGACGAGCAGGGGCTCCGGCAGCAGGGAGGGCGTGCCGCCCCCAATGAAGACGGTCTTGGGAGCTTGTGGCGCCCGGGCGCGTGCCTCGTGAAGTAGGGCCGCAACCGTGCCCGACAGATCCTGGCCCTCGGCTTCCACCGAGAAGAAGTCACAGTAGGGGCACTTGACCACGCAGAAGGGAACGTGGACGTAGAGCGCTGTCCCAGCCGGCGCACGCGGCAGAGGAGCCTCGGGCGGGGCCGGAGCCGCCAGGCCCGGAGCTGGCACAGAGGGATGAGGCATGGGCGCCGAGTCTAGCCTCGGCGCCCCTTTCTGCCCTCCCTAGGCGGCATCCATGATGATGTGCAGCTTACGTAGGGCCTCAAGTTCGATCTGACGCACGCGTTCGCGGGTCAGGCCGACGATCTTGCCAATCTCCTTGAGGGTCATCGGGTCGCCGCTGGAGTCCTCCAGGCCGTAGCGCAGACGCAGAATGGTGGCTTCGCGCTCATCGATGCACTCGAGGAGCTTGGCCATGTGCCGGAGCAATTCCCGCTGGGTGAAGGACTCCTCGGGGTTCTCAGAGCGGTCGTCCGGCACCGTGTCCTGGTTCTCGGAGAGCAGATCGAGGGACAGCAGGGAGCCCGAGCCGTTGCTTTCGATGGTGCGCTTGAGCAAGGGCCAGGACTCACGGGCAACGCCGAGCTCTTGGGCAACCTCCTCCACCGTGGGTGTGCGGCCAAGCATGTAGCCCAGCTCCGCGGAGACCTTGCGCCACTTGGCGATCATCTCCGACATGTATCCAGGGACCCGCACGGACTTGACCGTGTTGGTCAGGGCGCGACGGATGGACTGCTTGATCCACCAGGTGCCGTAGGTCGAGAAGCGGCAGCCCGCGGCGGGGTCAAACTTCTCAGCGGCCTTCATCAGGCCGAGGTTCCCCTCGGCAATCAGGTCCTGAAGAGTCAGGCCGCGGTTGGAGTAGATCTTGGCGATGGAGACCACGAGACGCAGGTTGGCCCTGATCAGGTGTTCGCGGGCAGCGAGATCGCCACCCTGAATGCGTCGGCCAAGGGCCTTCTCTTCGTCGGCGGTAAGGAGGGAGACCTCGTTGATCTCCTGCAGATAGGTTTCGAGACATCGTTCGGCAGAAATGGGACTGCTCCTGGCCCTCGAGGGGAGTTGGGGCTGCGGCGGGGAGAGGGGGGTTAGCCCCTCGAGGTTATTTGCGTCTTCCTTTTGTCGTCCAGGTCTGGCGCGGTACTTGAGTAATAACCACGAGGAAGGCGAGGTCTTGGGCCATGCTCTGGTAGACTACCCTGAGGGAGGTGGCTCCCGCCCAACCATGCTTGGTCAGACCCCTGAAGGCTCCCTCGAACAACTTGTCCCAGAGCGGGATTTTGCAAACCTGTTTGGCAGCCGAGCCCAGGATCTGCTGCGCCTGACCAACACGCTCTCGTCCCCTCAGATCGGCGCCTGGACGAAGCGCCTGTTCTTCTTGCTGTATTCCGAGGCTGACGAGCTTGAGTCCTTCCTCGACGACTACGGCGCGCGCTCCAACCAGAGCTACGCTCCGGTCACCGAGCTGGTGGCCTCCATCCGGGGCTTCTCCATGGCGGGCCTGTCACTGGAGCACCTCATCAGGCGGCTCGACAATTATCAGGTGTTGGAGTCCTTGTCAGGGCTGGATGCGGACATGGCCCGAGAGGATCTGACCGCCGCTCGCCGCTGGGTCCAGGATGTGTTGGTGGCGCTCTTGGGAGAGATCCGCGCAGAAGCCGAGCGCCACGGCGTTCCTCACCCCAAGGAGGGACACGAGGAGGGTGAGTCGGGCTTTCCCCTGGTGCGCTTCCGCCTCCCGAGGGACGTGGGGCTGGAGGACATCGCCGAAGAGGAGCAGCGCATTGCTGAAGTGGCCTCAAAGTACCTGCAGGCCTGCACCATGCTGGATGAGGGGGCTAGCGGCATTATCGAGGAGCCTGCGAAAAGGGACACATTCCTGCGCGAGTCGCTTACCGAGGAAACAGCCCGGGTCTATACGGCGACGGTTCACAACCTGCAGTCCACCTACGACACCTACATTGGCAACACCCGGCTGGAGAGCGCGGATGAGCGGCTCCCGAAGCTGCGCGGGCACGTATCGGGCTCCTTGCACCTCCTAGAGGCCGCCACACAGCTGGTTCACTTCCTGGAGCGCCACGAGAGCGAAGTGCGTGATGATGGGGCCCGCAGCCAGCTGGCCCGGCTCGCTCCGCGGGCCCAGGTCTCCAATGTGATCTTGAACGTGCTCCTGCTCTGGGCCGGGAGGCTCATGGCCGAGGGCCGGGTTCTGGCCGAAGACCTGCTGCCCTCCTACACGAACCTGCAGGTGCTTGACGTGGAACTGGGAGAGGGCCTGGTGTTGCACGCACGTCCAATCTCCCTGGTGGTTTCCATCGTCGTCCACTACGCCACCCCCGTGGAGTTTGAAGTGGCCGGCGTGACCTGTAGCGCCGGGTCCATCCTTGAGATGATGATTGCCGCGGGGTCCAAATCCGACGAGAAGCGGTTCCGGTTCCGTGGGGATGAGCGGCCTCTACGCGATATTGCCCTGCTCTTTCACCATGATCTGGGTGAAGGCGGAACCGATACGCTGCCTCCGGAACTGGGCTACCTGTCCCGAGCCTGAAGGGGCGCGGGCTGCTCTGGAGCCGTTGACCCCTCCAGCATCCAGGCCGCCAAAGCCAGGCCAGCTATGGGCAGGAGGTGCGTCGGCGAAGTCCCGCCGGAGAGACGAGCCAGATCCAGGTGTCCGCCTGCATCGAAAATGCCGACAAGTGCCGGGCCAAGCAGGGGCACCGCGTAACCGAGGGCGGGCAGAATCCATGCGCTCACAAGCAAAGCGGGGGCGCGCGCGGCAGCCGGGACAGGGATCTGGACGAGGATGAGACTGATGGCCGCCAAGTGCAGATGGGTTAGGCACAAAGCCAACAGGGGGGGGCTGGGTGTTCCCAGGAGGACCGGCAGGCAGAGGGCGGCGGCCAACAAGAGGGCGGCTGCGGTTGTGCTTGCGGCTAGGTAGAAAGTGGCCCGGCGGACAAGGGTCAAGGGCTTGACGAACCACTCCAACGTTCCTGCCATCGTCATGGCAAGGCAGTGTCCAGCAAGGACGGATAGAAATGCAGCTTCGTATAGAACGCCTGGAATGCTGCCTTCCGATGTCGTTAAGCCCATCGGGCTCAGGGAGGCAACCGTCGGCCAAAGGGCGCCAATCGTCCCTCCGAGCACCCAGAAGGCGGGCTGACGCAGCAGTCGCGATGCGACCCACCTGGAGGTGGACAAGCCAATCACGCCAGCAGCTTGGGGGTGAGAACCGGCGAGCCCCAAAGCCAGGCGGGGTTGAGTATGTGGGCGGTTCGGGGCATGGTAGGGGAGGTGTTCCACGTGGAACACTCTTGGAGAACCCACCGTAAGTCCCCGCAGGGAGTTAGACAATCATGGAACGCAGACTTGGCCGTGGCTTGGGCGCCTTGCTCGGAGGCGACGTCGGAATCCCCACAGGAGATGATCAGGTTTCAGAATCCCGAGAGCTACGCACGGTGGCCATCGAGCATGTGGACCCCAACCCGGACCAGCCGCGGAAAGTGTTCGCCAGTGAGGCCATGGAGTCTCTCCGTGAGAGCATCGTGCAGCACGGGTTGCTCCAACCGGTCTGTGTTCGCGCCCAAGGCGATCGCTATCGGATCGTCGCCGGTGAGCGGAGATGGCGTGCTGCGCGGCTGGCTGGCCTGGCCGAGATCCCTGTGCGGGTGGTGGTTGGGATCGATGAGGTTCAGGCCCTGGAGTTGGCTCTGGTGGAGAACCTCCAAAGGGAGGATCTGGACCCCATGGAGAAGGCCCGGGGGTATCGGGATCTGATTGACCGCGCGGGTATGACCCAGGATCAGGTCGGAGCCAGGGTGGGTATGAATCGGGCCACGGTAGCCAACCACCTGCGGCTTCTCGATCTGCCCAAGGAGGCTCAAGAGGCATTGATTGCCGGGCTAGTGACCATGGGGCACGCTCGCGCTCTACTTGGCGCCGCAAACCCGAAGATCATCCCGACCCTCCTCGCGAAGATTGTGAGGGAAGAGCTCTCTGTTCGCGAAGTCGAGGCCCTGGTGAAGGATGGCACTCAGGTTGCCGCGGGATCCTCGGGTACTAAGGTCTCCGGCCGGCCGACGCCCAAGCAGGAGCCTTGGGCCAGGGAGTTCGAGGGGCGACTACGCTCTTCGTTGGGGACCAAGGTGTCCGTCACCAACCGGAAGGGCTACAAGGGTCAAATCGTGGTGCACTACCACGACCGTGATGAGCTGGAGCGGCTCATGGAGACCCTGGCCCCCCAAGACGAGGTTTAGATTCGAGAGTGTTCCACGTGGAACACTTCCGTGTGCGAGCCGGGCCGCCGGTAGAGTAGGGGAGCTCTCGTCACCCTTTGCGCCGGCCTGACGGCGAGCGGTTCATGGATTGTGGAATACTCTGGGGCCGCCAGGGATAGAGGCCCTAAATAGGTCATCCTGGGCCGTGAGGGGAGCTTTCCCAGGGGGGGGCCCGAGTGGATGGTCCGTGGAAAACTGCCTCGACGAGGAGGCTCGGCACAAGCCTATCGGACCAAGCTTGGTCAGAGTGTTCCACGTGGAACACTACCGATGGTCGGCCCAGAATATTGGGCGTTCCTAGAGACGAGAGCCTATGCGGCGAGCCTGGGTCTATTGTTCCCGAACGCGGGCGCTCGTGATGGTGGGGACTGGGGCTGCCGGTATGCTCTGCCCCTGGAATTGGGGGGGGCGGACTGCAACGCCGTCGAGCTCGTCAACCGCGGCCTGGCCCTCGATCACCATACCGAACACCGTATGGATTCCGTCCAGGTGGTGTGGGCTGCCCGTGGTGATAAAAAACTGGGAGCCCGAGCTCTGGAGTTCATTTGGGTTCTTAGCGGCGGACAGTACGTATTGAGAATGGACCCGATCGCCGCCCTCCTGGTCTATTTTGTATTCCGGTCCGCCCTGGCCCCAGGTCTCCACGCCCTTGGTTGGATCCTTGGTGTTCGGGTCGCCGCCCTGGATCATGAACCCCCGGATGATGCGGTGGAACTTCGTGCCGTCGTAATACCCCTCGCCCACCAGCTTCAGGAAATTCTCCACGTGCAGGGGTGCCTGCTCGGCATAGAGGGCCAGGGCAATCGAGAGTGTCCTGCCCCCAAGATCCACGTCCATTTCCACCACGGGCGAGCCTTCCGGGGGCGGGGCGTTTTCGAAAAGCGCCCCCAGTGCCCGGTCCTGGTCCTGCTGGCTACCGAGGGTTGCCTTGAGGATTCCGGCGATCGTTGTCTCCGCACCCTCCTTCCCTATGGGCAGGCTGAGACTTGTAAGGAGAGGCGCGCCCGACGCTTCAATTGCGGCGACGGCCTCCATCGCACCCGAGTAGTCGCGCTCTGCCGCGAACGACGAAACGGCTGCAAGGGCGGCCCACCCCTCGACCCCGGTGCCGGCGAGGTCGGCCTGCGCCGCCTTCATTAGCTCTTCAGGATCGCCCGTAGTTGCGGCAGTTACTAGGATTTCCCATTCTGCATTGCGTGCATTGGTGGTTTCCTCTTCCTGGTACTCGCCGTACAGGACCCAGCCTGCCGAGGCCAGAGCGAGCAGCGCCACGGGTCGCCAATACCTGTCCACCGCTTCGGCGAATGTGGACTTCTCATCGGTGACAATGGTCACCTCGGTGGCGGCCTTGTGCTTGGTGCGGGACTTGGAATGTGCCATGGCGTGGTAGGGACGAGATTGGTGGGACGGGTCCGGGTTGCGGACCTCATGGCGCGGCATTCTATGGGCAGTCCGGGTCGGGCCACAAGGGCTTCAATGAGGAGAGAACCGGCGCTAGCCTCCCGGATTCGGCGCTTTTCGGGCGCGGGATGCAGCCCTCGCGTTATTGTGGCTGGAGCGCTTCGTCATCCCTGCCCGAGGAGGCTCCATGCTTGCGATTCTGCTGTCTCTAGCCCTGCCCGCGACTCCGCCCAGATTTCCCGTTCTTCAGCCGTGCGAGGAAGTTTCCGAAGCCGATGCGGAATTCGACAAGCGCCTGGCTGACGCCAAGGGCGACGCTGAAAAGCTCTGGATGCTCTATCAGTGGTGTGTGGACACCAGCAGGGATGCGTCCGGGAAGGAGACCCTGCGGGCCGTGATCAAAGCGGACACCGACCACCTGGAGGCCCGCAAGGCACTGAGGCACGTGCGACATGAAGGCCGTTGGTACACGAGCCAGAAGAAGGTGGACCAGGCCATCGCCAAGCAACGCGACAAAGAGGCAAAGGACGCCGGCTTGGTGAAGCACGATGGCCAATGGGTCGAACCTGCAGACCTGCCGTTTCTCGAAAAGGGCCTCGTTCGTGGGCCGAACGGCGATTGGCTTGCCCCCGAGGACCTTGAGCGCCTAGAAGGGGGTTGGGTCCGCCAGGACCTCGTCTGGGTCTCCCCAGAGGAGATCCCCAAGATGAAGGAGGGCCTTTGGAAGTGCGGTGAAGAGTGGCTGACCACAGATGAGGCCGACCGCCACCACGGCCGATTCGAGCGGAGCTGGGTCATCCCCAGCGACCACCTTGAGTTGTGGACCTCCTGCTCCCGAGCCACGGCGAAGAAAGCCATCGGCGAGATGGAGCGCTGCTACCGAGACATGGTCAAGGTCTATGGGACACCACCGAGCGGCCGTATCCGGGTGGCTCTCTTCAAGTCTTCAGACCAGATGGGCTTCTTTGCCGCTGAATCGGCCGCCGGGCGCCCCGCGGCAGATGGCCGACGGCTGGTAGAGGCACTGAGCTCAACCTTCATGGAGAGCTGGTTGACGGACAAGGGGAAGGGCTGGCTGGGGGCTGGAGCCTCCTTTTGGGACGCCTCCCAGGAGAACGGGGACAGCTTCGGGGTTCACGACGCCCGCATGGCCTTTGGCCTGTCCTTTGTGGACCGCATGGACCCCAGCCCGAAAGCCATCGAGAAGCTCACCAAGAAAGGATACCGGGCCGACTTTGTCGAGTCGTTCTACGGGGAGAAGGACATCCCCGCATGGTTCTCTTGGGGTGCCGCCTGCTATGGCGCGCGCTACTACGAGGACAGCTCCGTGGGCAGCGGCGGCGATCAGTGGTGGGTGCGGAAGTGGTCTGTTGACAACCTCAAGCGGCAAGGGGGCCTGAGTTTCTTGCGACCGGTCTTCGATCTTGAGTTAGACCCACAAAACCGCAGAACAGGTTCCCTGATCAACGGTGCCGGCCTAATCATGTCCTTTATCGTTGATGGGGGGTGTGCAGAGGTGATTGAGGCCCACGCCGAACTCAAGCAGGCCCTGCGAGCCGGAAAGGACAGCAAGAAGCTTTTCGGCGCCCTGCGTAAGAGTGTTGAGGCACATGAATCCGAGTTACGGGCGTTTGCCGGCCTCTAACCCTATCGATTGACCATGACCCGAAATCTCTACCAAGGCCTATGCCTTTTCATTGTCCTGATTCTGGTGGGCTCCCAAGCCGGGGCGGCCCCGCAACGGCACGTCGAGCACCACTCACCGGAGGCCGTCTGGTTCCTCTCGGTCCCGGATCTGCCTGGCTTGAGAGAGGCCTACCCGCGCACATCCCTGGGGCGCCTCTTCCAGGATGAGGGCCTTGGTGAACTCATTGGTGGGCTCGCAGGGGAGGAGGTCGATAGCCCCCTGGACCTAGGCCTGAGCTTCTACGAGAAGGCGGTGTTGGCGGGGAAATTGCCTCCCTTCCTGCCCCTGCTCGAGAAGGCCGAGGCGGTCTCGGCCTCCCTTGTTTTCAATGGATCTGGACTGGTCCAGTCCGCGGTCCAGGGCGTGTTCGAATCCGCTGAGGATTCCGCCTTGCCCCTTTTTCAACTGCAGATTGAGTTCCAAGATGCTGCGGTCGCCGCGAAGGCCTTCGACATGGCCGTTGCAGTTGCCGCGGTGGGGGGGGCGAAGATCGTTCGCAAGGAGAGCGGGCAGACCCGGATTGCCGAGGCGTCCACAGGCCTCGAACCCCAGGCCAGTCTCGTTCACCACGGAGCGCACCTGGCCATTCTCCTCGGCCGCCCCGACCCCGAGAGCCTTGTCCAGAGGCTACAGGGGACGGCCCCGGGCCTAGACCCCAAGAGCCTAGGGGCCGGGAGCCGGGAGTTGGTCGCCGAGGGAACCGTGGTCTTTGATTGGCTCAGCCGCTCCGGATTTCCGACCGGGGACCTGATCGCATCCACACCGGAATTCGCCATGGCTGAACTGGCATCGAGCATGGGCGAGGCTCTCTTCGGGGCCAACCTCTCCATGGTCCTACGTGGCGGTCATTGGAGGTCGGTAGTCGACGCCGAGGGACAGTTTGTAACGGAGGGCGTTTTTGAAGTGCCCGCCCGCCCGGCGAGCCGGCTCCTGTCCAGCGAGCCCATGACGGAGAATGCTCTGGGGCTGCTTCCCCAGGACGCCATGGTCCAGTGGTGTGCCTCCCTCAACAAGTCGGCTCTGGAGGAGCTCACCAGTGGACTCCCGGGCTCGGAAGAAGCCGGTCTGGATTTCGATTACCGCTCGGATCTATTGGCACCCCTCGGCAGTTCCATTGCCGTAGGCCTGCCCAAGCCCAAGTCCCTTCTAGCAGCTCCACCCATCATCGGCGTGATTGCCCTGGAGGACGCCGCGGCGTTCAAGCGGGGGATGGACGGATTGGCTGCCTGGGGAGCCAAGGAGGGGGCAGGGGTACTGACCATAAAGGTCGATGAGTATCGCGGCAGACCCCTCTACACCCTTCAATTCAACGCGTCCGAAGCCGAGGCCCAATCACTGGAACTTCCCACCATCATGATCGGTATGGAGGGTCTCATGCGCCCGTGCCTGGCCATCCTGGACGACCGGGTGATTCTCACCCCCTTGCCCAATCACACCAAGCGCGAGTTGCGACGCGCCCTGAAGGACGAGGATGCAGGCTCGGGAGCATTCGCCCTGGAAGGCGTCCCCTCTGGCGCGAGTGGGGCAGCACAGGCGGATTGGGCGAGCTTCTTGGGGTCGGTCTACGGTGGCTTGAAGGCGTTGGCCTCCATGGGCGCGGCCGGAGGGAATCTGCCCATCGACGTGGCGGCACTGCCGGAGTCAGATTACGTGGAGAGCTTCTTTGAACCCTCATTGAGCTGGATGGAGGTGAATGAGGGCCGCGGCTACGCCTACCAGCGCTCCTCTTTTGGGCCCGAATTTATGCTCATGACGGGCCTCGTGCCGATCTGGTTCGTCACCGATTCGAGCGTCCAGACCGTTGCCATCCCAAGCTCCGTGCCCGCTGCGCCGACCAGCGGTGACATTGAGGAAGACGGCAATTCCCAACAACGGTGAGCCAGGATCCAAACCCCAGCAAGCTCAAGGGGGCTCCCAGGTCCCCTAGGGGTCGAATTCGCAAGCTACGCAACAACACCGGACGTTGGCTGGGCCAGCATTTCGGGGCGGCGGGCATCGTTCAAATGGCCCGCTGGTGCCGCAAAATCGAGCTCAACGCAGCCGTTCGCGAAAGGGCAGAGTCCGAGCACAAGGGCCTGATATTGGCCTTCTGGCATGGGCGAGGTGTTCTGGCTTCGCCCTTCTACAGGCCGGGCAATACGACGGCGCTGGTGTCGGCAAGCGAGGACGGATCCATGGCGACGACCATCCTGAAGCGGCTCGGCTATGAGATCATCCGGGGCTCGTCGAGTCGTGGGGGAGTGCGCGCCCTACGGGACATGCTGTCCTGCCTGGAGCGCGGCAAGCACGTGGCGTTGACCCCGGACGGCCCCAGGGGGCCCATGCACTCCATGTCTCCCGGTGCAGCCTTCATGTCCCGCGCCACCGGCGTTCCGGTCCTACCCATCGGCTTTGGCATCGACCGTGCCCGGCGCCTGGATACCTGGGATCGCTACACCCTGCCGCGGCTGGGCTCCCGTCTCGTGACCTCCTGCGAGGAGCCCATCCAGGTCCCACGTGAAGCCAGCGGGGATGCGCTCGCCGAGTACTCCTCCCGTATCCGGGCAGCCATCCGCAAGGCCGAGCGCGAGGCCTTCGCACACCTGGATCTCGAGCCGGACTGGGGGGACTGGGTTCCCGAGCAGGAGATCGAGCACAGCGCGGAGTTCGAGGGATGATTCGTATCGGGCCCTCGGGCTGGAGCTATCCCGATTGGGAGGGCCCGGTCTACCCGCGCTCGAAACCACGCGCGTACCACCCGCTCGATCTGCTGGCGACGCTTGTCGACTACGTAGAGGTCAATAGCTCCTTCTATGCGGTGCCTCGCGCGCGGAACTCCTCCAACTGGGTGGCCCGCGTGGCCCACCAGAAGTCCTTTCGCTTCGGCGCCAAACTGCTGCAGGACTTCACCCACAAGCCCATACCCGAGGATCTGGCGCAGTGGGAAGAGTTGGCCCTCGAGTGGCGTCGCGGCATCGCTCCCCTGGAAGAAAAAGGGCTGCTGAGCGCCGTCCTGGTCCAGTTTCCGGTCACCTTCCAGCCCAACGACGATAGTGTCGCCCGGCTGGGACACATCGCCCGGCTCTTCGACGGCCTACCCTTGGTGCTTGAGGTGCGTCACCGAGAGTGGTTCGAGCCGCCCTCCCTGACGACCATCGGGGGTCTGGGATACTCCCTGGCCCACATCGATCTTCCGCCCTCCTGGAATCACCCTCCAGCCTCACACGCAGCCGTGGGTCCGGTGGGTTACGTGCGCTTGCATGGCCGCAACAGCGAGCAGTGGTTCCGTTCGGGGGCGGGCCGCAACGACCGTTACGACTACCTCTACAGTCCGCCCGAACTGGGCGAGATTGCTCACCGCATCAATGCGGTGGCCAAGGCGAGCGATGAGACCCTGGTGGCGACGAACAACCACTTCGAGGGTCAGGCCCTTGCCAATGCTCTTGAGCTGCGGTGGCTCATGGGGGGGCGGGAGTCGGTCGCTGCACCCGCCGAGCTCGTACACGCCTTCCCGCATCTGGCAGACATCACCCGCGTGATGGGGCAGCGGGACCTCTATGGCCCGGCCTCGGGCAGGAATCCGGCCTAGCGGTTGCGGTTTGCCCTGTGGCAGGCCGTGCAGTTGCTGGAAAGGCGGTCCAGGGCGTCCTGGGCGCGGCCGTCAGGTTCACTCCCCAGGTAGAAATAGGTGACCGCGGTGGGGCTGACGATGGGTCTTGCCCCGGACGGGTCCGTCACGTCTGAAATGGCCTGGGCCAAATCCCGGGCGGCGGCCAGACTGTCGGCGATCCACTTGCGCTGCTCGGCGTCCGAGTTGCGGATCTCTTCCAGCAGCGAGATTCCCCGCAAGAGTTCGACCATGCGCTCAGCCTCCCGGGCGGGTTCCAGATCAGGGTGGGCCGTGCCGGCCACCCAGTGCTGCTTTCTGCAGAGGACCAACTGGTCAAGGCAACGCGCCAAGTCTGCCATAGAGGCACGGAAGGCGCGCACGCGATGGCGGCTGGGGAAGTCCCAGGCAAGGCTCGTGGTCTGATGCACGGAGGGCAAGTCAGCACGGGCGATGGATTCGTAAAGGCCCGGGTAGGCGCTGGAGGTGCCACACCACTGGCGCATCTCCGCCAGTGCGGTCTCGCGTGAGGCGCCATCCAGGACCAACCGTCCGACGGCCGCCGCGGCAGGACCGCGATGGCGGCCGTGGAAGCAGTGCACATAGAACGGCCCCGGCATCTCGCGGAAGATCTTGACCAGGCGGGCGAGGGTCTCGTCCTCGATGCCCTTGTAGTGCAGGGGTAGGTGGACGTACCGCAGTCCATGGCGAGCAGCCGTTTCAACCTCCGGCGTCTTGCCGTCCACCGAGATCACCGTCTTCACTCCCCACTGTTTCAGGCGTGCGAAGGCCTCTTCGGAGCCGGGCTCTGCGCCGGAGTAGACGCTCTCGCTGAGACGAAAAGCGTTGCGCAGACCGAACTCATTGATCGGCTCCTGGGCGGGCAACTGAACCTCGCTGGCCGACTCAAAGGCGTTGCGCACATTCGCGAGAGGGCCCGCGGTGGGGGGCAGAGAGGCCTGGCCCGGGTCGCTTGCACAACAAGCTCCCAAACCCAGAGCGACCAGAAGGCCACTGAGGGCAAGGCGTCCCAGGGGACGCGGGGAGGATGAGGGGGGCACGAACATGGGATGTGGATCCGACGCCATTGTGCAATGGCCGTGCCGGACGGGGCGCCGGGGGCTCAAGATCCTCGGGCGTTGAGGCCTCATTCCGAGCCTGGACCCTCCTGGGGGGCCAAAAAGTGGGCAAAGCGCCAATCTTGGAGGGGGGTGCTTGGGCCTTCAAGAGACCCGGGGTTCCCCTTCCGTAACGCTCCTGCCCTCGACGAGGGCCCGGTACGTGCAGGGCTGAGGGTATCCTCCTGTCCATGGCCGCCACTCAACTCGTCCAGTTCAACCTATGCCATCCAAAGGCCCCTGAGCGCAGGGTCCAGGTTCGGGTTGAAGGGCCAGAGGGATACGAAGGGGCAGCCAAGGCCCTGCCGCACGTCCTGGTCTTGCACGGCTTCAAGGGCTTCATGCACTGGGGCTTCTTCCCCGAGCTCTCCCAGCGCATAGCTCAGAGGGGCATGGTGGCGGTGAGCTTGAACACTTCCGGTAGCGGTGTGGGTGACGACCTAGAAACCCTGAGCGAAGAGCAAGCCTTCTTTCAGTGCACGTTCAGCCACGACCTGGAAGACCTCGATCTTGTGCGGCAGCATCTCTTGGAAAACGGGCCTTGCGTGGACAGGGACCGTCTCGCGATCTGGGGTCACAGTCGAGGGGGGGGCATGGCCCTGCTGCACGCTGAGCGCTGGGGTGACTACAAGGCCAGCGTCCTCTGGGGTCCTATCAACCGGGTGAAGATCTTCGACGAGGCGACCCGTCTACGGTGGCGCGAACAGGGTGAGGTGCAGATTCCCAACGGGCGTACGGGGCAGGTACACCGCATCGGGCTGGACCTGCTGGACGACATCGAGCGAAACGCCGCGCAACTGGACATCCTCGGTGCGGCAGCCCGCACGCAAACCCCAACCCTTATCGTCCATGGCAGCGCTGACGAAGCGGTTCCCTTGGGCGACGCCGAGAGCATCCAAGCGGCTTTGCCCAAGGACACCGGACACCTCTGCGTGCTACCCGGGGCGGGCCACACCTTTGGCGCCAAGCACCCCTTCGAGGGCTGCGGCGAAGACCTCGAGGCGGCTTTCGGGGTCAGTTTAGACCACCTTCAGCGGCACCTGCCCCTCAGCGACTAGGCCTTTTCCAGGAAGGCCTGCACGTGGGCGCAGGCTTCTTCAGCCAGGACCTCAACCCGCTCGCCGGTGGCGCGCAGGGTGACCTCCACCTTGCCTTCGCTGACCCCGCGCCCTGCGGTGACCTGCACGGGAAACCCGAGCAGCTCGAGGTCCTTGAACTTGGCGCCCGCCCGCACCTTGCGGTCGTCCAGGCAAACGTCGACTCCGGCGGCTTGGAGTTCGGCGTAGAGGCGCTCGCCCACCTCGACCTGGTCTTCCTTGCGCACGTCAACGATGGCCACGGCAACTTCGAAAGGGGCGATGGCTGCGGGCCAGACGATGCCCTTGTCGTCATGGCCTTGTTCCACGGCGGACTGAGCGGTGCGCGAGACACCGATGCCATAGCAACCCATGACGAAGGGCGCGGGCTTGCCATTCTCACCGATGAAGGAGGCCTTCATGGCGGTGGAGTACTTATCGCCGAGCTTGAAGATGTGCCCCACTTCGATGCCGCGGGCTTCCAGCAGAGGGCCCTTTCCATCCGGTGACAATTCGCCCGCCTTCGCCTCGCGCAGGTCGTGATAGGCGGGTGCGGGGAAGTCGCGCCCCGCATTGACGTTGAGGCAATGGAAGCCGGTCTCGTTGCAGCCGGTCAGCAGGTTGGTGCGACCCTCAAGGGTCTTGTCCGCTAGGAGACGGACCTTCTCGTCGAGGCCCACGGGGCCGGCAAAACCGACCTCTGCGCCCGTGAGTTTCACGATCGCCTGGTCCTCGGCCAACTCAAGGGAGAGGCAATCGAGGGCGTTGGTCAGCTTGACCTCGTTGATGTTCAGATCACCACGCATCATCACCGCGATCAGGGCCTCTTCCTCGGCCCAGGTGGCCTTGTACAGAACCGTCTTGGCCATGGCCGCTGCCGGCAGGTCGAAGAAGGCCTCGAGTTGTTCAACGGTGCGCACGTCGGGCGTGGCCGTCTTCTCCATCTCGACCGCTTCGCTACAGGGCGGGGCTTCAGCGGGGATGGAGTCCGCTTTCTCCACGTTCGCGGCGTAGCCCGATTCCTCGCAGTAGAGGATCGCATCCTCGCCGGCTTCGGCGATGACCATGAACTCCTCGCTGCCGCTTCCGCCAATGGCCCCCGCGTCGGCTTGCACGGAGCGAAAGCTCACGCCACAGCGGGTGAAGATGCGCCTGTAGGCGCGATCCATGGCCGCATAGGATTCGTCGAGCCCGGCCTGATCCGCGTCAAACGAGTAGGCATCCATCATGATGAACTCGCGCCCGCGCAAGAGGCCGTACCTGGGCCGGATCTCATCGCGGAACTTGTCTTGGATCTGGTAGAGGTTGACGGGCAGCTGCTTGTAGCTGGTGATCGTCTGGTCGGCGTAGGACGTGATCACCTCTTCGTGGGTGGGGCCGAGGCAGAAATCGGCGCCCTTGCTGTCCTTCAGGGTGAAGAGGATGCCGTCCGCGACATACCTATCCCAGCGACCGGAGCTCTCCCACAACTCCCGGGGGTGCATGATCGGCATCATGACCTCGATGCCACCTTCGGCTGTGATCTCTTCGTTCACGATGGCGGTGATCTTCTTCATCGTGCGCCACATCAACGGGCCGTAGGTGTAGAGCCCCGATGCGGCCTTGACGATGTAGCCACCGCGGGCGAGCAGACGGTGTGAGGGGAGTTCGGCGTCGGCGGGATCATCCCGGAGGGTGACGATGTGGAGTTTGGAGAGGCGCATGGGTCAGGATTGGCTGGGGCTTGCGGTGAGCAACTTGCGCAGGGTGGCGATGACAGAGGGCACCTTCCAGTCGATGCCGGGGTATTCGTGAGCGATCTGGCCCTCGGGAGAGAGAATGACCAGGTTCATGTTGTGGCCGATCATGCCGTTGTCTTCGAGGGAGAAGGTCACGTTGCAGCAACTAGCTGAGGCGCGGATGGCGTCCTCGCCCGCGGTGAGAAACGACCAAGACGTGAAGTCGGCGCCGTAGAACTCGCCGTAGCCCTTGAGGGCCTCAGGGGGGTCTCGCTCGGGGTCGAGGGTGATGCTCACGAGAGCGACTCGCCCTTTGAGCTCCTCGGGAAGAGCGGTTTGAATCTCGGCCATCTTCTTGGTGGTCAGCGGGCACATCGTTTGGATGGGGCAGCTCGTGTAGACGTAGGACAGGAGCACGGCCTGCCCGGCCAGATCGGCGAGTCGCAGGGGTTGACCATCCTGGTCGGTGAACGAGTGCTCAAGAAACTCCCTGAGCTGTTCGGGTGTCGGGCCTTCGGCCGTCTTGGCAGCGCCGCCAGAGGAGTCCGCGCAGGCGCAGAGGGCCAACGAGGTCAGGATCAGGAGGGAGTTGCGCACCGCCGGAGTATGGGCCCCCTGCCCCCGCGCGTCACCGGAAGGGCGGGAAGATCGGGGGGCGTGGGACGGATCTGGGTTACAGGCCCTTCATGCGTTGCCGACGAGCGACCTCTGGCAGGCGCTCAATGGGCAGGGGGCGCTTCCTCCAGCGGATGAAGGCCCATAGGACGAGCAAGCTAAGAACCGCCGTGACCCCGATGGCTAGCGGCCCGGGCGAGTCGTTCTCGGCTGTGGGGGGAGAGCTTTCTTGAGAGATGTGCATGATGGGTGGAGCCATGGGGCCGTGGGCATCATCACCTTCTCCCAAGGTGGAGACAACGTTGTCCAGCCCGTTGCCTGCAGGCTGGATTGCTAGAATCGGGGGCTCATGCCCCCTCTCCGCACACTGTTCCGCAAAGCGTCCATATCGGTGGCAGCCCTGGTGTGTGTGTTTCTGGTCGCTGAGACCCTGACCCGCAGCCTGGAGCCGGGGCCCTTCTCCCTCCTCGATCGCAATCCCTACGTTGTCCACCCCGAAAACCCTCGCGTGGTGCTCCACCGGCCCGGGTTTGAAGGGCGCTGGGATGGGACCTGGTATCACATCAATTCGTTGGGCTTGCGTTGCCCTGCGATTGAAGCGGACGCGCCAGCAGACCGGTATCGCATCGTCGCCCTGGGCGACTCGTGTACTTTTGGCAAGGGCGTCGCCGAGGCCGACACTTGGCCGCGACAACTGGAGACCCTACTGGGCGAGGCCTTGTCCCCCGTGCGCTCGGTGTCTGTGGCAAACCTCGGAGTCAACGGATACTCGGGAACCACCTATGAGCGGATTCTCAGAGAGGTGGGCCTGGGACTTGAGCCGGACCTAGTCGTCGTGGGTTTCAACCTGAACGACTTTCCCAATGCGATAAGAGCTGTGGACGAGCATGTCTTCGGCGACCGCAAGGCTCGGCGCCTGATCTCCCAGGACCTGCGTGACCTGCTGGGGAGGACGGCGACCTACCGTTGGTTGAGGCAGGCCTACTACCACTCACAGCGGGAGGACGACTGGAAGCAGGCAGAGGCTTTCGCGCGTGGGGCGAAGGCTTCGAGCGCAGACGGCGAAGCGTGGATTGAGCAGGTGAAATATCTCGAGAGCATTCGCGACCAGGCCTCAGCCATCGGCGCCCAGACTGCCGTGTTCCTCTTCCCCTATGAGAGCCAGGTCTATCTCGACTCCTTCGACCCGACGCCGATCGATCGTCTGCGCGAAACCTGCGCGGATCTCGAGTTGCCGTTCGTGGATCTGGCCGAGGAGTTCCGCCGTCGCGCTCGCCAGTCGGACCCGGTGGGTGAGCTGTTCTTGAAGGGTGACCGCTATCACCCCAATCGGGAGGGGTACAGGATCGTGGCTGAGGAAGTGAAGGAGCTGGTTTTGGCCCACAAATGGGCCCTCAAGGGGGACTAGGGCCCTCTGGGCGGCAGTGGCTTGGTGTCGCCCGCAAGAAGAGTGAATCATTGGAAGGCCAATACGTAAGTAGTTGGCCTAGGTCACCCATCCAAACCCACCGTTCCATGAACCGACCCACCCTGCTCAGCATTGGCATCATCTGCAACGCGCTGCATGCGTTGCTCCTCCTCCTTGTCTTGGCCATCTTGTCCATGGCCGTTCTGGGCGTGGGGGCATTTGCCGGGCTGAGCGGACCAATGAGTAGCCTGCCCATAGCCGGTCTCATCGCAACGATGGGGATGCTCCTCATCGTGCCCGTCTTCCTGTTCTATCTCCTAGTCCTGGCGTCCTGCTGGGGCAGCTGGAACGGCGAGCGCGGATGGACTTGGACCCTGATTATCCTTTCCGTTCTGGGCTTGATGAACAGCGGACCGCTGAGCATCGTCATCGGCTTGTGCGCCGTGATCGGTGGGCTCCAGGCACTCGGGGTCATCGGGGGAAACGAGACGAGCACGGGCTAGGGCCTTCGCCCCACCCCTATGTGATGGGCGCGGCCAGGTGCTCGACCAGGTCCATTTTGGTCAGGATCCCGACCAAGCAGTTGTCGTCATTGACGACGAGCCCCACGTACCCGCGCGAGAAGCGATCGAGCAGGACGCTGGCGTCGTCGTTCGGGCGGACGGTCTCCACGTTGCGGAACATGACTTCAGCGATACTGCTGGCAAGGGTTGTGCGTCCCTCCACCAGGCCTGCTAGCAGGTCGGACTCGGTCACGATTCCGACCAGTCGCCCTCCATCCAGAATGGGCAATTGGCTGATTCCCTGCTCCTTCATGCGCATGACGCCATCCGCCACGGACTGGGCTCCGTCGGCCGTATGCAGCTCGCGCTGGGGCATGCGACGCAAGACCTCGTCCACGCTCTGATTACCCCAGCTGGGCTCCGTGAAGCCATTCTCCCTCATCCAGCGGTCGTCCATGAACTTGGTCATGTAGTTGCGCACCGAGTCGGGCAGGATGACCACGAATTTCTTGCCGGGGCCCTCACGTCGAGCGATCTCGAGGGCAGCCCACATGGCCGTGCCGGATGAGCCTCCACACAAGAGGCCCTCGCGTCGGATCAGGCGCCGCGCCATGAGAAAGGACTCGCGGTCCTCGGTCTTCACCCACTCATCGATCAGGTCGCGGTCAAGCACGTCCGGGATGAAGTCGTAGCCGATCCCTTCCACCTTGTAGGAGCCCACATCCGCAGGGCCGGCGAGGATCGAGCCCACGGGGTCTGCGCCGACGATCTTGATGTGCGGCGCCTCTTCCTTGAGGAGTCGAGCCACGCCGCTGATCGTCCCGCCCGTTCCGGCTCCGGCCACGAGGTAATCAAACTCACCACCTGTTGCATCGAGTATCTCGCGACCGGTTCCATGATAGTGGGCATCAGGATTGTCCACGTTGGAGTACTGGTCGAGTATGTGAGCGCGTGGAATGATCGCTTGCAGTTGCCGCGCCACGCCGATGTGGCTCTCGGGTGCGTCCCAGGCGGCTTCGGTTGGAGTACGGATGATCTCCGCACCCAAAGCCTCAAGGGCCACCTGTTTCTCGCGGCTCATCTTCTCCGGCATGGTGATCACCATGCGGTAGCCCTTGATGGCCGCCGCGAGGGCCATGCCGATACCGGTGTTGCCACTGGTGGGCTCGATAAGAGTGTCGCCGGGCTGGATACGGCCGCTGCGCTCGGCTTCTTCCACCATTCGCAGGCCGATGCGATCCTTGACCGAGCCTCCTGCGTTCATGAACTCACATTTCACAAGGAACTCACAGCCGGTTTCCTTGCCCACCTGCTGGAGGCGAACGAGCGGCGTGTTGCCGATGGAGGCGAGGATGCTGTCTTGGATCGGGGACATGGTGTGGTTCGTGGGGGGGGCCTTTGGGACGGGCATTCTACCGGGACTCGGAGGTCTGTGGCGGCGGGAGGATGTGGAGGGTTCCCTCGGGGCCGGTCACTACTTGCAGCAGGGCCAAGGCTCTATCTGCGCAGCCTTCTTCCTCGCCGGCGGGCGTCCAGGTGCAGTGGCCGCCTTCAAGGGAGTAGCGCCAACCGTGCCAGGGGCACACCAGCTCACCCTCGTGTCGGGTGCCCTCCCAGAGGGGTCCGTGCATGTGCGGGCACCAGGCCGGGGCCGCGACAAATCGGCCATCGTGGGCGTGGAGGGCATATTCTCCCCAGGGCGTTTGGAAAGGCCGGGGTCCACCCTCCGGCCAATCTTCGGGGCGAACTCCAGTCTCGAACGGCAACCCTGCGGCGGTGTCCATCTTGGGTGTAGGCTACCAGCCCCGCCCTTCGGCGCCTCCCCACACCGTCCATCTTCTGCCGTGAGCCAACGAACCATTGTTCTCAAGGTCCCCCCTGCGGACCAGCAGCGCCTGCGCTCCCGCCTGGATGCTCTCGACCTCGAGTGGCGTAGCGTTCCTCATGCGAGCTTCAGCGCCCGCGGCGAGGGCGCTGTGGTGACACTCTATAAATCGGGCAAGTTGGTGGTGCAGGGTGCGGACCCCGAGGCCTTCGTATTGCAGCACACGGACCTGAACTTACCCGCGGGCGCACAGAAGCAGGCTGAGCCCGCTTCGGCGGCTCCCGAGGCCGACGACCCATTTGCACACGCTACGGGGCCGTTCGTGGGTTCAGACGAGACCGGCAAGGGGGACTACTTCGGGCCTCTGGTCGTCGCCGCCGTGAGGATGGATGCACACCAATCTCAGAAGCTGACGGAGTGGGGTGTCGCTGATAGCAAGAAGCTTACGGACAAGCGCGCGCTCAAGTTGGCCGTGCTGCTGCGAGAAGAGGTTGAGTACACAATCGAGAGCCTCCAGCCGCCCGAGTACAACGCGGAGTACACGCGCTTTCGCACCCTGAATCCACTCTTGGCCGCTCAGCACGCCAAGGCCATTCGCGCTCTGGCCCAACCGGGCGATGCGGTCCTTGTGGACCAGTTTGCCAAGGCCTCTGTCATGGAAGCGGCCCTCGAAGGCAGCGATGTGCGCCTGTTCCAGGCCCACCGCGGGGAGCGGCACGTGGCGGTGGCGGCGGCCAGCATTCTCGCCCGTGCGGAGTTCCTGCTGGGGTTGGCGGAATTGGAGTCCCAGGAGGGGGTCAGCCTTCACAAAGGAGCCGGGCAGCCCACGGACGAAGCTGGCGTGACCTTCGCGCGGGCCAACGGCATGGATGCCTTGGGCCGAGTGGCCAAGTTGCACTTCAAGAACACAGGCAAAATAGCCCGACGCCTCGGCTAGGCTGGGCGCCGTGCCGGATACCTCTTGTTCCCTGCGCCGCCTGGATGGCGACGGCAACCGATTCCTCTTGGTGGACCACCTGGGAGGAGATTCGGTAGGCGATCCTGTCGAACACACGCGCCGAGTGTGTGCGGACGGGGCCTCGGATGTCGACGGTGTCCTGCACCTGGACAGGGATGAAGGTGGGCGACTGGCGATGGCGCTCTACAATCGCGATGGTTCGCGTCCTGAGACCTGCGGCAACGGGCTGCGCTGCCTGGCCTGGCACGCGGTGGATGTGGGCTACGAGGAGTGCGGCAGTTTCGAGATCTCAACGGACGCCGGCCTCACCTGTGCGCAAGTACAGCGGACCTCTGAGGGTGAACTGGAGGTCCGAGTTTCCCTCGGCCCCATCCGGATAATCGAGCCCGTACCCCTTGAGGGCCCCGTTCCCGAGGCGACCTGGGTCGACTGCGGCAACCCGCACCTCGTGCTCTTCGGAGACGGTCTGGCCGTCGAGGAATGGGGGCCGCGTCTGAGCCGCGACTCCAGATTCCCAAGCGGCATCAACGTGGAGTTTGTCCAAATGGGCCCGGCGAGCCTTCTGACCCGGGTCTGGGAGAGGGGCGTGGGGGAGACCGCAGCCTGTGGCAGTGGCGCCTGCGCTGTGGCGCGAGTGGCGGTAGAGCACGGTCTCGCGAGCTGGCCCGTGCGGGTCGAGCTGCCCGGCGGCGTCCTTACCATTAGCCCCTGCGAGGGCGGTGACGGGCTTTGGCTACAGGGAAGCGTGCACGCTGTGGTTGACGGCCCGCTCTAGGGCCCGGATCAGAATATGGGTTTCCTCCCCCAACTACTGACAGCCGTGGCCCTGCTAACGGTGGCCCAGCTAGGCCTTGTCCAAGGCCAGGCCTCGGCTCTTTGGGGCCTGTTGTTGTTGCTGGCTCCCTACGTGGTCGGGAGGCTGAGCCGCCGATCCATGCTTGCGGGCCACTTCCGACGCGCATCACTTCTGGGGCGTCTCTTGGGCCTCTGGAGTGTGGTGGGGTTTGGAGTCTTCGTGCTCGGCACGAACTGGATAGCTCTTCTTCGTCAATGGTCGGGGTCGTCTTTGGATCCGGAGTCCTGGCCCGAGCTAACCCTGATCCCGGCGTTCGCACCCTTCGTCATCCTGCAGGTGCTTTGCATCGACGCCGAAGCTCGGGTGAATACACGGCCGGGAGTGGGGCGCAGCGCGGCCCGGGGGCTTGCTCTGCGGATGTTTCTGAGCACGGTCACGCCCCTGGCGGTCTATCTGGGAGTACTTGGGGTGGTGGGTGCGGTCCCCCTCGCCCGAACCCTCGTGGAGGAGGTGGATCTCTACCACGCCCTCTTCCTGACCTTGCTCTTGGTGGGCATGAGCCTGGGCGTGCCGCACCTCATCGCCAATGCCTGGCGCACGCGCCCACTGGAGCCGGGCCCCACGAGCGAAATACTGGGCCGCGTGGCAGAGCGAGCGGGGTTTACCTGCCGCGAGGTACGCGTGTGGGACACCGGGAACCTGATTGCAAACGCCGCCATCGTGGGTGTCGGGCGGCGACGCCTCGTCCTGCTCTCGGACGCGCTGCTCCAGACCCTGGGCCCGCGCGAGTTGGCCTCGGTCTACGGCCACGAGATCGGCCACGCCAAGTGCCGCCACGTGAGCATTTTCTTGGCCTGGAGTCTGGGCTTCTTTCTGGCTGCCGACCTTCTGGCACCGGCCAGCGAACTGTGGGGGAGCGTCTTCCTGGCGGGGGCCCTCGGGACTTGGATTCTGTGTTTTGGTTGGTTGTCGAGGCGCTCGGAGCTGGAGGCCGACCTGTACAGCTTGAACCTGCTGGGGGATTCGGAAGCCTTGGCCTCGGCTCTGGGTCAGGTGGGCCAGCGGATGAGCGATCGCGGTGGTTGGCGCCATTTCTCCGCTTCAATACGCATGGGATTCCTCGCCAGCGTCTCGACGGATCCCGAGGTGGGGCGCCGATTCAAGCGTCGGATGCGGGTGGGGGCGTGGCTCGGAGCCGGGCTCTTGGCCGTGACCGGGGCGCTGGAATTGAGGCAGATGGGCGAGGCCTACGGACCGCAGCGCACGAGGGCTGACTTGGCGCTGGGACGCTATCCGGCGGCCATCGCACGCGCCGCAAAACTCGATGGGGAGTGGTCGGAACTCCGGGCTCTGACACAACTTGTGGCGAGTCTGGCGGAGCGTGGCCCGGTGGGCGAAGAGCAGCTTGAACGGGCCCTCACCGAGGACTTGAACCGGAAGGAATGGGTGCGCGCTGGTGGTTGGGCGGCACTCCTGGCCCTCCGCGGGAGTGCGCCTGCGACCGACTTTCTGCGCCTCATGGAGTTGGTCGACGAGGGGGCGGGCGGGGGCCGGGAAGCGGAGAGTTTGGAGGCCCGATTACCCCCCTCCTGGAAGGTCCCCCACTGACCTATCCGACGGGGTGCTGGGCGCAAGACACTATTATTGTGAGGCTGTTGGGTGGAAGAACAGCCCTGGGGGGGTGATAATCGCCCCTTCATTCCGAGCTTGAGGACCCTTGGTGCACCGCATTCCGAGGGGCTCTTGAGAGCCCCTAAGAGCCCTCCCGATTCACCCCGCACCATGAGTTCCGACTCACCTTCCATGCCCTATAAATCTCCCCAAGAGGAGCTCTCCGGGCCAGGACTTGAACTGCGTCGCGCGCTGGCAAAAGTGTGCGAAGACCGTGCGGCGTCGGGTGCCAAATTGGTGCGGGATGCGTCCGGCGTTCTCTTGGATTGGCTTGCGGTTCTTCCTGACCGACATGGTGTCGTTGGAGAAGCGGAGCAGATCCAATCCGAACGGACAGACGAGTGGGAAGCACTCGGCGAAGCGCTCGAGCTGGGTATGGGCGACCTGCGAGAGGAACAGGGTTGGCGCGGCACCGTTGCCAGTTGGCTCTACACGATTGACCAACTGATGGAAGGTGGGCGTTGCGGCCAGTACCTCGCCCAAGACGGCACGACATCGGTCCAGGAATTCTTGGCCGAGGAGATGGGCCTATGGCTCGGGGGTGCCGGTGCGGGTGAAGCACCTTGGAATGGCGCTCCGCTCGCCGCCGGCCGTCGACTTCCCGATCGCGGGCAGTGCGCCCAGCAGCTTCTGGTGGAGCTGGATCGCGGCGAAGTGATCTGCGTGCACGGCTACTCCGACACCGTTGCCCTGGCCTTGGAGGCCGCCGGACAAGGCGGCCTGGCACCAGAGGTCATCGTCTCGGAAGGTGGTCCTGACCTTGGTGGCCGGCGTCTGGCGCGACGGCTGAACAAGGCGGGATTGCACGTGCGCTACGTGTACGACTCGGCCCTGCACATCTGGGCCACAAGGGCCGACCGAATTTGGCTCGGTACAGAGGCCGTCGGAGCCGAGGCATTCCTGGGCCTCATGGGCTGCGCTCACCTTTGCGAACAGGCCCGGCTTCAGGGCGTCCCCGTTGCCGTTCTGGCTTCAAGCGACAAGCTCCTGCCCAGCGGCTGGCCTCTGGCCGCCCCGGCGTGGGGCCAAAGCTCAGCCTGGCAGCTGTGGGGTGATGCGCCGGAGGGGGTTCGGGTTGAATCCCAGCCCTATGAACTCGTCTCGGCCGACCTTCCCAACGTATTTGTTTCTGAATCAGGCCCCTCGACGGCCGCTGACTATTCCCTGCGCTTCCTGCGCACGGCGGAGGGCGACCTGCCCTCTCTCTCGAAGACCCCATGACGGACATCCAAACCGAGCCCTCATCCAATCCGGCCGTCCCGCGCAGTATCACGCGCGAGATGCATGAGTCGTACCTGACCTACGCACTCAGCGTCATCCACTCGCGGGCCCTGCCCGACGTGCGCGACGGCCTCAAGCCCAGCCAGCGCCGGATCTTGGTCGCCATGAACGACCTGAACCTGGGCCCGCGGGCCAAGTACCGCAAGTGCGCCAAGATCGCCGGCGATACCTCGGGCAACTACCACCCGCACGGTGAATCGGTCATCTACCCGACTCTCGTGCGCATGGCGCAGGACTTCTCTCTGCGCTACCCGCTCGTGGATGGGCAGGGCAACTTCGGCTCGATCGACGCCGACCCGCCCGCAGCCATGCGATACACCGAGGCGCGAATGACGGGCATGTCCACGGAGTTGATGAGCGATCTCGACAAGGACACTGTCGAATTCGAGCCCAACTACGACGAGACGCGGACGCAGCCGACAGTGCTGCCCAGCCGTTTCCCCAACCTGCTCTGCAACGGATCGGACGGCATCGCTGTTGGCATGGCGACGTCCATGCCGCCCCATAACCTGCGCGAAATCTGCACTGCGGCCCTCGCCATCCTGGACGATCCGGAAGTCTCCATCCGCGCTTTGATGGATATCGTTCCGGGGCCCGATTTCCCGACAGGTGGCATCATCATGGGCCGCCATGGAATTCACAGCGCGTACACTACCGGTCGCGGCCGAATAAGGGTTCGCGCACGGCATCACGTAGAGGACATGGGCAAGCGACAGCGCCTAGTCTTCACTGAGATCCCCTATCAGACGCGCAAGGCGGCTGACAAGACGGGCATCATCGCCAAGATGGTGGAGGTGGTCAAAGATGAGCGCATCACGGGCATTCACAACGTCGAGGACCACTCCAGCAAGGACGGGATGTGGCTGATCGTGGATCTCAAGCGCGGCGAGGACCCAACGGTCATCGCCAATCAGCTCTTCAAGTACACGCCACTGCAGACGACTTACTCGATCATCAATCTGGCGATTCACCAACGCCAACCGCGCACCCTGAACCTGCGCCAGTTGATCGACGCCTATCTCGCGCACCGCAGGGACGTGATCCGGCGCCGGACCTCGTACCTGCTGCGGAAGGCCGAGGCTCGCAAGCACATCGTAGACGGACTCCTGATCGCCACCGACAACATCGATCGGGTGATTGAGATCATCCGGGCGTCGGCGGATCGCGAAGCGGCCAAGGGTGCACTGAGCGCTGAGTACCAACTGTCAGATCGTCAGAGCCAGGCCATCGTAGATATGCGCCTTGGCAGCCTAACTGGGCTGGAGCGCGACAAGTTGCTGACCGAGCACGCATCCTTGCTGGAGGAGATCACAGATCTGAAGGACATCCTGGAGCGCGCCGTAAGGGTGACGGCGATGATGCGCGAGGACCTTGAGGATCTGATCAAGGTCTACGGCGACGAACGTCGCACGGAGATCTCTTCGGAAGAGGTCGACACAGACTTCGACATGGCGGACCTGATCACCGAAGACCTGATGGCGGTGACCTTCAGCCGTGATGGGTACGTCAAGCGCATGAGCCTCGACACCTATCGGGCCCAGGGCCGCGGCGGCGTGGGCATCAAGGGAGCCGACGCCAAGGAGGGGGACGTGCTGAAGTCCCTATTTGTGGCCTCGACACACGACAACATCCTGTGCTTCACCAACATGGGCCAAGTCTTGTGGTTGAAGGTCTACAACCTGCCAGAGGCGACGCGAACGTCCAAGGGCCGCTCGATCACCAACCTCCTGTCTCTGCGGGAGGGGGAGGACATCTCCTCGCTGCTGCGGGTCCCCGAGTTCGACGATGAGAGCTTTGTCGTCTTCGCGACTCGCAAGGGCGTCGTGAAGAAGACCGTCCTCTCGGCCTACTCGCGCCCCAAGAGGGGCGGCATCAAGGCCATCCTGCTCGAAGAGGGGGATGCCGTCGTTGGTGTCAGCTTGTGCCGCAAGGGCGACACGATCCTAATGGCGTCCTCGTCCGGCCGCTCCATTCGTTTCGACGAGCAGGCGGCGCGCGCCATGGGTCGCACGGCGCGGGGAGTGCGAGGTATCAAGCTCAAGGGCGACGACGAGGTAGTTGGGATGGTCGTGGCAGAAGAAGGCGCCGATCTTCTGACCGTCTGTCAAAACGGCCACGGCAAGCGCACTCCGCTTGAGGACTACCCGATCAAGGGTCGCGGTGGGCAAGGCGTGATCAACATCCGTACCACCACCCGCAACGGGCCGGTCGTTTCGGTTCGCCAGTGCAGGGCAGAGGATGACGCCATGCTGATCACGGAGCGCGGAATGATCGTTCGCTCCCATGTGGAGAGCATCTCGTGCATTGGCCGCAACACACAAGGGGTGCGCATAGTGAACCTGCGCAAGGACGATCACCTAGTGGCAATCGAGGTCGTGAGCGAGGCGGACCTGGAGCGTTTCAATTCCTCGACTGCAGGCGATGAGACCGGGGAAGGTGGCGCGGAGGCTGCAAACCCGGAGCCCGAGGCGCCGTCTGATTCTGGCGCTGATTCTGGCGCTGGCCCAGCCGTGGAGGCTGACCCCGATACGGATTCCGAAACCGACAGCCCCGACGAAGCCTAGACGCGAGGGAGCCCCACATGACCCTGCTCGAGCAGCTCAGTGAAGACGTGAAAGACGCCATGCGTGCAGGCGAAAACCTGCGCCGGGACACTCTGAGGATGGTTCTTGCCGCCATGAAGAACCGCCGTATCGAGGTGGGCGAGGATCTGGACGGGGACCAGCAGCTTGCCGTGCTGCTCTCGGCCGTCAAGTCGCGCACAGACAGCGTGACCCAGTACGAGGCCAACGGCCGTCAGGATCTGGCCGACCAGGAGCGTGCCGAGATTGAGGTCATCCAGGGCTACCTCCCCAAGCAGCTCGGCGAGGAGGAGACCGCTGAAGTCGTTCGCACCAAAATTGCTGAGCTGGGCCTGACATCCAAGAAGGAGATGGGGCAGCTGATGAAGGCAATCATGGCTGATCACAAGGGAACCGTGGATGGCAAGTTGGTCCAGCAAGTGGCTGCCCAAGAGTTGGACTGAGCCAAGTCTCGCATGGGGGTCGGGCCGTCGTCTCGCCTACCCGACAGTTGAATTAGGTCGCCCTGAGTGGTAAGCATTGACCTGTGGGGGGAAGCGGAAAGACCAAGGGTGAGGATCTTGTTGGGCGCCACAAGAATCTGGGAAAGCGAACGGCTCTGCTCTCGAGCCTGACGCTTCTCAGCCGCATTCTTGGGCTGCTGCGCGAGAAACTGAGCGCGACCCTTTTTGGAGACACTTCGGCCGTCTTCGATGCGTTCATCACGGCGTGGCGCGTGCCGAACCTGTTCCGACGCTTCCTTGGAGAGGGCGCACTCTCGACCGCTTTCCAAACGGCTCAGACGGAAACCGAAGGGGCCCACGGAAAAGAGGCTGGCCGCAGGCTGTTCCACGATACGGCGCGGATGCTGACGGGCCTGCTCCTGGGAGTGATGGTCGTGACCATGGGGGCCATTTATCTGATGCCCGATCAGATGCCGGTGACCGGCTGGAATTGGCTGGGGAGCGACCCGGCCCCGGTGCGGGAGTTGGCGCTGAGGGTGATGCCCTTCGTTCTATTGGCCTGTCTCTCGGCACTGGCGACCGGGGCCCTCCACGTACGCGGCAAATTCGAGCCTCCGGCTTGGGCGCCGGTGTGCATGAACGTCGTCTGGATCGCGACCCTGCTGGCTCTGCCCTGGCTGGTGGGCGATGCCGCGCCGGGGGTGGAGCGCGATCTCGAACGGGCGAAGTTCCTCGCTTGGGGCGTTCTCCTGGCCGGCGTCGTGCAGTTGGCCGTTCAGGTTCCGACCCTGCGGGCACAGGGGTTGATGGGGCCACAGGCCTCCCTGGTTCCCCGCCCTGTCGGAGCTCCAGGGGCCTGGACCGTGCTGAAGCGCAGTGCTCCCTTGGCCCTGGGCGCCGCGGTGTACCAGATCAACGTGATGGTCGACGGGCTCATGGCGGAAGGTCTTCTGCCTGACGGTGGGCCGACCTGCTACTACTACGCTGGGCGGCTTCAGCAGTTCCCGGTAGCTATGGTTGCAGTAGCTGCTACGAGTGCCGTTTTTCCGCTTCTGCAGGCCCACGCCCAAGGCCGGGATTTCTTGGCGACCCGCAAGCTCCATGATCGAACCCAGCGGGCGATAGCATTTTGGGCCCTTCCTGCCACCTGCGGGCTCTGGATCTTGGCCGAGCCCGTGGTTGCAGTCTGTCTGGGCGGCGGTGAGTTCGGGGCAGAGGGGATTGAGCGGACTAGCGAGGCTCTGCGTCTTCTGACCCTCACGATCCTCCCGGTGGGTGCCTCAGGGCTTCTGGCCCGCACCTATTACTCCATGGGGGACATGAAGACCCCCGTGCGCATTTCCAGTGCCATGTTGATTACCAACATCGTGCTGAACGTGGTTTTCATCCGGGGCATGGGCATGGACGTTGCCGGCCTCGCTCTCGCAAGTGCCATCACCGCCTGGGGCAACCTGCTGCTGCTCTTCCCGGGATTGGGAGGACGTCTCGGACTTCCAGCTACAGAGGACCCACTTTTGGGACCAACGGTTAGAATGGCCCTCGCTGCCGCTGTGTGCGGACTTGTTGCTGGCGTGACCCATGACCTTGGGAGTGAGCCACTCGGCGACCTGGGGGCACTGGCGCTCGCAGTGGGGGCCGGAGCATTCGCCTACGCTCTTGCGGCCCGGGCCCTCTCCATCAAGGAGTTCCGCGAGCTCCAAGAGCGCGTCCGCGCCAAGCTCCAGAATCTCAAAGGTGGGTCCGATTGAATGTGACGCGGCGGCGAATTGTGAAGACCCCGATCTTGAAAGTAGGGACAAGGGAAGAGAAGATCGCCCCTCGCCCAAAGGTCCGTTCAACCGCAAGGATCTCCGCCCTGATGGAGGTCTGCGACGAACCCGCGGAGCGAACAACCCCATGACATATAGGAGATGACTGCGTGATTCCCGCTCAACCTGCCGACAGCGCCAAGACAACGTTCGCGACCAACCTGAACCAAGGAATGACAGCCACGGCTACCGAGGCTGTCACCGGAAACGAACGCGAGGTGCTTGATCCTGCCAGCGCAAAGGCGGCGATCGAGTCGGAGGACCCCCCCGCAGATCTTCCCGATCCTTGCCTGACGGACAACGCCAAGACGGTCCTCGGAAGGCGGTACCTGAAGAAGTCGCCGGAAACGGGCGAGGTCATCGAGACTCCGCGCCAACTCTTCTGGCGTGTGGCTTCGCACGTGGCGCGGGCCGAGCTGTCCTTCAACGCCGGCGCCTGGACGAGGTCTCTCGCAGTGGCGCGGGATTACTACATGTTGATGGCTGAGCGGCGCTTCATGCCTAACAGTCCTTGCCTCATGAACGCTGGTCGGGAGATGGGGATGCTCTCCGCCTGCTTCGTGCTTCCCGTGGAGGATTCAATCGAGGGCATCTTTGATTCGATCAAGGCCACGGCACTGATCCAAAAAGCTGGTGGTGGTACCGGCTTCAGCTTCTCACGCCTGCGGCCCGCCGGCGACATAGTGCGCTCTTCGGGGGGAACCACGGAGGGGCCCTTGTCGTTCATCGAGGTCTTCTCGAAGGCGACCGATGCCATCCAGCAGGGCGCGTTCCGGCGTGGTGCGAACATGGGGATCATGCGCGTGGACCACCCCGATGTGATGGCGTTCATCACCTTCAAGGACGACCCCACCAAGATCACCAACTACAACATCTCTGTGGCCATCACGGACCGCTTCATAGACGAGCTCAAGGCCGACCCGGGGACGATCCACCAGGTACAAAACCCCCGCACGCAGGTCTGGTCGCAGGTGGAGAAGCGTGACGATGAGGGCGGAGGAACAGGCGAGTACTGGACGGTAGGAGAAATCTGGGACGTGATGACCGAGCACGCTCACCGTTCTGGCGAGCCCGGAATTATCTTCATCGACCGCATCAATGCGCGTAACCCGATCAAGAACGTGGGCCTGATCGAAGCCACGAACCCCTGTGGCGAACAGCCCCTGCACCCCTACGACTCCTGCAACCTGGGCTCCATCAACCTGGGCCGCTTTGTGAGCACCGAAGGCGGCAAGCCGACCTTCGACTGGGAGGACTACAAGTCCGTCATCCACACGACTGCGCGCTTCCTCGACGATGTGATCGAGGTCAACCGCTACCCCTTGCCGCAGATCGACAACATGTCGAAGACGACGCGTCGCACGGGTCTGGGCGTGATGGGTTTTGCTGACGCCCTGTTCAAGTTGGGTCTGGCTTACAACTCGGAAGCGGGGACGGAGTTCGGGTCGGAGGTGATGCGCATCCTGAATGATGAGTCACATATGGCTTCCGAGATTCTGGCGGACGAGCGTGGGTGCTTCCCCGCCTGGGAAGGCTCGGACTGGGAGAAGCAGGGCCGCAAGATGCGCAACTCCTACACCTCGACTATCGCGCCTACCGGGACGATCTCGATCATTGCCGGTTGCTCCGGCGGCATCGAGCCCATGTTCAGCTTGGCCTTCAACCGGCAGGTCATGAAGGACACCGAGGGCAACCCGACGGTGATGCGCGAGGTCAATGAGGTCTTCGAAACGGCGTCCAAGGATGCGGGCTACTACAGCGAGGAGGTGGTCGAGCAGCTCCTCAACGGCGACCCCCTGGGCTGCATCGAGGGCGCGCCGGAAGATCACAAGCGCGTGTACGTCACCGCTCACGACATCACCCCGGAGTGGCACATGCGCATGCAGGCTGCCTTCCAGCAGCACTGCGATTCGTCGATTTCCAAGACCATTAACTTCCCCCACGACGCAACGGTGGACGAGGTTCGTGAGGTCTACCAGTTGGCCATTGACCTCGACGTGAAGGGGGTCACCGTCTATCGGGATGGATGCCGCGACATGCAGCCGATGACTCGAGCGACCACTGAGCACAGTAAGAAGGGGGAGGAGTCTGCAGCCACTGAAGCCGCGTCGGTGACGGCCGGTGGAACTCTGAAGCCCATGAAGTTGCCCGAGATCATGCCGGCCCTGCGCCTGACCCAACTGACGCCCTTTGGGAACATGCACATCAAAGTCACCGTGGACCCCAAGACGGGGCACGAACGAGAGGTGTTTGCCCAACTCGGCAAGGGTGGCGACGTGGCCAACTCGGACCTGGAAGCGATCTGCCGCATCCTCTCCCTGTGGCTGCGCTCAAACGGAAGCCTTGAAATGGCCGTCCGGCAGTTCTCCGGCATCGGCTCGAGCCTGACCGTGCCGACCAAGGACGGCAACGTCAATTCGCTCGCGGACGGAATGGCGACGGCGCTGTACCGTTACATGAAGGTCAAGCGTGAGCATGGACTGGAAGCTATGTTGCTCGGGCGTGTGGGCTCAGCCGACACGAGCGCGAGTTCTAAGTCCGCAACCCCTTCATCTGCCGGGGGCGGGGGCTCGGGTTCGCCCATGAGCAGCCGGCCGATCTCGCGCGTCAAGCGGGAGAGGGAGATGGCCAGCTACAAGGTCAAGTGCCCGGCGTGCAGCTCGAACCTCGCCTTTGAAGAGGGTTGTATGAAGTGCTACGGGTGCGGCTTCAGCAAGTGCTAGACGAGGGTCCCACCAAAGGTGGGGCCTAGACCGCTGGATCAGATACAGGCAGGGCCGCGACCCAAGGGTGGCGGCCCTGCTTTTATGGAAAGGAGTTCAGCGCCAACTCACTAAGGCCGACCGTCGCCTTCCTTCCCCTCCTTTTTGGCCTTGGCGTCCCGACCGAAGATGTCGGGGTCACCATCCGGTGTTCCCGGAATCTCCGTGCCGTAGATGGAGAGGCGCTTTTGGTTCGGGGAAATCCTGCGGGCGAAGGTCAGCACTTGCCCCTCGCCCCAAGTGAGCTCGAGGAAGGCGCCGTTGACGGATATCTCAAAGTTGCGCTTTCCGCCGGGGTCCTCGAAGGCGATCTCCCCCTCCTCCTCGTCGATGTAGGACCCCATCAGGGTTGAACATGCCAGCGTATTGCCCGTGCGAATGAACTCGGCCACGAAGGCCTGGTAGCCATCCTCGGGTGCATCGCCAAAGTCGTCGTCCTCCCAGTAGGCCTCCAGTTGCAGGGAGAGGTGTCCGTCCTGGATCAACATGAATCCCAGTGCCTGCCTTCCCAGCTTCGGGTAGTCCTCGACTTCCATGTCGAGCAACTGCCAGGCGCCCTCCAGGGCAGAGTCCTCGCCCTTGGCCTGGGGGGGAACCCGCCCAAAGATGTCTCGTTCCAGCGGCGGGCCGTCCGTCGGCGGGGCCTTCTTGCCCTCATCGTCTTGTAGGCCAAGGGACAGAAAGGCCAGAGCAAGGGGCAGGCAAGCGATCGGAAGGCGCAAGAGCAAATGTCGGGAGGACGTGGGGCGCATGGGAATTCTCTCCGCGGATTGGGAACCATCGGGGACCAACACACGCTGCCCCCCCGGAGGAGCATAGACTGTCCGGGCCCCCTTGAGTCCATCCCCATCGAGGCCACAGACGCCGGTCCCCCTCCTCTGCGCGCCAATCCCACTCCATGAAGGGCCGAACCCCCAAGCACCAAGCCCGCGGATCCCGTGTCCACTTCATTGGGCTTGGGGTCAACATGGCCTTGGCGGCGATCAAGTTGCTGGGAGGATTGTGGGCGGGATCGCCCGCGCTCTTGGCTGATGGCGTGCACTCCCTCTCCGACGGGGTGACCTCGCTGGCCGGCTTGCTCTCTTTTCGCTGGGCGGGCAAGCCCGCGGACGAGGACCATCACTACGGCCACGGCAAGGCGGAGGCCCTGGCGGCGGCGCTCGTGGGTCTCGTACTTGTCACGGCCGGAGTTCTCCTGATCATCGACGCCATGGTTGGAGAGGATCCGCGCTATGAGGAGCGTTCAAAGGGGATCCTGGCCATGAGCATTGCGGGCGTATCGGCGGTGGTGAACGCGTGGCTCCACAGGTTGGCCGCCAGCACGGGGCGGGACCTGCAAAGCCCCTCCCTCATGGCCCTCGCCCGGGACTGTTATTCAGATGCCCTAGCTAGCGGACTTGTCATCATTGGCGTGGGATGTTCCATGGCGAATCTGCCCCGGGCGGAGAACTTGGCGGCGGGCGTTATCGGCGGTTTGATCCTGCTCATGGGCCTGAAGACCCTGCGGGGGGCAACCGACATACTCATGGATCGCGTTCCAGATCCGAACCTGCGCGCGGACATCACCGCGACGGTCAACCTGGTGGAGGGTGTGGAAGGTGTGGAGCGGGTTGGTATTCATCCTTTGGGGCACCAGCTGCGCGTGGACATGGAGATTTCGGTGGATGGCGACCTGAGTGTCCGTCAGGGACACGTAATCGCCCACAAAGTGGAAGAATCAATCATTGCGAGCGAGACGCGTGTCGTAGAGGTTGCGGTCCACGTCAATCCCAAGGACAGTAGCTCGCACCAGTAACACCACCTTGTGCCAGGTGATGCGCCACCCATGATTCGACCCCTTCTTGCCCTTTTCGCCCTCTGCCTTAGCCCCCTTGTCTCGGCCCCTGTCGCCGCCCAAGGGAACGAAGCCAAGGCCAGCCTCTACACGCGCATTGATGGCGAGCGCGCTAGCGCGGCACTCATCCTGCGCGTCACCCCCGGTTGGTACGTCTACCACACTGAACTCGGCCACCCCGATGCGATCGGCACCCCTCTGCAGTTGGAGCTCAACTCGGAGGGCATTGAATGGGGCGAATTTGTCTTGCCTGAACCGCACGTCAAGCAGGTGAAGGACGAGGTGCTGGGCGCGTACACCTACAACTACCACGTCGGCAAGATCACCGCCTACGCCACCGGCAAGGTGACCACACCGGGTGCCGTTGACGACGCGCAGTTGCACCTCACGGGGCAGACCTGCACAGACCTCACCGGGGTTTGCGTCCCTTATGAGGAGACGGCGACCAGTAATGGAGAGGGCCGTGACAAGTACTGGGCCGGGTGGCCGGAGAGCTTGGGTGCCGTGGCCGCCGCTGCCGTCGAGGAGCAGGCCAGTGTGCCATCAACGGCAAACCCCCAAATTCCAAGCCGCCCGCTGGCCTTGGGCCCGCCAACCCGGCGTGCCCCACCCAGCAATGTAAGCGGCATTCTCTGGGCGCGTGCGGACGAGGGAACCGAGTCGGTGCGGGCCGTGATCCAGCTGGAAGTGGCCGAGCACTACCACATCTACCACGGCCCAACGACCGAAGACCTGGGCCACCCCGAGGCCATCGGAACGCCGACGACCGTGACCTTTGAGAGTGAAGAAGTGGAGTGGGACAGCGCCCGCATGCGCATGCCGACTCCAGAACGCACGGATCAGGGCATGCCGGCCATGGAGGGGGATGGGAACATCTGGATCAACACCCACCATGACACAGTGCGCATTGAGATTGAGGGTTTCCTCTACGACACCTTCGACCCCGCTGACGTCGTAGCGCACGTGAAGGGCCAGGTGTGTGACGACAACGGTTGTCAGAATTGGGCACTGAGCTTGGAGGTCTCCGGTACGGGGCCCGACGATGCTTTTGCATGGGAGCCCACCGTCCAGGCAGGACCGGACGTGGGAGCGGACGTGGGAGCGGACGAGAGGCCTCGCCCGTCCTTGCTCAAGTTCCTGTTGGCGGCCGTGGGTTGGGGACTTTTCACCCTCCTGATGCCGTGCACCTACCCCATGATCCCGATCACGATCTCATTCTTCACGAAGCAGGCGGATGCTCGGGATGGCAACGTGCTGCCGCTCTCCCTCACCTACGGCGTGGGCATCGTGAGCGTGTTCATCCTGATCGGGCTCGTCTTTGCGCCGGTCATCATTCCCTTCGCCACCCACCCCGTAACCAACATCGTCATCGGGGTGCTGTTTCTCTTCTTCAGCCTGGTTCTCTTCGGGTTCATCCAACTGCAACCGCCTCGCCGGATGATGGCCGTCGCGGGGAAGGCCTCGGCTACAGGGGGGTACCTCGGGGTTTTCATGATGGGGGCGACCCTGGTGGTCACTTCCTTCACCTGCACCGCCCCCTTTGTCGGGACCCTTCTGGGGTCGGCGGCCACGGGCCAAGGGGCGGGGCAGGACGTTCTGCGCATCGTCTTGGGCATGGGCGTCTTCGGATTGACGATGGCCACCCCCTTTGTGTTCCTGTCCCTGGTGCCCGGCAAAATTCAACAGATGCCCCAGGCGGGCGAGTGGATGAATACGCTAAAGGTGTTCCTTGGATTTATTGAAATAGCGGCGGCGCTCAAGTTCATTTCTAACGCGGACATCGTCTGGAACTGGGGCATCCTGGGGCGTGACGTCTTTCTGGCAGCCTGGTGCGTGATCTTCGCCGCAGCCGGGATCTACCTCATTGTGCAGGCAAGAAAATCAGGCAGGCCGAAATCCAGGCAATCGGGCATCGGCTTTGCGACGATCTTGCTCGCGGGCTACTTCGGCTACGGGGTGCCGGGCAACGCCCTGGACGAGTTTGTGACAACACCCCTGCTGCCTCCGTACGTGGTCTTCGAGTCTGCCTCGCCAACCAGGGCCTCGCACACCATCATCAAGGATGACTGGCAGGCGGCCATGACGCGAGCACAGTCCGAGGGCAAACTCGTGCTCGTGAACTTCACCGGGTTCACATGAGTGAACTGCCGCAAGATGGAAGAAGGTGTCTTCCTGCACCCGGCGGTCGCCGGCCCCCTCACCGAGCACTTCATCGAGGCCCGTTTGCATGTGGATTATCCACGCAACATGGAACGCGAACTGGAGATGACAGGTAGCAACTCCCAGCCCCTCTTCCTGGTTGTCGATCCGGCCAGTGAGGAGGTCCTCGGGCGTCACGACGGCCCCTCCCTCATTTCCGACGAGCCGTTCATCCAGTTTCTGGATGATGCGTGGGCCAAGCGAGAGCCGGGCGACGCGCCCTAGTGAAAGCCGAGGGCCATGCCGCCTTGGTAGACGGCGAAGCTGGCGACCCAGGCCAGAACGGTCATGTAGCCGAGCATGAAGAATGGCCAGCGCCAGGTGCCCGTCTCCCGCTTGACCACGGCGACGGTGCTCAGGCACTGACAGGCAAGGGCGAAGAAGACCAGCAGGGAGAGGCCTACAAGTGGGGTGTAAACGGGGGCCCCATCAGAGCGCTTCTCCTCGCGCATCTTCTTTCGAAGCTTACTCAGGGTGGCACCCTCACCTTCCCCGGCCCCATACACCACGGCCATGGTAGCCACGAAGACCTCGCGGGCGGCTAGGGAGCCGATCAGACCTACGCCAATCTTCCAGTCAAAACCCAAAGGAGCGATTGCCGGCTCGATTGTGTGGCCGAGCTTTCCCGCCCAACTGTGTTCGCGCTGCAGGGCACCCCGTTCGCGCTGGATCTCCGTTGTCGCGACGGCTCGCGTGGCGGGGTCCAGTTCAGCCTGCTCTAGAGCGGCCAGGCGCGCATCCAGAGGCTGTGCATGAGCGTCGCTCAAGCCCGGATAGTCTGATAAGAGCCACAGGCCAACCGTGCAAGCCAGAATGACCGTCCCGGCTTCGGTGACGAACACCCTTCCCTTCTGGAAGACCATGCGCCCAACGACCCTCGCTTGGGGCAACCGGTAGGGAGGCAATTCGAGAATGAGGGGAACGTTGGGGCCCTTGATAAGGGTGCGCGAGAGAACCCCTGCAGCGACCAGGGCGATGATAGTGCTGAACAGGTACATGCCGACCAGCAGCAGACCTTGTACGTCGATCCAGCCGGTGTCCCCTCCGGTCGGAAACAGTGCGCCAATGATCAGCGTGTAGACGGGTAAGCGCGCTGCGCAGGACATGAGCGGGACGACCATCATGGTTAACAGGCGGTCGCGCCGCCGCTCCATGGTGCGCGTGGCCATGACGGCCGGGATGGCGCAGGCATATCCCGAGAGCATTGGGATGAACGCGCGTCCGTGGAGGCCAACCGCGCGCATGATGCGATCCATCAGGAACGCCACTCTGGACATGTACCCTGAGTCCTCCATCAACCCCAGAAGCGCAAACAGCAACATGATCTGGGGAAAGAAGACCAGCACCGACCCCGTTCCTGCGATCAGCCCCTCGGTGAGAAAAGAGCGCAGGGTACCTTCGGGCATGACCGTCACGATCCACGCACTTACGCTGCCAAAGCCACTATCAATCCATTCAATCAGCGGTCCCGACCACGAAAAGAGGGTCTGGAACAGAAACCCCATGATGAAGATCAGGGCGGCAAAGCCCACCACCGGATGCAAAAGAAGGGCATCCGCGCGTTCACTCCACGCGCTGGACCGGTTCGGATGGCGAGTGGCTGCGGCCACGTGCTTATCGATCCACTCATAGCGTGCGGAGATCAACTGTTCATCGATGTCGCGGCCTGAGCCGGCAGCCAAGCGCCTGCGGTGGGCCACCGCCGCGCGCAGATCATCAGGGACACGCTGCAGTTCGTCGTCATCACCGAGAGAGAGCAGTGCCCAGGCGGCAAGGGCCTCCTCGCGGTGGGCGCGCCCGTCCTTCCAGGATTCAGGCAGGGCACGATGGACAGCCAGCAGGTCGGCTTGAAGGAGGGGGTCCTCGTGGGCCCAGCGTGCGCCGGGGGTTCCTTTCTCGGGTTGGGCGAGGACGCGGTCGAGGGCGGCCTTGAGGTCTTCCAGCCCGTCGCCCTCGCGTGCGTTGATCGCAATCACGGGCACCCCCAGTGCCTGTTCCAATGCATGCGGGCTGACTTCTCGCCCTTCGTCATCGAGCATGTCCACCATGTTCAGGGCCACGACAGCGGGCTGCTCCAGTTCGATGACCTGCAATGCAAGGTAGAGATTTCGGGCGAGTTGACTTGCGTCGACCACCAGCACGACCACGTCTGGGGCCGGATAGGGGGGGAGCCCCGAGAGCGCGCCGATGGCGATCTGCTCCTCCGCGCTGCGAGCGGAGAGGCTGTAGTTGCCGGGGATGTCGAGCACTTCGACCTCTCCGGCCTTGGGAAGCTCGAAGTTTCCGCTATGCCTGTCGACGGTGATGCCGGGGTAGTTTCCCACCCGCTGGTGAGTGTTGGTGAGACGGTTGAACAGGGACGTCTTGCCCGTGTTGGGGTTCCCGGCCAGAGCGATGAGGATGGAGCCCTCGTTGAGATTGCTCACGGCGCGATGGCCTCGACTTCGATCTGCTCCGCCTCGCTCATGCGCAGACTGATGTGGCACCCGCGCACTTCAACCTCGACCATGCCGCCTACGTGCACCAGGCGCACCAGGCGGAACTCCGTCCCGGGTAGGAGGCCAAGTTCCATCAACCTCCGGCGAAAAGACCGCTCGCCTCCGAGGCTCAGAAGGCGTCCGCACCCGCCGGGGGGTAGTGAGGTGAGGGGAGTCATGGGGCCGCTATTGAGATTCAGTCTCAATCAAGGCGGAGAGACTACCATGGCTGAGCCGCGGGCGGGAGTGGCCAAGGTGGAGGCCCTCGGCGGTGGAACGCGGGCCTGCGCGCCCTTATCCTCCCTGTAGGACTCCCTCGCTGACCCTCTCCTACCCGCTACACCGTGACAAACCCAAAGGAAACAGCAGGCCGTCAGGCTGCAGAGCTGGTGGAGGACGGCATGACCGTCGGCCTGGGCACGGGCTCCACCGTCTACTTCACTCTCGTGCGATTGGCCGAACGCATCGAGAGCGAGGGTCTGTCCATCCGAGGTGTGCCGACATCCGAAGATACAGCAGAGAAGGCGCGCGCCTTTGGCATCCCACTGGCGAGCCTTGATGAGGTGGAGGCCATAGATTTGACCATTGACGGCGCGGATGAGATCGACGCTCAGTTCTGTCTGACCAAGGGAGGGGGCGGTGCCCTACTTCGTGAAAAAGTGGTGGCCTACATAAGCAAGCGCGAGGCCATCGTGGTTGGGCGCGACAAGGTCGTTGAAAGGCTGGGTACGACCTTTCGATTGCCCGTTGAGGTCATACCCTTCGCTCGCCCCATGGTTGTGCGAGCCATCACCGCTCTGGGCGCCGACCCACAACTGAGGACGGAAGATTCGGGCGAGCCGTACCACACCGATAACGGCAACGAGATTCTCGACTGTGTGTTTCCCGACGGGATCAGCGACCCCGCTGCCCTTGAGGCCGACCTGGACAGAATCCCGGGCGTCGTGGAGTCGGGCCTCTTTGTGGGGCTGGCCCAGATCTGCTTCGTGGGCGAAGAAGACGGCTCCTGCACGGTGCTAGAGCTCTGAGCGCTGGCGCCTAGGCGTAGTTCTCGGGAAACATCTGCCGCTCGACCAACTCGATGGTCATGTGGATGACCTTGATGTGCATCTCTTGAATGCGGTCAGAGGTTGTAGCCACGGGAACGACGATGGGAATGTCCACCTTGCTCGCCATCTCACCTCCGCCATTCCCCAGCAGCCCCACAACGACAAGGCCTCTGTGCCGAGCTTCCTCGCAAGCACGTAGAACGTTGGGGGAGTTTCCTGAGGTCGAGATGGCCAAGAGCAGATCGCCCTCTTTTCCGTACGCCTGGACTTCGCGGGCAAAGACCTCTTCATAGCCCAGATCGTTTGCAGCGCATGAAAGGCGTGCGGGATCCGAGAAGGCAATCGCAGGTTGAGCGGCTCGGTCGCCCCGGAAGCGGCCGGTCCACTCCTCGGCGAAGTGCATGGCGTCGCACATGCTGCCACCGTTTCCGCACGACAACAGGGTGCCACCTCGTCGCAGCGTGGCTTCAGCCTCCTGGGCAAATCGCAGGACGGCCGCCATCTGCTCGCCATCGGTCATGAAAGCGGACAGGGTCTGTGCGGCATCTTGCAGGGCGCCTTCCAGGTGTGTTGTGGGTGCTTCACTCATGGGGCGCGATTGTAACCCCCGGGGGGGCGATGATCCGATCAAGCTCTTGTTTGAGAGCACCCAAAACCTCGTCGTAGGAGTAGGTGCCCACGGTTTGTGGTCCGCGCTTCAAATTGACCGTGTTGGGCCCACACCACAGCCCAAGATCCGCATCATCGGTCTCTCCCGGGCCATTCACCCTGCAACCCATCACCGCTATGGTCACGTCGTGATCCTCCGCATAGGCAGTCAGAGCCTTGACCTCTTCAGCCAATTCGATGAAGCGGTCGTTTTCCACACGCGAACATGAGGGACAGGCGATGATGTTGAGTCCATCAAAAAACCCCTTGGGAACTGAGCGAAAGCGGCCCGCTTCGATGTCCGCGAGAATCTGTCTGCCCACCTCGATCTCCTGGCCCTTGTTTTCAAAGGGAACGGTCAGGGAGACCCTCAGGGTGTCACCGATTCCCTGCGTGATCAGCTGTTCAAAAGCGATACGCGTCTTGATCACCCCATCGGGGGGCATGCCAGCTTCCGTCACACCCAGGTGCAGGGGCACGTCGGGCCGTTGCTTGGCGAAGCGCTCATTGGCGTCGATGACCAGTCGCGGGTCGGAGTCCTTGATCGAAACCAGGTAGTTCTTGAAGCCGGCATCATCAAGAATCTGGCAGTGATCAACGGCGCAAGAGACGATCGCGCCAACGTGGTCATCGGCATGGGCTTCGTCGTACTCTGGCGCGATAGACCCCGCATTCACTCCGATGCGAATGGCGCAATCGTTGGCTTGGGCCACCTGGGCAATCCACCGCACCTTCTCCGCGACCGGGGTGTCCTTCTCGTGATGGTGCAGATGTCCGGGGTTGTATCGGATCTTTTGGATGTGGGGTGCGACGCTCTCCGCCAAGCGGTAGTTCTCCTGTAGATCGACGCTGATGGGCACATCGGTGGTGGCGCTCAAGCGGATGAGGCTCTCCACATCCCGGGTACTGTCCACCGCTATTCGAATGAGATCCGCGCCCGCAGCGCTCAACAGCTCGATCTGGCGGCCCGTAGCCTCCTCGTCGCGGGTTTGAGTGGCGGCCATGCTCTGGACCGCAATCGGGTTCGATCCTCCCAGGGAGAGGGAGCCCACCTGAATGGCGCGCGTCTTGCGTGGGGGGAGCATGCCCCGGAGTCTATCAGGCCTCTCAGCCCAGCCTGATGGGCTCAGGGAGCCTGGAGCGGATAATTCGCAGGGATTGTGCACCCACCGGGGGATCACGCTCGGAGTGGGTGCCAAGAACGACGAAGTGAACCCGGCACCGGGCCGCGCGACTTGTGCCAGCGAGGACACCCTCCCGCTTGGACATGTAGCAGCCCGCAGCCTTCCCGAACGATAGGTGACCCCGGTTGCCTATCCACCAGCCCTTTCCGGACCGCGCCCCGGGGGGGCTGGGCTTCTTCGGTGTAGACTCAGGGCTCAGCCAGTCACGGTGGAGGTCCCTTGAAAGCAAATATCCTCATAGTCGGCGGAGGTGCCATGGGCACCTGCACTGCTCTGTATGCCGCCAAAAACTCTGATGCCATGCGTGAGCCCGTCGTGCTCATCGAGCGCGACTCACTGGCCTCCGGCGCCTCCGGGCGAACCTCGGCCATAGTTCACCAGGGGTTCGCGGATCGAACCATGGCGGGAATGGCGCGCGATGCGGTCAAGGTCTATTCGAGTATGCGGTCCTCTACGGGCCGTTCGCTTGGCTACCGCCGCACCGGTGCCTTGATATTGGCTGGGGATGCTCCCGATGCTATCGCCGAACTCGATAGGAACATTGAAGTTCAACGCTCGCTGGCCATCGATGTGACCCGCGTGGGGGCAGATGAAATGCGGCAGCTCTTTCCCGCCATCGACGTCGCCGATGGGGCCGTAGGGGCCTGGCAGCCGGAGGGGGGCTTCATAGATCCAGCCCGAACGATCAGCGTATTTGCCTCACTTGCGCGCGAGAACGGGTCGACCATCCGGGAGCAGTCCGGCTCCCACAAGCTCCTGCTCGACGCGGGCCGGGTTGTGGGCGTGGAGACAGAGACGGACACCTATTACAGCGAGAACGTTGTTCTTGCCACCGGGGCGTGGACGCACACCTTCTTGTCGGACTACGGCGTGAATATCCCCATGCGTGCGCTGAAGACCCGCGAGTCTTTTCTGTCCATGCCACCGGTTGAGGGGATTGAAGAGGACGACATGGACATGGAGGCCTCCCCGTTAGACATGGAGACGCGCTTCTTGGTCGACCCTCTCGACAGCGCACCGGTTGCGCACCCGGTACTGATAGACCTAGAGCGTGATTTTCAGGCCCGTTGCGATCCGCTGCAGTGCCGCACGCGAGTTGAGCAATTGGGGCTGGCAAACGCCGAGGAGATCGAGAGCCCGGACGGATGGACCTCTGAGGAATCCGAGGAATTTGGAGGATGGGCCCGGGCGGCGATTTCCAGTCGCCTACCGATCTACAAGGACCAAGAGGACCTTGGCACCCATTCAGCTTGGCTGACCGTCTCGCCTGATGGCGTGCCCGTGGTGGGCCCCGTTGAGTCGATCCCAGGCCTGTACATCATGACAGGTTTTTCGGGTCGAGACTTCCACCTTGCGCCGTCCATTGGAGAAGGGTTGGCCCAGATGATCCTCGGCCAACCCGTCAGTGCGTTCGATCCCAAGGCGCTGTCGCCCGGGCGCTTCGCCTAGTTTTGTCAGGCGACAAGTCCGGCCTGACGCCAGATCTTCATCTTGTTGGAGAGCGTGCGAGCGGTAAGCCCGAGGCGCCTCGCCGCTTCAGTCTTGTTGCCGCGTGAGCAATCCAGCGTCGCGAGGATAGCAATGCGTTCGACGTCAGCCATAGTGTGATTCGCCAGAGCGGTAGCAACGCGGGAGTCATCCAGGTCAAGCTCACCGGCGGCGTACCGGTTACCGGTTTGGGGCAGATGCTCCTTGGTGAAAGAGCTTCCGTTGGCCGCACAAGCAGCCAATTCGACGACCTGTTCCAGCTCGCGCGTGTTGCCGGCCCAGGCTGAGGAGAGCAGGCACTGCTCGAACTCCGCCGTAAATTCCGGTTCCGGAAGGGAGTGACGCAAGGAGTGGCTAAGCGCCACCTGATAAGCCTGGGGCAGGATGTCTGTCGGCCGCTCCCGAAGAGGAGTGATATGCAACGGATGCGTATGCAGCTTGTAGTAGAGGTCCTCGCGGTATTCATCGGCGGCGATGGCGGCAGGTAGATCACGGGAGCTGGTGGCGATGATTCGGGCGTTGGTGACAAGGGTGCCGGTACCGCCGACGCGCTCATATTCACCACACTTCAGCACACGCAGCAGGCGGGCTTGGATGCGCGGAGGTAGCACGCCAACCCCTTCCAGCAAGAGGGTGCCGTCCTCTGCAAGCTCGAAACAGCCCGCTCGCTGTTGGTTCACCCCGCTCTCAGGGCTGCGCTCATGGCCGAATAGCTCGCTCTCCAGGCCCGTAGGGCCAAAGGCGGTGCAATCGATGCGAATGAAGGCGTGGCCGGCCTGAAAACTCGCTTGGTGGACGTACTCGGCTAGGCGACCCTTGCCCGACCCGGTCTCACCCGTAATCAGCACGGGGCCCGAAACACGTGCAATGCGGGCGGCGGACCGCAGGACATCCCGAAGGTTGTCGCTCTCCACCACAAACGGTGGGGCCTCGACGCTGCAGGCTTGCCCACGAAGGTAGGTCGCCTCCTGGTTCTGCTGGTGAGTGCGGGCGACGCGCTTCACGGCAGCGACGACGCTCTTGGAAGAGGTCGGCGTGACGAGAACCTCGGCCGTCCTGCCCTTGATGGCGGAAAGAGCCTGATCCTCTGTTGCTCGCGGCACGATCAGGAGTTGCGGCAGGTCGCAATATCGATTGTGCAGGCGCGTTGAGAATTCTGCGGCGCTCCAGGTACCCGAGCGCAAGTTGCAGACCACGAGGTCGGGGTGTTCCATGCCGATGCGCTCAAGGCCTTCCTCGGCGCTCGCGGTGGCCAGCATGTTGTAGCCGTAGCCCTGAAGGGAGGTGGTCAGGGTCTCACGGGAACGGGGGTCGTCGTCGATAAGCAGGATGCGTTGAACGGTCATGGCGGGTCTCCTTGGATGGAGAGGGGAGTGTTGAGGGGAGTGATGCGCCGTGGGGCGCACGGAGCAGTCAGGCCCCCAACTCAGGGGCATGGGTTGTAGGGTTGGCTTGTAGTGGGCGCGGTCCGCTTAGTAGCCGGCCGATGCTCACTGCCAAGGCAGGTGAGAATTGAAATGCGCGCGGGTGCTCGGGATCATCCAGGCTCTTCACTACGGTTCGCGCCATCTGCGGACTGAACCAGTCGAGCTCGGACAGATCTGTCTGAGCGTTTTCGTCAAAGCAGGCAGTGAAGATCGTGAATCGCATCTCGATCTGCGTGCCAGTGTTCAGCCCGGACCGAACCAGGACGTCTTCCGCTAGGGCCGACATGCGGGCAAGACCACAGGAGTGGCCAGCTTGAACAGGCGTACGTCCCACTGCGACCGTGTCCATACCCCGGCCGCCATCTCGAACGCGAACCACGAGCTCGGAGGTGCCGAGGTCGGCTTCCACGGTCACGCTTCCCTGTCCATCGGGGTAGGCGTGGCGCCAGGTGTTCTCGAGCGCCTCTGCCGTGGCGGTGGCAATGCGTGCCCGGGCTGAGGGGCCTACACCACAGCGCAGGGCGAAGGCCACCAGATCACGGGGGCCACGATCGCAAGTTGCACGGGAGGCGCGGTAGGTGCGCTTGTAGCTGCTGAGAGCTTGAGGCTCTTTGGTGGGCTCCTGCTCGATCAGACGGATCAGCCGATCAATGTTGACCGGCTTGGAGAGGAAATCCACGGCTCCCAGGTGCAGCGCACGACGGCAGTTCTCCACGCTTTTCTCACCCGATATGACCAGAGTACGAGGCGTTTCTCCGCGCAGAAGGAGTTCCTCCAGAACGTCCAATCCGCTCATTCCGGAAAGACCCACGTCGGTCACGAGGACGTCGCAGGGCTGACAGCGCAGAGCTTCCTCCCCGCTGTGGGCAATAGTGACCTGGTGCGAGCGATCTCGAAGGATGGCGGCAAGGGTGTGAGCCACAGAGCGGTCATCTTCGACGAGCAGGATATGTAGGCTGGATTCGGACATGGGTTAGGTTGATTGAGGCGCAGCTTTGGAGTGGGAGTCGCTTGCCCGTGTGTCGTCCGGTTCGCGCTCCGGGCTTGAAGGGCCAGACGCCAAAAGCGGAAAATCCTTCTCTAATCGACCTTCTTGGCCCTCTGGGGGGTGTGGGCACTGGGCGTTTCTTTCCCGGTCCATGGCCTGAAGGCCACACCCTTCGCGGCGCGCCCCTTCTGCTAGTCTTGTGCTAGAGGCCCGCCGGTCAGGCCTTCGAACCATGGACAATCGCAAACTGGGACTCGCTCTGGTCTTGCTCTGCGGATGCGTCATGGCGCCTGATCCTCGGCCACAGGCAAGCGCGACCATCGCCTCCAATTTCCACACCTACTCCATCCGTCGCGTAGGACTGATCAGGCTCCATGACGACGCCCTCCATCGCGCCTTGGACCGGGCGATCCGGATCGAATTTCTTGAGGCGTCGGACTATCTCATCGCTCCCACCTATACCGGTGATCTGAGTCCTGAGGCGTCTACCACGAGACGTAGCGGGTCCCCATTCCCCCTGGAGACCCTCCCACCCCAGGCCTTGGAGGGCCTTGATGCCCTCTTGGTGCCCGAGGTGATCTCAAGCAAGATGAGCGCCCCTCAAGCGTTGGAGGTGCGATTGGATCTCATCGCGTGTGAGACGGGTCTCACCATTTGGTCTGCCACTGCTTGGGTGGACTCCACCAACGGCGAAGCACAAAACCGCATCCTGGAGTGGCAGGCCCAGCTGCCTGGCGGGGCGGACGGCGATGATCTGTTGCGTCTCCAGTCCATCCTGGAGAGTCCTGAGCGGCTCGTTCGTTTCGCCGTGCATCAACTCGCCGGTCTGCTCTAGGGGCCCTTCGGGGGGGCCTGACCGGATAGGCGATGACGCTCTTGTACCGCTGGCGGGTGGGGCGCATCATGCCTCCATCATGGGTACGCGCATTTATCATGGATTGGCGCTGGGACTAGTCTGTGGCCTCGAATGGACCACTCTGGCGACGGCTTGGGCAACGCCTGGAATCATTCAGGACAACCGTTCCAGCCGTGCGGATTATCAGATTTTCGCTCGGGTCGAACCAGAAGCGCGCACCCTTGAAGGGAGGGAGACCCTCATGTGGCTCAACCGATCGGATGATCGGGTTGGCGAGGCCTGGTTCCATCTGCACCACAACGCATTCTCGAACACGCACTCCACCCTTCTTTGGGAAGAGCGGGGAGAGCTCCGTGGGCACCCCATCGAATCAGGCTGGGGTTGGCAGGAGGTCACATCGATTCGAGTGGGTGAGCACGAGTTGGTCGACACGATGGTCTTTCGCGCTCCGGATGACGGGCGCGAGGAGGACCGAACCGTGTTCTCGGTCAAACTGCCAGAGGTCGTTCCTCCGGGCGGACGGCTGGTCATGGAGATCGAATGGAAAGCCCAATTGCCCCGCGTGCGGCGCCGCACGGGAGTTTCAGGGGACGGCAACTTCCTCTTGATGGCGCACTGGTTTCCCAAGCTCGGTGTCTACGAGGGGGGACGTGGTTGGAACTGCCACCAATTCCACGCGAGCACAGAGTTCTATGGCGACTTCGGCAGTTATGACGTGACCCTCGACTTGCCAGAGGAGTATGCCGAACACATCGGGGCTTCTGGAGTGCAGAGCGGTGATGCGACACTCGCGGGCGGCAGGGTGATCACTCGGTTTCTAGCTCCATCCAACGGCGACCGCAGCTATCGCGACCCCTTTGCGAGCGGGGCTACTCCGCGACCACGCGTACACGGGTTCGCCTGGACCGCCGATCCGGACAACATCATCAAGAAGCACACCTTTCAGTTCCAAGAATGGAAGGAGCTGTTCCCGGAAGAGGTCAGTCGCGTAGAGGACGCCGCGGGGATGGCTCCCGGCACGCTCACTCTGCGAGACGTGCGAGTTGTGGCGTTGATGCAGCCCGAACACGAGGGGCAGGCCGACCGCCACATCAAGGCTACGGAGGCGGCCCTGTTTTTCTACGGAATCTGGTTTGGGGAATACCCCTACGAGCAGGTCACCGTGGTCGACCCAGCCTTCAGCGGCTCCGCGGCGGGCGGGATGGAGTACCCCACCCTCTTTACTTCAGGAACCAGCCTTTTCACCGAAGAGGCCTCCTATCGGCCCGAGAGCGTCACGGTTCACGAGTGTGGCCACCAGTTCTGGTATGGACTGGTCGGCAACAATGAGTACGAAGCGGCCTGGCTGGACGAGGGCTTCAATTCCTACGCCGACTCGGAGGTCTTGTTCCGGGTCTACAAAGAGAAGCGCAGCGTGACCAGATACTCGGGCTTGCCGGTCTGGGGTAAGCGCGTGGCGTCTGGCCCTGCGGCGACGGGGCTGGCAGGATTTCTTACCGGGCAGCACATCAATCTGGGCTCCAAACTCCGGAGCGTCAGCCCCTTGAGCCCGACGTCATTCCTCTCGTTCTGGCGCGACCAACCCCTGCTGACCTTGGCGGAGGATCAAACGGACCCCCGATGGTCAGATCGCAACGGCTATCTCGCCGCAGCGGACGTGGATCCGGTTGCAACCAACGCCTGGGAATACCGCGACCGCAGCAGTTACCGCACGAACAGCTACCCCCGCCCAGCTGTGGTCCTGCGCTCCCTCCAGGCGATTGTGGGAGACAAGGCATTCCTGGCAGGGATGAGGCACTACTCCGCGCAGTGGCGCTATCGCCATCCCTATCCGGAGGATTTCTATGCGGCCTTCAATGAGGGTGCCGGCGCGGACGTGGGTTGGTACTTCGCCGATTTGTTCGAGAGCACAGCCACGGTGGATTGGGGCGTCAATGTGGAACAAGAGCGCATGCCGGTCTTGAAAGGGATGGTGCAGGGCGCTGATGGTTTCGTGAGCGTGGAGGCTCACGGGGGCGGTGAGCCAGAGTTGGAACCAGACGCCGACCCCGATTCAGAACCCACGGCTGATCCCGATTCAGAACCCACGGCTGATCCCGCCCCTTCAGGCGAGGAATCCGATGAGTCCAAAGAGGATTGGATCTACGACGTGATCATCTCCCGCAAGGGGACCCTGCGCTTGCCGCTGGAGATAGAAGTGCATTTCACCGACGGGGCCATTGAGCCCTTCGAGTGGACCAGGGAGGCGCAGGAGGGAGCGACATGGTGGCGCCTGCCCCTCGAGCCGGGTTCCAAGAGAATCGAACGCGTACTGATCGATCCTGCGCGTCGCTACTACCTCGACGGGAACATGGCCGACAATCAGTGGTACATGGGCAAGGACCTGGTGGCGCCGCTGCGCTGGTCCGAGCGCGCCTTCACCCAATACGTGCACCTCCTGCACTGGTACTCGTCCCTGGGGGGCTGATCATGGCGCGTACCTATTTGACTGACGAGCCGGTCCCCACGGGCCCCCTTCTGTTCTTGCGTTCGATTCGCAAGGTCGCGGAGCGCCCGCCCCTGTGGCTCATTACCTGGGGTCTGATAGCGCTAACCGCATTACCGGTGGGCGTTGTTTGGAACACCTGGTTCAGGGATGCGGTGGCCCATCGCTACCAGCCCGATACCGCAAGTGAAGCCGGAGACGCCTTTGCCTGGGACGACATCGCGTACTCACTGACCGCGAGCTTCACCCACGACCACGCAGAGGGGTTGTCCAACCTGAACAAGGCCACGGCCAATCTTGGCGCGGTCTTGGCATTCGTTGCCATCCTGCTGGGTGTGTTTGCGGCGGGTTGGTGGTTACAAGTCATCTTGGAGCGCGCTCACGGGCACTCGTTGCGCAGGTTCTTCCTAGGGGGCGCACGCTACTTCTGGCGCTTTTTGCGTTTGCTGCTGCTGTCTACTGTGCTCCTCGCTCTCTGGCAGAGGTTGATCTACGGGCACCTGTGGGATGAGTACGTGCTGGGCGGGATTTTTGACGTCCCTGATTCTGACTGGAAGAACCTCGAGAACCAAAGTTCAGAGTGGGGCATGCGACGACTGGAGTGGCTCCGTGATGGGAGCCACGCGGCAGGCTTTGCCCTGATCCTGGCATGGGGTACTTTTGCAAGAACCCGGATGGCACTTCTTGATGGGTCGTCCGTCCTCAAGGCGGGTTTTCTGACGGGCTTTGCCATCCTGTTCCACCCGATCAAGACGCTGCGCCCCCTGATGTCGATCTTCCTTGTGGAGCTGGTCTTGGTCACCCTTCTGTTGGGTTGGGTGACCCGGAGCCTCGAGGATGTGCTCGAAGGAAGCCCCTCGCAGGGGGTTGTCGTAGCCATGCTCGTGGTTGGCTTGGTGGGCCTGATGGTGCGCGAGATCCTACGTGGCGCGCGCTACCACGCGAGCGTGAAGGTCAGCCAAGAAATCGTGCGTCGACCAGCACAACAACCGGATCCGTGGCGTGCTGTCGGTGGTCCTGGCGGGCCCCAGTACCCGGTGGGCGGGGAAGAAGGCGAGACATACGTCTCGCTGTAGGCCGAACTCTCAGAGCTCGATCGTCAGGGGTTTGAGGAGATCGAAGCGACGCGGTTCCACATGGGTGGACCAGGCCATGGCCTCCACACCCTCGGCAACCACTTCGCGCAGGGCCTTGCCGTAGGCCGGATCGATGTCATCTGCGGGAGCAAACGTGGTGACGTCACTGCGCGAGACACAAAAGAAGATCACGGCTCGGTGGCCCTCGCGCACCATGTCGCGCAATTCGAAGAGGTGCTTGAGACCCCGAGAGGTGACCGCATCGGGGAACCGTGCCTGTGAGCCCTCCGCCATGGTCGTGCTCTTCACCTCAACGTAACAGCGCTCCCCGCTGTTACGCTCCAGCAAGACGTCTATACGTGAAGCCTTGCCGTACTTCACCTCACGGCGAATCGAGTCATACCCGGCCAGACTCTCAATCAGCCCCTCTTGGATGGCCTCGGTCACCAGAGCATTGGGTAGGCCCGTGTCGACGTTTACCCACGAGCCGTTCACCTCGATGCTCTGAAACGTGTAGCGCAGCTTGCGTTTCGGGTCTTGGCTGTCGCGCAAGACAACCCGCGCACCTTCCTCCAGGCAGCCCTTGAGGGAGCCGGTATTGGGGCAATGGGCCACGAGGACTTCGCCATCCGGGCCCTTCACGTCCGTCAGAAAGCGCTTATAGCGCCGCACGAGGAGTCCCTCAATCGTGGGCAATTCGATCTGCACGCCCGGACTTGTATCCCGCCCCCGATTTACAAGCAAGGTGGTGTGAGGACTTCCCTGCCAAGTTCCGCCCGCTAGAATGATCACCCATGGGTGCACTAGAAGATCAGCTGGATATCGCCAAGGAGCTCCGCAGTCGGTTTAACCAACTGCAGGAGAGTCTTTGACTACCCCAAGCACCTAGTTCGCTTCGAGGAAATCGAAGAGGCCCAAAACGACCCGGATTTCTGGAACGATCCAGCCAAAGGTCAGGCCCTTGTGGCAGAGATGAAGGTGGCGCGCGCGGTCGTGGATCCCATTCGAGAGCTTGAGGGCAGCCTAGAAGAGGTGGACGTTCTCGCGGAGATGGGTGCGGAGGCGGGCGAAGACGAGGTGCTCGACGACATCAAGGCGGCCCTCAGCGGGGTCCTGACGTTGATCGAGAAGCTCGAGTTCCAGGTCATGCTTGGAGGGCCCAACGATCGCGCCGGAGCATTCCTGCAAGTCAGCGCCGGAGCGGGCGGGATCGATGCCTGCGACTGGGCAGCCATGCTGATGCGAATGTACACGCGTTGGGGAGAGGCGCGCGAGTTTGACGTGGAGGGCATTGAGGTGCAGGAGGAGACCCAGGGCGGAATCCGGCACGCGACTCTGCGTATCAGCGGCCTTTTTGCCTTCGGCTATCTGAAAGCTGAATCCGGCGTGCACCGTCTCGTGCGCATCAGTCCGTTTGATGCTCAGGCTCGGCGGCAAACGGCGTTTGCCTCGGTGGATGTGACGCCCGAACTGGACGACAGCATCCAGATCGAGATCAAGGATGTGGACCTCAAGGTGGACACCATGCGCGCCGGTGGTGCTGGCGGCCAGCACGTGAACAAGACCGAGTCCGCTGTGCGCATGACTCACATTCCGACCGGCGTTGTTGTGCGCTGCCAGAATGAGCGCAGCCAGCACAAGAACAGAGCCACCGCCTTGAAGCTCCTCCAGGCGAAGTTGATCGCCCTAGAAGAGAGTAAGAGAGATGCGGAAATGGCCAAGCTCTATGGCGAGAAGGGGGAGATTGCCTGGGGCAGCCAGATCCGCTCGTACGTTCTCAATCCCTACCAGATGGTGAAAGACCATCGCACCAACGTGGACAACGGCAACGTGCAGGCCGTGCTGGACGGGGAGATTGACCCCTTTATCGAGGCCTATCTGAAAAGTAGGCGCTAGGGCCGCTTCTCGTCCCAGCCGCTACCGAGAGCAAGGCACAGGGTGTCCACCAATTCCGGACGCAGAATGTCACCCGCACAGAACTGGACCCAGAGACTCTCTTCGAGGGCGTGAAGCTTGGGCCTGCGCGTGTAGTCCCCTGTGGCCAACCCGGCGTCGGAATGACTGGGATCCACAAACTGGCGCATCAGGTTCGCCGCGCAGAGTCGCATGAGCTTGTTGCGGGCGGCGTTGCCAAGGCCGACCTCGATCTTTGCCTTGCGGAACTTCTTCAACATGGTCTCGGGCATGCTGGCAGGGTAGAAGGGCTGTGCATTGAGGCTGTGCATGATCTCGTACACGGCATGCTCCGCAACGATGGAGAGAGCGAGATCCTGTGTGGCGAGGAAGCTGGCCATGCTTCCGCTGGCCTCAAGGAAAGAACCGCTAGGCGCTCCCGCCAACTGACTCACAAGCTTCACCGGTACAACCCAGTCAGTTGACTTGATTCCAAGCTGTTCGTTCAGCTCCCCGGCCATGCGCCACTGCACGTCCGTCGGAAATAGCTCTGTCAACTCCCGCGCTCGAGCCTCGAGGGCGTCCCGACGGCTGGGCCAGTGCTCCTCTAGCCACTTGGGTGCCAGAGTGTCCAAATGAGCCGCTAGACGGGCAGCTGCGTTGGCGACCCGGATGCGCTTGATGCCCTCCGCCATGTGTTCAGGGGGGGGCAGGACACGATTGCTTAAGCCAATGGCAAACTGTCCAGGGACGTCCACGGCGGTAAATGCGCCGTCGACAACAGGCCAGGACAGGGGTGTCGCCAGGAAGGTCTGAATCTCCCGCACTTGCGCCACCGCCTCAGCGAAGTCCGTGGGCACAGGTGCATCTGGCTGGGCGGCGAGCGATCGGACTTCGTAATAGAGTTCCGGCCCCGGCGCGACCCGGAACTCGAAAACGCCAGGGCGCGCCCACCTCTCTCCCCCGTCAGGGTCCTGCGCCGGGCTGGAGGTCAAGCCGGGGGCGCAGATCAAGGCAATCAGGGGCACGCAGCGTAGTATCATCATGGTCCGTCACCGGGGGGTCCCCTGCAGTGTAACTCACCTCTCTGGGTGACAAGGACTCGTCCTCCCCAAACCCTAGCTTATCCAGAAATGCTCTCCTTGCCCCACATCTTGGTCGCGGTGCCGACTCTTGTTCTTGCCGCCATCTCAGGCGGGGCTGTACTAGTACCAGTGACGGTTTATCTGAGCCAAGATCCGGAGCCACCCGTGCGTCAACCCCTGCCTAACCAAGAAGCCATCGCTACCCTTCCCTCCGATGGGGGAGAGGAATTCAACCGACTGGTCTTCGAGAAGAGCCCCTATCTGCTACAGCACGCCCGCAATCCAGTGGACTGGTATCCCTGGGGCGAAGAGGCGTTCCGTGCAGCGAAGGTTCAGAACAAGCCGATCTTCTTGTCCATTGGCTACTCGACCTGCCACTGGTGCCACGTGATGGAACACGAGAGTTTCGAAGACGACGATGTAGCTCGCCTGCTCAACGATAGTTTCATTTGCATCAAGCTCGATCGCGAAGAGCGACCGGACTTGGATCACGTGTACATGACGGTCACGCAGGCCATGAATCAGGGCAGCGGGGGCTGGCCCATGACCGTGGTCATGACGCCCGACAAGAAGCCCTTCTTCGCGGGGACGTATTTCCCCAAGAGCGGCCGCTACGGTCGGTGGGGCATGACGGATCTGCTGCCGCGCATCTCGGAAGCCTGGAAGACCCAGCACGATGGCCTCATCCGTCAAGCCGATCAGGTTACGGCACAGCTTGCTCAGCTCGTGAAGGGTGTGCCGGGCGAGAAGCTCGATTCCACCACGCTAGACGCAGCTTATGCGGGTCTCGCCCGACGCTTTGATCCGGGCAAAGGCGGCTTCAATACAGCTCCCAAGTTCCCGGTGCCCCACAACCTGCGGTTTCTTCTGCGCTACCACCGCCGAAATGGCCAGGCCCATGCCCTCGACATGGTGGAGACAACCCTACGTGAGATGCGCAAAGGAGGCATGTGGGACCACGTTGGTTTCGGTTTCCACCGCTACTCCACCGACCGCGAGTGGTTCGTGCCGCACTTCGAGAAGATGCTCTACGACCAGGCTCTGTTGACGATGGCCTACCTAGAGGCCTGGCAGGTCACTGGCCGGGAGGAGTACGCTCAGACTGCTCGCGAGATTCTGACCTACGTCTCACGCGACTTGACGGCACCTGGCGGCGGGTTCTACTCCGCTGAGGACGCCGACTCGGAGGGCGAGGAAGGCCTGTTCTACCTTTGGACGCACAAGCAACTCGCTGATGTGTTGGGGGAGGAGGATGCGGAATTCGCGGCCGCTTGGTGGGGTATTACTACCGAGGGCAACTACCACGAAGAAGCTAGCGGGAAGGCGACAGGCCTGAACATCCCCTTTCTGGACCAGGACTTGAATGAACGAGCCGCGGCCTCCGGTGAAGATCAAGGCGCGAATGCGGAGAGGATCGAGGTAATCAGACAGAGGCTGTTCACTGCCCGCGAGCCACGCATCCACCCCTTTAAGGATGACAAGATTCTGACGGACTGGAATGGTCTGATGATCGGTGCCTACGCCATGGCCGCGCGTGTATTGGATGACGCTTCGTACGCGCAGATTGCCGAGCGCGCAGGAGATCATCTACTGAACATCTTGCGTGCCGATGACGGGTCTCTGTACAAGGTGGCGCGGTTAGGCCAGACGGCGGGCTCGGGCCTGTTGGAGGACTACGCCTTTGCGTGCTGGGGCCTCTTGGAGCTGTTTGAAACCAGTCAGAAGCTGCGCTTCCTACAAGCCGCGCAGGAGCTGACGGACCACATGCTGGCTGAATTCCAGGACACCGATGCCGGGGGCTTCTTTCTCTCTTCGGCAAGCGGTGAGCAGCTCATCGTGCGACCCAAGGAGAGTTCGGATGGGGCTATCCCCTCTGGAAACTCGGTGGCGACCTTGGCCCTCTTGCGCCTAGGGCGCCTAACGGGGCAGGTGCGCTACGAGACGGCGGCAGCCAAGAGTTTCGAGGGTCTCTCGGGATCCATAACCCGCGCTCCGGGGACGCACACCCAGTTCCTGATGGGTCTGGACTTTGCACTAGGCCCCACCAAGGAGGTCGTCGTTGCTGGAGATCCTTCTGACCCCAAGACCCAGGACGCTCTGCGCCAGATTCATCGCCCCTTTGTGCCGAGCAAGGTCGTCATTCTGCGACCGTCCACGGGGCACGAAGCGCTGACAAAAATCGTGCCCTACGTGGAGTCGCAGAGCGTCGTGGGTGAAGGGCCAACGCTCTACCTCTGCCAGGATTTCGCATGTCAGGCGCCAACGGGCGACGTGAAATCGGTCGTGGAGGCACTCATGGGGGCCGTGCACAGCGAGAAGAAAGCTCCTTAGACCGTAGGCTCCATGAGTAGCGTTTCCATTCCGCCTGAAGGGCCCGAGTGTGAGTGGAAGGAGATCCTGCCACGCTTGGAACGCGTGGCCCTTACCCTTGCGGCTTTCGCCAACGGAGTGGGCGGTCACCTCTGGGTGGGCATCACCGATGATGGTCTGCGTGTCGGGGTCGCCGACCCCAGGCAGGTCATGGCGGACATGCGGTCGGCGGGCGAACTCTGTGAGCCTCAGCCGACCCTGAACCTGCGCCGGCACCGAGAAGGGGGACGGATTTTGGTGGAGGCCAGAGTCAAGCCAACGCGCCCAGGGCCGGTTGAGGTGACCGTTGAAGGGGCGCGGCGCGTCTACGTACGCGACGGGTCCTCCACGCGTCCTGCGGAAGAGGAGGCCTTGCATCGCATGCGCCGAGGGGACGGGCCGTCCCGCGCACACTTGGACAAGAAGGCCGCACGCGTACTCGATCTACTGCAGGCCAGCGGGCCCCTTGATCAGGGTGAGGTGGCCCGCTCCTCCAGCATGAGTCGCCAAGCAGCACGGCGCATTCTCGTTGAGCTGATCCAAGCCGACCTGGCACATGAGGTTCAGGGTCGGCGCTACTCTCTGACCCCCTCGGGTCATCGCAGGGCCAAGGGGCCGTCTCGAAGAGGGAGCAATTGACGGACGGCCGGAGTTCGCCGCAATTGGACACGCTCTGCCATCGTCTTGAGCGAGGCAGGAAGCTAGAATGGCCTGCCCGTTTTCTAATTCACCAAGGATCCTTCAGGCCCGGGTGGGCCGGAGTGAGAGCATGCAACAAAAGATCCGCCGCGCGCTGTTGAGCGTTTCCGACAAGACCGGACTCGAGGGCTTTGCCCGCAATCTGAGCCAGATGGGAGTGGAGTTACTCTCGACCGGGGGCACTCACCGCGTACTCGCCGAAGCGGGCATTCCCGTCACCGAGGTGGCTGAATACACCGGCTTCCCGGAGATGATGAACGGTCGAGTGAAGACCCTTCACCCCAAGGTGCATGGCGGCATCCTGGCGCTGCGCGACAATCCCGACCACGTGTCGGCGATGGATGAGCATGGCATCCAGGGCATCGACCTGGTGGTCGTCAATCTCTACCCGTTCGAGGCCACCGTAGCCCAAGAGGGCGTGTCGCGAGCCGAGGCCATCGAACAGATCGACATCGGTGGACCGAGCATGGTGCGCTCCGCAGCCAAGAACCACGCCCATGTGGGTATCGTCACCGACCCCATTGATTACGGGCGCGTGCTGGATGACCTCCAGAAGCGGGATGGAGCTCTCTCTGATGAGCTGCGGGCGGAGTTGGCTTTCAAGGCCTATGCCCTGACGGCGCGCTATGACAGCGCCATCAGTTGTTGGCTGTTCGAGCAAGATGGGGCAGATCACGCGGGAGATTCAGAGTTCCCCAGCGGCTTCAGCATGGGCGGGGTCAAAACCTTGGATCTGCGCTACGGGGAGAACCCCCACCAGAGCGCGGCCTTCTACAAGACGGGCGCAGCCGGTGAACCTAACGTGGCGGACGCGGAGGTGCTGGGCGGCAAGGCCCTATCGTTCAACAACATCGTGGACCTGGACGCGGCATTCGCCCTGGCCAAAGAATTTGAAGAGCCTTTCGTCTGTGTCATTAAGCACACCAACCCGTGTGGCGCAGCGGTGCATGAGGACATCGAGGCGGCGCTCGAGGAGGCCTGGTCCGGCGACCCCATCTCAGCCTTTGGTTCGGTGCTGGCCTTCACACGCCCGTTGAACATGGCCAGCGCTCAGTTCCTCGTGGATGGCAACCGCTTTGTGGAAGCGATCATCGCACCTTCTTTCGATGAAGACGCGCTGGACCTCCTGACTCACAAGCCGAAGTGGGGCAAGAGCGTGCGCCTGCTCGCCTGCGGAGAGTACGGTCCCTCCTCGCGCAACTCGCGAGAGGTTGAGGTCAAGAAGGTCGTGGGTGGCTTCCTGCTCCAGGAGCGGGATCTGACCGCGGAAGGCCAAGCTGAGTTCCGAGCCGTGACCGAGGTCACCCCTTCCAGTGAGCAGGCCGCAGCCCTGGCCTTTGCCAACCGCATTGCCAAACACGTCAAGTCCAACGCTATCGTGCTCTCCGGCCCGAGAACGGTCTACGGGGTCGGAGCCGGACAGATGAGCCGGGTGGATTCCGTGCGCTTGGCAGTCAGCAAGGCCGGGGACCGGAGTGCGGGCTCGGTCTTGGCATCCGACGCCTTCTTCCCTTTTCCGGACGGAGTCGAGGTCGCGATTGATGCGGGCGTCGTGGCGATGGTTGAGCCTGGGGGCTCGGTGCGCGACGATCAGATCATCTCAGCCTGCAATGATGCCGGAATACCAATGGTGTTCAGCGACGCCCGCCACTTCCGGCACTAGCCGGAATTGGGCGAGAGGGAGGATCACCCTACTGGGGGATCAGCTCCCCATATCCGCTGCGGTCCAACCAGTCGTAGATGTCACCCAGGGGCGTCACAAGGCCCATGTGGGGGACCACCGTGCGGCGTGCGCCGTGGGTGTAGAGCTTGGAGACGATTCCGAGCAGGTGCATGCTTCGGGCGTCGAACACGCCTCCGCCGGAGTTGCCGATGAAAGTCGGGGCGTTGATCATCCAGTAGCTCTGACCATCGACCCAGTGGCCCAGTGCGGAGAGGGCCCCGTGACTTGGGACCGGGTCGCTGCCGAGGGGGCAGCCTACCGCGTAGACCGGATCAAATACCTGCATTCTCGCAAGATGGGCGCGGGTGGGCAGTGCCGTTCCCTCAAGATCGGTGTGCTCTCCAACCAACTCGAGAAGGCAGGAGTCCAGAGCGTTGTCGTGGGCGAGGAGCTTGGCGCTGGCATTGAGCGTCGCCCCGTCTTGGCGATAGATGCGCACGGGAACCTCCGACAGACCGGTACCACTATCAGCCAGAATATCGCGCACCACGTGCCAAGCCGTGAGAACGCGGACCGGTTCATGTTCGGTGGCGGGCAAGAGAACGCCGCTGCCCACGGTCATGGGGCTCGACAATTGAACGGTGGGTGCCAGCAGGCCTCGCCAGAGATGGCTAGAGGCTGGCAGCAATTGACTGTGCAACTCGGAGAGGCCGCGCCCGGCTTCCTCGACCAAGCTTGCATTCGCATCCACGGTTTGTGCCAGGCCGCTGTAGCGGTCGAGCGCCTCGGCGTCCAACTCATCCATCCGGCCCAGGAGTTGATCGGTCTCCACGGTAGGCCGCTGGGCATCGAGGTCCCGAACCTTGCTGGACAAGTTGTCCACGCTCTTCGACAAGGTCTCCAGCTGTCCCGTCAGTTGCCCGAGGCGGCGTAGTACGGCTTCGCTGGAGGCAGCCTCTTTCGAATCGGTCAGGTGAACCCAGCCGAAGGCCAGGAGAACCGTTGAGGTGGCGAGTAGAATGGTGGGCCGATGCATGGCTGCGGGAGGCGCTGTGCGCCCCGCTGTCATCGGCACCGGTGTGGGGAGGAATGGAGCGCAGATCGGCACTTCTGCACATTCTCAATACGGAGCATGTCTCGACGTAGGTCATTGCCCAGCAAGGACTTGCGTCAGAAGCCTCTTGGGTTCTCCACCGTTGTCCCCAGCGCTACGGAAGACCCTGTGGAGAGGGTGTGGGGGATCTCAGGCAACCCCGAGAGGTGGCCTGGGCCCATAGCCCCACTAGCTCTCCATCTCGTATCCTGATTGGTTGCCCCGGCAGCAAACAACCCTTCTCGGCCACCTCCCGAACCCGCCCAGACCATGACCTTGTGCTCCATTTCAGACGCGATCGAAGACCTGCAGGCAGGGCGCATGATCATTTTGGTGGACGACCCCGACCGTGAAAACGAGGGCGACGTGGTCATGCTTGCCGAGCGCGTGACCCCTGAAGCCATCAACTTCATGGCCAAGGAAGCGCGTGGATTGATCTGCATGCCCATGGATGGGGAGACCTGCGACCGGCTCGGATTGGAAAGCCAGGCCCAGCGCAACACCAATAAACACGAGACAGCTTTCACGGTCTCCATCGAGGCCGCTGAAGGTGTAACCACGGGCATCAGCGCCGCAGACCGTGCCAAGACTATAGAGGTTGCGGCTCGGGCGGACTGTAAGGCCGAGGACTTGGCGCGGCCGGGTCACGTGTTCCCATTGAGGGCCAAGGATGGCGGAGTCCTCGTTCGCGGGGGGCAGACCGAGGGATCAGTGGACTTGGCCAAGCTTGCCGGCGCTCGTCCGGCCACCGTGATCTGTGAGATAATGAACGACGATGGGACCATGGCGCGGATGGGCGACTTGGAGATCTTCGCCAAGACCCATGGCCTCAAGATCTGCACCATCGCAGACGTGATTGAATACCGGCGGCGTCACGAACGCCTGATCGAGGCTCTCCAGATGGACCTTCCCTTGGCCACTAGCCACGGCAAGTTTCAGATGCACCTCTTCCGCAGTCTCGTAGACGGCAAAGAGCACGTGGCCATGAGCATCGGCCTTGAGGGCGAGCTCGAACTGTCCGGCGAGCGTCCCGCAATCGAGGAACCGGTCTGGGTGCGTGTGCACTCCGAGTGCTTGACTGGGGACGTGTTCGGCTCGATGCGGTGTGACTGTGGCGCGCAGCTGGCCCAGGCCATGGACTTCCTGGCCAAGAAAGATCGGGGGGTGCTGGTTTACCTGCGCCAGGAGGGCCGTGGGATCGGGCTGGAGGCCAAGCTCAAGGCCTACGAGCTCCAGGATGAAGGCCTCGATACCGTAGAGGCCAACAATGCCCTCGGTCTGCCCGCGGACCTCCGGGAGTACGGAATTGGCGCTCAAATCCTCCATTTCCTGGGTGTGCGCCGTATGCGTCTGCTCACCAACAACCCCAAGAAAATCCATGGACTGGCAGGGCACGGCCTAGAGGTGGTGGAGCAGACTCCGCTAGAAATTGCGCCTAACCCCATAAATCTCAGGTACTTACAGACGAAGAGGGATAAGTTGGGACACACCCTGGAAGGCTGCGATGTCGACCAGCCCCTCAGGGAGAGCCGGGAATAGAACGGCCCCTCCGGCGTCCAACCCTGGGCCATGGCCCTCAAGCTCGTGCAAGAAGCTCCGCTCCAAGACGCTGACCTCGTTCGCGAGGCCATTGCGGGCAACCCGCTGTCCTTCCAGCTACTGGTGGAGCGGTATCAAGGCCGTCTCTTTGCCCTGGCGCGGCACTACACGTCCAGTCCGGTGGAAGTCGAGGACATCGTTCAGGACACCTTCCTCAAGGCGTACAGCCGTCTCGACACCTTTCAGCATCAGTCGGCCTTCTATACCTGGCTGTACCGCATCGCAACCAATACCGTCCTGGACTTCTTGAAGCGCCGGGGCCGCTGCCCTGTACAGGCCGTTGAAGACCCCGAGTTGGTTGGCTCGCCCGAGACGGATCATCGCATCGTGCGTCCGGATGCACGCCTTGAACGGCAGGAGGTCGCGGAGATCACCCACACGATTCTTGAGGGGATGCCCGAGATCTTCCGTACCGTACTCATCATGCGGGAGCTCGAAGATATGGCATACCAGGAGATCGCTGACGTTCTCGACATCTCAATCGGAACCGTAGAATCGCGCCTCTTCCGGGCGCGGGCCCGCTTCAAGGAGAAGTTGGTCACCCAATACCCCGAGTTCGCCCAGGGGCTAAACGAATGAACTGTGAACATGCCCGACCGCTGGTGCCCCTCTACGTAGACGGAGAATTGACCTCCGTCCAAAGCGCGGAGCTGCGGCCGCACCTCCTCAGCTGCCCAGCCTGTCGTGGTCTGGCCCAAGCGGAACAGTCCCTGCACGCCTGGTTTGTTCCTACTGCCGAGATCCCCGTGCCGACGGGCTTTGCAGCTCACGTGGCGCGTCGTGCCGTGGCGGGCGATACCGGGAGCAAGAGGCCCTTCGCTCCAGCGGAGAGTTCAAACCATGAACACTCAGAGCCCATCCTTCAGTTTGTCCTCCACGCTCTTGCCGTAGCGGCCATCGCTCTTGTTGTGGTTTCCATTGCCATGCGGCGCTTGGATCAGCCGGCCGCCGAGGAACTGAAGGCCCACGAGAGCCAGGCCCTGGACGCTAGCCTCTTTGCGTTGGATCAGATCAACCGAGAAGAATTGCGTGCAGTGGGCACCAATGGCCTCCAGGGGACACGGGACGGGAGTTCTGGGCGATGAAGGACCCTCGGCCCTGGATAGCTCTGCTTTGCTGCGTGACCTTCCTGGGTGGTGCGGGGGCGGGGGTCATGTTCTCTCGCGCGACTACCGCAGAGGCTCCAGAGGGGCCCTTTGGCAGCTATGCCACCCTGCTGAACAATGAGTTCCAACTGAACCCGCAGCGCCGAGCTCACCTAGAGGTCATCCTGCGCGAATACGATGCGGATATTCGTCGCGTTGGTCTTGCGCACCGAGCTTCGTATCACGAATCCTTGCAATCTGATTTGCGGCCGATCGGAATCGAGTACAACGGCTACATCCGCGACAAGGTCTTGCGCCCCGAGCAGCGTGCTCGGTTTGACGCCCTGACCCACGGCATCCCCTTCACCTCCGAAAAAGCGCAGCGCTGATCATGGCCCGATCCTGTGGCATTCACCTCGGAACCCGTCGATTCGAGATAGTTATTCTCGACGGCGGTCCCAAGAAACAGACCCTCGTGGCTGCCGTGGCCGGAGAGTTGGACCCCAACGCCGACCATCCCGGGAAGGCCCTGAAGGAAGCGCTAGCGAAGCACAAGGTATCCAAGGAAAACATGGGGTTGGTGATTGATGCGGGCGGCGCTGCATTCCGGCGCCTCACCTTGCCTCTTACCGATGCCACCAAGATTGAGCAGGTCTTGAAGTTTGAGGTGGAGAAGGATCTGCCCCAATGGGACATCGACGATGTTGTCGCGGACCATCTGGTCATGGCCAGCAATGACATATCGTCAGATCTGCTGGTCACCGCAGTCCCCAAAGAGGATCTGGGCGCCGCCTTGGCCATCTGCGAATGGGCGGGGGCGGAACCCTATGAGGTGGAACTTGAGACCACGGCAATGGTCAACGCGGCCTTTTACTCTGATCTCTGCCCCATCGACACGGCTCAAGTCCTGGTACATGTTGGCGAGCACTCCACCGCCGTGGTCATCATCGATGGTGGGCAGGTCAACGAAATGCGTGTCGTGCATTCGGGGGCTCTCGGAGCCCAGCCGTCGGAGAGTAGCGCTGAAGAAGCCACCGAAGAGGATACGCCGCAAGATGTCGCCGAAGTTGCCCGCGGACAGGAACAAGAGCAGGAGCATGTCAACCGAGAGGCCCTGCGTCGCATCCGACGCGAGCTTGGCCGGAGCATCTCCGCTGCGCGCACGCGCAATGACATCGAGGCGGTCTACGCCTGCGGACTGAACCTTCCCGGCCTGATCGGCGAGAGTGTCATGGATATTCCCGTCGAGGAGATGAGCGCCTTCGGGCCCGAGGCTTCGCGGATCAAGCAGGATCTGCCTGCTGAGGAGCGCGGCCGTTGGGTCGTGGCCTTCGGCTCTGCCCTGCGCGAGCTCGGCGGCGCCAAGTTGAGCCCTCGGCTGCGCCGTGAGAACCTCACCTACGCAGGCACCTGGGAGCGCGTGGAATTCCCGCTGGCCGTCTGCAGCCTGCTACTTGCGACTCTCCTGGCGGTCATGTTTATCCTTCAGCAAAAAGAGCTCATGACGCTGAATGTCCACGGAGCGGGCCAATGGGCCAGCTACTCCAACGCCTACATGAAGGGTGACCGGAACGTGCTGGGGAAGCTCTCACCTCTTCCCGACGACATTCGCGCGTTCTTGAAGAAGCTGGAGGGTGGCGAGGGGGGCTCGGACGGCAAGCCGTTTAGCGATGACTACTACGCGGCGACCAAGCGAGTCGACGCGCTTCTGCGAACAGAGGTGGCGAAGCTGAAGAAGGAACTTGGTGCGGACACTTCCATCCAGCAACCCCAGTCAGCCTTGGTTGGTACCCACCTTGTTCTTGACCTGCTTGAGGAGCACCAAAAGGATTGGCGCCCATCCATCCGGCATATCGACGCCGTCACGCAGGGTATGGGCAAGTCAACCCGCTCCGAGTCCGTGAAGGTCACCGTGACCCTGGTGCTCTTAGCGGACAGCGTGCAAGCGGCCGCATCCAACTATGAAGCCTTGCTCAACGAGTTGAAGCTGCAGCCGTGGCACAAGAACTCCACTCGCTCCAACGTGGTGTCGCTGGCGAACGATAAGGGCCTGTTGATCGAGCGCCTACCCATCGAGGTGGACGTATCCGTGTACTACGAACAACAGCGCCAAGATGCGCTGGAGGCGGCACAGTGAAGTTCCTAAAAGAGATGACCTTGGCGCAGAGCATGATCATCGTGTGCCTACTCGTGGGGATCGCGCTCACCCCACTGGTCTACGCCAATCACAAGAAGATCAACGATTTGACGACAGCCGTGTCCGAAGGGGGAGACCTCTCACGGATTGTGGGGCAGATCCAATCCAATAGCCTGCTATACACCCAGCTCTATGCACAGAAGAGCGGGGAGTCCCTTCAGGGGCAGGACCAGACAACAGCGTACATTCTGAAGATAGCCGGGGACGACTTCGTGGAGATGGGCCGCATCAACTTCCCCAAGCCACAGCGATCGGAGTCCAGCGGGGGGATCGTCGACGAGACCTTCACCGTCAAGCCTGACGATCCGAGACGGGCCTTCGGGCGCGTGAATATCGGCAATTTCCTGTACACCCTGGAAAGCCGTACACGGCGCCTGCGAGTGACCCAACTGAGCATGGATGCCTTGACTGCGGCGGGCAAGCAAAACGTCTTGCCCGAAGAGTTCCCTTCAGACAAGTGGACCTTCACCTGCAAGGTCACCTCGCGCAGCCGACCCGCGTCGGAGTAAGGAACTCCAACACTAGCGGTAGAGAGTTCTAAGCCTCGACCGGCTGCACGGTCGGCTTGAGATCGGAGTGATATTCCTGGAGGCTGCGCACGGACAACTCTTCGCGTTGCAGGGTGCCCAAGGCTGACACCACCATCCGGATTCCTGCGAGAGTCGTCACGCAGGGAATGCCCACGGAAATAGCTGATGCGCGGATTGCAGAGTCGTCATAGCGCTGCTGCTTACCTGCTGGCGTGTTGAGCAGGAGGTCAAGTTCGCGGTTCTTGATCATGTCCACGATGTGAGGGCGGCCTTCGTGAACCTTGTTGACGCGAGTGGCCTCAAGTCCGGCGCTGGTCAATGCCTTGTGAGTGCCCTCCGTTGCGATCAACTCGAACCCCAGGCTTACCAGCATACGCGCCTCCCCGACGATGGCGCGCTTGTCGGTATGCTTGACGGAGATCAACACCCGGCCACGGAGAGGTAAGTGAATGCCGGCGGCCTGGTAGGCCTTGACGAATGCACAACCCAGGTCGTAATCGATTCCCATGACCTCGCCGGTCGATCGCATCTCCGGGCTCAAGATCATGTCTGTTCCAGGGAACTTATTGAACGGAAAGACGGGGGCTTTGACTGCAAAGAACGGAGGGATGACTTCCTCTGTGAAGTCGAGTTCCTCCAGGCTCATGCCCGCCATCACCTTGGCGGCCAACTTGGCTAGGGGCACACCGATGGCTTTGGAGACGAAGGGCACGGTTCGAGAGGCCCTCGGGTTGACCTCGATGACGTAGATCTTGTTGCCCTTCACAGCGAACTGGACGTTCATCAGGCCTCGCACCTCCAACTCCATGGCCATGGACTTCGTAGCCACCGAGATCTCATCGGTTATCTCAGTGGCAAGAGTGTGGGCTGGCAGGACACAGCAGGAGTCGCCCGAGTGAATACCGGCCTCCTCGATGTGCTCCATGATCCCGCCTATGACGACCCGCTCGCCATCGCAGATGGCATCCACGTCGACCTCGATGGCGTCCTCAAGAAACTTGTCCACCAAGATCGGGCGATCAGGGGAGGCCTGAACGGCGTTCTGGATGTAGCGCTCGAGACTCTCGTCGTCATACACGATCTCCATGGCCCTTCCACCCAAGACATAGCTGGGCCGCACAAGCACCGGGTAGCCAATGTTCCGGGCCGCCTCAAAAGCCTCGGCCACGTTGGTTGCGATTCCGTTGGGCGGCTGAAGAAGGCCGAGCTTGTCGAGGAAGCGACCAAACTGCGCACGATCTTCGGCGCGGTCAATTGAGCTGACCGACGTGCCAATCAGGGGGGCGCCCGCACGTTCAAGGCCGGCCGCAAGGTTGAGCGGCGTTTGCCCACCAAATTGAACGATGATTCCCTTGGGCTTTACCGCCTCCACGATATTCATCACATCTTCGTGCGTCAGGGGCTCGAAGAACAGATCGTTAGACGTGTCGTAGTCCGTGGAGACGGTCTCAGGATTTGAGTTAACCATTACGGCATCGCAACCAATCTCCTGGGCGGCGAAAGCAGCATGGACACAGCAGTAGTCGAACTCGATGCCCTGGCCGATGCGGTTAGGGCCGCCCCCGAGGATCATGATCTTCTCGCGCTCAGAGGGTATGAACTCGGTCTCGTCTTCCCACGTTGAGTAGTAGTAGGGAGTGACGGCCGGGAACTCTGCAGCGCAGGTGTCTACCAGCTTGTACGTGGGGACGATGCCCATGGCCATGCGCTCGGACTTGACCGCGTCCGGGGTGGTTCCCACGGCCAGTGCAATCTGAGTGTCTGCGTATCCCAGCCGCTTGGCCTGGCGCAGGGTGGGCTCGTCCAGCAGCTTGCCCGCCAGCTCCTGCTCAAACTCCACAAGTTCGCGCATGTTCTCCAGGAACCAGCGGTCAATCTTCGTGGCCGAGTGGATCTCCTCCGTGCTCCACCCCGTGCGGTAGGCAGCCCGCAGCCAAAGCAGTCGCTCCGCGTTGGGTGTCCGTAGGTGTGAGGCCAGTAGCTCGCGGTCGCTCGCCAGGGCTTCGATTGGATCCCGGTCATTCAACCCGAACCCAGGGTTGCCCGTTTCCAGACCGCGGATGGCCTTCTGCAGGGCCTCCTTGAACGTGCGCCCAATGGCCATGGTCTCGCCCACGCTCTTCATCTGTGTTGTCAGAGTCGGGTCGGCTCCAGGGAATTTCTCAAACGCAAAGCGTGGGATCTTGACGACGCAGTAATCGATCGTGGGCTCGAACGAAGCAGGCGTCTCACGGGTGATGTCGTTGCGGATTTCGTCGAGGGTGTATCCCACGGCCAACTTGGCGGCGAACTTGGCGATGGGGAACCCCGTAGCCTTGGAGGCCAAGGCCGAGGAGCGCGAGACGCGAGGGTTCATCTCAATCACCAGGACGCGCCCGCTGTCCGGGTCGATGGCGAACTGGCAATTGGACCCACCACACTCCACACCGATCTCACGCATGATCGCCAGCGAGGCGTTGCGGAGATTCTGATACTCACGGTCCGTGAGTGTTTGGCTGGGAGCCACGGTGACCGAGTCCCCCGTGTGCACGCCCATGGGGTCGAGGTTTTCAATCGAGCAGACGATGACAACGTTGTCCGCCTTGTCCCGCATCACCTCCATCTCGAATTCCTTCCAGCCCACGAGGCTCTCCTCAACGAGGACCTCGTTGTTCATGGAGAGGGACAGGCCGCGTGTGACGATCTCTTCGAACTCTTCCACGTTAAAGGCGATCCCGCCGCCGGCTCCACCAAGAGTGAAGGCGGGGCGAATCACGCAAGGTAGGCCGATCTGAGCCATGACACGTCGCGCATCGTCCATGGAGCGTGCGACACCCGAGCGCGCACACTCCAAACCCGCGTTGGCCATGGCCGTTCGGAAAAGACCACGATCCTCGGCTTTGCGGATTACCTCGGCGGTGGCGCCGATCATCTCCACGCCGTGGAGATCGAAGACGCCCTGGTCGAACAGTTCCAACGCCGTGTTGAGGCCTGTCTGGCCTCCGAGTGTCGGCAGTACCGCGTCCGGTTTCTCGATGGCGATGATCTTGGCCACGGCCTCGGCGGTGATTGGCTCGATGTAGGTCTCATCGGCCGTCTCCGGATCCGTCATGATCGTCGCTGGATTCGAATTGACGAGGATGACGCGGTAGCCTTCCTCGCGCAGCGCCTTGCAGGCCTGGGTCCCCGAGTAATCAAATTCGCAAGCCTGCCCGATGACGATGGGGCCGCTGCCGATGATCAGGATTGACTCGAGGTCGTCGCGTCTCGGCATAGGGGGGGCCGGGCGAGGGGCAGGTGGGTTGCGGAGGCGGTATTTAAATCGGGACCCGGACGGCGGGTCCTAAACTGCCCCATTGAATCACACCGTGCGCAGGAATGCGACGCACGGCGAGCTATTCACCGTGGCTCGTAGACCTGGCCTGCGGGGAGTATTTCCTCCCCCCCGGGCCAGAGGATCGTGACGGCTTCGCACGGGTGGAGAGGTTTGCCGCGCCACGGCCCCTCCTCGCTCGATCCGCGATCCAAGAAGACCACCCGTCCCTCCCCGGGCGTGGCATCCTGGGCCACAGGCCAAGGCACCAGCTCCAGATTCCAGCGCACCGCCGCCAGATAGCTCTTCTGGGGGTCTGCCGAGAGGATTCGGTCAGAGGTCTGTAGCTCGGCCCTCATCGCCGGGCGCCACTCGCCTAGTGGGTCTTCCCGCTCAAAGGTCGAGGCTAAACCCAGCAGCACCATGGCCTGGGGAAGGAGCAGGACGGCCCCCATGCCCAAACCCACGGGGCTCTGCTCGCGTCGGGACAGCCAGTCAGCCAGTCCCACCGCTGCGGCTGGCAGAAGGAAGCCCCCCGCGGGCCCGAAATCGGTCCTGCCCGCTACCACAGGCGCTAGGGCGACCAGACACCAGGGAACAACCCAACTGGGGGGCGGAGACTCCTGGGGTAACCGCTTACCGAAGAGGAGTACGTGGATCCCCAGCCAGCCCACGCCCAACCCTCCCAATCCCATCAGTAGCCAGCGGGGCAATTGATCCAGCCCCCCCCCGCGTCCAGCGAGAAGATTGTCCAGAAGGTGCTGCATCGAGGTCTCATCGGCGCCAGGATCCATGAGGATCCACAAGCACACGGCCGTCAGCATGGAGAGCACCAAGGCCCCGGTGGTCCCCCCGAGGCGGTGCGGAGAGCGGTGCTGGGAGAGAGCCCAAGCTGCTGCAGGAAAGAGCAACAGGTTCTCCGGGCGCATGAAGAAGGCCAGGATGAATGAAATGCTCACCCTCCACAGGTACTCGCCCGGAACCCGCTCTGTCACCTTGAAGAGGTTGAGCATCAACAGGGTCGCCCCCAGCACTCCCGGGGCCAGATCGCCGGGCTGTGTGGAGCCCAGCCAGGCCAGGCCACTCAACAGCATGGTGAGGGCCGCCCACAGGGAGACTCCGCGCTGGAAACCGATCGTGCCTAACAGGGAGACCAGGGCTGGAAGGCAGAGCCCAAAGGCCAATGCGGAGACCAGAAAACAGGCCTGCTCCGGATCCATGCCAAGGCTACGCAGGCCAGTGGCCAGGGGAAAGACCAGGCCGTAGGACAGCCCGCCTCCCTGCCCCGCCACCATTCTGGGCAGCTCCATCGAGCCCCACAGGCGTTCGGAGGAAAGGCCCAGGGCCAGAAGTGCCAAGCCTAGGCCGAGAGCCCAGACCTGAAGGTGACCGCGCAATCTGGCAGTCCGTTGAGCCCGATTCACCAGCGCCACCAGCTCCTCCCGTGGGTAGGACTGGTTCTCGGTCGGATCGGCCGGTTCAGGTTTGAGAGGGTCAGCGCCTCGCATGGGTTGATTCCTGCTCAGCCGAGGAGGGATTGCAAGAGAGAGTCTTCCATTCCAATCCCCAGGACCAAATCGCCAGGGCTGCGGACCAGGACAAACTCGGGCTGGCCAACCGCCCCTTTCTTGTCCTGGGCAAGCCCTGCCCGAAGGCCCTCTGGTCCCAGATCGTGCAGACCCCTCAGTTCTGCTAGCGAGCTGGGCAGGCCCAGGGCCTCCTGCAGCTTGCGCACCCGGTCCGGAAGCCCGACGTCCTCCAGGACACTCATTGCCGCGCTGGCTTCCAGGGCGAGGGAGATCCCGACCGAGACCGCCACCCCGTGGGGGACGGTCCCATAGCCTGCGCAGTGCTCGATGGCGTGGGCAAAAGTGTGACCGAGATTCAGAACACGCCTCGGCCCCTGCTCTAGGGGGTCTTCAGCCACAATGCGGGCTTTGGTTTGTACGCAGTCGGCCACCAAGGCCGAAATGGCCACGGACCCTGGGTGTGCGAGTTCAGAGCTCTGGGCCTCGAGGCTGCTGAGTGAATCCTCGCCCCCCAAAAGAGCGGTCTTGAGGGCTTCCCCCAACCCGGAGGCCCACTCCTCGTCGGGCAGGGTCCGCAGAACCTCGGAGTCGGCAAAGACGCTGCGGGGCTGGTGGATGGATCCGGCCAGGTTCTTGCCCAACCTCAGGTTGATGGCCGTCTTGCCGCCTATTGCGGCATCCACTTGGGCCAGAAGTGTGGTGGGACAGTGCACCACATCCATGCCGCGCTTGAAGAGCGAGGCCGCCAGCCCTCCCAGGTCCGAGATGGAGCCGCCCCCAAAGGTGATCAGGGTGGAGGTGCGCGACAAACCCGATTGGGTCAACGCGTCCAGAACCCCCTCTAGTTGCGCCATGGACTTGGCGCCCTCCCCGCCGGCGATCTCTAGCCGAGGCGCAGACTCCAAGCCCGCCAAGGCCCCGCTGTGGAGAGACCAGGCCTTCTCGTCGGCGAGGACAAAGATACCGCTCTCTTGGCTGCCGACTTCGAGAACCCCCTTCAGGGCAGATGGGCCAACGTGGACCGCATAAGGTGGGTTGGTCTGGACCTCGATTCGGCGGACGTTCAAGTGGTCTCCGGGCTGGCCTGTCGGTTCTTGGCCCGGGCCTTGCGGCGGCGCACGAATTCCTGCCGCAACTGCTCGGCTGCCTTCTTGTCACGACGCAAGAGAAAGAACACTAGTGCGATCATCAACAGGGTGATGCTCAACACGCCGTACATGATGTAGGAGGGCATCGGATCGTGCACAGGAATGAACGGGGTAACCTCGCTCAACACGAACAGGGGCGCGCGGTGTGGACTCTGATCCTGCTTGAGGTAGTAGACGTTCTTGAAGAAGTAGCCCTTGGCCGTCACGAGTCGCGCTCCGCCGTACCGCTGGTCGAGCTTCGGCTCATCGAAGGGTGCAATCCACTGGATCACGCCAGTGGCCCCGGTCCAGCCAAAGTTCCCGATCCATCCGTGGGTCATGGTGCCGAGGCGTAGACCGTTCTCATCAGCGCGCTCGGTCCACGAGCCCAGATTGCCGCTGACCGGAACGCGGAATGGAATGCCGCGGAACGCATCACCACCCTGCAGGATCCCGTTGAGGGTGTGATTGTTGAGTTCGGAGGCCTCTTCCCAATTCTCAGTTGCGCTGTTTTCTCGTGCGTAGAGCAGGAGTTGATCCAGGGGTACCCGTGGGAGGCCCGAGACGTCCTCAATTTCATCGTCCTTGACACCCTCGAACAGAGCGAGACGCAGTGCCTGGTGGTCGAGCAACGCCGTGGGTGGCGTTGAAGGTGTCGCCGTGCGGGAAGCGATCAATGGCGCGTCCACAAATCCGCCGGGGGTCTCCGCACGCAGCATCTGGACCAGCACGCCTTCGATCATCAAGTACTCCCCAACCTCAGGTGCGTCGTCCGGGGGTATGGTGAAGGCAAAGTGAGCATGTCCGCCCCCATCGAGAGCGAGGGTCCCATAGAACTCGGTGAACTTGACTTCCGCGCGCTGACGGCTTGAATACGTCTCGACCTGCCCTCGGGCTCTAAGGGGCGCGACGCGAGCGCTGCTCGGATCATCAGAGATGGCATTGCAGCGACTCTCATTCAGGTCCTCGATACCCAACGCCTCGTAGTTCCCATGGGTGAGGAGCTTGGTGTAGTAGAGCAGCGCAGTTAGTGCCTCATTGCTCACGTTGAGGCGCCCGTCGGGCGTGTCGTCCAGGATGTTGGCCAGCAGGTCCGCCTGATCGAACGGAATAGTCTCGACCGGGAGGTTGAGGGGAGCCTCCACGCCCTCATCGGGCAGAGGCAGTGACCCGCCGGTACCTGATCTCCCTTCTTCCGTGCTGACCACCAAGTAGAACACCGCCATTGCGATAGCGGCACCACCCATGAGCAGCAGGCGTCGCTTGTCCCGGCGTGCGAGCTCTTGTGCTTCCTCTAGGGACATCTTCTTGCCCACGGAGGAGGAGATAATGCGTTTCATGAGGGCTGGGTCTAGAGTGGCTTGGTTGGGGGCTGGGCTTCGGCCGCCGCGACAAAGGAGCGGAAGAGTTCGGTGTGTGGGGAGGGTCCTGGGCCTGCCAACTCAGGGTGCCACTGCACGCCCAAGGCGAAGGGGTGCTCGGAGTGCTCGATCGCTTCGATCAAGCCTTCCGAGTCCCAGCCTACCGCAACCCATGGCTCGGGCACCTGCTCAAGGGCCTGATGGTGACGGGAGACAACTTGAACCTCTAGCTGGCCTACCCCCATCGCGGACGCGAGTTTCGAGCCCAGGGCAACCCGCACGCCGTGCAGGACTCCTCCGCTGTGCTCCTGACTGCCTGGACGGTCTTCAGGAAGGTGCTGCAGGAGGCTGGCACCGCCAGCGATTCCCAAGAGTTGCATGCCGTAGCAGATTCCGAGGACCGGCAGATCTGCCTCAAGGGCCCTGCGGGCTAGGTGCAGATCCTGGTCCTGCTTCTCGGGGGGGGTGACCACAGCTGTGGCGTGGGTCTCTCCCAGTCCCAGGCGCTGGGCATCGAAGTCGTCACCCCCGGTGAGGAGCAGGCCATCGACCCGCTCCAGTAAGGCATTCCATTGGTCTGGTGAGCCCAGAGGGGGGATCGCCAGGGCTACGGCTCCCGCCTCCATTAGAGGCGCAACGTACCGATTGTGCAGTCGCAGGCTCGGGGAGCCCCCGGTCTCAAGCAGTCCGCTCACGGCAATTAGGGGGGCACGGGGCATGGCGCCATTATGGACCGTAGAGCGCGGGGCACCAAACCGCGAGTAACGGAGAGTCTGGAGAAGGTAGGATCTCGCCCCAATGAGCTGGACTCTTGACTTGCTGGGGGTAGTGCTGGGATTCGCCTTCCTCGCCAAGGGCTCGGCGTGGTTGGTGGACGGCGCCTCTACCCTGGGTCGGCGCTGGGGCGTTGCACCTTTCGTGGTGGGCCTCACCATTGTGGCGTGGGGGACGTCCCTTCCCGAAGTGGTCGTGTCGGTTGTGGCCGCAGCGAAGGGTAGGCCTGCGGCAAGCCTGGGCAACGTCCTCGGGTCCAACATGGCCAACATCGGGATGGTCATGGGGGCGGCAGCCGTCATCTTGCCGACGGTCTTCAGCCGCAGGAACCTGCTGGGCGAGGGCTTTTGGCTCCTTGGATCCTTGGGCTTGCTCTGGGGTCTGATGGTCGACGGGGAGTTGCAGCGTATGGACGCCATGCTGCTGCTCGCTGCATTTGTCGCCTACAACGTGCACTTATTCCGGGGGCGAGGCCGTAGAGCGGCAGACCCTCCGAGCGCCGCGCCTTCTGTGCCGAAGGGGACAGTGCGCCCATGGGTACTAGTGTTGCTTGGCAGCGGCGTGATCTACTTGGGAGCAGAGACGGTCATGTGGGCGGGCACGCGCATTGCTGAAGGCCTCGGCATGGGAGACGCCTTCTTGGGCCTAACGATCCTCGCGCTTGGGTCCTCTTTGCCTGAGCTGTTCGCCTGCTTGACGAGCGTGCGGCGAGGGGATGCCGACATGAGCTTGGGTAACGTCGTCGGGAGCAACGTCTTCAACACTTTGGCCGTTACCGGCATGGCGGGGACCTTGAGTCCCTTTGGCGGGGGCGAGCAGATAAACCTCGCCTTGAGTCGCGACTTCCCCCTCTGCATTGGGTTTACCGTCCTGCTCTTGGCCCTGTCCTCGCTGGGTCCCCGCAAGGGAAGTGTCGGTGCGGGCAGGCTGGCCGGATTCCTCCTGCTCTCGTGCTACGTGGCCTATCTGATCTACATCAGTCTGGCCGGCTGAGTGACTCCCTGGAGCCCTTGCCGCGCGTGAGAAGTGCCGTGCCGATCAACCGGTAGAGCAGGCGAGCCCCGACGGTGGCATCCCAGCTTTGGCCGGCTGCGTCGCCTTCTGGGCCGGGACTCACTTCGCAGAGGTCGAGACCCACGATTCGGCGACCCGAGTTGGTGAGCTCTTCCAGCCAGAGCATGGCCTCGTGCCAGTTCAGGCCGCCGGGTACGGGGGTGCCTGTTTGAGGGCACAGGCTCGGGTCGAGCCCGTCCACGTCAAAAGTCAGGTAGACCTCCGTAGGCAGGCGATCGAGTGTGTGGCGCACAAGCTCTCGCAGGCTCAGACCATCCAGACGCGTGCGCGCCCACTGATCGTCGAACACGGTATGAATGGCGCCGCCGCTTCCCTCAATCGCACGAGCCTCGGATTCCCCAAGATCGCGCACGCCCACCTGGACGACCTGGCCCAGATCGGCGGCTCCACGAATCACGTTGTGGAGAACCGAAGCATGAGACCAGGTGAAGCCCTCGTAGCTGTCGCGCAGATCCGCGTGGGCGTCGAAGTGCAGCAGACCCATACCCGGGTGTTTCTCGGCGCACGCCATGATCGCGCCGTAGGAAACGGAGTGGTCGCCACCGAGCGTGACAGGCAACTGTCCGTGGTTCAGGACCTCGCGGGTGCAATCGAACACGAAGGCGTTCAGCTCGGCACCAATGGCGTTGACCCGCGCGAGCATGGTCTCGCGCTCGGGGTGTGAGCCCCCCTGTGCGTGCAGGCGTTGCACCAGCGCGGAGGCCTCCTCGTTCCAGGCGACCACCTGGGGCGCGGCCTCGGCCAAGTGGATTCCACTCTCATAGGGCCTGCCGGTCTGGCGGTCGTACAGATCCACTTGGTGGCTGGCGGCCTCGATGGCGAGGGGCCCTCCCGCGGTGCCCCTGCGGTAGCTCGTGGTGGCCTCGAAGGGCACCGGCAGGACCCGCACGGCCGCCTTCTCAGGGGGTGTACCGAGGCCGTAAAGTCCGCTGCCGGGGGGAGCGGGCGCGTCGGGATCGAAGGGGTTGGTCACGGGGTCAGGGTTCCACCTTGGGGGCGTCAGCGCCATGCGCCGCAGCGCTCCCCGATGGTGCTCCATCACGGATTGGGGCTAGCTCTAGCAATGTAGCCAAAGAAGCGTTGAATGGGCAGGCGCTCCGTGGGTACGGAGCCGACCACCGCACTGTTTCCCCCCTGAATTCACTATGGCAAGAACTATCGACGTGGACGGCCGCTCCACCAATCCCGGCCCTCGAGAGCCCCATGGCGGCGGCATCTCGGCGTTCTCCCCGAAGGTGCTCAGCGCAGCCCTCATCAGTATGGCCGCGGGCCTTCTGGGCCTGATGGATCTCACCGGACGGTTGGGCGTGACGAATGTGGGCACCAAGGAGGTGGCCGTTGTCGTGAACTACATCTCCGGTGCCGAGCGCGCGGTCCTTTCCCCTGGCTACTGCTTCTACCTGCCCTTCATCGAAGAGGTTTTCATCTTCGATCGCAGCCAGCAGCGCTTCACCATGAGTGGAAACTCCTACAGGGAATCCAACCATGTGCCGCAATTGACCGTGCGTGCCAGCGATGGATCGAGCTTCTACTTCGAAGAGATGCCGATCCAATACCAGATCAAGCCCGGGATGGTGACAACCCTGCTGCAAGACTCCGGCCCAGGCGCCCGGTACAAGGAGGAGTGGATCAAGGCTCACGCCCGTTCGATCTTGCGCGATGAGTTTGGGCGTTTCACTCCTGTCGAGGCCGCCAACCCCACCGTCTTTCTGCAGGCTCAGGCCGAGAGCAAGCGAAGGTTGAACATAGCCCTCGAACCACACGGCATCGAGGTCGTGCTGATCGGAACGCCTACACCCAAGTTCGACAAGGCCTACGAGCAGGCCATCGAGGACCGTAAATCCGCCGATCAGGAAGTAGAGCGTCTGGAGGTTGTCCTCGACCAACTCGTGGAGGAGCGCGATCAGAAGCTCGCCGCGGTGGAACGCCAGAAGAGCGTGGAGATGGCTGAACTGACCGGTGAACTGAAGAAGGAGCTCCTTGAGGCGGAACGAATGAGAATTCAAGTAGAGCGGGGTGCGGATGCCTTTGCCGCGCGTCGCCGATTGGAGGGCGAGGCCAGCGAGGCGGGCAAGACCCAAGAGGCCCGCGGCCTGGTGGCCCGCTACACGAAAGAGGCCGAAGGGCTTGAGAGTCAGGCCAAAGCCCTTGAGTTGAAGGGCGACGTGGTCGTGCGGGAGGCGCTGGTCAAGAAGCTCACCAGCATCGAATTCACACTCGTTCCATACAGCCGCGATTCACAACCCACACGACTCGAACACGTTGACGCCAAGGGGATGGATGCGATGTCCGGATCCGCCGAAGCAGGGGGGGACAACTGATGCAGAAATTAGCCAAGATACTCGTGGGCTGCTTCGTGGCGGTCCTTCTGTTCTTCATCGTCGCCGGCGCACTCCTTGAGCGCGTTCCTCCCGCAACGATAGGAGTGAAGCAGAACATGCTCGGCGGCGGAATCGTGGAAGAGGACTTTGGAACGGGTTTCCACGTGGGCGTCACGGGCGTCCACAAGTGGCACCTGCTCGATGGAACCATGCACTTCCTGACCTATGCTCAAAGATCCAGCGGGAAGGGCTCGGGCACGGAGCGCCCGGTGCTTGATATCCGCACCAAGGATAACAACTTTGCGTTTTTTGACGTCACGGTGACCTACCGCATCAAACCCGGCGAAGGCCATCTGATTGTCATGGACGGTAACCAGGACAAGTACCGGATCATGGCGGACACGGCGGTCAACAAGGTGTTGCGCGCGGAGTTGGCGCAACTCTCTTCGGAGGAGGTTTACGATACGGACACGCGTCTCGAACTTGTGAAGCGGGCCATGCCCGCGCTGACGCGCGAGTTGGCACCCGTGCACCTCGTGCCGCAAGGACTCTTGATCCGCGCCGTCAACTTCCCGGACGTCTACGAAACCAAGCTGCGCATGAAGCAGTTGACTCAACAGCAGAAACTCCTCGCCACGGCCCAGCGCAAGGTAGAGGACAAGCAGGCACTGACCGAGGGCTATGAAGCCCAGACAGAGGCCCAGGAGAAGGAAAAGCGCGGTGATTGGGACAAGAAGCTCCAGACGGCGAGTTCCACGAACGAGGTTGAAATCGCCACGATTTCTGGCGAGGCCGAGAAGTACAACCAGGAAACCCGTGCCTCCGCGGAGGCGGACTACGAAACCGCCGTGGCCATCGGTGAGTTGGCCATGACCAAGGCCGAGGCCCTTCGTGACGAACTCCGGAATCAGGCGCTGAACACCCTCGGGGGGCGGATTTTTCTCGCGCGACTGGCCGCCGAGAACCTGCGTTTCAAGAGCGTCACCCTGAACTCCAACGACCCCTCCATCCCCTCCGTGCTCGACGTAGACGGATTGGTGAAGTTGTTGGTTGGTGCGGATTCGGGCGACTGACGAGCGGAAGGGCCCTGCAGGGTCCGCAGAATCCACTACAGCCGGGCTCAGGGCGTGCAGGGCACCTCTGGGCCCGGTTCACGTGATGGCCCGCATACCCCTTCCTGTTCGTTTCCGGTGGGAATTGGCGACAATCTCCAATATGTCCGAGGGGGACGACGTTCACCCCCTCAGATGCCTCGAGTGCCTATGCCTTTCGATTCTTCCGCCGTCCTACTGGAGCGTCACAACTCCGGGGATCCCACTGCCTTCGTAACCCTCGTCGAGGGCCATCAAGGTGAGCTACTGCGCCTCGCGCGTGGGCTCCTGGGCCGGGGGAGTGCTTTCGAGGACGTGGTGCAAGAGGCCTTCATGAGGCTGGCTCAGTCGCCGCCGGTCATTCCCGAGGCTGCCCTCGGGGATGTCGACGTCGAGCGCGCCCACCTCTCATCCTGGCTACACAAGGTCACGAGGAATCTCTGCATGGACGTCATCCGATCCGAAACTCGACGCAAGCGCCGTGAGCGCAGCGTTGCTCAACCCGACCGCCACACCGGCGGGATTCTCGAGGTCGAGGCGGGAGACACCCGCCAGGCCGTCGAGCGTTCCCTGGGACGGCTCCCCGAGGACCAGCGCGAGGTGCTGGTCCTGAGGCTATTGGCCGAGAAGAGCTACCGGGAGATCAGTGAGATCACTGGCAAGAAGGTGGGCACGGTTGGATGGCTCGTCAGCGTTGGCCTCAAGGCGCTTTGCGTCGAACTGGGACCTCTACTCGGTGGAGAGCCCGACCTGGGAATGGGTCTGGCTCAAGGAGAACTCTCATGAACGCGAATGATCACGATCCCATGCATGAACTCTTGTGCGCCTACATCCTCGGCGAAACGTCTGAGGAACAGACCCGCGAGGTAGAAACAGCTTTGGCGGCCAGCGCCGAGTTGCGCGCTCAGCGGGTGGAGCTCGAGCAGACCGTCGGCTTGGTGAAGCACGGCCTGAGAGACAGCTTGAGCCTGTCGGACGAGGCGATGTCCTCTCTGGTCGCCGCGGCCGCCGCGCCCGGTCGGGCCGCTCCCGTTGCGCCCCTGCGCCCCTGGCATGCCTCGCCGGTCTTGCTCGCGGCTGCTGGCATCGTTGTGGCTCTCGGCGGTGTGTTGGGTGTACTCGCCATGCGAGATCAGTTCATGTCCGAGTCCACACTGGATGTGGCGCTCTCGGAAGCTCCCTCGCCGGCCAGCGCCGTTCGCGCGGAGAGAGCGGTGGGGGCGCCCCGCTTTCGGGGTAGGCTTCTCGGTGAAGGAGGCATGGACCAGGCTGATGCAGAGGCTCCAGACCTCAACGAGGGGCGACTTCTGAAGTCAGGAGAGGCTGCAGAAGGCGCAGCGGCATTGGGCTCACTGGAGGCCTATCTCAAACAGGCGCCCGCTGGCGGAGGTGGGGGCAGTCCCTCAACCCTCCGGCTTGAGGCCCTTGCTGCTACGTCCCCTGCGAAGCCATCTGAACCGGGCCAAGCCTCGGCGGCGGAGCGGAAACGGATGACAAGCTCTGCGGCTCCCACCTCCTCCGTCGACCTCTTCAATGGGCGTGAGGCCGAGACCGACACAATCTTATACTTGGATGCCTTGGGCCTTGAGAGCCAACGCCGGCACGCCGATCCGGCGGACACCGTTCCGCTTGCGGAGGCGGGCACCACCTACTACCAGGGTGGGGGGAAGAAGACCAAGCGAAGGTCGAAAGAGATGGCCGAGTTGGAACTGAACGATGAGCTTGTTGTCACGGCGGGAAGACCCGATGCCGTCAGGGAACTCGACGGAAGAGGATGGTTGCAACTGGAGGCCTTGGGCTATCTCGGTTCCGAGGAAGTAGATGCCTTTGCGAAGGATCGGAGACTCTCGGCCGATGAGTTGCAGACATTGGCGGATCGCCACTCTCAGCGCATCTATAGCGAATGCAAGCGTCGGCCCGAGGAGTCCCCGCGAGACATGTTTTTCCGCTTTTGGGGCGACAACGCTTTCGTCGTTACGCAGCAGGACCGCTTGTCGACCTTCGCTGCGGACGTGGATACGGCCAGCTACGCGCTGGCTCGCCGCTACCTAGAAGAAAGGCGGCTTCCCACGAAAGCCCAGATCCGCACTGAGGAGTTCGTCAATTACGCCCAGCCCGATCTTCCCACTCCGACCGAGGGAGCCCTCACCATTCACACGGAGTTGGCGCCCAGTCTATTTGGTGGTAAGGAGGGGCGCCTGATGCTGCGCGTGGGCATCCGCGGGAAGGAAGTGAGCGCCAGTGAGCGTAAGCCTCTTTCTTTGACCTTTGCCATCGACGTCTCGGGTTCAATGCAAGAGGGCCAGCGTCTCGAACTCGTCAAGCACGCGATCCGCCTGCTTGTGGGGCAGCTGCACGAGGGCGACAAGGTGGGCCTTGTGGCGTACTCCCGCGAGGCACGCATGGTGCTTCCGATGACCGATGCCAGCGAGCGCGGCCTGATTGAGAGTGCCCTTCATCCTCTCTCCCCCAATGGTGGGACCAACGCCGAGGCGGGCCTCAAGATGGCCTATGAGCTGGCGCTCACCTCCCTGGACCCTGCGGCCCACAGCCGCGTGATTCTGCTCTCGGACGGCGTGGCCAACATCGGCACGACCGACCAGGACCGCATCAACCAGGACGTGACCCGTCACCGCGAGGCGGGGATCTATCTCAACACCATCGGCGTGGGCATGAACAACCACAACGACGTGTTCCTTGAGCAGCTCGCCAACAAGGGTGATGGGATCTGCGACTACGTGGATGACGAGGCTGCGGCACGGCGTGCGATTGTCGAGCGCTTTACCGGTGCCCTGATCCCCATCGCCGGCGACGTGAAGATCCAGGTTGAGTTCGATCCCACCCAGGTGCATTCATATCGCCTTCTGGGTTACGAGAACCGCGCCGTGGCCGATGCGGATTTCCGCAACGATGCGGTGGACGCCGGTGAAATCGGAGCCGGCCATCAGGTCGTGGCTCTGTACGAACTGGATATGGTTCCCGGGGAGAGCCCCGACATTATCGATGTCGAGGAAGGATCCCTGGCCACGGTTCGCCTGCGGTGGAAGGCGCCCAAGGCCGCCCGTCAGCATCCTCTGGAGGTCGAGGTCACCGAGATCAGCGCCACCGTGGATATGGAGGGTGCGCACCAGAGCTTCGCAGAGGCGAGCGCGGGTTACCGCCGCTCGATTCTCACGGCTCAGCTTGCGGAATTCCTGCGCCGTTCGTCCCACGCACGGGAGGACTCCTTCCGTGTTCTCGATGACCAGACCGCGCGTCTTGCCAAGGAGGAGGGCGACGAAGACAGCCATGAACTGGCCAACCTGGTCAAGCGCACGATGGCGCTTGGTTTGCCGCTTCAGTTGCTCGACCGCACCGGTGTGGACCTCGCACTGGACGAGTATCAGCGGTATCTATACATGCGTGCCCAACTCGATGACCGCGAACGCTTGCAAGACCGTCGCAACGATCGGGAACTCAAGGACCTCGAACGCCGCAATGATGAGTTGGAGGAGCGCCTGCGCGAACGGATCTACAACGACCTGGAGGAGAAGAACGGCTAGAGCAGCTCTCTAGCGGATGGTGCCGGGCCGCTGCCAATCATGGGTGCGGCCCGCTCTAGTTAAACACGGTCCACTTGAGGTAGTTGCCCTGACCATTCTCGAAGAGCGTGAGCTCCTTGCTGGCGGCATCGTAGGACCAACTGCTGGTGGGTACGCCGGCGAGCCACACATCGCTGGGCTGGTCATCAATCTCACCGATCACAATCTCGAGCGGCACGTGATCGGCACTGTCGAAGATGAGCTCCAGGTCGGCATCGGGGTTCAAACCCACATCGGTGGGCCGGGCCAACTTGAGGTTCTGAATGTTGGCGACCTCGTCCACCACGAAGCTGTTCGCTGAAGGCAAAACAACCCAGCGGAATGGCGAGAACACGCGAGCCGTGGCTTGTGTGATGTTGAACCCGTGCCAGTCACCGTCGCGATCAGCGAGGGTGCGCGTAAGAGTTGTGGGCGCCTGGAATGCATGCCGGAACATGCGGAAGACGCGGCGCTCCTTCAGCGTTTGCCAGTCGTGTTTGTTCTGAGGTGAGTGGATCAACCTCCCCTTGCCACCGCGTTTTCGGAACTGGTGATGGGTCGCAGTGGTCTGGGCTATCAGCGTGGCGTTGGGGTCTTGATCTGCGTAGTAGCTCAAGACGGGCATGTGCGTGAGATCGCGCACCATGTCGGTAGCGGGGTCCACCAGGCCCGTCGTCCAGTCGATGTCCGAGGCCGAGCAACGTGTGTAGTCGAAGGTCAGGGTGGGGTCGTTGGGCGGCCCGCCAAACATCAGCGCGCTGTCGAATGTGCTCTGAATGCTAGGCGTGGACCAGTAGGTGTAGCTCAAGGAGGTTGAGCCGGTGTGAATCGCGGCTCCCGCAAAGTGCAACCCATCGCAGGTGTCTGCGTGACGGGCGACGAAGCTGGCCGCTCCCCCGCCCCCCATGGAGAATCCCACGGCATAGAACCGGTCCGCATCGACGGTCAAGCCCAGGCTGGGGGCAATCGTGCCGGCCAACATCTCAAGCGCGGCCTCAACGTTCAGTTGGGAGTACTCGATCCCGTAGTTGTACGTGTGGGCACCCAGCGGGGCGATGACGATCCACCCACGCTTCATACCCATCTCGAAGAAGTCCGAGTTGGCCAGGACGTCCTGAGGAGTCTCGCCATAGCCATGGAAGAGCACCAGCACGGGGGTGGGCTGTACCGGATTGTTGGGAAAGCCGACCAGGAAGGACTCACTCCATGTGCTGCCAGCGATCTGGGCCGAGTCGATGGTGAAGTTGACTAGGTTCCGGCCCACCAGGTTGGCCTGCAGTTGAAGGCCGAAGGGGTTGCCAAAGCTGCCTCCGAGGGCGGCCTCGGGATCCTCCTCGCTGCCGAGTATCTCCCCATCCCTTCCACGCAGGATCCCGTCTTGGGAGCCACCGCCGCTATGGACAGCCAGCTTCTGGGGGACCTGCACGAAGCGGCCTCCTGCCCTCAGAGGCTCATGGGCCTTGTGGGTGGGCCGCTGTGCCGCAGAGGCCAAGCCCGAACAGGCGAGGGCGCATGCGAGAAGGAGCAGCGAGGGGCTTTTCATGAATGGACCTTGGGGAGCGGTGTTGTGTCCGGCTTTCGGCTGGGAGACCTGGGGCGGGACAGGGCGGCCGATCCCCACCCTGGGAGGATGGGCAGAGCCGCTACGTGATTATAAGGGGCCCAGCGGAGGGTGCGTGGGAGTGGGGGTGGTCAGGAAAACAATGCGCGATCCGGCGGAGGGCTCCGGGGCTGGGCGTGATTGGGCCTTATAGACCTTTCCTCCACCCCTTTCCCCCCACCCATTTCTTCGGCAGCCATTAGAGAAAGACAGTCTCATTCTGGGAGCCTGGGGGTCTCCGGCCCTACCTTGTGGCCATGGATCATTCAGAAACAGCCAAGCCAGCCTCATGGACCCGTGCGGGAGCAATCCTGGCCTTCCTGGCCGTCGCGCTGGGAGCGTTCGGGGCGCACAAGCTCAAGACGTTGGTGGGCGATGAGCAGCTCGCCTGGTGGGACACCGGGGTGCACTACCAGCTGGCCCACGCCCTGGCCCTGTTGATTCTGGGCCAGAGGGCACTTCTCGGCTCTGGGCCCGACCCCACCGCGACCCGGGTGGGATGGCTTTTCACCCTTGGGATCATTCTCTTCTCGGGCAGTCTGTACGCCATGACCCTTGGAGGGCCTCGCATCTTGGGTGCCGTGACCCCTCTGGGCGGAGTGGCGTTTCTTGGTGGATGGGCCTGCTGGGCCTTGGGGGCCAGGCCTCAGGCCTCAGGCTCCGCCGGGCGGGCCTCGGAGCGACAGTAGTCGCCATAGGCCTCCATCAGCTGCAGCGTCACCGGCCCCGGAACTCCTGAGCCTAAGGTCGTCCCGTCGAGCTTCACGACAGGGACGATGCTGCGCACAGAGGTGCTAAAGAAAGCCTCCTGGAGGGAGGAAATGTCGCCTCGTTGGATGGGCTGCTCGCCACACGGCAGGCCGAGCTTGCGCGCGAGCTCAAGGACTATTCCACGCGTGATCCCAGGCAGGACCCCGCTCTCCGGTGCCGTGATGACCTTCTCCCCCTTCACCGCAAAAAAGTTGCTCATGACCCCCTCCAGCAGCATCCCATCGGGGCTCACGAGGACGGATTCGTAGTTTGTCGGGGTTCCTCCCCCCGCCGGCCTACGATCCACGACCCAACTCGACTCCTTGATCTGTGGGCGGTTGCGCCTCAACTGGTCGACCAGCTCAGAACACACACCCCTTGCGTAGGTTTCCGCACCGGGGAGTCTTAGCTCACTGGCGAGGGCAATCACGCGGCAGTCGGTACCCAGCGCAGTGGCGGCGCTGGTGAGAAAGTCGATGCGGATCTTGGCGTCCTTGCCTGCGAACCCGGTCGCGATGGTATGCAGCGCGCTGCGCAGGCCTTGGGTCTCCAGGGGGGTAGACATCCCGAACTGCTGCATGGACCGTTGGGCACGGTCTAGATGCGCCTTGAGACCAATGAACCGGTTGTGTTCGAACGTCCGTAGCGCCTCGTAGATTCCCGCAGGCAGGCCATCGAACACGTGCTCCGGGGAGACGAGGCCCTGGGGGAAGGCCAGGGGAATCGGGCCACCGATGCCGATGGCGAAGAGCTCGTGGTGAGGGAAGGACACGGAGGGGGAGGGTGTACCATCTCGACTCAGACGGGGGCAGGGCCGGGCATGGGTTGCATCGCCTCGGGGGCAGGCCGACCCGATTGGGGGTGTTGCCGCAACTCCAGGACCTCTTCTCGCAATCCCGCTCCGTTGGCGGAGCCCCCCCCCCGCGCTCTGGTGATGAGCTGGGATGGCGGCAAATCACCAGAACTACAAGCAAATTCGGCGATTGAGTTTTGGGCGGAGTTGTGCGGGAACTTCTTGGGGTCCCATTTTGCTCCACCCGGGCGTGGAGGCCTGCCCAAGGAGGCAAAGGGGTTTATAATCCAGTGGCCCCTTAGGTTTGGCCCTCCCAATGGATTTCACTGACCGTACCCTCTCGTCCCGATACGAGCTGAAGTACTGGCTCCATCCGAGCCAGTTGAGGGCTATACGGGAGGCGATCGGGCCCTTCGTTCAGCCAGATCAGTTCGCACGACTGGGACACGGCAACAGCTACCCGATCTCGAGCCTGTACCTCGACACACGCGCGCACGATCTGTACAGAACTACGGTGGAGGGTCACAAGGACCGCTTCAAGTTGCGGATCCGGTCCTACAGCGATGAGCCGGGCACCCCGGTGTACTTGGAGATCAAGCGGCGCGCCAACCAGGTCGTTCGGAAGGTGAGGGCGCGCGTCTCCCGCGCGGGCGCCCAGGCCCTCCTGCGGGGGGGAAGGATGGACATGGAGGATGCGGATGAAGGGGTTGCGGAGTTCATCAGTGAGATGCGTCGTCTAGACGCGGGCTCGGTAATCCGCGTCCGCTATGAACGGGAGGCCTACGAGTCTGTCGGGCGCGACCCCGTCAGGATCACCCTGGATAGCGAGGTGATGTTCAAGGCCACACACGACGGGGACCTGTCCTTGGGAGGGACGGGATGGTCAACAACGCCTACCGAGGGAGTGATCCTGGAGGTCAAGTTCACGGACAATTGCCCGCATTGGATCGCGGCGATGGTCGGCCAAATGAACTTGGAGAACCTTTCGATTCCAAAGTATGTCCTCTCCCTCAGCCGCTCTATCGCCGCGGCTGGTGGAGCCGAGCATAGGCATGCCCAATGAACGACTTCGAGTCACTATTCCGTCAACTTGACGCGACAGGTATGGCGCCTCCGCCCACCCTACAGGGGCTTGTGATGTCACTGCTCTTAGCCCTAACCCTGGGGCAGTTGACGGCTTGGGTCTACACCAAGACCCATGCGGGTCTGTCCTATTCCCGCTCGTTCTGCCAGTCGTTGGTCTACCTGATGGTGATTGCGACCCTGGTGATGTTCGTCATCGGCAACAACGTTGTTGCCGCCTTTGGGCTCATGGGTGCATTGGCCATCATCCGATTCCGAAACGTCCTGAAGGACACTCGCGACACTGCCTTTGTGTTCCTGACGCTGGTATTGGGTATGGCGATCGGGTCGCAGCGTATTGCAGTGGCGCTTGTGGGAGGGGCTTTTCTGTTGCTGCTTGCCGTGTGGCTGCATGTGACGCGCTTTGGTGTGAGGAGCCATTTTGATGGGCACCTGTCCTACAGGATGAGCGGACTTCAGAGCGGAGCTGGGGTGGGGGACCTCCTGAAGCGTGTATTCACCCGGTACTGCCAAGACCTTCACGTTGTCACTGTGCATGATACTGGCGACGAGGTGGAGTACGTGCAGCAGGTGCGCTTGAGGGATCGCAAGCGAGGAAACGAGCTGGTCCAGGACATGCGCGGACTGGAAGGAATTGGGGACGTGACGCTGGTCCTGCGCGACGAGAACATCGAAATCTAATGACTGCCGTTACCAAAGTTCCCATCCCGCTCGACCAGAGGCTGAGTGCCTTCGTCCGCGGTCCCCTGGTTGGCTTGGTCTGGCTGGCCACGGCCGCGCTGTGTGTGGCCCTGCTACGAGATCGCCCCGTTGCGCTTGAGCACCGGGCCTGGGTCCCCCCCGTCGAGTATGAGGTGTCCACACCCAGCTCGGGGGTCCTGGGGGTGGTCCTGGTCCGGGCGTTCCAGGAGGTGCGCAAGGGAGAGTTGGTTGCCCAATTGGATCCGCGCCCACTGGAGGCCCGTCTGGCCACGGCGAACGCCGAGGTCCTGAGCTTGAGGGCTCAGATTGCTGATGCTCGTGAACTAGCGGATGCGGAGCAACAGCAAGCGGAGAGTTTGGCAGCGCAGGAAGCTACGAGTGACGCAGATTCCTTGAGAATGCGGATGGAGGGCGATTTGTTGCGCTCCTCCTTTGATGAGTCCGATCTGCGTTTGGGGGTGCTCGAGCTTGAAGTCCAGCTGGCCTCAGATGGGGTCGGCGCCGACTTGCTGCAGGCTCAGCACCTGCGGGCTTCGAGGCTGGCAGAGGACGGCACGGGCTGGGAGGCGGAGGCCGCAGATCTGGCGTTGGAATTACGGCAGGCCGAGGAGAGGAACAGAGGCACGGCTGCCCGGCTGTCCGGCCAGCGAGAAGAGCTACTTCAGGCTGTCGAGCGCACCGCGGAGATACGAAGGGGGTTTCCCGCCGCGACGGGAGCTATGGACCTGCCTCGGATTCCGGCCGCCACGCGAGCCTTGGAGGCGGCGATAAGGGTCCAAGAGTTAGTGATAGCCGAGTTGGAGTTGGAGCGGGACGCGCTCAATCTCCAGGCGCCGATCGACGGTCAGGTGTCGGCGTTGTATGTGGGAGAGGGCCAGTCCCTCATGGCGGGGCGTGCCGTTATGTTGGTCACCGCAAGCGCTGCCCGGGAGGCGGTTGTTTTTGTTGACCCCGAGGTGGCCAGCGGAGAGTCCCTGGTGGGACGAAGCGTTGAATTGCGGGCAGGTGAACGGCGCTCGCTGGAGACCAAGATCGCCAGCCTTTCACCCAAGACCGAACTCCTCCCTGAGCGTCTTTGGCCGCATCCGGCCAGTCCCGCCTACGGGTTGGCCCTGCGAGTCCCCATGGGGGAGTCGGGGATGTTCATGCCGGGTGAGATTCTCCGAGCTCGGATTCTCCCCAGCGAGAATTAGGAGCGGGCTTCCCGAGGTACTGAGCCCACACCGCGGGTCAATACGGGAATTCCTATTAAAAACGGCAATTTCGGCCCTGTCTCAACGCACATACCGGGGGAGACTCCAATAGATCGGTCCATGGAAGTCTCGCTGTCGTAGGCGGGGATCCTCCTTCACGTTTCTCCAATCCAATCCCCATGCTCACTCGATTTCTCGCTCCACTCGCGTTCTTGATTGGGCTTGGCGCGGTCGCATCCGCCCAGGTCACGGTAAACCACCACTCGGGCTTCCTCAGTCCCACCGGTATGCATGGTGTGCAGGGTTCGTCGATGGGATCAGGGTTCATTGTCTCCGAGGCTGGGACGGGTGCCAACGACGGCCGTGTGACCTTTCTGGAGGACGGCACATTCAATCGGCAGACGGTGGTCGCAGCTCTACCTTCCATCATCTCTGAGGGATTCGCGTCGGGCCCTCACGATGCCACCCTGTCGAACAACAACCTCTATGTTGCGCTGGGGAAAACTCTCGATCCTGCGCTCAATTCGACGGTTGTTCGTTTTGACCTGAACGCCACGCCCTGGTCTCTGGGCATGCCGCCGCTGACCGCTGCCGACATCGCGGAGATCATTCCGGTGGGTGCCTATATGGCGTCCCAGGGGTATGCGGACAGCAACGTCTTTAGCGTGGTTCTTGGGCGCAAGAACAACCTCTTCATCGCGGACGCGGGGGCCAACGCGGTTGTCCGGTATGACTTCAAGACCGCCAGCCTGTCGGTGTACCTCGATATTCCAGGAGAGCCCAACCCGACGAGCGTTGGTCCGCCGATCATCGACGCTGTTCCTACCCGCCTACGATGGGACGGAAAGACCCTGCGCGTGTCCACGCTGACGGGTTTCCCGTTCCTGCCCGGCTTGGCCAAGATCTACGCGATTGATGCTGGTAAGCAGCTCTCCATCGAGAAGGATGGCCTCACCCTGGTGACGGGATTTGACTACGACCCGACTAATGGCCGCCTGGTCGTGACCGAACTTGCCTCCTCTTTCGACCCGGTCACGGGGTTTGCTCCCGACTCGGGATCAGTTGTGGAGTTTGCCCGCTCGGGCGAGCGCGTGCCGATTTCGGTTGGCGCAGCTTTGCCGACGGTGGTCATGCACAAGCCGGACGGAACACCATTTTACGCGAGCCTCGGTGATGGCGTGATGTACCGCATCGACCCCGGGGCCATGAACTTCTGCATCACGAGCAGGAACTCGGTTGGCACCGGAGCCATCATGAGCCATTCGGGATCGGTCAGCGTTCAGGCCAACGATCTTGCGCTGCGGTGCGACTATCTCCCGGTGGACGAATTCGGCCTCTTCTTCTACGGCTCAGCGCCCACCATGGTGCCCCTAGGCGGTGGCTATCGGTGTGTGGGTGGACCGAAGCTCTTTCGCCTGGGCATCATGAAGAGCAATCAGGCAGGCGTGGCGTTCTGCCCCGTGGACAACACAGCCCTCGCAAAGCAGGGCTCCTTCATTCCTGGCTCTGTGTGGCAGTTCCAGTACTGGTACCGGGACAAAGGGATAGGAGCGGGCAGCAGCCTGTCCGATGGCCTGCAGGTGATGTTCACGGACTGATCGGGCATGGCCGTGCCAGGGAGGCAGCAGGCTCTTAGGCGGGTAGCTCTACCGTGACCCGCAAGTAGGTGGCACGAACTCGGAGGCCACTTCCGGATGTGCAGTTGTGTGAGTGTGCTAACTCCGTGAGTTGACGGTGGAGCTCCGCTTCCTTGCCGGATGTCCGCGCTACCTCGTAGGCGTTCATGGTCGGTCCATAGTAGTCCCGCATGATGCTGACCCAGTCATCAGGGCCACGGGTATCAGAGACAAACTCGAAGGTGCCTTGTTCCATGGTGATCCGGTCAGGGGCTACACCGGCGCTACCGAATCGTTCAAGAACTTCGTCCTCGACACCCCAGAGCATAGGACTGATGAACCCCTCGGGTGGTGGTGGGGTAAATGCGGAGCTGATCTTCAGGATATCGGAGACGAACGACGTTGGGTCGTTGGGGATCCAGTTGCCCATAATGACACGGCCACCTGGCTTTGTGACGCGGACCAATTCGCGGGTCACATCAAATGGCTTTGGGCAAAAACATGGCCCCGAAGATGGAGATCGACAGATCGAAGGTGTCGTCTTGAACATCGGTCAACGCGCTTGCATCGCCATGCTCGAAGCGCGGGTTCTTAAGGCCTGCCGCTGCGGCGCGTGCGTTGCCCGCGTCTACCAGATTCCTTGCGATGTCGATGCCAAGCACATCAGCGGCGTGCTTGGCCATAGGTAGTGCCGTTGTTCCGTCGCCGCATCCGACGTCGAGGACGCGCATTTGCGGGGTTATGCCGAGCGAGTCAACGAGTGCTGAACCAGGCACACGCATGAAGGCCTCTGCGATCGTGGTGAAATAACCCTTTTCCCACAGCTGCTGGTTAGGGTTCGCGTTCTGTGTGTTGCTCATAGGTTGGAGGTTCGTGGGCCGCGGCGGCTGATACCCGTTGGCGCGTGGACAGTAGCTGGCTCCTGCTTGCTAAGGGCTTGCAAAGTGGGCCATTGCTGGCGACGAGGCCTCTCCTCAGGGTGTCCCATTGTGAGACGGTGAGGGCTCCTGTCTCAATAATGGGCACTCCTAAAAAAAGGCCGCAGCAAAGGCTTGTGGGTATTGTGTCTAAAGATGAGATTAGACAGAGCGATCCCTTCTACCGAGGCTGTTGCTCCCTACGGCCCCGCGTCACCTTCCGAAAAACCATGCTGACCCGAATCACAAGAACTCTCACGCTTGCCTTGAGCCTCGTCGCGACCCTCCAGGCCCAGGTCACCATCACCAACCACTCAGGCTTCCTGAGCGCTGCTGGGATGCACTCCCTCCAAGGGTCCTCGATCGGATCGGGGTTTATTGTCGTGGAGGCGGGCACAGGCATCAACGACGGCCGCGTGACCTTCCTGGAAGACGTCACCTTTGACCGACAAACCGTTGTGGCGGGCCTACCCTCAACTCTGGTTGCGGGTTTCGCCTCAGGGCCGCGTGATGCCACCCTCTCGGGCGATCAGTTGTACATTGCCCTGGGCCAAAACGCAGACCCCGTGCTGGACTCCACCATCTTGCATTTTGACTTGCAGGCTACGCCGTGGTCCATCGGGTCCCCGGCCCTGACCGTTGCGGATGCGGCAACGCTCATCCCGGTCAAGAGCTTCATGCAAAGCCAGGGGTACGCATACAGCGGAGTACACAGCATGGTCTTGGGGCGCAAGAACAACCTGTTCATCGCGGATGCGGGAGCAAGCGCGATCCTGCGCTACAACATCGGCACGGGGACCCTCTCGGTCTACGCGGACATCCCCGGTGAGGTAAACCCGACGAGCGTCGGCCCGCCGATCATTGCGGCCGTTCCCACCCGCATGCGCTGGGACGGAAAGAAACTGCGCGTCTGCACGATGACAGGGTTTCCATACCTGCCAGGGCTCTCGAAAATCTACACGATCGATGGGCCGAGCACGGTCTCAGTGGAGGTGGCGGGCCTGAACCTGGCGACAAGCTTCGACTACGATCCGACCAATGGCCGGTTGGTTGTTGCGGAGTTCGCTGCCTCATTCGATCCGTCCTCCGGATTCCCACCCAATTCTGGCTCGATCGTCGAATACAACAGGGATGGGCAGCGGGTGCCCATCTCGGTGGGTGCGTCCTTCCCCGCGAACATCATGCACAAGCCGGATGGCACACCCTATTTTGTGAGCCTCTCCGACGGGAACATGTATCGCATCGACCCGGGTTCGATGAATTTCTGCGCTACATCTCGAAACTCCGTCGGGACAGGAGCCCTCATCAGCAATGCGGGCTCAGTCAGCCTGCAAGCCAACGACTTTGCCCTGAAGTGCGAGAGCCTGCCCGTCGGTGAGTTCGGACTGTTCTTCTATGGTTCTGCACCGACCTACCTGCCTCTCGGCGATGGCTACCGATGCGTCGGTGGCGCCAAGCTATTCCGCTTCGACGTCCTGAAGAGCGATCAAGCCGGGATCGTGTTCTACCCCATGGACAACACCACCTTGCCGGGGCCAGGCACCCTTCTCCCCGGCAGCATCTGGCAGTTCCAATACTGGTACAGAGACAAAAACGGCATCGGCGGCAGCAACTTGTCGGACGGTCTGCAGGTGATGTTCGCAAACTGAGACAGAGGTTCAACCCGCAATGCAGGGCCCGAGCGGGTCCTTGGGTTGGCCGATAGGGAATCCGTTTCCCACTCTGTGCGATGCTCCGAGGAGCGCCCCCTGCGGGCGGTATCCTGGAGTATGGGAATTCTTACTCGAAGGCTGGCCGTGGCGTACGTCCTCACTCTCGCCCCTTGGATTGCGGCTTGTGGGCCCTCCATGAGCCTGGATGATGCCGGCGGCGGCGGAGATGGCGGTGGTGGCGCAGTGACCATGACGGGCAGCTGGGTCATGCATGCGCGCGTCAGAGGGACCGTTCCTCCCGGGACACAGCCCTGCCGTACCCTGTTCCTAACCTTCTCTGACAGCGGCCAAGGGGTAAAGGCCTACCTCGACCTGGATGGCGATGGGGAGTTTACGGAGGCCGTTAGCGTGACTGCGACAGGCGCTTCGGGGGGTGTACGACTGAAGGGTCAGTACAACTGGAACGGCACGAACTTCTCCTTCGACACGCTCGTCTGGGAATTCAGCTGGGGGCATGCGGCTGGTGACGCAACCTACCGCGTCGGATCCGCGCCCAATCAACCGGAGATGGTGACGATGGTGAAGATCATGAATCTCCCCCAGCGCGACCTGAACGGCGTGTGGGACATCGACCATACGTTGGATTGGGCGACAGGGGGTCTCTCCTACCTTTCCGGCATGACCGAGAGTGGTGTCTATCAAATCACTCAGGAAATGAGCGGGCCCATGCAGGGCTTCTTTGAAGCCAAGCGCGCTGATGGTGAGTGCTTCACGGGGATCGTCAACGACAGCCAGGTCACACTCGCCCGGCGCTACGAGGACTACGGATGGCTGTGGACCTACACCTACACCAACCTGAATGCAGATGGCGACTGGTTCGGAGGAACCCACTTGGGCCAGGCTGAATTGGGAACGCTTCAGGAGGACGTTGGGTGGTCCATGGTGGCGTACCGCACGGGACAGTAGGATCGAAGCGTGCTTGTGCGCGCAACTTTACTCCCTCTTTCTCTACTCGCGTCCTGCGGAACCAGCCTGAGCGTGCGCTCTGAGAACCCCGGTGCGTGGCCGCCACCCCGTCCGGCCGTGGCGCTTGCGCCGAGAGAAGCTGATCGCGTCGCTTCCCGCCTTCGGTGGGATGTGCTGAAGCGGATTCAACATCTGTTCCCTGACACAGCTCTTGCCGATGCAGATGGTGAATCGGAATGGGTCTACCACTCCGTCAAGACGGTCGCCTCATCTGGTGAGCGACCTCTTTTACTCGAGGCCCTCCGCGTCCAGCGCCAACCTCGCGGTGGGGGCCCGGTCGTCAGCGAGAGTCTCATCCTGGCTGAATCGGGGGAGGTGCTACTACGCACGATGGCATTGACTCCAAGCCCCCCGAGCTCGGTCCTCATTGCAGGCTTTGCTGTCGATCTGCGTGAACCCGAGCAGGTGCGCCGACTGGCTTCCCTTCCAATGGACCCGTTGCGGCTTGGTGCAGTAGCTCGGATGGGTCGTGCTCAGGTGGAAGAGAACCTCAGGTGGGTTCAAGATGAAGGCTGGTCCACCTGGGACCTTCCCTGCGAGGAGGTGGGGATGTTCAAGATCGAGGCCCCCCGTAAGTCCGGAGCAGACCTTCCCTGGCCCTTCGAGTCGGCCTCCCTGGAACCACTGCGCATCAATGACGTTCAATGGAAGGGGAGACCCGGGCATTTCGAGTGGCGCGCCCTGGTGCCGGTGAACTTCTACGGTTCCGGGCACTCAGGCCCCTTCCGACGAGAGTTCATCCTGAGAGGGACCCTTTGAGGGTCTAGCGCTCAAGCAGAACGCGCAGTGGAGCGGCCTGCTCTCCATCTTGTGGTTGAATCGAAAGTGGGTTGTCATCCCACCACTCTCCTGCCGCCCAGTAATAGACGGGAGTTTGGCGCGCGGCGGCCCCTTTCAAGAGGGCGGCCAATACAGGGAGCCAGCGGGGTTCATCTCTGGGGATCCCGCACTCACCAATAACGCCCCGTACCTGATTGCGTTTGCACCAGTCCAGAAAAGGGGCTACGCGCGAGATGCCGCGAGCGAGGACTGAGCCATCTCGGCTCTGCTCTTCGGCGAAGGACAGTTGGTAGGTTCCGCTGAAATCGTGGTCAAAGTAGCAGTGAGCTTCGTAGACGACGTTATCGAGCGGGTCGACAATCCAAGGTCGGGGTCCGTTGTTCCTCTGCCAGCTAGAGGCGTTGGACCAGCCATCCCCCGAAACCCACAGGGTTGTGCGGTTCCCGTGGAGCCGCAGCGCGTCGACAACGTGCTGAGAGGTCTTGCGCCAACTCGCTCGACCCATGTCGTGCGGTTCATTCATGATGGCGAAGGCTTCAATGGCTGGGTGACCGCGGAGTCGGTCAGAGAGCTTGCACCACAGGTCCGACAGGTGCTCCTGGGTGATGCCGAGACCATCCATAGTCGGGGCTCCAACAATCCGCCCACTGGGGTACCGACTCTCCCCGCGGCAGTAGCGCCCGTAATTGTGGAGATCCAACACCACACGGCACTCAAGCAGGCTCGCGGCGTCGAGCGCTTCGATGAGCCGGCCCAATTCCCCGTCTTCGAGAGCTCCACCGGGAGTCCTTTGGAGTCGCTCCCACCGAACGGGGAGACGGAAGTGGGTCATGCCCAGCTGCGCGAAGTAGCGCATGGTCTGGGGGGTACAGTACGTGTAGTCCACCCCGAAAGTACCGGGCTTCGAGCCACCAAAGCCTGGAAGGTGCGTGCCAAATTCTGCCCCGGCGAGGCTGACCCCACGGTAGGCGGAGGAGCTCGCACCCCCTACCGACAACCCTACGGTTCGCGGCCCAAGGAGAGCCGCTCCGGTCAAGGCCACGGCCAGGAGGGCAATCTGCGTAGCCACCTTCAAGGTGTGACTCCTCTCGCGGGTAGGGGTTAGGCCTAGGGCCAGCGAATGGTGAACAGGAGCGAATTGGAAGTCATGTCAATCTCGGAGGATCGAAGCATCCGCGAGTCCAACTTCATACCGAACCATTCACTGAAGTCGTATCCGGCCTGGACACCCAACTCCGTGTAGCCGGCACCGTTATTGTCCACAGCCAGGCGGCTGGAGGCTCCGTACCACATCTCAGGGGAACCCGTGAACCAGTACTCACCGAATTGGTGGCGCCAGTCCATCTGGGTCGAGAAGATGGAGTAGCCCGAGGGCGCGAAGTAGGGGATGGGATTCAGCGAAAAGTCCTCACCGAGGACGATGTCGTCGCTCTTCTTCGAGAAGTCGAGGGTGTCGATTTTGGTCAGGATGCGCAGGCTTTGAGGAGCCGGCGTGAATTCATACGCGGCGAACAGATTCATCTCGAAGCGCGCGTTGCCATCTGAGTAGTCGGCAAACATCAGGCTCGCACCATAGTCGATGGCGCGGCTGTGCTTCTTGGTAACACCCATGCGAGCGCCCGTACGGTGCAGGTCGTTCATGATGGTGACGCTGTTCTCGGCAACGTTGTCGGCGAAAAGAGCCACGTCGACACCCAGTTCGTTCAGGGTCTGGTGCTTGATTCCGACCTCAAACAGCAGGCGCTCATCGAAGGCATCCTGCGACACGTTGTAGTGGGGGGCCTCCATGGAGCCATGTACGGCCGTTCTCTCACCCATGCTCTTAGAGCCACGGACAAGCAGAACATTGGCGTTAAGGGCTGTGGTGTCGACCCGGTCATACGTCCGCTGACCCAGCCCGACCGCAAAGAAATCCTCGGCGTCACCCATGGGGAAGATGAGGTTTCCGATGCGGCTGCTTTCATGCATCAGTGTTAGGCCGGAGCGTCCATTGCGGTCCTCGGAGCGGACATCCAGAACAAACTTCGGCCGTCCGACGAGGTTGGCGCCCTGGAGCGCAATCTCGGCTTCCTTGTGTCCGGTGACCTGGGAGATCAGCTCTTCGTAGAGTTGAGCTGCCATCCGCGTGTGACCCTCACGGTGGTGGAGTTGGGCCAGATCGAAGCGGGCCTCCAGGTTCGCAGGTTCGATCACGATGAGTTTATCCAGCGCATTCTTGGCGATCATAGGGCGCCAGGCCATGTTCATCTTCACTTCGCGCTCAAGGCGAATGCCCTCGGAAACTTCAAGCTCGGCTTCGAAGTCCATGCCCGCGCGCAAGCCCGCGTTTGGGGTGGTTGAGCCGAACACGTCGACCGGATAGGCCCCCGTGGGCAAGCCCGCCAAGAGTTCGTCATAGGCCTCGAAAGATGCGGCATATTCCTGGTTCCAGTAGAGCGTGCGTGCGCGCTCACGCTTCACGTAGGTGTAGGACGCATCCTGGGCGATCAGGATGTCGTACTCCGCGATGGCTTTAGCAAACTCGTGGCGAATCACGAACGCGCGAGCCAATCCCAAGCGTGCACGGCTGTTGTTTGGGTCACGGGCGAGAACGGAAGTAAAAGCTCGCGCCGGGTCAGCGACAAAGCCGGCCTTCAGTTTCTGGTTGTAGGCTTCGCCAAGAAGGACGAGGGCCATGGCATTGTCGGGCTGCCACTGCAGTACGTTGCGCAATTCGCCACTGGCGCGATTCCAGGCGTAATCGCCCAGGGACAGCTTGGCTAGCTCAACGCGCAGACGAATGTCCTCACCAGAAGCCAACACGGTAGATGACATCAAGGCCATCTCGCCACCGTCCCGGTTTCCGCCCTTCAAGCGCGCGCTGGCCAGACCATAGAAGGCCTCGGGCGTGTGCGTCATGGGGCTCTCCAGCGCTTCGCGGTAGGTGCGCGTAGCGAGGACGGCATTCCCCGAGAGCAAGTGCGTCTTGGCGAGGGCCAATTGCACCTGGGCCACGGCTAGGGGGTCGTTGCTATGATTGTCGATGTAGCGCTGGCACGTTGCACGGGCTTGGGCGTAGGCCTTGAGCTTGAGGTGCGCACGCACCAGGCCCAGGACGCCCTCTAGGTAGTTGGGCCGTTCGGCGAGGACGGACTGGCAAACAGCAGCGGCATCCTCATAGCGCCCTTGGCTGATGAGTGTGTTGGAGAGCTCAACGCGTGCCCGCGGCCCGAGGGGGCTGGACATGGGAATCTTGCGCAGGTCGGCCTTGGAATATTCCGCATCGCCCTTTTCGCGTCGCAGCACGGCCATGAGTAGACGCACTTCGTAGTCGTCCGAGTGCCTGATCAGCAGGCCCTGGTAGATGCCTTGGGCATCCACCCAGCGGCCGATCAACGCGAAGTAGCGTGCTTGGGCGAGCTGGAACGCTCGCAAGTTCCCCAGGGTGCTATCGAGACGTGCAAGCGCATCGCGAGCGGCGCTGACGTCATAGGCCTCCAATAGGATTCGGGCGCTCATCAGCTGGGCGATGGGGTCCGTGGGGGCCACGTCCAACACCTGGCGGTTGACTTGCATGGCCAGCTTGTAGTTCTTGACGAGCAGCAGTTGATCGACCAGCTGAATTCGCGGTTGGGTGTGATGTACCTGTAGCTCCGACATTTCCCTGACCAACCGGTGAGCCCGATCCCGGTCCCCGGTTTGCAGGTAGCAGAGCACCAGATTGGTGACCCACTCGACCTCCATGGGGTATCGACGGTGGAGCCTCTCCAGGTAGATTAGGGCTTCCGAGGGGCGCTGCATGTCGAGCAGCACGGGGGCGAGGAGCAGTTGGTCTTGTTCGTTGGAGGGGTCGAGCTTGCGGAGGTAGCGGTCATAGATCTGCTGAGCGCGCTCGAAGTCTTTCACCCATGCGTAGACGCGCACAAGCATGGCGGCGGAGGTGACGTCGTTGGGCTCTTCGGTGAGGATAGCCTCGAGCTCTTCCATGGCGGACCAATACTCACCACCGATGATGAGCACGTTGGCCAGGCTCCGGCGCAGATCGAGATCCTCCGGCCGTCCCACCCGGACGTCTTCGAAGGCCTCTCGCGCTAGGGAGAGTTGTCCCTCATGTACCAACAGGCCTGCATACTCCATGCGGACGCCGTAGTCATTGGGAACTTGCAGCAGGTAGGACTCGAAGAGCGCGATACCCTCTGCCCAACTCTCGAGTGCAACGGCGTTGCGGGCCGAGCGGAGAAGCAGCTCCTGCTCGTCGGTGCGCAACGGTGTGTCATCTTGAGCGAACTTCGGCGTCGACGGCGTGGTGGGGTCTTGCAGGCCGAAGCGTGACGGCAGTCCATCCTTCTCGGGCTGGATGGAGGCCTGGAGATCACGATCTTGGACGAGGGTCGGCCCAGTGGGTTCCACGAAGGTGGCTTTCTTCTCGCTAGGGCTGCAGGCCGCAAGGAACAGGATAAGGGGCAGCCAGCGGGGGGCGGTGGGTGGGAGACGCATAGCTAGATCAGTATGGGGATGGGTCAGAACGAAGCAGTGGATCGGCTCAACTAGCCCCTAGACTTGACCTGATTCCCATTCTCCATTGGGGACGGGTTGTGTCACAATAGGACGAAGGCGAAAGCCCTAAGTCCTGCTTATGAAAAGAATTAGCCCTCAACTCCGACTATGCGCCATCCTAGGGTAGTGTTATGCAGCATCGTAGAAATGTCTGAAGTCCCCTCAATATTGCTTGCCAACGAGAGTAGCCCGTGACTAACAAGATTCGCCAATCCCTCATGATTCTGTGCTCGGTCGTGTGTATCGGGTACTTGGTCTATAGGGGCCTCTTCACGCTCAACCACTCCAGCCCATATGCCGTGGTGGCCTCTTGGACCCTCTACCTGGCGGAAATTTGGGGAACCGTCTCGCTGCTTCTGTTCCTGATGCAGGTCTGGGACCCCAGCGAGCCCCCCGAGCAGCCGCCCCTGGAGGAGGGAGAGGTAGACGTCTTCGTGCCCTCCTACAACGAAGACATCTCGATCCTGAGGGGCACGCTGCAGGCCTGCTTGGCCATGGACTACCCCCACAGGACGTTCCTGTTGGATGACGGCAACCGGGGGGAGATGAAGCTCCTGTGCGAGGAACTGGGCGTCCACTACATCACCCGGGATAACAACCTGCACGCCAAGGCGGGCAACCTAAACAACGCCCTCGACCAGACCGAAGGTGAGTTTGTGGCCATTCTGGATGCGGACCATATTCCGGAGCCTAACTTCCTTACAAAGATGATCGGGCACTTCCGCGATGAGGAAGTGGGCATGGTTCAGTCCCCACACGCCTTCTCGAACTTCGACACGTTCCAAGGACGCGTCAACTATGAGAAAGGCCGCTTCTGGGATGAGGGCCTCCTGTTTTACAAGGTCATTCAGCCTGGACGCAACGCTACCAACTCCGTCATCTTCGCAGGCAGCGCGGCCATCTTCCGCCGTAAGGCTCTCCAGGAAGTAGGCTACATCGCAACCGAGACGATCACCGAGGACATGCACACGGGTATTCGCATGTCTGCCCACGGATGGCGCACGGTCTACGTGAGTGAGCGCTTGATCGCTGGCCAGGGTGCGTCAGATGTGACGACCTACCACTCTCAGCGTCTGCGGTGGGCTGAAGGCAACCTCTCCATACTTCGGTATGACAACCCCCTGACCATCCGTGGTCTGAGCATGGGGCAGCGCCTGACCTACTTCGCGTCCATCATCCACTGGGCTGGAGGTGTGCCGCGCTTGGCCCTCTACCTGACGCCCGTGCTCATGCTGCTTTCTGGTGTGGCGCCTGTGGCCGAAATCACCCCTACGTTGGCGGTCGTTTTCCTGACCTACCTGGGCAGCATGATGTTGACCTTGCGGGTGATCTACCGCGGGTATACGAACTACGATCTGATCGAGTTCTTCAACATGGCGAATTTCTGGACACAGATGCGTTCGACGTGGAGGGCGATCTTCACCAAGCAGAAAGCCAAGTTCGTCGTGACGCACAAGCGTGGGGGCCGTCAAGGTTCGACCGTTCCCCACATCCTGCCTCAGGTCCTGCTGCTTTCTGCTCTGTGGTGCAGCCTGGTGTATGGATGGGTGCGGCACTTGCTGTTCGACCCTCAGCTCGACTTGGTCGGCTTGGGCATCGCCACCTTCCTGATCCTGCATCACTCGCGCTATGCCGTGGCCTACCTGCGCTGTGCCATGGCCCCGGCCTCCAAGCGCGCTATCTACCGCCACCGTTTGAACTTGCCCGTGCGCTATGAGTTCAAGAATAACGAGGGCAAGACCTATGAAGGAATTGGCGTCACGACGGACCTGAGTGATTCGGGCCTGGGCATTGTGGCCTACTCAAGTCTGCCCACGAACGTGCGCGGACTCGTGGAGGTCATCGTGAACGGCGACCGTATGAAGGCCGAAGCCGTAATCCGCTATGCGGCTCACAGGGAGGGTGAAGCACACCGGGGTGCCCAAGCACCCAACCTGTATCGCTATGGCTTGGAGTTTGTTGATCCGACGCCGGAGGCTCTGGATGCTGCGAGTCGCATCGCCCAGCGTTTCGCCGTGGCTCCGTGGTACTCCGTCTTCGAACGCAACCGCAAGACCGGAGTCCGCGTCCGTGGACACCTCTCGGATCGCGAGGTCTCCCGCGAAGAATTCAAGCTGCCCGTCATCATGCGAATGGGAGACGAAGAGGTGCATTGCACCACCCGTGACCTGAGCATTCGTGCCATGCGCTGTATCATGGCCAAGCCCATTGAGGACGGCAGCGTCTTCGATGCTGAGATCGTGAGCCCGATTGGTCCGATCAAGGTCAAGGCACGGTCCACCGTCTCGCGCGTCATCACGGGACCACCGCACCGGGTGTCAGAGTACGTCTTCACCTTTGATGGATTTGAGGACCAGGGCCGCAGCCTGTTGCAGTCTCTCCTTGATTTGGGCGGCCAACCCAGCCTGAGATCTGGGTTGAACCTCGAGCACGAGCGTCCGCGGCGTCCATTCTCACGCCCCGTCCTGGCCGGCGCGTTGGCCGTGGCAATCTTCTCGCCAGTGGCGATTGGCGTATTCCGTCAGGTCCACGACGACGACCTGCTCTTGGCCGGATCCACGCGAGAGTTGGCCATGCGTATGGAGACGGTCAATACGGAGGATCTGGACCGGATTTTCACCGAAACTCTGGCGGATGACCTCCCTGACAAGAGGCGCCTGTTGCTCTTGAAGGATGCGTTGGAGGAGAGCAAGCGCTTCCCAGAGCTTGTGCGTGTCTGCCGAATCTTGTCGTCCCAAAGCCCCGATGATGCGGACATGGGAATGGCCTTGGCGAGCGCCTTGACCCTCGCGGCCCGCTATCGAGAATCCGAGGACATCTGTCAGTACTGGGTGTCTCGCATCAGCAAAGACGGCGCCGACCCCACCGACCTCTTGACGTTCCAGGTGCTGCAAGCTCGGAACACCCTGGCGTCCGGGGATGCCTTCGCCGCCCTTGATCGGTTCCGGCGTGCCTTGGCCCTGTTCCCCGACGACATTCCAACGCGCAAGGAGTACGCCGGCCTCCTACTTCAGGTTGGTCTACCCGATGAGGCCCTCCGGCAATACGCGGCAATCCCCCAGGACTTGACTGTGCGCATGGAGTTGGTGGCCATCTACTCAGCGCTGGAAGACTTCGGGGCAGCGGAAAAACTGATCCGCGAGTTGTTGCAGGAGAACCCGAGCGACCGTGGATACCAGATGAAGTTGGCCGAGCTGCTTACCTGGGAGAAGCGTTACGACGAGGCCGAGCGCATCTACCGCGAGTTGCTGGCTCAGAACCCCTACGACGTGGACATTCGCATCTCGCTGGCCGAGACCATGACCTGGGCCGGTGAAGCCGACCTGTCGCTTGTGGAATACGGGCATATGATCGATGAGGGCAACGACGATTGGCGTCTCCTCGCAGGTTTCCTGGACGCTTTCTTGGGTGCGGAGCGACGCACGGACAGCGACACCCGGCGCCTGATGTGGATGGTCAGCCTGTACAACCGCGCCGCCGAGCCTCCGAGTTTGGACATCGCGGGGCGTCTGGCCACGGCCTTGACCCTTGTCGGGGACTTCACGAGTTCACTGGACATGCTGCATGCCGCAGTGAAGGAAAACCCCGATAATCGGGGACTGAGAATGCGTCTCGCCGATGCGCTCAGCTCTGCAGGCAGGCACTCCGAGGCCCAACACCACTATCGGGCTCTCCTCTCTGAGGCCAGAGAGAAGGGTCGCAGCGGCAGTACCCGCTATTGATGGAGCACTCCCGCGGGGGAGCCTCAAGCTGATAACCTGATTTGCCGATAGCCCAGAGATGGACCCCGCCCCTTCCGATCCCCAACGAGGCCTCAGAAGCCGCCGCCCCTCCGTTTCAAGGGAGGAGCCTCGTCTTCAGCCCCGGCCCACTTCAACTCGCAAGACGGTTGAGCCTCAGCCGAGAGCGATGAACATCGCGGGCTTGGAGTTTGGAACTCTGCTGCCCGGGTTTTGCGCCGAGCACCCGGGCAAGATCGGTCGCGACTACATACAGACTCGCGCTCGCACGTATGACCTGCTGGCAGATCAGGGGTTCAAGACCTTCAGGGTACCGTTCCGGTGGGAGCGCATTCAGCCCGTGCTTGGCGCTCCGTTGGACCCCGATGCCGTCCAGCAGATACGCTTCCAGGCCAACCTTGCGTCGAGGGTTGAGGGCAAGATCATCTTGGATCTCCACAACTATGGGCGCTACGTGCGCGCACTGGATAGCGGCCCCGTCGAGTGCCAGCTCGAGAAAGATCACAATGGTTGGGTACCCCTGACCAAGGACGACTTTGCAGACCTTTGGGCCCGCATCTCTTATGCCCTGTGCGGTCTTCCAGAAATCGCGGGCTACGGATTGATGAACGAACCCCATGACCTGGGTCCCGGCGTCTGGGTGGAGGCCTCGACTGCGGCCGCCGAGGCAATCCGAGCCTGTGGTGATGACACGGCCTTGTACGTCTCGGGCGACCGTTGGGCGAGCTCCATGCATTGGAATCAGGTCAATCCGAGCCGCCCGTGGATAAGCGAACGCAAGGGGCCGGTTATCTACGAGGCGCACTGCTACTTTGACCACGATGGCTCAGGTGAATACGAACTCTCCTATGAAGAGGAGCTCGAGCGCGACCCGACACTGCCTGCCCGGCCCACAGCGCGGCTGGAGCCCTTCCTGACCTGGCTGAGTGAAAACCGGGCCAAGGGCTTTCTGGGGGAGTTTGGTCTCCCGGTTCAATCCGAAATGTGGTCACACTTGCTGCCTGGCTTCCTGGACGCTCTAGACAAGGCTGAAGTGCCGGCTGCATGGTGGGCCGCAGGTGAGGGCTGGGGGGACTACCCTCTGTCCATGCAGCCCAGCCCCCATGGATTCGACACCTCTCCTGCATCCATCGAGCTGCAGAGGGGCTTGGAGAGCTAGTACCCCCCCGGGGGCCGAAGGGCTTAGGCACGGTGGCGGTGGTCGCCGGAGACTGGGCTCTCTATGCTGGCGCGGATCCTTGAGACCGCGACACCAGCAACCATGACCACTCCCCGACCGACAAGCTACTGGGACTACATCCATGTCGAGGACCTCCTGTCCTTGCAGGACGGGCTTCCCGAAGAGGTTGCGACTCCCAGCAACGATGAAGTCCTCTTCATCACCGTCCATCAGATTTTTGAGCTGTGGTTTCAACTCGTCCTGCGAGAGCTCAACTCGGCACGGGACCTCTTTGGGAAGGGCCTTGTACAAGAGCAGGAACTCTCGGGGGCTGTCGCGAGCTTACGTCGGATCAGCACCATTCTGTCGGTGGCGGCCGACCACTTCCGGGTCATGGAAACCTTGCCCACGCGGGAGTATTTGGAATTCCGCAAGAAGCTCCTCCCGGCCAGTGGGGGGCAGAGTGCGCAAATGCGCCAGATCGAAGTCCTATTCGGGCTCGACGATAAGGACCGCGTTCCCCTAGGGGACAAGGACTGGCACATGAACATCCTGCGCGAGGCCGACGGATCAGAAGGCCCCGCATATAAGCGCGTCGCGGATCAAATGAAGGATGGTCCGAGCCTCAGGAGCGCCATCGAGTCTTGGCTGCTACGTACGCCGATTGACGGAGTCGCGCACGACGACCCCGATGCCGAAGTGGCCCTGGAGAGATTTATCTCCCGCTATCTTGCGGCTCATCGAAGCGAGGTCGAAGCAAACCTCGAACACTCCAAGGCCATCATGCAGGGCAACACGGCTCATGAGGACTTGGAGAACCGCTATCGGTGGGAAGCCAAGTCTGCAGAGGAGTTTCTGCGGCCCTCAGAGGATGAAGGCGGGGCCCGCATCGCGCGCGTTCGCGCAGCGATGGTCTTCATCGAGACCTATCGAGAGCTTCCCCTTCTGGCTTGGCCCCGAGAGGTGCTCAATGAGTTGATAAGGGTCGAGCAGCGGTTCCTCATTTTCCGCCAGCGCCACGCGCGGATGGTGGAGAGGATCATCGGCTCTCGGACGGGAACGGGCGGAAGCGAAGGGGTCAAGTATCTCGACGAGACCGCTCTGCGCTACCGGATCTTCAGGGATTTGTGGGCCGTGCGGACACTCATGATCCGACCCGGGGCCACCCCTGAGCTCGACAGGCCCGAGTTTTACGGTTTCCGCAGCGACGGCTAACAATCTTCACAGGGGTCAAAACCCCAAGTGCAGCCGTATCAGCAGCAGGCCGGCACGCTCTCCGTCACTGGAAGTCCGTACGTGATTCACCATCCATCGAGTATCGGAGTTGAGGTGCCAGGTGATACCAAGGGTGACGTTGTTCATCACTCCGCCATCAACGTAGCCATCGCGGAGGTCTGTCTGGGAGTAGCGAACACCCAGCTCCCAGGCCCCGAACCCCCCGCCGCCCAGGGCTGGGTGCGACACCGGCAGCCGGCCCACCGAGTGGGTGGAGCCGCGGTACCTTCGCCGCTCTCCGGTCAAGATCGTGCTGGCCTGTAGGTAGCCGCCATGAAGTGCGGCATGGGGCCCATTGGCCTGCTCGAGGCTTGCGAAGAATAGCTCGGTCTGCATGGCGAGCGCTTTCCGTTGCCAGGCGCCTTCGAGGACTAGGCCTGCGATGCTGTTCGCTGGGACGAGGCCCGTGTCCACCCCATTGCGTGCGAGGTGAACCTCAGGATCGGCCGCAAGGCGGACCCCGTCCGCTTGGGTATCCCGGTAAGTAGCTGATAGGCCGAGGTGCAGCAGCTCTTCACCCTCGACGCTTCCTAAGGGCAACCAGACCACTCGGCCCGTGATGGCCTTATTGTTCAGCAGACCTTCGTCTGCCGTGCCGGCCGATTCCTGAAACACCCCCGCCTCCCAACTAAGGGAGGAGCCCGCCCTGTGGACCTCCACCCCCCGATTGCGGCCAAAGGTAAGCGCCTGTGTGGGCGAGGCGCGCTCTACAAAGGTCAGATGCGCCGAAGACGTGCGTGCATCCAAACCGAACGGTTCGCGAAAATGCCCGACGCGAACGTCAGGTTGCGCTGGGCTTCTCCAGTCAAGCCACCACTCCAGCAGACTCGGGTCTCCTCCCTTGAACTCGCCTTGGGTCTTGAACGCAAGTTGTGGGCTCCACTCTCCTTGTAAGAGCAGTCGAAGGCGCCGAGTTTGGTCCGACTCACCCGGGTCGTCACGCCAATTGGGGTCGAGATCCCCCCAATCGTGCATCCATCGTCCTCTCAGCCGGGCCCGGGGGAGGCCCTCCGGCCCCTCTGCCCAGAGGCCGTCGCGATAGAAAAAGGAGCCCCCGGGTTCGGCGGGAGGCTCTTGTGCAACAAACGAGAGGGCAATGCTGGCAACGAGGAACATCGACGGCGATTCTATTCGTATCCGGCTAGCTTTCGTTAGCCGGGAAGCCCAACGCCACTACATGTCAGACGACTTCTACTGTGAACAAGTGCTGAGCGGAAGGACGCCGGTTGAGGTTGTCCTGGAGACGGACGACGTGCTCGCGTTCCACCACACACGCCCGTTTTGGCCGGTGCACATTGTTGTGATTACGAAGGCGCACGCGCCTTCACTCACGGATCTGGGTGATTGTGACCCCAGCCTCCTGATAGAGCTCATGGCCGTCGTGCGCCACGTGGCGGCGAAAGTGAATTTGGAGCACGGGGGGGCGCGAGTTCTGACGAATCTCGGGCAGTACCAAGACTCCAAGCATCTTCATTTTCACGTAAACTTCGGGGAACCTGGACTTCCCTATCCCGACGCGCAATAGCTGCCTCGATGGATAAGAGCCCAGACGCCATGCTCTGAAACACCGCGCGAAGGCGAAGGAACAAGTTTGACCCCCGACTCGACCGCCGGCCCTGAACATGCCGCCAGGCAATTCGCCACGGAGGGCGAGTTCGTGGGCTTGCGCGCCCACGCGCGGGGCCACATACACGACACCTACGTGTCCACCTGGACCTGTGGTGCCGAGCAGCGGCGCTACATACACCAGCGGATGAACAATCGTGTGTTCACAGACATTCCAGGCCTGATGCACAACATCGAACTGGTGACGCAGCACTTGCAGGCCGGCGTGAAGGATCACTCGGGGGGCATGGCAGTCCTACGTCTGGTGCCCACTTGCGAGGGGCATCCGTTTCTGCAGCACTCGTCTGGACCCTGGCGCACCTACGAGTACATCGACAATACCCAGTCTTTCGATCGATGCGATTCAACGGAGCGAGCGTTTGAGGCCGCGCGCGCCTTCGGGGGCTTTCAGGCCCGACTCCTGGGGCTCAACGCCACAGACTTGCGGGAGACCCTGCCCAGGTTCTTCAGTTCCACTCACCGGCTCGAACAGCTTGAAGATGCCCGTGAGGCCGATGTCATGGGGCGCGTTTCTACCTGCCGAAGTGAATTGGAGTTTGTGGATGCACACGCATCTGAGGTGGGGGTTATCGAGGCCTGCCTGGCTGCCAGCGAGTTCCCCGCTCGGGTGGTCCATGGTGACACCAAGCTGAACAACGTCTTGTTCGACAAAGACACGGGGAATGCGCGCTGTGTAGTTGACCTTGACACCTGCATGCCCGGGTACTCGTTGTATGACTTTGGCGATTTGGTGCGATTCACAGCGGCTACCTGTGACGAGGATGAGCAGAAGACCGATCGGGCCGGCGTGGACCTCGACCTCTACGACGCCCTCGTTGCGGGCTACTTGGATAGCACAGCCGATTTCCTCACCCCTAGGGAGCGTGAGTTGATGCCATTCTCCGCGCGCCTCGTGACCCTCACTATTGGAATGCGGTTCTTGGCAGACCATCTCTCGGGTGACGTCTACTTCAAGATTGACCGCACTGGCCAGAACTTGGACCGCGCCCGCGTGCAGTTTCGCATGGTCGAGGAAATGGAGCGCAACCAGGAGCGCATGGCCGTGCGCTAGTCCAGATGCCCGCGTGCGGAATCCCCCATCTCCACGCCTCCACCCGGGAAGTACTCCTTCCAGCGGCTGGCCACTAGCGTGTGCGTTGAATCATCGCAGAAGAGCTCCTCGGGGTAGCTGGCCTTCATGCGGGAGTCGATCACGATTGGCGCTGTGAACGAAGCGTGGTTCTGGAGCAGCTCCACAGCGGAGGCGTAGATGTCGCTGGCGGGGTCGAATCGGGTAAAGGTGGTCCAGAGGAAATTCGTCGTGCTGCGGGCAGCTTGCTCGGCGCTGTCAACGAGCACCACCAAGGGCCAATCGGCAAGGGCTGGGTCCCTGGCGATGGTCGCCGCGGCCTCCGGGTCCTTGGCGTGCGGCGGGCCTTCGACCACCAGGCAGCCGTCTGTGAACACCCGCACGGCCTTGATGGGCTTCTTGGGGCTGCCCTTGAACTCCTTCGGCAAGTTCCGCCTCGGCTCACCAACCCCGAGCAAGACCCCCTTAGAGCCTTCACCCACCTGGCCCCCCGCGTAGTCGAGGGAATCCATGGCGAGATTGGCGAAGATGAACAGATCGCTTCGGAAATCGGCTCGGGACAGGACGTGGCGCAGCGTGGCAGGGAAATCCCGTAGGTCGACCGGACAATCGGTGACGAGCAGGAACTTGGTCAGCGACAGTTGCCCCTCGCCCAGAATCCGGAAAGCAGAAGCCATGGCCTCACGCTTGTACCGTTCACGAACGACGGCGGCGGACAGGGAGTGGTAGCCGGTTTCACCGTAGCTCCAGAGATCCCGGACAGCGGGCATTACCACGGGGAACAGCGGCGAGAGCAACTCCTGTAGGTAGTCCCCCAGAAAGAAATCTTCTTGTCGCGGCTTGCCAACCACCGTTGCTGGGAAGACGGCGTTGCGCCGGTGAAGGAGCGCATCCACGTGCATGAACGGGTAGTCATGACGCTCTGAGTAGTAACCGTAGTGGTCTCCGAAGGGCCCTTCGGGCCGCCGTGCCCCGGGCTGAATTTGTCCCACCAGGCAGAACTCCGCCTCGGCGATAAGGGGTAGTGGGCCTGCAGGGTTACGGCACATGGCCAGCCGCTTCCCAAGGGCCAGACTGGCCAGCAGAACTTCGGGGGTATTTTCGGGCAGGGGTGCAATGGCCGCGAGCATCAGCGCTGGGGGCCCACCCACGTGCAAGTTGACCGGTAAGGGCCGCTCTTGCGCGTGAGCGTCGCTGAGGTGGAAACCGCCACCTTTGCCAATCTGAAAATGCAGACCCACGGCGTTGTCTTCGAACACCTGAGCGCGGTACATGCCAAGATTGCTTGGCCCACCGCCAGCCGGCTCGGTGTAAACGAGCGGCAGGGTGATGAATGGTCCGCCGTCGCGCTGCCAGGTGCGCAGGGCGGGGAGACATCCGAGGTCGGGCTTGGTCTTCACAACCTCGGTCACGGCCCCCTTTCGACCCCTGCGCAAGCCGACCCGGGCCAATCGTGTGAGGAGCTTGCGCTTAGCGATGAGTTTGCCGGGAGTCGGTGGGAGCAGAGTCTCAGGGAGTTGTGCTGCGGCGGCGATCGTCTCTTCGGGCCGCGACCCAAAAGCTGAACTCACTCTCCTCGCCGTACCGAAGAGATTGGTGACCAGGGGGAAGGTTGCTCCGCGTACGTTTGTGAAGAGCAGGGCCGGGCCGTTCGCGGCGATCACGCGGCGGTGGATTTCTGCTACCTCAAGATCTGAATCGACCTCCGCGTGGACCTCAACCAACTCTCCTTCGGCGCGCAAACGCCGTAGAAAAGACTGCAGGTCGTGGGGGGCGGCGGACATGGGTACGCATTATGGACATCAGTCAGGCTCAAGGGACCCCCTCAGGCCGTGTCCTCGGCTTCTGAGATAGGCGCCACGGGGTCCCAGGGAGTTCAAGTGCACCGATTGACCCCCGAAAGATAGATTGGAAGTCCCGGAACCTGGACCATTGAGGCGGTTGCAGACCATCCGTTCGTTGTGCCCCGAGACCGCCCCTCAGGAAGAATATGTACTACCCATTCCACCTCGCACTCCTTGCCTTGCTCGTCGCGAGCCCCGTATTGAGCCAGTCCGCGGACCGCTTGGAGGACAAGGGCACACTTGACCTGACCGTCCTCAAGCCCAAACCCGACTCCTCTTGGGATGCCAGGGCTGTGGAGCACCTATTCAACCGGGCAGGTTTTGGCGCGCACAACCTCGACGTGCGCCGGGGCCTCCGGACCGGTCAGGAGATGCTCGTACGGCAGCTCATTCAGGGGGAGGACGATGGGCCGCGCTTCGTAACCCGCCCCGTTGAGCCGAATATGGAGTTGCTGAAGGGTGGCGATGATGAAGAGCGCAGCCAAGAACGTAACCGCCTACGCAACGACAATCGCCGCCAGGGTCAAGAGTTCTTGAACTGGTGGGTGAACCGGATGCTTGCGGGCCAGTCGCCCCTGCGCGAGAGGATGACCCTGTTCTGGCACGGGTTCTTCACTAGTGATTCCACCAAGGTGCGTCTGGTTGAGCTGATGATCGCCCAAAACGAGCTCCTGCGCGAACACGCGCTCGGCAACTTTGGTGAGATGCTGCACGCGATCGTGCGCGACCCGGCGATGCTGATCTACCTCGACAACATCTCCAACAAGAAGGACAGCCCGAACGAAAATCTGGCCCGCGAACTGATGGAGCTCTTCACCTTGGGCGAAGGCAACTACAGCGAAGAGGACATCAGGGAAGTAGCGCGCGCCCTCACGGGCTACGGCATCGACCGCAAGCGCGAGTTCATGGTCAACCCCCGCACCCACGACTTCGGCTCGAAGACCATTCTGGGCGTGGAGGGCCGGCACGACGGGCGCGACGTTGTGGACATCTTGCTTGCGCAGCCCGCCTGCGCCCGCTGGGTGGCCGGCAGCGTCATTACCTATCTTGAAGGCGTAGAGCCCGCCACGGACCGCCTCGAGCACTACGCGGAGTTTCTTCGCACGGCAGACTACGAGCTTGCACCCATGCTGGAGAAGCTCCTGCTCGACCCGGAGTTCTATCGGGACGAAATCGTTGGCGCGCGCGTGAGCTCACCCATCGACTATCTCGTGGGGATCTGCCGGCGCTTGGGTGCCGACGTGCGGGGCGAGATTATTGTCCGCGGGGCGGGCCTACTCGGCATGAGCCTCTTCGAACCGCCTAACGTCAAGGGTTGGAATGAAGGCCCCGCTTGGATCACAACCGCCACCCTCATGAACCGGGCCAACCTCGCTGGCGTGTTGCTCGGGACCATCGAGCCGGGAGAGATGCAGGTCGACCCTCTGGATGACATGGAGCTGACGGAGGATGAGATGGCCAGCATGAATGGCCTGGGCCCGGAGTTTCCCCTGGACGAAGCGATGATGGGAGGCGGAGAGATGATGGGGACAAGCGCGGAGGTTGAAAAAGAGAAGAAGGCTCGCAACCAAGGCAATCTCATGGCCAAGGTGGCTCGGGTCATCGGGTCGGGTGGGCATCACCCCCGAATCAGTCTGGGTGCGCGGCTCTTCCGATCCGGCGCCAGTACGGACCGTGAAATCGTGGAGTTCATGTGCTCCAGCCTGCTCGCCATCGATACTCCCCTCGAAACACGACGCATGCTCGTGGCCGCGCTGAGAACCGACCGCGAGGCCCAGGGGATCGAACCCGGAAACCTCGTGAAGAAGAACGCGGCCGCAGAGGAGGTGCTGCGTCGCCTCGCCCACCTGATCTTGTCCTTGCCGGAGGCCCAACTGGGATGACCGAAGCCATGCACTCATTCTTAGCACGCCGCCAGTTCCTTGCCGGAGGTCTCTATGGCCTGGGCGGGATGAGCCTTGCAACCCCCCTCGCCAAAGCGCTGCAGAGGGTATCCGACCAGACACCATTTCCGCGCTCCCTCGTGCTTGTGCAGCTGTCCGGAGGCAACGACGGCCTCTCCACCATCGTGCCGTTTGCCGATGACGGCTACGCAGCGGCGCGGCAGGCAACACGCTTGGTGAAAGAAGACGTCCTGCCCCTCGACGACTATCGCGGGATGCATCGCAACCTCAAGGGACTCCACCGGCAGTACCAGGAGGGGCAGATGGCCATCATTGAGGGTGTGGGGTACGAGGACATGATCCGTTCCCACTTCAGGGCCCTGGAGGTTTGGCATACGGGACGGCGCGCGGGTCGAAACAGCGGCGAGGGCTGGGTGGGGCAATTGGCGCAAGCGGCTTGGGATAAGGAAGACCATCCGAACCTGGTCGTGCACCTCGGGGGCGAGGTTCCCTATTCGGTGTACTCCACCGACCACCCAGCGGCGGCTCTTCAGGCGCCCACCGTCTATAAGTGGTTCGGAAAGCAGCAGGTTGAGTTGGCCTACGGGATGGAGGCGGCCGGTGCCGATTCCAAGAGACCCGCAGGGCCCAAGCATGTCGGCCGTGACAAGGCACTAGCAAGCCTGCGCTCTATCCTGAATGACGCCCACGATTCCAGCGCCTCGATTCGAAAGGCCGCAGCCCTCTACAGGGAGCGCGTGGAATATCCGCGCAACCGCCTGGGTGGGGGCTTGCGTGACGTGGCGGCCCTTATCCATGGCCGCCTCGGGACGCGCGTCTTCTCGTTGAAGATGAAGGGCTTCGACACCCATGCCGGTCAGCGGGGCAGTCACGATTCACTGATGGAGAGCCTGGACACAGCGTTGAGCGCCTTCATGGATGACCTCAGCAAGAGCCCTGCGGGACGAGACACCCTGGTGCTCGTGTTCTCCGAGTTTGGCCGCCGAGTTGAGGAGAACGGCTCCAAGGGAACCGACCACGGCAAGGCGGGGCCCATGTTCCTGCTTGGCTCTTCTGTGAAGGGTGGCCTCTATGGGAAGCACCCATCACTAGTAGATCTGGACGAGGGTGATCTGGCGGCCACCACGGACTTCCGCTCTGTCTATGGATCTATCATCGAGCACTGGTTCAAGACTCCCCATGAGGCCGTCCTCGGGAAGAAGTACTCGTTGCTGCCACTTCTCGGCTGAGAAAAAGCCCCCCCCGGCGCTCGTTCGTGATTGCAGGGTCAGGCCGCGCCGAGGAAGGTGTGGAGGCGGATCATGGCCTCACGGTCGTCTTCGAAGCCTAGGGCCGGGTAGGCCAGGGCGAAATTGGCCCAGCGGTGATCGGCCCATCCGGAGCTCAGGTGCGCGGGGTCCGGGTCGTGAGCTGGACGGCAGCCGAAGGCCCATTCGATGACCTCTTCGTCGCCCAGACTCCAGCGATTCTGGAGGTCCAGGTCGATCACGGGCCCGAGGCATGGCACTCCAGTAGCTTCAACTGCGCGCCTGCGGACGGCTTGCTCAAGCTGCTCACCTAGGCCAAGGTTCCCCTGAATCGGACCCCATAGACCTTCGATCCCCTGCTCCGGCTTGAGCAGCAGGTAGTCGGGCTTCGCATCGCCTTGGCGATACACGAAAATCTTGATCCTGTGTAACAATTGCACGATGGTCCTCCATCGACGTAGTGCCTTGGTCTACTTCAATTGTAGGCCATGAGGACGCAGGGGCTTGCACAAACGGAATCCCGTTCTGGGGCGCCTGCACCTACGACGAGTCTCAATATGGAATGCCCCTCACCGCGATTAAAGGCTGCAATGGAGCGACTGGACGTGCGCATCAACTGGGAGCGCACGGATCGGGGGGCCATGCGCGTGGACCTTGCGCCCATGTCGGACCTTGTGCAGCGCCTCGGCAATCCCCAGGAGGCCTTCAGATCGGTGCACGTGGGTGGTTCGAAGGGCAAGGGTTCGGTGGCTGCCTTGATCGCGGCAGGATTGGGTGCGGCCGGTCTGCGCGTCGGGCGTTACGCCTCGCCCCATGTGGAACGAGTGAACGAGCGCCTTGTTATCGACGGCGAGGAGATCGCTGACGATGCTCTGGCCCATGGGATCGAGAAGGTCCTGGAAGCTCAAGCGGCCGCGCAAGCGGAGCAGACCCCTGCGGCGGCGGCCACGTGGTTTGACCTCATCACAGCCGCGGCCTTCGTGGCAATGGAGGCCGTGGGGGTGGGCGTTGCCGTTGTCGAGGTGGGTCTCGGAGGCCGGCTGGACTCCACCAACGTTCTCGATCCCGACCTGTGTGTTCTGACCCGGATAGATCTCGAACACACCGACGTGCTGGGCGGCACGCGCGAGGCCATCGCAGGGGAGAAGGCTGGGATCCTGAAGAGAGGGAAGCCCTGCGTTAGCGCGGTGGGCTGTTGGCGAGCCGACACCGATCCGGGGCCCGCGAGAGTTATCGCCGAGCGTGCCAGGGAGCTTGGATGCGAGCTGTCGGCCCCCGGTCCTCTCGAAGGGCTGGTGATGGGAAACGAGAAGCTGGCCAAGAAATGCCTCGAGGTCCTGGGCGAAATCGGCCTGAAGTGCGCAGACGGCCGGCCCGTTGGAGCCCACCTGCTGGTGTCCGAGACAGTGCGCCTCGGGGCCCGCTTGGCGGGGCGCCTTGAGAAGAGGCGGTATGAGGGCGTGCCCTTGGTCCTCGACGGGGCTCACGTGCCCACGAGCCTGACGGCGGTCCTAGAGGAGCTGAGGGGCGATCCGGACCTCTCTGGGCCGTGTCAGCCGGTACTCAGCCTGGCCAAGGACAAGGACGCTCGGGGGCTACTCAAGGCCCTTGAGGGTCATGCCGATAGGTTGGTGTGCACCTGTGTCGGGGGTGGCCGCCATTGGCCCGCAGACGAGTTGGCGGGCTTGGCCCGTGAACTCGGCTTCGAGGCCATGGCCGAACCCGATGCGGGTGAAGCTCTTGCCCAAGCGAAGGCGAGGGCCGGTGCAGACGGGTGGGTCCTGGTGACAGGCTCCCTCTACCTCGTCGGCGCTCTGCGGCCATCGCTCCCGACCCAAGAATCACCCCCATGCTCACCCTCTGCTCCGACCTCTTCCTGACGGATGCCTTTCTCATAAAGGGCAACGTCGAGAACAAGTACACCCGACTGTCGAAGCTTCTCGATGAGCACCGCAAGACCTTCTTGCGCATCCGCGACGTGACGCTAATTGACCTGCGGTCCCGCGAGCGCATCCAAACACCTCTGCTGCACATGAACGTGGACGAGGTGCTAATGGCTCATGAGTTCTTGGACGAGGCTGGGGACAAGCACCGCGCACAGATCGCGAAGGAGCAAGATGAACACCTCCAGAACGTTCGGGTGTTCTACACGGGCAACCTGAACCTGGAGATCGCAGGCGCGATTCAGCCCACCTCCTATGAGGTCAGCGATCGCAACTCGCGCCGCTTCTTCGTCATGCGTGAGCCCAAGTTAGGCGGATTCGAAGACCACGGGGACCAGGACCTGAGCGGCTTGCACAACTTGCCGTACGCCATCCTGAACAAGTTCCGGCTGTCCTACATCTACGACTTCAACTAGCCGCCAGAGCTTGACGCCACCTGCGCGGGGCCCGACCATGGCGGGGTGAAAGCTCGAACCCCGCAACATACTTGGGTCGTCCGCCTTGCTGTAGCCATTCCGCTCCTGTGGTTGGCTGTGGGGTTGTGGTTGGAGCCCGACCCTCGGGGCTTTGGGACCCATGAGCAGTTGGGCCTACCTGCCTGCGGGGCGCGCGAGTGGCTGGGCTTTCCCTGCCCAGCCTGCGGAGCCACGACTGCGGCTGCGCTCCTGCTGCACGGCCAGCCCGTTGAATCGTGGAATACCCAGCCTTTCGGGTTCCTGTTCGTGCTTGGCACCCTTGCCTTTTGTCTGCAGGTCATGCGTATGCACCGTCGAGGGGCCGACTCCTTCGCGATGTTGATGGAGGGAGGCGGGAGACGCTGGGGAACGGCGTTCCTTCTCAGCCTTTCGATGGGCTGGGCCTGGCGCCTGTTTATCTGCGGCTAGAGCGGCTCCTCTTCCGAAGGGTCGTAGGCGTTCTCGGGGTCGATCTCGTCCATCATCTCTAAGTAGCTTGCATAACGCGAGGCGGCCAACTCACCCCGGTCCACGGCATCAAACACGCCGCACTCAGGTTCGTGATCGTGACTGCATCCGTCAAAGCGACACTTGTCTTGGATGCGTTCGAACTCCGGGAACAGATCACGTAACAGATTGCGCTTCAAGCCATGGAGGCGGAAGACACGAATGCCGGGTGTGTCCACTACCCAACCGCCCATTTCAAGGGGGATTAAATGTGAGTAGCTCGTCGTGTGCTTGCCCTGCTTCCAATAGGAACTGATCTTGCCCTCGCGCAAATTCAATCCTGGCTGAACCGCATTGATCAGGGTGGACTTGCCCGCCCCTGACGGCCCGTACAAGACCGAGACCTTGTCGCGCATGCGATCCTTCAGCGCCTCCACCCCACGGCCGTCCACGGCGCAGGTCTCGATGACCTCGATTGGAACAGCCTCGTAGGTGCGACGGATATCCTCGAGGTCTCCAGCCCCGGTGAGATCGATCTTGTTGATCACCAGAATCACCGGAATCTCGTGCCAGATGCAGGCGGACAGGATGCGGTCTGTCCGGTTGCTGGAGAAGCCGGGGCTCTGTAGAGAGCTCACGATGAAGAGCTGATCCGCGTTGGCCACGAGAATCTGCTCTCGCGGGTCATGGGAGGAGGCCGTCCGGCCCAGATAGTTACGACGCTCGTGCACGCTCTCGATGGCAACCGGATTGCCCTCAAGAGAGACGTCCACAAAGTCCCCAACGGCGACCGGGTTCTTGCGCCCTTCGAGATCCTCGAACAGATGCCCTCGGGGGGCAGCCTGGATCACCCCCGACTCGACTTGTACGTGACACACCTTGGCATCCACTCTTAGCACTCGGCCGGGCTGGGTCTGTTGGGGTGCATCGTCCATAGAAGCCACCCATGCTATATAACAGGAGCATGTGTGCCGATGGGCAGATCATTCGTTCGCGCTCCAACGCGGGCCTCAAGCGCATGCGAGCGGTACTCGCCGGACGAGAGCGCGGTGCGCTCGTGCTGGAAGGCGAGCGGTTGGTGCGTGACGCCCTCAGGCTGGGGTACCCGTTGGAGGGCCTCTTTGTGGGGGACGATCACCCCGAAATCCACGCTTCACTGGGCGGCGAAGGCAGCCTGGTGGAGGCCGCACTTCTCCAGCAGGCTAGTGGGCTCAAGACTTCGCCGGGGGTCATGGCGCTTGCTCCCATTCCAAAGGCCCTGACCCTCGAGCAGCTCAACCTGGAGGGCGACCCGCTCCTGCTGGTTGTCGCCGGAATCTCGGACCCGGGAAATCTCGGAGCCCTGGCCCGCTCCGCGGAGGCCGCGGGCGTGCGTGCTCTGGTTCTGTTGTCCGGCGGCGCGAGCCCCTGGAACGCGAAGGCTCTGCGCGGGTCCATGGGCAGCTTGCTGCGTCTGCCCGTGGTGATCGCGGAGGATGCGCTCCAGGTGGGGCGCGAGCTGAGCGGTCTTGGATTCCGCCAAGCCGTGGCGGCGACCCGCGACGGAGGGGCTCCCGCTGAGTTTGATTGGGCGGGTCCCATAGCCCTTTGGGTTTCTTCGGAGACGGGCGCCCTGCCCGACAGCGGCCAAGGTCTCGAACCCCTCACCATCCCGATCACGGGCGAAGTGGATTCCCTCAACGTTACCGTCGCCGCCTCCCTACTACTCTTCGCCGCCGGCCGTGCGGGTTCGAAGGCTCCGTGAGAGAGCTCTTCGAAGTGCCACCGGATCCGGGCGATGACCCACTCTGCCCGGCCCCGGACGACGCTCCGCTCGCGGACCGCATGCGCCCGCGCAGCCTTGAGGAGTTCGTCGGCCAGCGACATCTCGTTGAGGACGGCCGCATTCTCACCCAGGCGCTGGCCGGAGATCTGAACCAGAGCCTGATCCTGTGGGGGCCACCCGGGGTGGGAAAGACGACCCTGGCGCGCTTGATCGCCGCGAAGACCACATGTCGTTTCGTCCCCTACTCCGCCGTGCTTTCCGGAATCAAGGAGATCAAGGCCGTCATGGCCGTCGCCGAACAGGAGCGCAAGGGCAGCGGCACCCGGACGCTTCTGTTCGTCGATGAGATCCACCGCTTCAACAAGGCTCAACAGGACGCGTTCCTGCCCTACGTGGAGCGCGGCGACATTCTGCTTGTGGGTGCCACCACCGAGAACCCGTCCTTTGAGGTGATCTCCGCGCTGCTCTCACGTTGCAGGGTATTGCAACTCGAGTCCCTGGCTCCCGAGGACGTCGCCGCCCTTCTGGGGCGTGCTCTGGGGGATCCGCGCGGTTTCGGTTCGAAGTTGGAGGTTAGTCAAGAGCAGCTGCTGCGCGTCGCCCACGCGACCGATGGAGATGCGCGCCGTGCCCTGACGCTGCTGGAGACCGCAGCCTCAATGATGGATGGGGAGCCGGGGGTTCTGAGCGACGAACTTCTCAGCGAGGCGCTACAGCGCAAGCACCTGCACTACGACAAGAGCGGCGAGGAGCACTACAACCTGATCTCCGCACTCCACAAGAGCGTGCGTAACAGTGACGAGGACGCGACCCTGTACTGGTTGACTCGCATGATGGAGGCCGGGGAGGACGGGCAGTACCTGGCACGCCGTCTGATCCGCATGGCCAGCGAGGACATCGGCTTGGCGGACCCGTTCGCCTTGCGCGTGACCCTTGACGCGGCCGAGGCTTTTGGGCGCTTGGGGTATCCGGAGGGCAAGTTGGCCCTGGTGCAGGCGGCCGTGTATCTGGCTCGGGCTCCCAAGAGCAACGCGCTCTATACGGGCCTGGGGAAAGCCGAGGAGGACGTGCAGCGCACAGCCGCCGAGGGCGTTCCGCGGCACCTTCGCAACGCGGTCACCGACCTGATGAAGCAGGCGGGGTACGGGAAGGGCTACCGCTACGCGCACGATGACCCTGAGGCCAAGACGGAAATGACCTGCCTGCCCCCCTCTCTGGCAGGTCGCCGCTACCTGAATGCGGAAGAGACGGATTAGCCGTCGGAGCCGGGCGCCAGCCGCTCGGACAGCGCGCTGCTACGGTCCACCTGTCGGGCGTTTTCGACGGCCATAGCCAGCGCCCGACGCGAACCCACCAACACCACCATGCGCTGAGCCCTTGTGACCGCGGTGTAGAGCAGGTTGCGCTGCAACATCATCGCGTGTTGGCGAACAAGGGGCAGGACCACCACGGGGAACTCACCCCCCTGGCTCCGATGCACCGTAATGGCAAAGGCGGGCCGTAGCTGTGAGAGCTCGCCGCCACTGTAGACCACGTCCTGCTCGGGGTACCGCACGGTCACGATGCCGTCTTCTGTCACGGAGTGGATTACACCCATGTCTCCGTTGAACACCTCTTTCTCGTAGTCGTTGCGCGTGTGAATGACGCGATCCCCCGTGCGCCAACGCTGTTCGCCCCTGACCACCTCCCGGCCGCCGACCCCCTGGGCCTCCCGCAAGCGATCATTGAGTGCGTCCACCCCGCACTCCCCTCGGTACATGGGTGCGATCACCTGCACGTCCTGGGTCCAGTCGATATTGAATCGATCTTCCAGGCGCCGCGTCACCACGTCCATGAGCAGGTCCGCCGTGGCCCCGGGCTCCTCACTGGGGAAGAAGAAAAAGTCGGACTCCTCGGGCGCGGCCTCATTTGTTGCCGGCATGTCTCCACCCAGAATGCGGTGGGCGTTCTGGACGATTTGGCTCTTGGCGGCCTGGCGGTAGATCTGTGTCAGTCGGGCCGTGGGGACGGAACCCGAGTCCAGCAGATCGCTGAGAACGCTGCCCGGTCCCACTGAGGGCAGCTGATTGGGATCACCCACTAGGACCAGTCGGGTCTTGCTGCCCAGCGCCTTGAACAGGTGATGGGCGAGGACGACGTCGAGCATGGAGATCTCATCCACGATCACAAGATCGGCCTTGAGGGGCTTGTCTGCGCCGTGCTCGAACCCGCCATCGGTCGAATCGAACCCCAAGAGGCGGTGGATGGTGCTCGCGGGGCGACCGGTTGCCTCGCTCAGACGTTTGGCGGCTCTGCCCGTGGGGGAAGCCAGGAGGATCTTGGCTCCGCTCCCATCTGCAAGATTGGCGACGAAGCGAATGATGGTGGTCTTTCCCACTCCGGGGCCGCCGGTGAGCAGGGCCACTGGCTGGCTGAGCAGGGTCAGTACCGCTTCCCGTTGCCCGGCGTGTAGTTCCAATCCGCCCTCCGATTCCGCGGCCTCCAGGGCCTTGGCGCTGGCGAGCGCCGTGTGCGGTCCCTCAGCCAGCAGCCTTCGTATGTTACGCGCGGCTCCAACTTCACTAGTGTGCAGGTGCGGTAGGTACACGGCGACGAGGCCCTCGTCATGCGGGAATACACCCTCGTCAACGATCAGAAGCCCTTCACGGCGAAGGCTGGCAAGAGCATCTTCGAAGGGGCCATCCGGCGTGGACACTCGCAGCAGGTTGCGCGCGGTCTCTAGGAGTTCAGCTTGCGCCAAGAACGAATGCCCGTCATCGGCTCCCCGCTCGAGGGCGTGGACTAGGGCGGCTCTCAATCGCCGCGGGTCGTCGTCCTCCAGCCCAAGCTCCTTGGCGACGCGATCGGCAAGGACAAACCCCAGGCCCGCAACACCCATCAGGCAGTAGGGGTCCTCGCGCACGTGGGTCTCGCAACCGGATCCCAGCCGGGTCAGCGCGGCCTGGGCCTGGATGGGCCCCAGTCCCACGCCGTGCAAGAAAGAGAGGGTCTCGTGGAGAGCGGTCTGGGCGATCACCGCCTCGCGCAGGGTTGCGGCCACTCCGGGCTTGAGACCCTTGATCCCCACCAAGCAGTTCTCTTCCCCGGCAATGCGCTGGAGGGTGTCTGTGCCCAGATGCCCCACGATGCGTTCGGCGAGCGCCTTGCCCACGCCGGGGAAGGCCTTGGATGCCAGGTAGCGCTTGAGTCCGGGGGCATCCACCGGAACCAGGGGTTGGAGGACCTCGAACTCGAATTGGTTGCCGTGGGAGGCGTGCCTTCCCCATCGGCCAAGGAGGCGCACCCTTGCGCCCTCCATGGGGTTGGCCCAGCGCCCCACCACCGTCACGCGTCCGGAAGGAAACATGTCCTCGTCCTCTGGAGCGTCGTAACCCGGTTCAAGAACTAGCTTTAGAACCGTGTAGAGGCTCTCCTCGTCATGGTAAGTGACGAGGTCAACCTGCCCCTGGAGGGGGGCCTGCTGCTGCCCTGGGCCCTGCCCCGGGCGCGCCGGGCCGTTTTTCTTCCTGGGGTTCGCCACGGAGAGGGGAGAATGGCAGCCCGAGCGCAGGATTTCTACCCACCCCTATGTCCAACGAGCCGGTTGGCGCTAGAGTGTTCGCCCCCAATTGGGCGTTGGCACCCTGCCTGCGCACCCCACAAACAAGGAAATGGAAGGTTAGTCCGTCTTGATCAAGGTCGCCGTACGTTCGAACGAATCTCTGGAAGCCGCCCTGCGCCGTTTCAAGCGCCAGTGCAATTACAGCGGTATTTTCCGCATGGCCAAGGCTCGCACCTGGCACGAAAAGCGATCTGATCGCCGCCGTCGCGAGCGTCGCGAGCGTCTGCGCACGATCCAAAAGGCCACACGCAAGAATGACCCCAACCGCCGCCGCCGCCGGCGCCGCACGGTCACGCGCTAGCGCCCCGGGCCGTTGCCCAAGTACAAAGGAGCTGCCCCTGAATGGGCGGCTCCTTTTTCGTGTCTTCACCATGGGCCTGCTCCCCAACGATCGCGACCTGACTGAACCGCCCGAGACGGTGGAGTTGATCGTTGATGCCAGCGACTTCAGGGTCAAGGTGGCGGACCTGGTCATACGCCTGGATCACTTCCTTGCCGAACGCATCAACTGGCGTTCGCGCAATTCGATCCAGAAGTTGATTCGCGATGGCTTTGTCTTGGTGGACGCCTCCACTCCCGACCGCCCCGGCGGAGGCGGCAAGCCAGGGGTCGAGAAGCGCCCGGGCCGCAAGTTGCGGCACGGTTCACGCATCATCGTGGTTATCCCCAAAGAGAACCGCAGGCAGTTCTCGGCCGATGCCATGGGCCCCATCGACGTGCTGTTCGAGGACGACGAAGTTCTGGTCGTGAACAAACCACCACACGTCGCGGTGCATCCAGCAGGCCGGCACTACTCTGATACCTTGATCCAACGCGTACACGCGCACTTCAAAGACGAGATCCAGGGGGGCGACATGGCCCCGCGCCTGTGCCATCGCCTGGACCGTGAAACCAGCGGCATTGTCCTGATTGCCAAGCGGCCTGCAGGCCATACCCACCTGAGGCTGCAGTTCGAGAGCCGCAGCGTGCGGAAAGCCTATGAGGCCATCGTGTGTGGGGTGCCCACTCCAACCACGGGATCGATTCGATCCGCGATTGGCTCATCGCGAGTAAGTGCGGTCCGCCTGAAGATGGCCGTCCGTGCAGACGGGTTGGAGTCACGAACGGACTACGCGGTCCTGGAGGAGGTGGGGCCGGAGGAGCACCGGCATGCCCTAGTGCGGTGTGAGTTGTTCACGGGCCGCCAGCACCAGATCCGTGTCCATCTCGCGGCCCAAGGTCACCCCATAGTTGGAGACAAACTGTACGGCCCCGATGAAGCCCTGTTTCAGCGCTCGCTGGAAGGCGAGCTGAGCGCTTCCGACCTGAAGGAGTTGGAGCACGAACGCCAGGCTCTCCACAACGCTCTCCTCGTGTTCGAGAGCCCCACGTCAGGTCCGGTGGAGGTCACCTGTCCCCTGGCGCCGGACTTGCAGGCGTTCCTTGATGCGCGTCGCGGCGCGTAGGTAGCCGGTCTGTCACCAAGACCACGGCAAGGACTGCGAAGGCCGTCGCAGCTGAATGCACGTATTGCCAGGCGCCGATAGCCGCGAAGGTCATGATGATGGCGATCATGAACATGCGTCCGGATTGGGTGTCGTCCCAGGCCGTGCCCAGCTCGCTGGGAGCCGTGGAGAGGGGTGGCGCTCCGGCGAAGAAGTCCCAGGAGGTACGCAAGAGCAGCAGCCCGGCGGTCAATGCCACAGGCGTCAGTCGCAGGGCCAAGTCCGCGTTGCCCCGCCACGCGACGAGCGCGCCCAAGGCCAGGTAGAGGGGCAGGACCATCCGGATCACGACCGCCTTGCGTGAGCCTGTGGACTCGTCGCGGCGGTCCAGCGGGCAGGTGTCCACGATCCAGCGCGCTTCGGGCGTGGCGGTGGCAGGCACGTACAGCAGTAGAAGCGGCAGGTAGACGGCGGGTGCGAAGAGCAGCAGGGCGAGAAGGCCTTCGTCCCGTGCGCCTGACCCATCAGCACCGAGGAGCAAGAAGGCCAGCGGTACGGCCAGCAGGGGATAGGCGCGGGTGACGAAGTCCTGCTCGCTGGGAAGAGCGTGATAGACGAACTCAAAGCTCGCCCTCTCCCGCGGGCGCACCCAGCAGCGCGTTGCCAAGACCCTTAGGGGCCAGAGCAGGATGCCGAGGGGTGAGCGCGTGGGCCGCGCACGGGGTGCGGGGGGAAAGGGAGCTAGGGCGAAAGTGGCCAGGGTCAGGAGTGTTGCGATCAGAGCCAGCCACAGGCCTGTAGACGCGGGGTCCGGATCCAGGGGCGAAGTGAACCAGAGCGGCGGGTAGTAGAAATCCAGGGTGCCCTTGTCCACGGCATCCTGAAGGTGGAGCAGGTTGCCGAGGCCGGCGGTGAAGCCCACGATGACGCCGCAGAAGAGGGCGGTTTGAATGGCGGTCAACACCCCCTCCGCGCGGCCAGCCAAGCCCGCTTGAATCCACAGCAGCAGGGCGCCCACGAAGAAGGTCTGTAAGAGACCTCCGATGACCAGTGCAATCCGTCCCCACCAGGCCATCTGTTCAGGGGCCAGCAAGGCTGCGGGGACGAGAGAGCCAAGGGCGAGGCCGCCGAGCAATACGGCCAACACGAGGATTCGTGCCGCTCGCAGTTCAGCGGGTCGCACGGGCAGCGCGGCCACCCACTCCGCGGCCGGGTCGGCCCGTAGCAAGGGACCCAACTCTCCGAGCAGTACAACGGCCGTCAGCCCAAGTGGCAGAGAGAGGGCGAATACGGCAAACGCCCTTGGCTCCAGGTGATCACGAACCAACAAGCACAAGACGGCGGACAGCGAGGCCTGAAACAGGATCGGCGCGACGGGCAACCGGGCCCCACGCTCACCCAGCCATTCGCCAGAGAGGTGCGTGCGAGCTATGAGTAGAATGCGATTCCACATGAGTGCTGCCGAGCCTACCGTAGCGGGGAGATGAAGGTTTGCATCGAGGCTCCGACTGGCGAACTGGAGGGTGCCCTCTGGCTACCCGAGGGTCCGCCACGGGCCGCAATCGTCCTCGGGCACCCCCATCCCCTGCACGGCGGCTCCATGGACAGCAGTGTGGTGTTCCGCGCGGGGCGCGTGCTGCAGGAAGTAGGGCTAGCCGTCCTGCGCCTCAACTACCGGGGCGTGGGAGCCAGCGCAGGCACCTTTCACGGAGAGGGGGGCGAGGTGGAGGACCACCTCGCCGCTCTCGACTGGCTGGAGGGGGAGGTGGCCGGAGCGCCCCTCTGGGCGGGAGGCTTCTCGTTTGGTGCTCGAACGGCGGCGGCCTTGGCTACACGTGAGGAGCGGATCCGGCAGGTCTTGTTGATCGCCTTGCCGGTCCTGGCCTTTCCCTGCGCCCTGGCGGACGACGTTCGGTGTCCTGGGCTGGTACTCATGGCAAGCGAGGACGCATTTGGCACTGCTGCGGACGTGAAAGCCGTCCTTCCAGGCTTGGCTTCGAGAGTCGAGGTGGGTGAGGTCGAGGGAGCGGACCACTTCTTCGGCGGCAAGCTGCAAGATCTCCAGGCTCGCATTGGTGATTGGGCGCAACGCGCACTCCATACTGAGCCCAGCCCATGACCGCCCTAATCCCCGACACCTACCCCTCTGACAAGATGCCGGCCATCAGGCAGGTGATGATGCCCCGCGACACCAATGCGGTGGGCACGATCTTCGGAGGTGTGATCCTCTCCCAGATCGACCTGGCAGCCGCCATCGAAGCGCACACCCATCACCTGGGCCAGGTGGTGACCGTCTCCATGGACAAGGTCGACTTCAAGGCGCCCGTGCGCGTGGGAGACCTCGTCTCGTTCTTTACGGAGACGCGCAAGACCGGCCGCACCTCAATCACCGTGCATGTAGCTGTTTGGGCGCAGCGGCGTTTTGGCGGGGGAGAGCAGATCTACGTCACCGAGGCCGAGGTGACCATGGTGGCCGTGGATGATGACTTCAAGCCCACCCCCATCGGGTCGGCCTGACTCGCGCTTGGCTTGGTCGAGGAGCTGAGCCGGCCGCCCTGGTTAGCCGTCAGCTGTCGCGACGCCTGCGGCTGCGCCACCAGACGATGTCTACGACGACGAGCGCCAAGCACACCGGGCCCCAGTAGAACGTCCAGAACGTCTGTGCCAACGCACTCTCTCCAGCCGTTGTGACGGCATCGGGACCGAGGCCGTCACGGAGTATCCAGGCAAACCCGCCGGTGCCGATGAGCCACACGAATTGAGCGCCGATGAATGCCGCCTCGGCAAGCGCGGTGGCCTCCGACTTTTGTTCGGGTGTGGTCATGTCTAGCGAAACCTAATCGCCTAGTAGGCGGCGTGCCTGCAGGGCCGGATCTTCACTGTGGGTCAGCGCTCCGAAGACCTGTTCGAGAGTTCCCGCCTTGCCGGCGCGGGCGCGCAGATCTTCCAAGCTTCCAAGGCCCACGAGCTTGCCCTCGTCCAGGATGGCCATGCGGTCGCACACACGTTCCACCACGTCCAGGAGGTGGGACGTGTAGAGAACGGAGCGTCCTGCCGCGGCCCATGCTCGCAGTACTTCTTTGAACACGGCCGCCGTGGGAGCATCGAGTCCTGAGAGAGGCTCATCTAAAACGAGGAGGTCCGGGCGTGGCAAGAGGGCGCAGACCAAGGCCGTCTTTTGGCGCATACCCCGAGAGAAGCGGCCCACAGGTTCGTCGATGCGCCCCTCCAGGCCAAGTACGGTCAAGAGCCGCAGAGCCTCGGCTTGTAGCTGCTCCTCGTCCATCCCGTGCAGGCGCCCGACCAGCTCCAAGTGCTGGCGAGGGGAGAGATTGGGGTACATGGGGGCGCCGTCGGGAACGAATCCCAGTGAGCGCCGGGCGGCCAAAGGGGTCTGGGCCACGTCGGCGCCCTGGACAAGCACCGTGCCAGCAGAGGGTTCGAGCAATCCCGCGATCATCCGTACCGTCGTCGTCTTGCCGGACCCGTTGGGCCCCAAGAGCCCGAAGACCTCTCCCGGCTGGACGTCAAGGGTCAGCTGGTCGACGGCGAGGGTTTCGTCAAAGAGACGTGAGACGGCTCGCAATTCAACGAGGGGCGTCTGGGTCACGGCGAGAAGGCTCTTAGGCGAGTAGGGGTTCTTCGTCGTGCAAAACCACGGTCAGCCCGGTCTTCTCCGTCACGTCTTCAGCGATCTTCTGGCGACGCTTGGGGGTGACGGCCTTGGCGGGCTTGGGCTGGCCGGCTGTGCCCGAGAGGATGTGAACCTCCTGGGGAGCGATCTCCTGGAGCTTCTTGATCCAGTTGGCGACCTCACTGTCAGCGGCGTTGTTGGCTCCACCGGAGACGAACGAAGCCTCGACAATGATGTGGTCGAAGCCGGGTAGGCGCTTGGTGAGCTCACCCAATTGCGTGGGCTTGGCGCCGGTCATCTTGGCGAAGGTCTTGGCCGTTCCCCATTGGTACCGAAGGAATATCCGGTCGTACTTCGTGAGGCTGGCGCGGAGGTTCTCGTCTTCAAGATCAGTGACCGAAGTCGCGATGCACAGCTTGGCCCGCGAGAACCACTTGTCGCGCAGCATGCGCAGGTTCTCGGTGACCTCACGCAGATCGGGATGCAGGGCGGGGTCTCCGCCGGAACCCGTCACGATGATGTGGTCCAATTTGTCACCAGCCTTGGAAGACGTGATCATCTCCCTCGCACAGGTCGTCACAATGACGGAACCGCGGGCCAGGGATGAGCCACGCTCAACGACCAGGTGCTCTTGGCTGGCGGTCAGATCGAGGACCAGGGTGCGCTTGAAGCGCTTGGTGACGGAGGGGCCGTAGAGGAAAGTTGTCTTGGTATTGTCCATGGGACACACGTGGGGGGGCCTGCTCGAGAGGAGTGGCGGGAGACAGGGGCCGGCGGCGACTAGTTTCAGAGTGCCCGATCAGCAACGGGGCCCTGAGTGAGTGGTAGCACCCTATTTGGCGGGGCGAAGATACGGAGCAGACCCGCCCGTTGCTAGACCTGCGGGGGGGAGACATGGGGAGCCCTGACGGTCGGGAACGTCCCGCCGACCGAAATCTGCTGGTTGGGCGGCCATCAGATGGCCACATGGTATCCATTTGTGCCCCATATAGGGCCATACCCATGGGATTTCAGAGCTTCGCTCTCTAGCCTGGGGGCCCGGCTAAGGGTCCGATTTCTGCCTTCGTCCAGTGCCTTGGTCGACCTTTGTCGAAGCGGCTAGAGAGCCCTTTCCGGGATTCCCCTTCGGCTCCATTCCGGGCCTCGGATTGGACCTCGATCCCAAGGGTTCTGGTTCGCTTGACACCCCCGGACGGGCCCTCCTAGACTCTCGCCAAGATCCCTGCTCAAGGCCCTCTCGTGGCGCCTCCCGGGCTGCTGGAACGGGCTTCTCGCCCTCCTCTCAACTCCCCATTCACGACCGCTTTCCCTACCGGAAAGCTCCCCCCTACCAGTGCAATTCGACTACCTCAACGTGCTGGTGTTTGCGGTCGTGGGCTTCGCGTTCGTATTTGTGAATGTGCTCATCGGCTCTGTGCTCCGACCCAAGCGCAAGACCGAAGTCGGCCTAGAGGTCTATGAGTGCGGTGAGGAGACGATCGGCGACGCCTGGGTCAACTTCGACATCCGCTACTACACGGTGGCTTTGATCTACGTGATCTTTGCCGTGGAAATCACGTTCCTGTTCCCGTGGGCCATGGTCCTGACGGAGGCTCTGAACACTCCCGACATCGGGTTGTGGGCCGTGGCCAAAGGGGCGCTTTTCATCGTCATCCTGTTCTTTGGCCTGATTGCCGTCTGGGCCAAGGGAGATCTGGACTGGGTTCTCTCCTACGACGGGCCCGAGTACGTTCCGACAGCCGAGCGTCACCGCGACCCGATACCCTCGCTGGACGAGCTCTCTCCTCCCGAGGGGGACGAGGATGAATCCCACGAAACCGAGACTGCTGCTGAGGCGGCCAGCGCCTAGGGCGCGGACGAGAAACGACCATGGGAATCCTCGAAGAAGCATTTGAAGAGAACGTCCTGACGACGCGGGTGGATTGGCTTCTCAACTGGGCCAAGCTGAACAGCATCTGGCCCATGACCTTCGGCCTCGCCTGCTGTGCCATCGAGATGATGGCCGTTGGCGCCGCCCACCACGACATCGATCGCTTCGGAGCCGGGGCCTTCCGGGCCACTCCACGCCAGGCCGATCTGATGATTGTCGCAGGGACCGTGAATTTCAAAATGGGCGAGCGTGTCAAGCGCCTTTACGAGCAGATGGCTTCCCCCAAGTACGTGATCGCAATGGGTGCCTGTGCCACGGGAGGTGGTCCCTACTTCAAGTACGGCTATACCGTCATGAAGGGCGTGGACCGCATCATCCCTGTGGACGTCTATATCGCGGGCTGCCCCCCGCGGCCGGAGGCGTTGCTTGAGGGGCTGATGACTCTGCAGGACAAGATCCGTCGCACCCCCGTGATCCGTAAGCCCGCGCGGTTGCAGCCCGCGGATGAGGCCTGAGGCAAAGAGAATCATGGACTTCCAGGCAATCGCGGACCACCTGTCGGTGGCACAGGTTCCGGGCCTGCTCTCCGTCGAGCTGCCCCGTTCCCCGGACAAAGAGACCAAGGACAAGGGGCGTTCGGGCCTGCCCTACTTGTGCGTCGAGCCGTCGCGCATCGTGGAGTTCCTGACGTTTTGTCGCGATGACGACGCGCTCGGCTTTGAAGTGCTTGTGGACCTGACGGCCTCAGATCCCAGCGCCGATGACGAGAACCTCTGGATCCTGATTCAACTCCTCAGCGTGCGTCACCGCCAGCGGTTGGGGATCAAGTGTCTTCTGCCCAAGTCGGCTCTGTCCATGCCTTCGTCCACCAAGGTGTATCGCGCGGCTCAGTGGCACGAGCGGGAGTGCATGGAGATGTACGGCGTGACCTTCGAGGACCATCCGGATCCGCGCAACATGCTGCTGCCCGACGACTGGGTCGGGTATCCGATGCGCAAGGACTACGAGTTTCCCAAGGAGTACCACGGCATCTCCTGCGAGTAGCCTTGCCGCCATGACCAGCCCGCCCCAAGCCGAGCACAAGCCGTCCATCCGGCCTGCCGATGAAGCGCGCACTCTGCCCAGCGGCGAGCGTGAGTTCTTCATGGATGTGGCCACCTCGGACCTCGAGGTGAACATGGGCCCCCAGCACCCCGCCACCCACGGCGTGATGCGGGTATTGCTGCGCACCGATGGAGAGCTGGTAACCGGTGCCCAACCCCATCTTGGCTATCTGCACCGATGCGCGGAAAAGATCGGCGAGAGCGTGGAGTGGCTGCAGTACCTGCCCTACACCGACCGGTATGACTACCTGTCGGCGATGAACAACAACTTGAGCTACAGCCTTGCTGTCGAGGCCCTGATGCCCGAGTTGGAGATCCCCCGCCGGGGCACGATGATCCGCATGATCTGTGCCGAGTTGAACCGCATCGCCTCGCACCTGGTGGCCTTCGGCACCTACGGCCTGGACATCGGGGCGTTCACCCCCTTCTTCTACGCCTTCCGCGAGCGCGAGTGGATCCAGGCCCTGTTCGAGAAGATCTGCGGGGCGCGACTGACCTACTCCTACATCCGCATCGGTGGCGTTTTCAACGACACGCCTCCCGGCTGGCTTCAGGAAGTGGCTGACTTCTGCGACGTCTTCGAGGAGAAGTGGCAGGAGTACTACGACCTCTTGATCGAGAACCACATCTTCGTCCAGCGCACGGCCAACGTGGGCGTCATCTCCGAGGAGATGGCCTATGACTTCGGCTTGACCGGACCCATGCTGCGAGGCAGCGGTGTGGACTTCGATCTCCGCAGGGACATGCCCTACTTGGAGTATGGCGAGGCCCATGATGCCGGAGCCTTCAAAGTGCCCATCGGCACCGGCGAGAAGGGCACCGTGGGGGACTGCTGGGATCGAACGCAGGTTCGGATGGTCGAGATGATGGAGTCCCTCGGTCTCGTGCGCTGGTGCTTGGAACAGATCGAACCCGGACCCGTGATCGGCGACGTGCCCAGGGTGATCAAGGTGCCCCCGGGAGAGGCCTATGTGGGTATCGAAAACCCGCGCGGTGAGCTCGGTCACTACATGCACTCCGACGGCGGCAAGATCGCAACGCGCTGCCGCGTGCGGGCCCCATCGTTCGTCAATCTGGCCGTCCTGGAAGATCTCATGCCTGGCACGCTCCTGGCGGATTCGGTGGCCATCATCGGTTCAACGGACATCGTCATCGGGGAGACGGATCGCTGATGCTTGCCTTGATGCAGAACGGGGGCGGCGCGCTCGCGCAGACTCCCAATGAGGGCACGAACTTCCTCCACGAGCTTCTCCTGTGGCTGCCCTTGCCGGAATGGATTCCGGGTTGGGCCCTGATCCTGGGTGCAGTGGGTGCCGGCGTCGGCATTCTGGTGGGCCTCGTGTCCCTCATCGCTCTCTGGTCGGTCTGGATGGAGCGCAAGGTCTCGGGCCACATGCAGTGCCGTAACGGCCCCATGTACGCCGGTGGCTGGCACGGCTGGGCGCAGACCATAGCGGACGGCATCAAGCTCTTCCAAAAGGAGGACATGATCCCCATTGGAGCTGACAGGGCCCTGTTCGTCCTATCACCGGCGATCGTACTGGCCTCCATCTTCGGCGCCTTGGCCGCGTTGCCACTGTCCTACGACTGGTACTTCGCGCGCATGGATCTGGGGATCTTCACCATCCTCGCCATCGGCTCCACCACAACCATTGGCGTGATCATGGCCGGTTGGGCCTCCAACTCAAAGTGGTCCCTCTACGGCGCGATGCGCGAGGCGGCCCAGGTCGTGGCTTACGAGATTCCCCTCGGGATCGCTCTCATGGTGCCCCTGATCACGCTGGGAACGTTCAGTCTGCTCGACGCCAGCGCGTTGCAGAGTGGGTTCTTCGGCATGGGTTGGGCCATCTTCCAGAACCCTCTGTGCCTGCCGGCCTTCATCATCTTCTGGATTGCCGCCCTGGCCGAGACCAAGCGCGCCCCCTTCGACCTGCCCGAGGCGGAGTCCGAACTCGTGGCCGGTTTCCTGACCGAGTTCTCCGGCATCCGCTGGTCCTTCTTCTTCATGGAGGAGTACGCGGCCATGTTCCTCATGAGCGCCGTTGGAGCCGTGTTCTTCTTCGGCGGCTTCGAGAGCCCCGCCACCTATGCCCTGCGTTCAGCGGGCATGGAGGGCACGATCGTATTCTCCCTCGTGTGCTTCGTGACCCTGGTGCTCAAGGCCTTCACCGGGGTCTTCCTGATGATGTGGCTGCGCTGGACCCTCCCGCGCGTGCGAATCGATCAGGTGATGACCATGGGATACAAGTACCTCACTCCGCTGGCCTTGATCTGTGTCCTGGGCGCAGCGATCTGGGAAGCCATTCTGCACGTCGTGCTCAACTGATGGATTCAAGAAGCCCAACAATGGTGAGCGCCAAGCAATACATCGGAAACGTCTGGAATGCTCTGCACTCCACGCTTGTGGGCATGCGGATCACGGGCAAGTACTTCCTGCAGAAACCGATCACTGTCCAGTATCCCGATCAGCGGCTGCCGATCCCGGATCGCTATCGGGGCATTCACTATCTCGAACAGGAGAAGTGCATCAACTGCTTGGCCTGCGCCCGGGCCTGCCCCATCGATTGCATCGAGATGGACGCGATCCGGCACGGCAAAGAGCTGGAGTGGGTGTCGTTCACGCTCGACTACCAAAAGTGCATGTTCTGCGAGTTGTGCGTGTATCCGTGTCCCAAGGACTGCATCCACATGGGCACCGAGTTCGCTCTAGTGACGGAAGACCGCAGCGAGCTAAACCACGACCTACTCTCCTTCAAAGGCATGGCCCCGGACGCGCGTGTTCGCATGAAAGAGGCCGAAGTCAAGAAGGCCGCGAAGGCTGCGGCTAAGGAAGCGGCTGCCGCTCAGAAGGCAGAGGAGGCCACGGCTGAAGAGGGTGGTGCCGAGCAAGACGATGCCAGCCCCGAGAGCGGTGGCGATACGGGTGGAGGGGAAGCGTGAACTCCAATCAGCTGTTCTATGGCGCGCTGGGCTTGGCGGGTGCTGGCGCAATGGGAGCGGGCATGGTCGCCGCCGGGGGGCCCGGCTTGGCCTTTGGTTTCTGTGCATACCTGACCCTCGGGGGTGCAGCCGTTTGCATCTGGGAGCAGTCGATCGTGCGCAGCGCTTTCTCGCTGATGGGGACCTTCCTGGGTGTGGCGGGCTTGTTTGTCCTGCTTGGAAGTGACTTCCTCGCCATGGCACAGATCCTGATCTACGTGGGAGGCATCCTAGCCCTGCTCCTGTTCGGCGTGATGCTCAGCCCGCCGGATAACAACGAGCGCAGCTTGGCTCGCGTCGGTGGAACAACGGTCATGATCGGCGCAGGTGTGGCCTTCATCGTGGCCCAGATTTCGGGCGGCGTGGCAGGCTGGCTAGTTGCGGATCAGCTGCCCGAGCCCAACTCCCAAGCGCGCGCCATCGGATTGGCGTTCCTGGACCCCAAGCAGTACGTGGTGGCCTTTGAGTTGGCGGCCTACCTTCTCACCGTGGCGCTGGTCGCTGCCGTCTACATCGCTCGTCGCCGTCGTGCGGATTTCGAGCCGGAGTCGGAAGCACAGGGAGGACAATCCTGATGGCCCTCGGAGCCTACATCGGCGTCTCCGCTGCTCTCTTTGCACTTGGCCTGATCTGCATCATCAGCCGCCGCAACATTCTCTACGTGTTGTTTGGGATCGAGATGATCTTGAACGCCGCCAGCATCAACTTCGCCGCCTTCAACCGCTTCAACGGCGGTGGCCTTGAGGGGCGGGTCTTCGTGGTGTTCATCATCATCCTGGCGGCTGCTGAGTCAGCCATCGCCCTGGCCATCGTGTTGAACGTCTATCACCTCATGAAAACCGTGAAGCCCAGCGAGGCGGACTTCCTGCGGGAGTAGGCAGCACTCTTCCCTCACGCCTCGCAAGACAAGATGGACCACCCCTTAACATCCCTGGACTGGAATCTGCTCCTGGCCGTACTGGCGATTCCGCTGGCGGCTTTCGTGTTGCAGATATTCTTCGGCAGACACCTGCCGCGCAAGGGAGACTGGCTGCCCACGGCCGGAATGTTCGTCGTCATGTGCATTACGGTGCGCATGCTCTTCGTGGCGTTGGGCGCCGCTGGTCACGGACCCTTCTTCCATGAGTCTGTCCACGAGGGCGGACCGGTCTTCGGGTGGTTCTATCAGGCGGCCGACAAGGCCCCCGGCCTGAATCTGGTAGCTGGGGTCCTCTACGACGGGTTGGGTGCGGCCATGCTCGCCGTGGTCGGCGTCGTCTCGTTCTTCGTGCACCTGTTCTCCATGGGGTACATGAAGGGGGATAGGCGCTATCACATCTTCTTCGCGAACATCAGCCTGTTCACCTTCGCGATGCTGGGCCTGGTCCTCTCGGACAACCTGCTGTTCCTGTTCATCTTCTGGGAGCTGATGGGCCTGATGAGTTACTTGCTCATCGGCCACTTCAGTCACGATCCGGGCAGTCCGCGCATCAAGCAAGCCGCCGCCGCCTGCAAGAAGGCCTTCCTCACCACGCGTGTGGGGGACACCTGCCTCTTGTTTGGCATGGCGATGTTCTACTACCACTTCCAGACCTTCCAGTTCAGCGAGATGTGGCGTCTTGCAGCAGAAGAGGTGGCCCGCAATGGCGGCGAGTACCCCACCTGGATGACCGTCGCAGGGCTCTTCGTGTTTGGCGGGACGGTGGGCAAGTCGGCGCAGTTCCCCCTGCACATCTGGCTGCCGGATGCAATGGAGGGACCCACCCCGGTCTCCGCGATGATCCACGCCGCCACGATGGTGGCGGCCGGCGTCTTCCTGCTCGGCCGTACGTTCCCGCTGCTGTCTCCCGATGTACTGCAGGTCGTCACCGTTGTCGGTTCGGTGACCGCCCTCTTTGCGGCAACCATCGGGTGCACGATCAATGACATCAAGGGAGTCTTGGCCTACTCCACAATCTCCCAGCTGGGATTCATGGTCGCCGCCATCGGTACGGCGGGCGGAGCTGTGGGTACGGTCGGCATTGGGCTCGTGGCCGGCCTGTTCCACATGGTCACCCACGCCTTCTTCAAGGCCTGCCTGTTCCTCTCTGCTGGATCGGTCATCCACGGCTGCCACCACGAGCAGGACATGCGCAAGATGGGAGGCCTGCGCAAGAAGATGCCGCTGACCTTCACGGCCATGCTGATCTGCACCTTGGCGATCGCAGGCACCCCTCTGTTTAGCGGGTTCTATTCCAAGGACAAGATCATTGCGTCAGCTTGGGAGGTGGTTCTCGGCCACGGTGGCTGGATAGGTCCCTTCGCTCTCGTCTGTCTCGCACTGGCGGCGATGCTGACGACCTTCTACATGTTCCGCCTGATCTTCATGACTTTCTTCGGGAAGCCCAGGGATCAGCACATTCACGATCACGCTCACGAATCGCCGGCTCCGATGGTGATCTCCCTACTGGCCCTGGCTAGCTTGGGCTTGTTTGGTGGCAAGATGTGGGCGATGGATGGGGACGTCCTTGGCGAGCACACCTGGTTCGAGAGCCTAGTTTGGCACGTGGACCACGAGACGGGCGAGACGGAGCTGTTCCTCTACCCGGGCCTCGACCTGACCCAGATGAACATTGCTTCGGCGGCTGAAGCGCGCGCCCATGATGCAGGGCACACCGCGCACATCGGCCACGCCGCCCACACCCGAGCCCTGATTGTCAGCCTGGGTGTGTTGCTCCTTGGCGTCATCGGCGCCGTGCTGTTCTACCTCTTGCGCAAGATCGATCCGGCGCGAGTGACGGCCAAGTTGGGTCGTGTCTATACGACCATCGCCAACAAGTACTACATCGACGAAATAGTCGACGGTTCCGTTATTCGCGGAACCATGGTTCTGAGCCGGACCCAGACCTGGATCGACGAAAATATTGTCGACGGGTTGGTCCTCTTGATTGGGCGCATTCACAAGGCTCTTGGCTTTGTTTGCGCCTGGATTGACAAGAACATTGTGGACGGCCTCGTGAACCTGGTGGCCGGCGTCACCCAGGTCAGCGGCTCCCTCGTCCGAATGCTCCAGACGGGGCGTATTCAGCAATACGTCTCCTTTGCCGTGGCCGGCGGCATCTTGTTGGCGGCCCTCCACATTCTTTCCTGACTCCATAACGGCAGCCTCCTCCTCCTTCGGTCCACAAGTCCTATGGACAGCCTCCTCACTCTCAGCGAATCCACGATCCTGACCTGGATCACCTTCATTCCCTTGATCGGAATGGCGGCGATCCTCTGCGTGCCTCGCCAGAACATGAGCCTCATCAAGGGCATCGCCGGTCTGGCGACGTTCATTCCCTTGGTGCTGGCCACGATGGTCTACTTCGGCGACTTCCAGAAGGGAGTCAACGGCTACCAGTTGGTACAGAGCCTGCCTTGGATCACGGCCGGGCAGTTCCAGGTCAACTACACGGTAGGAATCGACGGTCTGTCCCTGCCTCTGGTTTGGCTGACGACGTTGCTGATGTTCATCGCCATCCCAGCGAGTGAGACGGTTCCGCGCCTCTCCAAGGCCTACTACGCCTTGCTCTTGATGCTCGGTTGCGGGATCACCGGCGTGTTCGTCTCCCTGGACTACTTCCTGTTCTACGTGTTCTGGGAAGTGATGCTTCTGCCCATGTACTTCCTGATCGGAATCTGGGGCGGGCCCAAGCGGGAATACGCAGCGATCAAGTTCTTCCTGTACACCCTGGCCGGATCGGTTCTGATGCTGATCGCGTTGGTCGCGATGTACCTCGACCAAGGCACCTTCTCGATCCCCGAGATGATGGCTATTGGCAAGGCGGGCGCTTGGACGGGTCCGGAACTGCTCGGCATGAGCTTCACGACCTGGGCCTTTTGGTTCCTGTTCATCGCTTTTGCCATCAAGATCCCCTGCTTCCCGTTCCACACCTGGCTTCCGGACGCCCACGTTCAGGCGCCGACGCCGATCTCGGTCATCCTGGCCGGCATCCTGCTGAAGCTCGGTGGCTACGGTCTGATCCGGGGTTGCTTCCCGATCGTGCCGGACGCTTTCCGCGAGAACGCCTACATCTTGGGCGTCTTGGGGGTGATATCCATCGTCTACGGGGCCTATGTGGCTCTCGGCCAGACCGACTTCAAGCGCATGGTGGCCTACTCGTCGGTCTCGCACATGGGCTTCGTGCTACTCGGCATGGCGGCCTTGACCGAGTGGGGCATGAACGGTGCCGCGCTCCAGATGTTCAACCATGGAACGAGCTCCGCTGCTTGCTTCCTTATCGTGGGCGTGATCTACGACCGGGCGCATCACCGTGACCTGAACGCCTTCGGTGGCGTGGCTCAGCCCATGCCACGGTACTGGGCCTTGGCGACCTTCGGCTTCTTTGCCTCTCTGGGTTTGCCCGGCATGGCGGGGTTTGTCTCGGAAGCCATGACGCTCGTGGGCGCGTTCCAGTCGGCTGATACACGCTTCCAGATCCTGGTCCTGATTTCCTGCCTGGGTATCGTGCTGACGGCGGCTTACATCCTGTGGGCCTTGCAGCGTGTCTTCCTTGGCCCTTTGAACGAGAAGTACAAGGATTTCCCAGACATCAATGGTCGCGAGGTCTTCTCCTTGGCGCCACTGCTGTTCCTCTGCTTGGTTCTGGGCATCTTCCCCTTCTACCTGCTCGACTGGATGGACACGAGTGTCATCGAGTTGATGAGCCTGCTGAACCCAGGTAGCTAACGGGAGACCCACTGGTGCAAGACATCCATCTCACAGGTTTCGGACTGCTGTCCCCCGAGCTCGTTCTTGGCGCGGTCAGCTTGCTCGTACTGATCATGGATCTGGTTTGGAAGGAGCGCGGATCGAGTCGCCTCGGGTGGATTTCCATCGCAGGCTTGGCCCTCTCCAGCTTCCTGCTGATCTTGGCCTTCGACGACTCCGTGGGCGACACGGCCTTCGGTATCGTGGTCGTGGACAAGTTCGGGAACTTCTTCAAGCTGTTCACTTGTGGCGCGCTGGCGGTGGTAGTGGCCTTTGTGATGGGCGATCAGCGCGAGCGCAAGGACCGCATCGGGGAGTACTACTTCCTGCTACTAGGCGCAGCCATGGGGATCTTCTTCATGGTGGGCACCAACAACCTGCTGCTATTGGTTCTGGGCTTGGAGTTGCTCTCCTTGGCCAGCTACGCCTTGGCGGGCTTTCACAAGGGTGAGAAGCGCTCCGCGGAAGCGGCCATGAAGTACATCGTTTTCGGTGGCTTCTCTGCGGGGGTAATGGTCTACGGCATCAGCTTGCTCTACGGCCTGACTGGCACGCTCGACCTGCAAGTCATGGCCGGGACAGCTGAAGGCGCAGGCCTCACTCGCAGTCTGGCCGACGCGGTGACGACCTCTCCCTCCACCGTAGCTCTGGCCATGGTGATGATTCTGGGTGGTTTTGCCTTCAAGATCTCCGTGGCCCCGTTCCACTTCTGGGCGCCGGATGTATACGAGGGTTCGCCAACGCCGGTGACGACTTTCCTGGCCGTCGCCTCCAAGGCGGCGGGCTTCGGCGCCTTGCTTCGATTCCTCGCGGTGCTCTTCATGTCACCCGACGTCGCCGCGGCGGTGGGGGCCTACGGCCTCCAGGTCGGAAGCCTGATCGCCATTCTGGCGGCAGTGACGATGACCTTGGGCAATCTTGCGGCCGTTCGTCAGGAGAGCGTCAAGCGAATGCTGGCCTACTCCTCCATCGCCCATGCGGGCTACGTTCTTGTGGCGCTGGTGGCCATGAATGGCGATGGCCTGGAAGCGGCCATGCTGTACCTGGTGGCGTACTACCTGATGAACCTGGGCGCCTTTGGCGTGTTGATCTACTTCCACGGTCAGACAGGCAAGGAGACCTATGACTCACTCAACGGTCTGGGCCGTGCAGCGCCGCTCATCTCCGTATCCGCTGTGGTCTTCCTCATCAGCTTGACCGGGCTACCGCCTACGGTGGGCTTCTTTGGAAAGCTGGCCGTTGCCCGCGCAGCTCTGGCTGCGCAAGAAGGAGCCTACGCCTGGCTTGTGCTCTTGATGCTGTTGAACTCCGTCATCAGCCTCTACTACTACATGCGCGTGGCGAAGCACTTGTTCCTAAAGGACTGCGAGGGTCAGACCGTTCGTCCTCAACCCGCCATGGCGACCCTGCTGGTCATATTCGCGGCCCTGAACGTCATCTTCCTGCTCTACGCCGAGCCGCTTGTGAACTGGACCTCGGCCAGCATGGATCTGCTGCTGATAGGTCCCTGATCCTAGGCTGGTTTCACGCCGTGGATCCAGAGGCTGCCCGCCTCGTGTAGTTCCACCTTCTCCTGCCATGAGGCAAGGTGAGCGCTGGTCTCGAAGTCCTCCTCGGCGCCTGGTCCCCGTGAGTCGATGACTCGCGTGCAGGTAACGTCTTGGTAGCCCGCGGCCTCCAGAGCTTCTTTCCACTCCGCTTCGCTCAGATAGTGCATGGCGACTCCGCAGGTCTCCTCCCAGCGCTCCGTCAGGGAGGACTCCTTGAAGCGGTCCACGATGATGTCGCAGTGGCCATCCGGCTTGGTAACACGGAAGACCTCAGCCAGGGCCAAGGGAAGATCCACGGCGTAGTACAGGGCCTCCATGGAGAAGATCCGATCGAAGCGGTTGTCAGGGAAGTCGAGCCCCTCAAACGTGCACACCTCGTAGCGGGCGCGGGAGGTCAGGTCATGGCCGGCCTCTGCACGGGCGATCATCTCAGGTGAAGCATCGACACCCACGGCGCCGGCGCCCGGTGCTGATGATGCCAGGAGGCGCGTGGCCCAACCCGAACCACAACCGACGTCGAGGGACTGCATGCCCGGGCGAATTTCCAGTTGGGAGATGACCTGGCGAACCACGTCTCCATGGCCCTCTTCCATGCCTTCGGCGCGGCCATCCTGAGCCCAAGAGTTGAAGGTGGAGATGATATTTTCGTGGGTCATGGGGGCGCCGTTCAGAGGGTCGGTTTGGGCCCGCTGGCCCGAATTGGGGCGAGCAGTATAGCGCAAGGGAGGGCCTTCGGCAGGCCGCGTGGGGGCTAGCCTTGCTGGTTCAACTGGTCGAGGATTCCATCGAGCGGCTTGAGCGTCTCGGACCAGTCGTAGTTCTCCTCCACGAATCGGCGCCCACGCTGGCCGAGGGCTTGCGCTTCGGCTGGATCGCGCAGCAGACCCAGAATTGCGGCAGCCTGATCATCGACACTATCGGCCAAGAGGAAGTCGCGCCCGGCCTGCCCCTCCACGCCCTGCGTGGCAGAGGTTGTACCAACCACCGGTAGCCCAGAGGACATGGCCTCAAGCACCTTGTTCTGAATCCCGCGTGCGATGCGCAGGGGGGCGACCGAGATGGTTGCCCTCTCAAGAAAATCCCGGACGTCCTCCACGAAACCCGTGACGCTCACGCCGTCTACCTCGGCTAGCTGCTGGATCTGTGCCGTGGGCCGTGAGCCCACAATGGTGAACCGACAGTCAGGAACCTGGGCTCGGATGAGGGGGAAGACCTCGTGCACAAAATGCACACAGCCATCCACGTTGGGGTAGTAGTCCATGACCCCGGTGAACACCAAGTGCTCGCGCTCGGCCTTGTCGGGTTGAGGATGGAAGTACTCCAGATCTACACCATTACGTAGGACCAACGAGGGGCAGCCGGGGACCTGCTCCTCGAAGATGGCCTGCTCCAGAGGCGTGCAGAAGACGTTCGTGACGGTGTCGGCGGCTAGGTTGCGCTCGTAAGCCAGGAGAGTCCGCCACTCGCGCCGGTAGATGGTGCTTAGCGGGAAGGGCTTACTGGCGGCGTACTGCTTCCACTTGTCCGAGTCGAGTTCGGCAAAGTGCATGACCCAGGGGAGCCCTCGACCCACAAGGAACGCACCCATTGAGGACGAGAAAGCGTAAGCAGCGTCGGCCCATTCCAGCCTCTTGTCGACCTCCGCCTGCAGCTGCGAGGAGCCGAACACCCCGAGGGTCAGGGCTTTGCTCGTGAGTAGCAAGGGCAGGGCCAAGAGCTTGCGCCATTTCTGGTGCAGGGGAATGACGGTGGTCTCGAATCCCATCTGGCGAAGATCCTGCGCCCCTTGCCGGTCCGCCTCGTCGTGGGCGAAGGCAATCACAGCCACCTCATGGTCTTGGCGCAAGCGGTTGATCAAGCGCCAGGTCGAGATCTTGTCCCCCCGGTTGGGTGGGTAGGGGACGCGCTGGGAGAGGAAGAGGATCTTCACCGCGGGCAGCCTAGCGAACGGGGGCGCAAGCTACTTGCTTGGAGTCAGGAACAGTTTTCCGCCGGGTACGTCCACGCTGACCCGGTAGCCCCTCACAAGGCCGCCTCCGATGTTGCCCAAGGCCGTGGCGTCGTTTAGCGCACCCGGGGCGAGAGAGAGGAAGGTGACGGGCAAGCGGTCAAAGCGCTCTCCACACAACTCGAACCACTCCAGCGGGCCACGCTTGCCGCGCTGAACACCACCTACCCCGGCCATTTTCACGTTCTTGAGGTCCGTGCGGTCTTCGATGAGACCCAAGCGCTCCACTGTGGGCCCATGAAAAGTGACGGTGTCATCGGAGCCCGTGTCGAAACGGAACCAGCCCCGGTGCCCGCCAGCGAAGGAACATTCCACGCAGGGCGTGTTCTGATCCAACACCAGGGGTGCCCCGCCGCTTGGGCGGGTCCAATTGTCGGGGTCCTGCACCCATACGCGGCCGGCATCCAGATCGATCTCGATGCCCGCCCGCGCAAAGGTGTCGTGACCAAGAACTCCGTTTACCTTCACGCCGAAATGGGATTCCAGGAAACCTAGGTCGAGCTCCACCCATGGAATTCCCTGAACCACCATCGGGCCCAGTTCGTACTGTGAGCCGCGTCGAAAGCTCGCCTGTCGGACGCTAGAGCCGACGCCGACCACTGAAATCACGCCAAAGGGTTCAAGCCCGAGAGCATCAGCGAATGCGGGGTCGATGCAGTTCATCCCTGCCCCTGAATCCAGGAGGAACCAACCACCATCCTGACGGGCAATGCGCGGCCGTACGAGGGTGTGGCCCGATGCGGTGATGCGAACCTTGGCCAGCTCCGCAGGAAATTCCTGGAGGAAGCGGGTATCTGCGGGGCGCTGTGTCCTGGGTCTATAGGGATTGCTGACAAACATGGGCATGGGTGCCACGGTCTCGATCGAGTAGGTAGAGACCTCTCCGCTCATGCCCGTTTGACGCACCTCTGTGGCCACTTGGAAACCTTGTGGGGCGGCGTACTCCTGTAGTTCGATCCGCCGCTTCCCGGAGGGAAGATGGACGATGAGCTCCCTGCCCAGCCAGGTGAGGCGGTCGACGAGGACTGTGCAACGAAAACCCCCGTCGGGCAGGCGCACGTCAAGCGCCAGCACCTCATCGTCGGAGCGCTCCACATCCACGGCGACCTCGAAGCGATGGTTGGTGGGATCAAGCCAGATGCCGGCGCTTACCCACCCCAGTCCCAGAAGCAGGGATCTTGAGCTAAGTGCGGGGAGCTGTGGCATGCCGGTGTGGTCGACGGCCCAGACGACCTCACCGTCGTAGCCTTGGATAGACGGCAATTCAGACCGGGTCTCACCAACGAAGGGCCCCGCTGGATCCAGTATCTGGGAGAAGGTCCCACTCAACCCCTGTTCGTGGCTTGAGCCGTGGATCATCCAGCCAAGCTCGTGGCTGGCAAACTCGCGCCAACCGAATGCGACTCGCATTTTCTCCATGACTGCGGCAGCACTCGGTTCGGCCTTGACGGAGGGGCCGCCCACACAAGCCAGGGCCGCCGCCATGAGCCCCCCGTACACAATCCAGAGCCCGAAATGCCTGCGGGCTTTCATGCCACTCCCCCCACGAAGGTCATCCAGCGCCCGAGCCGTCGCTCCTCTTCAATGCACAAGCCAGCCTCCATGATGGCCACTCGCGTGGCTTCCACATGATGCAAGGGGCAGCCGCTGAAGGCGAACCAGCCGGCGGGATCCATACGCGTGCGTATGTTCTTGGCTTCTGCTTGGATCACGTCTGAGTAGATGTTGGCGAGAACGACCCCGAACGGCCCGTCATGTTGTGTCAGCACTTCAAAGCCTCCCTGGCGGAAAGCGCAGAGTTCTTCGACCTCATTGTCTCGGGCCAGCTGGAAACCATAGGTGGGGCCGGTGTCATCGATGTCAAATCCGAGCACGCTATCCGCTCCGAGTAGGGCTGCGCTCACCGACAATATTCCGCTCCCTGAACCCGCATCCAAGACCCGCTCCGAGCCTCTCATACGCTCTTGTAGGACCTTCAGGCAGGTCCGCGTGGTCGCGTGCCTGCCCGAGCCAAAAGCGCCTCCGGGCTGCAGTTCCAGGACACAGTCGCTGGGACGCACGTGGCCTTCAAACCACGGCGGTATTACGACAAGGTCCCGTATCCGGAAGGGCTTCCACGATTTTTTCCAGGACGTTGCGTAGTCCGCCGGCGGAAGCTCGTGGAAGCGGATGGGCAGAGCTTCCAGTTCTGGAGCACCAGCTCGCCGTGCCAGACTTGCCAGGGAGTCTTGAAGTTGCTCGCGGAGCTCCGGCGTGTCCTGGTCCGCAGGTACAAACGTGCGTAGTGCCTCAAAACCCTCGGGCGGGTCCTCTTGCCCAACGCTCGTGTTCCCCACGCTTACGGTTGTGCAGGGCCCCACGGCCATGCTTGAGGCCACCAGCTCTTGCCAGCCCCGAGGGGCGAACACGCGCACTTCAGTCCAGCGGAGGGGTTTGGCCATCAGAGTGATCTAGAAAGGTAGGTCGTCGATGGGAATGTCCATTGGCTTTGGCGCTTCCTGAAGAGTCAGCGCTCTGGGCTCAATGGGCGGGGGCGGAGCCGGAGTGGTGGGGATTGTGGACACGGGGCCCGAAGGCTCGAAGTCCGTTCCCAGCCGCCTGCGTTGCACGTCTGCCAGCATATCCATGTGGGCCAGGCATTCGTGCAATACCTGGCGCGAATCACCGCGTACTACCCGGGCCAGACCGGCCTGCTCATCTTCCGCGACCATTGGATTGGCCACCACGGGCAGCTCGGACAAAAACACCCGGTGCCGTGGACCACAGATACGTGGATCCAGGATCAGCACACAGCCGCGGTCCGAAGTCCGCCGCATGAGGCGACCGAAGCCTTGGCGCATCTTGGCCAAGGCTCGCGGCATGTAGACTCGCTTGCGTTGGTCCTTCTCGCCGATGGCGGCACACTGGGCGTGGTGGTAGCTGTCCGGGACGCCGTAGGGTAGGCGCGCGATGAGGAGGTACTCCAGGGTCTCACCGGGGAAGTCCGCGCCGTACCAAAAAGTGTCCACTCCCAGCAGGACGGAATCGGTGCGCTCCCTGAAGAGGTCTGCGAGCTCCTCCTTGCCGATCCCGGGCATGCCCTGATACCACAGGGGTATCTGGCGCTGGGCAAAGCTCGGAGCCAGAGCCTCGCCGACTGCACGCACATCGGCCAAGCTCGTGAACAGGACCAACATGCGTCCTCGCGTGCGCGTTCCCAGCCACTCAATGACCTCGCTCACGTAGTTGCGGTGTGCATGCCTATCTTGGGGTGCGGGGACGTCCCGGGGGAGGCCCACCAATACCCGCGAGTAATCAAAAACCTCAGGCGCCGAAAAAACGCGCACGTCCCGTCCAGGTTGTTCACCGTCGGCTGAAGGTTCTTGGGTTCGATCCAAACCAAGGTATGCCATGGCCGGGGCGAACCCGCCTGCCAGACAGGTGGTTGCGGACAGGAAGACGCCACAGGCCAGAGAGGGGTAGTACATGCGGCCCAGCTGTTCGTCAGGCAAGAGCAGCTGGGCAGCGAGCTCGAGAGCCCCCCCCTTTTGGCAGGTAACATCGTGGAAGACACGCTGGGAGAGAGAGGGCTGACCGTCCTTCTCCGGCAGCCAGGCGACCAGGTGCCCCATGAGCTCAACCAGATCGGCGCGGACCAGGTCCACTGTGCGGTGGATTCGCCCGAAGCCCTTCAACTCCAGAGCTGCGACGACCTCCAGCAGGCGCTCCAAGCCACTCTCCAGCCGGTTCAGGGCTCCGGTTGCGCCCAGGCGCGCGGCCAGGAGATCCTCGCCCCCATCACCTTCCACGTATTCCCGGAACAGGGCGTGGTGCTCTCGGGGTGGGCGTGACCGTTCGGCTTCCCGCCGCCAGTGGTCGAAGTTGGTGGCACCCTGCTCAAGGGTGTGCAGGCAATGAGTCGCTGCGTCCCATTGTTGCAGGGCGCCTTGCAGTTCCTTGCGCGCGCCGCTATCCAAAGGCAGCTTGCGTTCCAAAACGTCCAGGGGTCTGTTCGAGCGGCCCTTGCCCGGCCGGTGCAGGCGCAGCAAGGTCTCGCGCATGCTTGCGAAGCCGACCCGGTGACTCCAGGTGCCGTGGGCCACGCTGTGCAGGTGCTCGCACTCGTCGAAGATCACATGCCGGAACATTTCAGGGCGAGCCAGAGCGAGGGCTTGATTGGTAATGACCACGTGGCTGCGGGCCGCCTTTCGGGCGGCGAGGGTCGCACAGCACGTGTCCTTGTCATGGGCTGCCGAACAGCACCCACTGCGTGCGCGCACCGCATGGAGCATCTGGCTCACAGTTGCGCGCATCTGCGAGTTGGATTCCCCCAGCAGGGCGGGGCGACGGGGGAAGCGGTCTAGATCCCCATCGGGGTCGGTCAACCCGAACAGCGCGAGGCTCGTCCAGGCGAGCCACGAGGAGGCGTCTCCATCCGCATCTGGCACAGCGACCTTCAATGATCGAAAACACAGGTAGTTTTCTCGGCCCTTGAGTACGGAGATGCGGGTTTCCTCCAGATCCCCTGAGCGGGCAAGGGCGGATAAGGCGCGGGGCACCTCGCGGTCCATGGCCTGCTCTTGGAGGGCGCGGGTATAGGTCGCGACGGCTACCCGCACCTTGTGGCGACGGGCCCAGAGAATCGCGGGCAAGATATAGGACAGCGTCTTGCCCGTTCCCGTGGGCGCGTGCACCAGAAGCAACTCGTCCCGCCCAAGGGTCTGGGCTACCTGCTGGGCAACTTCGTGTTGGGATCTGCGGTAGTAGTCCTGGGGCTGACCGCCCTGTTCTGCCACCAAAAGACTCGGCAAGTGGACTTCGAACAACTCATCCAGGCGCGCCTCGTCATCGGGATGAGAAGGAGTGACAGCCAGGCTTACAGGCGGCACCTCTTCATGCTGACGCCATTGCTGGGGCGTGGCGGCGGCGGCAGGTGGAAGGTCGGCGAGCAAGGAGCTGAGATCATCCTCTGCGTCCGGAGTGTCCTCCAAGCAGCCATCGCGCAGGGAGGGGGGCATGTTGAAGAGGCCGCCCGTACTGAGGGCCCAGACGCTTGGACGATCGAGCAGATCCAGCGCGAACTCGAGCTGCCGCGCGGCTTGAGAGTCCGTGGCGCGCAGCCCATGCAGGGCGCGCGTAAGTCCACCCAGGGCGAGGGCCACAATGGCTGGATTTTGGCCGAGAAAGCGGCCCATCAACTCGGCCAGCGCTACCACCAGGGCCTCGGGCGTGTTGCCGCGTGCGCCCTTGTGCGTGTCGTGTCCGCTGGGCAAGAGCACCTGCAGCAGGTCCGCCCTGCGAGTGGCGAGCCTTCCGGGTATGAGAAGCAACGCGAGTTGCTCGAGGCCCAGCACGAGCCGCCGCCTGTTTCCGCCTAGGGCCTGGGCCCAGCTTCCGATGCTGCCTGCATCCAAGGCCACAACCGGGGCCTCACCCAAGAACGTCTCCAACGATGCCCATGCTTCAGTAGCAAGTGGGCAGCCCTCGATGTCAGTCTTCTGGATTCCGAACTCGCGCGCCATGCGAGCCGTGGCACCTTCCTTAGTGGAGTCGGGAAACGGATCCACGAGCTGATCCAATGCCGTCCACCCACCATGTCCATCTGGCTTAAGGGCGAGTAGACGGAAAAGCCCATCGTGCGCCGGGTCTGCACCGGTGGCCCAGATTGAAACGAACGCAGGCGCGAAGGCTACAGCCTTCTCACCTTGTGGGCCCCCGCCCCCCCCTGTGCCGCCGTACTGAATCATGGCGTCCACCAATCTACCCCTCCTCCCACCCATGGACTGCGGCCACCTGTCGGCAATTGTTCCTGAGCAGGGAGTTTTTGGGGATAGGGCCGCTGCCGGGACTGTCGACGGCGGCCCGCAGAGTGCGTAGAATGCGCGCCCAATTCTCCCGAGCAAGATAGGCGTTGAACCCTGTTTTGGGCACTCTAGGACCCCATTCTCCCTTACGGCTCAATCAGCGCCTACGCCCCCCGTGCCCATGCAAATCACCGAAATTCCCATCGACGGCTATGAGCGCGTGGCGAGTTGTCGGGACGAAGCCTCGGGCCTGCACGCACTGATCGCCGTGCACAGCACCGTCCTCGGTCCGGCCTTGGGTGGCATGCGCATGCTGCCCTACGCATCCGAGGAGGAGGCTCTGGTGGATGTGCGCCGCCTCTCTCGGGGAATGACCTACAAGTCCGCCGTGGCCGACACCGGCCTTGGCGGCGGCAAGTCCGTGATCATCGGTGATCCGAAGACCATGAAATGCCCGGAACTGTTCCAGGCGATGGGCGATTTCGTGGAGGCCTTCGGCGGCAAGTACATCACCGCCGAGGACATGAACATCGGCATCGGGGATCTAGAAGCCGTGAGCAGTCGCACGCAGTGGGTGACCGGCCTCTCCCGTGAATCGGGAAGTTCAGGTAACCCGAGCCCCTACACGGCCCACGGATGTGTCGTCGGCATGCGGGCGGCGGCCGAGGAGGCTTTCGGTAGCCAGGACCTTGCGGGCAAGCACGTGGTGATCCAGGGAGTCGGCGCGGTAGGGGGGCGATTGGCTGTCCTGCTCAAGGAGCGAGGCGCCCAGGTCACCATCAGCGACATCAATGCAGAACGCGTGGCCGAGCTGTGTTCTGAGCATGGATTCACCGCGGTGGATGATGAAGATCATCTCGGCGTGGAATGTGACATCTATGCACCTTGCGCTAGGGGCGCGGGGATCAACCTGAGCACGATCCCTGATTTGAGATGCAAGATCATTGCGGGCTGCGCCAACAACCAACTGCTCGAATTCGAACACGCGGAGGTTCTGCGCGAGAAGGGCATCCTCTACGCCCCCGACTACGTCATCAACGCGGGCGGGATCATCAACGTCTCCATCGAGCTGCTCGAGGGGGGCTATGACGAGGAGGCTGCCATGGCCAAGATCGAGAACATCTACGTCAACCTGAAGAGGGTCTTCGAGATCTCCAGAGAGGAGAGCGTGCCTACAAATGTGGCCGCCCTGCGATTGGCGGAGCAGCGCCTGGCCCAGGGCCGCGCGGACTGAGAGCCCGCGTCGGCGGCTTAGTCCTTGCGCAGGAAGTCCACCAGGTCGCCTTCCAGCTCGGCCAGGCCGTACTCCGGCACGATCAGGCAGCGGTAGACGATGCGTGAGAGGGCTTCGGGCGTGTTGGGGTTCAGGTCCTTGGCGGGCGGGTAGGACAGGAAGTAGGACAGGCTCAAGCGCTCTTCTTCACCACCCTGCTCGGTGCCTGCGAATTTCCACGGCACCTCATCGAAGGGCAGGACGCCCGTCAGGATCTCGTAGAGCATGACGCCGATGGCCATCACGTCGGCCTTGGAGTCGCGCAGCAGCAGAGGGTTGTAGTGCGGCGTGGTTGTAATCACGTCACGCATCTCGGAGCGCATGGCGGGGTCTATCATGACCACGCTGCCTGACGGCTTGATGATGATGTTCTCGGGCTTCAAATCACCGTGGTACTTGAGCTGGCCCTTTTCGGACAGCTTGGACAGCGAGCGCACGATGGTCAAAAACCAGTTGAGGCGAATGCCCTCCAAAGCGCGGATCTTCTCGCGCAGGGTCTTGCCGCGGATGTAGTCCTGCACGGCGATGGACCGGCCCTCGTGCGTGAAGCACTCCTTGGTGTGTACTAGGTTGGGGCTCTTACATCCTTGTAGGAGGGTGGACTCACTCTGGATCAGCTCGTCGATCTCGTGGACGTCTAGGAAGTCGATGCGCACACCGTCCTGACGAAAGAAGATGGCTTCGGCCGGCGTCTCGTCAGGGCTGATGCCCTCGGGCTGGCGCGTATCCGTGATTTCCAAGAAGCGCGTTACGTAGCGGCCACCGCCTGCCACGTCGCCGACCTTGAGTGCGACCTTCTTGCCGTGCTGGTCCTCGGCCAGATACACGAGTGAGAAACCGCCGCGGGCGACGAATTCGAGCACGCGGTAGGTACCGATGGACTCACCAACTTCGAGCTTGATCATGGGATGGGGTAGGAAACGGATGGGGGAAGAGGACGGTCGGCTGACCTTGGTGCCCTTTCATCGAGCAAACCCGGCCCAGGGTTGAGGGAAACCGGCCTTCGGAGCCCGGATTCCGAGAACTCTCCCCCAGCAAGGGCTGAATCGGCGCAAAAAATCGCTCATCCCAACGCAGGGGCTGGCAATGGGGGTGCCGGGGCGGGGGGGTTTCCCGGCAGTGGGAAAATCACATCCCTAGGGGCTCGGGGCGTCCTTCGGCTGCAGCGGCTCCTCCGGGCCCAGGGAGATCAGATTCCCCTCCCTGACCCCTAGAACGCTGCCCAGGGCCCGAAGAAAATCGGGCTCGGGTACGACCTCCTCATCGCCATGGGGCGTGAAGCGCCAGACCCGACCGAGGGTGTCGACAAGTCCCAGGTCCTGGCCGTGGGTGTTGCGCACCAGCCGCACCCAGGGCTGCCCCCCTCCATGGCGCCGGTAAATGGCCAAGGACCCCACCTGGACCCCACCCGACAGGATAGGACGCGTCACAGCCATCTCGGCGCGTTCTACGACGTTTCGTGCCCGGTTAGGAGCCCCTGGCCCCTGGCAGGAGGTGATCAGCACGGCGATCGAGACAAGGGGGGCGAGGATGCGCAGCATGGAGAGGATCACTGTAGCCCCTGTCCCGCCCGACTCCCTCCTCATTCAGGGTTGTTTGAGGCATCGACAGTCGGCGTGGACGATCCTCCGGTGGCCACCTATGATCCGATCCGTGGACAGCGAAGGACTTGAGAAACTGCGCCGTGCCGGGCGAATCGCATCGGAATGCCGGGAATGGGCGCGTGAGAACATCCGCCCTGGGGTTCAGGTGCGTCACATCCTCGAGACCGTGGAGCACATGATCCGCGAGCGGGGTGCTGAGCCAGCGTTCCCGACCCAGTCATCGCGCAACTTCGTGGCTGCCCACTACTGCTCCGCACCGGAAGACCCCATGACCTACGAGGTAGGAGATTGTGTCAAGGTCGACGTGGGCGTGCACGTGGACGGCTACATCGGGGACACGGCATGCAGCGTGGATCTCTCCGAGGACGGGACCTGGCAGCCGCTCGTGGATGCTTCAGCCAATGCGTTGGCTGCGGCCATCGCCACCGTTGGAGATGGGGTCGCCGTGCGAGATGTGGGCGCGGCCATCGAGCGCACGATCGTGAGCGCGGGCTTTGAGCCCATTCGCAACCTGACCGGTCACGGCCTCGCGCGTTGGAAGGTGCACACCTCTCCGCAGATTCCCAACTACCCGGAGGGCGGCACGGGCCGCTTCAAGGAGGGAATGGTGTTTGCCATCGAGCCCTTCGCTTCGACCGGTCGTGGCTACATTCAAGAGCGGGGCAAAGCGGAGGTCTTCATGATGCAGCGCCCCCCTCGCAAGGCCAAGGGTTTGGACAGAGAGGTGCTGGCGGCGATTCAGTCCTGGCGCGGACTCCCCATTGCCCGGCGCTACTTCAGGGATCTGGATCCCGACGTCGTGGAGGCGACCCTTTCCAAGCTGACGCGACAAGGATCGTTGATGCGCTTCCCACCGTTGGTGGAAGAGGAGGGCGTTATGACCACCCAGTGTGAGCACTCCCTGTATCTGGGTCCAAACGGTGTGGAAGTCCTGACGGCATAGACCGCTGATGAAGGTCGCTCTAGTCACCACTCCACCCCAACGGAGGTCGGGGATAGGGGACTACACTCGGGACCTTCTGCCCCACCTCGCCCGACACGTGGAGGTCGAGGTGTTTGTGGAGGATGGACTGGAAGGTGGAGAGATTGCGGGCTGCCCCACGCGGCCCCTGTCGTCGCTCGATCCCATGAAGGTGGATCGCATTCTCTATCAGCTGGGCAACGAGCGCTGTCATGGATTCATGCTGCCGGCCATCCGCGAGCTCGGAGGGACCGTCGTCCTGCACGATTGGGTGTTGTTCGATCTGGCCATGGGTGGAGTGCCCGGCCTGGAGAGGGGCGGCTGGAGGGGACACCTGGCGGCCTTGAAGGCGGGAGGATTGAGTCAGGCTCGGGTCTATGCCCGCGCCCGATCCGCACGTCGGCTGCGGCGCTCGCCGGAGGCCCTGGTGCAGGAGTTGAAAGGGCAAGCGGGCGGTCATGGGGGGCTCACGCTGTTGGAGGGTTGGCACGATTGGGAAGGGGCAGGTCGCTGGAGCAGCGCGTGGTCCACGCTCAGCGTTGAGATGGAGAGCGCTGGCGAGCTGGAACTTGTGGTGGATCTGCCGGCGGGCCGGACCCTCGAGCTACTCGGGGCAGATGGACCACTAGGCTCATTGCAGGGCCATGGCGGGGACAAGCTGAGGGTGCCGCTACCCGGTGACTCGCGGGTCGTCTTGGGCCTGCGGGTAACGCCCTCCACGCCGACACCCGACCAGCGGAGGGCGGAGGATGGGCGCATCCTGGGTGCCTTTGTGCGCTCCATTGGTGTCCTCTGCGGGGGCACCGAGACAACCCTGGATCTGACCGCTGAAGCCGCAGGATCCGTGCGCATGGATCCACTTGCCCAAGCCCGTTTCGACTTGCCTCTCAACAGACCTGTCGTGCGCCTGGCGGATGCTTTTCTTGTGCATAGCGATTGGATGCGCTCCCGGATCCTGGACCAGCGCAATGCACCGACACCTATTGGGATCGTGCCCCACGGCTCGACCCCCTTCGCTAAAGAAACGGACCGGGAGGCTGCGCGTAGGATCCTGGGATTGCCTGCCGGGGCCACCATCGTCACCAGCTTCGGTGCCATCCAGGAGCACAAGCGGCCCGAGCCCCTCCTGCGCGCCTTCGCCTTGGCGTGCAAGGAGGTCGACGGCCTGCACCTCGTGCTGGCTGGCGAGGATCGCTTGGAGCAACTGGATCTGAGTGCCCGGGTGGAAGAGCTTGGGCTCCGACCTCACCTGACGGTGACGGGCTTCCTCCCGGAAGAAGACGTCACGCGTCACCTTGTGGCTGCGGACCTGTGTGTCAACTTACGGGGTCCCTCCACCGGCGGCACCTCGGGGGCCATCGCTCGCGCCATGGGTGTGGGCAGACTGGTATTGACCTCTGACCAGGGCGAGCAGGCCGAGTGGCCCGAGGCCTGTGTGCGGCGGGTGCCGGTGGGCGAGGGAGAGGTGGCACGTCTGCAGGAGTTGATCGTCGAGTTGGCGGGGGACAGCGCAAGTCGGCTGCAGGCCGAGGCGGCAGCGCGTGAGTTCGTGCGCGACGTATCCAACTGGGAGCGCGTAGGGGCCAGCTATGCCCAGCTCCTGGATTTGCTTCCGTGCCACCGCTCCCGCGCCAGGAGCTTGATCAGCGAGGCCGTCGATGCCGCTGACGAGCGTCGACGGGATCGTCGCGAGCAGCCCTCCTAGTCCGCAGGCCATGGCGCTCCGCGCCTGAAGGCCCCTAGGTCAGGTCCTTGAGCTCCCGAACCTTGGCCAGCGCGTCCATGGGCGTCATGTTCTCGGGGTCGAGGGCTTTCACGGCCTCCTCCAAGGCCGACGGCTCGGGCCCGAACAGGCCGAGCTGCATTTCCCCAGAGACCATTCGCTTGGCCTCCGGCGAGCTCTTTCCTGCTGCGTGGCCCAGGGTGCCCTCCAGCTCTCCCAGCACGGCCTTGGCGCGCTCTATCAGGGCAGCCGGAACGCCAGCCAGGCGCGCCACCTGAATTCCGTAGGAGCGATCCGTTCCGCCCTCGACGATCCTGTGCAAGAAGATGATCTCGTCCTCCCACTCGCGGACGGCGACGCTCAGGTTGTGCACACCCTCAAGGGAATCGGCCAGGTCCGTCAACTGGTGGTAGTGGGTGGCGAAGAGGGTGCGCGCCCGGGCGACGTCGTGGATGTGCTCGACAATGGCCCAGGCCAGGGCCACCCCATCAAAGGTGCTCGTGCCACGCCCGACTTCATCCAGGACCACGAGGCTCTTGGCTGTGGCGTTGTTCAGGATGTTGGCGATCTCCACCATCTCCACCATGAACGTGGAGGCGCCGCGCGAGAGGTCGTCGGCAGATCCGATACGGGTGAAGATGCGATCCACTACGCCGATGGCCGCTTCGCTCGCGGGGACGTACGACCCCATCTGGGCCAACAGCACGATCAGCGCCGTCTGCCGGATGTAGGTGGACTTTCCGGACATGTTGGGGCCCGTGATCAGGCCTACCATCTTGTTACCCCGGTTCAGGTGCGTGTCGTTGGGGACGAAGGTCTCATCGGTCAATGCGTGCTCGATAACCGGGTGTCGTCCGTCCACGATCTTGATGCGCTCGCCGTTGTCGATCAGGGGCGCGGTGTAGCGGTTCTCTGCTGCGACCTGGGCCAGCGCAGCGAGAACGTCTATTACGGCGATGGCTTGCGCGGTGGCAAGTACACGCGGGACCTCACGTGCCATGGATTCCCGCATCTCGGTGAAGAGTTTGCACTCGAGATCCTTGCTGCGCTCTTCAGCCCGCAGGACCTTCTCCTCGAACTCCTTGAGCTCGGGTGTGATGTAGCGCTCCGCGTTCTTGAGGGTCTGCTTGCGGATGTAGGTCTCCGGGACCCGATCGATTTGGCCGCGCGGGACTTCGAGGTAGTACCCGAAGACCGAATTGAAGCCGACCTTCAGGCCGGCCATGCCCGTGCGCTCGATCTCTTCAGCCTGGAAGCGGGCCATCCAGGCCTTGCCATCCCCGGCGATCTGTCGCAGCTCGTCCAGTTCCTGAACCACCCCGTCGCGGATCAGGCCGCCTTCCTTGATTGTCATGGGCGGGGCATCGACCAGGGTCTTCAAGACGTGCTCGACCTGGTCCTCTATCGGATCGAGGCTCTCACACAGATCCCCCAGGATCTTGGAGTAGACGTTCTCCAGTTTGCCCAGCAGGGGTTTCACCACCGCAATCGAGGAGGCCAGGCCCATGAGGTCACGGGCATTCGCCCGGCCTGTGGAGACCTTGGCCACCAGCCGCTCGATATCCAGCACCTCCAGCAGCGTCTCGCGCACGTCTCCGCGCAGGAACGGATTGTCCACGAGCTCGGCCACACCTCTTTGGCGGTAGAGGATGGCCTCCGTGCTGCGTAAGGGGACTAGCATCCACTCCCGCATCAACCGCCCACCCATAGGGGAAAGTGAACAGTCAATCGTGTCGATCAGGGTGCCCTCGCGACGGGCACCGCGTTGTGTCGCTACCAGTTCCAGGGTGGATCGGGTCGCCCGGTCGAGGACCAGATGATCGCCGGGATGCTCGCATTCCAAGGTCAGGATGTGATCGCAGGCTCCACACTGGGTTTCTTCCAGGTACTCCAGCAGGGCACCCGCGGCATTGATCGCCGGGGAGTCGTCCTCGATCCCAAAGCCCTCCAAGGTGGCCACTTTGAAGTGTGCCTTGAGTATCCGCAGGCAGGCGTCTTTTTCGAACCGCCAAGGGTCACGCTCGGAGAGCTTGCGGCCCAGCTGATGGATGAGCGTCGATGTCAGGTCAGGCTCAGATTCCCATGAGGTCGGCGACCAGAGCATTTCGGCCGGCTCGATGCGTGCGCACTGATCCTCGACACCATCGAGGGGCACCTCTGCGACGCGAAACTGGCCTGTGGAGATATCCACCCAGGCCATTCCCGCGCGCTCGTTGCCCATGGCGAGCGAGGCCAGCCAGTTGCTGGACCGTGCATCGAGGGCGTCCTCTTCAGTGATCGTGCCCGCCGTGACAACGCGCACGATGCCGCGATCCACGATGCCCTTGGTCGTGCGTGGATCAGAGAGTTGCTCACAGATGGCGACCTTATATCCCTTGGCAACCAGTCGCATGAGGTAGCCGTCCATGGCCCTGACCGGGACCCCGGCCATGGGGAGAGCGTCAGCGCCCTTGGCCCGCGAGGTGAGGGCAATGCCCAGCTCCCGTGCCGCCACCTTTGCGTCTTCCCCGAAGAGCTCATAGAAGTCGCCCATGCGGAAGAACAGGAGGGCGTCGGGTTGTTCCCGCTTGGCCCTCTGGAACTGGTCCATCATGGTCACCTTCGCCTTGCGGCCACGGGACTTGGATGGCGTTCCCTGGGTCTCCTGTGGCATGGGCGGTGGCAGTGATAGGGGGGCAAACGGCTGGCGGGGGGAGACATTCTAGCAGGAAGAATGCCCCTATCGCGGACTCTTGGGCAGGATGGGGGACCTCATGGCACGCCTCTTGAGGGAGTGCTGCCTGCGGACCAATACTCCCCGAGTTGCCCGTAGTCAGGATCCGTGCTCTCCCCCCCATGATTCTCCGTCGATCTCAGCCTGCTTTGGACCCGGCCCCCACGGCCTGCCCCCCCCTGGTTCACCCCAGGAAGGGGCTTGGAGCTTTCATGGGCCTGGTTCTGGTGCTATTGGGATCATCCTGTGCGAGCTACAACGAGCGCACCTACATGGCCCTTGAGCAGTTCGAATCGGGGCGCTTTGGGGAGGCCATCGTGGCCTATCGGGAGGACGGTGTGACCGAGTCCAAGTTCCTGAAAGGGGCGGAGTCGGGCACCGTTGCCTTTGTGGATGGCCGCTGGGGAGCGGCGCTCAAGTTCTTCACCCAGGCCTCCCAAGCAGTGCGTGAGGTGGAAGACGAGAGCCTCCTCCACCCCGAACGGGCACTGGAGAGCCTGGCCGCATGGACGGTGAGCGAGACCCTCACCGACTACCACGGCGAGGGCTACGAGCGGGCGCTGCTGCACTCCTGCCTTGGGCTCACCTATCTGGCCTTGGGGAAGGTGGAGGATCTCCTGGTCGAGGTGCGTCGCTCCAATGCTCTGCTCGAGGCTGAAGAAGAGCTCTACGAGGTCGAGTACGGAGCTGGTGGCATGGGCCACTTCATCTCCGCCCTTGGGTACGAGCTGCGCGGGGACCTGGACGAGGCCTACATCGACTACAAACGCATGGAGGCCAAGGGCCTGGGCGGCGCGCTTGTGGGCTCGTCTCTCGTGCGCCTGGCTCGAACCCTGGGCCGGGAGAATGATCTGGCCCATTGGACCAAGCGCTTTGGTGAAGACACTCCTCCAAGCCCGGACGCGGCGCGCGTGGTACTCATCGCGGGTGTTGGCGCGGGCCCCTTGAAACGCGAGGGCCGCCTGGAGGTCATGACCGACGAGGGCTTGCTCGCCTGGGCTGTTCCACAGATCCAGCTTCGCCCCAGCCCTGTGGGGCACGTCGTGTTGGAAGCCAATAACCTCGATGCGTCGGTCTCGTCGGTGATCATCGAGGATGTGGGCCGCATTCGAGCCAAGAACCTCGACGACCGCTTGGCTCTCTTGGCTACACGCTCGACGGTGCGGACCTTTCTGAAGCGTGCCTTGCGCAATTCGGTAGAAGAAGAGCACGGCGAGTGGGCGGGCCTGGCGGCCGACATCTTCACCAGCGTGAGCGAGCGCGCGGACCTGCGCACATGGAGCACGCTCCCGGACACCTGGCAGGCCGCACGCATGTTCCTGCCCCCCGGGGCCCACGAATTGACCGTGACGGCGCAGGGAGGCCAAACGGTCCCCTTGGGTGTCTTCGAGCTCGAACCCGGCGAGACCATGTTCCTGATTGCTCGCACACTCCGCCGCCGCCTGCACGTGCAGGTCCTCGGAGGTAACCCTCTCACCACAGACCAACCGACCCCAGCGGCCTCCGTGCCCGTGGAAGGCTGACCCGTTTCATCCCCAACCGATTCCCTTTGAGACCTCTAACCATGAAGACTTCGAATATCACTACAGCACTCATTCTCAGCTTCGGCCTGTTCGCCGCAGCTTGCAGCTCCACGGGCTACAAGAACGCTCAGGATCCCGAGACCCTCAACGCGGATTGGGGTTCTACGGATCTGCAGGCCTTCTCTCAGCACATGGTGGACTCGCTCATTGAAGCCCCGGCTCTGGGCTACCTGGCGGGCCCGGGCAAGGGCGACGACCTGCGCATCATCGCCGTGATGGGAGGTGTGGAGAACCGCACCGACGAGCACATCGACACCTCAGGCATTACCGATTCCGTGCGGGCTTCCCTCCTACAAAGTGGCAAGTTCCGCTTCGTAGGTGGTCAAGCTGGCCAGGACGAGGTGGGCGAGCAGGTGCGCTTCCAGCAGGGTTCGGGCCGGGTGAATCCTGAGATGGCCAAGGCCTTCGGCAAGCAGTTGGGGGCCGATGTCGTGGTCTATGGAGCGCTGCGCAGTATCTCCAAGACCAAGGGCCGCTCCCTCGAGAACCTGGGCACGAAGACCAAGGATCGTTACTACCAGTTCGTTCTGAGCTGCATCAACGTCGAGTCGGGCGAGATCCTGTGGTCCAACGAGGAAGAGCTGCGCAAAACTCAGGTCATCAGCCTGTTCGGCTCCTGATCGCGGAACTGGGCCCGTAAACCCCCCTCAGAACCCCCTCAGGGGGGGGCGGGCGTTTTTTTCCTGATTCAGAGAGGAATCTCGTTCGGAGACGGCCGGATCTCGGCTGAAGGCATTGAGAACGAACGACACGGAGAGAGCGAAGTGAGATCCGCTCGCGCGACCCGCCGGTCCCCCCCGGCGGGTCGCTTCCTTTTTAGGGAGCTGCGGCGGCCTCCCCCCCAAAAAAACAGACCGGGGGGCATTCGGTTCAGGGCCCTCCTCCGCTTGTGGGTGTACAGCTATTCCAGCTGTGCTGGGGATCCTGACTCTTGTTGAGTCAACTGAGCCCGCCGGGGAGTACCCGGCGGGCTCTCTCTTTGGAAGGCCGAGGTGCCCCCGGGGGGGGCGCGGAAGATAGCATCCCCTCATGGCCCTCTATCTCATCAGCGGTGGCGCCGGCTTCATCGGCTCACATATCGCCCGCGCGCTCGTGGAACGAGGCGATCGTGTACGCGTGTTGGACAACCTGTCCACGGGCTTCCTGGCCAACCTGGAGCCCCTGGAAGTCGGACCTCCCGGGTCTGGAGTTGCCGTGGAGTTTCAGGAGGGTTCGATCACGGCCCTCGACGCTTGCCACGCGGCTGCCGAGGGTGTGGATGGGATATTCCACGAGGCCGCCCAGGTCTCTGTTCCCGCCAGCTTGGCAGATCCCATGGGCAGCTACGAGGTCAACGTCCTGGGCACCCACAACCTGCTTGAGGCGGCGCGGGCAGCAGGGGCGGAACGATTCGTCTTTGCGGCGTCTTCAGCGGCCTATGGTGAGTCCGAGGAGCTCCCCAAGCACGAGGGCATGAGCCCGCAGCCCTGCTCGCCTTACGCCTCTGGCAAGGTCGCGGCGGAGCACCTCTTGGCGGTCTACGCCAGATGTTTCAACCTGAAGACCGTTTCACTGCGCTACTTCAATGTCTTCGGCCCCCGTCAAGCCGATGACAGCCCCTACACTGGCGTGATTGCCCTCTTCGCACGAGCCCTCCTGGAAGGCCGCGCACCCACGATCCACGGAGATGGCGAGCAGACCCGTGACTTCACGTTTGTGGACAACGTCGTGCAGGCTAATTTGAGCGCTATGGATTCGCCGCCCAGCGAACAGGGCGCTGTCATTAATGTGGGTGGTGGTGAGCGCATCTCGCTCAACCAACTTCTTGCCGCCATGGCCGAAGGGCTGAGTGTGGACTTGGAGCCCGTGTACAGCGAAACCCGAGCGGGGGATGTGCGCCACAGTTTGGCGGATCTGACCCGTGCCAAAGAGCTCATTGGCTACGCCCCCACCGTGGGCTGGCGAGATGGTCTGCAGCTCACCATCGAATGGTATCGACAGGTTTTCGCATCGGAAGTGGAACCGGGCACCCCAGGCTAGCCCGGGCGCTTCAAGCCCCCAATCAGTGTCCCGGTCATGGGGTTCCAGAGGCTTGGTGCGGTTGCCGAGGGGGTTGGTTCCGGGTAGTGTTCTCCCCCCAAAACACTGGGGAGGAGCCAGAAACGAGTGCTTTCCCCCAAGCTCGCTCATACAGGGCAAACTCACGACCATGGGCCACCAAGAAGATCTCCAAGAACTGTTCGGTCTGACCACCGTCTCCTACAAGGCGAACCTGTCCAAGGACGAGTTGTTTGACGAGGCGATTGCCAACGACCGCGGTCGCGTGGAAGAGGGCGGGCCCGACGATGCCCAGAAGGCTTTCCCGACCAAGCTCGGAAAGGACGGCCCCCTTCTCTTCTTTACCGACCCCAGCTGCACAGGTCGGCCCGTTCAGGACACCTTTGCCGTGGCCTGGCCCGAATTCGACGAGAAGGTCTGGTGGAAGCCCGACTTCCAGAAGTTCCCCGCCGACAAGTTCGAGCCCCTCATGCGTCGTGTGGGCGAGCATCTGAACGCGCGCTCAGCCAGCCTGTACGTAAAGGACGTCTATGCGGGCTCCGACCCCGAGTACGCCGTGCCCTACCGATTTGTCGGTGAGTTCGCGAGCCATGCCCTGTTCGTCCACAACATGTTCCCCAAGGGAATCGAGGGAGTGTCGGACGAGGCGGGTAAGCGTTGGACTCTGCTGAACGTGCCCTCCTTCACGACCGATCCTGATCGCGACGGAACGCGCGCAGAGCGGGTCGTGATCATGGACTTCAAGACCCAGATCTGCTTGGTCTTAGGCCGTGCGGACTACTGTGGCGTCAACAAGAAGACCATGTTCACCGTCATGAACTACATGCTGCCCGAGCAGGGGCACATGTCCATGCACTGTTCGGCCAACGTGGGCCAGCGTGGTGACGGAGCCATCCTCTTCGGCCTCTCCGGTACCGGCAAGACCACCCTCAGCGCAGATCCTGATCGGCTGCTGGTCGGTGACGATGAGACTGCCTGGACCGACAGCGGCATCTCCAACCTGGAAGACGGCTGCTACGCCAAGCTGATCGACCTGGACAAGGAGGCCGAGCCCATCATCGCGGCGGCTCTCTCCATGCCGGGAACCCTGGTGGAGAACGTCCCGGCTCTGCCCGGCAAGGCGCTCGAAGACACAGACCCCCAGGAGTTCGATCTCTTCGACCGGTCCCGCACGGAGAACACCCGCTTCAGCTATCCGCTGAGCTGCAACCCCAACGTGGCCGAGGGGGCGCGTGGACCGCACCCCGAGACCATCGTGCTGCTCACAGCCGATGCCTTTGGCGTCCTTCCGCCCGTGTCCGTTCTGGACGAGAAGGAGGTCATGTACCACTTCGTGATGGGCTTCACAGCCAAGCTAGCTGGCACGGAGGTGGGTATCACTGAACCCAAGGCCGCATTCAGCTCGTGCTTCGGGGCACCCTTCATGGCCCACCATCCCAGCGTGTACGCCAAGGGACTTGCCGAGAAGATGGCCAAGCATGATGCGCGCTGCATTCTGCTCAACACCGGTTGGGGGGGCGGTCCTTATGGTGTCGGGAGCCGAATTTCGATCCAGGACACACGCGCCCTCTTGAATGCAGCCTTGGCTGGCGAGCTTCACCAGGAGGGAGCGGAATACGACGTCCATCCGGTCTTCAACCTGAAGATGCCTCGCTCCTGCCCGGGCGTCGATTCATCGATCCTCAACCCGCGCAATTCCTGGGAAGACAAGGACGCCTACGACGCCGCTGCAGCCAAGCTGCTGGACATGTTCCAGACCCACTTCACCGAGAAGGGTTTCGATGCGTTGGGTGTCGACCCGGTGATGTAGACTCATCAACGCGGGACCTGGGACTTGCAACATGACTGAAGTAACTGACCAAGCTCAACAGCACTACCTCGAAGGCCTCAAGCAATACGGCGAGGACAACTACCCCGCCGCCGCGGAGGCTCAACGCAAGGCGCTGGAAGAGGCACCGGATTGGACCGACGCGATGCATGGACTATCCATGGCCCTCATGCATGCCGGCCAGGTGGATGAGGCTATCGCCATTGGCAAACGCATCTGTGAACTCGACCCAGAGGACGCTTTTGCCCATACAAGCCTGTCGATGTTCTATCAGCGCAAGAGCGTGATCGCGCGCGAAGAGGGCGAACTTGAAGTCTCGATGGGGTTCATCGAAGACGCTGAACGTGAGGGTGCCAAGGCGCGAATGATCTCCTGGAAGGAAGAGCTCAAGAAGAATCCCGACGCGCCGCCTCCCGGCCCGGCGGGAAGCATGGACGTTATTCAGTAGGGCCCGTTGGCCTTACTCGGGATCTTCCATTCCCAGGATTTTGCGTCCCTCTTCGGAGATCAGTTGGACCGTCCACTGCGGCTGATAGACCACGTCGATCTTGGTCTCTGTGACTCCTTCGATCTTGTCCACCCTGCGGCGCATCATCTCGGGGATCTCCTGGGCGCTGGGGCAGGACTGCGAAGTGAGCGTCATGGTGATCTGGGCGATGCCGTCTTCGACACCCACCTCGTAGATGAGGCCTAGGTCGACGATGTTGACCGGGATCTCGGGATCAAAGACCTGGCGGAGTTCTGCGTAGACGTCTTCTGAGGTGGCCATGGCGAGCGGTTCGTGGGGATCTGCGGAGGTGGATGGAATCTGAAGGGCATGAGTCTAGCGTGCCGGATCGCGAACTCTACCCCCAACGGGAGAGTTGATGCTCCAGGAGGCTGTGGCTCAAGCGTCAGGCGCTAGAATCGGATCGTGATTCAGTATGAAGGCACTCTCTTCCGGCCCCCCAGCGAGGCCCAGTCCCTGATCCTCCAGGCGACCCTGGGGTGCAGCTACAACCTCTGCACCTTCTGCGCCATGTATCGGGAGAAGAGCTTTCGGGTGCGGCCGTTGGAGGAGCTGCAGGCGGAGATCGCCTGGGCTAAGAAGAACATGGGCACCGTTCGCAAGGTGTTTCTTGCGGACGGTGATGCCCTGGTGGCCAAGGCCCGCTTTCTTGAGAGCCTGCTTGATGAGTTGAATGCGGCCTTTCCGGACCTACGCCGGGTGAGCGTATACGCCTCCCCTCAATCGCTGGCCGTGCGCACGGTTGAGGAGATGCGGCGCTTGGCAGCCAAAGGTCTGACGCTCTACTACCTGGGCATCGAATCGGGGGACGATCAGGTCTTGGCGGATCTGGAGAAGGGAGTGGACGCGGCTGAGATGATTCGCGTGGCGAACAAGGCGCACGAGGCTGGTGTGAAACTGTCCACCATGATCTTGCTCGGTGCGGGTGGGCGCGAGGCCTCACTGCGCCATGCGCGTCATTCGGCGGACGTGGTCAACGCTATCGGACCACGCTTCATCAGCACCCTGGTCATGACTCCGGTGGAGGGCACGCCCCTGTGGGACAAGCAGCAAGCCGGCGAGGTGGATGATCTGAGCCCGGTGGAGTTGGCCTGCGAGCTCAGGGAGTTTCTCGACCACTTGCGGGTCAAGGGCTCCGTCTTCCGGTCCAACCACGCCAGCAACTACCTGGCTCTGAAGGGCAACCTACCCAAGGACCAGGAGGCACTCGTCGGGTACCTGGAGGGTGTTATTGCCCGGCCCGGGGAGGCCCACTTCGCCCCGGAGTGGATTCGGGGTCTATAGCTCACGCAGACGCCTTGTACGGAAATCAGACAGGCTTGGCCCCTTTCGGATTGCCCGCACCCGCGCACAATGGGCGCGCCGCTCTCACCCCTAGCCCGTACATCCATGATCAAGCGTTCATTCTCCAGTTCCAGAATCCTGATAGGAACGGCCCTCGTCACCCTGCTGGCGCAGGTCGCAGTCGCCCAGAACCGCGCCGCAACTCCTGCACCCCATGCCCTGCGCGGGGTACGCCTCAGCGCGGAGGACGATGCTCCCCTGCACACGATCCTCCTGCGGAATGGTCGCATCGAGGCCATCCAGCCTGCGGATGCTGCGGTTCCCCCCGGCATGGTGGAGATTGACGCCGAGGGCTTGCTGGCTGTCCCCGGCTTCTTGGATGCCTGGACCCAGACGGGCTGCGAAACGCCGTCCCCAGTAGCCGAGCAAGACCGGCCGGCTTCCGTTGGTGCCAACGTCCTTGTCGACATGCGCCAGGCGAACCGCAAGGGGATACAGCCTGCTTTCGAGGTTGCGAGCGCATTCGCGTTGGACGAGGAGGGGGTGAAGAGTCATCGCAAGGAAGGCTTCGGCGTGGTCCTGAGTTCTCCCTCTGGTGAGATCTTGGCGGGGCACAGCGCGCTGGCCGTTCTACGAGACGCTGCTCGGCGTGATGTGATTGTGAAGGGCGGATTTCTTCAACATGCGGCGTTCCGAGCCAGCGGTTCGGGGTACCCGAACACGCTGATGGGATTTCACGCTCAGCTGCGTCAGTTCTTCTATGACACCCAGTACCACTTCGAGCTTGGCGCACGGCGTGAGGCGGGCAAGTCCGGACCGCGACCGGCTTGGGACCGGGAGCTCATGGCGGGGGTGCGGATTCTGGACGGGCAGGAAGTCGTACTGTGTGAAGCTCAGTCGGCCCGAGACATCCGCCGCTGGATACGACTCAGCGAGGAGTTTGGCTTCCAAATCGCCATCGCGGGAGGTGCGGAGGCCTGGAAGGCGGCTCCCGAATTGGCGGCGAAGAGGATTTCCGTGGTGCTCGATCTGGACTGGGGCAAGGAACCCAAAGACCCAGACGCCAAGGAGGAGTCCAAGAAGGGGGACGAAGAGGCCACCCCCGAGCATGAGGGCGATGCGCCTGCCGAATCCACCTCCGAGCAGGAAGAGCCTGACGAGGCGGAGCCCGGACTCGACTACAACTACCATGAGCCTGAGGGCGTTCTACGAGAGAAGCGTCGGCTGTGGGTGGAGCGGAGAGACAATGCGCTGCGCCTGCAAGAGGCTGGTGTGAGCGTGCTGTTCGGTTCTGGTTCCCGCAAAGCCTCAGACCTGATGGATGGCCTGCGCGCACTGGTCGATGCCGGTTACTCCAAGGACCTCGTCCAGGAGGCCCTGACCTCTTCAGCGGCGCAGTGGCTTGGAGTGGACGAGGAGTTCGGTCAATTGGAGGTTGGCTACTCAGCGACTCTGTCCCTCTGGAGTGACGATCCGACTCAGGAGGACGCCCAGGTGACGTGGTCGTTCGTGGAAGGATTCGCCGAGGAGTTCGAGATCAAGGAGGGGGGCGGTGAAGGCCCCGCCGAGGGGGTGGACCTCACGGGCACCTGGTCTATCACCATGGGCTCTGGCGAAAGTGGGGGAGGCAGCATGACCCTGACCATGGACGAGGAAGGAGGAATCAAGGGCACAGCCCTACTCTCTGAGACTCTTGGGGAGGACGAGCAGAAGGCAAGTGTCGTCGGCAGCGTCTCGGGACATGACGTCGAATTGACCTTCACCATGGACATGGGCGACTCCCAAGCTGAGATCGTGGTGGAGTGCGAGCTCAAGGGTGATTCGCTGAAGGGCACGGGTAATCTGAACGTTGCCGGCCACGAAATGGAACTGGAAGTGAACGGGAAACGAACGCCCAAGGCAGGAAAAGGAGGTGCCCAGTGATTTTCTTCAACCGAGAGACCCTGTTCTCGCTGGTCCTGGCCGTGATCAGTGCCAGTTTGATGCCCGTTGCGGCTGGCCAAGACCACGCCTTTGAAACCGATGCAGAGCGTGTACCCACCCTGGAAGTCGGGACCTCCGTGGTGTTGCGCAACGTCATGATCCACTCGGCCGTGCGCCCTGCCTTCCGAGGCACGGTTGTCGTGGCTGACGGCAAGATCCAGGGCGTTTTCACCGAGGGTGAGCCCTTCGAGTCCCCCCCCAACGCGCAGACCATGGACCTGGACGGCATGCACCTGGCCCCGGGGGTGGTGGACACGCACTCACACTCGGCCATTGAGCGCGGCGTCAACGAGGGTTCCGTCTCCATCACCGCCGAGGTGACCATGCGCGACGTTGTCGATGCGGACGACATAGCCATCTACCGCGCCCTCGCGGGTGGCGTGACGACGATTCGACTGCTGCACGGTTCGGCCAACGCCATCGGCGGCAGGGACGCGGTGTTGAAGCTTCGTTGGGGCGTGACGGCCGATGAACTCCTCATCGAGGATGCCGAGCAGGGCATCAAGTTTGCCCTAGGCGAGAATCCCAAGCGCTCCAACGGGAGCCGCGGCAGTTCGCGCTTCCCGGCTACGCGCATGGGAATCGAGACTCTCTACCAGCGGGCATTCGAGCGGGCACGTGAGTACGACTCAGAGATCAAGGCTCACAATGCGAGCCAGGAGGCGGGTGCCGACCCGGCGCCCGTCCGTCGAGACCTACGCCTCGAAGTACTGGCCGGCATCCTAGCGCAGGACGTAATCGTTCACTCACATTGCTATCGCGCCGATGAGATTCTGATGCTGATCCGTACGGCTCAGCGGTTCGGGTTCCGCATCGGCACGCTGCAGCACGTTCTTGAGGGCTACAAGGTGGCGCACGAGATGGCCGAGGCCAACGTTCCCGGCTCTGCGTTTGCCGACTGGTGGGGCTACAAGGTTGAGGCCTACGACGCGATTCCCCAGGCTCCGCACCTAATGGCCAAAGCCGGCGTGCTGACCTCGATCAACTCCGACTCCGATGAGATGATGCGTCGCCTCTATGAAGAGGCCGCCAAGTCCGTGCACTACGCGGGCATGGACCGGGTTGAGGCGCTCAAGTTGGTGACGTTGAATGGAGCTCTTCAGTTGGGACTGGGAGACCGCATCGGGTCGATCGAGGAGGGCAAGGACGCCGACCTGGTTCTCCTGAACGGAGACCCCCTCTCCAGCCTCTCCCGGGTGGAGTGGACGATGGTGGAGGGCGAGTTGCAGTTCCAGCGTCGGGATGCCTTTGGCCTTGACGAAAATCCAGGTTCGGTCACCCCCATCGAGGAAGGCTCCTATGCGGTTTCCAGCACGCTCGCGGGCCCTCTGACGGTTCTGGCAGGGGGCACCATCCACACCATCACCGGGGGCGTCGTGGAGGGCGGCAGCCTAGTGATGCAAGGCGACCGCATCGTGGCTGTCGAAAGCGAATGGGACCAAATCGAAGGGGCCCGCGTGATCGACGTCAGCGGCATGCATGTCTGGCCAGGAATGATCTCTTTGAACAGCGCAGTAGGCCTACACGAGATCGGTGCGGTAAAGGCTACCGACGACACCTCGGAAATTGGGGGCAATCAACCTGACCTGCGGGTGACGGCCTCCATCCACGCCGAATCGGCCCACATCGGGGTTACCCGTCACAACGGCATCACCCGCGTGCAGACGACCCCGCGAGGAGGTGGCCCCGTGCTCGGCCAGTCGGCCGTCCTGCAACTCGATGGCTTCACGTGGGAGGAGATGGTCAAGGTAGATCGAGACATGCTGCATGTGAGGTTCCCCCGCATCGCCAACATTGAGCGCGACGACCACGGGGTAGAGGTGGGCAATGAGCACATCCATGACAACATCTGTGGCCACTCGCATGGTGAGTACGATTGCTTCACTTCGGGTGCGTTGGCTCCGGCCCCCGTCGATGGGGAGGGAGATTCGCGCGCTGTGGATAGCGAGGCGGTGAAGGCCCTGCACGAGTTCTTCGAGGAAGCCCTGGACTACGGGCATCGGCGGGACGAGGCATTGGGTGCGGGCCAGCCCACACCCGTCTTTGATCCCAGGCTGGATGCCCTCGTGCCCTTTGCGCGAGGCGAGAAGCCCGTGGCGCTCCATGCGAGCAACGCTCAGACGATCCTCTCGGCGGCCGAGTTTGCCGCGACGCGTGAGTTGGATGCGCTGATCTATGGAGCCCGCGAAGCGTGGAAGGTGGCCGATATCCTGGCGCAGACGGGCCTGCCTGTGGTGGTCGGATCTGTGTGGACTTTACCCTCTAGCCGCTATGATCCATACGACTCTGCATTTGCGAACGCCGCGGTCTTGCAGCGCGCAGGTGTGCGCTTCGCCATCACAACCAGCGACAAGGAAAACGAGCGCAACCTGCCCTTCCAAGCGGCCAAGGCCGCGGCATTTGGTCTGCCCCTTGAGGAGGCCGTGCGCTCGGTGACTTGGTATCCCGCCCAGTTCCTCGGAATTGAGGACCGTGTGGGGAGCCTGAGGCCCGGCAAGGTAGCGGACGTGGTCGTGACCTCGGGACACTTGCTGGAGATCGACTCAGCCGCGCAGTATCTGTTCATTGCGGGCCGCGAGGTGGACCTGGGAGACGACAAGCAGTCCCGCCTGTACGAGCGCTACTCCAAGCGCCTGCAAGAGGTGCGCTCTCGCTGAGAGTGCTCGATTTCCAATGCGCCTTGGATCTCTCCGCCACTTGCGGGGCCAAGGGCCGGGGTGCGGTTCAGTTGCGACGTGCGGTCGGCTTGCGATGCTTGGGCGGAACCAGGGCGGAACCAGGGCGGAACCGGACCTAGACCTAGTGCAGGAACAGCAGGGCGATAAACCCAACCCATAGCACGGCCCCCAGCACGCGGTCTCGACGGCATGCGGAGCTGGCGGTTGTGCGGATTCGAAGGACCGCGGGAATTGTCTCTTCGGGGTTCATACTCAGGAGCTATCCTAGGACGCTCGCCCCTATGTTTCATGCTGAGAAGAGCCCCAAAGTCGGCTGCGTGGATAGGACCGGAGGCAGGCAGCGGCGCTCAGAAGGACACCCTAGGAGTTTGCTTCTGCGGTCTTTACGCTGTTCTTTCAAATGAGGCGTTCTTGAGGAGCGGCGGACAAGGGAGGCTCGAATATGAAGCAGATTGAAGTGACCTGTCCTTGTTGCGACACCGTGATGGTGGTGGATGTGTTGACCCAGAAGGTCATGCGCCACGCCAAGCCGGAGCAGGTCGATGAGACGGGCAAGGCGGTCTTGGATGAGGGGCGCTGGGATTCCGCGCAGGACAAGGTGTCCAAGCGTGGGGAGCGTGGTCGTGACGAGTTCGAGGAGGCCTTAGGCAAGGAGCAGAATCGCGAGGAAGATCTCGACGATCTCTTTGACGCGGCCCAGCGCAAGTTGCGCAAGCGTCGAGAGCGGTTGGAAGAAGAGGGGCCCGGAGGAGCATAGGAGGCCGGCCTGGATCCTCGCCGGGCGTCGGGCGTCGGGTGGCCCCCATCCACAACCCCCACCCACCCGGGGAGACGTCTCCAGACCCTCCACGGTTACCACCTTCGGTTTCGGACCCACAAGTTGCCAGGAAAGCCTCACGCCCCTCTGGCGTCCACTCGCTCTGCGAGGCCCAATACCATTATGTCCAACAGTCGCTACTCCGCCATCAAGGCCTATCGGAACGAGGAGTTCCTGGGCAGCCCTGATGCGCGCCTTCTACGAATTCTGGCCGAGTACCTTGAGCCGGAAACCCGCTTCGAAGAACTGAACGTCAAGGACACGATTGTCGTGTTCGGCTCTGCTCGAATCCCATCACGGGAGCAAGCGCAGGCTCGCGTGCAAGAGGCCGAGAATGGCGATGGAGACTTGGAGCTCGCCCAGAGGGATCTGGAGATGTCCCAGTACTACGAGGCGGCGCGGGAGCTGTCATCCCGCTTGACGATCTGGTCCAAGGGGCTCGAGGAATCGGGGCGCCGCTTTGTGATCTGTTCGGGCGGGGGACCGGGGATCATGGAAGCAGCCAATCGAGGCGCATCCGAAGCCAAGGGCGAGAACATTGGGCTCAACATCTCCTTGCCCTTCGAGCAGAACGACAACCCCTACATCACCCGGCGATTGTCGTTTGAGTTCCACTACTTCTTCATGCGCAAGTTCTGGTTCTCCTACTTGGCCAAGGCCATGATCGTGTTTCCCGGGGGCTTTGGGACGCTGGATGAGTTCATGGAGGTGCTGACCCTCATCCAGACCAAGAAGATCAAGAAGAAGCTCCCGATCGTCCTGTTCGGTAAGAGCTTCTGGGAGGAGGTCCTGCACTTTGAGCCCATGGCGCGCTACGGGACGATCAGCCCCGAAGACACCGAGCTATTCTTCACAACGGACTCGGTGGAAGAGGCCTATGAGTATCTGGTGACCCAGTTGACCGAGCACGCGTTGAGCACCCCCGGGGGAGGAATGTAAACGCCCTGCATGGAATCAGGCATCCACGTGATGTCCTGCCCCATCTCGATCCGGTCGGGCCTCCCAGAGGTTATCGTGTTGAGCGAGCCCGCAACCGCACCATGGCCCTCCTCGAACTCACCGATCTGACCAAGAGCTATGTGGACCCCGATGGGCGGTCCCAGCGGATCCTGGATATTCCCAGCTTCACTCTTGAGGAGCGCCAGCAGACGGCCCTGGCCGGTACCAGCGGCTGCGGCAAGACGACCTTTCTGAACATCATCGCCGGCATCCTGCGGGGAGACGGTGGCAGCGTCATCTTCGATGGTAAGGACCTCTCCCAGCTAGGAGAGGGCGAACGCGATGCACTGCGGGCTCGCGAAATGGGCTACGTCTTCCAGACGTTCAACCTGCTTGAGGGCTACACCGCCTTGGAGAACGTTCTGTTGGGGATGCTCTTCGGCCCCGGCCCGGACCCTGCGCGGGCCCTTGCGCTTCTCGACCGATTGGGATTGGGCGACAAGTACAAGCACCGACCGAGCCAGTTGAGCGTGGGCCAGCAACAGCGGGTTGCGCTGGCGCGGGCTCTGGCCAACAGGCCCCGGCTGGTGCTGGCAGACGAGCCCACGGGCAATCTGGATCCGGTCCACGCCCGCGAGGCTCTGAAGATGATTCGCGAGCTCTGCGATGAGCAGGGCGCGGCGCTGCTTCTAGTGAGCCATGACCCCATGATCCTGGGCACTTTCGATGGAGTGCAGGAGTTCTCCGAGCTGAACCGGGCGCTGTCCACCGTGGAGGATCAAGCATGACTGGGGCGGGTTCGCTCTTCATGATCGTGCGGCACTCCATGCGCCGGCACGTTCTCTCCACCGTGGTGACGGCGCTCTCCGCTGCTCTCGCCAGCGGTCTGGTGATGGCGGTGTTCAGCATTTCCACCCAGAGCACGCGCGCCTTCTCCGGTGGCAAAGTGGGCTTCGACGCGGTCCTCGGCGCTCGCGGCAGCTCTCTGCAGTTGGTCCTGAACACGGTCTATCACCTAGAGACCTCCCCCGGGAACATCCCCTGGTCCATGTATCAGGAGATCAAGGCCGACCCGCGCGTGGCCTTGGCCGTGCCTTATGCGGTGGGCGACAACTACAAGGGCTACCGCATCGTCGGGACGACCACCGAACTGTTCACAGACTTCGAGTATCAGGAGGGCAAGCGCTACACGGTGTCCGGCAAGGGCATGATCTTCGACCCGACTCTACGAGAGGCTGTAGTCGGAGCCACCGCTGCGCGTGATCTGAAGCTGCAAGTAGGAAGCGAGTTCAATCCCTACCACGGCATCCGCTACGACCCGGGCAGTAAGCACTCGGAGCTCTACCGTGTGATCGGTGTGTTGGAGCCCACCAATACGCCCTCTGATCGCGTCATCTGGATCCCCATCGAGGGCATCTATCGCATGGGCGGCCACGTGTTGCGCGGTGAAGAAGGCGAGGAGTTCGAGGCGGCTGCGGGTGCGAGCATTCCCGACAAGCACAAGGAAGTCAGCGCGGTGATGCTCAAGCTCTCAAGCAAGCAGGCTGGGTTCTTCCTGCAGAATCAGATCAACCGCCAGGGCAAGACGGCGACCCTCGCCTGGCCCATCGCCCAGACCATGCTCGACCTGATGAACAAACTGGGCTGGATGAATCGGATTCTGGAGTTGGTGGCCTACCTGGTGGTGGCGGTGGCGGCGGGATCTCTCCTGGCGAGTCTGTACAACGCCATGAACGAGCGTCGACGCGAGTTCGCGATCCTGCGCGCACTGGGCGCGCGCAAGGGAACCGTGTTCGGCGTAATCGTGCTTGAGGCGGGTTCAATCGCGGGGCTCGGCGCCCTCGGCGGGTATCTGGTGTACTATGCGATCCTCGGCGTTGCGCGTGCCATCGTGCTGGAGCGTACGGGTGTGGTGCTCGATCTGGGCGCCGTACACGAGTCTCTCTACTGGACGCCCGTGGCCATGGTCGCCGTGGGAGTTCTGGCTGGCATGCTTCCCGCCTTCAAAGCCTATTCAACAGACGTGGCCAGCGTGCTTGCGCGCGCCTGACGGTTCCCTATCCATGCGTATTCATCTCCCATTGCTCATCGCCTGCACGGCCCTGACCCTGCCAGCGTGCAATACCGATCACGGAGTCGATGGCCACGAACATGGCGACGGAGAGACCGGGCACAGCCATAGCGCGCCCCACGCCCATGCTGGCGGAATGCTCGTGGAACTGGGTGATCACTTCCTGCAGATGGAAGTCGTGCCCGACCTAGAGACTGGCGAATTGCGCCTGTTCTTTTGGGATGGCCACGCCGAGAATCCGGTGCGCCTGACCCAGGCCAGCCTCCAGCTGGCACTGACCGTGTCAGGAGTGACAGCGGAGTTGGCACTTTCGGCTCAGGCCAGCACCCTCACAGGCGAGACGGTGGGCGACAGCGCAGAATTCCGTGGCAAGCACGCGGGGCTCAGGGGCGCGACCGAGTTCCATGCCGTTGTGCACCAACTCGATGCACTCGGGGCATCCTTCGAATCGGTGCCGTTCGATTACTCCAAAGGCGACAACTAGACATGGATCGGAGCTATTCAGCCGGAATTGGACTCGCCTTGATTATGGCCCTGGCAGCTTGCGGCGCCGCCGCCGGGGATGCCCCGGGTGACAATGTTACGGCGCCGAGCACCGACCTGGTTGTCGAGCGAGGGCTGCCTCTGGACGCTCCCGTGCTAGAGGAGCCCGAGGCCGTGTCCGGCACGCCCTCCGGAGCCATTGATGCGGTTGCCGCCGGCCTCGACGGAGTGGACGCCTCTGGGCTTGGGAAGATCGACTCGTCCCGAACGAGCGACGTAGTGGATGGTGTTGCGGCCATCTCCTGGGCGGACCTCTCGATGCAAGACATCGCGATGGAGGACATCCTCGACTCGCTGCTTTACCCCGAAGAGTACAAGGAAGGTGAGTTCGAGTTTCCCGATCGCATCAAGCGCAACGACGGCGAGGTTGTTTCCATTGTTGGCTACATGATCCCTCTCGAGTGGAAGGAAACCACCGTGCCGGAATTCATGCTCGTGCGTGACCTGCTCGGCTGCTGCTTTGGGGGCTCACCCCAACCCGATGAGTGGATCAACGTGATCATGGAGGGTAAGGGCGCGGAGTACTTCCCCTACATCCCGGTCATCGTCACGGGCACCTTCAAGATTGAGGGCATCGAAGACGAGGCCGGCTATGCGGCGGGCTGCTTCCACCTGTCCGGCACGTCGGTCACCAAAGAGCTCTAGTCCAGCTCGCCGCCGATGGCTTGCAGCGCGGCGTGGGTGCGTTCGCGTAGTTGGTTAAGACGCGCGTCCAGAGCAATCGCATCGGCTGGAATCTGTGGGATCGCTGCAAGTAGGGCGCGGCCCAGAGAGTTTAGGTCCGCGGGCCGCAGCTCAGGGATGGGATCGGGCCCGCAGGACACGATCCACTGGGTGGCTGCCGACAACTTGCCCGAGCGAACGTGGAACTGCTCCATGTCGCAACCCGGACGGCCAAAGAGTCGCTTGTCGCCAAGTCCCGCGCGCGCCTCGGCCGTGGCGCTCAAGAGTGCCTGCACGGTTCCTTCGGGCAGCACAATCCTTGCCGGATTGCCCTGACCCACGAGCAGCAGGTCATTGGCCGTCCATCGCAGAAACACCTCTCCCTTACGGCAAGAGCGCAGCTCGACACCCAGAAGTTCGGTGGGGACCTCGCCCCCGGCCCGGACTTGGGGCGGGAGGGAGGGACGCTCGCCCGCATCGAGTTCGACCAGGCGTGCGCGTACGGCCTTTAAGGACGCGTCGCTCGCCGGGTCTGAGGGGCCGAGGCCGGGATCGTAGGGGCTGGCATCCGTGATCTTCCCGAGCCGCGGAGAGAGCAGTGTCCAGGCCTGGTAGCGAGCCTGTTCCCCCGTGGGCCTGTCGAAGAAGCTGTCCTCGCGCAGCAGTTCCTCGTAGAGCCACCACATGGCCGAGGTCTCGCCCCACTCGATCAGGGCATCGGCGGCGGCGCGCCGTACCCTGTCGTCCTCATCGTTGAGGAGCAAGCGCACGGCGGGTGTTTGATCAGCTTGGCCTAGGTTCGATACTGCCAGGACGGCGGCCACACGCACGGGGGGAATGGGGTCGGCGAGGGCGGCGAGAAAGCGTGGAGCTTCCGTGGCTGCGGGATGGGCAGCTAGTGAGCGCGCGGCGTAGGGCCGCCAGGGGAAATCCGTGTCCGACAGTGAGCGCCACAGCAGGAGGCGCAGATCCTCGTCTTCGAACTCGCCCAGCACTTCGACCAGAGCCGGGCCCACCTGGGCCAAGGTTGCGGGGGACTTGCCCGACTCAGAGCGCAAGCGCTGGACTATGTTCGCCCGCTCCTCGGATTCGGATTGCGTCCAAAGGCGCACGATTCTGCGTGCAGCCTGGGGTCGGATCACTGTCCGTCCCGTGCGCGCGGCCGTGATGAGCTGCTCCAGGTCCTGGGGGGCGGTGGGCTGGAGAGGGGCCGAACCGGCTACGGCTACCAGCAGGACTCCCAAGGCGGGCGCGATGAGCACGCTCCGACCTACGCTTCGTCGTCCAGGGAGCGAATCGTCAGTCGATACAGGCTGACCACGAAACCATCCTCTTCCTTCTCGCCCACACTGAACACGCCTTCAAGCGTGATGCGTCCCGGT